>OBJG01000004.1_pt1 | contig 445401 bp, 372 predicted proteins | sample 1517941 | NCBI WGS metagenome assembly OBJG01 (sample SAMN04571712, study PRJEB22368) | human gut metagenome | biome: human gut; material: stool | host: Homo sapiens | place: Luxembourg | collected 2012-09-21
GTTGTGGTTTGATGTAGAAATTCAATAAGATACAACCAGACCTCACATACCGGTCTCTGATCCAGGGTTGTGGTTTGATGTAGAAATTCAATAAGATACAACGATTAAAAACTCAAAATCATGTTCACGAAGTTGTGGTTTGATGTAGAAATTCAATAAGATACAACAAGGGCCTCGGCCACGCCGACCGGTCCGTGGTTGTGGTTTGATGTAGAAATTCAATAAGATACAACATGGAGAAGCTCGAAAAGATGGTCGAAGAAGTTGTGGTTTGATGTAGAAATTCAATAAGATACAACGGGGCGGGTGCTGCTCTAATAGTGTGTCAGGTTGTGGTTTGATGTAGAAATTCAATAAGATACAACACGGCCGGGCAGCATCTCACAACTGCCTGAGTTGTGGTTTGATGTAGAAATTCAATAAGATACAACAATTTTTTCATTAATATGTCTTGGTCCGTTGTTGTGGTTTGATGTAGAAATTCAATAAGATACAACGACAAACGATTTCAGGGTCCCGTCGCCGTCGTTGTGGTTTGATGTAGAAATTCAATAAGATACAACTTGGGAATGGTCATCTGAAGCGCCTCTACGTTGTGGTTTGATGTAGAAATTCAATAAGATACAACGTAGCGGGCGAGCAGCCAGCGCATCTGCCCGTTGTGGTTTGATGTAGAAATTCAATAAGATACAACCAGACCTCACATACCGGTCTCTGATCCAGGGTTGTGGTTTGATGTAGAAATTCAATAAGATACAACGATTAAAAACTCAAAATCATGTTCACGAAGTTGTGGTTTGATGTAGAAATTCAATAAGATACAACAAGGGCCTCGGCCACGCCGACCGGTCCGTGGTTGTGGTTTGATGTAGAAATTCAATAAGATACAACATGGAGAAGCTCGAAAAGATGGTCGAAGAAGTTGTGGTTTGATGTAGAAATTCAATAAGATACAACGGGGCGGGTGCTGCTCTAATAGTGTGTCAGGTTGTGGTTTGATGTAGAAATTCAATAAGATACAACACGGCCGGGCAGCATCTCACAACTGCCTGAGTTGTGGTTTGATGTAGAAATTCAATAAGATACAACAATTTTTTCATTAATATGTCTTGGTCCGTTGTTGTGGTTTGATGTAGAAATTCAATAAGATACAACATTATTTCGTGGCCTCACGGGCGGCCCACAGTTGTGGTTTGATGTAGAAATTCAATAAGATACAACCCTTTATACGCTTTCCGGATCGGACACGGGTTGTGGTTTGATGTAGAAATTCAATAAGATACAACTACCGCGGCTATCCTTGTCTACCGCCATGCACCGGGCCATATCAACTGCACGGGTCGTTACCTGTGCATCCCCTGCCCGCACCACGTGGTCATCGGCTAACATCTTCGCCTACGTGTACAACAACTACCCGCTGTACGGAGACCGGCAGCGGGCGCTGGCGACTACACCGTTTCGACGTCACCCGTCCAGCACGGCGATCCGACCTTCACGTATATTACCTGTAAAGAATGCCGGGCCGAGTGCTGAATATTCCGCAGTGGCGGGAGGTCGTAAAGCAGACCATGCGTTTCTGAACGAGCGGCTGCTTAGCGCCGCACTCCGCCACGCGGTCCCGACCCGCAGGCAAATGCCTGTTCAGCACCCGGGGAGGGACTGTGCACTATCCGTAAAATAGTTAAATTTACCGAGAATCCGTATATTCCGCCAGGCCGTGCGGTGATGTATCTTTGTCGTGTGAAAGCAAACCGACAAAAGAACCCATGAAAAAAACATTCTGGATTCCCTGGCTGCTTCTGTCGATCGCCCTCTCTGGATCGGCGTACAGCGTCTCCGATCCTGTGTCGGACGAACCGCAACAGAGCCTTCCCGGAGAAAGCGGGGAGAACGGCGCGGACGACAACAGAGGCGAACCCGGCGGACGATACCTCGGCGCCTGCTGCTTGCGTACCGGAAACACGGAGCGAATGGCTCGGAGCATCCGGTCCGCATCGGACAGCGACCTGATCGTCGTGGAGCCGAAGCCCCTCTATGAGGCGGATTACAACGCGATGCCCGAGCGCGCGCAGGCCAAACTGGGTGCCATCGCACAAGGCGATTTTCCGCCTATTACCATCTCAGCAGAGGCGTTGGAAGATTGCGACATGCACTTCGCGGGCTCTCCGATCTGGTTCAGGCACATGGCCTCGCCGATGCAGACCTTCCGGCACGAGAACGCCGATCGGCTGGCCACAAACGTATTGCGCTTCTTGCGGGCAGCGGCAGCAGCGGGATCGGCATCTCCGAACGGGATGCGGCATCGCTTGGTGTACGGAGCCGTGTTTGAAGAGTCGCTGCTGCTGACGTCGGGTTCGCTCGGCAGCATGGAGACGCGGATTGCGCCGTGGCTCGACAAGCCGGAAGCAAGCCGCGCATCGGGCCAGTAGATGCCAACGGAAGACAAACAAGTATTGAACAATCACAAAACAGCAAAACAATGAATACGAACTATCCGACCATCGCCCTCGGAACCTGGTCGTGGGGCAAAGGCGTGGCCGGCGGCGACCAGGTATTTGGGAACCGGACCGGCGAGAGGGAACTTCGTCCCGTATTTGACGAAGCAATGAAAAACGGGCTGAACCTGTGGGATTCGGCCGTGGTCTACGGCATGGGGGCCTCGGAGACCATTCTCGCGTCGTTTACGCGGGAACGTCGGCGCGACGAAGTGCTGATCTCCACCAAGTTTACACCGCAGATTGCCGATCTGTCGGCCGCCGACCCCGTGGCGGCAATGTGCGAAAGCAGTCTCTCGCGTTTCGGGACCGATCACATCGACATGTACTGGATTCACAATCCGGCGGATGTCGAGCGCTGGACGCCGCGGCTCATCCCGCTCGTCAAAAGCGGCAAGGTCCGCCGTGTGGGGGTCTCCAACCACAATCTGGCGCAGATCCGGCGGGCGGAAGAGATTCTCGCGGCGGAAGGGGTCCGTCTGTCCGCCGTGCAGAACCACTACAGCCTGCTCTACCGCTCGTCGGAGAAGGCCGGCATCCTGGATTACTGCCGGGAGAAGGGCATCGACTTCTGGGCATACATGGTCCTCGAGCAGGGCGCGTTGAGCGGGAAGTACGACACGCAGCACCCGCTTCCGGCCGCCAGCCAGCGCGGCGAGACCTACAATCCGCTGCTGCCGCAAATCGAAAGGCTGGTTGCCGTCCTGCGGACCATCGGGGCAAAGCACGGCGTCTCCCCCGCACAGATCGCCCTGGCGTGGGCACTGGCCAAGGGAACGACGCCGATCATCGGGGTGACCAGCGTTTCACAGGTCGAGGATGCGGTTCGGGCGATACGGCTCTCCCTGACGGTCGAAGAGATCAACCGCATGGAGGCGGCGGCCGAGGAGACGGGAGTCGATACGCGCGGTGCGTGGGAGAAACCGATGATATGAACCGGCTCATGAAACGAAAAGTCCTGATGTGCGTGCTGGGTGCGGCCTTGGCGGTCTGTTCACTCCCGGCACAGACGGTCGATCTCCACACCCACATCATCATCCCCGAATATACGGAGGTGCTGAAAGCGCACGGGGCGGAACTCGAGGAGACCTTTCCGCTGCCGACGTGGGATGCCGGGCGGCACATCGCCTTCATGGACCGTGCGGGCATCCGCACGGCCGTGCTCACGATGCCCGCCCCGCAGCCCTATTACGGCGATACGGAGGAGTCGGCCCGCTGCATCCGCCGCGTGAATGAAGCCTCGGCCGCGGTCAAACGGCAATATCCCGGACGCTTCCGTTTCTGCGCCTCGCTGCCGCTGCCCGACGTGGATGCGGCCATCCGCGAAGCGGTCTATGCGCTCGACACGCTGGGGGCCGACGGGGTGAAGCTGACGACCAACAGCCGCGGGCAATATCTGGGAGCCGCGGAATTGGATCCGCTGATGGAGGTCCTCAACGAGCGTCATGCCCTCGTCATCATCCATCCCCACCGCCCGACGCCCTGTTCCGGGGAGATCATCGCGGCCACCCCGCTGGCCATGTACGAATATCCGGCCGAGACCACCCGGGCCGTGGTGAACATGCTTGTGCGGAACGTGCCGGTACGCTACCCGAACCTGAAGGTGGTCGTGCCCCATTGCGGGTCGTTCCTGCCGCTGGCCCTGCCGCGCATGAAATCCATACTCCCGGCAATGGTCAACCAGGGCTACATGTAGCCGATAGACTGGGAAGACAACCTCTCGCATCTCTACTTCGACCTAGCGGGCAGCCCGACCGGCGAAGTGCTGCACTCACTGCTGACCATCACCACGCCCGACCACATCCTTTACGGTTCGGACTATCCCTACCTGCCCGACGCCGTGCTGCAGGCCAACCTGCAGCGGCTGAAGCAGACGCTCGCCGCGGACCGGGAGCTTGCCGCATACGCGGAGCTGTTTCTGTGGAAGAACGCCGAACGCCTGTTTGTCAGGAGCGCAGGTTCCGGCAGTACTCCGACGGAGTGAGGCCCTCCATTTTTCGGAACATGCGGCTGAAGTGCTGGGGATACTCGAATCCGAGACGGTCGAACACCTGGGAGACGGACTCTCCGGCGGCCAGTCCGTTCTTGGCCAGGCGGATAACAAACCGACGGATGTGGCTGCTCGCCGTCTCCCCGGTTGTCTTTTTGATGACATCGCCGAAATAGTTGGCCGACATGCACAGCCGATCGGCACAGTACTGCACGGTGGGCAGTCCGAGCTTCAACTGAAGCTTCTCGTCGAAATAGTCGCGGAGCAGGCGGTCGAAGCGGACGAGAATGTCGGAGTTCTCGATCTTTCGGGTCAGGAACTGCCGGTTGTAGAAACGCTGGCAGAAGTTGAGCATCAGTTCGATATAGCCCACAAGAATGCGGTTCTGAAGTTCGTCGGTCTTCTTGCCGAGCTCGTCGCGCATTTGCCTCATCAGGGAGACCAGCGTGTCGTGCTCTTCGGCAGTCATGTGCAGGGCTTCGTTGACGCGGTAGTCGAAGAACGAATACTCCTTGATGCGCCTTTCGAGAGGGAACCCGTGCAGCAGGTCGGGATGAAACAGAAGCGCCCAGCCGGTGATTGCCACCCGTTCGCCGTTGTCCTCCTTGCCTCCCACCTGTCCGGGAGCCACGCACAGGAGGGTGCCCTCGTTGTAATCGTATTTGCCACAACCGTAGTCGAGCTCCACATCGGCATCGTCGCGCAGGAAAATACCGTACACGCCGTAATTGTTCAGGCTGTGGCGGATGGGTGACACCTCGGCATAGTCGATGACGCACACCAGCGGATGCCGTGCGGGGCATCCGAGATAGCTGCCGTAATCGTTTACGTTCCGAACCTTCAATATGTTGCTCACCACCCGGTCGATTTGTCACAAAGATACGAACATTTCCCGCACAAAGCTGTATGCGGGTATAAGGGGTAAAACGAAACGTATATATTAGAAGGTGTAGGAATAAGCACCAACAGACTACAATTCAGTAAGATAGGTAAATACCGCCACGCTTGGGCCGCAAAACGAAACGTATAATTCCCTATAATTTGGGTATAAGATTTCCTGCGATGCACGGGCTACCGGTATAATGCCGATATAACCTCAGAGGGGCGCAAACAGCTTGTTTTGCGCCCTCTTTTTGTTTGTGGTAGTAGCCTTATAACCCCCTTAAAACGACGCTATAAGGCCGTTTCAACTCGATTCGGCCCTTCTCTTGTTGGTCGAATCATCTCCGGGCCGTCTTGCCCTCACCATCTATATTCGGCGTTGATTTTCGATAAGACGGACAGTTAGACGGACAAATAAGACGGACAAAAAATGCGGATAAGACGGACAAAACCCGGTTTTTGCACCCCCTACCCGAATAAGAAAACGCCCAAAATTTTGAGGATAACCCCCAAAAAATGGGTTTATAGCATAGGAAACTGCCCTGTCTTTATCGCCAATTACGCAATATAATGCACTATATTACAGCGGATTCGATTATTTGAGTCCGTAAATGAATGGATCTCCCCACCGAAGAACGCCCTACCTAACGAATCGTGTTGTATCGAACGCTGGCCTTAACAAGTGCCAGCGCCCGAACCATGGATACCGGAATATCTTTCGGCTCATGGTGGGGATTGTGGCTAACGAGTTTTATATAACCCTCTTTTTCGGACTTGTGGATATATTTTATCGTGATAAATTCGTCGCCGTCCACATTTGCCGACACAAGATACATTTCGCCAAAAAAGATACCATTCTCAAAGTCCCGAACTCGCTTATATAAGACGATATCACCGGATTTCAGCAAAGGATACATGGAGTCTCCCCGCACATAAACCGCTCCGTCACATGAAGGAAGGTTCGGGAGGGAAACATACCCCACCGGAGCCGCGTTGGCATCGTTAAAAAGTGATACCAGGCCGGCAGTCGCTTCCAAGTTGTATAATGGAATTTGTTGAAAGTCGATGTTTATATCCGTTGATAATGCAAACTTCTTTTGCACAGCAGGAGTTGCGAGCTGAACATCTGGGGTTCGGAGCATGGGCCCTTGTCCGGTAAGCAACCACTCGGGTGATACGTTCGCACTTGCGCACACTTTTTCGAGAACATCAAACGATGGCTTCCCCTTTCTCGTCCCTACAACGTTCTCCACAACTGATGCAGATATGCCCACAGAGTGGGCAAATGCTCTCTTATTGCCTGAAAACAAGCATTTTATAAGTTCATCGAAGCGTTCATTAATTGTCATAGCATCAAATTATTGTGCGCAAACGCGAATAATATTCGCATTTTATTTGCTTTATTCGCATTTGCGAATTATATTTGCATCGTGGTTGCTTTTAGACCACGCCACAAATATAGTGAATTAACTAACACAACGCTAATTATGGTAAAACAAATCCTTCTGCCCGTGCCGGTGATGCGAGAGTTGCGTACCACCTTCAAGGTTGGGCAAACAATCCTCAGCCGGGCGCTAAAGTACAAGCGTAACAGCAAGCGCGATCAGATGCTTCGGGCGGCAGCCCTCGAGCGTGGCGGGTTAATCTACACCGGAGAGCGGGCCCCGAAGGGGTTTTGCCCAAACGTATCGACGCGTTACGACCATGTCAATGGCTGGATGTATCAGAACTTCGCTAATCGGGTCGAGTTGCGGATAAGCCTTCACACCAGCAAGGCGATTGTCCTCGTCGATGGTGTAGAGGTCCTGTCGCTTGACAACATGACCATCGGGATGTGGGGCGATGTGCTCTACTCCCTGCAACAGATTTGGAACAAACTCAACGCATAAGCCATGACCCAGAAAGAATTTAAGGATAGGACCGGAATGACGGTCACCCCGGAGGAGTTCGATTACATCCTCTGGCTTTATATGAACACTCCTTTTGACAAGGATAAGTTTTGTGCCGATTTCAAGGAGCACGGCAAGAGCATCATCATGCGAGCAGTACAAACTACGGCACGGGCGGCATTGGCCAGCGTCCGCATAAAGGAGGGCCAGATAAAGGAGTTGGTGCCGGTGCTGCTTGGTAAGGCGTGCGCATATCAGGATAGTGATTTCTATACCGAGGCGGTGCGCCTGGTCGGAATGAGGGAGGTTGTCAGCACCAAGCTACGGATGAACCTTCCCCTTTGGGAGGAGGACGTGAAATACCTTACAGGCGTGCTTGATTCCGAAAAGTAATTCCCGATAGGCAAACACCCGGGTTCGAGTCCCGGGCGGGAGCAAAGAGACGATAACCATGGAGTATTACAATAACACCCTCTGCATATCAGCCCGCGAATTGGGAGCTGTCATGTCCCGAGCCTGCTACGATAAACTTGTATCGCGTGGCAAGGTCGAGATTGCACGCCCCGGCAAAGGCGCAGGCAACTACGCGCTGGTGGTTGTAGACAGCCTGCCCGACAAGTATCGGGACATGGTGAGAGAGGTCTACCCTGAAGGCGGTGCAATGAAGCTGCATGAACTATTCAAAAGATGCTATACGATTGACGCAGAGGCTCGCGCATTCTTCTCCTTGTTCCGGTTTGATAATGGGGAAGCGCTGAAGCCCGACAAGGTGACCGAGTACACCATCAACGCATCGGTCATCAAGGCCATTCAGCGTCTGATGGCCGACACGAAGGCCCTGCGCCAGGCCCAGCCCGGAGGAGGCCGAGTTCAATGGGACGACCTCGCAGCAGCCGTTACCTACTTCAAGCAGGAGTTCGGCCATACCTTGCCCGAGAGCACGCTGCGCTTTCGGAAGAAGGTCGCCCAGTTCAACCGCGACGGATATGCCTGCCTTATCTCGGGCAAGTTCCAGAACCAGAACTCCCGCAAGGTGAACTACCGCATCGAGCGCCTCATCCTTTCGCTTGACAGCCTTCCGGCGCGCCCGTTCAATACGACCGTCGCCGAGATGTACAACTCGTTCGTGTGCGGCGAGCTGAATGTCTACGACCCCGAAACCGGCGAGCTGTTCGACCCGGAAGAGTTCACCGACCGCAATGGCGAGCCCATCGCGTTGAGCGAGACAACCGTTGCGAACTACCTGAACAACCCGAAGAACCGCGCCCTCCGTGCGAAACTGCACGACAGCGCGTGGGAGTTCAACAACGCCTACCGTCCGCACCACAAGCGTCATGCGCCGGTTTGGGCCTTCTCGAAGATTTCGCTCGACGACCGCGACCTGCCGCGCAAGATGGCCGATGGGAACCGCGTAAAGGCTTACTACGCTTACGACGTGGCGAGCGGGTGCGTGATTGGGTATGCCTACAACCGGCTGAAGACGGCCGACCTCTTTATCGACTGCGTCCGCAACATGTTCCGGCTCATCGACCGGCAGGGGTGGAACTGCCCGGCCGAGGTGGAGGTCGAGCATCACCTGGTCAGCAACTTCGCCGACGGACTGATCCGCGCCGGAGTGGTGTTCCCGTTTGTCCGCTGGTGTAACCCGGGCAACTCCCAGGAGAAGCGCGCCGAGCACTTCAACCGCGCCAAGAAGTACGGCATCGAGAAGCGCATGCAGGTTGGCATCGGCCGCTGGTACGCTCGCCTTGAGGCCAACCGTCCGAAGGTGGAGAAGGTCTACGACGAGTTCAACAACACCTATAAGGAGGCGACCTATACCTACGAGCAGCTGGTGGCCGACGACCTCCGCGCCATTGCCGAATACAACCATAGCCTCCACCCGAATCAGAAGCTATATCCGGGACTCTCCCGCTGGGATGTCCTGTGTCGATTCCAGAACCCGACCCTGCAACCGGTAGATAAAGCCCTTCTCTACCGCTTCATCGGGGAGATGAGGCGCACCTCGATTCGCCGAAGCAAGTATTGCCGCGTCAATTACGAAGACTACAGCCTGCCGGCTCCCGAACTCATCGAGCGGCTCGCCCCCAACAACTACGAGGTACAGGCCTATTATTTGCCCGATAACGAGGGCAACGTCCCCGAGGTATATGTCTACCAGGACGACCGATTTATCGCAAAATGCGCCCTGATTGGGGCCTATAACGAGGCCACGGCGGAGCAGACCGAGGAGGATAGAAGGAACTACCTCGAGCAGGCCAAATACAACGCACAGTTCGACGCCATGATGCGGCGTGAGCGCATCCAAAAGGTGGGGATTCTACCGAAAACCACGCCGGAGGTGGAGGAGGCTCCTCAAGTGGTGGCCACACCCCGGACCGATGAGCCGGAGGAGATCTTCGACTTCAACCCGGGCATCGACTACTCCACGCTGGCCAAACAGGAACTTTGAACAACGATAAAACCCTATTCGATATGATTTCAGACGAGATTAAAACCCGCATCGTGCTGGCGATATCCGCCAACCGACAGAACTACGGAACGGACGGCAAGCACGCCGTTGCCCTCGGCATCTCGACCTCGGTTTACAGCGAGATCAAGAAGGGAAACACCGACCAGAAGATGAGCGACGCAAAATGGATGTCCATCGCGCGCCGGCTGGGCGTCAGTCTCAACGACGAGGCGGAGTGGAAGATTGTCCGCACGCCAACCTTCCAATATATCAGCTCCCAGTTGGAACTTTGCCGGTCGAAAAGCCTCTCGGGTATGTTCTGCGACATACCGAACATCGGCAAAACGGTGGCCGCCGTCCATCACGCGCAAACCCACAAAAACGTGGTATATGTCGATTGCTCGCAGGTGAAGACCAAGCAGCGCCTGTTCCGCTTCATCGCCCGCCAGTTCGGGCTCAACTCGGTAGGTAAGTATGCCGACGTCTACGACGACCTGGTATTCTACCTCCGAACGCTCGACCACCCGCAAATCATCCTCGACGAGGTGGGAGACCTGGTCTATGAGGCGTTCCTCGAAATCAAGGCGGCGTGGAACGGCACGGAGGGGTGCTGCTCGTGGTATCTGATGGGTGCCGACGGCTTCCGGGCGAAACTTGACCGAGGCGTGGAGTTCAAAACCGTCGGCTTCGCGGAGATTCGGAGCCGCTGCGGTGACAAGTATAACAGCGTGACACCTCCCGAGGGTGAGGCCCGCAAGCAGTTCCTCATGCATCAGGCGATGATGATTGCCCAGGCCAACGTCCCGGAGGGGAAGGACTTCCGGCAAATAGCCCGTCAGAGCGCTGGCAGTCTGCGACGTGTTCACGCGCTGATTACCAAAGGAGAGGAGTAGCGTATGCGGGCTTATTCACCGACAGAAATAGAGAAGTTGAAGATCCCGGAACTGCCGCTCGATGGCGATTGGGAGGCGGCATTTGGTCGGCCGTCGCGGTTCGAGCGGTGGTTCATCGACGGGGCTTCGGCCAGCGGCAAGAGCTCCTTTGTGATGATGCTGGCCAAGAAGCTCTGCCACTACGGAAAGGTCGACTACATCAGCCTTGAGGAGGGGACGACACTCTCCTTCAAGAACCGCGTCAAGCGCCTGCGCATGAACGAAGTGGCCGGGAGCTTCAAGGTGGTTACCGGGGTGACCGTTTCCGACATTGTCGCCCGGCTGGAGCGGCGAAAGAGTGCGAACTTCATCATCATCGACTCGGTGCAGTACCTCGATATTCAAAGCTTCGCCCGCCTGAAGGAGGCTCTGCTCGACCGATTCCCCCGCAAGTCGTTCATCCTGGTGTCGCAGGTTTACAAGGGGAAGCCCAAGGGGAAGATGGCCGACGACCTCCGATTCGACTGCGGTGTGAAGATTCGCACGGTTGGCTTCAGAGCATATTGCCAGGGGCGATTCATCAACGGCGCCGACGCCTATTTCACCATTTGGGACGAAGGTGCCGCCAAATACTATCTGAACGAATAATGATGACGGTAGCAGAATTGAAAGCAAAGCTGGACGAGTTCCCCGACGACTCTCCGGTTCTGATGCATGTCGAGGGCGAAGAGTACAGCATCGACGAAGTCAGAGAAGCATTGTGGGAAATACATATAGCGAGTAGCCATGAATAAATACGCGCGCTTTTACGCTTTGATGGGCCGTTTGCCCATCCACGACGAGGAACTCAAGGAGCGGCTCGTCGCTCAGTACACCCAGGGTCGGACAACGAGCTTGAGGTGTATGACAGCAGCCGAATACACGGCAATGTGCAATGCACTCGACAACTCGCTCAAGGACGCCTGGAGCGAGAAACGGGAGCAGCTCCGCAAATGCCGTTCCGTTGCCTTGAGGTGCATGCAGCGCCTCGGCATCGATACGACCGACTGGACACGAATCAACGCCTTCTGCCGCGACCCGCGAATCGCTGGAGTGGAGTTCGCATCGCTCTCCATCGAGGCGCTCGAGGCCCTTACAACAAAGCTGCGCTCCATCGAGCGGAGGGGTGGCCTCCGACCGGTAAAGCAGCCCGAACCGAGCCGGGTGCAGCAGGTTATCTATGTGCCCGTGTCGGCCGCGGGTCCACTTAACTGAACAACTACACAACCAATTAAACGAAAGCACAATGGAAAAAGAGACAAAAATGGTACAGATGACCGCCGAGGAAGCGGCCCAGTACGAGGCATTCAAGGCCGAAATGGCCAGAAAAGAGGCGGCCGAGAAGGCCCGCAAAGATCGGGAAACGTACTCCCAAATGGTAGACGAGGAGATTGACCGAACCATCCCGCTCCTGATGGAGATCAGCGGTAACATCAAGACGACGAAGGCGCAGGTGATTGAGAACTTTCGACAGATTCTCGAGATGAAGGCCGACGTGCTGAAGCGGACAAAGCAGGGGCAGAAGAGCCACACCTTCACCAACTCGCAGGGCAACAAACGCATCACCATCGGCCGCTGCGTGGTGGACGGTTGGAGGGATACGGTCGAGGACGGCATCGCCATCGTCAAGGAGTCGGTGCTGGGGCTCATCAAGGACGACGAGACGCAGGCCCTGGTCAATCAGATCATGCGCCTGATTGCCCGCGATCAGGCCGGCAACCTCAAGGCCAACAAGGTGCTTCAGCTCGACAAACTCGCATCGGAGCTGAACAACGAACGGCTCAACGAGGGTATCGCCATCATCAAGGAGTCGCACATTCCGAACTTCTCGAAAACCTACGTGAGGGCGGAATTTCAGGACGAGAACGGCTTATGGCACTACATTCCGCTGGGTATGACCGAGGCATAGCCTCTGCCCACCCATGCGGGGGGGGTAAATGAAAACCCGCCTACCGGGTTAGCGATAAACGGGTCAAGACTTGGCGGTCGTACAAAGTTAATCATATAATCCGGTAAGCGAATGGGAAAGCACCACAAAAACACCTTGCGGCGCATCAAACTGGTTTGCGATATCGTGCAGCGGCACTACGAGCCGGGGAACTACGCCAAGAGTTATTACAGGGTGTGGCAGCGCTATGTCAATCCGGTTTACCCGATGAGCTACCACACGCTTATCAAGTACATCAACACTCCGCTGGGCGAACTGCGGGAGGCCGGCGAGGACGACAAACAACAACTAAAACTTTTTAAGGACGATTAAAAATGGCAGCAATCAAGGATATCCTGCTGAGCGTGCAGGAGCGGCTCGGAGAGCTGGTGCCCGAGCTGGCATACATCGACAAGGATTGGGGGCAACTCGCTTATGAGAAGCCGGCAGTGAGATACCCGTGCGCCCTGCTCGATATCGAGGCCATTACCTACACCCAGGAGGGAGGAGTCACCCAAATGGCCGACGGAGCAATCAGCGTCCGGATAGCCAACCAACGGCTGACTCCAGCCTCGTATCTGGCACCGAACAGAGAGCAGGCATACGAAATTATCGACCTGGTGGATAAAGTACACAAAGCGCTGCACAGGTTTGCACCACCCGGATATTCGCCCCTGTTCCGAACGGCACTCCGGAAGGAATATGGGGACAGCTCGAAAGAGTGTTACCTCATCACCTATCAGGTCGCCTTCGAGGAGGGCTTCGATATGGGGAACACGGGCAAAGTCGAAGGAGCGAAAGTCAAAATCAACCTCCGTTAAGCGAAGAGGCCGGGCAAACGCCCGGCCTCTTTCATTTCAGAACCGTCCGAAGGTAGGTGTTGATACGTTGCTCGATTTTCGCCTGCAGCTCCGCCGAGTCGCCTATGAACTGGCGCTTGGGCATCGTGAACCCGCGACCTCGCCCAGCCCGGCCGCCGGTATTGTGTACCTCGGCATAGGGGACCTTGTCGTTGCCGGCCGACCAGACAATCCGTTGCGGGGTCACTTCGGCCGCCCGGACGCTATTCATCAGGGCCGCACTATCCACCATGAGCGAGCCTCGGCGACGCTTGCCCGTGAGGTCGATTTTGGCCGGTGCCCACGGAACACCGTCAAACGACTTGCTCCGGAACGTCCCCCGGAAGTACGATGTGCCGGTCATGGCCACCAGGTTGGCAAGTGCCTCCATGTCGATATGCAAATCTTGCAGTTTCTCTTTAGGTATCATGGAAAAATAGTTGTATCTTTGTTGTTGAAGTGTGGACTGCCGGAGAATCGAACTGAACCGCCTCGCAGGTGATGGAGGTTAGAGAGGCTGATAATGACAGCGGCTGAAGCATTAACCTGAAGCGTGGGCGGTAGCACCGCCTGCTCAATCCGTTGAAACAGTACGGACGACTGGTAGGAATCGTCGATGCGGATAAGAGGGCCGAAAGCCCTCTTATTTTTTGATCAACAGCCCACGGCGATACTTGAGCCTCGGGTCCTTCTCCCGACTGATTCGCTTCCCGCTTTTTGTCTCCGGAAGTTGCCGAATGTCAAACCACGTCTTTACCTCTATACCGTCTTCCTTGATTTTGCAAACTACATTGACGGCCTTCCCATGGAAGAACTTGATGTAGCAGTAACAATCAAATTTCGTGGACTCGTAATTATTCAACCACACCTCATCCGGATTGCCGAGGACCTCCCCAATCACATCCAGGAGCGGAACGCGCGATGCCGTATATTTTCCGGACGTGTGTATCGTGAATGTTTTGGAGGAGAGCTCAATGCTCTTTCCCGCATAATCCGTGAACGCCTTGTGCCGCTCAAACCACCGCGCCGGATCTCCGGAGAACTCCCGCAACTGCTCCGTAGCCCCGGCCAGACGCTTGCCAAACGACGGCAGTCCGTAGTGCTGGTAATGGAGCTGACCCAGCATCGAAGATGCCCGGTCGGGAAACTTGCGGATGTACATCTGGTTGGCGGTGAAGATTTCGCTCGTTTCGGCTCGATTTACACCCCAGCCCTGGGCGACGGCTTTTTTCCAGGTGGTCGTCTGCATGAACTCGTTGACCCGTTTGCGCTCGGATTCGATATCGCCCTCAAACTCCTCCTTCATAATGGCATCGACCCAGCATCGGCACCTCCAATCATTCGGCGGGTAGATTTTCGACCAGGCCGGGTCGGAAGCCGGCAGGGTCAGCCCGTCGAGTGCGGCATGCTCGGGACGTACCTTATCGTCGCCCACGGTACGATAGACCCAGTAGGGCAATACCCCGACGCTTGCCCGAAGCCGACGGTACTGGCTGGCCGCCTCGGCCACCTGTACGGCGGTTCGGTATTCCGTCTGCTGCCAGCGGTCGTTGAACGCACTGGTAATGCTTGCCGCACGTTCCCGAAAGTCGTTGTAACTCGAGCTCTCCCGAAACGCCTGGTTAAGCGCCTGCACCTCGGCCAGAGTTTTGGCCGCAGAAAAGTGGTAGATGTTCTGCTCCATGGCCGCCATATAGGCATCGTCAGGAGCGTTGTATCGGATCTCATTTTTGGGATCCTCGGAACGGGTTTTGAACCCGATTCGGATTGCCTTCAAAAGGTCGTTCGAGAACCGTTCAAACAGCGCAGCATCCCAGTAGCTCGATTGACCCTCCGCAATGCGTCGTATCAGCGCCTCATGCCACTCCGAGAGGTGGTCTCCATTGGAAGCCCCGTCCTGCGGGGCTTGAGCGAAAAAATTGCGGCCTCCGTCGTTGTTGTCCCCCTCGCCATTACCATTGTTGCCCTCTCCCTCATCCGGCGGCGTGGAGCTCGCCTTTTTGCCCAGTACCGCGATTCCGAAGGTATCACGCACCCATTCGGGGTCGATATCGAAATACTGGCACGCTTCGTAGACCATTTTCCACAACCGCTCCCGGTCGATCTCTTTGGTAACCTCGAGCCGAAGCCCGGGCTTAAGGAAGCCTATGGCGGCCAAAGCCGGCAACAGGCGGCGGTTGAAGGTCGTTTCAATCAGTCGCTTGTCCGCCTTTACAACCGCCTCCATCAGTTTGGAGCTGCTCTCCTCCTTCGAGCGGTTGCCGTTCACCGTATCCTGGCCGAGTACCGCCGCGAGGTTCAGCAGGGAGAGTTGCTGGTCGCACGTCGAGATGAGGTTCTTGTAAACATCGCCATTTGTGGAGACGCCCTGGGCAAATTCAAAATCCTCCGTCGTGTCGATTATGAAGTAGGCTGCCGAACCAATCTCCTTCATCATCTGTTCGGCCCGCTCCAGCATCTCGCCGTCGGTTGTGTTCGTCTTCATCACACGGGGCGGGATACCGAAAATCTCGCAGAGCTCGCTCCAGCACGACAGCGCAAACTTCTTGATAAGGACATACGGTACGGCCTTGTTAAGCAGGCCGAGGTCACGCTTGCGCGGGTAGACCTCAACCAGCCATTTGCCGAACTCGGGCATCTCCCGATAATCGATACTCGCCATCCCCTGTGTATCGGGGTAGAATTTGCCGACCTCGGGAGATACGTTCGGGCGCGGGACGAGATCGGCCACCAACAACCCGGCGGCATCGTAGTCGAACTCGACCAGGCTGTGGTTGTAGAACTGCGCCTCGATGATGAACTCCACAAGGTCCTCATACAACCCCGAATCCTTGAGCCGCTGGGTCTGCTCCTTGTCCGTCTTCCCGTTGCGCTTGAGCTCAAACTCAGCTCCCTGGCTCTTGCCGATACGCAACACCGAGACCTGCGAGGTCATCAAGGTATCGTTCATCACCTCGGAGAAGAGCTGCTGCAGCAATACCTGCTTCGGCTCGTAGGTACTCTTCGCCTGCTGCAAGGCCCGTTTCCAGTCGGCAATATCCTTGCGGGTGAGCGTTTCCTGGCGTTTGATGACACGATGTATGATTCGGGCCTCTCCTTTGCGGGAGAGCTTTGCCATTGCCTGCGGATTCTCCGCGGGCCGGCTTTCTGTCTGGTTTCGCTTCTTCATTAGAACGAATGTGTGAATTTGGGGTTGGACCCGAAGCGCGCCTTGATACACACCTCTCCCTTGTCGTCGGTCAACAGCGGCAAGTTCGGGGTGCGCGTCCCATCAGCGACGCCCTCCAGGTACTTGATGACTCTATCGTAGCGCTCCTTCCATATCTCGTATATGGTCTCGGCGTTCGACAACTTGATGATGTTCCAAATGGTGATGACCTTCGTGTTCTCCAGGATGAGCGCATTGCGGTCGGCACCCTCGGCCGAGAAGATCCGCTCCGTGTCATACCTCGGCCGAAGGTATGAACGTACCTCCTCGATAGCCGCCTCGATGGCCTGAAGGAGGATCTGCTCATCGTCGTTCGTAATCTCGGTGATGACGTGAGCATACATGTTGGTCGTGAGTTCCTGCGGTGTCAAATACATGGCTATACGGTTTTACCACTTGCGGCTGGCTCTCCTGCCTACCACATAGCGGTTGTTTGTCTTTCGCACGGAATTGCTCAATATCCATATTCCGCCTTCGAGGGCATCGGGGGCGTCGTCGTGCACCTTGCTGCCCCGCTCGAAGCCGAGCAACTGCTCCACGAGAACCTGCATGCCCTGCGACTCCTTCTCCCGCTCGTTGAACAGGATGTCACCACGCTCAAAGAGGGGCTGCATCGCCTCGATACGGGCGAATTTGTCGGGCTTCTTGCGGCCGTCGCCCACGATGGGAATCTGGAAGCCGACCTTCTCGCCCTCCTTTCGGAACTCGTCCATGAGCAGGTCCTGCATGAAGTTCGACTCCATGGTGTATCGAACAGGGTTGTCGCCGACAAAGTCGTGGACCTCGTAATGCCAGCGGACCATGGTGGAGACCTTCGTTTGGTCGGCATAGGCCTTCAGCACGTGATACTGTCCGGTTCGGGTGATTCCAATCAGCAGCGTCGCCTTGTAGTCGTTCTTGTTTGACGACTTGAACGAAGGGTCGGTGTAGCAAACCATGGCACGGTACTCGCGCAGCTGGAGCATACGGCCGAAGCGGATGTACTTCTTTTCAAACACGGTCCCGGCGTTAATCGGGTTGTTCATGTACTCCTTCTGGAAGCGAATCTCGCCCATGGTGGCCCGCATCTCGAGGACCTCCTCCAGGGTGTAGTTCTGCCACCATGAGGGCCGTCCGTTCCGGTCCAGTGCATTGACAACAGTATGGTGGAAATGCGGGTTTTCGGCCAACGTGGCGATGATTGAGGTTCGGCCGATACGGTTTCCCACAACGGCCAACCGGCCGCGTCCCATGGCCATTGTTCCCAGCAGTGCGGTGAGAATCCAATCGACAGCCTCTCCGACGCGACGAGGGTTGCGCACCAGCTCGTCATCGTCCGCATCATCGACAACGATGTAGTTCGGTCGGAGGCCCCGCTTCTTGATACCGCGGGGCGACTGCCCGCGGCCGAGCGCAACGAACAAATCGCCCACTGCGGTGGTGAACTCGCCTTTGGTCCACATGCCCGTTCCCCGTTGGTTCCCGAAGTCGGCATTGTAGAGTTCGTTCGACTCGAGTTCTGCCTGGAGGTCGCCGAGCAGACGAGTGGCCGAGTCCTTGCTCTTCGAGACGAGAATCATAATCAGGGGCCGGGCATTGGGCTGTATCTTGAGCCATAGCGGTTGCAGTAGCGATATATGGGTGGACTTCGCGTGCCCGCGCGCCCATTCAAAAAGCGCACGCGCATTCTCCTGCCCGCGCATATACTCGGCCGCCTTGACCTGGAAATCGGCGCACTCAGTCGTGGCCAGATGCGGGAAGTAGGTCGTCACGAAATACCTGTAATCCTTCTGCGCCCTGGCGATACGCTGCTTGCGCTCCGCGTCCGTCCCTCTGGGAAGTTTGGAGGTCGAAAGCACCACATCATGGCAATGCTGGACCCAACGGTCCATCGCCTTCTTGTATTTGCGGTTTGTGGATGCCATTATCCCTCCTGCGCCGAGATGAATTCGATATACTTTTTGTGCAGACCGTTGATGGTGATGATTAACTCGGGCGTCAGTTCATCGTCCACCTCCGCCCGCTGGGTCATCCACTGCTCGAGGTCGATGATAACGTCGATAATCTCGTCCTTCGTGATGCCCTTTGAGATGCGTTTTGCCGAGGCCATCACCTTGGCGATATTGTCCGACAACTTCGTGATGCTGTCGATATCATCGGTTTGCCCGTTGTTCAGTTTGTTGATGATGAGCTCCGATATCTTCTTCGCGGCCAGCATCAGGGAGTTCACCAGGGCAATCGACGAGGAGTTCTGCTCCTTGCGCCGCTCGTCCCAGTGCTCCTCTTTGGCCCACTTGCTGATGGTGGCCTCCGTGAGGTCGGTTTTTGCCGCAATCACCTTTTGGGTATCACCGCTCAGGAAGAGGCGGTACGCATAATCCCGAAGCGCGTCGAGCTGGCGACGTGTTCTCGCCTTTTTGGTCGTTTTAGCCATTCATAACAATGCTTTTTTGCCCCTGGAGGGGTTGTTTCTCGCTGCAAAATTCGGATATCCGACACATGATATATAAATGTATGTAAGAAACTTACATACATTTTGTTGGAGTTTCTCATCCTGCCCAAATTTGCACCAGAAACAGCGGGATAGAGCAGCGGCAGCTCACCAGGCTCATTACCTGGAGGTCGGGGGTTCGAGTCCCCCTCCCGCAACAAAGGTTTTTACAGGTAACCCATATGCACGACAACGGTCGGATCCCCGAGTAGCAACGGCCGACCCCAAAATGACTAACGCAGCGGTGAATTGCTACCTGGTTAAGCCGCTGCCATTTTGAAATGAAGAAGACGTATATCGACTCGGTAAATGAGACATCGCGTGAGGCCGTGATGCGCCTCTACGGCTCAATTGGGGGTAAGATCGACGGGGATTTCTTTGCGAATGAACTCGCATCGCTCGACGATCAAGACTATGAATCGATCCGAATCCGGATAAACTCGCCCGGTGGTAGTGTGTATCAGGGCATGAGTATCGTATCGGCCATTTTGAGCATGCACACTCCCGTGGTTGTTCATATCGACGGGGTTGCCGCATCAATGGCCGCGGTGGTTGCCGTGGCGGCTGACCGGGTTATCATGATGGACTTTGCCAAGATGATGATTCACGACCCGTACCTGCAGGACGCCAAGAAGATGACCCCCAAGCAGAAGAAGGCGCTGATTCGCTACACCGACATGCTGCGCGGCGTGTTGTCCCGACGAGGGAGCGATGAGGAGCAGATTGCCCGGCTGATGCATGACGAGACGTGGCTGTCGGCCGAGGAGGCTCTCGAAGCCGGCTTGTGCGACGAAATCGCCTCGTCGGCCCGCAACGAATATATGAACCTTGACCCGCAGCGATTGGTCGCGGCGGTGCAGGCCGAATACGAAAACGAAACCACTAAACAAAGCAAAATGGAACATGTTAATTTGTCGGCCGAGGCCAATATAGCCCTCGGCAACAAGGGCGGTCAGATGACCGAGGACGCGGTAAGCGAGAGCATCGTTTCCGTGATCACCGGCAAGAACGCAGAGATTGAAGCCCTGAAACAGGAGCGCGACAAGGCGCTGGAGGAGGTGCAGAACTTCAGAAAGGAACGGGAAGCCTCGCTGGAGGCCGATGCAAAGGCCTTTGCCGAGCAGCTGGTCAAGGAGGGCAAGATTGACGCCACCGCAAAGGAGGCGACCATCGAGATGTTCAAGGCCAACCCCGAGAATGCCCGCATCATCTTCAATAGCGTCTCCCCGCGCACGCGACTCTCGGGGATGACGAGCACCGCTACGGGAGACTCGGCCCGGATGGCCGCGATGTCGTGGGACGAGCTCGACAAGGCCGGAATGCTTGCCAAGCTCCGCGAAACGGACCCCGACCTGTACGACAAGAAGTACAAGGAGATGGCGGCTTCGCTGCGCATCAACCGCGGGTAAACAGGAAACGAACGTATCACTTAAAAACGTACAAAAATGGCATTACAGGTTGAAATTTGGGTAAAGTCCATCATCGAGGGGCTGTTCGCCTCCAACACCTTCGCCGCGCGGTCGGTAGACCACAGCGAGTTCGTGAACAACAAGACGGTGCACGTACCGAACGCAGGCGCAGCGCCCAACGTTGAGAAGAACCGCTCGACGTTCCCCGCAAAGGTCACCGAGCGCACGGACGTCGACCTGACCTACAATATGGACGAGTTCACCGTGGACCCGGTGCGCATTCCCCACGCCGATCAGGTCGAACTGTCGTACAACAAGCGTGAGAGCGTGACGCGCCAGGCGCGCCGCAAGTTGGCCGACGATATCCACCTCTCGCTGATTTACGACTGGATTCCCGAAGGGGTCAAGGTCGTGGAGACCGAAGGGGCAGCCATCGCCGCCCACATCGCCTCTGCCACCGGCAACCGCAAGCGTATGACCAAGGCGACCGTGGAGACGATTCAGACATTGTTCGACGAGCAGAACCTCCCCGAGGAGGGTCGCTGCATCCTGCTCGACGCACACATGTACAACCAGCTGTTGAACTCGATGACCGACACCGAGTCCAATCACTTCCTCGCATGCGCCGATCCGGCAAAGGGCATCATCGGCAAGTACATGGGCTTCGACTTCTACAAGCGCAGCAAGGTGGCCAAGACCGGCGCCGCCGGTGCGCTCAAGCCGTGGAGCGCTGCTGCCGAGGCAACCGACTGCGCCGCGGGCATCGCATGGCATGAGGACTGCGTATCGCGTGCGCTGGGCGACTCCGTCCTGTTCGACGACCAGGGAAATCCGCTTTACTACGGCGACATCATCTCCTTCCTGCAGCGTGCCGGCGGTAAGAACATCTGCGCCGACAAGTCGGGCATCGTACTCATTAAGCAGGCAACGGCCGAGTAGTCGACGCGAATGGAGACTTGGATTACCTATGTGATTGCTCCTATTGCAATCGCAATAGTCAGTTGGGTGCTTGGCCAGAATGGCCGGCGTATCGACGAAACGACGAAGCTCGTGGCCTTGCTTCAGGACGAGATCGACAAATTGAACAGCAAGGTCGATAAACTCGAGACCAGAGTCGAGGAGAAGGAGGTGGAGTCCGAGAGCAAAAGCATGATAATCCAGGAAGCCTTTCGCTGTCGCACGCCTTCGGCCAAGTGTCCCGTATTAAACAAGCTATCACAGTACAATGAGCAGAGGTTTGAGAAACAGAAACCCGGGGAATATCCGCCGCAGCAGGACGACCTACAAGGGGGAGACTGCGAGTGCGGATCCGGAATTTAAGGCCTTCGAGACGATGGCCTGGGGCTATCGGGCGATGTTCGTGCTACTGCACACCTATCGGGTCCGCCACGGATGCACAACCCTCCGGGCCATGATTAACCGCTACGCCCCGCCGACGGAGAACCACACCGGGAACTACATTCGGGCCGTGGCCTCGGGTGCAGGAGTGTCGCCTGACGAGGTGCTCGATACGAAGTGCCGCAAAACAATGGTGCCGATTGTGGCCGCCATGAGCCGCGTGGAGAACGGGGAACCCGCGCAAATGGCGGATGTCGCCGCCGGATGGGAGCTCTTCACCAGGTTCGCCGTATGAGAAACGTGTGGAGATTGGGCCTCCTGGTGTTGCTCCTTATCGGCGGCTGCTCCCCGGCCCGCCGGCTATCCAGGTCGCAAGCTGAGACAAAACAAGAGGCCCAGGAGGTGCGCCACACGGAGAGCAGCACGGACTCCATGGCGCAGGTCATGACCACCACAGACCTCTCCAAGGATGAGGAGGTGGTGACCGTCCTGACCGAATTCGATACCTCGCAACCGGCCGATACCACCACCGGTCTGCCTCCGGTGAAGCGCCGTATCACCCAAACGAAGCGAGCCGTCACCCTCCAGACGCAGGTGGCTGAGCATACCTCACAGGAACGCTCCGAACAGACCGAGGAGGTAACGGCCACGGAACAGGTCGCGACAACCGAGGTAACGGAGCAGACGCAACGTCGAGGCCTGAATGGTGTGCAGCGGGCACTGTGCTGGATCGGTCTTGTGGCCGCCGTGGTTACCGTTGTAGCCCTTATCAAAAGACTCAAACCCTAAACTGATAGAGATGAAGACAAAGACACAAACGCAGGAGAAGACTCCTCAGAACTCCGAACAGACCGCTCCGGCCGAAACGTCGCAGCACGACGAAACCCTGCAGGCGGCAGGCCGCCGTATCCTCGAGCGTTTCCCCGATCAGCCCGAGGTGCACATGACCTCGAACGGGTTCGGGTTCTTCCGAATGAGCGATGCCCATAACCATGCGGAGACGCTCAAGGACCACAGAATCGTAACCGTAACACGAAAGTAAATGTTACCGCAAGTCAGAATCAAATTTGCCAACGGAGCGCTCGGTCAGGTCGAGGCCATGGCCGACGGCTGCCTCGGGTTCTTGGCACTCGGGGCCAAAGAGGTCGACGGGGTCGACAACTTCAAGCTGGGGAAGGCATACACCGTCAAGAAGCTGGCGGGGTTGGAGGCCCTCGGTGTGACCGCCGAGAACAACCCGAACCTCTATCGCAACGTGAAGGAGTTCTACGCCGAGACGGGCGACGGTGTCGAGTTGTGGCTGATGGGCTTTGCCGACACGGCCACGTTTGCCGCCGTTCTGGACAAGGATATGGCAACCGGCGCCAAGGCCCTGCTTCGTGCCTCGAACGGCAAGATCCGGGGGCTGATTGCCTTCAAGACGCCGGCCGAGGCCTACGAGCTGGCAACCGACGACGGCATCGACGCCGATGTCATTGCCGCCTTGCCGAAGGTCCAGGGGCTCGGCGAATGGGCGACCGATGAGATGCGCGCCCCGATCTTCACCCTCATCGAGGGTTACGGCTTCACCGATGCGGCCACGTTGAAGGATCTCACGACCTCGGCCTACAACCGGGTCGGCGTCGTCATCGGAGACACCACACCGGCAAGCAAGAACGCCTGCATGGGTGTTGTGGCCGGCCGCATTGCCATTGCACCCGTGCAGCGCAAAATCAGTCGCGTCAAGGATGGTGCACTCACCCCGCTGGTCATTTACGCCGGCGACCAACCGGCGGAGTTGGCCGACGTGGAGACCATCAACGACAAGGGATACATCACCTTCCGAACCTTCGTCGGTCGCACCGGCTACTTCATCGCGGACGACAACCTGGCAACAAGTGTCGGCGACGACTACCGTTCGCTCACGAACCGTCGCGTCATCGACAAGGCCTACCGCATCGCCTACAACCAGCTGCTCGATGCACTGAACGACGAGGTTCCCATCTCGACGGACGGCAATCTGGCACCGGCCTGGTGTGCAGCCGTGTCGGGAGGTGTGGAGCAGGCCATCGTGACGAACATGACCGACAACGGCAACCTGGGCAACGACCCCGGCGACCCGAACGATACGGGCGTCGAATGCGATATTCCCTACGAGCAGAATATCCTTGCCACTTCGAGCATTGCCGTTGGCCTGCGCGTCAAGCCGAACGGATATGCCAAGTACATCGATGTCGAACTCGGTTTCAAAACCGCATAAAACGAGATTCAAACAATGTTCAACAGCAGACAATACGAGTGGGCCGACGTGACCGTCTACCTCGGTAACCGCGACGTGACAGGCATTCGTTCGATCAAGTACTCAACCAAACAGGAAAAGGAGGTTGTCTACGGCAAGGGGAACGAGGGTCAGTCAATTCAGAAGGGCAACAAGTCGAATGAGGGCGAAATCGGGCTGCTGCAGTCCGAACTCGAGGCGCTCGAGGTCGCCTGTGGCGGCTCGCTGCTCGACGCTCAGCTCAATATCGTAGTGAGCTACGGCAACCCGTCACGGGGCGACCTCATCTCGACGGACTTGCTCCTTGGCGTCCAGTTCACCGAGGACACGCGCGACCTGAAGCAGGGAGACAAGTTCATGGACGTGACGCTTCCGTTCATCTTCCTGAAAAAGAAGAAAATTGCATAATCAATCATCATTAAAACCGCAATTTTATGACACCGAACAAGCTTATCGGACAAGTCGGCCAGGAGCAGATTGATGCCTGGAAGGAGAAATTCGGCGATGTCTTCGCCATCAAGGTCGATGGACACGTATGCTACCTTCGCAAGCCCGACCGAAAGATTATCTCCTATGCCTCAACGGCCGGCAAGGTAGACCCGCTGAAGTTCAACGAGGCGCTGTTGCGCCAGTGCTGGCTGGGTGGTAGCGAGGCAATCCGTACCGACGACGACAAATTCCTTGCCGCGAGCGGGGTGCTTGACAAGATTGTCGAGATCAAGGAGGCCGAGCTGGAAAAGCTTTAGAGGCTACCGGGGTCAAGGATAACGAGTGGATCCGGCAAATAGATGCGCAGTTGCGCTACTATATGCACATCGACCCCGATAGCCTCGACGATTGGACGTGGGCAAGTCGCGTGAACGAGTTGAAGTGGATTCGGAGCGAGGAGGCGAAGGCCGCCGAGCAGGCTACCCGATGAAGCACGATACGAGGAGAGCTGCGTACAGGATGCCCCAAATGAGACAGATGGCTTTCGCCTGATTGGGAGAATCGCTCTTATTGCGTAAGGCAGCTATAAAAGGCATCGCAGGCAGGCAAACGACAAAGGCCACGGCCGCGGGCAACTTGACTGCAAGTCGCAGCGCTACCACGCATAAGTAGTAGATACCCATGACGGCGAGCCATATTGTTATAAGGGTTCCCATAGCGTTCCAAATATAGGCAGAATTTTCATAAATGGCAAACATCATCGAATATACGCTATCGCTCAACGACCGAATCACCGGCAAGTTGCAGAAGATTGGCATCACCAATTCCAAGCAGCTGGAGATTTGGGCGAAGGTGGAGCAGCGGGTTACCGCAGCGGATACCACCATGCGCAAGTGTGGCGTTAGCATCGGCAGCCTGCGTGAACGCATCAAAGCCCTGCGAGCCGAACGGGAGTGGATTCCCGCCAGCAACATCAACGCAATCCGCCGCGTGAACGTCGAAGTAAAGTCCCTCGAACGGCAGATTCGGCGACTGGAGCGGGTGAATGGTGGTGCCATCAAGACGATGTTGTCGGATGCCTTCAATAGTATCCCGTTTGCCGACGTGCTAACAAATCCGCTCGTCCTGGCCGGAACTGCCGGAATCAAAGCCTTACAGCAGGGGTTCTCCCGGGAGAAGGTACGGGTGGCCTTCGACGTGCTGATTGGCGACTCGGCCAAGTCGGGCCAGCTGCTCGACGAAATCAAGCAGTTCGGAATGATGACCCCCTACATGACTGCCGACCTTCAGGAATCCGCACAGATGATGCTCTCCTTCGGTATCGCCTCGGAGAAAATCATGCCACACCTGAAGGTATTGGGCGATATTGCCATGGGTGACCGCGAAAAGATGAATGCCCTGACGCTCGCCTTCTCGCAAATGACCTCGACGGGTAAACTGATGGGACAGGATCTGCTGCAGATGATTAACGCCGGATTCAACCCGCTGACCGAGATGTCGCGCACGACCGGCAAGTCGGTTGCGACGCTCAAGGACGAGATGTCGAAGGGACAAATCACGGCCGAAATGGTAACGAAGGCATTCTACTCCGCCACACAAGCCGGCGGCAAGTTCCACGGCATGACGGAGAAGATGGGAGAGTCGAAGGCCGGGAAGTGGTCCACGCTGGTGGGTAAGGTCACCGACCTGCTACTTAAACTCTACGATATCATCGAGCCGGCGGTCATCCCGGCCATGAACGCAATGGATGCTGCGATTGGGATTGCGAGCGCCGCATTCGGAGTTTTGCATACCGTAATCGGTTGGGTCGTATCGGGCCTCTCCTGGTGGACTGCCCGACTTAAAGCGGGCAGCGCTCCGATAACCATCATCACCATCCTGCTCGGCTCACTGGCCGCGGCCATGGCGCTGATTGCGCTCCAGGCCAAGGTTGTCACCATTTGGACCGGTATCGTAACGGCTGCCAAATGGGCCTGGGCAGCGGCGCAGAACGCGCTCAACCTCTCGCTGCTGGCGTGCCCCGTGACGTGGATTATCGCCGGCGTAATCGCTCTTATCGGGGTGATTGCCTACCTCTGTTACAAGATTGAGGGATGGGGCTCGCTGTGGGATGGTGTAGTAGGATTCATGAAGTACACCTTCCTGACCTTTGTGGATGCGGTGAAGCTCCACTTCTCGACCCTGGTAAACGGCATCATGATAAGCCTCGACAAGATTAAGCTGGGCTGGTACAAGTTCAAAGAGGCCGTCGGCTTGGGCAATAGCTCCGAGAACCAGTCGGCCATTGCGAAAATCAACGCAGATATTGAGTCCCGCCAGCAGGCAATCATCGACGGGGTAAAGCGGGTTGCGGACAACGCCCGGAAGGCCGGCGAATCTCTCGCCGGTATCAGGATGTCGTGGAGCTCCGACAAATCGCTCTCCGATGTCGTCGGGGGCATCAAGGGAAAGCTCGGAGTGGGCATCTCCGCGCCGACCGTTCCGGGCATGCCGCCGATGACCGGCTCCGGTGGCAGCGTGGAGAGCCGTTCAGCGGGTAGCACGGGTGCGGGTGTGGCATCGGCCATCACGACGGGCGGCAAGAGCCCCAAGTCGATCACGATTAACCTCCGGTCGCTGGCGGAAATCGTGTTCGAGGGCGGATATGAACAGAACCGCGACGAGATGCAACGGGACCTCGAGAGCGCCCTGATTCGCGTATTACAAACGGCCTATTCGGCACAGTAGGAAATGGCAAAGGTTGGATATGACATCGAACGGCTGAAGCCGCAGGTCAGCGTGGGATACAGCGGGAACCCGCTTGACCCGGCACAGGTCACTATCAACAAGGCGCTGGGCAGTTTCGGGGCGATTCCCCCGTTCATCATACCCCGCAAGCAGGAGATTATCACGAAAGTGACGGATCCCGACCGGATACGCGAAACCTACGCCTCGGCCGGCATCATCCACTCGCAGATGCCGATGCGCGTGCGGGCAAGTGCGGCCGAGGAGTGGTTCACGCTTCCGATCGAACCGCTGGTTTCGGTGAGCGGAAAGAACGCCATCGTGCGCCGCAAGGTGGCCAAGTCGAAGGCAAAGGGAACGGTCAAGGAGCGTTGGAGCCAAGACGACTACGACATTACGATACGGGGCGTCCTCACTGATGCCGACGAATCGCTCTACCCAAGTGCGCTCCTCAAGCGGCTGCTGGCGCTGTTCGACGCAAGGCAGTCGATCGAGGTCGAGCAGGAGCTCCTCCTGGTGTTCGGCATCAAGTACCTCGCCATCGAGAGCGCATCGTTCCCCCACACGAAGGGCATCAACAACCAGAACTACGAAATCAAGGCTTACAGCGACAACCCGATAGAACTTCTAATCTCCATATAGCGATGTATGCAATGGATTTTGACATAACGGTCGGAGGATTCCGCCTCTCCATGCTGGACAGCGTGGTAGTGACGGCGAGTGTGGAGAACCTCGCCGACACGGCCGTTATCACCCTGCCCGGTGCGGCCTACAACAAGGCACTCGAGGTTGAGGACAAAATCCACGAGGGGGACGCTGTGCGGATTCGGTTCGGGTATGATGCCGACCTTCGGGAGCTGCCGGTCGAGTTCGAGGGGTACGTCGAGAGCATCGCCACCGACGACGGATCTATCAAGATCAACTGCGAGGACGAAATCTACCGCTTCCGAAAAGAGCTGCGGAATACCGTCCTGGCCGGTGTCGATATCAAGGAGCTGCTCGAGCATGTCATCAACGAAATCGGCGGGTTTGAGCTCTCGTGCGACTACGAGTTCCGATACGACAAGTTCACAATCTACGAGGCCACCGGGTTCGACGTGCTGAAGAAGGTACAGGAGGAGACCCGGGCAAACATCTACCTCCGGGGCAAGACGCTCCACGTCCACCCGCAATATGCCGAAATCGGCAAAAGGGTGATATACGACTTCGCGGTCAACATCGAGAAATCGGACCTCAAGTACAAGGACGGGAAGCGGCGAAAACTCATTGCCACCATTGAGGGGACAGACGCAAGTGGAAAGACCATCAAGGTCACGCGAGGGACCCCGGGCGGCGACAAGTTCACGCTCAAGATTCCCGGCGTATCCGACCGGGCCACGCTGGAGCGCCGGGCCGATGAGGAGTTGAAAATCCGAGCCTACTCCGGCTACGAAGGGCACTTCACCGGGTGGCTGATTCCCCAGGTGGCCCCGGCCGATGTGGTCGAACTCCGCGATGCCGACTACGAGTATAAGAACGGGACCTATTACGTCGTGTCGGTCGTGACGACCTTCGCCTCGAGTGGAGGGTCGCGCAAGGTGACGATAGGCAAAAAGATTGACTGATGGATAAGCCTTCGACGATACGAGACTTGGTTCGCAAGATTGCCGGAGCGGAGAAGCCCCGCCTTCACTTCAGATTGATGGAGGTGGTCTCCGTTGAGGGCGATACCTGCCGGGCCAAACTGGGCGACTTCGAGATTCCGGATATCCGGCTGTCGTCGATTGCCGGCGGTTCGGAGAGCGGTCTGCTCATCACTCCGGCCACGGGGAGCATCGTCCTTGTCGCGGATCTCTCGTGTGGCGAGTTGCGCGAGCTGAACGTTATCGGCTACTCGGAGATCGACTCCGTGCGGTTTCATCAGGGCAAGACGACCCTCTCGGCCGATGCACAGGGCGTCGATATTGCTGTCGGAGAGAGTTCGGCCCGCCTGACCGACTCGGGTATCGAGTTCAACGGCGGTACAAACGACGGGCTCGTGAACGTGCGGGGATTGCTCGACAAAATCAACGCCCTGGAGCGGGAACTGAACGAGCTGAAGAACCTCCTTGCAGGGTGGCAACCCATACCGCAGGACGGTGGTAGCGCCCTGAAGGTGAGCGTGACGGCCTGGACGACACGGCAAATACAGCCGACACAAAAGGCGGAACTCGAGGATCCGAAAGTCAAACATTGATGGAATGGCGAAGAGCATAGGCATATTGATTGACCCCGACACGGGCGACTTGCAGATCTCCTCCGAACGGGATGCCACCGGAAAGATTGCGCAGGGGCTCTGCATCGGGGAGACCACCTACCAGAATCAGGCACTCATCCTGCAAGCCTTCAAAGGCGAGTTCAAGGAGTACCCGATGCTTGGAGTCGGAATCTCCGACCTTATCGGGGATAATGAGCAGGCCGGATGGAAGCGCGAGATTGCGCTGCAGCTGGAGATGGACGGCATGGCCGTCGAGACGGTTGAATTGGATATAAAGGGCAAAAAGTTGATAGTCGATGCGGGTTACGATTCATAGCAGACAGTCGTTCCTGGATATCGCCCTCCAGGAGTGCGGCTCTTTCGAGGCCGCATATACGTTGGCCGAGCGTAATGGGCTCTCGATGACCGACGACCTGACCGTCGGGCAGGAGCTGGAGTTTCAGCCGGCGGACATCACCCGGAAGAATATCGTGGCGGCCCTCGCCGCATACCGGGTCAAGCCGGCTACGGCCATACGGCCCGAAGAGCGGGCTCTGTTGCCGTGGGGCGGCATCAATTACATGGGCGTTGAGATTGATTTTGTAGTAAGCTGATGAGAACGATTGACGAGATTAAAGAGAGTATTGCCGTCGATTTCATGAGGAACGAGACGGTGGCGGACCTGTTTGGGTTTCCCGCAGGAGAGCCCTTTTCGGATCATTTCAGCAAGGTGTCGATTATCAACATCCTGTTTTACGGCTTTGCCTCCGCCGCGTGGGTGATTGAAAGCCTTTTTGAATCCCACCGAAAGGAGATTGAAACCCGTATCGGAGAGATTCTGCCGCATCGGGCGAAGTGGTACATGAACATGGCGCTGGCCTTTATGAAGGATAAGGTGCTTGAGCCAGAAACGGACCGATACGACACCTCCGGCATGAACGCCGAGCAAATCGAGGCCGCCCGAGTGGTCAAATACGCAACTGCCGACGAGAACCAGGACGCCTCTATTCTGACCATCAAGGTGGCCGGGGAGGATGATGCCGGCCGCCGCTGCCGGCTCGGCGACAGTGTGGAGGTCCAGCTGGCGGCCTACCTTGCCGAGGTGAAGGATGCCGGTGTGCGTATCAACCTGGTGAACCGTGAGCCCGATACGTTCAACTGTTCCGTCGATATCTATTACGATGCGATGCTGCTCCCGGAGAATGTCAGACGTAGCTGCGAACAGGCGGTCAAGTCCTACATCGAGAACCTCCCGTTCAACGGTGAATACACCAATATGGCGCTGATTGACGCGCTGCAGCTGGTCGAAGGGGTGAAGATAGCCGAGTTCAGGAACGCGTCGGTAGCGGCCGCCGACGCCCCGACAACAAGCAATATCGATGCACGATATATCCCGTCGGCCGGATACTTCAAGGCCGGAACAATCACCCTGACGATGAAGCCCTATGAGCAGTTATAACATCAACTTCAAGCGGCTCGCGCTGCTACTCCTGCCGACCTTCCTGCGCCGGCCCGTGATGGTCTCACTCCTCTATGCGGCTATGGTGCCCCTCGGCCATCTCCACGCCAAACTCATGCAGTTTCGCAGGGAGATGGGGTACAGGCTCAACTACAATGGGCAGACCTGCTACCTCCGGGCCGTACTCAACGACACGTTTGACCCGGAGCTACGCCGCATCTACATCACGGATAATACCGTGGGCATGGAGCCGCTCACCGTGCATAAGCGCGAAGTAAAGCTTGAGGTGCTACTTCCGGCCCGTGGCTACGGCCACACGCTGATGGTGAACCGCCGTGGTTTCGGAGGCATCAGTGGGTACGACTTCATTGTGCATGTCCCATCTGCCCTCGGGGTCGATGAAGCACGGCTCTCCGCGGTCGTCTCCATATATAAACTTGTTTCCAAACGATTTGCAATAAGCTATTTCTAATCATGAAGAGGACGTTAGGCAATTTTCTGACACAGGCAAACAAGGATTTCCCCATCGATGCGGAGACCTTCGACAGCATCCAGCAAAACCAGGCGCTCCTGGCGGTCATCGGCAACATCGCCGGGGATAAGGCCATTCTGAAGGGATGTGAAGAGGAACAGGGCGGCATTCGCCGAAAGGAGGGATACGTATTCCTCCGCACAATCGACTTCCCCGAGGGTGAGGTCCTCTTTTGGGAGGGTGGGGTCATCACTGGCGGCATGTACCTCAAAAAGGAGGCCGTTTCTGTGAACGCCCAGGGCTATGAGTTTCCGCAAGCCTACACCACCCGCAGCCTGGCCCCCGGATTGGGCACGGAGCAATACTCCTGGAGCGACTTTCGGGAGATCCCCGACATTCAGGAGCTGATGGCCAAAAACGCAGCACTGGAGGAGGCCATTGCCAAGCTGACCCCGCCGCCCCTGGGGATCGTCCAGATGTGGGCCGGTTCCAAAATCCCCGAGGGCTATCTGCTGTGCGAAGGCCAGCAACTCAAACAGTCGGAATATCCCGAGCTGTATGCCGCTCTCGGAACCACGTTCAACAGCGCCTACTCGGCAGACGGTACCCGTTACTCGACGACATCCGGCTATTTCCGACTGCCCGACCTTCGCGGGCGGTTCGTCGTCGGCTACCACGTTTCGGACCGCGATTACAGCATCTACGGTGCCGTTGGCGGTTCCAAACAGCATACCCTTACGGTTAATCAGATGCCGGTTCACTCACACCCGTTCAAGGACTATTATTATCCGGAATCGCACGTCGGGCAGAATTCCGATGCGATTATCACGAACGATAAGATTGGGTCGAGCGATACCGACTATGACAACAACCGGCTGTGCTATTATAAGCACGACACCGAAAGCAAGGGTGGAGGCCAACCGCACGAAAACCGGCCTCCGTACTATGTACTTGCCTATATCATGCGAACCAAATAACACTTGAAACCATGCCTATTAAGATTCGAGCCCAATTGAAGCGATGGTTCTCCCGAGGAGCCTATCCGACGGAGTCGCAGTTTGCCGATTTGATCGACAGCTTCGTCCACAAGCACGACAAAATCCCAGTCGATGCGATTGAAGGCCTCTCCCAAACGCTCAATTCCAAATGCGAGGCTGCGCAGGCCGAGCAACTTGACGCGCGCCAGGCCGCCCTGGAGGGTGAACTGAAAAAGTATAAAAACGATACGGACCTCTCCCTCAAGACGATTATTCCACGCCTGGCCGACGGTGAAGATCTGACCGCGATTGAGGTTGGGGACACGACAGTGTTTCGCCTGGCTGACAAGCAGCACAACCCGGCGACCTTCTCCGGTAAAGGCCGCAAGTACCTTCGCAAAAACATCGTCGGCTCGGCCAACGTGCTGACGCAGGAGGATTTTGCGGAAGCGAACACCGTCTACAACATCCAGTACGACTACGACCTGCAAGGGGAGACTATCACCATCCCCGAAGGTTGTACGTTGAAGTTTGAGGGCGGCTCAATTAGCAACGGAACTTTGCATGTTCCGTCGACTAAAATGCAATATAAAATGGTTCGCAGCGCAACGAACCAGTATAACTATCAGAAAGTTTATGCCTACCCGGTAGCGATAGAAACACCGACAAAGTCCGCATTCAATAACATCGTCTTTGATGGTCTTTTTGTCACAGCAACGGTTTCTTATGAGATGTTCGGGAATTACGACAATGACACAACGCTCTTGGCCGCAATGTGTCATCTTGCGCTTACTGGAACAACTCCATGCACACTCAATCTCGAGCCGAATCGTGTGTACGATGTATACGCGCCTGTAAGCGCTGATTGGGAGAGTGCATTCGAGTTCATCAAATCTTCGCATAAAGTCATCAACGGAAACGGAGCGACTATCAATGATTTGCGAACTCGCTCTGAAATTGGGTCAATTTCGTCTGGAATATTTGGATTCTGGGAGTGCAGCGATGTCAAAATTCTCGATTTGAAATATGTAAACAAAAATGAAGATTGGCCATTGAGCATTGTCAGCGACATTCATACAACTGGGTCTACCTTCATTCGCCTTTATGGCGATTGCGATTCATTCGACATATCCGTAGACGTAGAAGGCGCACGCTATGGCGTTTTCAACGGCGACTACAACCGCTACTGGTGGTGCGGGCTCCACGGGCTGACAAATTCAACTGTCAAAGTAACAGCTCGGAGATGTGGCTATCCGTTAGTTGTAGAAATCGGCGACAACCTCTCACTATGGGTGCACTCTGAATTAGACCACCGGAGCGCATATCTTATGGGAGTGACGAACACCTCTATTTATGTCGAGTCGAAAGACCAATACGGCGCACCTATTAAGTGTCTTTTAGGCGATTTCCGTTATTCAGATTCCCCGGAGCTCGTTTTGTTCCGGGCTCCGAAAAATGTGAAAATCAATTATAAAGATTTAGGTACGACGATTGTTGAAGGGATGGACGCGACTGGAACACCGTATACGCCAGATTCACGATGCTTCGGCATCACCGTATTCCCAGATGTGGACCGAGACCCTTTAGTGTGGTCTGACATCAACGTTCATATCGATAATACCTTCTCTAATTCTATAATAGCTGACTTCAGTTTTGAACGATTGGATGTTGCGGAAGGGACTGGCGACGTGTATCAAAACATACGCATTAGCGTTGCGTCAAATACCGTCTCATATCAATTTCCAAACCGAATTACAATGGCTCAGCATTGCATTTACGATAATGTCGTTTTTGCAATTAACAGCCAGACACCTATTTATGTAAAAAATTATTCAAGCACCCCCGTGCTGTTTGATTCTACGAATTGCCAAAATATATGGAATTTCAACGGCTCGATGAAGTTTTTCAACTCCGCAGTAGCCTTGCGGCAATCTGCAGAGGATGCTGTTGTGGAAGCGATGAATTCCGAAGTTGTGACAGGCTCTTCACTCTCTAAAGCTCGACCTATTTTGTCGATGCCCGTGAGCAACCACTTGCCGTCATCGGTGCCAAGAGTAGGTGCTTTGGTCTTTAGTAGATACCCCGAAGTTTTAGGGCTTTCGACTTCATCCGGCGTGCTTGCCATTCCTGCTTATCATGCAAAAATTAGCGGGGACAGCACCGACCCTATCCGTTTTTTTGGGGCAAAAACATTTCGGCCCAAAATGGAAAGCTCGTATTTCGGGTTTCCGTTTTTCGATACAGACTTGAATATCCCTATATGGGCCGCCGGAGCCTCGTATATCTGCGCTGATGGACAGCCAGCAGATGCTGCGCGAACGGGAACAAGTGAGCAAAGACCTTCGGGCGTGAAAATCGGATTTTGCTACTTCGACACAACGCTGTCCAAGCCTATCTGGTGGACTGGCTCCGCATGGGTCGACGCAACGGGTGCGGCGGTCTGATAACGACCCTAATCTATCCTTTTTAGCCGTTTGAACAAACTTAAAACGAACTTATAAACAAATGAAAAAGTTGATTGAAAAGGTGCTCGCATGGTTCGGGCGCATCGCAATGGATAAGTGGCAACATATTGCCCTCGGTAGCTCCATCGCTGCCGTCTGTCTCTTCTCGGCCGGCCCGCTCGCCCTGGTGATGAGCGGCAAAGCCGCCTGCGTGGTGGCCGGGATTCTCTCGATTCTCGTAACCACCGCCATAGAGCTGTGGAAGGAGTACAGGCATGATGCCGCTCCCGACCGGCGGGATATTGTCGCAACCCTGCTCGGAGGTCTCAAGGTATGGCTTCCGTGGTTCACGGCTATCGCCGTAATGTGATACATATTGGAAAGGGGGTAAAAAAGCCCCCGGCCGTAAGTAAGAAGATCTCACCCAACTACTTACGCAAGCATGCGCCGAAGACGCACGACCGAGGGCAAAGTTCCGCAGTCGCGCCTTCGGCGCATTTTGTTTTTGTAGTTGAGTGAGACGCACAAATGTAGTAAAAAGCGGTTGAAAATGAAAATGTATGAGGTTCTATATTTCAATCGGGAGCTGCTCGACAGGCTTTCGGCAATGGGAATCAGATGCGAGGACAGCAAGTATGTCGATCTGTATATCGACTACACCGAGCTCCGCGGCGTAGGGCATAAAAAGACCTATATTGTTGCCGTTCTGGCGGAACGTTATCACATCAGCGAGCGAAAGGTATATGCCGTGCTGAGCCGCCTGGAGGGCGACTGCAAAATTCCTGCAGTCGTTCCCCCGGGACTTTAGTTGCGCTTGCCCCCTCCGTGTGCGACCTTTGTGTCGCATAAATCAATCAGGTAAATGGGAAATTTCAACTACAAACAGCAGTATGGCGTCATCGTCATTTGCAAAGACGAGCAGGAGCAGAAGGCCGTCTATGAACGCCTTTTGGCCGAAGGTTTCACACTTAAAATTGTCACGGTATGAGAATCGAGGTAAAACATAGGTGTAGCGACTTCAACAGTTACCGTGCGGCTCGCGTCAAGAGCCTGTTCAACGCCGAGAACGGGTGTAACTGGGAAACGTCGGCAGACCTGCCTATCGAAAAACTCGACTGGAAGATCGGGCTGATTGTCGGCCCGTCTGGAAGCGGCAAAACAAGCATCGGCAACCGAATCTTCGACGGAGCAGTTCACGACCTGTACTCGGGCTGGGACGCGAATAAGCCCATCGTGGACTGCATCGCTCCCGATGGTGACTTTAATATGGTCACCGGAGCCCTCTCTGCCGTTGGCTTGGGCGACGTTCCCGCATGGCTTCGGCCGTTCCACGTTTTGAGTAATGGTGAGAAGTTTCGCGCCGGACTTGCTCGCCTGGTGTGCGAACGTCCGGCACGTGCCGTGGTGGACGAGTTCACCTCCGTAATCGACCGACAGATTGCCAAAGTGGGCGCTGCGGCATTTGCCAAGACCTGGCGACGTGGCTCCGGGCAGATTGTTCTGCTCTCCTGCCACTACGACATCATCGAATGGCTACAGCCCGACTGGGTGTACGACACAAAGGAGGCCCGGTTCTACAACCGGGACTGTCTTCAACGCCGCCCCCAGCTCACCCTTCAAGTCCATAAGGTCCGAGGAACTGTGTTCCCGAGACTCTTTAAGCAACATTACTATTTAGACCTGCCCGCCCCGGTCGCTGCGGAGTATTTCGTCGGGGTTATTGATGGCGAACCCGTATGCCACTTGGCGGTATCCCCTCTCTTCACCGCCAACGCATATCGGGCAACCCGCCTCGTGGTCATGCCGGAGTGGCAGGGCATAGGTGTAGGGACGAAGTTTCTTGCCGCCGTATGTGAATATCACCTGCAGGGTCGCGGCCGATGTGGGAAAAAGCTACCGGTGTTCTTCCACACCTCGCACCCGCAATTGTGCGGAGCTCTTCGCCACTCCAGACGGTGGATTCAAACGGGAGCCAGCCTCTACGGGGCCAATAAGACCAACTCACACAAGTCCCTTCTGCGGTCGGCACAGAGGAAGGGTAAGGACTTACGCGCCGGAAGTGGTTTTGGTGGCCATTTTCGGGCCGTACAGGCGTTTAAATATATAGGTGATAATGGTTGTTAAGATACTCGGGGAGAAGGGGACGCCGGCCTATATTGCGGCCGAACAGGTAGTCCGGTCTTTGGGTCTGGCTGTTTGGGACGAGGCCTATTTCTTTGTAGACTTGGCAATAGCACCGCTATTGACGACGAAGGTCAGTGCCGAGGAGCTCAAGGAGCCGGAACTGGGGACGCTTATCTTTCACCCATCGCCATTGCCCTATGGCCGGGGAGCCTCCTCTATCAGGTGGGCATATCGACGGCGGGAGCCGGTGACAGCCGCAACCTGGTTTTGGGCTGACGACGGGCTGGACACGGGCGATATCTGCGAGCAGGAGATTGTTAAGATCGACTACACGCTACGCCCGAGGGAGTTCTACGAGTTGGATATGATACCGGCCATGCGAAGGACGTTGGAACGGTGTTTGAACGACCTTTTAATGGGGGTTAAACGGAGGATTCCGCAAGTAGGGAAATACGCTACGTTCGACCCGAAAATATGAAAAAACGAAGCGTGCCACTGGGTACGCTTCGTTTTTGTAAAAAATACGCTTCGTTTACAATTCGCCTAACTTTTCGTTTTGCGGATTATACGGGAGGAAAAATCAGTAAAAATGGGCTGCCTTGCCGACTTATGGTTACGGCATCCGGGCAGAAGCATGCGTACCTTTGTGTCGAACAAAACAGAGAACACAGATGGAACAAGTCGGAAATCTCTCCAACGAGTTGTGTGCGGACGACGTGGTCTGCTTCATTGCGGACCGCCACCACGTCACGCCGCAGCGGCTTCTGCGCGATTTTCTCAACGGGAAGACCTCCCTGTCTTTGGAACCCAACGAGGTCGAAATCCTGAAGGGGCTGTCCGGACCGGCCGCCAACAACGGAACAACCAACTCAAAAAGAAGATAACCATGAAAAAGAACATCGGAAACGTATTGGCATTGTACCCTACGCCGGCCGTGGTCGTGGGTACGGAAGTAAACGGAAAAGTAAACTGGCTGCTCGTGGCCCACGTGGGCATCATCGGGCACGACCGGATCATGTTGAGTCTCTTCAGGAAGCACTACACCAACGAAGGGATCAGGCAAACGGGCAAAGTGTCCGTCAACATGGTGAACGAGGCGATGCTCGGACAGGCCGACTACGAGGGTTGCACGAGCGGCGCCAGGGTGGACAAGTCGGAGGTCTTTGCCTGTCACAAGGGGGAAGCCGGCACGCCCGTCATCGACCAAAGTCCGCTGGTCATGGAGTGTGAAGTGGTGGATAACTACCAGACGGAGACCTTCGACAACTTCATCTGCAAGATAACAAACACCTACGTGGACGAAGATTGTCTGAACGAAAAGGGAAAGCCCGATTACGGCAAGCTGAAACCTGTGCTTTTCGAGATGCCGAACTACACCTACCTGCGCACGGGAGAGGCCATCGGCAAATGCACGACCTTCGGAAAAAGCCACGAAAAGGAAAACAAGCAGTGAAAACAAGGAGATTGGGAAAAGACCTGGAGGTTTCAGCCGTCGGACTGGGCTGCATGGGGTTCACGCAAAGTTCCCCGCCCTATCCCGAGGATCAGGAGCGCATGACGGGACTCTGATTCGGGGCGAGCGATGAAACGGTGCGAATTGCTGAAGAGGTCTGCACTCGCCGCATTGGGACGGCAATGGCCGGCACCGGAATCGGGCGGGCAACCGACCCCACAAACGACAACAAATCAACGACAGAGAGGATGAAAATCACAGTATTGACGGGCAGTCCCCGCCGAAATGGAAACTCGACGTATCTGGCCGAGCAGTTTATCAAGGGGGCGGAAGAGCAGGGTCACGAAGTGTTCCGCTTCGACTGCGCCTTCAGGCAGGTGGAGCCATGCCGTGCCTGCAACCGTTGCGGCATGGACGGGCCCTGCATTTCCAACGACGACTTTCAGGAGCTCCGCCCGCATCTGATCGGGGCCGACATGGTGGTATTTGCCACGCCGATGTATTATTTCGGCTTTTCGGCGCAGATGAAACGGGTGATCGACCGCTTTTATGCCATCAACGGGCAGATCAAGGGGGCCGCAAAGAGAGCCGCTCTTCTGATGACCTGCGCCGACACCTCTCCGAAAGAGGCGGAGCCGATCCGGCTCCATTACCGGACGCTGATGGATTATCTCGGATGGACAAGCGTGGGCGAAGTGGTGGCGCCGGGAGTGTGGACGGCCGACAGCGTCCAACGCACGGGCTATCCGCAGCAGGCCTGTCGGCTGGGCAAGAGCTTGTAATCATTTATCAGCAGTCAGAATGAAAAGAACAATAGGCTTAATCGTCCTCGTGCTGGCAGGAAGCCTGTCCGCGATGGCACAAACTACAGACAATATGGATAGAATCGAAGTCTGCAAGCAAAATTACCACACGCTGTTCGGCGGCGAAGCCCTGACCGGACAGGGTACGGACCCTGAAATGATGGATATTCTGCAGAAGTTCGTCTTCGGCGAGGTCTTCCAGACGGGCCACCTGACCCTGAAACAGCGCGAGATGATCACCTGCATCACCCTCGCCACGATGCAGACGCTCCCCCAGCTGAAGGCCCATGCCGAAGCGGCACTCAAGGTGGGTGTCACCCCCGAAGAGCTGCGCGAGGTGATCTACCTCACCGCCCCCTTCATCGGATTCCCGCGGATGCTGAATGCCCTTGGTACGATCAACGAAGTGTTCCAGGAGCAGGGACTCTCCCTGCCGCTGGATCGGCAGGGCACGGTGACGGAAGCAACCCGCCACGCGACGGGCCGGACCATTCAGGAGCGGCTCTACCCCGGCGGCATCGCGTCGGTGATGGCGGGTCTTCCGGGCGACCTGGGCAAGCCGGTGGAGCAGTTCCTCACCGACTACTTCTTCGGCGAGATATACAGCCGCGGCGCCCTCGACCTACAGACACGCGAGCTGCTGGGCTACTGCGTGCTGACGACCCTGGAAGCCGAGAGCCAGCTCCGGTCGCATTATCACGGCAACATCAACGCGGGCAATACGCCCGAAACGGTGACGGCCGCCGTAATCCAGTGCCTGCCCTACATCGGTTTCCCGGCCGCCATCAGGGCGCTGCGGATCATCGGGGAACAGCAGGCCGCCGATCGAGAGCGCGCCGGCGGGAAGCTGGTGCGGCTGTCACGGATTGCCGTGGATCCCGCACAACTGGATGCCTACAACGCGCTCCTGAAGGAGGAGATCGAAGCCTCGATGCGCCTGGAACCTGGGGTATTGACCCTCTACGCCACCGCCGAGAAGAAGGCGCCGAACCGGATCACCATCCTTGAAATCTATGCCGACCGGGCAGCCTACGAAAGCCATCTTCAGACACCGCACTTCCGGAAGTACAAGCAGGGGACACTGTCGATGGTCAGGGAGCTGGAGCTGGTGGACGTCGAGCCGCTGATCCCGGAATTGAAAATCAAATAACACGCGAATAGGATGATGAACAGAATGATGCTGACCATGGCGGCAGTCATGACCGTGAGCGCTGCCGCCTGCGCCCAAAACCGGGGAGAAAAGCGTATGCAAACCGATAGCAAGGCGCTGGTCGTCTATTTTTCAGCGACCGGTACAACGGCCCGGGCAGCCCGAACGATTGCGGAGGCCACAGGCGGCACTTTGTATGAGATTGTTCCGCAACAAGCGTATACCGCCGACGATCTTGACTGGCGCAACCGGCAGTCGCGCAGCTCCGTCGAGATGAACGATCCGCAGGCACGTCCGGCGTTAAAAGGTACAAAAGCGGATGTTGCGGCCTGCGATGTCATCTTCATCGGCTATCCCGTCTGGTGGAATCAGGCGCCGCGAATTGTCAATACATTCATTGAAAGCCATGACCTGAAAGGCAAAACACTCGTTCCGTTTGCCACATCCGGCGGGAGCGGCATCTCGGGCAGCGTGAAAGCATTAAGAGAAACCTATCCCGACCTGAAATGGCAGGAGGGTAAATTGCTGAACGGAGCGAACCGGAATGCCATCCAGAATTGGGTCCGTGACGTAATGAAAAAGCAGTAAATCTCATAATGACAAACAGGCTGGTTTCTATTTCGTGACCCGGTAAGTTGACAATTTTTCAGGTTTTCTGCTTTCAAAAAATAAGAATCCGACAAGCCTTGCGGTGTACAAGGTCAAAACTGTTTGAATCAAACAAATATCAGCTATTTCCTTCAGGAGTTCATCATCGCACCCGACAGGAAGGACGCCTTGAGGTCGCGCGGACAAGCTCCGGGCATGTCTGCATCAACAACAAAGGGAGAACCGAATCAGTTCTCCCTTTGTTGTTGGAGCGGAAAACGGGACTCGGACCCGCGACCTCAACCTTGGCAAGGTTGCGCTCTACCAACTGAGCTATTTCCGCATGGTTTTCGTTTGCGAGTGCAAAGGTAGGCAAAAAATCCGAATCTCCAAATTTTTTATGTTTTTTCATGCGAAATTTTTACCAATTCCCCTGCCGACAGTACACAATCCGCCTTTGCAGCCCTCAAAGCGCCACAATCCACACGACTGCCGTATGACCGTACACACCACCCTACGCGCGCTGCCCTGCCTGCCCCGTTCGAGGCCATACGCAGCACACGGTCCCAACCGGTTCCGCCCCCGGGAGCGCAGCCCGGCAACCGTCTGACAGAACCGGTCGTCGCCGAAATGCCGTCTGTTCGGTCCGTCGGTCGTTCCGACCGAGTCGAACGCATGCGACGGTCGGAGCGAACGAATGGGCCTATCAGACGAAACAGTCGGGCCGAACGGGCAAACGAGACGAACGCAACAAACGCAACAAACGCAACGAAAAACCTGCTGCGACAATAAAGCCGGACTGGCTGTAACGGAAAGTGCCGACGGAAACGGAGGCCTACCGGTCCGACTCGTCGCCGAAAATACGGATGCGGGCATCGAGCGGCTCGAAGCTCTTCTCCGCAGGATGGTCCAGCGGCCGGCCGAAGGGCATCTGGGCGACGAGCCGCCACGTCGCGGGCAGTTTCCACTCGTGGCGCACCTTGTCGTCGATAAGCGGATTGTAGTGTTGCAGCGAGGCGCCGAACCCCGCATCCTCGAGCAGCGTCCAGACGACCAGCTGGTGCATGGCCGAGGTCTGCTCGGACCAGTGCGGGAAGTTGTCGGCATACTCGGGATACTGCTGCTGAAGCGTGCGCACGACAGCCTCCTCCTCGAAGAAGAGCACCGTACCGTAACCCGAGGCAAAGGCGGTGTCGATCTTGCGCTCCGTGCGCGGGAAGGCCGCCGCGGGCACGATCGGCCGCAAAGTATCCTTGACCAGGCTCCAAAGTCGGCCGTGCTGGGCTCCGAGCAGCAGCACGAGACGAGTCGACTGCGAATTGAAGGCCGACGGGACGTATTGCACGCTCCAGCGCAGCATCTCCTCGATTTCGGCATCTGTTACAGGCGATTCCGGGGCCAGTGCATAGTAGCTGCGGCGGTGGCGGAGCGCCTCCTTGAATGTTCTCTCCATGGTGATCTTTGTTTTTACGGTTTATGGCAAAGGCATGCAACTTTCATGCGAAGGTACGAAATATTCCCGTCGTGCGTTATCTTTGCGGTGATGAAACACGCAATCGAACTCTTTTCGGAACTCGGCCGACGGCTGGAACGCCTCGGCGAGGATGCGGCCTCGCGCAAGGTCATCGCCCGCGCCTGCGAGGCCAACGGCTGGTTCACGCCGTCCGAGGTGCGCCGTGCCGTCCGGGCCCTGGCGACGGAGATGCTCACCGAGGAGCGCCTCCGCGGGTGGCTTGCGGCCTATCCGCTCCCCGTTGCACGGGTGCGCAACGTACTGGTCATCATGGCCGGGAACATCCCCCTCGTGGGGTTCTTCGACCTGCTGTGCGTCGTGGCGGCGGGCCACCGCTGCCTGGTCAAGCCCTCGGCCAAGGACCGCGTGCTGATGGAGCACATCGTCGCGCAGCTGCGCGACATCGATCCCGAGGCGCGGGTCGTCCTCTACGACGGCACGCAGCCGGTCGATGCCGTGATCGCCACGGGCAGCGACAATGCCAACCGCTACTTCCGCGCGCAATACGCCGGAATCCCCGCCCTGCTGCGCGGCAGCCGGCAGTCCGTCGCCGTGCTGTCGGGCCGCGAAACGCCCGAACAGCTTCGCGGACTGGCGGACGACATCTGGGCCTACTCGGGGCTGGGATGCCGCAGCGTGTCGCTCCTGTTCCTGCCCGAAGGATATGAACCCAAACTGGAGATGCCAGATGTAAATCCGAAATACATAAACAATTACCGTCAGGAGAAAGTACTCTGCGAGATGAGCGGAACCCCCTACGTCGACTTCGGTCGCGCCGTGGCCGTCGAACAGCAGGAATTCCCCGCGGCATTGAGCCGCATTGCCTTTGTCCGATATAAAACACCGGAGGAGGTGACGGCATGGTTAACACAGCACGACAACGAGTTGCAGTGCGTGGTCACCACCCTGCTGCCGCACAGCCGCCGGGTGGACTTCGGACGGGCGCAGTCGCCCTCGCTGACCGACTGGCCCGACGACCGCGACGTGCTGGAATTTCTCTGCGGGCTGTGAGCGCGAGCCGCTTTTTTCACTACATTTGTACGCAAACAGACACAAAAAACGATACGGATATGTCGATGGTTTTCCGATTCCGGATGTTGAGCGACGAGAACGACCACTTCGTGCGCGACTACGAGGTGATGTACGACATGACGCTGCTCGACTTCCACCACTTCATTCTCGAGACGCTCGAATACGAGGAGTGCATGGCGTCGTTCTTCACGGCCAACGAGCGCTGGGAGAAGCAGCGCGAGTTTACGCTCCTCGAGATGGGCGACGATACGACCGGGGCGCCCGAACTCATGGAGCACGTGACCCTCGGGCAGATCATCCACAACCGCCGCGACCGGCTGATCTACCTGTTCGACCTGCTCGGCGACCGCGCCTACTACCTGGAGCTGACCGGAGCGTATGAGGCCGAGAAGGGGGCCGTCTATCCGCGCGAGATCTACGCCCGGGCGGAGGCTCCCGACCAGTACGACCCCTCGAAGAACCGCGACGACGAGGAGGAGGGGTCGGCCTTCGACGAGATGATGGGCGACTTCCGCGACTTCGAGGGCGACGACTCCTATGACGACGAGTACTAAACGGCTGGTGGTCCTCGTCGGGCCGACGGGCTCGGGGAAGACCGACCTGAGCATCCGCCTCGCCCGGCGGCTGGGGGCTCCGATCCTCTCGACCGATTCGAGGCAGCTCTACCGCGGCATGCCCATCGGCACGGCGCAACCCACGGCAGAGCAGCTGCAAGCTGCCGAACATCACTTCATCGCGTCGCATGACATCACGGAGAACCTGAGCTGCGGAGCCTATGCCGAACAGGCTCTGGCACGACTCTCGGAACTCTTCGCCACGCACGACTGCGTCGTGGCGGTCGGCGGCTCGGGGCTCTACGTGCAGGCGCTGTGCGACGGGATGGACGACCTGCCGCGCGCCGACGAGGCGCTGCGTGCGGAGCTGATGCGGCGGATAGACGAAGAGGGACTGGAGCCGCTTGTCGGAGAGCTGCGGCGGCTCGATCCCGACTACTGTGCCGGTGCGGACCTCCGGAATCCCGCGCGCGTGGTGCGGGCGCTCGAGGTCTGCCTCCAGACCGGACGCCCCTACTCATCGCTGCGCACGGGCATACGCCGCGAGCGGCCCTTCGAGGTGGTCAAGATCGGTATCGACCTGCCGCGCGAGGAGCTGTACCGACGCATCGACTGCCGCGTCGACCGGATGCTGGCTGACGGACTGGAGGCCGAGGCGCGGGCGCTGTATCCGCACCGGGAGCTCAACGCCCTGCAAACGGTCGGCTACCGGGAGCTGTTCGACTATTTCGACGGAAAGATACCCTACGACGAAGCCGTGCGACTCATCAAGCGCAACTCGCGCCGCTATGCCAAGCGGCAGCTCACGTGGTTCCGGCGCGACCCCGAAATCCGGTGGTTCGCGCCCGATGACGACGAAGCCATCCTGGCCGCCATCGGCTGACGGAAGATCGGCTAACGCACGGTCGCTGCGGCCGGCGTCCGCGTTTTTTTTGCGGAGGCAAAAGCCGCAAGGGCTTGTAAAATCGGAGAATATTGCGTACTTTTGCCGTCGCCTTTCGCAGAAAAGGCGTGTGTGGCTCGGATGGTGGAATAGGTAGACACGCCGGACTTAAAATCCTGTGACCAGCAATGGTCGTGCGGGTTCGATTCCCGCTCCGAGTACCGAAAGCGGGCAACCTTCGTGGTTGTCCGCTTTGCTTTTTCCGTACCCGCCCGAATCAGGACCGGACGGTTGTCCGGAGCGATCCGGGCTGGGCACTGTCCGGAGAAACCCGCACCCGACACAGCTCGCCCCGTCGCTGCACGGAACGGACGGCCGCGCCCCGTAGCCGTCACAATTTCTTCTCGGTCTATCCGTAAATCTCGTTGAGCAGCCGGGCCAGGCGGACCCCGCCGCGCAGCAGCTGCATCTCAAGGATCGGTGCAGCCCAGTTGACGTAATCATACGAAATCTTCGTGCCTTCCGGCGTGCGGTCATAAACTTCCGAGCAGATTGCCTGCGTTTCGAGCAGCCAGTCGCGCGGCGTGCCCGCCTGCAGACGCATCTCCTCGTCGTCAGGCAGCCGGTCGATCTGCTCGCGCCACTCGGTATAGCTCCAGCGGTGCGCCGACTCGATGAGGTTCGTATCCCACACCGCGTGGAGGTTCGTCGCCTTGCCGAAATAGACCACCGGCACCCGGTTGCCGCCCAGATCGGAGAGATGCCCCGTGTGCATCGGGCAGTGCATGTCGCCCACAAGGTGGATCAGCATCTGCAGCTGCACGCGCTCCTCGGCAGGATCTAGATCGCCCGACTTGAGACTGGCGACCAGGTCGTTTACGGCCTTCAGCACGTCGCCCCTGGGATTGGCTGCCATGCTCTCGAGCGTCTCGCCCGCGTCGATGTTCAGGTAGTGCCACGTCTTCGTATAGGCATACTCGGGCGTGTGGCTGGCGTTGTCGAGCCAGTTGGCATAGTAGACGGGCGAGTGTCCGCCGAGGACCTTGTCGATGCGTTCGGCCGCCTCGGGCGTCAGGTGGCATTCGGCTATGTAGGCCGTCACGTCGTGTCCCTTCTGCCCCCACGCCGCGGCACTCCGCACGGCCAGCAGGCAGGCAATCAACAGCAGGATTCGTTTCATCATCGCATTCATTGTTTTGGGCGCGGTCCCTGCGTTATTTGCCGCACGGCCGCGGATCGTTCTCCGCAAAGCTACGATTTATTTCCGAATCGGCAGTGCGATCCGCCGAAAAAACGGCTGCAACAGGACGGCAGCGAGACGACAACGAGACGACACCGGGAAACGCGGCGCGCCCCGGACCGGCCGGAGCGAAGGGGACTTCGTGGCGCCCCGGGCGGGAACAGGACGCGCATCGGCAAGCCCCCGCTTCGTGCACAAAAAACGGGGAAGCCGTCAGCCGCCCCGTTTTCCTGGTTGGATGATCCAAGGAAGTGTAGCCCCTCCCCTTTCACTTTTTACTTTTTACTTTTCACCTTTCGATCAGTGGTTCATCGTGGCGAGGAACTCCTCGTTGCTCTGCGTGAGACCCATCTGCTTCTGGAGGAACTCCATCGCCTCGACGGGCGTCATGTCCGAAAGGTACTTGCGCAGCACCCACGTGCGGTTCATCACGTCACGCGGCAGCAGCAGGTCTTCGCGGCGCGTACCCGAAGCGATGACATCGACGGCCGGGTAGACGCGCTTGTTGGCGAGCTTGCGGTCGAGCTGCAGCTCCATGTTGCCCGTACCCTTGAACTCCTCGAAGATCACCTCGTCCATCTTCGAGCCGGTATCGATGAGCGCCGTGGCGATGATCGTCAGCGAGCCCTTCTCCTCCGTATTGCGGGCCGCACCGAAGAAACGCTTGGGCTTGTGCAGCGCATTGGCGTCCACACCGCCCGAGAGGACCTTGCCCGAGGCGGGCTGTACGGAGTTGTAGGCGCGCGCCAGGCGGGTGATCGAGTCGAGGAAGATCACCACGTCGTGCCCGCACTCGACCATGCGCTTGGCCTTGTCGAGCACCATCTCGGCCACCTTGACGTGACGCGAGGCCTGCTCGTCGAAGGTCGAGGCGACGACCTCGGCCTTGACGTTGCGCGCCATCTCGGTCACCTCCTCGGGGCGCTCGTCGATCAGCAGCACAATCATGTAGACCTCCGGATGGTTGTCCGCAATGGCGTTGGCGATCGCCTGCAACAGCATCGTCTTACCCGTCTTGGGCTGGGCGACGATCAGCGCTCGCTGCCCCTTGCCGATGGGCGAGAAGAGGTCCACGATGCGCGTCGACATGTTGTTGTGGCCGTTGCCCGTCAGGCAGAACTTCTCGCTCGGGAAGAGCGGCGTCATGTACTCGAACTGCACGCGGTCGCGGATGTACTCGGGCTTCAGGCCGTTGATCTCGTTGACGCGCACCAGCGGGAAGTATTTCTCACCCTCCTTCGGGGGACGGATCGTGCCGTTGACCGTGTCGCCGGGCTTCAGGCCGAAGAGCTTGATCTGCGACGGCGAGACGTAGATGTCGTCGGGCGAATTGAGGTAGTTGTAGTCCGCCGAGCGGAGGAATCCGTAGCCGTCGGGCATTACCTCCAGGACCCCTTCGCCCTCGATCTCGCCGGCGAAGTCGTCCTTCGTGATGACCTCCTCGTCGAGGTGCTGCGCCTCGGTCGCCTCGCGGCGTTCATGCCGCTCGTGCCGCTCCGCACGGTCGCGGTGCGGGTGTTCCGGGGCCGGTTCACCCCCCTGCGGCGCCTCCTGCGGGGTCTCCGCGGCGCTCTCCGGCGCGACGGCCTGCTGCACCTTGGGCTTGCGGCCCCGGCGCTTGGGCTCGGGGCGGGCAGCCTCCTCCGGCGCCGCCTCGGATGGTTTCTCCGCGGCAGCCGCTTCTGCCGGCGCGGGTTCCGCTGCCGCACCGCCCGGCTCCGCAACCGGTGCCGCAGCCTCCGACTTGGGAAGCCGGGGACGACGCCCCCGCGCGACACGCGCCGGTGCAGCCGGTACGGCCGGTGCGGCCTCCGGCGTCGTCTCGACGGCGGCCGGAGCCCCGGACTGCGCCGAGGCGACAATCTTATCTATGAGTTCGCGCTTTTTCACCATCACGTTGTCTATGCCGAGCGTCTTGGCTATCTCACGCAGTTCGGCAAGGTTTTTCCCTTCGAGCGCTTTCAGATCTTGCATACGGACTATTGTTTTCTTGAGATTTTCACAGCCGGACGGTCGCCCGGCCTTCAGGAATTTCGCTTGCAAAGATAGTGCATATTTTTGAATTTCAAAATAAAAAGTACGGACACCGGGGCCTCCGGACCACCCCGGCATGCGAAAATACCTACTTATGGGGATTGCCGCACGCCGTTTTTTCCCGACCTTTGTTCCGGAAACAATGGGAAAACGATTCAGCCATCGCATTGTTTGTATTGTTACTGTTTGTGTGTGGAAAACCTCCCCTTTTGCGGGAGGTTTTTTCGTGCGCCGCCGCCGGGTGTGGAATATTTCCACACGGGTGTGGATTATTTCTACATTCTTTTCGCTATCTTTGAGCCCGAAAATACCGCTATAACGCTGTCCGAAAGCAATTTGGCATTTTCACGACAGTGTGGCCCGCGGATTGGTAACATGTATGGAAACCCTTGTAAACACCATTTCGATATGAACCTGGACAGACTCAAACCGGACCTGACGAAGCTGAACATGGCCGAACTGAAACGGACGGCCTCGCGCGTGAAGCACGTCCGCGTGCGGATGAACCGCAAAGGCTGGATCGGCCTGGCCGCCGCTGTGCTGATTGCGGCCGGCGTGCTCTATCTGATCTTCCGCCCGCGCCCGGCCGTGATCGAGCTCCCGGTCGTGGCCGTGGAGCCCGTGACGACCGAGGACGTGAACATCTACGGCGAATACGTCGGCCGCATCCGCGCCCAGCAATTCGTGGAGATCCGCGCCCGCGTGGAGGGATACCTCGAACGCATGCTCTTCGCCGAGGGTACCTATGTCAAGAAGGGCCAGACGCTCTTCATCATCGACCCCAAGCTCTACCGCGCCCGCGTGAACAAGGCCAAGGCGCAGCTCAACAAGGCCCGGGCCCAGGCCCAGAAGGCCGAGCGTGACCTGAACCGCATCCGTCCGCTCTACGAGCAGAGCGCCGCGAGCCAGCTCGACCTCGACAACGCCATCGCCTCCTACGAGAGCGCCGTGGCCGACGTCGTCGTGGGCGAGGCCGACCTCACGCAGGCCGAGATGACGCTCGGCTACACGAGCGTGATCTCGCCCATCGCGGGCTACATCTCCGAGCGCTACGCCGACATCGGCACGCTCGTGGGTCCGAGCGGCAAGTCGCTGCTGGCCACCGTCGTCAAGAGCGACACCGTGCGTGTCGACTTCAGCATGACGGCCCTCGACTACCTGCGCTCGAAGGCCCGCAACGTCAACCTCGGGCACAAGGACTCCACGCGCAAGTGGGATCCCTACATCACCGTGACGCTGGCCGACGGATCGGAATACCCGATGCGGGGTCTGGTCGACTTCGCCGACCCGCAGGTCGACCCGCAGACGGGTACCTTCTCCGTGCGCGCCGAGATGGCCAATCCCGACCACATCCTGCTGCCGGGCCAGTTCACGAAGGTCAAGCTGCTGCTCGACGTGCGCGAGAACGCCATCGTCGTGCCGACGAAGGCGCTGGTCATCGAGAAGGGCGGTGCCTACATCTACGTGGTGCGCCCGGACAGCGTCGTCGAGAAGCGCTTTGTCGAGACGGGTCCCGAGCTGGGCAACAACACCGTCATCGAGCGCGGTCTCTCGTCGATCGAGCGCATCGTGGTGGAAGGTTATCACAAACTCTCGCACGGCATGAAGGTCGAGCCCGTCGCCACCGTCCGCGAAGAGGATAAAGTGCAGGAGGAGTAGCCCATGAAAGCCGATTTCTTCATCGACAGGCCCGTCTTCTCGACGGTGCTCTCGATCGTCATCGTCATCGTCGGCGCCATCGGCCTTGCGCTGCTGCCCGTCGACCAGTATCCGCAGATCGTGCCCCCGGTGGTCAAGATCTCGGCCTCGTATCCGGGTGCCGACGCGCAGACCGTGACGCAGGCCGTCGCCACGCCCATCGAGCAGGAGCTCAACGGCACGCCCGGCATGATCTACATGGAGTCGTCGAGCTCCAACTCGGGCGGTTTCTCCGCCACGGTGACCTTCGACATCTCGACCGACCCCGACCTGGCGGCCGTCGACATCCAGAACCGCCTGAAGGAGGCCGAGGCGCGCCTGCCGGCCGAGGTCGTGCAGAACGGCATCTCGGTCGAGAAGCAGGCCTCGAGCAAGCTGCTGACCATCACGCTGCTCTCGAACGACCCGAAGTTCGACGAGATCTACCTGTCGAACTACGCCACGCTCAACGTGCTCGACATGCTGCGCCGCGTGCCGGGCGTGGGCCGCGTCTCGAACGTCGGCAGCCGCTACTACGCCATGCAGATCTGGGTGCAGCCCGACAAGCTCGCCGACCTCGGACTGACGGTCAAGGACCTCCAGGCGGCACTCAAGGACCAGAACCGCGAGTCGGCCGCCGGCGTGCTCGGACAGGCCCCGATGGAGGGTGTCGACGTCACGACGCCCATCACGGCGCAGGGGCGCCTCTCGTCGGTGAGCGAATTCGAGGAGATCGTCATCCGCGCCAACCCCGACGGGTCGATCATCCGCCTACGCGACGTGGCGAACATCTCGCTCGAGGCCCAGTCCTACAACACCGAGAGCGGTATCAACGCCGGCAACGCCGCCGTGCTGGACGTCTACATGCTGCCGGGCGCCAACGCCATCGAGGTGGCCTCGTCGATCAAGAGTACGATGGAGGAGCTGAGCCGCAACTTCCCGGAGGGCATCACCTACAACATCCCCTTCGACATGACGACCTACATCTCCGAGTCGATCCACCACGTCTACCGCACGCTCTTCGAGGCGCTGCTGCTGGTGATCCTGGTCGTCTTCCTCTCGCTGCAGAGCTGGCGCGCCACGATCATCCCGATCGTCGCCGTGCCCATCTCGCTCATCGGTACGTTCGGCGTCATGCTCATCTTCGGCTTCTCGCTCAACCTGCTGACGCTGCTGGGTCTGATCCTGGCCATCGGTATCGTCGTCGACGACGCCATCGTCGTCGTCGAGAACGTCGACCGCATCATGAACGAGGAGCACCTCTCGCCCTACGAGGCCACGAAGAAGGCCATGCGCAGCCTGAGCAGCGCGCTGATCGCCATGTCGCTCGTGCTCTGCGCCGTCTTCGTGCCCGTGAGCTTCCTGTCGGGCATCACCGGACAGCTCTACCGGCAGTTCACCATCACGATCGCCGTGTCGGTGGTCATCTCCACGATCGTGGCGCTGACCCTCTCGCCGGTGATGTGTTCGCTCTTCCTGCGTCCCGACGACGGACACAGGAAAAACAGCTTCTTCCGCCGCATCAACCTCGGGCTGGCCATCGGAAACAACTTCTACGGCCGCACGATCGCCCGGGCGCTGGCCAACTCGCGGCGCATGTTCGCCGCCTTCGGCATCGTGCTCATCGGCATGTGGCTGATGAACCGCCTGCTGCCGCAGAGCTTCATGCCGCAGGAGGACCAGGGATACTTCACCGTGGAGCTGGAGCTGCCCGAAGGCGCGACGATCGAACGCACGCGCACGGTGACCAACCGCGCCATCGACTTCCTGATGGCGGATCCCGACGTGGAGTACGTGCTCAACGTCACGGGTTCGAGCCCCCGCGTGGGCACGAACCAGGCGCACAGCCAGCTGACGGTGATCCTCAAGCCGTGGGACGAGCGCGAGACGGACGACCTGTCCGAGATCATGGGACGCGTGCGGCGCGAGCTGTCGCGCTACCCCGAGAGCAAGGTCTACCTCTCGACCCCGCCGGTGATCCCCGGTCTGGGACAGTCGGGCGGTTTCGAGATGGTGCTCGAGGCGCGCGGCAACACGACCTACACCGAGTTGCAGCAGGCCGTCGACACGCTCATGACGATCGCCTTGCAGCGGCCCGAACTGACCGGTCTGGCCTCGTCGATGCAGGGCGACATTCCGCAGCTCTACTTCGACGTCGACCGCGACAAGGCCCAGATGGTCGGGGTCTCGATGTCGGACATCTTCTCAACGATGAAGGCCTTTACGGGGTCGATCTACGTCAACGATTTCAACATGTTCAACCGCATCTACCGCGTCTACGTCCAGGCCGAGGCGCCCTACCGCGCCTACCGCGACAACCTGAACCTCTTCTTCGTGCGCGGCGACGACGGGGCGATGATCCCCATCACGGCCCTCGGCACAACCTACTACACGACGGGCCCCGGCACGATCAAGCGCTTCAACATGTTCAACTCGGCGACCATCTCGGGCGAGGCCGCGCACGGCTACAGCTCGGGGCAGGCGATGGACGAGCTCGAACAGATCGTCCGCCGGGAGCTGCCCGCCTCGGTGGGTGTCGAGTGGAGCGGCCTCTCGTATCAGGAGAAGCACGAGGGCGGACAGACCGGCACGGTGCTGGCGCTGGCCTTCCTCTTCGTCTTCCTCTTCCTCGCGGCACAGTATGAGAGCTGGACCGTCCCCATCGCCGTGATCCTCTCGCTGCCCGTGGCCGGCATCGGCGCCTACCTCGGCATCTGGATCTGCGGTCTGGAGAACAACATCTACTTCCAGATCGGACTGGTGATGCTCGTGGGTCTGGTGGCCAAGAACGCCATTCTGATCGTGGAGTTCGCCAAGGAGGAGGTCGAAAAGGGCCGCGACGTCGTCTCGGCGGCGATCACGGCGGCGCACCTGCGCTTCCGCCCCATCGTCATGACCTCGCTGGCCTTCATCCTGGGTCTGCTGCCGCTGGTTTTCGCCTCGGGTCCCGGCTCGGCAAGCCGCCAGGGCATCGGCACGGGCGTCTTCTTCGGCATGCTGGTGGCCATCACCGTGGGCATCGTCTTCGTGCCGTTCTTCTTCGTATGGATTTACCGCATCAAAGCCAAACTCAAACGATGAAACACATTCCGATCATACTTGCGCTTCTTGCCGCCGTCGGGCTCGCCTCCTGCTCGGCCGTCAGGCACTGCAAGAGCCCCGAACTCAATCTGCCGGAGCAGGTCGTCCCGGGACGCAGCGACTCGCTGACGCTGGCCGACCTGGACTGGTGGGAGTTTTACGGCGACACGACGCTCTGTCGCATCATCGAACGCACGCTCGAACACAACAAGGACCTGCTCTCGGCCGCTGCCCGCGTCGAGCGCATGCGGCAGCTCTACCGCATCGACAAGGCCAACCGGCTGCCGTCGGTCGGACTGCCCGTCTATGCCGAGTACGAGACGAACGACTACTACGGCGAGAAGTCGGTACGCGATCCCGAGCTGGCCGCGAAGGTCTCGCTAAGCTGGGAGCTCGACATGTGGGGCAACCTGCGCTGGGCCAAGCGGCAGGGCGGAGCCGAATACCTCGCCTCGGTCGAGGCGGAGCGTGCCATGCGCATGACGCTCGTTGCGGAGGTCGCCGCGGCCTACTTCCGGCTCGTGGCGCTCGACAACGAACTCTCGATCGTGCGGCGCACGCTCATCACGCGCGGCGAGGGGGTCTACCAGGCCCGCCTGCGCTTCGAGGGCGGTCTCACCTCCGAGACGGTCTTCCAGCAGGCGAAGGTGGAGTACGCCACGACGGCGTCGCTCATCCCGGAGCTTGAACGCAGCATCGAGACGACCGAAAACGGCATCTCGCTGCTCATGGGCGAATATCCCGACTGGCGCGTAAAGCGGGCCAAGATGGACATAGAAGCCAAAATGAGGGACAGTATTCCAATAGGCATTCCGTCGGAACTGCTGCAACGGCGCCCCGACGTGCGCGCGGCGGAGCAGCAACTGCGTGCGGCGATGGCCGCCGTCGGTGTGGCCTACGCCGACCGCTTCCCGCGGCTGACCTTCCGGCTCGAGGGCGGCGTGGAGAACAACTCCGTGAGCGAGATTTTCCGCTCGCCCTTCTCCTATGTCCTCGGTTCGCTCGCTTCGCCCGTCTTCGGATTCGGCCGCAAGAAGGCCAAGTACCGCGCGGCACTGGCCGCCTACGACGAAGCGCGGCTGGCCTATGAAAAGAAGGTGCTCGAGGTATTCCGCGAGGCAAACGATGCCGTCGTCACCTACCGCAAGGCCCGCGAAACGGCGGCCTTGAAGGTGGCCCTGCGCGATGCGGCACTCAAATATGTCGAACTGGCGCAGGTGCAGTACCGTGGCGGCAGCATCAACTACATCGACGTACTGGACGCCCAGCGCCGCTATTTCGACGCCCAGATCGGCCTGAGCAACGCCGTGCGCGACGAGCACCTCGCGCTCGTGCAGCTCTACAAGTCGCTCGGCGGCGGCTGGCAGACCGGCGAATAAGCCCGGCAGCCCCTCCCCCGGGACATACGAAGCCCTCGCCTTGCGGCGGGGGCTTCGTTTTGACGGGAGAAATTTCACCGGACAGGCTCTTTTTTCGGTGTGGGAAAACGATTTTTTCTTATATTTGCACAACGTTAAACAAGAGGGGTGCCTTAGGAAACGGGGGCGACGATACCGGAAGGTATCGCTCCGCAACCGGAACTCTCCGCGAAAAGGCTGAGATCAGACCCTATGAACTTGATGCGGTCCGTACCGCCGAAAGGACTTGTTCATAGACCGTAATTTCTCACGGGCATCTCTGTAAATTACGGTATCCGTATGGAAGTATTCGTCAATCGCAAACCGGTCGAGGTCGAGGGGCCGATGACGCTGGCCGGACTGCTCGCCCGCGAGGGAATCCCCGCCGAAGGGGTCGCCGTCGCGGTGAACAACCGCGTCGTGCCGCGCGCCGAGTGGGCCGCCACACAGCTCGAGGAGCAGATGAAGATCACCGTCATCCGGGCCGTCTGCGGAGGATGATGCGCATTCTGGTCATCACCGACGTGCCCTTCACGGCAACGGAGCCCGCGGCGATCCGGCAGCTGCTGGACGAGGGCGTCGAGCGCGTGCACCTGCGCAAGCCCGACGCTTCGGAGGAGGCGCTGCGGCGGCTCATCGAGGCGCTGCCCGCGGAGTGCTATCCGCGGCTGACGTTGCAGGACCGCCTGCCGCTGGCCGTGGAGTACGGACTGGGAGGCGTGCATCTCAACCGCCGCAATGCGGCCGTACCCGCGGGTTTCCGGGGGCTGGTGAGCCGCTCGTGCCACACGCTCGACGAGATTGCCGCCCATCCCGCGTGCGACTACCTCTTTCTGAGCCCGCTCTTCGACAGCATCTCGAAGAGCGGCTACCGCGCCGCCTTCACCGACGGGGAGCTGCGCGACGCCGCGGCCCGCGGCCTGCTCGGCGAGCGGGTCGTGGCACTCGGAGGCATCCGGCCCGAGCTGCTGCCCCGCGTCCGGGAGCTGGGCTTCGGCGGCGCGGCGCTGCTGGGCGCCGTCTGGCGCGACGCCTCCCCCGCCGCCCTGCACCGCACGATGGAGCACATCCGCCGATTCAACATATAAAAGACAGAAACCATGCTGCAATTCATCACACACCATACGGACCGCTACGACGAGATCACGGGCACGCGCGCCGTGCTCGAGGGGGGCTGCCGCTGGGTTCAGCTCCGCATGAAGGATGCCCCGGACGAGGAGGTGACAGCCGTCGGCCGCGAAGTCGGGGCGCTGTGCCGCCGCTTCGGGGCGACGTTCCTGCTGGACGACCGCGTCCATCTGGTCGACGGGCTCGGCGCCGACGGCGTACACCTCGGCAAAAACGACATGCCGGTTGCCGAGGCGCGGCGCCTGCTGGGCCCCGGGCGGCTGATCGGCGCCACGGCCAACACCTTCGCCGACATCGAGCGTGCCGCACGCGCCGGTGCCGACTACATCGGGCTGGGGCCCTTCCGCTTCACGCAGACGAAGCGCAACCTGAGCCCGATCCTCGGGCTGGAGGGCTACCGCGACATCCTCGCGCGCTGCCGCGCGGCGGGCATCGACCTGCCGGTCGTGGCCATCGGCGGCATCACGGCCGCGGACGTGGAGGCGATCCTTGCCACGGGTGTCACGGGCATCGCCCTCTCGGGCGCGCTGCTCGGCGCAGCCTCCCCCGCGGAGGAGACACGACGAATTATGACAATCCTAAATCAGCATAAACAATGAACGATTTGATTATCGGCGGACGGACCTTCCGTTCGCGTCTCTTCGTAGGCACGGGAAAATTCAGTTCCAACGACCTGATGGCCGAGGCAATCGCCGCCTCGGGCACCGAGATGGTTACCCTGGCGATGAAACGGGTCGACATGGAGAATCCCGAGGACGACATGCTCATGCATGTGCGGCGCCCGGAGATTCAGCTGCTGCCCAATACGTCGGGCGTGCGCGACGCCGAGGAGGCCGTGCTCGCGGCCCAGCTCGCCCGCGAGGCCTTCGGCACGAACTTCATCAAGCTGGAGATACACCCCGACCCGAAATACCTGCTGCCGGACCCGGTCGAGACGCTCAAGGCCACGGAGCAGTTAGTCAAGATGGGCTTCGTCGTACTGCCCTACGTGCAGGCCGACCCGGTGCTCTGCAAGCGTCTGGAGGAGGCCGGTGCCGCCACGGTCATGCCGCTGGCCGCACCCATCGGCACGAACAAGGGGCTCGTGACGCGCGAGATGCTCGAGATCATCATCGAGCAGAGCCGCGTGCCGGTGGTTGTCGACGCCGGACTGGGCGCCCCGTCGCACGCCGCGGCCGCCATGGAGCTGGGTGCCGACGCCGTGCTGGTCAACACGGCCATCGCCGTGGCGGGTGACCCCGTGCGCATGGCCCGCGCCTTCGCGCAGGCCGTCGTCGCCGGGCGCGAAGCCTACGAAGCCGGACTCGGAGCGCAGGCCCGCAGCGCCGAAGCCAGCAGCCCCCTCACCTCGTTCCTCGACTAAACCCCACGCACCATGTTTTCCGAGGAATTAGCCAAATACGACTGGGAGGAGACCACGGCGCGGATCCTCTCGAAGCGGGCCGCCGACGTCGAAACGGCGCTCGGCAAGGAGCACTTGACGCTCGACGACTTCATGGCGCTCGTCTCGCCCGCCGCGGCGCCCTACCTGGAGCCGATGGCGCGTCTGAGCCGCCGCTACACGCAGGAGCGCTTCGGCAAGACGATCTCGATGTACATCCCGATGTACATCACCAACTCCTGCACCAACTCGTGCGTCTACTGCGGCTTCAACCGCCACAACGCCATTCCGCGCGTGATCCTCACGATGGAGCAGATCGAGGCCGAGTGCCGCGCGATCCGCGCGCTGGGGCCGTTCGAGAACCTGCTGCTCGTCACGGGCGAGAATCCCCGCGCCGCGGGTGTCGACTACATCGAAGAGGCGCTGCACGTCTGCCGCCCGTGGTTCAACAACCTGACGATCGAGGTGATGCCCCTCGCGGCCGAGGAGTACGAGCGGCTGACCCACTCGGGGCTCAACGGCGTGGTCTGCTTCCAGGAGACCTACAACCGCAAGAACTACAACATCTACCATCCGGCCGGCATGAAGTCGAAGTTCGAGTGGCGCGTCAACGGCTTCGACCGCATGGGACAGGCCGGCGTGCACAAGATCGGCATGGGCGTGCTGATCGGCCTCGAGGAGTGGCGCACGGACGTCACGATGATGGCCCTGCACCTGCAATACCTGCGCAAGCACTACTGGAAGACGCGCTACAGCGTCAACTTCCCGCGCATGCGCCCCTCGGAGGGGCACTTCCAGCCCAACGTCGTGATGAGCGACCGCGAGCTCGCGCAGCTGACCTTCGCCTTCCGCATCTTCGACCACGACGTCGACATCTCCTTCTCGACACGCGAGCGGCCCGATTTCCGCAACCACATCGCCACGCTGGGCGCCACGTCGATGAGCGCCGGGTCGAAGACCGACCCGGGAGGCTACTGCACCTACCCGCAGTCGCTCGAGCAGTTCGTCGTGAGCGACGAGCGCACCCCGGCGGAGGTCGAGGCGGCCATCCGCCGCGAGGGCTACGAAGTCGTATGGAAGGACTGGGACAAGGTCTTCGACTGATGGAGGCACAGCGCTACACGCGGCAGACGATGCTGCCGGAGATCGGCGAGCGGGGGCAGCGGCGCCTGGCCGAGGCCTCGGCGCTCGTCGTGGGGCTCGGGGGGCTCGGCTCGCCCGTGGCACTCTACCTTGCGGCGGCCGGTGTCGGGCGCCTCGGGCTGGCCGATGCCGATGTCGTCTCGCTGAGCAACCTCCAGCGGCAGGTGCTCTACACCGCGCGGCAGGTGGGCGAGCCCAAGACGCGGGCAGCCCGCGAGCGGCTCGCAGCACTCTCGCCCCACACGCGCTTCGACCTTTACGACGAGGGGCTCACGGCAGAGAACGCGCAGCGGATCGTCGCGGAGTATGACCTCGTGGTCGACTGCTGCGACAACTACCCCACGCGCTACCTGCTGGACGACGTCTGCGCGGCGTGCGGCAAGCCGTGGGTCTACGGCTCGATCGGCGCCTTCGAGGGACAGGTGTCGCTCTTCAACGGGCCCCGTCACCGCCGCTATGCGGAGCTCTACCCCGACCGCGAGGCGCTCTGCCGACGGCCCCGCCGCACCGAAGGGGTGCTGGGCACGGTGCCCGGCGTCGTCGGCACGCTCCAGGCCACGGAGGCCCTCAAGGCGCTCGCCGGCTTCGGCGAGCCGCTCGACGGGCGGCTCCTGGTCATCGACCTGAAAACTATGCAAACCCAAACAATAGCATTTTAAGACCATGGGAAAAGGATTCGACCAGTACGCATCGGCTTACGATGCGTGGTTTCTCAACAACCGCAACGTCCTCTATTCGGAGGTCAACCTTGTGGCTTCGACGCTGCGCGACGCCGGACGCATCCTCTCGGTGGGCTGCGGCAGCGGCCTCTTCGAGAAGATTCTCCGCGAAGAGTACGGCATCGACATCCGCGACGGCATCGAGCCGTCGACGGGCATGGCCGAAATCGCCCGCAAGCGGGGCATGCACGTGACGATCGCAACGGCCGAGGAGGCCGACTTCGGCCGCGGCACCTACGACACGCTGCTCTTCAACGGCACGCCGAGCTACATCGGCGACCTCGAGGGCGTCGTCCGCAAGGCCTACGAGGCACTGCCCGAAGGCGGGCGGATCATCCTGATCGACGTGCCGAAGGAGAGCTCCTACGGCATCCTCTACAACCTGGCCAAGGCGCTCGGGACGTGGGACCACCCGCTGCTTGCGGGGTGCTACCCGCCCGATCCCTACCCCATCGAGTTCGTCGACGTGGCCGTCTGGCGCACGACGGCCGAGAAGGTGGCGCTGCTGGAGGCGGCGGGCTTCGGCGAGCTGAACTTCGCACAGACGCTCACCCGTCACCCGCTCTGCTCGAACGAGGCCGAAGAGCAGCCCGCAGAGGGTTACGACCGGGGCGACTACGTGGCCGTCACGGCCCGCAAACCCGTCCGGTCATGAGCCGCTGGAGCGACAGCGCCTGGGAGGCGGCGCGCCCGGTCTACGAGAAGATTCTCGAACACCCGTTCGTCCGCGCGCTGGCCGACGGAACGCTCTCCGCGGAGCGGTTCCGCTTCTACCTGCGGCAGGACGCCCTCTATCTGGACGGCTATGCCCGCCGCCTGGCACACATCGCCGCACGCCTCGAGCGCAAGGAGCACACCGAAGCCTTCCTGCGCTTCGCGGCGGACGGCATCGCTGTCGAGCGGGCGCTGCACGAACAGTTCCTCGGGGGCGAACACCCCGCCCCGGAAGAGATCAGCCCCGCGTGCCTGCTCTACACCTCGGTGCTGGAGAGCCAGACCACGGCGCCCGTCGAGGTCGAGGCCGCGGCCGTGCTGCCCTGCTTCGTGGTTTACCAGCGCGTAGGCGAAGCGATCCATGCGCGGCAGCAGGGAACGGAGAATCCCTACCGGCAATGGATCGAGACCTACGCCGACCCGGCCTTCGCCGCCTCGACGGCCGAGGCCACGGCCATCTGCGACGCGCTGGCCGACGCGGCGGGCGACGCAACACGCCGCCGCATGACCGACATTTTCGTGCGCTGCACCCGCATGGAGTGGCTCTTCTGGGAGAGCGCATGGCAACTCGAAACATGGAAGATATGAGCAACGCGAAGAGAACCTACAAACGCGCCCTGACCATCGCCGGCAGCGACCCGAGCGGCGGCGCGGGCATCCAGGCCGACCTGAAGACCTTTTCGGCCTGCGGGTGCTTCGGCACCTCGGCCATTGTCGCCGTCGTCGACGAGAACACCGTGGGGGTCACGGGCGTGCACCCCGTCCCGGTGGAGTTCGTCGTGGGACAGATCCGCTCGGTGCTGGACGACATCGGTGCCGACGCCATCAAAATCGGCATGCTCCACTCCTCGGAGCTCATCCGCGCCGTGAAAGAGACCCTCGCCCACTATGCGATCCGCAACATCGTGCTCGACCCGGTGATGGTCGCCACGTCGGGCGACGCCCTGCTGCAGCGCGACGCCGTGGCGACGCTGCGCGACGAACTGATCCCCTGCGCGCGGGTCATCACGCCCAACATTCCCGAGGCCGAATTGCTGCTCGGCGAGCGCCTCACGCGGCAGGAGGAGCTGTCCGACGCCGCGCGGCGCCTTTCGCGTGACGGACGGGTCTCGGTGCTGCTCAAGGCCGGGCACCTGCAGGACGACATGCTGACCGACATCTTCTACAACGCCGAAACGGACCGCATCCTGCCGCTGCGCTCGCCGCGCGTCGAGACGGTCAACACCCACGGCACGGGCTGCACCCTCTCGTCGGCCTTCGCGGCCTTCCTGGCCCGCGGATTCGAACTCGACGAGGCGGCCGCACGCGCCAAGGAGTACATCGCCGCGGCGATCGCCGCCGGAGCCCGCTACGAGATCGGCCACGGCCACGGGCCCGTGCACCACTTCTTCAACTTCTGGGAGTAACCCCCGGAAGCAGCACCGGCAAAGGCAACGCCCGGGAGAGTTGGACCTCTCCCGGGCGTTTTCGGTTGCAGTGCCCGCCGCATTCCTTGCCGAAACGGGCACAAACGGGCCATGACGCATCATCACCGGCATGCCGACACCGGCGTTCTGCGTGCGTCGTCAGCGTGTGCGACCGGCAGCAGCCAGCTCTGCCCTGTCCGAGCGGTCGGCCATGTCTTGCATTCCAGAAGACGGGATGGCACCGCCGCCGGACGGCTCAGAAAAGGGCCTTCCTTCCGACAATCCGCTTCAGGCTGTCGACCGTAAGCGCCGGATCGTAGACGACCTGCGCGCCCGAGGTCTCCTCCAGCAGCCGGACATACTCCGCCATCGGGCAGGTGCCGATCGACCCGCGCAGCGAGTCGAGCCGCTCCGGATGCGCGACGGGCCAGACATAGATAACGGTCTCGCCGCCGACATTCGTCTGATACGACTGCGTGCCGCAGCGCTGCGGCCGCTCCTCGTACATGGCTACCCGGTCCTCGAGCGTCGCCAGTTTGTACGCCGAGATCACGCCCCGCCCGGCCGCCTCACGCAGCAGCGGCAGGAACTTTTTCTGCTCCTTGAGCGAAGCATGGTCGATGATGAGCCAGACGACATCGTAGGACTCCGCCGCCAGCCCTTCGGGCAGACCGTCGCGCAGCAGCGAGGCGACGAGCCGCATGTTCTCGCGGTCGATGCGCTCCATCTCGGCACCGGCCGCCACGAGCGAATCGACGAGCGCGGCCGAATACTCCCCGTCGTTGACCCGGCGGTTCATCTCCAGAAGCTGCATGCGCACCTGCTGGTCGCGTGCGGCCGCCTCGCGCAAGAGCGAATCGGGATGCTGCGCCCGGCCCGGAAGCGGGAGTGCCAGCAGGCCCAGAAACAGGGAAAGCGTGCAAAACAGGTCTTTCATCTTCATGGGGAATTGGTCGTTACATCAGTAAAGTTACGATTTTTTTGAAAAATCCGGTCTGCGCCCGCGCTTCTTTTGAACGGCAGGCACACGCTCACCTCCAAACGGCGGCGCAGCGGAAATTTCACCCGAGGTTCCGAAAAAATGCCGGATTTCGGAACGCAGACCTTAAAATTTCACCCGAAAGTTGCCGTAATATTAATTTTTTGTATCTTTAAGCGTGATTTTGCTTACAAACAAACAGCAAATCGAACCTAAAACTTCATAAGAGTTATGACAACCAACCTGAACCCCGATCCGCTGGTGCGCTTTCTCGGAAAGCCCCGGGCCGAATTCACCCGTGCGGACATCGTCCGCTACGTCAAGGAGAACGGGATCGAAATGATCAACCTCCGCTACCCCGGTGCCGACGGACGGCTGAAAACCCTGAACTTCATCATCAACGACGAAGAGTATCTCGAGAGCATCCTCACCTGCGGCGAGCGCGTCGACGGGTCGAGCCTCTTCCCCTACATCGAAGCCGGCGCAAGCGACCTCTACGTCGTGCCGCGCTACCGCACGGCCTTCCGCAACCCCTTCAGCGAGATTCCGGCCGTGGACCTGCTCTGCAGCTACTACACGAAGGACGGCACGCCGCTGGACATGGCGCCCGAGCAGACGTTGCGCCGCGCCCACGAGGAGCTGCGCCGCGTGACGGGGCTCGACTTCCACGTCATGGGCGAGCTGGAGTTCTACGTCGTGAGCCCCCTGCAGGGACTCTTCCTCGCCGACGACCAGAAGGGCTACCACGAATCGACCCCCTTCAACAAGGGAGCCGCCTTCCGCACGCTGGCCATGAAGTACATCGCCGAGGCGGGCGGACTGATCAAATACGGACACTCCGAGGTGGGCAACTTCACGCAGGGTGACCGGATGTACGAGCAGAACGAGATCGAGTTCCTGCCCACCGACCTGGAGGATGCCGCCGATCAGCTGATGGTCGCCAAGTGGATCATCCGCACGCTGGCCTGGCAGCAGGGCGTCGACGTGACCTTCGCCCCGAAGATCACCGTCGGCAAGGCCGGCAGCGGGCTGCACATCCACACGCGCCTGATGCGGCAGGGCCGCAACGCCATGGTCACCGACGACGGCGCGCTCTCGGACAATGCGCTGAAGGCCATTGCCGGGTACCTTTCGCTGGCCCCGTCGCTCACGGCCTTCGGCAATACGAACCCCACCTCCTACTTCCGCCTCGTGCCGCACCAGGAGGCCCCGACGAACATCTGCTGGGGCGACCGCAACCGCTCGGTGCTCGTGCGCGTGCCGCTGGGCTGGAGCGCCGGCGCCAACCGCATGGCCTGCGACGCCAACCCGCTCGAAAAGCCCTCGTCGCTGGACGTGAACCTCAAGCAGACGGTCGAGTTCCGCTGCCCGGACGGCTCGGCGGACATCTACCTGCTGCTGGCCGGACTGGCCGTGGCCGCCCGTCACGGTTTCGAGATGGAGAACGGGCTGCAATACGCCCGCGACCGCTATGTCGACGTCAACATCTTCGACGAGAAGCACAAGGAGGTGCTCGCACGCCTGAGCCAGCTGCCCGCCTCGTGCGAGGAGTCGGCCCGGCGGCTCGAGGAGCAGCGGGCGATCTACGAGCGGCACGGTGTCTTCGCCCCGCGCCTGATCGACGGCCTCGTCGCACGCCTTGAGGCCTTCCGCGACGCCGACCTGCGCCGCGAACTGCAACACGACAAGGAGCGGGTCGCCAAGCTGGTCAAGCGCTTCTTCTATTGCGGATAACGGCCGCCGAGGCGAGCCACGACACGCACACAGCCCCGCATGTCCTGCATGCGGGGCTGCTTCGTTTTGCCGTCCACCCCCGGGAAGAGGGTTTGCCGTCCGTTCCGCCGGAAGAGGGTCATGCACCGGGCGGGGGCGGAGGCGGCAGGAGCTCGCCGCCGGGATGCGGCGGAGGCACCTCGGGACCGTGTCCGTGCCGGGGCGGTTTGTCATGCCGCTTCGGGGGCCGCGGCCGCTCCCCGTCGCGGGGAGGTCCGGGCCGATGATGCGCCGGCGGGGCCACGGGAGCAGGCCTCGGAGGCCGGACGGCACACGAGGCGGTCAACAGTCCCGACAGCACGATGCCAAGATACAACAGCAGTTTTCGGGTCTTCATGGCAGGTGATTTTAGAGGTTTGGCATGATAAATATACGAAATTCTCCTGCAAAATCCATGCACACGGGAATCCCGCCCCGGCACGCGCCGACGGCTCGCCGCATGGTCCGCCTGCGGCACAAATGCGCCGAAAAGGTTTATGAAACGAAATAACGACCGTTTTATTTCACTACAATCCGCACGCTATTTCGAGATAAAACCCTACACACGGGACATATCGAAACAAAATGAAATGAAATTTGTTTCGTTTTAATTTGTTTTCATGAAATAAACCGCTATATTTGCAGTACATTAACCGACCAACCTATGGAGAAGACGTATGATGTCATCATCATCGGCGGCGGGGCGACCGGAGCGGGCATTGCACGTGACTGCTCGCTGCGGGGCGTCCGTTCGCTGCTGCTGGAGCGCTCCGACATCTCGACCGGAGCGACCGGACGCAACCACGGACTGCTGCACAGCGGAGCCCGCTATGCCGTGACGGACCACGAATCGGCCGTGGAGTGTATCCGGGAAAACATGATTCTGCGCAAGATAGCGGCACACTGCGTGGAGGAGACCGACGGACTGTTCATCTCGCTGCCCGAAGACGGGCTGGAGTATCAGTCCGTTTTTGTTGAGGCCTGCCGCAAAGCCGGCATCCGGGCCGACATCATCGACCCGGCCGAGGCGCGGAGGCTCGAGCCGTCGGTCAACCCGGCGCTCGTCGGAGCCGTGCGCGTGCCGGACGGTGCCGTCGATCCGTTCCGTCTCACCTCGTCGAACATTCTCGACGCCAAGGCCCACGGAGCTGAAATCCGCACCTACACCGAAGTACGCGAACTCCTGCGCGAGCAGGACCGCATCGTCGGCGTCAGGGCCTACGACCACCGCGCACACTGCGACGTGACGTTCCGCGCGCAGGTGGTCATCAACGCCGGCGGCATCTGGGGACACGGCATCGCCGCCAAGGCGGGCATCACGGTGAACATGCTCCCGGCGAAGGGAGCCCTGCTCATCTTCGGCCACCGCGTGAACAACATGGTGCTCAACCGCTGCCGCAAGCCCGCCGACGCCGACATCCTGGTGCCGGGCGACACGATCTCGCTCATCGGCACCACGTCGAGCAAGATACCCTACGACCAGATCGACAACATGATCATCACCCCCGACGAGGTGGACATCCTGCTGCGCGAAGGCGAGAAGCTCGCCCCGCAGCTGGCCCAGACGCGCATCCTGCGCGCCTATGCGGGCGTGCGGCCCCTCGTGGCCTCGGACGACGATCCGAGCGGCCGCACCGTGAGCCGCGGCATCGTGCTGCTCGACCACGCGAAGCGCGACGGCCTGGAGGGCTTCATCACCATCACGGGCGGCAAGCTGATGACCTACCGTCTGATGGCCGAGTGGGCCACAGACCTCGTCTGCAAAAAACTCGGCATCGACGCCGTGTGCCGCACGGCCGAAATCCCGCTGCCCGGCTCGACCGAAAACCGCAGGGAGGTCGACCGCAAGCTGCGCAACAAGCCCCTCGCCCAGCGCCGCTCGACGATCGCGCGCCACGGCGCCCTCGCCACGAAGATCGGCGACGGAGACTCGATCCGCAACAGCCTGGTCTGCGAATGCGAGGAAGTCTCGATCGGCGAGGTGGAGTATGCACTGGAGAACCTCTCGGTGAACAACCTGGTCGACCTGCGCCGCCGCACGCGCATCGGCATGGGCACGTGTCAGGGCGAGCTGTGCGCCTGCCGCGCCGCAGGCATCATGGGCCGCCGCGACCCGATCTGCGCCCGCCGCGCGAAGGCCGATCTGGTGCACTTCCTCAACGAACGCTGGAAAGGCATGGAGCCCATCGCCTGGGGCGACACGCTGCGTGAAAGCGAATACACGACATGGGTCTACGAAAGCGTATGCGGATTGACGGACGAAACGGAAAAAACAGCTACAAAATGAGATTCGATACTGTAATCATCGGAGGAGGACTCTCCGGCATGACGTGCGGCATCCGCCTGGCCGAAGCCGGACAGAAGTGCGCCATCGTCTCGCAGGGACAGAGCGCCCTGCACTTTTCATCGGGATCGTTCGACCTGCTCGGCCGTCTGCCCGACGGGCAGGCAGTCACCGACCCGCTGGCGGGCATCGCCGCGCTCGAAGAGAGCGACCCGCAACACCCCTACGCGCTGATCGGCGCTGCGGCCTGCGCCGCCTACGCCGCCGAAGCGCCCGAACTGCTGCGCCGGGCCGGCATCCGCGTCGCGGGCGACTGCCGCCGCAACCACTGGCGCATCACCCCCATGGGCAAGGCCAAGGCCACGTGGCTGACCATCGACGGCTACCTCACGGCCCCGGAACCGGGCAAGCTGCCCTTCCGCAAGGTCTGCATCGTCAACGTGGAGGGCTTTCTGGACTTCTACCCCGAATTCATCGCCGAGGAGTTCAGCCACCACGGCATCGAATGCCGCTTCGGCACGATCAACCTGCCCGATCTGGAGCAGATCCGCCGGAACCCGAGCGAGATGCGCTCGGCCAACGTAGCCCGCGTCTTCGACCACGACCGGAACCTCAAGGCGCTCGCAGCCCGCATCGGCGAGGTGGTCGGCGACTGCGAGGCGGTGATCCTGCCCGCCATCATCGGCATCACGCGCAACGACTCGCTCGAGGTGCTGCGCCGCCATGTGGCGCAACCGATCTTCCTGCTGCCGACGCTCCCGCCGTCGATCCCCGGCATCCGGGCCCAGCAGGCGCTCCAGCACCGATTCCGCGCCCTCGGCGGCGAATACTTCCTCGGCGACTCGGTCCTCCGGGCCGACTTCGACGGGCCGAGCGTCAAGCGGATCTACACGGCCAACCACGGCGACATCCCCTTCGAGGCCGACCACTTCGTCCTGGCCTCGGGCAGCTTCTTCAGCCGCGGCCTCGTCGCCACGCCCGACCGGATTCTCGAACCCGTCTTCGGCGTCGACACGCAGTACGTGCCCGACCGCGCGGAGTGGTACACGCTGCGCTTCTTCGACCGGCAGAACTACCAGGCCTTCGGCGTGCGCACCGACCGCACGCTGCACGCGCTGCGGCAGGGCGCCGTCATCGAAAACCTCTATTGTGCGGGGGCAGGCCTCGCCGGATTCCATCCCGTACAGGACGGATGCGGCGCCGGCGTCTCGCTCCTCTCGGCTCTCAGTGTTGCGGACAGGATATTAAACGACAAGCAGTCATGAACATACAGCAGAACAGCGTCAGCGAAAACAACTTCGAGCAGTGCATCAAGTGCACGATCTGCACGGTCTACTGCCCCGTGGCGGCCGCAAACCCGGACTATCCGGGGCCGAAGCAGGCGGGACCCGACGGCGAGCGTCTGCGGCTCAAGCAACCGGACTTCTACGACAACGCCCTGAAATACTGCATGAACTGCAAGCGCTGCGAGGTGGCCTGCCCCTCGAACGTGCGCATCGGCGACATCATCCAGGCCGCCCGCATCAAGTACGGGCCGCAGCGCAACACCTCGCTGCGGAACTTCGTGCTGTCGAACACCGACCTGGTGGGTTCGCTCGCCACACCGTTCGCCCCGATCGTCAACTCGGCCGTGGCGCTCAAACCCGTGCGCTACGTGATGGACAAGGTGATGGCGATCGACCACCGGCGCGTCTTCCCCAAATACGCCCACGGGACCTTCACCTCGTGGTACCGCAAGCATGCGGCCGCCGCGCAGGCCGCCTACGCGAAGCAGGTGGCCTACTTCCACGGCTGCTACGTCAACTACAACAACCCGCAGCTGGGCAAGGACCTGATCCGCATCATGAACGCCCTGGGCTACGGCGTGCAGCTGCTCGACAAGGAGAAGTGCTGCGGCGTGGCACTCATCTCCAACGGGCTCTACAAGCAGGCGCGGCGCCAGGCCGAGACGAACCTCGCGTCGATCCGCCGGGCCGTGAGCGACCGCGGGCTGACGGTGCTGGCCACCTCGTCGACCTGCACGTTCACGCTGCGCGACGAGTATCCGCACCTGCTCGAAATGAAGAACGACGACGTGCGCGACCGCGTCGAGCTGGCCACGCGCTACCTCTACCGGCTCATCACGGAGCAGGGCGCACGGCTCCGCTTCCGCGAGGACGCCGCCCCGCTGCGCGTCGCCTACCACACGCCCTGCCACATGGAGAAGATGGGCTGGGCCTACTACTCGATCGAACTGCTGCGGATGATCCCGGGCGTGGAGGTCACCGTGCTCGACTCGCAGTGCTGCGGCATCGCCGGCACCTACGGATTCAAGAAGGAGAACTACGCCACGTCGCAGGCCGTGGGCGAAGGGCTCTTCCGGCAGATCGAAGCCTCGGGCGCCGATCTGGTGGCCACGGACTGCGAGACCTGCAAGTGGCAGATCGAAATGTCGACGAGCAAACGGTGCGAGCATCCGCTGACGATCCTCGCCTCGCGCCTGGCATAACTGAACCCCATAATAACTCAACAACCTATAACCTACTTGTATCATGAAACAGTACATTCTCGCGCTTGACCAGGGAACGAGCAGCTCCCGCGCGATCGTCTTCGACGAGAAGGGCACGACGTGCGCTGTAGCACAGAAGGAGTTTCGTCAGATTTTCCCCAAATCGGGCTGGGTCGAGCATGACCCTCACGAGATCTGGTCGTCACAGGCCTCGGTCATCGCCGAGGCGATCACGACGCTGGACATCAACGGACTGAATATCGCCGGCATCGGCATCACGAACCAGCGCGAAACGACCATCGTCTGGGATTCGGAGACCGAAGAGCCGATCTACAACGCCATCGTATGGCAGGACCGCCGCACGTCGGACTACTGCGACGAGCTGAAGAAGCAGGGCGTAACGGACATGATCCGCCAGAAGACCGGTCTGATCATCGACGCCTACTTCAGCGCCACGAAGATCAAGTGGATCCTGGACAACGTGCCCGGCGCCCGCAAGCGCGCCGAGAAGGGCAAGCTGCTCTTCGGTACGGTCGACACGTGGCTCATCTGGCGCCTGACGCGCGGCGAGGTGCACGTGACGGACGTCAGCAACGCCTCGCGCACGATGCTCTTCAACATCAACACGCTCGAATGGGATCAGGAACTGCTCGATCTGTTCGGCATTCCGCGTTCGATGATGCCCGAGGTCAAGTCCTCGAGCGAGGTGTACGGACACACCAAGACGACGATCTTCGCCCACAAGGTTCCCATCTCGGGCATCGCCGGCGACCAGCAGGCCGCCCTCTTCGGACAGATGTGCACCGAGCCGGGCATGGTCAAGAACACCTACGGCACGGGCTGCTTCCTGCTGATGAACAGCGGCGAGAAACCCATCCTCTCGAAGAACAACCTCATCACGACCATCGCCTGGAAGATCGGCGACAAGGTCAACTACGCCCTCGAGGGCAGTATCTTCGTCGGCGGGTCGGTCGTACAGTGGCTGCGCGACGGGCTGCACGTCATCAACTCCTCGTCGGAGGTCGAGGCGCTGGCCTCGCAGGTGCCCGACACGGGCGGCGTCTACTTCGTCCCGGCACTGACGGGCCTGGGCGCCCCCTGGTGGGACCAGTACGCGCGCGGCACGATCATCGGCATCAGCCGCGGCACCACGACGGCCCACATCGCCCGTGCGGCACTCGAAGGCATCGCCTACCAGACGCTGGACATCACGGCCGCCATGTCTCTCGACGCCGGCATCCCGCTCAAGGAACTGAAGGTCGACGGCGGCGCCTCGCGCAACAACCTCCTCATGCAGTTCCAGGCCGACATCCTCGGCACGCGCGTCATCCGCCCGAAGGTGGTCGAGACCACGGCCATGGGTGCCGCCTACCTCGCGGGTCTGGCCGTCGGATACTGGTCGAGCATCGACGAAATCCGCAAGCAGTGGCAGATCGACCGCGTCTTCGAACCCTCGTGGGAGGAGGAGAAGGTTCTCCAGGCCAAGGAGGGCTGGCGCGACGCCGTGAAGCGCACGCTGAGCGACTACACCAAGCAATGAGACACAACCTCACCTGACAGCAACCTATAAACCTAAAACCCGTACTGACATGAATGAAGTGTTTGTAAAGTGCCTGTTTGAGTTCATAGGCACGGCCATTCTGGTCCTCTTCGGCGACGGCGTCGTCGCATCGAACTGCCTGAAAAAGTCCAAGGGCGAAAACGGCGGCTGGGTCGTCATCACCATCGCATGGGGTCTGGCCGTCATGCTCGGCGTCTTCATCGCCGGTCCCTACTCGGGGGCTCACCTCAATCCGGCCGTCACGCTGGGTCTGGCCGCTGCCGGCACCTTCAGCTGGAGTCTGGTCGTTCCCTACATCGTCTCGCAGATGCTCGGCGGCTTCGTCGGCGCCGTGCTCGTCTACGCCTTCTACAAGGACCACTACGACGCCACGTCCGATCCGGCTGCCAAGCTGGGCACCTTCTGCACGATTCCGGCCATCCGCAACTACGGCCGCAACCTCTTCAGCGAGATCATCGGCACGTTCGTGCTCGTCTTCGTCATCCTCGCGCTCGCCACGCGCGGCAACACCCCCGAACTGGGCATGGGAGCCATCGGCGCCTTCCCCGTCTCGATGCTGATCATCGCGCTGGGCATGTCGCTCGGCGGTACGACGGGTTACGCCATCAACCCGGCCCGCGACCTCGCGCCGCGCCTCGCACACGCCGTCCTTCCGATCAAGGGCAAGGGTTCGAGCGACTGGGCCTACTCGTGGGTACCCGTCCTGGGACCGATCATCGGCGGATTCCTCGCCGCGGCACTCTATTGTCTCGTCTACTGCTACTGATGCCACGGCCATGAAACGGATCAAATACCTGATTGCGGGGGTATGCGCCCTGCTCGCCACGGCATCCTATGCCCAGCAGCTCCACTTCAGCGGAACGCTCCAGAACATGCACCTGTGGCGCGGCCTTCAGGTCGCCGACGGCGGTGTACTGGCAGCCGATCTGAATGTCGGCTTCCTCGACGACGGACTCAAGGTCGGTCTGTGGGGAGGCTCCGACTTCACGGGCGACTACAAGGAGTTCGACTACTACCTCTCCTACTCGCGGGCGGGCTTCACCGTCGCCGTGTGGGACATCTTCAACTTCTCGCCCGAGCTGCCCTTCAGCAAGGACATCTTCAACTACAACAAGTATTCGACGACCCACTTCCTCGACCTGAGCGTGGCCTACGACTTCGACGTGAAGCTGCAGGTGCCCCTGCGGCTCTACTGGGCGACGATCTTCGCCGGACGCGACCTGAACGCTGCGGGTGACAACTGCTACTCGACCTTCGTCTCCGCGGAGTACAGCGTCTTCCGCGACGAGCACTGGAGAGTCGACGTGGGACTGGGCGGCACCTTCGCCTTCAACCGCGACGATGCGGACGGGCACGCGAACTTCTACGGCCACGACGGCATCAATCAGATCTCGCTGAAGACTACCTACAACCTCAAGCTGGGGCGGTTCGAGATGCCGGTCTTCGCCCATGCGATGTGGAATCCCGATTCGCGGAACGGCTACCTGCAGGTGGGTATCAACCTCTTCGCCTTCTGACCGGAGCACGCTCCGTGAGGAACGCGGCACGCGACACGCGGCTCCGCACCTTTCCGGGTGCGGGGCCGGGCCGTTTTCGAGCACCGGGCCGTCCTGCGCAGAGGACACCCGGCACACGAAGCGGATACGGGAGACAGAGCCCCGCCGGATACTGGTCGTTATTCGCAGATGCCCCGTCCGTAATCGGCCAGACAGGCCGAACAGGTCTTGCCGGTCTGCTGCTTGAAGAAGCGCATCAGGTGACTCGGGTCCGAGAATCCGTATGTTTCGGAAAGCTCGCTGACACTGCGCCCCTCGAACAGCAGGTCGTTCTTTACAGCCTCCAGCAGCCGCTGCTTCAAAAGATGCACGGCAGTGACGCCGAACTGTTCGACGACGGCCCGGTTGAGCGTCACGCGGCTCACGCGCAGCATCGCGGCATACTCCTCGACGCGCTGCATGTCGCGGATATGCTCCTCGAGCAGGGCCTTGAAACGAAACGCATAGTTGTTGCGCGGCAGCGTCACGGGCAGTCCGTAGGCGGAGGCATAGTCGCGGTTGAGAGTCACCAACAGATAGTAGAGCACCGAAACGATCAGGTTGTAGCTGTCGGAGGTCGGGGCGCGGAGCTCCCCCTTGATTTTCTCAAGCAGCCGGAGGTATTCCGCAAAGGTCTCTGCAGAGGCGTCGAACCAGGGCGGCGTATCGCTCTGGTAACAGTAGAGCAGCCGGTAGACGAAGAACTTGTCGGAGAGGAACGTGCGCATGAAATCCTCGCGGAAGATCAGAAACGTGTAGTCGAGCTCCGCCTCGTCCACCAACCAGCGCTGCTGCTGGTGGGGCGAGAGGAGCAGTACCATGCCGTCATGCAGCTCGATGCGACGTCCGCCGAGCAGCAGCACGCCCCGGGCCCGGCTGAGGAAGAAGAACTCGAAGAAGTCGGTCCGGAAGAGTGGATTCTCGGTCAGTACGCCGCGAATCTCTTCGCTGCGACCCGTATTGATGTAGAAGTCGACGCCGCACTGTGTCTTGCTGAACGGCACGGTGACCAGCCGTCGGGGATTTGTCGTTGTCTTCATCGTTCGTCTCCGGTTTACCCGGGGACAAAGATACGACATTCATTTATCAAAATGGCATACATTACCCCCCTTTCTGGCATGGTTCCGTACAAAAAATCTTCGGACCTTTGTATCGGCTGATCCAAGTCACGGTTTTCCTTCAAAAAGAGCATGACATGAGTGTTTGCATCAAATCGCTGATCCGGAATCTGAATCTCGTCGTAGGTTGCAGCGTCGGGTGCGCCTACTGCTATGCGCGCAACAACTGCCGCCGTTTCCACATGACCGACGATTTTGCCGTTCCGGAGTACATGCCCCGCAAACTGCGCATCATGGACCGTCGCGACCCGCGGGTCTTTCTGATGACGGGCATGAGCGACCTCTCGGACTGGCGGCCCGAATGGCTGGCGGAGGTCTTCGACCGCATGGCCCGCAACCCGCAGCATGCCTACCTCTATCTGACCAAACGGCCCGAACGGCTCGATCTCCAGACCGACGACGACAACGTCTGGATGGGGGTCACCGTAACGTGCGAGGCAGAGAAGGGACGCATCGCCGCGCTGCGCCAGCACGCCCGGGCCCGTCACTACCACGTGACCTTCGAGCCGCTCTTCGGCCCGATCGAAGGGCTCGACCTAAGGGGCGTAGAGTGGATCGTCGTCGGCACCGAGACCGGGCACCGCCGCGGCAAGGTAGATGCCCGGCCCGAATGGGTGGTCGGCATTGTCGCCCAGGCCCGGGCGCAAGGAGTGGCGGTCTTCATGAAGGAGGATCTGCTGCCGATCCTGGGCGAGGAGGGCATGATCCAGGAGTTACCCGAAGCTTTCAAACAAAGAATATGGAACAGGAACTGATCAGAGACATCGACGTGCAGAGCGTCATGACCCGCTCGTCGCTGCCCGTGGGCGGCTATTCGGTCAACCCCTATGTGGGGTGTCCCCACGCCTGCAAGTATTGCTACGCCTCGTTCATGAAGCGTTTCACGGGCCATACCGAGCCGTGGGGTTCGTTTCTCGACGTCAAGCACTGGAAACCCGTCGGCAATCCGCACCGCTTCGACGGCCAGCGGATCGTCATCGGCTCGGTGACCGACGGCTACAACCCTTTCGAGGAGCAGTTCTGGCGCACGCGCCATCTGCTTGAGGAACTGCGCGGCACGACGGCCGAGATCATGATCTGCACGAAGTCGGACCTTGTGCTGCGCGACCTGGATCTGCTGCGGGAGTTCCCGCGCGTGACGGTGTCGTGGTCGGTCAACACGCTCGACGAGACGTTCCGTGCCGACATGGACCGCGCGGTGAGCATCGAGCGGCGGTTGGAGGCCATGCGACGGGTCTACGAGGCGGGCATCCGCACCGTCTGCTTCGTCTCGCCCATCTTCCCGGGCATCACCGATCCGAAGGCGATCATCGAGCGGGTCCGGGAGTTCGCCGACCTCGTCTGGCTCGAAAATCTCAACCTGCGCGGGCAGTTCAAGGCGACAATTCTGGCCTACATCCGCGAAAAACACCCCGAACTGGTGCCTTTGTACGAGGAGATCTACAACCGCCGCCGGACGGAGTACTGGCAGGCGCTCGAGCACGAAATGGCCGCCTATGCCGCCGCACACGGACTCCCCTACCGCGTGAACGACCTCCCCTACGGCCGCTCCGAAAAGGGAAAGCCCGTTCTGGTCAACTATTTCTATCACGAAAAAATCCGGCTCAACAACCGCTGACTGGCGGCCATCCGGCCACGGACCGCACCGGAGAGGGGCGCAGGCGAAGCGAGTACTGCGAGGGTCGCACTCTGCAAGGGTTGCGCCCTTCGCGCGAAAGAGAGAAGTTATCCGCGTTTGCGGTACTTGCGCTCGAAGAGCGCCGCATTGCGCGTTCCCCACGCAATCATCGCGTCGATGATCGGCAGCAGCGAAGCCCCCAGCTCCGTCAGCGCATACTCCGAACGGGGCGGCAGTTCGGCATAGATGGTCTTGGCGACCAGGCCGTCCTCGACCAGCTCCCGGAGCTGAAGGTCCAGCACCCGCGGTGCGGCTTCGGGCAGCTGCCGGTGCAGTTCGCTCGGGCGCAGCGCCCCGTGGCGCAGCTCGTCCAGGATGCAGGACTTCCATTTCGAGTCCATCAGGCTCATGGTCAGCCGCAGTGGGCAATCCAGATCGACGGGTATCTTTCTTTCGTACATGGCTGTATGGTTTCTGCATGCAAAGATAGGGATAACCTCCGGATTCGGGGGTATACCGAATAAATTTTCAGTACCCGAATCATTTTTCGGTACTTGCGCCGACGGACCCCGGGCCGTAATTTTGCCCTCGAAAAACCAAAACCTTACAACCATGAGAGCAAGCATCGAAGAGTACCGGGCCGTGGAAGAGGCGGCCCGCAAGTTCGTCCGGAGCGTGGCCGAGGGGAAGAGCAGCCACGCCCGGGAGTTGTTCATCGACGAGGCCGTGCTGTTCGGCTACCTGGACGGCAAACTCGAACACGGCAGCATCGAACAGTTCTACCGCAACGTGGACAGCGTGGGAGCCGACACCGGCTTCCGGGCCCGCATCGACGTGCTGGATGTCGAGGAGACGCTCGCCGTCGTGCGCGTGCTGGAGGAGAACTGGGGCGGACGCATCGACTTCACGGACTACCTGCTGCTGATGAAGATCGACGGCAGGTGGCGCTGCGTGGCCAAGGCCTACAACCAGAATTCCGATACCATTCAAAAATAACACGCCATGAAAATCACGGTTATCACGGGAAGCCCCCGCAAGCAGGGCAACAGTTTCGCCATGACGGACGCCTTCATCCGTTCGGCCGAGCAGCGCGGCCACACCGTGCAGCGCTTCGACGCCGCCTTTCTGAAGATCGGCGGGTGCCACGCCTGCATGACCTGCTACAAGACAGGCAAGGCCTGCTCGTTCGACGACGACTTCAACCGCATCACACCGGCCATCCTCGAATCGGATGCCGTCGTCTTCACGATGCCGGTCTACTGGTACTCGATTCCGGCACAGATCAAGGGGGTCATCGACCGGCTCTTTTCGCTGGTGGTCGGCGGCAAACCGGTCGCCGGAAAGTGCTGCGCCCTGATCGCCTGCTGCGAAGAGGAGGACATGACGGTGCTCGACGGCGTGCGGATTCCCATGGAGCGGACGGCGGCGCTGCTGAAATGGGAGATGGTCGGCGAGGTCCTCATTCCCGGAGTGCTCAACGAGAGCGACATCGACCGCACGGACGGCTGCCGGCAGGCCGCGGCCCTGGCCGAACGGTTCTGATTGCGGCAACCGTACAAGAATGAAGTGACTGACGACGGCCGGTGAGGGAACCTGCGATTCCCCACCGGCCGTCGCTCGTCCCGTCCCGCCCCGGGCTGCCGCCGTTCGGCACTGCACGGACCGCCGCAACGCCCCTTCACAGCCCGACGACCGTCCCCGCTCCTCCGGTTGTTGTTCCCGATCCGCCGGCAGCCATTCCCGATCCTCCGAAGGCAGCGACAACGACCCGATGCCGCACCGGCAGGGGCATCGGCCGCCGGCAGGCAGTTCATCCGACCATCCCGCCCGTTCATCCCGCATATCGGACACTTCGGCATTTTCTCCGCACGGCAATCCGCTCCGCCCGCTATCTTTGCAAGAAACCAAAGCCCGAAGTACACCATGTTTCAGCACATAGTCCGCTTTGCGGTCACGAAAAAGCTCTTCGTCGGTCTGACCACGCTCTTCCTGCTGGCGGGAGGCATCTACGCGATGCTGACCCTGCCGGTCGATGCCGTGCCGGACATCACCAACAACCAGGTGCAGATCGTGACCGTTTCGCCCACGCTCGCACCGCAGGAGGTCGAGCAGCTCATCACCTTCCCGATCGAGGTGGCGATGAGCAACATCATGAACGTCGTGGAGATTCGCTCCGTCTCGCGTTTCGGCCTCTCGGTCGTCACCGTCGTATTCAAGGAGAGTGTCCCGATCCTCGACGCCCGGCAGCTCATCAACGAGCAGATACAAACCGTCGCCGGAGAGATTCCCCCGGAGCTGGGAACGCCCGAGATGATGCCCATCACCACGGGTCTGGGCGAGATCTACCAGTATACGCTCGACGTCGCGCCCGGCTACGAGGATCGCTACGACGCGATGGAGCTGCGCACGATCCAAGACTGGATCGTCAAGCGGCAGCTGTCGGGAATCCCCGGAATCGTCGAGATCAACAGCTTCGGCGGCTACCTCAAGCAGTATGAGGTGGCGGTCGATCCCGATGCGCTCTACTCGCTCAACATCACCATCGGCGACGTCTTCGAGGCCCTGAGCCGCAACAACCAGAACACGGGCGGCAGCTACATCGAAAAGGTGAACCGCGCCTACTACATCCGCTCGGAAGGCATGATCTCGTCGCTCGACGACATCCGCCAGATCGTCGTGGCCAACCGCGGCGGCATCCCGATCCACATCAGCGACGTGGCTACCGTGAAGTTCGGGTCGGCCAAGCGCTTCGGCGCCATGACGCGCGACGGCAAGGGCGAATGCGTCGGCGGCATCGCCATGATGCTCAAGGGCGCCAACGCCAACGTGGAGACCCGGGAGCTGGAGGATCGGGTGGCCAAAATCCAGAAGATGCTGCCAGAAGGGGTCTCCATCAGCCCCTATCTGAACCGCTCGGAGCTCGTCAACCGCAACATCTCGACCGTGATCCGCAACCTGATCGAAGGGGCGATCATCGTCTTCCTCGTCCTGATTCTCTTCCTGGGAAACGTCCGCGCCGGACTGATCGTGGCGTCGGTCATCCCGCTCGCGATGCTCTTCGCCTTCATCCTCATGCGGCTGTTCGGCGTCTCGGCCAACCTGATGAGCCTCGGAGCCATCGACTTCGGCATCGTCGTCGACGGGTCGATCGTGATCGTGGAGGGTATCCTCGCCCCACCTGTACAGCCGCCAGAACCTCGGCACGACGCTCTCGCGCAGGATGATGGACGAGCAGATCATCGCCGGAGCCGGCAGCGTAGTCCGCTCGGCCACCTTCGCGGTCATCATCATCCTGATCGTCTTCTTCCCGATTCTCACCTTGACGGGCATCGAGGGCAAGTATTTCACCCCGATGGCCAAGACGCTCGTCTTCTGCATCATTGGAGCACTGATTCTCTCGCTGACCTACGTGCCGATGATGGCCTCGCTCGTCCTCAAGCGCCGCATCGGCATCCGGCCGACCTTCGCCGACCGCTTCTTCGCATGGCTCAACCGCATCTACCAGCGGTGCCTGGCCGTCTGCCTGCGCTTCAGCTGGGCGACCGTCGGCGTGGCCGTCGCGGCGTTCATCGGCAGCCTGATGCTCTTCACGCGGCTCGGTGCGGAGTTCATCCCGACGCTCGACGAGGGGGACTTCGCCATGCAGATGACCCTGCCGGCCGGCAGCTCCCTGACGCGGAGCATCGCCATCTCGGAGCAGGCCGAGCAGATCCTGATGACGCACTTCCCCGAAATCCGCCACGTCGTGGCCAAGATCGGTACGGCGGAGGTCCCGACGGACCCGATGGCCGTCGAGGATGCCGACGTCATGATCGTGATGAAGCCCTTTGCGGAGTGGACCAGCGCCTCGTCGCGCGCCGAGATGGTCGAGAAGATGAAGGCTGCGCTGGATACGATTCCCGGAGCGGAATTCAACTTCAGCCAGCCCATCCAGTTGCGGTTCAACGAGCTGATGACGGGCGCCAAGGCCGACATCGCCATCAAGCTCTACGGCGAGGACATGGCCGAGCTCTACGCCAAGGCCAAGGAGGCGGCCCGCTACGTCGAGCAGGTGCCCGGCGCCTCGGACGTGCTCGTGGAGCAGGCCATGGGACTGCCGCAGCTTGTGGTCAACTACAACCGTGCGAAGATCGCCCGCTACGGTATCAACATCGAGGAGCTGAACAGCATCATCCGCTCCGCCTATGCGGGTGAAACCGCCGGGACGGTCTTTGAAAACGAACGCCGCTTCGATCTGGTCGTGCGCCTCGACCAGCGGAAGGTCGCCGACCTGAATCTCGACCGGCTCTTCATCCGCACGGCCGAAGGCATCCAGATTCCCGTGAGCGAAGTGGCCACGATCGACCTGGTGAACGGCCCGCTGCAGATCAACCGCGACGCCACGAAGCGCCGCGTGGTGATCGGCGTGAACGTCCGCGACGCCGACATTCAGCAGGTCGTGGCCGCCATCCGCCGCACGCTCGAGGAGAACGTACAGCTCAAGCCGGGCTACTACTTCGAGTACGGCGGTCAGTTCGAGAACCTCCAGAACGCCATCCGCACGCTGCTCGTCGTCATTCCCGTCGCGCTGATGCTGATTCTGCTGCTGCTCTTCTTCGCCTTCAAGAGCGTGACCTACACGCTGGTGGTCTTCTCCACCGTGCCGCTCTCGATCATCGGAGGCATCCTGGCGCTGTGGCTGCGCGGGCTTCCGTTCAGCATCTCCGCCGGCGTGGGATTCATTGCGCTCTTCGGCGTGGCCGTTCTCAACGGCATTCTGATGATTAACCACTTCAACGATCTGCGGGACATGACACCCTATCCACTCTCGACGCGCCGCATCATCGCACGCGGCACGCAACACCTGCTGCGGCTCGTATTCCTCACCGGACTGGTCGCCTCGCTCGGATTCGTACCGATGGCCATCGCCACCTCGGCCGGAGCCGAGGTACAGCGCCCGCTGGCGACCGTCGTGATCGGCGGACTCTTCGTTTCGACGCTGCTCACGCTCTTCGTCGTGCCGGTATTCTACAAGCTCGTGGGAGCCGCCTCGCTGCTCCGGCGCCATCCGCTGGTACGGCGCCTCTTCCCCTTCCTGCTGCTGCCCGCCCTGTTGCTGCTGCCGCTCGACGGCCACAGCCAGCAGCGCGTGACGCTCGACGAGGCGGTGGCAATGGCCCTGGACAACCATCCCCGTCTCCAGTCGGCCGAGGCGGCCGTCGAGCGCACGAAGGCCCGGCGCGGCGAGTCGTGGGAGCTGGCTCCGACGACGGTCGACTACTCCTTCGGACAGCTCAACGGCACCGAGCGAAACGACCGCGAGATCAGCATTACGCAGTCGGTCGGCTCGCTGCTGACCCCCTTCTACAAGAATGCGCTCGTCCGGCGCGAGGCCGAGACCGGGACCCTCTACACGGAGCTCGTCCGGCGCGAGATCGTCGCCGAGGTCAAACGCGCCTGGTCCTACTACCTCTACACGCAGGAGTTATGCCGGCTCTACGCCGACCAGAACGCCCTGGCCGCAGAGCTCTCGCGCACGAGCGAGCTGCGCTTCGAGCAGGGAGACATCACCCGTCTCGAACGGAGCATGACGGTCACGATGGCCGCCGAGATGCGCAACCGGCTCTTCCAGGCACAGGAGGAGCACAAGGTGGCGGCCGCACGCCTGCAATGGGCCTGCTATGCCGATGCGCCGCTCGCCCCCGCAGACAGTCTGCTGACCCGCTTCATCCCCGTCGGGCAGACCTCGGCCGAGGTGCAGCGCAACTACTTTGAATCGCAGGTGCGGGAGGCCGAAGCGCGCACGCGCGTGGAGAAGAGCCGCTTCTTTCCCGAACTCTCGTTGGGCTACCAGCGGCAGAACATCCTGCCCGACAAGGGGCTGAACGCCTATGTCGTCGGGGCGTCGTTCCCGATCTTCTTCAACACGCAGCGCAGCCGCATCCGCCAGGCCCGGGCCGACGCCTTCATCGCCCGCAACGACGCGGAGCTCAACCTGCGGGCGGTCAACAACCGGATCACCGAACTGCAAGCCTCCCTGCGCCGCTACGACGAAAGCCTGCGCTACTACACGGAGTCGGCGCTTCCGGAGGCCGACGCGCTCATCCGGGCCGCCGGTATCCAGCTCGCCAACAGCGAAACGAGCATCGCCGAGTACATCATGAGCCTGAACACGGCGCTCGAAATACGCCGCGGATACATCGAAACGCTCAACCTCTACAACATCGCCGCACTCGAATACGAACTCTACCGATAAACAACATCCGACATGAAAAAGATACTCATACCCCTTGCCGCGCTTCTCTGCGCCTGCTCGCAGCAGGGCGCCGCACCCGCAGCAGCTTCCGCGGCGGCCGACACGGCTGTCGACACGGCTGTCGACACGGCTGTCGACACGACCCTCGACGTAACGGCCGACACGGTGGCAGCCGAGGCCGTAACCCCGGTCCCGCAGACCGGAATGGAGACCGACGCCACGTCGGGCGCCACCGCCGTGCCGAACGAAACGCTGTTCAACGGACTGCTCGTCATCCCGCCGCAGAACCGCGCCACGGTGACGCTGACGATGGGCGGCTCGATCCGCAGCACCTCGCTGCTGCCCGGAGCCTACGTCGAGAAGGGCTCCGTGCTGGCGACGCTCGAAAATCCCGACTTCATCGCCCTGCAGCAGGCCTATCTCGACAGCCACGCGCAGAACGAATACCTGCGCACGGAGTACCTGCGGCAGCAGACCCTCTCCCGCGAAGAGGTCGCCTCGCAGAAACGCTTCCAGCAGAGCAGGGCCGACTACCTCTCGATGCGCAGCCGCATGGACGCCGCCGCCGCACAACTGGCCCTGCTGGGCATCGACACGACGCGGCTGCTGACCTCCGGCATCGTTCCCTGCCTGGAGATCAAGGCCCCGATCAGCGGATACGCCACCGACGTGGAGATGAACGTCGGACGGCACTTCGACGTCGGAGAGCCGCTCTGCGAGATCGTCGACAAGCGCAACATGATGCTCCGCCTGACCGCCTACGAAAAGGACCTCGCACACCTGAAGAGCGGCGAGCGGGTCGCCTTCCGCGTCAACTGCATGGGACAGGAGACCTTCCACGGCACGGTCGCCATGATCGGGCAGCAGGTCAACAACGAGAACCGCTCGATCGACGTCTATGTCCGCATTTCGGGGCAGCATCCGCAATTCCTGCCCGGAATGTACGCAACGGCCCGCATTCTGCGGAAATAATACTATTTTTGCACCGTGAAAGCACCTCTGCTGTTCAAGGACCGGTATCTGCTCTCCACGCTGATCGTCTCGGCCGTGGTCGCCGTGCTCATCCATTTCCCGGAGGTGCTCTCGCTCTCGGACAGCTTTGAACGCGAGGAGCTCTTCGCGGGGATGGAGCCCCGGGACGTCTTCAACGAAATATTTTTCACCTTCATCTCGCTGCTGCTGCTCTTCTGGATCAACATGCGCATCTTCCGCTTCAACACCCCGATGATCCGCATGACCCGGGGCAAGATGGCGCTGTCGTTCTTCCTGACATGGGGCGCGAGCAGCCTCTTCGGGCAGCTTTTCGTCTGGCTCCACCACCAGTTCGACATCCCGGCCATCGACGCCATGGTGCACCACTACCTGCATCCGCTGCGCGACCTGATCATCGCCTGCATCGTGACCGGAAGCAACTACATCTTCCACCTGATCGTCAAGCAGCAGCGCATCGTCGTCGAAAACGAGGCGCTGCGCACCGAGAGCCTGCGCCACCAGTACGAGTCGCTCAAGAGCCAGCTCAATCCCCACATGCTCTTCAACTCGCTCAACACGCTCCAGTCGCTGATCCGCGAGTCGCCGCCCAAGGCGCTCGACTACACGCAGGAGCTGTCGCAGGTGCTGCGCTACACGCTGCGCGACAACGACCGGCAGAGCGTGACCCTTGCCGAAGAGATGCAGTTCGCCCAGGCCTACATCTACCTGATGAAGATGCGCTACGAGAAGAACCTCGTTTTCCGCATCGCCATCGACGAGCGGATGAACGGGCTGCTCCTGCCGCCGATGTCGGTGCAGCTGCTCATCGAGAACGCCATCAAGCACAACGAACTCAGCAACCGCAACCCGCTGACGATCACCATCCGCACGGAGCAGGAGGCACTGCTCGTCTGCAACCCCATCCAGCCCAAGAGGGTGGCCCCGGCCGGTCCGGGCATCGGCCTGGACAACCTGGCCAAGCGCTACCGGCTGCTGTGGCAGGACGAGATCGGCATCACGGCCGATAAGGGCACGTTCTGCGTCCGCCTTCCGCTGCATCAACCCGAATCCGAAAAAGCGTCATGAAAGCACTGATTATTGAGGACGAAAAGGCCGCTGTCCGCAACCTGGAGGCCCTGCTCGGGGAGGTGGCACCCGGCACGAAGATCATCTGCACGCTGGACAGCATCACCGACAGCGTCGCCTGGTTCGAGGCCAATCCGGCGCCCGATGTCGTATTCATGGACATCCATCTGGCCGACGGCTCCGCATTCGAAATCTTTGAACATGTACGGGTCGGGTGCCCCGTCATCTTCACCACCGCCTACGACGAATATACGCTCAAGGTCTTCAAGGTCAACAGCATCGACTACCTGCTCAAACCGATCGGCGCAGCCGACCTGCGCCGGGCGCTCGACAAGCTGGAGGGGCTGCGGCACACGGCCCCGACGCAGGAGTCGCTGTCCGCGCTGATCGGCCAGCTGCAGCGGCGCGAACACTACAAGACCCATTTTCTGGTCTCCTTCAAGGGGGACAAACTGCTGCCGCTGGCCGTCGAGCAGGTGCAGTACTTCTGCATCGCGGACGGGGTCACCAAGGCCGTGGTCAGCGACCGGGAACGGTACACCAGACCCTGCACGCTCGACGAACTCGCCGACAGCCTCGATCCCGAATGCTTCTTCCGCGTCAACCGGCAGTATCTCATTGCGCGCAGCGCCGTGCAGGACATCGACCTGTGGTTCAACAACCGGCTGGCCATCAATCTCAAGGTTCCGACCGACGGGAAGGTGCTGGTCAGCAAGCTCCGCGTCAACGAATTCAAGAGCTGGTTCGCAGGCCGGTAATCCTGCGGCCACCGCGCGGTGAGCAGATCCGCCCGACGGCCTGGATGCAGCCCGGAACGTCAAAGGTATACTTCGCAGGATTTCCGCTCCGAGCAGGCCTTTTTGAGCAGACGGCCGACCAGCGCGAGCAGCAGTCCGTTGACTCGCCGGGCCTTGTGGGGACAAACCGCCACACACCGCATGCAGGAGATGCAAACCTTTTTGTCCACACGGGTCGGGTCCGCGGGATCAATCGCTCCGACGGGACATTTCGCTGCACACACGCCACACTGCACGCAGGATCGCGTGGCTTTGGGTATCAGACCGGTCCCCGCAGCCTTGCGATAAGGTCGGTGGCCCGGGATTTTCGGCTCGCTGTCGTCCGCGTCGTCGATCTTTCGGCGAATACGCACGGCAAAGTTCCGCAAAACCGCTTCGTCCGCCGCATCGGGACGCCCCGCGCCGTACTGACGGACGATCGAATGTTCGGCCACGGCAGCCACGGCAGCCACGACCCTGAATCCGGCCCGGGTGGCCGTATCCCGCAACTCCGCCAGCGTGTCCTCATAGGCCCGGTTTCCGTAGACACAGACCAGAATGGCACGGACTCCGTTGCCGCACAGCATCTCCAGACGTGTTGCGGCGACGGCAGGGACCCGTCCGCTGTAGGAGGGTACGGCAATCAGCGCCACATCCCCGTCAGCCAGCTTCACGCTGCGGAAATCGACATCGCGCGCCGTCACATCGACCGGAACAATCTCATTTGCCAATGCCTGGCTCAAGATCTCAGCCACACGCCTTGTCCCGCCCGTCGGGCTGAAACAGATTTCATGAATTTTCACTGGTATCCGAATTTTACATGTAAATAATGACCTTTCCCCGGATCGGACCATCGGCCACAAGCCGCAGGGCGTCGTTGATCCGATCCAGCGAGAAACGGTGCGGGTCGATGGCCGGAGTGATATGGTGGCGTTCGACGATCTGCGTAATCCGGTCGAGCTGTGCTCCGTCGGCATGCACGAACATAAACCGGTACTCCTTGCCCTGCCGGCGGGCTGCCCGGTCGTATTTCATCCCGGCCAGCGAGAAGAGCACCCGCTTGTACCACGGAAAGCCGCTTCGCCGGGCAAACTCCCCGTCGGGAGCGGTCCGCAGGCTCAACAGACGTCCTCCCGGTTTCAGCACCGAGAGTTCGTGCTCGAACTCTCCGGCGCCCAGCGTGTCGATGACCAGATCGATCCCCGAGAGCTTCTCCCAATAGTTCTCCCGGCGATAGTCCATGTAACGCTCGACGCCCATGGCGAGAAACCGTTCGCGGGCCCGGTCGTTACCCGTCACCAGCACGCGAAGTCCCAGAGCCCGGGCAATCGGCACGGCCATCTGTCCGAAACTGCCCGATCCGCCGGGGATGAGCAGCGTCTGCCCCGGATGCGCCTCCAGCACCTCGACCAACCCCTGCCAGGCTGTCAGGCCCGTCAGCGGAACAGCGGCCGCCACATCGAACGCATACCCGGCAGGCATCTTCGCCAAAGCGGCCTCCTCCACGACGACGTACTCGGCAAAGGCACCGATCCGCTCCAGCGGCAACCGTGTATAGACGGCGTCTCCCGGCCGGAACTTTCCGACCTTGCTCCCGACCCGCTCGACGACGCCCGAGCACTCGTTGCCCAGCGTCTGCGGCAGCCGGTAATCCTGAATCAGCCGGACGCTTCCCGCGACGAGGAGCAGCTCCAGCGGATTGACGGCCGCCGCGCGCACCTTCACCAGAACCTCGTTCGCAGCCGGTTCCGGAACGGGAACCTCCCGGACAACGAGCCGGCCGGCTTTCGCATATCGATCCAATTGTGCAGCCTTCATGCTTTCAACCGTTTGTTTTCGTTTTTCGACGCATGGGCCCGCCGGCGATCCCGCATGACGGCATCCCGATTCTCCATGGCCCAGGCGAGCAGCTCTTCGAGAATCGGACGCAGCGTCCCGCCCCGCGCGGTAAGCGCATACTCCACCCGGGGCGGAACCTCGGCATAGAGCGTGCGCGAGACGTAACCATCCTCTTCGAGCGTGCGCAGGGTCATGGCCAGCATCTTCTGCGAGATGTCGGGCATGGCCTGCTTCAACTCCGAGAAGCGCAGCTTCCCCTGCTCCGAGCGCTCCAGCAGGCAGAGAACCAGCAGGGCCCACTTGTCACAGATTCTCGCCAGAATGTTTCTCACGGGGCAGCCGGGAAACATGGCATCTTCGACAATCGTTCTTTTCATCGGTGCATCCCCCTTTCTTTTCGGACGGATCGGCGCATCTCCCCCTCACCGTCACCATGCCGGCACAAAAATACATAAATCTCTTTTTTATACTAAATATATTTTATAAACAAATACACGGAGACAAAAAACCGGACCTTTTGAAAAGGTCCGGTTCCGGGAAGCGGCCATCACGGCGGGTGCCGCCGCGACGGGCAGCTATTCGAGACGTCCGGTGGCGCGTAGGTACTCCGTCCTGTAGATCTGATACTGCGTCGCGGCCTCGATCCGGTTGCTGGCAGCCTGCTGCCACTGCGACTGGGCATCCAGCAGGTCGGTCAGCGGAGCCATCTGCGCCGCATGGCGGTTGCACATCACGCGCAGGTTCTCCTCGGCCTGCCGCAGCGCCAGCTCGGCGGTCTGAATCATCCGGTAGCCGTCCTCGACGTTGCGGATCGCCTGCTCGACCTCGAGCGACATCAGGCGCGTGTTTTTCTGCAGATCGAGCTGTGCGTTGCGCAGCTCGTAACGCGCCTTGCGCACCTTCTTGCGCCCCTCGCCCCAGTGGAAGATCGGAATCTTCACGGCCAGCATCGCCAGTCCCAGTCCGTCGCGGAACTCCTGCGTATAGGGAACGTAGTTGCCGCCGCCGGCATCGACCATGCTGTTGAGTTTGATGTTTCCGTAATAGGTGTACCCCAGCGAGAGCCCCGCCGCGGGGAGCATCGCCGAACGGGCATCGCGGATCTGCTGCTCGCCGACGGCCACCTGCTGCTCGAGCATCCGCAGTTCGGGCCGCGCCTCCAGATCGGCGGTCAGCTCGCCCGGAGCCGCCGCCCGCAAGAGCGTGTCGGTCGGCACGGGCCGCACGTCGCTCTCCACGCCGATCACGCGGCACAGCGACATGCGGCATAGGTCGGCGCCGTTGCGGGCCTTCTGAAGCTGGTAGCGGATTTCGCTGCGCTTGGCCTCGACGCGCAGCCGGTCGTTCTCGATGGCCATGCCCGCCCCGACGGCCGCAGAGGTCTGGTCGTAGAGCGTATCCATCTGCGCGGCGTAGCTCTCGAGCATGCGCACCTTGCCGTCGACGGCCACCAGCGACCAATAGGCGTTGTCGGCCTCGACCAGGGCATCCATGCGCGTCATGCGCCGCTGCTCCTCGGCCGCCTCCTCGCCGATGCGGGCCATGCGGCGCGCCGCCGCGATCTTGCCGCCGGCGTAGATCGGCTGCGTGAGGGTGAGCCCCGCCATGTAGGTGCCGCGCATGCGCAGCTCCATGCCCATCATGTCGATGTCGGGCAGGACATAGGCCCCCGTCGCCGAGCCTTCGATCTTCGGAAGGGCCGCCGCCGAAGCGATCTGACGGTCGAGACGCGCCTGCTCGAGGCGATTGTCGGCCTGACGGAGCTCCTCGCTGTGGGCCAGGGCCCGCTCACGGCACTCGGCGAGCGACAGCGGCAGCAGCTGCTGGGCCCGGACAGCCGCGCCCGACAGCAGCACGGCCGCCAGCACCGCACATCTGTTTCTGATATTCATGACTTATGCGTTTTGAGGTTTGCGAATCCGGAACATCGCCGCGTAGAAGAGCGGCAGCAGAATGAGCGTGATGATCGTACCGACGGTAAGGCCGCCCATGATCGTCAGGGCCATCGACCCGTACATCGGGTCGCCGACCAGGGGGATCATGCCGACGATGGTCGTCAGCGAGGCCATCAGCACGGGCCGCACGCGCGAGACGGTCGCCTCGACGACGGCCGTATAGGGCGGCCGGTGCTCCTCGGTCTGCAGGCGGTTGATCTCGTCGACGAGCACGATGGCGTTCTTGACCATCATACCGATCAGGCCCATCATGCCGATGATGGCCATGAAGGTCATGGGCTGCCCCGTCAGCAGCAGCGACGGAGTGATGCCGCAGAAGACAAAGGGGAAGCACAGCAGAATGAGCAGCACCTTGCGCCAGCTGTTGAACAGCGCCAGCAGGATGGCCAGAATCAGGAAGATCGTCAGCGGCAGGTACTTCATCAGGTTGCCGATCGCCTCACCCTGCAGCTCGCCCTCGCCGACCCAGCGCATCGTATAGCCGTCGGGCAGCGCGATGGCCTCGATTTCGGGACGGATCTCGGCCACGACCCGGGCCGGCGTCGCCGCGTCGCAGTCGGGATTCGGGTCGCATTCGGCCTCGATCACCCGCCGGCCGTTCATCCGCAGCACGACATCCTCGTCCCAGTCGAGGCGGATGTCGCGCACGGCATTGCCCAGCGGCATGGCGCGGAACATGCGGTCCTGCAGCTCGCTCATCGCCCGGCCGCCCGTCAGCACGCCCCGCAGCTCCTCGTCGGTCAGCCGCAGGTTCATCATGCTCCAGACGGGAATCTCGTCGAGGTTGCGGATGCGGCTGCCGTCGTCGTTGCGCACCTGAAGGTTCAGCGTCACCATGCGCTCCTGATCGTTCAGCACGCCGACCGGCATGCCGTCCGTGGCCGCCAGCAGGGCGTTGGCCACATCCCCGCGGCCGATTCCCGCACGCAGGGCATCCCGCTGGTTGAATTCCGCCACGAGCGCCTTGCCCTTCGGCTTCCAGTTGTTCTGCACCGAATAGGGGTCGACGTAGGGACAGCGGCGCATGACGGCCTCGGCCTGAGCGCTCAACGCACGCAGCACGGCCGGATCGGGACCCGCGAACTCCACCTCGACGGTGTGCGACGTCGAGATCGAGAAGTTGTACTTGCGGATGCGGACGTAGGCCTCGGGGAACTCCTCGCGCAGCTGCCGGCGGACCGAGGGGATCACCTCCAGCACGGTCCGGTAGTCGGGGCAGTCGACGATCAGCTCGCCGTAGCAGTCGCCGCCCGAGGTCATCGGACGCACCAGGCAGTAGTGGGCCGGGGCGCTGCCCTGGCTGACGGCCACGCGCTCGACACCCGGATGGAGCTGCACGCTGTCGCTCATGGCGAGCAGGCGGTCACGCACCCGGTCGGCATCCGTGGCCGAGGGGAAGAAGCACTCGACGACGAACTGCTTGTAGTCGAAATCGGGGAAGAAGAGGTTCTTCACGCGCGTCATGCCGAAGATCGAAAGCCCCAGCACGGCGAAGGCCACGACGATCGTCGCCCGCTTGTAACCGATCAGGAAGGAGATCGCCCGACGCACGAAGCGGTGGACCGGCGAGTTCATCACGACCGGTTCCTGCGCTCCGGCCTGCCGCTTTTCGCGGGCCGGGAGCCACGACTTGGCGCAGACGGGCACCTGGACGAGCGCCAGCACCCAGCTGGCCAGCAGGCTCACGCACAGCACCAGAAAGAGGTCGCCGGCGTATTCGCCCGCCGAGTCGGGCGAGAGGTAGATGCCCAGGAAGGTCGAGGCGGCGATGACGGTCGCCCCGAGCAGCGGCAGGGCCGTATTGCGGCCGATGCGGTAGAGGTATGTTTTCGGCATGAAGCCCCGCTTCCTGTCGATCAGGATGCCGTCCATGATGACCACGGCGTTATCGACCAGCATGCCCATCGCCACGATGAAGGCACCGAGCGAGATGCGTTGCAGCGTCGTGCCGCACACGAGCAGGATCGGGAACGAGACGGCTACCGTCAGCACCAGTCCGAAGCCGATGATCAGACCGCTGCGGAAGCCCATCGTGAAGACCAGCACGAGGATGACGATCACGACCGACTCGAGCAGGTTCCACATGAACGACGAGATGGCCTCCGAGACCTTGTCGGGCTGGAAGAAGATCTTCTCGGTGTGGAAGCCGGCCGGGAGCTGCCGCATGGCCTCCGCGAGCCGCGCGTCGACCGCCTTGCCCACATCCGGCACGATGGCCGAGGATTCCATGGCAATGCAGAGAGCCAGCGCCGGGCGGCCGTCGACGAAGAAGCCGTTGCGCTGCGGCGTGGCATAGTCCCGTTCGACGCGGGCCACATCGCCGAGGCGCAGCTGGCGGCCGTCCATCGTGCGGATCTCCAGGTCGCGGATCTCCTCCACGTCGTCGACCGCCGAATCGACATAGAGGGCGATGCGCTCGCCGTCGTTCGGATACATCCCCGCATTGACCGTCTTGCCCGCCTGTTGCAGTGCCGAGATGATCTGCGTCGGGATCACGCCGTTGCGGGCGATCTGCTCCTTCGAGAGGATGATGTTGATCACCTCGTCGCGGTTGCCGGCGATGTTGATCCGCTTGACGCCCTTCACGTCCAGGAGCTCGCGCCGCAGGTATTTGGCGTAGCGGTACATCTCCGGGTAGTCGTAGCCGTCGGCCGTCAGGGCGTAGAAGATGCCGTAGACATCCATCATGTCGTCGATGACCACCGGATCATAACACCCCTCGGGCAGGCGCGCCGCGGCGTCGCTCACCTTGCGGCGCAGCAGGTCGAAGTGCTGCTCCAGATCGCGGTTCAGCACCGTCATCTGGAACTCGACGGTCACGATCGCCGAGCCGTTGCGGCACTCGCTCTTCACCTTCTTGACGTTGGGCAGCGCGCGCAGCTCGTCCTCCATCAGTTGTGCCGCCTTCAGCTCCACTTCGTGGGCGCTCGCGCCGGGATACGGGATCACGACCATCGCCTGCTTGACCGCCACGGCCGGATCCTCGAGCTTGGGCATGTAGAGGAACGAGAGCACGCCCGCCACGAGGATCGCCCCCATGAGCGACCAGAACAGCACCGGCCGCCGCATGAAAAATTCGGTCATTCGCATCTTCATCACAGCAGCCCTCCCACATTCGTTTGACTCGGTGCGGCCACCACGCGGACCTTCTCACCTTGCTCGAGTGCCGAGACGCCGGCCCGCACGATCCGCTCCCTGCCGTCGAGCCCTTCGACAACGACGGCGCGTCCTTCGGCATCGGTGTTGTCGAGCACGACGCTCCGGCGATGCACCGTGGAATCGGCTCCGAGGACCCACACGGAGGGAGTATTCCCTTCCAGGAAGAGGGCCCCGAGCGGCAGGCCGAAGCCCCGACGGCCCGCCGTATCGGCCAGCGTGATCCGCACCTCGACGTTCATGCCGGCCGTCAGCTGCCGGTCGGGCCGGGAGGCGAAGGCCAGCGTCAGGTGGTAGAGCTGGTTGCCGTCGGCCTTGGGCGGCAGCCCCGCAAGCCGCAGCGGCATTTCATCCCCGAGGTCCGCCGCCCGGCAGGCAAAACGGATGAAACGGTCGCGCCGGAGGTATTCGACGGCCGGGATGTCGACCTCGACCTCCATGCGCGAGACGTCCAGCAGCGTCACGAGCGCCGTTCCGGCATCGACCATCTCCGCCGGCGAGAAGTTCACCGCCTCAACATAGCCGTCGGTCGGGGCATAGAGCTTCGTGTAGTCGAGTTTGTTGCGGTTGACCTGCAACTGGACGCCCAGCTGCCGCAGTCCGGCACTCGCCTTCTCGTAATCGTTGGCCGAGACGCTCTGCCGCTCGAAGAGCTGCTTCGTGCGCGCCACCTCGTCCTTGAGCTGGTCGTACTGGATCTGCAGCGCCTCTACCGCCAGCCGGTAGTCGGCATCGTCCAGTTCGGCCAGCAGCTGCCCCTTGCGCACGTAGTCGCCCTCGGCGACATGGATGCGGGCGATCTGCCCGGCAGTCTTGAATCCCAGGCTCACCTCGTTGGCCGCCTTCACAACGCCCGAAAAGGTGCGCGTCGTTTCTCCGCCCAGCGCCACGGGCTGCGTCACAGAGACGCTCCGCACGAAGGGCGCCTCCGCCCGTCCGCCCGAACAGGCGCTCAACACGATCGCCCCCAGAGCGATCCACCATCGGTTTGTTTTCATCATCGCTATCATCGTTTTTTTGAGTTGTCACGCCGGCAAAGTTCCCGTTTTTTCCGTAAAGCCTTTTGTTGCATGTTGTGGATCTATTGTCCTAAAAGATGGTAAAACACGCTTTTTGAAAATAAAACGCCCCAATTTATTGTTTGAATAAGTATATTTACCAACAAAAACGACATACCGATGTCCGACTCAAAGATCTTCAATGCCCTCAACATAGCAGCCATTCAATTCAATGAGCGGGCCTGCGTCTTTGACAACAAAATCATCCTCGCCGACAATTCCGACGACGGGGACCGGCCACATGATCTGACGACCGACCCGACGATGCTGCCCTTTCTCTCGGCTCCGTATCCATTCAAGATTCAATTTTCGATCATCGAACTGTGTCTGGCAGGCTCGATGCGCGTCCGCACGAATCTGAACGAATACGAACTGCACCGCAATACCTTGATGATTGTAACTCCGGGAGCAATCTGTCAATGTCTGGAGGTGTCGCCCGACTGCCGGATCGCCATCATCGCCGTATCCAACGACTACGTCATTGCGGAAGAGAACTCCGAAGGGGCGCTTATCATCCGCAAGTTTCTCGCACGGCAATCGCTGCTCGAACTCTCCGATGCGCAAACGGCGGAGATTTTAGCCATCTACCGGGCGTTGCGCGACAAGCTCCGGCAGCCAGACTTCCGTTTCAAGCACCATATTTTGAAGGGCTATCTGCAGGTGCTCTACGGCGAAGTCTGCCAGTTGATGACACCCCGGGTCGAGGAGCTGGACACCCGGCAAGGCTCGCGCAAAAAGCAGATTTTCGACCGCTTTCTCGAAGAGCTGCGGCAGCACTACGCCACCGAGCGCAGCGTCGGGTTCTACGCCGACAGGCTCTGCTTGACACCGAAATACCTCTCGCAGGTGATCCATGCCGTCAGCGGGCGCCACGCCGGGGAGTGGATCCGCGACTACGTGATCCTCGAGGCCAAGGCCCTGCTCAAAAGCGGGCAATATACGGTACAGCAGGTCTCCGACATGCTGAATTTCGCCAACCAGTCCTTCTTCGGCGTCTACTTCAAGAAGGCGGTCGGCTGCTCGCCGACCGCCTACAGGGAGTCGTAGGAAGCCCCGCCCTGCCAGGCCGTGCAGAGCGTTCGGGCAGATGCACACCATCCGAAGAAAATGCGTATCTTTGTCCGGGAAGGAGTGAAAGAAATTGAAGCAGATACCCGTTTATAAGTTCTACCGACACAAGTACGGCTCGGAACTGCTCATCGACGTACTCGATCTGGATGCCCTCAAGGAGGGTATCCGTCGTGCTCCGGTGCATTGCGAGACCTTCTACCAGATCGTGCTCTTCACTGCGGAGGAGGACGAGGTGGGCATCAACGGGCACCGCCGCCGGGCGACCCCGGGTCTGGTGGCCTGCGGACGCCCCGGCGAGGTGTGGGAGTGGCGGGCGGAGACCCCTCTGAAGGGTGACGTGCTGATCTTCGAGGAGCCTTTCCTGCTGTCGTTCTTCAACGATGCCCATTTTCTTGACCGCTTATCCTATCTGCAGGCAGACCGGCCCTCGCCGTTTCTTCTCCCCGATGCACCTCTGCAGAAACGGCTGCGGCAGCTGTTCCTGCAGATGAAGGAAGAGATGGCTGCCCCGCAGCACAAGGATCAGCACATCCTGCGGGCCATGCTCTACGAGTTTCTGATGCTGCTGGACCGCGCGAAAAATGCCGCACCCCGGACACTTCCTCCGACGGGGATGACTCCGGACCGCTATCGGGAACGTTTCGTCCGACTGGCCGACCGCGAATTCCGCGAACACCACGACGTGGAATATTACGCCGGACAGCTCTGCATCACGGCCAACTACCTCAACCGACTCGTTTCCGGACATCTGGGTGTAACGACCAAGCAGTATCTGAACCGGCGCCTGGTCGACGAGGCCAAGCGGCTGTTGGCCTACACGACCCTGTCGGTCAACGAAATTACCGATCTGCTGCACTTCGAGTCGTCCGCCTACTTCGTCCGCTTCTTTCACAAGGCCGTCGGTCTCTCTCCCGCCCAATACCGCAAAGACGCGACGGCGAGCCGATGACGCCGCAGGGAGACTACGACATGTCCCTGAAAGTGCAATTTCCCGCATCTTTTGTGTATTGCACCTTCAGGCATTCATCCGTACCTTTGTGAACGACAAAAAAAATCGGCATGAATATCGAGGATTTCAGAGCGTACTGCCTTTCATTCAAGGGCGTACACGAAAAACTGCCGTTCGGCAAAGCTACGTCGGAATATGACCGCAACCTGCTGGTCTTCTATGTACTCGACAAGTGGTTCTGCTTCGTGAACATCGACGTGTTCGACTTCTGCGACCTGAAATGCCCGCAGGAGCAGATCACCGAACTTCAGGAGCGCTACGAGGGCGTCCGGCCGGCCTATCACATGAACAAGCAGCACTGGATCAGCGTCTGCTTCGACAGCGACGTTCCCGACGACAAAAACCGGGAGCTGGTCCGCCAGGCCTATGACACGGTAGTCGCCTCCCTGCCCGGGAAGCAGCGGGAGGAGTTGAAAAATCTGTAACCGCACATACAAAACCATGGAAACAAACGAAATTCCCTTCTACGAACAGCAGTACACGCCCGAAGAGCGCGAACTGGCCCGACACCTGATCGGTTTGGAGCGGGCCGCTCTCGACAAATGGTTCAAGGGCGACACATCGGGCTACGAAAAATTGTGGTCGCAACGCAGTTTCACCTATTTCGACGGTGTGGCGACCCGACGGGTGGAGGACCACGCCACGATCACCGCCTCACTCAGGGAGATCGACGGCAAGCTCTTCGCCGACAGCTACGATTTTCGTGCCCCGCGCCTCCAGTTCGGCAACGACATGGCGGTGCTGACCTACCAGCTTTTTGCCCGCACCTCGCTCATCGACATGCGCTACAACTGCATCGAGGTCTTCCAGCTCGAATCCGACGGGCAGTGGCGGGTCATCCACTCCACGTGGTCGTTTCTCCGCCCGATGGAGATGGATTTCGGCCAAGCCAAAAAGATCGTCTGAATCGCTCCGAGCGATGGGGATGATGTGGAATCTGTGGCACGGATGCCACAAGGTGAGCGAAGGGTGCCGGAACTGCTATGTCTACCGGCGGGACAACCGCTACGGAATCGACTCGTCGCAGGTGCGCAGGACGCGAAGTTTCCGGCTTCCGGTCGAACGACACCGCGACGGAAGCTGGAAGGTGCCCCCGGGAATGGTGGTATGGACCTGCTTCACCTCCGATTTCTTCATTGACGAGGCCGACGAATGGCGCATCGAAGCGTGGAGGATGATCCGATCTCGACCCGACGTGCATTTCGTAATCGTCACCAAACGGGTGGAGCGAATCCGGCAGTCGCTGCCCGACGACTGGGGCTGCGGCTACGACAACGTCACGCTCTACTGCACGGTCGAGGACCAGCGGCAGGCCGAAAAGCGTCTGCCGCCGTTCGTCGATCTGCCGCTGCGCCACCGGGGAATCATCTGCGAACCGCTGCTGGGCCCGGTCGACCTGACCGTCTGGCTGGACGAGCGAATCGAACAGGTCACCGTCGGGGGCGAATCGGGTCCCGAGGCCCGGGCGTGCGACTTTGCGTGGGTCATGCAGCTTCACGATGCCTGTGCCGCAGCCCACGTACCCTTTTTCTTCAAGCAGACGGGTGCCCTGTTCATCAAGGAGGGACGACACTACCGGATCGCACGCAAGAATCAGATGACACAGGCCCGCAAGGCAGGAATCAATCTGCCGTAGGCCGTGGGCACGCCCCCGCTCCCGACATTACTCCCGGGCGGTGACCCTTGCTTTCCGTGCGGCTTCCGGATCGTATGGATTCCCGGGTAGCAGGCACAATCCGCACGGCAAAATGTCCTTATTTTACGGTTCCTGCCGCACTGGCAAAAACAACACGCCATCGGGAAGCCGCGACCGGTCTCCGACTCCGGCGGTCAAGGGCTTCGTCGGGAGAGACACAACAAGACGTGCGGCAACCCACAGGTTCCTCCCCGCCCGCTATGAAGGTCTACTCCCCTCTTTTTTCGCTTGGCCGCATAATTCTGCATAATTTTATGTAACTTTGTTAAATACGGAGTCCGGCACGAAGCGTCTCCAATCCAAAGACAAATTGCATGAGTACCCTGGAACGAGCCATCGAGATTGCCACCGAGGCGCACCGCGGCCAGCGCGACAAGGCCGGGAACGACTATATCGGCCACTCGCTGCGGGTCATGACCGCGGGCCATACGCCCGAAGAGAAGATCGTCGGGGTGCTGCACGATGTGGTTGAGGACAGCGACTGGACGCTGGAGCGGCTGGCGGCCGAGGGGTTTGCGCCCGAAATCCTCGAGGCGCTGCGCTGTTTGACCCACGCCGAGGAGGAGTCCTACGACCGTTATATTGCCCGCATGAAGGGCAATCCGCTGGCCGTGGCGGTCAAGTTGAACGACCTCGCGGACAACATGGATATTCGCCGCCTGCCGTACCTCTCGGACAAGGACGTCAAGCGGCTCAAACGCTACCTGCGGGCCTACAGGCAGTTGACCGGCGAGCCGACCTACTCAATCTACGCCTGTCGCCAGGAGTATCCGAACGCCTACCTGCCCTGGACCGAAGCGGAGGATCTGGAGTTGACGCGCCTGTGGTGCGAAGGGGCGACGGAGGAGAAGCTGTCCGCCCATTTCCGGCGCAAGCCCGGTGCCATCCGTTCCCGCATCGGAAAACTCGACCTGGAGCGACTTTACGGCAAGCACAGACCATTTTGAAAAAACCTCATAGAAATTCCAAAACATGAAGACCATCTTTATTACCGGAGGTTCGACCGGAATCGGAGCCGCCTCCGTGCGAAAATTCATCGCCGAGGGCTGGAACGTCGGCTTTATGGATATCAACACGCAGGCGGCCCATGCGCTTGTGGACGAACTGAACAGCCCCGAGCGGCTGCTCTTCATCGAAGGCAATACCCGCACGCGGAGCGACATCCGCCGCGCGGTCGAGGCTACCGTCGCACGGTTCGGTTCGCTGAACAGCGTCTTTGCCAATGCGGGTATTCACCGTTGCAACACGATTCTCGACATCGCCGACGAGGAGCTCGACCTGATGATCCAGACGAATATCTACGGCACGGTCAACACCCTGCGGGAGGCCATACCGCCGATCATCGAGGCGGGAGGCGGCTCGATTGTCATCAACGCTTCGGACCAGTGGTTCGTGGGCAAGCCCCACAGTTTCGCCTACGGACTGACCAAGGGAGCTCTCGGGCAGATCACCCGCAGCCTGGCCATCGACCTGGGTCCGCAGAACATCCGCGTCAACGCCGTCTGTGCCGGTACGATCCGCACACCGCTGGTCGACAATCTGTTCGTAAAGTTTGCCGAGGAGAACCATTGCAGCGTCGAGGAGTATTGGCGCAAGGAGAATGCGCTCTACATGCGCGGCAGCGCCGGCCGTCCGGAAGAGGTGGCCGAAGTGGTCTACTTCCTCGCTTCGGATGCCTCGAGTTTCTGCACCGGCTCCCACTACCTGGTGGACGGAGGTCTGGTGGCCGGTTGACCGTTTCCTCTGTCCGAAACATGACAGCAGTTCCGCATGAAGCGTTTTTCGCGCTTTATGCGGGACTTGCCATAGCAGGACGCTTCCCTTTGCCGGTCGCAACAGGCTACTGTTCGACCAAGAGATGCAGGTTCAGTTCAGCGGATCGCCTGTTATCCGTCCTGTTCAGCACGAATGAATCCAGCACCTTGTATCCTTTGCCCGTTGCCGGATGAGCCATCAGGAAGCCGACGGTTACCTCTATCGACTCCAGCGTATCCCCGAGTCTCCGGGAAAAATCCGCAAGGTCGGCTTCCATGCGGACCGTTTCCATCGATTCGACCGGGAATGCGGAATAAAATGGCTCTCCGACCGCCTGCAATGGATATGTCCAGGTCGCAACAATCCCCGAACGATCCCGGAAATCGACCTTGATTCCCGTATTCCCGGTCTCGGCCAACAGGGGCGAACTTGACCACCACACCTTATCCTCAAACCGGTTTGTCAGCAGCAAGGTCAACTTGCTGAAATGCTCGTCGACCTCTATGACGGAGTGTATCTTATCATCGGCAAGCGGAATCGACTCCATGAGACAGCAACAGGGGATCGGCTGGTCCCAGGAGGCATAATACGTCCCGTTTTTCAGCATCCGGTCAAGAGTCTCATAATCGGCCGCCGTCCATCGCTGCAACATCGTTTCGGTCGGGTAAAAGGAAACCCATTCGATCTGTCCGGAGGGCGATAAAATCAAGCCCATCACCAGGTGACGAATCCCTCGCAACTTCTCTTCGGGCACGACCGAAAGAATCGCATTCCGAATCCGATCCTCGGCTTCTGCAGTGCGTACCGCATGAACGGCGTCACAGTTGAACCGTGTTACGGTCTGTTTGTCATAGGGACTCCCTCCCAACTGTCTGATGCAATCCTCCCGGGAAGAGGCTTCGCCCGCCCGGGTGACCGTCACCACCATGGGCATATTGTTGTCAGCAACAGTCCTCGGTCGAAAAACGACCACGGCATTCCCGAGCGTATCGCATCTCGCTTCGGGCCGCGAATACCCGGGCATATAAAGCATCAGGCAGGTTATCAGGAGAAACAATCTGATCGGGCGATCCGTCCGGGCAAACAGAAAGCCGCAGAGCGGGAACAAGCGCGCAGAAACCGCATTTTTCATGTCGTTCAATTTTGACTATCACAAACTTTACATGCTTTCGGCCTGCCCCGAAAATAACACGACGGAAGAGACCTTGCTTTTCTATCAGATGATTCAAAGATAGAAATTTCACAAGGTCTCCGGCAGAAAAAAAGAAAAAAGAAAAAAACGAGACAGTTGCTGTAACCATCTCGTTTTACTTATACCGCGACCTCTTCTTTTCAGTCGCAACCGAGCTGCTCTTCGTCGGCTTCTGGCGGTGCGTAGGGGACTCGAACCCCTGACCCCGTGCGTGACAGGCACGTATTCTAACCAGCTGAACTAACGCACCATTGCTGGGCGACCCCTTTGTTTCTGCGGGCGGAGGTCGGTCGCTTCATCCCCTCCCCTCGGCTGGCGGTGCGTAGGGGACTCGAACCCCTGACCCCGTGCGTGACAGGCACGTATTCTAACCAGCTGAACTAACGCACCGTTTTTCGGTATTGCGAGTGCAAAGATAGTATAAATTTTTGAAACAGCAAGGCTTTTCACCCTTTTTTGAAGAAAGAAAATTGTACGCTGCCGTAACTCCTTAATTGCCAAAACTCCGCGCAGGAGGAAAAATCCATCTTCTTCGAGTGCTCGAAGATGAGCATGCCGCCCGGACGTAGCAGATCGCCCTTCAGCACCAGATCAACGACCGCCTCGCTGCCCTCCAGATCGTAGGGTGCATCCGAAAAGACAATGTCGAACTGTTTGGTGCAGTTCTTCAGGTAGAGAAAGACATTCGCCTTGACCGCATGGAGCTGTTCGATGCCGAGCTGCGCCGCGGTCTGCCGGATGAAATTGTAGTGCACCGGGTTGATCTCCACCGACGTGACGCTCCGCGCCCCCCGCGAGGAGAACTCGTAGCTGATCGAACCCGTCCCGGCAAAGAGGTCCAGCACGTCGCACTCCTCGAAATCGACCAGGTTGCCCAACACGTTGAAGAGGTTCTCCTTGGCGAAGTCCGTCGTCGGACGGGCCCGCAGGTTGCGGGGCGGATTGATCGCCCGGCCCTTGTATTTGCCGCTGACTATTCGCATGTCGCCTCGCTGAAAAGAGGTCCCAGCAGCTTCATGAGGGCCCGGGGATCGTCACCCGCGGCCCGCAGCGCGTAGTGCGTGAGCTCAAAGCTGCCGGAGAGCCGTTCGATGAAATAGAGGATGTCGGCCTCGTCGGGTGCGGGAATCACCTCGGCGAGCTGCAACGCCGGATCGCAGACCCGGACATAGAGAAGTCCGGAACGAAGGCAGAGCCACACGACGGGCGTTGTCGTCGCCACGGCATGCAGCAGCGGCGACGTATAGAAGAGCCGCTCGCCGAAGCGCTCCGTCACGGGCTGCAGCGCCGCTGCCGGAACGGCCATCAGGGCGACGGTCTCCTGTGCCGGATCGCTGCATACGACGCACTCGTCACCCGAGGGAGCCATGCCGTTTGCCGCAAGCAGTTCGGCTCCGCGCTCCTCGTCGAAGAGCTCCGCCGGCACCAGCATCGTTTTGGGAGTCAGCAGCTCGACCTCCACGGGCTCCTCCCCCGCCGCCGCAGGGAGCGGGGTGGAAAAAGAGTGTCCATCCAACGCGAGCTGAATGGACACCTTATGGATCGGATTCGGAGTCTTACTCCCAGTTGCCTGCTTCATTGTTGGCAGCATCCATCGAACCGAACTTCACGCCGGGGTAGCGGTTAAAGTTGTTCACCTCGTCGTCGATCAGGTTGATGATGTCCTGACGGAAAGCAACCGTGTCGAGGAAGAGCTTGTAGGGAGCGCGGCACTCGACGATGGGCACCGTCACACCCGAAGCCGTCGTGAAGCCGGCCTCCAGGATGAACTGCGCCTTGTCATCGGTTCCGGGGATGAAGCGGAACTGCTCGACATCGGCTGCCGTGAGCTTCTTGGGCGAGAAGATCGTATCGATGACCGCCACGGTGAACTGCTCGACATTCTTTCTACCCGACTTCTTCAGCATGGCCATGGCCACCGAATCGTCCTCGTCGACGATCTTGCGCTCGAGTACCAGCGAATCATTCAGCACGAACGAAACCAGGGTATCGAAGCTGCCGGTAAAGCGCTGATACTTGGTTCTGAAGGCGCGCTCGGCGGTACGGATGTCCTTGATCCGATCGATAACCAGCGCCTTTTTGTCCTTCAGCTCCTGTTCAAAACGGATAGGAGTCGAGATCTGATCGTAGATGATGTAGACCAATCCTACGATGACTACAGCAAGAATGATTTGGATGAGTTTTTTCATTTTATTAATTAATATTTGTTGTTATTTTTGTGCTGACTAAATCCGACACGATGTTTAGTACACGTATTGCGACCCAAATTTACGCCAAAATTTGTTTTGAAACAACCCCTGGGCAAAAAAAAATCATAGAAAAATTGTCCGAATACATCGCCGACGACGATTTTTCCCGGATTTTCGTCCTGAACGGATACGCCGGAACGGGCAAAACGACCCTGATCGCGGCACTGGTCGGAGCGCTCAAGGAGCTGGGGATCAAGCCCGTGCTGCTGGCCCCGACGGGTCGTGCGGCCAAGGTGCTGGCGCAATACGCCCACGAGAAGGCTCTCACGATCCACAAGCGCATCTACCGCCAGCGCACGAATGCCGACTACGAGTCGAAGTTCTCGCTCAATATCAACCCCGAGCGCGATGCGGTCTTCATCGTCGACGAGGCCTCGATGCTCTCCGACGGAGCCTCCGACGGCGCGCTCTTCGGCAGCGGATCGCTACTGCAGGACCTCGTGCAGTATGTCCGCAGCGGCCGTGCCTGCCGCCTCATCCTGGTCGGCGACAGCGCCCAGCTGCCGCCCGTGGGGGCGGATTTCAGCCCGGCGCTCGACGAAGCGACCATGCGCACGTATGGCGACGTGGTCTACGGCACGATGGACGAGGTCGTGCGGCAGGAGGCGCAGTCGGGCATTCTGTTCAACGCCACGCTCGTGCGCTGCATGCTCGAACGGGGCATCCACGAGATTCCGCACTTCGAGATGGGGTTCGCGGACTTCGAGGCGGTCGAGGGCGGCGACTTTCTCGAGAAGCTCCAGGAGTGCTACGACCGCTACGGACGCGACGAGACGATCGTCATCACGCGCTCGAACAAGCGCGCCAACCGCTACAACGAGGGCATCCGCCGCAACGTGCTCTGCGCCGAGGAGGAGATCGAGAGCGGCGACATGCTCATGGTCGTAAAGAACAACTACTACTACCCGGAGCACACCGAAGGGTGCCCGATGAACTTCATCGCCAACGGCGACATCGCCCGCCTGAAGCGGCTGCGGCGCTTCGAGGAGTTCTACGGCTTCCGCTTCGCCAATGCCGTGCTGGAGTTTCCGGACTACGACGATGCGGAGCTCGAATGCAGGATCCTGCTCGACACGATCGCATCGGAATCGCCGTCGCTCACGCGCGAGGAGTCCTCGCGGCTCTTCTACGAGGTCGAGAAGGACTACCTCGACATCCGGAGCCGCATCAAGCGCTACAAGGAGATCCGCGAGAACCCCCATTTCAACGCCGTGCAGGTGAAGTTCTCCTACGCCGTCACGTGCCACAAGGCGCAGGGCGGACAGTGGAAGGCGGTCTTCGTGGACCGCTGCCTGTTCGGCGACGAGCCGATGACGCGCGACATGCTCCGCTGGCTCTATACGGCGCTGACGCGCGCCACCGAGCGGCTCTATCTGGTCAATTTCGACAAGGCCTTTTACGAATAGTATTAAAATATGGAGAGCGAACGACACCCGCTCCGGCCCTTTCTGCCGGAGAACGCCCGGCTGCTGATGCTGGGCAGCTTCCCGCCGCAGCGCAAGCGCTGGTCGATGGAGTTCTTCTACCCCAACCTCCAGAACGACATGTGGCGCATCGTGGGGCTGCTGGCCACGGGCGACAAGACCCATTTCCTCACGGCGGACGGCCGCCGCTTCGACCGGCCGCGCATCGAGGCCTTCTGCCGCGAACGGGGCATCGCGCTCTACGACACGGCCGAGGAGGTCATCCGGCTGAAGGACAACGCCTCGGACAATTTTCTTCAGGTCGTGCGCGAGGTGGACCTCGGGGCTCTGCTCCGCGCCATTCCGGCGTGCCGGACGATCGTCACCACGGGACAGAAGGCCACCGATACGCTGTGCCGCACGACGGGCTGCGACGAGCTGCCCGTCGGGGGCCGCGTGACGTTCCGCCTTGCCGGACGCGAGCTGACCCTGTGGCGCATGCCCTCCTCCTCGCGCGCCTATCCGCGTTCGGTGGAGTGGAAGGCCGCATACTACCGGCAGGTCTTCACCGAAGCGGGAATCATCTGACAGATCAGCCAACACCACACGCGCGAATCCACTTGTCTGAACATTTTTCAGAAAAAAGCACATGGCTGTTGCTATTTTGGAACACATTTATCAACTTTGCGATGGGTTAGTTTGTTAGGAATGAGACAGGTGAAGGAGCCGTATGCCTGCCGGCAGGCTGGCATGGCGTCCGTGGCCATGTTCTCCGATATTACCACCATCAAAAAACAACAGCTATGAAGTACACGGACAAATTACGTGCGATGTGCCGGCCCGCAGCGGCGGTCATCGCGGCATCGCTCCTATTCGCGGCGTGCGACAACGACGAGGAGACGGAGAAGCGCGGCCCGGGACCCGATCCGGAGCCCGAAACCGAACTTTCGTTCGCCTGCGACGTGACGGACATCACGGCGTCGTCGGCCAGGGTCATCGTTTCGCCGACCGACGGCTACACCGGCTACTACTTCGACGTCATGGAAAAGACGGAATTCGAGACGCAGTACGCCGACAACCTGCAGGTGCTCGCCGACCGCTTCGAGGCCATGATTCAGGAGACGGCCGACCGCTACATCGAGGCGGGACAGGTCTCTTCGATCGAAGAGCTGATGGAGAGCGCCATTGCCAGCCAGGGCATCGCCGACTACGAGTACCAGACGCTCAATCCGCTGACGGATTACTGCGTATGGGCCTGCGGCGTCGACCTGCAGGGCAAGGTCGCGTCCGACATCTCGGTCATCAAGGAGTTCACGGCACTCGACGTGGAGCACTCGGGCATGACGTTCGACATCGCCTACGATCCCGACACCTACCAGCTCACGCTCACGCCGTCGGGTGACGAAAACTACGTCTGGGGGCTTCTTTCGGCCGAGGACTACCAGCAGTACTACAACAACTCGGCCGAGGAGTGCATCAAGGACCTCGTGGACACCTATGTCGAGGGCGGCGTGCTGGAGGCGAATCTCCACACGGGAACCGTTTCGGCAAGCATGATCCTCCAGGCTACGGTCGGCGAGAATGTCGTCGTGGCTGCCGGATACGAGGACGGCATCACGACCAGCGTGGCGGAATACCGGTTCGAGTTCGCAGGCAATCCTTCGGCCACGATCACCGAAGATGTGAACACGACGCTGGGCGCCATGACCTCGGCCCTCTACTCCAACTGGGGCGAGACGCCCGAGGGATCGGGTCTTGATCAGGCCACGGTGATGCTCAGCGACTACGAATCGATGAAGCAGCTCTACATCGACGTCTGGTACCCCCACGGGGAGGCCATCTCCGGAACCTACGAGATCAACAACTCGAACGAGGCCCGCACGGCCATCGCCGGACGCATCACCTCGACGCTCAACCCCTCGTTCTATGCCGTGCTGAACGCGGAGACGCTGGAGTTCGAGCAGTACGCCCTGCTCGAATCGGGCACGATCACGATCATGGGCGACGACATGTCGATGTTCTACAGCGTGACGGTCGATGCCAAATCGGGCGACTACTCGGTCAAGGTCGACTACACGGGCATGATGTTCTCCGCCTCGTCGGCCGGAGCCTCCCTGTCGCCTGTAGCCCCCGCAGCGAAGGTCGGGGCACTGAAGCTGTCGCAGCACACCGCCGCGGCCTTCGGTCCAGGTCCCGAGCGGGTGAATCCCCGCGTGAAAGCGCTCTGCGCGCTGGCAAAGTAACCGGACACGACGCCGGCATCACAGGCGGGCCATGTTTACACAAGGCCGCCTTGCTTTTCGGAGGAGGGGAAGCCCCGGCCTCCGATTTTTTTGATTCGGGGACGGCACGACTTGCGAAATATTCCGCTATCTTTGTAGGGATGAAACAACACGATCAGACGGTGACTCCGGAAAAGAAGACCGACACCAAAAAATATGTCGAGACGCCGCTCATGAAGCAGTATTACGCCATCAAGGCGGTGCATCCCGACGCCATCCTGCTCTTCCGCGTGGGCGACTTCTACGAGACGTTCGGCGACGACGCGATCAAGGCCAGCGGCATCCTGGGCATCACGCTCACGCGCCGCGCCAACGGCGCCGCCTCCTTCGTCGAGCTGGCGGGATTCCCCTACCATGCCATCGACACCTACCTGCCCAAGCTGGTGCGTGCGGGTGAGCGCGTGGCCATCTGCGAGCAGCTTGAGGACCCGAAGCTCGTCAAGGGGCTCGTCAAGCGCGGCGTCATCGAGCTGGTGACCCCGGGCATCGTCCTGGGTGACAACATCCTCGCCAACAAGGAGAACACCTACCTCGGCTCGGTCTACTTCGGCCGCAGGTCGACGGGCGTGGCCTTTCTGGACATCTCCACGGGCGAGTTCTACGTGGCCGAAGGGTCGGACGCCTACGTCGACAAGCTCATCTCGAACCTCGCGCCCAAGGAGATCATCTACCAGCGCGGCTGCGAGGAGCGCTTCACCGAAGCCTTCGGATCGAAGCACTACACCTACCGGCTCGACGAATGGGTCTTCTCGGAAGAGGTCAACCGCGAGAAGCTCTGCAAGCAGTTCGGCACCTCGTCGCTCAAGGGATTCGGCGTCGACCACATGACGAGCGGCATCTCGGCTGCCGGCGCCATCCTCCACTACCTCGAATTTACCGAGCACCGCGACACGGGCCACATCCGCTCGATCGCACGCCTCGACCAGAACGACTACGTCTGGGTCGACAAGTTCACGATCCGCAACCTGGAGCTCTTCGCCTCGAACGGCGCGCAGGAGAAGAGCAGCTTCGCCGAGGTGATCGACCGCACGCTCACGCCGATGGGCGGGCGGCTGCTCAAGCGCTGGATCGCCATGCCGATCATGGATACGGCGCGGATCAACCGGCGGCTGGATGTCGTCGAGCGGCTTGTCGGCGATGCGGAGCTGGCCGACACGCTGCGCGAGCAGGTGGCGATGATCGGCGACCTGGAGCGCATCTCCTCGCGCATCGCGGCCTCGCGCGTGACGCCCCGCGAGCTGGTGCAGCTCAAGAACTCGCTCGCGGCGCTCGAGCTGCTCAAGGCGGCGATGGAATCCACCGACTGCGAGCGGCTGCACGAGCTGGCCGACGGGATCGACCCCCTTGAAGAGGTGCGCGAGCGCATTGCCCGCGAGATCTACCCCGACCCGCAGAACAACCAGATACAGAAGGGCGGCGTCATCGCCGACGGCGTCGATCCCGAGCTGGACGACCTGCGCCGCATCGCCCTGCACGGCAAGGACTACCTCGCGCGCATCCAGCAGCGTGAGAGCGAGGCGACGGGCATCCCGTCGCTGAAAATCAGCTACAACAACGTCTTCGGCTACTACATCGAGGTGCGCAACACCCACAAGGAGAAGGTGCCCGCCACGTGGATCCGCAAGCAGACACTCACCAACGCCGAACGCTACATTACCGAGGAGCTCAAGGAGTACGAGGAGAAGATTCTGGGCGCCGAGGAGAAGATGCTCGTCATCGAGCAGCGCATCTACGCCGAGCTGATGGCCCACATCTGCGGGTCGCTCACCGTGCTGCTGCGCGACGCCGCGGCCGTGGCGCGCATCGACTGCCTGCAGTCCTTCGCACGCATCGCCTGCGAGCGGCGCTACGTGCGCCCGGAGCTCGACGAGGGCAGCCTCATCGACATCCGCGCCGGGCGGCACCCGGTCATCGAGACGCTGATGCCCGTCGGCGAGGAGTACATCCCCAACGACGTGATGCTCGACGACAAGCAGCAGCAGATCATGATGATCACGGGTCCCAACATGTCGGGTAAATCGGCTCTGCTGCGGCAGACGGCCCTCATCGTCCTCATGGCGCAGATGGGCTCGTTCGTCCCGGCCAAATCGGCGCACATCGGCGTCGTGGACAAGATTTTCACGCGCGTCGGGGCATCGGACAACATCTCGCAGGGCGAGTCGACCTTCATGGTCGAGATGCTCGAGTCGGCCAGCATCCTGAACAACATCTCGGACCGCAGCATCGTGCTGCTCGACGAGATCGGGCGCGGCACGTCGACCTACGACGGCATCTCGATCGCCTGGGCCATGGTCGAATACCTGCACAACCACCCCACGGCCCATGCCAAGACGCTCTTCGCCACGCACTACCACGAGCTCAACGAGATGGAGCAGATGTGTCCGCGCGTGAAGAACTACCACGTCACGGTCCGCGAGGTGGGCAACCAGATCGTCTTCCTGCGCAAGCTCGAGCGCGGCGGCACGGAGCACTCGTTCGGTATCCACGTCGCGCGCATGGCGGGCATGCCGGCCTCGGTCGTGGCGCGGGCCGAGGAGATCCTGCGCAACCTCGAGCAGGTCTACGGCAACAACGAGATCGTCCCGAGCCGCAGCCCCCGCGAGCGCGGGAAGCGCCACACGGCACACGCCGTGCGCGAGGCGGCCGAGAGCGCCGCGCCGCAGAACATGCAGCTGTCGATGTTCCAGCTGGACGACCCCGTGCTGGTGCAGATCCGCGACCAGATCAAGGGCATCGACATCAACACGCTGACGCCGATCGAGGCGCTCAACAAGCTCAACGAAATCAAGAAGATCACCGGCATCTGACCCGCAGCCGGCCCCGGCGCCCCGTTTTAGCGGGAACGAGGCGCCGGGGCCCGCATTTTGCAGCGTCACCGCCGCAACCCCATACGAACCAAAGCCATGCAGGAGGAAGACATGCAGCAGGAGGAACTCCGTCTCGAAATCATCACGCCCGACACCTCGACGCAGGCGGACGTGCCGCTCGCCGCGAGCGGTGTCTCGGCGGGCTTTCCCTCGCCGGCCGAGGATTTCCTCGAGCCGTCGATCGACCTGAACCGCACGCTCATCCGCAATGCGGCGTCGACCTTCTTCGTGCGCGTGAGCGGCGACTCGATGAAGGACGACCGCATCGACGACGGCGACCTGCTGGTCGTCGACAAGTCGCTCGAACCCAGCGACGGCTGCGTGGCCGTCTGCTTCCTCGACGGGGAGTTCACGCTCAAGCGCGTGCGCATGGGCCGCGACCGCCTGACGCTCATGCCGGCCAACCCCCGCTACCGCCCCATTGAGGTGAGCCGCGACAACCACTTCGCCATCTGGGGCGTGGTGACCTACGCCATCAAGAAAATCTGAACGCCCGATGCGGGCCACGGCCATGTACGGACTCTGCGACTGCAACAACTTCTTCGCCTCGTGCGAAAGGGTCTTCCGTCCCGAACTGAACGGACGCCCCGTAATCGTGCTCTCGAACAACGACGGCTGCGTCATCGCCCGCTCGAACGAGGCCAAGGCGCTCGGCATCCGCATGGGCCAGCCCTACTACCAGCTGCGGGAGCTTGTCCGGCGGTACGACGTAGCGACCTTCTCGACAAACTTCGTGCTCTACGGCGACATGTCGCGCCGTGTGATCTGGACGCTGCGGCAGCTGGTGCCCGCCGCCGAGGTCTACTCCATCGACGAGGCGTTCCTCGACCTGAGGGGCATCGCCACGGAGGAGCTCGACGCACTCGGTCACCGCATCAGCCGCACCGTCCAGCGCAACACGGGCATTCCCGTGAGCATCGGCATCGCCCCGACCAAGACACTGGCCAAGATCGCCTCGAAGCTCTGCAAGCGCTACCCGCGGCTCGAGGGCAGCTGCCTGATGTACCGCCCGGCGGACATCGAGAAGGTGCTGCGCCGCTTTCCGATCGGCGACATCTGGGGCGTCGGACGGCGGCACCTGCGCATGCTCGAGCAGGCGGGCATCGCCACGGCCTACGACTTCGTGCAGCGGCCCGAGGGGTGGGTGCGCGCACGGATGAACCTCCCGGGCGTGCGCACGTGGCGCGAGCTGCAGGGCGAGGCGTGCATCGACTTCGAGAACGCCCCGCGGCAGCGGCAGCAGATCTCCGTCTCGCGCAGCTTCGCCCACGAACTGACCGAATACGACGACCTGCACAGCTCGGTGGCGACCTTCGCGGCGATGTGTGCCGAGAAGCTGCGGCGGCAGGGCAGCCTCTGCGGCGAAGTCACCGTCTACATCTACACGAACCGCCACCGCGAGGAGCTGCCCCAGTACTTCGAGAGCCGCACCGTGCGCCCGGCCGTCGCCACGGACGACACGCTGGAGCTCGTGCCGCTGGCCACCGGGGCCCTGCGGCAGATCTTCCGCCGCGGCTACGGCTACAAGAAGGCCGGGGTGATCTTTTCGGAGTTGAGCGACCGCGTCGGCACGCAGACCGACCTGTTCGACCCGGTGGACCGGGCGCGCCACAGCCGGCTGATGGCGGCCGTCGACGCCGCCAACCGGCAGTTCGGCCGCGGACGCATCGTCGTGGCGTCGCAGGGCCTTGCGCCGCTGAAGATGAACCGCGGGCACCTCTCGAAGAACTACACCACCGACCTCGACGACATCCTCACGGTGAAGGTCTGACCTCCCGCGCCGACACCGCTTTGCCGCCCGCGGCCCGCCCGGCTCCGTGCCAAGGCCCCCTCCGGCAACGGTCGTGTCCGCACCACCCTGCCGCCCGGCGGTTTTTCCCTTTTCCGGCCCGACGTTCCCTCCGCCAACGACCGGAGTAGCACGGCACGACCCGGCTCCGTGCCGACACCCCTTCCGGCGACGACCGGGGCTGCACTACCCCGCTCCGCATCTACCCTACCGCCACGTCCGGAGCGCATCTTCCACCGCCCCCCCGACACCGCTGCACACAAAAAAAGCGGGTCCCCGGCAACCGGAGACCCGCACGGAAAGCAGACGGCCGCACAGAGCCGCACGCTGGTGCGTTATGCCACAAACTCCTCGCCACGCAGGAAGGTCCGCGCGATGAGCGGCGTCTGGTAGGCGTAGGTGAAGAACTCGAACGACGGCATTGGCTCCGTGAGGAAGAAGTTGGCGACCTTGCCCACGGTGATTGACCCGAAGTCGCGGCTCAAATCCAGGGCGCAGGCGCCGTTGAGCGTCGCGGCATGGAGCGCCTCGGTCGGGGTCATGCGCATGCGGATCGAGGCGAGCGCCATCACCATGCGCATGTTGCCCGAGGGCGACGAGCCGGGGTTGTAGTCCGAGGCGAGGGCCACACCCAGCCCCGCGCGGATCATCTCGCGGGCCGGCGGGTAGCTCATGCCGAGGAAGAAGGCCGCACCGGGCAGCATCGTCGGCACGGTGTCGCTGCCGCGCAGCGCCTCGATCTCGGCGGCTCCGATGCGTTCGAGGTGGTCGACCGAGAGGGCGCCGCAGCGCACGCCGAGCTGCACGCCGCCCGAGACGGCCAGCTCGTTGGCATGGATCTTCGGGCGCAGCCCGTAGCGGGCAGCCTCCCCGAGGATGCGGGCCGTCTCCTCCACCGTGAAGAAGCCCTCGTCGCAGAAGACGTCGACGAAGTCGGCCAGCCCCTCGCGTGCCACGGCGGGCAGCATCTCGCGGCAGACCAGGTCGACATACTCCGCCTGCCGCCCCGCATAGGCGCGGGCCACGGCATGCGCCCCGAGGAACGTCGCGCGCACCTCGAGCGGCACCGTCTCGCGGATGCGGCGGATGACGCGCAGCATCTTCAGCTCGTCCTCCGTCGAGAGGCCGTAGCCGCTCTTGATCTCGACGCAGCCCGTGCCCATCGCGGCGATCTCGCGCACGCGCCGCATCGCCGCGTCGTAGAGCTCCTCCTCGGAGGCGGCGTGCAGGCGGTCGGCCGAATTGAGGATGCCGCCGCCGCGCCGCGCGATCTCTTCGTAGCTCAAGCCGTGAATCTTGTCCAGAAACTCCTGCTCGCGGCTCCCGGCATAGACCAGGTGCGTATGCGAGTCGCAGAACGACGGGAAGAGCATCCCGCCCGCGGCGTCCACCACGCGGTCGGCCGCAGGCCGCTCCTCCGTCATGCGTCCGAAGGCGGCGATGCGACCGTCGACGGCCAGCAGCCAGGCGTCGTCGAGCGACTCCATGCGGTCCATCTCCTCACCGCAGAGCCGCAGCCGGCCCCGGCTCTCCATCCCGACGATGCGGGCGATGTTGTCAACGCGCAGTCTCATCTTGCAGGAAGCGGATCGAGGCGGCAATATACGGATACATCACCGTATCGTTGTCGATGAACGGAACGTGGCGGCGGTAGTCGGCAACCAGCCCCTCGAGCAGCGGCGAGGTGCGGGCCGGGCGGCGGAACTCGATCGCCTGCGCGGCGTTGAAGAGCTCGATGGCCAGCACGCGCTCCGTGTTGCAGACCACGCGGTAGAGTTTCGTCGCGGCGTTCGAGCCCATGCTGACGTGGTCCTCCTGCCCCTGCGACGAGGGGATCGAGTCGACCGACGCGGGCATGCAGAGCCCCTTGGTCTGGCTGACGATCGACGCCGCGGTGTACTGCGGGATCATGAAACCGCTGTTCAGGCCCGGCTTCGCCACCAGGAACGACGGCAGGCCGCGCGTCCCGGAGATCAGCTTGTAGATGCGCCGCTCGGAGATGTTGCCCAGCTCGGCCAGCGCAATGGCCAGGAAATCCATCGCCAGCGCGATGGGCTGCCCGTGGAAGTTGCCGGCCGAGACGACCATGTCCTCGTCGGGGAAGACCGTCGGGTTGTCCGTAGCGCTGTTGATTTCGGTCGTCAGCACGCTCTCGACGTAGTCGATCGTATCCTTCGAGGCGCCGTGCACCTGCGGGATGCAGCGGAACGAATAGGGGTCCTGCACGTGGGTCTTCTCGCGCGTGATGAGCTCGCTGCCCTCGAGCAGGCGGCGGAAGTTGCGCGCCGTCGTGAGCTGGCCCTTGTGGGGACGGATCAGGTGCACCTCGTCGCAGAAGGGTTCGATGCGCCCGTCGAAGGCGTCGAGCGACAGCGCGCCGATGCAGTCGGCCCACTCGCTCAACTGCCGCGCCCGGATCACGGACCACACGCCGAAGGCGCTCATCTCCTGCGTGCCGTTCAACAGCGCCAGCCCCTCCTTCGACTTGAGCTCGATGGGCTCCCAGCCCATCTCGCGCAGCACGTCGGCCGCCGGGCGCACCTCGCCGCGGAACTCGACCTCGCCCAGCCCCAGCAGCGGCAGGCTCATGTGGGCCAGCGGCGCCAGGTCACCCGATGCGCCGAGCGATCCCTGCTGGTAGACGACGGGCAGGATGTCGTGGTTGTAGAACTCCACGAGCCGCTCGACCGTCGCCAGCTGCACGCCCGAATGGCCGTACGCGAGCGACTGGATCTTCAGCAGCAGGATCAGCCGCACGACCTCCGAGGGGACACGCTCGCCCGTGCCGCAGGCGTGCGACATGACCAGGTTGCGCTGCAGCTGCGCCAGCGAGTCGTGGTCGATCGAGATATTGCAGAGCGAGCCGAAGCCCGTGGTGATGCCGTAGATCGGCCGGTCGGAGTGCACCATCTTGCGGTCGAGGTACTCGCGGCAGCGGACGATGCGCTGCCGGGCATCGTCGCTCAATGCGAGCGGGAGGCGGCGTTCGATGATTTCGCGGACACGCTCCATGGAGAGGTGCTCCGAACTGATATGGTGGTATTCCATGGGAAACAGTTTGTTTTATAAGGTTATTCGTTGAGTGCCTTGCGGATCAGCTCCTCGTCGGCCAGGTTGGGCATCGTGACCTGCAGGCCGGGCGTGCGCTCCATCTCGCGGCGGATGGCCGACATGGCCCCTTCGTTGCGGGCCCAGCTGCGGCGTGCGATGCCGTTGTTCACGTCCCAGAAGAGCATCTCGCGGATGTGCCGCTCGGAGTCCTCCGAACCGTCGATCAGCATGCCGAAGCCGCCGTTGATGACCTCGCCCCAGCCCACGCCGCCGCCGTTGTGGATCGAGACCCACGTCGCGCCGCGGAACGAGTCGCCGATGACGTTCTGCACGGCCATGTCCGCCGTGCGGTTCGAGCCGTCGTAGATGTTCGACGTCTCGCGGTAGGGCGAGTCGGTGCCCGAGACGTCGTGGTGGTCGCGTCCCAGCACCACGGGGGCCGAGAGGCGCCCGTCGGCGATCGCCCGGTTGAAGGCCAGCGCGATCTTCGTGCGGCCCTCGCAGTCGGCATAGAGGATGCGGGCCTGCGAACCCACGACCAGGTGGTTGCGCCCCGCCTCGCGGATCCAGTGGATGTTGTCGTCGAGCTGTCCGCAGATCTCCGCGGGTGCCGTGCTGCGGATCTCCTCCAGCACCTCGGCGGCCAGACGGTCGGTCATCTCGAGGTCCTCGGGCTTGCCCGACGTGCAGACCCAGCGGAAGGGACCGAAGCCGTAGTCGAAGAACATCGGGCCCATGATGTCCTGCACGTAGGAGGGATAGCGGAAACGTCCGCCCTCGCCCATCACCGCAGCCCCGGCGCGCGAGGCCTCCAGGAGGAAGGCGTTGCCGTAGTCGAAGAAGTACATGCCGCGGGCCGTCAGCCTGTTGATGGCGTCGACCTGGCGGCGCAGCGACTCCTGCACGCACTCGCGGAAGCGGGCCGGCTCCTCGGCCATCATCTTGTTCGACGCCTCGTAGCTCAACCCCACGGGGTAGTAGCCGCCCGCCCACGGATTGTGCAGCGAGGTCTGGTCCGAGCCGAGGTCCACGGGAATCTGCTCGTCGGCAAGCCGCTCCCAGAGGTCGACAATGTTGCCCACGTAGGCCAGCGAGACGATCTCCCGGTCGGCCACCGCGCGGCGGATGCGCGGAATCAGCTCGTCGAGCGAGTCGTGCAGCTCGTCGACCCAGCCCTGGTCGTAGCGCTTCTGCGCCGCCTTGGGGTTGATCTCGGCGATGACGCTCACCACGCCCGAAATGTTGCCTGCCTTGGGCTGGGCACCCGACATGCCACCCAGGCCCGACGAGACGAAGAGCATGCCGCGCGTGTCGGTGCGCCCCGCGGTGAAGCGCTTGCGCGCGGCGTTGAGCACCGTGATGGTCGTGCCGTGGACGATGCCCTGCGGGCCGATGTACATGTACGACCCGGCGGTCATCTGCCCGTACTGCGAGACGCCGAGGGCGTTGAAGCGCTCCCAGTCGTCGGGCTTCGAGTAGTTGGGGATCACCATGCCGTTGGTCACCACAACACGCGGCGCGTCGGGATGCGACGGGAAGAGCCCCAGCGGATGGCCCGAGTACATGACCAGCGTCTGGTGGTCGGTCATCTCCGAGAGGTACTTCATCGTCAGGCGGTACTGCGCCCAGTTCTGGAAGACGGCACCGTTGCCGCCGTAGGTGATCAGCTCGTGCGGATGCTGCGCCACGGCCTTGTCCAGGTTGTTCTGGATCATCAGCATGATGGCCGCGGCCTGCCGGCAGCGGGCCGGATATTCGTCGATCGGCCGCGCATACATCTCGTAGTCGGGACGCAGACGGTACATGTAGATGCGGCCGTAGCGGTGCAGCTCCTCGGCAAACTCCTTCGCCAGCACGGCGTGGTGCTTGGCCGGAAAGTAGCGCAGGGCGTTCTTCAGCGCCAGCACCTGCTCCTCGGCCGAAAGGATCTCCTTGCGCTTGGGCGCATGGTTGATCTGTCTGTCATAGGGTTTCGCGGCGGGCAGCCGGTCGGGAATGCCCGCGCGGATATCGTTCTGGAATTCTTCGCGTGTCATGGTTTATCCGATTTTCTGTTCTACGATCGTGAGGACCTCCTTCTCGAGACGCTCGGCCTCGGCGGCCAGCTGCTCGGCCTCGGCAACGAGGGCATCGGCCGCAGCCCGGTCCTTGAGGCCCGCGGCGTTGATCTTCACGTTGAGCCGTGCGCCGAGCACCGCACTGCGGGCCGCCAGGGCGCCGACTCCGGCATCCGAAACCGAATTGGGATTGCCCTCGGCCGCCATGGCGCGCACAACGTCGAAGATGCGCACGGCCGTGCGCATCGTCCGCAGCGGCACCTGCGTGGCGTAGAGCGTCGCCTCCTGCAGGGCCGCGCTGCGCGCCGCCTTCTCCTCGTCGGTCGACTTGGGCATGGCAAAGACGTTCATGATGCGGTTGAAGGCGTCGGTATCCTCGTCGACCAGGTGCAGCAGCTCGGTCAGAAGCGCCTGTCCCCGCTCGGCCCAGTCGGAGAACTCCTCCCAGCGGTCGTCCCAGCCGGCCTTGTGCGACGAGAGGTTCGCCACCATCGTGCCGAGCGCCGCGCCCAGCGCACCCATGTAGGCCGAGATCGAACCGCCGCCCGGAGCCGGCGACTCGCTGGCCGTCTCCTCGGCAAAGCCAGTGCAGGTCATGTCGACGAGGCGCTTTCTGCGCTCGTCGGCCTCGAGCAGGTACTCGATCACCTTCTCCTCGGGATGGAACGGCTTCAGATCGTCCAGCCCCATCGACTTGATGGCGATGCGCACGATCTCCTGCTCCGAGATGCCCACCGAGCGGTGCTGCTTGCGCAGGAAATACTTGCCCGCCTCGACCAGCGCCCGCTTCGGCACGAGACCCACGATCTCGGTGCCCGTCACGCGCACGCCGCGCGCATCGGCCTTGCGGCACACCTCGTCGAAGGCAACATGCAGGGGCGTCGTGGAGATATTCGTGATGTTCATCGAGACCTGTGCGATGCCGTACTCCTCGATGAACCACCCGATGGCCTTCGTGGCCTTGAGCGTGCCGGGCTGCATGACGGGATTGCCCTCGGCATCCTTCACGATCTTGCCCGTGATGGGATTGCCCTCGCGCACGGGGCGTCCCTTCTCGCGCACGTCGAATGCAATGGCGTTGGCACGGCGCGTGGAGGTCGTATTGAGGTTGAAGTTCACGGCGATCAGGAAATCACGCGCACCGACGGTCGTGGCACCCGTGCGTGCGACACCCTCGTCGTAGGGACGCGCCCCGAAGTCGGGCGCCGACTCCTTGTGCGCCAGCTTCTCGGGCAGCGCCTCGTACTCGCCGGCACGGCAGACGGCCAGGTTGCGCCGCTCGGGCGTGAAGGCGGCCGCCTCGTAGCAATAGGTCGGGATGTGCAGTTCGTCGGCGATGCGCTCGGCCAGCTTGCGCGACAGCGCGGCGCACTCCTCGAGCGTGATACCCGCGATGGGGATCAGCGGCAGCACGTCGGTGGCGCCCATGCGGGGGTGCGCTCCCTTGTGCTTGCGCATGTCGATCAGCTCGGCGGCCCGCTTCACGCCCTGGAACGCCGCCTCGACGACCGCCTCGGGCGACCCGACGAAGGTCATGACCGTGCGGTTGGTCGCCTCGCCCGGATCGACGTCGAGCAGCTTGACCCCTCCGGCAGCCTCGATCGCCTCGGTAATCTGCGCAATGACATGCTTGTCGCGGCCCTCACTGAAGTTGGGGACACACTCTACGATTCGTTTTTCCATAGGATTGGTCGGTTATTGGATTTCACTGCTTCAAATATAGCGAAAATCCGCAACAAAACATAAAAAACCGTAACGAAAAAAGCGTCTGACGCACAAAACAGAAAGCCCGCCGCACGAAGCGGCGGGCCGGGATGCAGCCGGAGGCGGGACGGGTCACCTGCCGATGGTCAGGACCATGCCGCCCGTCACCCAGAGACCCGGCAGGCGGATGCCTCCCAGGTCGAAGTGGCGCGAGTCGGTGATGTTCGTGGCGTCGACATAGAGCCGGCAGATGCCCTTCTCCCATTGCAGACGTCCGTCGAGCAGGAAGCAGGGCTCGAAGTCGCGTGTCTGCGTAACCGACGAGTCGTTCACGACGGGATAGTACGTGTAGCTGCCGTTGCGGTCGGCGAGCGTGCCCGTGAGCGAGAGCGTCACGCGCCGCAAGAAGCGCACCTCGACGAGTGCCGACGCCTTGTGGCGCAGGTAGTCCATGGCGCTCTTGGCGATGATGTCCGTGTTGCGGTCGGTCGTCACCCAGGCATACGAGAGCGTGACACGGCGCAGGAAGCCCTCCTCGGCCGCATAGCCGCCCGTCACTTCGATGCCGTAGGTGTCGAGCTTGCTCGTCTGCTCCGAATGCCACTTGTTGCCCAACTCCTCGCGCCAGACCCAGTCGATGATGTCGCGCCCGGCACGGTAGTAGCCGTTGAGCGAGGCGCTCCAGCGGCCGCGGGCGTATTCGGCCCCGACGCGGCACGTGACGGCCCGCTCGGGCGTCAGGTCGAGGTTGTTGATCTGTGCAGGCGACGAGTAGTAAAGGTCCGTGAAGGTCGGCAGGCGCATCGACTGCCACGCCCCGGCGCTTATGCGCCACGCGTCGCCGGGCCGGTAACCCGCCGAGAGGCTCCACAGCGCCGACCGCCCGTAGGGCGTCAGGCTCACGCCGCCCGAAAGCGCCGCATCGAAACGCGCCCACTGCTTCGCGTGCCGCACGTAGAGGTTGCCCGTGTGGCGTGCCGTGGCGTGGGTGTATTCGCCGTGGGGATGCCGCAGCTCCTCGCCGAGGTTCGTGCTGTAGATGTGGTTGTAGGCATAGTCGCCGCCAAGTGTCGTCACGCCGCCCGCCCACGCGCAGTCGGCCGAGAACCGGGCACCCGCGTTGTCCGTGTTGTGACGGTTCAGCGCCGTACCCCGCGTCCAGTCGTAACGGTCGAAATTCTTGCGGTAGCTCGCCGCGGCCGTGAGCGAGAAGCGCCCCAGACGCTTCAGCCAGCGCAGCGATGCCAGCGCCGTGGAGGTTGCCTCCCACTGGTCGGGATTGTAGGCGGCATAAAAGCCGTTCGACCCGAAGGCTCGGTTCTGATAGCCGGCCTGAAGGTCGAAGAAGCCCGCATGCTCGGCCTCGCAGGTGGCCCGCACGTAGGCGTTGTAGGTATCGAAATCGGTATTGTGGCGGTAGCCGTCGCTGCGGCGGTACGACGCGGCGCCGAGCACCGCAAGGCGGCCCGACGTCACGGCGCCCGAGAGGTTGGCATAGGCGTAGCCGTACTGTCCGCCCGCCCCCTCGAAACGCAGGTAGGTCGGGCGCAGCGGCGCCGTGCGGATGTTCACCGCCCCGGCGTAGGCGCCGACGCCCGGCACGCCGTCGAGCAGCTCGATACCCGCCACGCAGTCGAGGTCGACGGGCAGCGAGTGGGACTGGTGGCCCGTGCGGGCGTCCGTAAAGTCAATACCGTTCAGGAGGACCATGGTCTGGTCGAAAGAGCCTCCCCGGATGGAGATGTCGGCCTGCATGCCCTTGCTTCCGCGCTCGCGCAGATCGACCGACGGCGCGAGGCGCAGGGCGGCCTCCAGCGTCTGGAGGGGCGCCGCGACCTGGGTCTTCCGGTCGAAAAGCGGAGTTTGCATCTGCACGGTCCGCGTCGGGGCGGATTGTCGCCCCGAGATGCCGACCTCACGTATGCGCAGCGTCTTCATGACGGCGGACGTGTCGGCCGGTTGCGCGGATGCACCGCACGGTGCAAGCAGCAGGATCGACATCCCGACGCAGAGCACCCCGATGGTCACGCAGCGGTGCATGCTCGCAAAGGCCGACCAGCCCTTGCGGTCCCAGCGCCGCCAGCGCCCGCCTGTGGGGAGCCGTTTTGTCTGGATGTGTTCCATAGTGTTTGAAATTTGGGTTAGGTAAAAAATTCAGCGGTTCGGAACACGTCCGGCTGCACGCCGCGTTCCAAACCGCTGCAAAGATAGCACTTTCAACGAAGAGACCAAGCGTCTCCCCGGAAATCGGGCCCCCGCTATGCGAACAGGGCGCTCACGCGGGCCGCCACATCGTCCGGATCGGGCTCCAGCGGGAAGACATGGCTCGGCTGGAGGTACCACAGCTCCTTCTCGGCCTTGAAGTGCTCCTCGCCGCCGCCCGTGATGTTGAGCATCACCGTGGCATCCTTCTCGACCTTGCCGTCGGCCACGGCCTTGATGAGCGAAGCCAGCGCCACACCCGCCGCCGAGTAGATGTCGACCCCCTCCAACTCCTTGAAGAGCTTGCGGGCCTTGCGGGCCTGGGCATTCGTCGCCACGAACATCTCACCGTTCGTGGCCTTCAGCGCGTCGTAGAGACCTCCGGCCAGCCCGTAGGGAGGCCGGCGGTTCGAGAGCACCTTGGCGTCGATGATCTCCGCGTCGCGGCGCGCCTTGTCGTCGTCATAGGGCAGCATCTTGCGCGAATCGGCGCGCCAGGCGTCGTACATCGGCACGAACGGGGCATTCTGCGACACCATCAGCTTCATCGTGTTGCTGCCGAAACGGCCGTCCTCGATGAGGCGCATGTTGGCCTCCCAGGCGGCAATGGCACCCGTGCCGCTGCCCACGGCCTGGAAATAGTAGTCCGGAATGCGGCCGATCGTCGTCACGGCCGAGAGCACCGTGCAGGCCATGCCGTCGCGGCGCGCGATGTTCTTCGCTCCGCCCTCGGCATAGAAGCCCGGCGTCTTGAGGGCGATGTCGCTCAGGTGGATGGCATCGAAGTAGTCGCCGCCCTTCTCGCACGAGATGAGCTTCACGCAGGGATTCAGCGGCTCCTCGAACCACAGGGCGCCGATGTTGTCATAGGGTACCGACAGCAGCAGCTTGATGTTATTGTCGGAGCAGACCTTGGCGAAGGCGCGGGCCGTATTGCCGGCCGACGCAACCACCAGCACGCGCTGCTCGTCCTCGGCCGTGCGGCCGCAGACCGTGTAGGCCTCGGTCTCCTTGAACGAGCAGGTCGTCATCGTCGCCCCGATGGCCGGATAGTAGCCGTTGAAGGTGATCCACAGATTCTCCAGTCCGAGGTGTGCGGCCAGCCCCTTGCTGCGGTAGGTCACGGGGGCCGACGACCCCTTCAGGATGCGACGCACGGGCATCCAGTCGCAGAAGCGGTAGAGGCCCCACTCGGCGGGTTTCACTTCGAGCTGCCTGCGGGCATAGCGTGCGCGCACGAGCGACGGCGTCTTGCACTGCGGATCGGCGAGCGTCCAGCCCTCGTCGGGAAATTCACGTCCCGTGGCCACGCACTCGAGCGTATAGGAGGTAGGTTCAAATTTTTCCATCTATTCTGTTTGTGTTGCGATTTGTTTGCGGTTATGACATGCGGTTTTTGAAGTCTTCGTATCCGAATGCGCGGATGAGGTCGATACGGCCGTCGCGGCGCGCAATGACGATCGAGGGGTGGGCCACACCGTTGAACATCGTCGTCTTGACCATCGTGTAGTGGATCATGTCCTCGAAGACGATGCGCTCGCCCACCTTCAGGTCGTGGTCAAAGGCCCAGTCGCCGCAGTAGTCGCCGGCCAGGCAGCTCGTGCCGCCCATGCGCCAGCGCTTCTCGCCCGCGGCGGGCTCGTGCGCCCCGACGATCGCGGGCTTATAGGGCATTTCGAGGCAGTCGGGCATGTGGCAGGCGAACGAAACGTCGAGCATGGCCGTCCTCACGCCGCCGTTCTCGACGATGTCCTCCACGGTCGAGACGAGGTATCCCGTGCGCCAGGTGAAGGCGCTGCCCGGTTCGAGAATGAGCCGCAGGTGGGGATGGCGCGCCTTGAACTCGCGCAGCAGGGCGATCAGCGCGTCGCAGTCGTACCACGAGGCGGTCATCAGGTGGCCGCCGCCCATGTTGAGCCACTGCACGCGGTCGAGGTACTCGCCGAAGTGCCGCTCGACGGCTTCGAGTGCCAGGCGCAGATGCTCGGGGCGCGACTCGCACAGCACGTGGAAGTGCAGCCCTTCGATGCCGCGGGGCAGACCGCCGTGCGCCGCCAGCTGCGCGGCCGTGACGCCGAGGCGCGAACCGGCCACACACGGGTTATAGAGGTCCGTCTCGACGGGCGAGTACCCGGGATTGATGCGCAGGCCGCACGAAATGCCGCGCAGAATGGCCATCGGCGCGAAACGCTCGTACTGCGCCAGGGAGTTGAAGGTGATATGGTTGCTGCAGCGCAGAATCTCCTCGATGTTGCGGTCCGTGTAGACGGGGGCGTAGGTGTGCGCCATGCATCCGAACTCCTCGAGCACGAGGCGTGCCTCGGCGGCCGAGGAGGCGGTGGCACCGTCGGAATGGCGGGCCAGTTCGGGGAAGATGCTCCACATGGCGCAGGCCTTCAGGGCGACGATGATCTCGGCACCCGACTCGCGGCGCACGCGGTCGATCAGGGCGAGATTCGCGTCGAGCAGCCTCTCGTCAAGCACGTAACTGGGCGAAGGCACGGTCTGGAAATCGATCATCGGGATGCTTTCATTCAAAACGGATACAAAATTAACAATTTCGTCGCGAATCCCGTTCCGCGTGCGTCGGAAATTCGGATAAATACGCATTTATACTTACCCGGTCCGCCCTACCCTCCACCGGCAGCCACGGCAGAGGGCTCCCGGCCGCCTCAAGAGACGCCGTGCAGGGCTCCCGGCCGTTCAAGAGGCGCCGCGGAGAGTTCCCGGCCACGCGCCGGGCCCTGCGGCGGGGCGACGGTCCCTACTCCGCCTCGGTGAAGGTGACACCCTGCAGCGCATCGTCCGAATAGACATGCAGGCTGTGGCCGGTCTCGCTCAGACAGGTGATCCGATGCAGGTGGTTGTCGAAACGCCCCGGCGCCCCGACGGCAAAGAGGCACTCGCGTCGGTCGATGATCCGCTCGCCGACGCGGCGGGCCGTCCGGTCGGTCACCGGCTCGAAGATCTCGACGCGGAACACCCCGTCGGCAAAGTGGTAGCCCGCAAAGGCCGGATGTCCGTGGATGGTCGTCGCATTGCCGCGCTTCCAGCTCATCACGAGCGCCTCCCAGTGCGTGCGGGGGCAGCGCCCGAGGTAGCTCCGCACATAGCTGCGGTCGGAGTAGCGGTCGAACGACCCGAGCGGGTGGGTCTCGAGCCACGGCATCACATAGTCGCGGATCCGCTCGCCCGTCGCGGGGCCCAGCGGGGCGGCGATGGCGAGGGTCAGCAGTTCATCGAAAAAGGCCCCGTAGTCGGTGCGCGTGTCGCACGGTTCATCGTAACGGGCAGCCAGCGTGACAGTCTCTTCTGATCGCATGTTCGGGCAGTATTTCTCTTTTGAGGATAAAGGTAGCGGATTTCCCCGTTCCGGCGGTCAGTAGAAATACCTAAATTCGGGTGCGCCCGCCTTCACGGGGACTTCCTCCGCCCCGCACGGCACAAAAAAACGGACGGCCCCATGTGGGACCGTCCGCATATCGGACAACGATCTGCCGGAAGTTTCCTGCTCCGCTGCCCTCTCCGAATCCGGAGGCGGGATACCGGGAGGTGAAGGAAATCCGACGGCAGCGACGTCACACCTCGATGTCGACGTCGAACAGCTCGTGCCACGGGAGTCCCTGCTCGCCCAGCTCCGCCAGGAACGGATCGGGGTCGAACTCCTCGACGTTGAAGACGCCGGCTCCGCGCCACAGCCCCTTGGCCCACATGGCGGCACCCAGCGCCGCGGGCACGCCCGTCGTGAACGACACGGCCTGCGTACCGGTCTCCTTGTAGGCCTGTTCGTGGTCGCAGTTGTTGTAGATATAGTAGGTGTGCTCCTTGCCGTCCTTCACACCGCGGATGCGGCAGCCGATCGAGGTCTGACCGTGGTAGTTGGCCCCCAGCGACTTGGGATCGGGCAGCACGGCCTTCAGGAACTGGATCGGCACGATCTCGACGCCGTTGTAGAGGATCGGGTCGATGCGGGCCATGCCGATGTCCTGAATAACGCGCAGGTGCGTGAGGTACTCCTTCCCGAAGGTCATCCAGAAGCGGGCGCGCTTGATCGTCGGATAGTTCTTCACGAGCGATTCGAGCTCCTCGTGGTAGATGACGTAGGACTCGCGCTCGCCGATGCCGGGATAGTGCAGCGGGCGGTGAATCTCATGCGGTTCGGTCACAATCCACTGACCGTTTTCGTAGTAGCGGCCCTTCTGCGTCACCTCGCGGATGTTGATCTCGGGGTTGAAGTTCGTGGCGAAGGCCATGCCGTGGTTGCCGGCGTTGCAGTCCACGATGTCGAGGTAATGGATCTCGTCGAAGTGGTGCTTGGCGGCATAGGCCGTGAAGATGGCCGTCACGCCCGGATCGAATCCGCAGCCGAGGATCGCCGTGAGGCCCGCCGCCTTGAAGCGGTCCTGATAGGCCCACTGCCACGAATATTCAAAGTGCGCCTCGTCTCGGGGCTCGTAGTTGGCCGTGTCGAGGTAGTTGCAGCCGCACTCGAGGCAGGCGTCCATGATCGTGAGGTCCTGATACGGCAGGGCGACGTTGACGACGATGTCGGGCTTGAAGGCGCGGAACAGCTCGCACAGCGCCGGCACGTTGTCGGCATCAACCTCGGCGGTCTTCACGCGGTTGCCGCCAATGGCGGCCGCCACGGCGTCGCATTTGGATTTGGTACGGCTGGCCAACATCACGTCCGTGAAGACGGGATTGGCGGCGATCTTCTGGGTCACGACCGTTCCGACGCCACCCGCACCGATGATAAGGGCTCTACACATAGGTATGAGAATTAATGGTTCAGTTTACGCATTTGCGCATTGCGCATACAAAAATATCGTTTTATTTCGGCAATCCAAAATCCCGGGGAAAAATTTGCGGCGTGCGGCAGAATGCGGGAAGGATGCAGCAGCGGAAGACGGGAGACAGCAGGCATACGGCGGGTTGCGGCGGTGTACAGCGAAAAACGGCATTCGGGTCCCGGCACAAAAAAAGAGGAAAACCACGACTTTCCTCTCTTTTGGTGAACCCGCTGGGCTCAAAATATTATAGCCTAATTTACAGGGACTTGGCATGCGGTTTTCTTGCCCGGTCACAAATTAGTCACAAATCACTGTCGTTATTTGACAGGGGTTTGTCTGAGTGATACTCGTTGTAAAATTATAATATTTTTCTCAAATGTCCAATTTAATTTGTGATTTATGAATATGTTTATTCCAGCGTGATTTTCCCAAATCTTAATTCAGTTTTCAGAATTTCATATACATAGGCCGAACTCTCTATGTAAAGCCCCGTATTCGGATCGCAGAGTTTGGCAAATGTCTCCGAATTGTGGAATACGGAAATCGCATCGGTCAAATTCATGCCATTGTCTTCCATCAAATAGGCGATGATATCTTTACTGATTCCTTCGACCAGATATTCGATTTTTTTATCGTTCATAAGGCTTGAGGTATTTAATGGCTCTATCTGAATGGAAGAAATATTGCGAGGAGACTTTATGAAAACGTATTTTTGATACTAACTTCTCCAGATCAATGATTCCATCTTTGAAATACCTGAATTAAGTTGCCATTTCATCATCCGCTACAGGCCCAATTACGATGTCAAAATTGTGCATAGGTTGTTTTATGGCGCGATCTCGGTTCCCCATTACAAACAAAGCCCCACTCTTCATTCGGAGTTGCGAACTCCTTGATCGATAGTTTCTCATCAGCGTATGCTCCTTCTTTGTCAAATTCTGACAATCCCTTCTCCTCCATAGATCGTAGCCGTTCTTTCGGCCATTTTTATGGCTTGTTCTTCAATCTCTGTCAGGTAAAAACCTTGCCCGAAATCTTTATAGGGCCTGCATCGGGAAAAATCGATTTTCCATATGTGAATGTTTGATCCGTGGTATAGTTTCATCGTAATTCTCCCCCGTTGTTATAGCATACCCGAGCCAGGTCCTCTACACTGTCATCTATCGAAAGAAGGTGTTCGGCATCGTAGTGCTGTTCCAGGAAACTCAATCCTTTGTGCAAATTCAGATAGTTGCTTGCTTCGCGGATTGTCAGTTCATATTTTTTTGCGAATTCGCTGATGTTTGCAACAACATATTCAATCAGTTTCTTGTTGACTACTGTTGCTGTATTCAATTCGACTGTAGCCGTAAGATTCAGTGTATCCAAAACTTTTGTCAGGGTCTTGATTCGTGATCCCTGCCCGTTCTCTATTTTAGAGATTTGAGCTTTCCCAACTCCGACCTTTTGTCCCAGTTCCTTTTGTGTCAGGCCCAAGTTGATTCGTTCGTTACGAATCAGTTTCCCGATCTCTTCAATTTTTGCACCCATCTCTTTTTTTTGCAAATATAGTAAAAGTTTCCTGTTAAGGAAACTTTCTTTATGCTTTTAAATTATAAAGGGACGATACAAATTTATCGTCCCTTTTCATTTGTTTAATGTTGGATAGTTTATTGGAGCAAAAAACTCGCTGTTCGTTATTCTATAAAAATCGCAGATCTTAATAACATCAACATTGGAACTTTTGTTCCTATTTCGTAGCAATTGATACTTAATCTTACTTTTTCGATGAGATATTCTTGTGAGTGATTATGTTCCTTGCGCAACTCTTTTATCCGTTGTCCTAATATTGATAACAAGTTCCTGGATAGTTAGAATATTCCCGACTTCGTGCACCCGACATGGAGTCCGGAAATGAGAAGACATTAACAGTTGGAATTTACATGCCCTATCGCAATCACATGTAAATCGAATAGCGTCCCCTCATTTTATTTTCTGTTCATTAAATAGAACAGGAGCATGTATGCGGGCATGTAATCCTTCAGGGCGATTTTCAGCGTGTTGAGGGCCTGGGTAATCTCCCACGTTACCCGTCGCATCGGAATCTGATATTTATCAGAGATCTCCTTATGTGTCATGAGGCCGAAACGGCTGTCAGAAAAAATTGCCCGACGGAGTTCGGGCATCTTGGCAAGTTCGCGCTGAATGATTTTTTCTACGTCATTTGAAAAAAGGCCGTTCTCGATTTCCGAACTTTCCAATGACCGAAGACTGATTTGTAACTGCCACTCCTTGCGATTCTGGATGTGATTGTGGATTTTGGAGTGGATGCTGTTCATTCGGATATACTCATAGCAGGCGTTTTTGATGATCTGCACGATGTACATTCGGTAATCGCCTTTTCGAGGATCCAGCTTGTCTTTGTTTTCCCACAGTCTGAGGAAACTATCCGACACAATATCTTCGGCGGCCGCTTCATTTCGTACATAGGAATATGCCAGCAACTTATAGGGTACGAGTTGAGCTGATAGACGAGGTCCGTCGGCGAGAAGGAGCTGCCGTTCGGGGTGTTCGTGATCGAGTATCCGGCGTCACTGGCCAGCGAGAGGTAGCCCCAGCGGCCCAGTCGTTGATCGAGGCTCATGCGTGTGGAGATGCGCTGCACGTCGTTGCCCGGGACGCGGCCGCCCTGCTGGGAGTAGTTGGCCGAGATGAAATAGGAGGTGTTTTCGTTTCCGCCGCGGATGCTGAGGTTGTGGCGCTGGTAGATGTTCGGGCGGATGAGTTCGCGGAACCAGTCGGTGTTGATGCCCCGCAGCGAATCGAGAACCCGGGCACCCTGGGCGATCATATTGTCCAGTCCGGGATCGTTGGGATAGTATTTGCGGTAGTAGTCGGCGCTGTAACGGTATCCCGGCGTGGAGGGATTCTGCAGGAGGCGTTCGAGTTCAAGTTTCTCGTCGCTCTGCATCATCTCCACGCCGCGGCGTCCGCGCAGCGTGACACCGATGCTGAAGTCGTAGTTGACCTTGAGCACCCCGTCGGGATTTCCCCGCTGGGAGGTGATTTCGATGACACCGTTTGCCGCCTTCACACCGTAGAGGGCACAGGCCACGGCATCCTTGAGGACCTTGATCTCCTCGATGTCGGAAGGATTGAGCGTTAGAAAGGCATCCGAAGAAATGATCTGTCCGTCCATGACGTAGAGGGGTTCGTTGGCCGTATCTCCGGCCCGGAACGAAGAGTTTCCGCGCAGACGGATCTGCGGTTTGGAGCCCAGATCGCCCGTATTGGTAACGATGAGTCCCGGCACGGCACCCTGCAGGGCGAGCGACATGTCGATCATCGGTTTGTCGTTCAGACGTTCCATGTCTACGCGTTGTACGACGCCCGATTTGGCACGGATGTCGATTTCGTTGATGTTGCGGCGGGCAACCACGACCACTTCACTCACATTGGTGGCATCCTGCTGCATGGCGGCATCCTGGACTTTCTGTCCGGTATACTTTACGGATACCTCCTTCATGCCGATGAAGGTGAAGAGCACGATGTCTCCCATGGCCCATTCTCCGCGCAACGTATAGTGCCCGTTGGTGTCGGTAACGGTTCCCTGCATGGTGCCTTTGATGCGTACGGTGGTGCCCGGAAGGGGTTGCCCGTGGTTGTCGGTGACAGTGCCGCTCAACTCGCAATGTTGCTTGATAGTTTTTTCTTGAGCCCAGCTACCCATGCTTGGCAACACTAGCAGTATCCAGGAGAAGAGAATTGCGAGGTAATGTTTTTTCATTCAGAGCAGGTTTGTTCGTATATATAACATTATGTTGGATATGTAGATGTGCTCGATAGGACTGTAGCTTACTCGCTTATGGAGTTCGGAACACATTCTCAAGAGTTTTTGCAGATTTAAATCTATTTAGACTGAAAAACATCATTAGCTGCGTTGTGACTCGCATTTTCAAATACGGGGACAAAAGTACTTTCAAGGGAAAAGAGAAACAATCCCGAGTTTTAGGTATTTTCCAGTATCATGAGAGTTCTGCTTGCATAATAAAAACGGAGTTCCCTGTGAGCCTGAAATTCTCGTCAATATTCCCATCGATAACCTTGGATTCTTTCGTTGGCAGAGACTGTTATTGAAAGTGATATGGTTAATTATTATGGCAGAGTACTATCTTCACAATGACGTTGTTACTCTATTAAAGAAAATGATATCTTGGATGTTTTATTGTCGGTCTGACTTAAGACGTTATTCAGTGCTAAAAGATCGGATACATGTTGTTTATTATCGTTTTTTGAGTTTGATATTCGATTCTTTTTTGACTTGGCGACTGGTTTCTCGTGTCTCTTTTACGGCGTTGAATCTTTCATTGAAAGCGTTTGCCGAGTACCTTTTCCCGAGTCGGGAACCATTGAGCACACAGCGATTCTCGTGATCGATGAATGTGACGCCGGTGATTCGGTTGTGGGCATTTCGGCGCAGGAATAAATCGATGTGATGGGGTTTCAGTCGTTTGCACAACTCCTCTTCGGATAGCGCCTCGATCAGCGCCTCCTCCACATGATGTAATGTCATTTTGTGAAGATTGGCGGACTTGATCTTCTCCGGGGAACTTGCCAGAATGGTCTCGACCTTTTTCAAAGAGGCATCATCTCCCAAGCTGGATGCTTTCAGCGGCGTCACGGGGGCTTTTTCCCCATTCTCATCCAGCACGGTATACACCAAACCGTGGTATGGTTTCCCTGCACGGGTCCCTTGTAGTTCTTCTACACCAATACGATACAGGGCGAGTAGGGCTCTCAATTCACCCATGGTCTGAAACCGATACATGGCAAGGGCTGGTTTAACCACGGCGGCGATCTGATTCTTCAGGTCTCCTTTGTGGTAATCTACGGGTTTGAGTTGCCATAGAGTTACTTTTTTTTGTTCTTTCGCCGGATGAAGGTGGTATTTTTTCTCCAACTCTTCGATCACGGCAACGCTTCGTCTGTTGCGATGGCTGTCATTGATCTTGCGCCCGGTTATATCGACCTGTGTTGTGACAATATGTATGTGAATCCTTTCGATGTCAGTGTGTTTATAGATGATATAGGGTTGGTTTCCCCAACCCATTCCGTCCAGGTATTCTTCGGCTATCGTGATCAGCAGTTCGTCATCAATCTCATCTTTGGGGTCCGGATTCAGGGAGATATGTACTATGGGCTTTTCTGTCCTGATGCATTCTGGCATCGAGTTGTGAAACTCTTCGGCAGTTTTCATGACATCGTTGACATATTCTGTCTGGTGTTTCAGCACAAAGTATAGTCTGTTGACCAGTTTGCGGGCGACCTTTACGATGGCCTTGCTCTTTGGCATTCGCTTGCACTGTTCAGTAAAAAACAGGTTCATCGCAGGGTCTTGACGTACCGCCACCCATGCGGCCTCTATCAGGTTACAGCGCATGACGGCGTTTCTTCGCACGGTAATGTCTCCTGTCCCATCTTTCTCTCCACTGGAATGGCACATCGGGATCATCCCGATATAGGCGGCCAGTTGTTCGGCATTGCGGAAACGGGCAATATCGCATATCTCCGAAAGAAATGCCATTCCCGTAGCCTGTCCGAACCCCGGAACGGTCATAATCAACCGCAGCGGTTCGCGAAACCGGTCCGTCTTGGCCAATGTCCGCAAAGCCCGTGTCATCTCCAACTTCTGGCGGCGTAGCTCCTCCAGATGCCGGATTTGAATGTCGAGGGCCTGACGCCCGCTCGGTGTGAGGGTTTCAACCTCCTTCAACCAGGCAATAAAACGTTTTGACCAGTTGGAGAACGGTTCGAGGAACTCTTGTGGAATCCCAATGCCCAGATACCGCAATTGGGACTTGATCCGGTTCTTCTGACGCGTCGTGTCTTTTGTTATCGAGTTCTTCAATCTTATCAAGGAACGCATCTCCAACGATGCGCTGTCCGGCGTGTAAATGCCTTTCAGTTCGTTGGCTCGTAAACTCCGCGCCAGCTTGCTGCTATCCACGGCGTCACTCTTACGAAGCTTTTCACTGCTCTTGGTCGGAACATCCCCCGGATTGACCACGATGTTGTCAATCCCTAATGCCGTCAGCCGTTCGTGTATCCAGAACCCGCAGAAGCCGGCTTCGTATACCGAATGATATTCGGCTCCCGGATAACTCCGCGCCAGAAATCCGTGCAATGCTTCCGGACTCGGATGCTGACTAAACTTCTTCAGCACGGAGGTCTCCGACAAGACCGTAACCGACCAACTCTTCAAATGGACATCGATCCCTATATAAATCTTTTGTCCTCTGAAACTAATTTCGTTTCTTTGTCCTCTCATGGCTATCGCTATTTTAGTTAGTTAAGGTTTGGCTGCTTTAATCTAACCAAAATCTCGATAGCTTTTTTCTTCTATCCGCTATCGGTGCGGTCTACTCGGATCGTAAACATAGGAACTATTTTATTGTTTTATATTCTGTTATGAGATTTATATCAAGAATAGTTTTAGTTTATATTCGGTCCTTGACATATTGAATCGCCGTGTAATATAATCAATATATTCTGCTTTCAACCAACCTGATACCAGGAAAAATCAGCATACTTATATTGCGCTTGCTCTGCGACGTTTCCGGATGCCTGCATGGTCGAGTTTCTGAGAGAGCATCTCCATGTCCTTGCTGACTTTTCGGTCGGTGATTCTGGCGTAGATCTGCGTGGTGCGGATATTCGTATGACCGAGAATCTTCGAGACGGTTTCGATGGGTACGTCGTTGGCCAGCAGCACCGAGGTTGCGCAGCTGTGCCTGGCCATATGGAAGGTCAGTTTCTTGTTTATCCCGCACATGGCGGCAATCTCCTTCAGATAGTCATTCACCCGCTGGTTGCTGATTACGGGCAGCAGTTTTCCATCGGGGAGCTTACCCTTGTACTTTTTCAGGATGGCAATCGGAATATCCAGCAGACGGATTGATGCCGTCACCTTGGTCTTGTGCCGTTTGCGGATGATCCAGAGGTTGCCGTCGAAACCGGTGCTGATGTCATCGGGCTGCAGCTCGCAGACGTCGATATAGGAGAGTGCCGTGAAGCAACTGAAGATAAACAGGTCGCGGACCTGTTCAAGCCGCCGGGAGGGGAACGTGTGGTGGTAGATGGCCATAATCTCCTCCATGGTCAGGTACCCGCGGTCGGTGCGTTCGAACTTGACCTTGAAGTTTCCGAAGGGATCAACGAAGAGCATACCCGTATTCTTGGCGAAATTGACCACGGTGCGGAGCCGCTGAACGAATTTCATGGCCGTGTTGTGGTTGCAGCCGTGGACATTTTCGTTGAAGAGCAGGAAATTTTCGACGAACAGGACGTTGATATCCTTCAGCGGCATGTCCGACACGGAATACTTGTATTTGATAAACTCTTCGAGCCGGCGCCTGGTCAGCTCGTAGCGCCAGTAGGTTTTGTTGGTCGGATCCATCTTCACCTTCTGCAGATACTGCTCGTTGTGCTGTGCGAAGAATTCGAGAATGGTGCGTGTTTTTTCGGTTTTTCCCAGGTAGGCGTCTCTGACTCACTCGGCCGTAACATAACCATCGATATCAAGAAGAGTGTGATAATGTCTCTGAGCCTTCATCTTGATATCTTCAAGTAACAGGTTGATTCTCACTGATTCGGTAGTTCGGCCGGCGGCTTTTCCCAAAGAGACGCTCCACATTTTTGGGTCGATTTCCAGTTGGGTGTTAAACTGGCTGATGGCCTGATCGACGGTAATACGGGCAATAATCGGCGCTTTCCCCGTCTTTTTAACCGCGTTTCTCTTCACGTAGAAGAGCACTTTAAATGTGTTTTTCATAACCTCATTCTTTAGGTTGTAAAGTTATTGTAAATAGTTAAAAATGAGGAGTATAAAACACAGACAAATTGCGACAGAATACTGCCAATTTGCGACTTTTTGTGACCTAAAATTGGAAAATAAAAATCGGTCACGAATTGGTCACAAAACTCTGTCAAAATATGGCTGTTTTGTGTCCGAATTTGGCGGACCGATGCAATAAAAAAAATCCCACAATACCCTGATATTGTGAGATTTGGCTAATTTTTGTCCGGATTTGTCCGGATAAGGAGTGAACCCGCTGGGGCTCGAACCCAGGACCCCAACATTAAAAGTGTTGTGCTCTACCTGCTGAGCTACGGATTCTCCGGTACCATCACGGCACAAACCGTTTTGGTGGTGCAAATGTACGGAATATATTTGAAAATGCAATATCCGAAGGCTTTTTTTTCGTGCGAAGCGCCGTATGGATTCTTTTTTCGATCCTGCCCGTCCTGCCATCGCTCCTGCAGCACGCTCTTTGGTCACTGCGGCCCTGTCAAACTCCACCCATTACAACCTCTGCACGGGATTGCATCAATAATCGGGACGAAAGCCCAACTCCGGAATCCCTGAAATGCAACCGGATGGCAGCGGCGTCGAGCGACGAGGCTGTGAACAGTCACAAAAAAGGCGGGGCCTGCCACAAAAAAAACGGGACCCGCTTGTGATGGGGTCCGAAAGTTCATAATGTTGCAAGACTGACAGCACCTCCCTTCTCACGTATCGGGAACGAGGTTCTTCCTTTTTTAAACAGATGACAGGAGGCCTACTCACGCAGGCCTCCTGTCGTAAAATTCAATAACGGCATTTGCGCTGAAAGTGTACACAGGGAATCGAATCCCAATTCACAGGTGTATCCGGATGGGGGACCACAGCGTTCGGTCCGGATACATTACATAATGGGCCTGGGATACATATATTTCCATTTATTACGGATTTTCACCTTCACGAAACCATCGGCAACAAGGTCATCAGAAGCGGGCCCCAGGCCCGGAGGGCCTATGTAGATCAACTTATCCTCGGTTTGCAAATAAACCAGTTCATCCAAATCATCAAATCCCCCCTTCTCATTCAAGGCTGCATATAAACGGGAAATATTACTTCTCACAAACACAGAATCTTCCCGGCCCTTATAGAATCGGGGATAGCAATACAGCGTATCCTGACTCGTTCGACAAAGCCCGAATTCAACACAATACCTGTCATCGACATGCATATAGATCCCGTTTCGCCGATCAACATAAAAATAGTAACAATCCATATAATTGCCACCGGAACTCCAGGACCTTAGGGTATACAAATCCATCTTGGGCTGTTCGAGGTTGCAGAACTCCTCCCGGGACAACCTGGAACGTCGTCTGGGATCGGGGTGGTGAGGGACATAGGATGCACACGAAACCATACATAATGTCACCAAACAGATACAGACAAAATTTTTCATGATCCGGTTTATTTATAGGTTATACCATTCAGCCTGAATATGTTTTTCAGAACCTGCAACCTCGGCACTGTTTATTGAGGATTCTCTCCGGCCGGGCTTTTCAGCATAATGGAGCAGATCGACAGTCCCCGGCTACACTTTCTGTCAGCAAATCCGCGGCGGAATCCTGCTGTCGATGATCAACTTTTGGCAAGTTACGATAATTCAGGCGGAAAAACAAATCCTCTCCCCTGAAATGCAACCGGATGGCAGCGGTTGCGGGCAACGAGGCTGCGCACAGACACAAAAAAGACGGGGCCTGCACAAAAGAGACAGAACCAGCCACAAAAGACGGGACCCGCTTGAGGCAGGTCCCGTCCGATCCATCGGCTGCGGAACGTCTACGAACGCATGAAAAGCAGGTTTCGCAGGCCGAAGCCGCTGCCGGGCAGCCGGAGTCAAAGTTTCGGCTCCGGCTGCATGTCGAACTCGATCACGGCGCCCTTCTGAAGCTCCGAATAGTTCAGCACCGTCCGGTCGTAGGGCTTGCCGTTGTAGAGCATGCGGCCCACATAGCGGTTGTCGGGGCTGTTGTTCGGGGCGTCAATCTCGACCGTCTCGCCGTTCTCGAGATGAATCGTCACCCGGCGGAAGAGCGGCGAGCCGAGCTGGTACTCGTCCGAGGCCGGGCAGACGGGATAGAAGCCCATCGCCGAGAAGACATACCACGCCGAGGTCTGGCCGTTGTCCTCATCGCCGCAGTAGCCGTCGGGCTTGGCCGAATAGAGGCGGTCCATCACCTCGCGCGTCCACCACTGCGCCTTGTGCGGCATGCCGGCGTAGTTGTAGAGGTAGATCATGTGCTGTGCGGGCTGGTTGCCGTGGGCGTAGTTGCCCATGTTGGCCACCTGCATCTCGGTGATCTCGTGGATGCGGAAACCGTAGTAGCTGTCGTCGTAGATCGGCGGCACGACGAAGACCGAGTCGAGCATCCGCCCGAACTCCTCGCGTCCGCCCATCAGCTCGGCCAGTCCCTCGACGTCGTGGAACACCGACCACGTGTAGTGCCACGCATTGCCCTCGGTGAAGGCATCGCCCCACTTGTAGGGGCTGAACGGCGACTGGAACGTGCCGTCGGCATTGCGGCCGCGCATGAGTTTCGTCTCCGGATCGAAGAGGTTGCGGTAGTTCTTCGCGGCCTTGTCGAGCAGGGCGGCATCGTCGCTGCGGCCGAGGTGCTCGGCCACGCGGGCGATGCACCAGTCGTCGTAGGCGTATTCGAGCGTGCGTGCGGCATTCTCGGGGATGTTCACGTCGTAGGGAACGTATCCCAGCGTATTGTAGTACTCGTGCCCCAGGCGGCCCGTCGAGCTGACCGTCGGATGCACCTGCATGCGGCCGCTCATCATCGCCTCGTAGAGGGTTTCGACATCCCCGGCGGGGGTCACGCCCTTGAGGATGGCATCCGAGACGACCGACGCCGAGTTGTTGCCCACCATGCAGCCGCGGTGGCCCGGCGAGGCCCACTCGGGCAGGAAGCCGCTCTCGCGGTAGGTGTTTGCCAGGCCGGCCTGAATCTCGGCGTTGACCGACGGATAAACGAGGTTCAGCAGCGGGAAGAGGCAGCGGAACGTATCCCAGAAGCCCGTGTCGGTGTACATGTATCCGGGCAGCACCTCGCCGTTGTAGGGGCTGTAGTGCACCGGCTGGCCCTTTTCGTCGATCTCGTAGAACTTGCGCGGGAAGAGCGTCGAACGGTAGAGGCACGAATAGAAGGTGCGCAGCTGGTCGGTCGTACCGCCCGAGACCTCGATGCGGCCCAGCACCTCGTCCCAGCGCGCCTGCGCCTTCTCCCTGAGCTGCTCGAACGTCTCCTCGCCCAGCTCGCCGAGGTTGCGCAGCGCCTGCTGCTCGGAGATGAATGACGACGCCACGCGGGCCTCGATCCGTTCGCCGCGGCGCGTCGTGAAGTGCACCTTCGCCAGGGCGTGGTCGCCCGTCGCCTCGTGCGCCCCGTCGAGCACCTTGCCGTCGAGCATCACGTCGAAGCCCTCGAACGAGCGGTCGAAGCGGATGACGAACCAGTTGCGGAAGTTTTCGGGCACGCCGCCGCTGTTGCGCGTCGTGTAGCCCACAACCGTGCGGTTGTCGGGCATCACGCGCACGTAGGAGCCGCGGTCGAAGGCGTCGACAACCACGCCCGACTCGTCCGATGCGGGGAAGGTGAAGCGCAGCACGGCGGCGCGCTCCGTCGGCACGATCTCCGTGCGGATGTCGTGGTCGGCCAGGTAGACCGAATAGTAATAGGGACGCGCCTCCTCGCTCTGGTGCGAGAACCAGCTCTGGCGCGACTCCTCGTCGAACTTGTCGGCGCCGCGCACGGGCATGAGCGAGAACTGTCCGTAGTCGTTGATCCACGGCGAGGGCTGGTGCGTCTGCTTGAAGCCCCGGATCGTATGGGCGCCGTAGGTGTAGGCCCAGCCGTCGCCCATCTTGCCCGTCTGGGGCGTCCAGAAGTTCATGCCCCAGGGCAGGGCGATGGCCGGATAGGTGTTGCCCGTCGAGAGCGAGAAGTCCGAGAGCGTGCCCACGAGCGTCGAGACATATTCCGAGGGGCGCAGTTGCGGCTCGGCATTTCCGCCGGCATCGCAGCGCGAGCAGGAGTTGCCGCAGCAGCACACGGCGGCGGCCAGCAGCAGGGTGAAAAGATGTCGTATCATGATTTTTCGGTTTTTTCGGATTTTGCGGGTCAGTCAATCGAGTTGAGCAGGTCGACCTTGCCGTCGTTCACCAGCTTGAGAATCAGCTCTCCGAAGAGGGTGTTCTGCCAGGCGAACCAGGCGCGCGTGAAGTCGGCGGCATCGTGGCGCGAGAAGGACTCGTGCATGAAGCCCGTGCCGGCGTCGGTGGTCATCAGGGCGATGATGCAGTCGCGGATCTCGGCGTCGTCGGTCGAGGTGAAGGCGCGCATCATGATGCTCATCGGCCAGATCATCTCCACGCCGATGTGCGGGCCGCCGATGCCCTCGCCGGCCTCGCCGCGCCAGAAGTAGGGGTTGTCGGTGCTCCAGACGAAGCGGCGCGTATTCTCGTAGACGGGGTCCGTGCGCTCGACATCGCCCAGGTAGGGCATGGCCAGCAGCGACGGCACGTTGGCGTCGTCCATGAGCTGCACGCTGCCGAATCCGTCGACCTCGAAGGCGTAGATCTTCCCGTAGACGGGATGCTCGACGACGGCGTACTGCTGCAGGGCGGCAGCCACCTCGTCGGCCAGGGCCGTGCAGCCGGCGGCAAGTTCCTGCTCGCCGTTGACCGTCGAGAGAATCTCGGCAGCCTTGCGCAGCGACGAGACGGCCATGAAGTTCGACGGCACGAGGAACCCGAAGGTCGTGGCGTCATCCGACGGACGGAAGGCCGACGAAATGAGCCCCACGGGCTTCACCGGATTGCCGCGCCCCACGTGGCAGCGCGTGTCGAGCTGACGGTCCGTGACGCGCAGGAAGGTGTAGTCGCCCGGGCCCTCCTTCATCTGCTGGTCGCGCAGCGTCGCGAGGATGTTGCGCATGGCCTCCACCCACTCCGCATCGAAGACCGACTCATCGCCCGTGGTCTTCCAGTAGTGGTGCGCCAGGCGGATCGGATAGCAGTGCGAGTCGATCTCCCACTTGCGCTCGAAGACCCACGGGTCCTGCACGTGGCCCGGGTAGCCGACATCCTCGCCGGCACCCGTCGGGCCGTCGTTGAAGGCGTTGGCATAGGGGTCGATGTTGATCAGGCGGAACTGCCGGCGGATCACCCCGGCGATCATCTTCTGCAGCGCGGGGTCATTGCCGCACAGCTGCACGTAGGGCCACACCTGGGCACCCGAGTCGCGCAGCCACATGGCCGGGATGTCGCCCGTGTAGACGTAGGTGTCGGGATTGCCCTCCTCGTCCTCGCGGTAGTGCACCGTCGTGTCAAGCGTATTGGGGAAGCAGTTGGCGAACATCCAGCGCAGGCGCTCGTTGGTCAGCAGGCCGCACACGCGGGCGATCTCCTGCTCGACGGCCTCCGAGCGGAAGAGCCGCTCTTCCGCCGCGGGCCGCTGGTCGGCATACTGCTCCGGCTCCTGCGGACAATACCACACGTGGGGCTCGTCGTCCATCTCGAAGCGCAGCTCGCCGCCCGCCATCACCTCCTCATGCCCGATCCAGGGCTTCGTCCAGGGGCGTCCGTTGAGCCATACGCGACGGATGTACTTGTTCTCCGACGAGTTGTTCTCGGCCACGATCGTAAAGGTGCCGCCCGGCACCGCGATCTCCGCGCGGTCGAAGAGCGGAGACCCGAACCAGTAGCGGCCGCCCGCCGGCTCGACCTCGTACATGCCAAGCGACGAGAGAATGTACCAGGCCGACATCTGGCCCACATCCTCGTTGCCCGACAAGCCGTCGGGCTGGTCGTGATAGAGCGTCGTGAGCACCTCGCGGACCTTCTCGGCCGTCTTCCACGGCTGGCCCAGCATCGTGTAGAGGTAGAGGATGTGGTGGCTCGGCTCGTTGCCGTGGGCATACTGCCCGATCAGGCCCGAAATGTCGGGCGAGGTCTCGGCACCCTCAATCACGGAGCTTACCGTGAAGAGCGAGTCGAGCTTGCCGAGCATGCGGACCCGGCTGCCGAAGCAGGCCTCGAGCCCGGCGACATCGTGCGGTGCGAGCCACGTATACTGCCAGGCGTTACCCTCGCAGTAGTCGTCGGCGCGGTGCGTCGAGGCGAAGGGGTTGAAGGGCGTGCGCCATCCGCGGCGGCTGTCGCGTCCGCGCATGAAGCCCGTCGACGGGTCGAAGTAGTTGCGGTAGGAGTGGCTCCGTTCCGTGAAGTAGCGGGCATCCTCCCCGCGGCCGAGCGCCTCGGCAGCCCGGGCGGCGGCACCGTCGGCCAGTGCATACTCCATGTCGTAGGCCACCGCCTCGTTGAACAGGTCGCACGGAATGTAGCCGTACTTCATCCGCAGGCCGTTGCCGCGGTCGGGATTCATCGCCGTGCGGCGGATCGCCTCGAAGGCCCGCTCGCGGTCGAAGCCCTCGATACCCTTGACGATGGCGTCCGCGACGACCGGAATGCCCGGATTGCCCACCATGCAGTCGGTTTCGTTGCCCCAGAGGTGCCATACCGGCAGGCGGCCCTGCTCGTCGGCGATCGCAAGCATCGTGTTGACGATGTCGGGCATGCGGTCCGGATGCAGGATCGTCATCAGCGGCATGGCCGCGCGGTAGGTGTCCCACAGCGAGAAGGTCGTGTAGGTCGTATGGCCGGGATTGCGGTGCACGGCGCCGTCGGCCCCGCGGTAGTCGCCGTTCACGTCGCAGAACTCCGACGGAGCGACCATCGTGTGGTAAAGGCCCGTATAGAAGATGCGCCTGGCCACCTCGTCCTGCGTCGTGACCTTCACCTTCGCGAGCTGCGCGTTCCACGCCGCATCGGCGGCAGCGGCCGTCGCGTCGAAGTCCCAGCCGGGAAGCTCCGCCGCAAGGTTCGCCTCGGCGCCCTCGATGCTTACGGGCGAGAGGGCGACCTTCAGCATCAGCTGCTCGCCCTCCGCCGTAGCGAAGTTCACGCGGGCATAGTGCTCGCCGACCTGCTCAAACGAGGTGAAGGGGCGCGAGAACTCGGCGACAAACCACACGCGCTGGTCCTTGGCCCAGCCCGAGGAGTAGCGCCAGCCCACGAGGCGGCTGTCGCCCGACGGCTCGATGTGGGTCTCGGTGGCCTTGTCCCAGCAGCCGCCGTTCTCCAGGTCGAAGATCACCGCCGCGTCGTCCGCAGCGGGGAAGGTGTAGCGGTGGAAGCCCACGCGCGAGGTGGCCGTCATCTCGGCCGTGATGCCGTAGCGCACGAGCGGCACCGAGTAGTAGCCCGGACGCACGACCTCCTTCGTGCGGTCGGCATAGGACCACAGGCCCGAGGCAGGGTCCTCCTCCGTGCCGCGGGCACAGGTCACCTCGCCCACGACGGGCATGACCGTCACGTCGAACAGGTCGCCGATGCCCGTACCGCTCAAATGCGTGTGCGAGAATCCGATGACCGTGGAGTCCGACTTGTGGTAGCCCGAGGTCCAGTCCCACTCCTGCGGGATGCTCGTAGGGCCGAGCTGCACCAGACCGAACGGCACGTTCGCGCCTACGAAGACGTGGCCGTGGCCGCCCGTGCCGATTTTGGGATCGACATACCGGGTCAGGTTGTCGTCGGCCGCGGGCTGCGCACAGGAGGCCAGCCCGAGAGCCGCAATGAGGAAAATTCTTGACAGGTTCATCTGTTATTTGTTCGTTTCGTTGTTGAGTTCAAAGGTCAGTGTGCCGCCACGCAGCAGTTCGTCGTGCGTGAGGCGGTATTTCGACAGCGGACGGCCGCCGAGCGTCATCCGCCGGATGTAGCCCTCGCCGTGCTTCTCGATCGTGAGCGTACCCTGCGGCGTGTCGATCTCCGCCCGGTCGAACGTCGGGGCCGTCAGCGTGTAGGCCGCCTCGCCCGGACAGTCGGGATAGAAGCCCAGCATCGTGAAGACCGCCCAGGCCGACATCGTGCCCGTGTCGTCGTTGCCCGGGATGCCGTCGGGCTCGACCGTGAAGTATCGCTCCAGCAGACGCCGTGTCTCGCGCTGCGTGCGCCACGCCTCGCCGGGGAAGCGGCTGAAGAGGTAGGCATAGGCGATGTCGGGTTCGTTCGCCGGGTCGTAGAGGCCCTCGTCGAAGACCATTTGCAGCTTCTCGACAAAGCGTTTGCGTCCGCCCATGAGCCGGACCAGCCCCTCGACGTCGTGCGGCACGTAGAACGTGTAGTTCCAGGACGACCCTTCGTGGAAGCCGGGCGCCGCCGAGAAGTTCTCGCCGGCCTTCGGATCGAAGGGTGTGAGGAACGACCCGTCGGGCAGGATCGGTCGCAGCGTGCCGTACTCCCTGTCGTAGTAGTGGCGGTACCCGAGCGAGCGTTCGCGGAACAGGCGTGCATCCTCGCGGTGGCCGAGCGAGTCGGCCAGCCGCGCCAGCGCCGCATCGGCGACGTAGTACTCCAGCGCGTGCGAGACGGAAACGTCGCCGGCCAGGTCCTGCGCATAGAAGCCCAGCGGGATGTAGCCCCGCTCGATGTAGGGGTCGATGTCGGGCCGCAGGAGGTTCTGCGCACCGGGCGTGGTCGCCGACTTGCGGAAGGCCTCGTAGGCAGTCCCGATGTCGAAGTCGCGCAGTCCCTTCATCCACGTGTCCGTGATGACCGGGATGGCCGGGTCGCCCTCCATCGTGAAGGTCTCGCGCCCGTAGAGTTCCCAGCGGGGCATCCAGCCCCACTCGCGGTAGATGTCGATCATCGAACGCACCATCTCCACCTGCCGCTCGGGGTAGACCAGCGTCAGCAGCTGGTGCACGTTGCGGTAGGTATCCCACAGCGAGAAGACCGTGTAGCGCTCGCCTTCGGTGACACCCACCTCGCCCGAGCGCTCCATGAGCGGATACTCGCTGTTGACGTCGCTGAGCAGATTCGGGTGGATCAGCGTGTGGTAGAGCGCCGTATAGAAGACGCGGCGCTGCGCCTCCGTGCCGCCCTCGACACGGATGCGGCCCAGATCGGCATTCCACCGCCCGAGGGCCGCCTCGCGCAGGGCGTCGAACGACTCTCCGTCGGCCTGCTCCGCCTCGAGGTTGCGGCGGGCATTCTCCGCCGAGACATACGAGATGCCCATGCGCACCTCGATCTGCTCGCCCGCCTGCAGGTCGTCGAACGTGAACCAGTAACCGATGTCGTCACCCGCCAGCTCGCGTCCGTACTGCGTGTAGAGCTTGTACCTGCCGTTGTCGGGCGTCCATTCGGCCTCGACGCCCGTCATTGGGCGCTGCTTCTTCCAGTAACCCGCAGCCGACGGGGTCTTCGAGACGCGCAGCACGAAGTAGACCGGAAAGACCTTCTGCGGGTTGTAGCAGAACGTCCCCAGCAGCTTCATGCCCTCGATCTCGGTGGCGCTCACGCGGCGCACCATCGCGCCGGACTCGTTCGTCAGCCCCTCGCCCAGGTTCAGCAGCAGGTGCCCCTCGCCGCCCGGGAAGGTGTAGCGCTCGACCGACGTGCGCGGCGTAGACGTCGCCTCGGCGCGGATGCCGTACTTCGAGAGCGTCACGGCGTAGTAGCCCGGCGAGGCCTCCTCGTCGCGGTACTCCGAGCCGTAGTTGCGATAGTCGACCTCCAGCTCGCCGGTCGTGGCCATCGTCAGCAGCGAACCCATGTCGGGGCACCCCACCCCGCTCAAAGCGCCGTGGGCAAAGCCCGTGAAGAACCGGTTGTGGTACTCGTAGGGGGTCGACCACCAGCGTGCGTCCTTGTCGTAGCGGTTCAGCTCCGACCCCATCACGTTAAAGGGCACGACGGCCATCATGCCGTTGGGCACGACGGCCCCGGGATTCGTCGTCCCGAAGTTCGTCGTCCCGACGAAGGGGTCCACATACTCGGCGGGGGTCTGCGCAAGGGTGGGCGCCGCACCCAGCAGGAGTGCGAGCGCCGCCGTCCGCAGCATTCGTCGCGCGCCCATCAGAGGATCGAGTTTTTCTTCGTGAACTCGATGATCTCGGGGATGTAGCCGAAGGCCAGCCCCGTCACCGTATCGGCGCAACCGTAGTAGATCGCCACGCGGCCCGTGGCGGGATCGTGCAGCGAGGCGCACGGGAAGGTCACATTGGGCACGTCGCCCATGCACTCGTAAGTCTCGCGCGGCGAGATCAGATACGGACCGCTGCGGGCCAGCACCTTCCACGGCTCGTCGCGGTCGAGCAGCGCCGAGCCGAAGGCATAGACATAGCCGTTGCACGAGCGCAGCACGCCGTGGTAGAACAGCAGCCACCCCTCCGACGTTTCGATGGGCACCGGGCCGGCACCGATCTTCATGCACTGCCAGGCCGAGAGTTCGAACGCGGCGGGTGCCATCACGTGGCGGTGACGGCCCCAGTAGGTCAGATCGGGGCTCTCCGAGTAGAAGATGTCGCCGAAGGGCGTATGTCCCGTGTCGCTCGGGCGCGACAGCATCGCGTAGTTGCCGTTGATCTTGCGGGGGAAGAGCACGCCGTTGCGGTTATAGGGCAGAAAGGCGTTCTCCAGCTGGTGGAACGTGACGAAGTCGTCGGTCCACGCCACGCCGATCGTCGGGCCGTGGTAGCCGTTGCACCACGTCACGTAGTAGCGGTCGCCGATCTTCGCCACGCGGGGGTCGTAGCCGTAGACCCACTCCCCCACTTCGGGATCGGCGCCCGTCAGGCGGATGTCCTCCTCGTCGATGTCCCACTTCAGGCCGTCGACCGAGAAGCCCACGTGCAGCCGCATGCGGCGGTTCGTGTCGTCGCAGCGGAAGACGCCGGCGTAGTTGTACGCGCCCTTGCGGAAGGGCACGACGGCCGAGTTGAAGATCGAGTTCGAGGTCGACAGCGCATCGCGCCCGATGATCGGGTTCTTCGAGTAGCGCCACACGACGCTCCGGCAGCCGGCGGGACGCTCCTCCCACGGCATGCCGGGCTGGGCTTCGCCCATGATTTCAAGTTTCGATTGCATTGTGATAGATTATTTGGAATTTGTCTGTTCGTTTCAGCGGATAATGATCTCGTCCGTAAAGAGCCAGCCGCCCGCGCGGCCGTTCGATACGGCATGGTAACGCACGTAGCGGGCCTCGTCGGAGCCCTTCCAGGCGAAGGTGCGGTATTCGGGGCGCTCCTCCTCCTGCGGGTAGTCGTTCCCGATGACCCCGAGGCTGCGGAAGGTCTCGCCGTCCGCCGAGACCTCGATCTCGACCCGCGCCGGGAGCCATACCCACGCCGAATACCACTGCATGAAGTCGGCTGCCACCTCGCGGATCGGCTTTACGGCGCCGAGGTCCACCGTGACGTCGACGTCACTGTTGAGGAAGCCCTGCCAGCGCTCGCCGTAGCTCCACGGCCCGCGCTGTCCGTCGGTCAGTGTCGCGGCCCCGTCGGCCGGATAGGAACGGTGCCACGGCGTGGCGTAGCTTACCGGACAGCCGACGGCCAGGTGCTCGACGGGCTCCAGCGACTCGGGCCGCTCACCCTCCTCGGATTCGAGGTCGAAGGCGTTGTAGCCCGCCTCGCGCGCCCGCTCGGTATAGATCAGCGCCCGGGTGCGGAACTCGTCGTAGTCGCGGCTCTTTTGGGGGCTCCACGCCACCTCGGCCAGGGCGAAGGCCCGCGGATAGAGCATGTATTCGGCCTGCTCCGGGGTCGGGATGTACTCCGTCCAGAGATTGGCCTGCACGCCCAGCACGCGGTCGCGGCCCGCCATCTGCTCGGGAGCCGGATCATACGAGTAGACCTTCGAGAGGGGCAGGTAGCCCGTGAAGGCCTGCGGCTGGGTCATCGGGTTGTCCTGATAGCCGTCGAAATAGCAGTAGCTGCCGGGCGTCATGACGACGTCGTGCCCCGCGGCGGCGGCCCGGCGTCCGCCCTCCTCGCCGCGCCACGACATCACGACGGCATCGGCCGGGATGCTGCCGTCGAGGATCTCGTCCCAGCCGACCAGCCGGCGGCCGTGCGCCTCGAGGAAGCGGCCGATGCGGTGCACGGCATAGGCCTGCAGCTCGGCCGGCGTCTTCAGCCCCTCGCGCTCCATCAGGGCGCGGCACTTCGGGCAGGCCATCCACGCGCGCGACGAGGCTTCATCCCCGCCGATGTGGATGAACTCCGAAGGGAAGAGCTCCAGCACCTCGGAGAAGACCCGCTCCAGAAAGACGTAGGTCTGCTCGTTGCCGAGGCAGAACTCCCCGCTCGTGCCGGGCTCGCCCGAGCACGAGAGCTCGGGATAGACCGCCAGCACCTCCTCCGAATGGCCCGGCATCTCGATTTCGGGCACGACGGTGATGTGCAGCGAGTCGGCCAGCGCCAGCACGTCGCGCACCTGCTCCTTCGTATAGTAGCCGCCCGCGGCCTCGGGATCACCGCGGCGTGCATAGCGGCTGCCGCCGCGGCGCCACTCCTGCCACGTTTTGCCGACACGCCAGGCGGCCTCCTCCGTCAGCCGCGGATAGGCATCAATGGCCAGGCGCCAGCCGGCGCCGTCGGTCAGGTGCCAGTGCAGGCGGTTGAGCTTGAGCGACGCCATCATGCGCAGCTGCTTCTTGACGAACTCCGCATCGAAGAAGTTGCGCGAGACGTCCAGATGCAGACCGCGCCAGGCAAAGCGCGGATAGTCGGTGATCTTCTGCGCCGGGATGCGGTCGCCGTACTGCGCATGCAGCTGGAGCAGCGTCTGCAACCCGTAGAAGAGCCCCGCCTCGCCGTGCGAACGAACCGTGATGCCGGCCGGCCGGATGGCCAGCACATAGCCTTCCGCAGATGCGGGCAGCGAATCGCCCTTCGAGAGGACGAGGTGCAGGTAGTTCTTGGCCGCGTGGCGTTTGCGCGCCTCGCGCACACACTCGATCGGCGTCGAGAGCAGGTAGTCGGCCAGCGGCTGCGCCACCGAATCGGGGGCGTCGATCCACAGCGACAGCGGCGTATGGATTTTGAAGCTGCCCGGATATTCGCGCACGGCGACGGGTTCGGGAAGCAGCGCATTCTCCTGCGCGCTGCGTTCGCAGGCGCCGCACAGCAGCAGCGTCGCGACAAGAAACAGAAAGCGATTCGGGAACATGTGGAAAAACCGATTGCGAGGCCGACTGCCCGGCCCGGGGATTGCGGACGGCCCGGGATCGGAGGCCACTCCGCCACGGCTCCGTGCGGCAGGCGTCCGCACGCCGCGCAGCCGGCAGGAAGCATCAGATCGGGGTCCGTTCATTTTGTTCATGCAGTTTTGTCCAAAATTACGAATAAATACGCAAAAACGAGGCTTCGGGAAGTCAAAAAAACGGAGACTTTCCATTTCTGACAGAAAGTCTCCGTTCGCTGTTCCGTCTGACGACTCCTTTACGGTTGTCGCTCAACGGGTTGCGTCATTCATCGTGTCAGTTCTTGCCGTACACCTCGAACTCGGCAAAGTACCAGTAGTTCGCCTCGACTACCTCGAACTTGAGGTAGCGGACATCGGCCGGCCGCACCAGTGCGATGTAAAGCGGCGTGAAGGAGTCCGTCGGAGCCTCGGAGCGGTCCATCTCGCCCCACGACGACCAATCCACACCGTCCACCGAGCCGGAGACGCGATAGATGCGCGGCACGTAGCCGACATAGTCCGAGGCACCCCGGAAGCTCAGGCCGTAGACGGTCTTCACCTCCTGCATGTCGATGACGAACGACTCGTCGTAGATGTAGGTCATGGTGTTGTTGTCGAAGAGCTTGTTGCCGATGGAGGCGGGGTCCACCGTCCACGACGAGTAGTCGAACTCAACCCACGAAGGATCGAGCGCCGAGAGGAAGGTCATGCGGTCGAAGACCTTGAGAACCGAGATTGCGCAGGAGCCCTGCTCCTCCGACATCACGGCTGCGGTCTCGTCGCCGGCCAGAGCGGCGGTCAGCTGGACCATGCACTCGAACGGCTGGTCGTCCACCTCCAGGAAGTCGTCCGTCAGCGACCAGACGGTCGAGGTCGACTCGAGTTTGCCGGCCGTAACGGTCAGCTGCGAGGCCGAGAAGCGTTCGCCGCTGTTCTCGGGAGCACCCGTCGAGGAGACCGTAAAGGTCAGGTCATGCAGCGCGGGTTTGTCCAGTACGACCCGGTACTCGTAGCTGATCGGGTCCGTATTGATGATGCCGCCCTCGATGTAGGCGCGACGGAACTCGGCCGACGTGCTGCCATCGACACCCTGAACCGACGCCACGCTCACGTAGGCCTCCTTCTCAATCTTGAGACGGGCCTCGGTCTGCGTCAGTTCCAACTGCGAACCGTCGGCTGCGATAAGCCGCACGCCCAGTTCATAGGTCTTCGCCGCGTACTCGCCGTCCATGAACGACAGGTCCTCGTCGAGCAGGCTCACGGTCACCGAGGCCGAGATGCTGCCGGCCGGGATGTGCAGCTCCGTTTCGCTGATCGACACGCGATCCGTCGGGATGTTCACGATGATCGGCTCGACCTGGAAGGTCGCATCCTTCGGGCTCGGCGTGGCCAAGGTGAAGACATAGGTGCGGCTCAGCGGTGCGTCGGCCTGCAGCTCGCCCGTAACGGGAGCGTAGGTCACGTTGACCGTCGCCTCGTTCGCACTCTCCGTGCCCTCGATCGTGATTCCGACCGGAACCTCGGGATAACCGGCCAGATTCAGCTCCTCCTCCTCGCGGCAGCCCGCAAGCATGCCGCTGCCGAGAACCAGTGCGGAGAGGAGCGTCAGTTTCCAAATATTTTTCATGGTTGTAGTCGTTTTATGTGGTTATTACAGATCGTCGGGGAAAACATACGGCGTCGGATCGTCCTTCTTGTAGAAGGTCGTCGGATAGGCCAGCGGCGAGCCGTAGAGGGTCTCCACACCCGACAGCATGGAATACGAACGGGCGAAGTTCTCCGGTGCGAGCGCGAAGCCCATGAACCAGCCGTAATTGCGGTCAAGGATGTTCTGCGCCGTGCTGGAACTCATGGAGGGCCATCCCTGATTGAACTCGATGGAGATGCCCGAGCACTTCGAGATGCTCATGTTGCCGATCGGAGAGGACGAACCGCCGTAGTTGGCTACCACCACGTCGATCCATTCGTCGGCATCCACGCCGTCCACGCTCTCGGCTCCGTACATGGCGCCGTAATCGAAGACCGTCACCAGTTTGTCGGGCATCAGCTGCTTGGTCTCGTAGCACAGGCGTGCGGCGGCTTCCTGCGAACGCTGTGCGAAGTAGGGATTCGACAGATCGGGCGAGGTCGAGTACTCGTCGTCGTAGTTCACGCCGTCGAGGTTGTAGGCGTAGACGTACTCGGCCACTTCGGCGGCGAAGTCACGCGCACCGATATCGGAGAGCTGCGCCAGACCCGACTGGTCGTGGTTGCCCAGCAGACCCAGCAGCACCTTGATACCGCGCTTGCGCAGCGGCTGGAGGTAGGTCTCGTTGTTGTCGAGCAGGAACTGCACGTTCGGGTTGCAGTTGACGTAGGCACGTCCGGCTGCGGCATCCCAGTTGATGTTGGCGGCAAAGAGCACCACGGCATCCCACAGAAGCTTGCCGTTCTCGAGCTTGAAGGTCAGGGCGTTGAGCGGGTTGGTACCGTTCACCTCGAAGAAGAGGAATCCCTTGGGGTGACCTTCGCCCTTGTCGCAGTCGGCAAAGTTCCCGGCCTGCTCCGTATCGCCGTTGATGAGGTAGAGGCAGTGCGAAGCCTCCTCCTTGAGCGTGATGCCGTCGGCCTCGACGACCACCGGAATGGCGTAGACGACACCGGCAGCGAGTTCCGTGCTCGGCGAAACGGTCATCGTGGCCGTAGCCCGGGTGGCATCGGCCTCGCTCACGGTGAAGGCGCCGTCGTTGGCGAACGAAACCAGCGTCTCGGGATAGAGTTCGTAGGCGGTGCCGTTGGCCGCGTTGTAGCTTTCAAGGTAGGCGGCGTCGACCGAAGCCCGGGCCGAGAGCGTACCCTCGTAGGCGCGGGTGAGGCCGAACGACAGCGTGGCGGTGTACTCCTGACCGGTCGGGGCGATCGTCACGACCGACTGATTGCTGGCCTGATCCAGCAGGTAGCCGTTCGTCTCGTAGATGGTCTCGTAGGGAGTTTCGTCGATCGGCTTTCCGGCCTCGATCTCCTCGGAGCACGCGACTCCCAGCAGCGCACCGGCCACAAGGGCGGCAGCTGCAAACGTGCGGATTCTGAAATATCTGAAGTTCATGACAGATTCAATCTATTGGTTCGACTTGAGATTATTCGGGAAGCTCGACATTCACCCACGTCGGCGTACCCTCGCCGGTCAGATTCGTGCCGTTGCCGGTTGCGTCGTTGATGACATTGCCGCTACCCTCGTTGAATTTCCAGTAGGCCAGCAGCCCGTCGGTCGTCGGATCGACCGTGTACATGCTCGAAGCGATCTGCTCCTGCGTGCGCTGCACGGTCCAGATGCGAAGCTCGGAGATCTCGCCGGGCAGCCAGCGGTTGTCGTCGTAGGACTTGCCGACATAGCAGCCTCTATTGAGCGATACGCTGCCGCTTGCGGCGTTGTCGGAGGCCACGACCTCACCGTTCTGGTAGTAGATGCGCTCGCCGGTCGTGGCATCCCATACCACGGCGATGTGAACCCACTCGTTGACGGGAAGACCCGGTGCCGCATTGGGCGACGGCCAGTTGCCGTTGGGGTTCACCAGCTGGAGCTGGTTGCTCGGACGGTCGGCATCGCCGATACGGATCAGGAAGTTGCCCTCGATGCCGAAGACGGAGCTCAGCACGGAGCCCGAACGGCCGTCGTCCCAGTCGGCAACGCGGATGAGCGCCTCGACGGTGATCGTCTTCAGGCCGCTCACGTTGACCGAGCTCGACCAGTTTACCGGGAAATACATCTCCGAGATGTCGGCCACGACGTTGATGAGCGCGGCGCCCTTGAATATGAAGTAGACCGTGCGCGTGCTCTCGAGCAGCGAGATGCCCTGGATGTCGGCCACGGTGACGGGAAGCACGTAGCGCAGGTCACCGTTGAGCTCGTTCGTGTTGGTGAAGTTCACGACGATGTCGTTGCCCGTCACGTTGCCCTTGCCGATCGAGATGACCTTCTCGGGAATCGAGAAGTACTCGGCGGGCAGACCCACGGCGTTGTCGCCGTAGACCATGTTGTAGCGGGCGGCCATGTCGGGACGGCCCTCGAAGGTCACCGTCACGTCCTCGGGTGCGGGCAACGCCAGACGGGCCGAGATCGTGCGCGAGTCGCTGACGATGTCGTCGCGGATGAGCAGGTCATCGGTCAGCTGGGCGGACGAAATATAGAGCTTGTTGTCGAAATGATGCTCGGCGGGATCCTCGTTCTTGCACCCCGTGAAGGCCACGGCGGCAAGCAGGAAGAGCGTCAGCGATATTTTATCGAATTTCATGGCGTAAGTTAGTTTTTAGGTGAAGGATTCATGATGTCGATGGCCTCACGCAGATGGAAGTAGATCGGCGTGTTGTCGTAGTAGTCGTACTGCGCATTGAGGATCAGCATGCCCGCACGCGTGAAGTCGGAGGGCTGCCCTACCCAGAGTGCGCCGCCGCGGATCGACCGCTCGGCATTGCCTTCGGCATCCGTCGTGCCGAGGTATCCGTAGATCTTGTCCTCGTCGTTGTAGCGCGTCGTCTCGGTCGTGACGATGAAACGGTCCGCAGGCACGTCCCCGCTGTCGACGGCGGCGCTCGCGGCGATGGTCATCTCCGAGAGGTTGCTGGCCGACGTGGTCTCCAGAATGATGTAGTTGCAGTCGGCAAGCAGCGGCTTGTTCGCGGCAAGCACATACTGGGCGAGACCGCGGTAGGCGAAGAAGGCCGACTTGTGGCTCTCGCGCCACGTGGCCACCGTATTGAAGTAGGCAGCCTGACGTGCGCCGTACTGTGCCAGCGCCTCCTCGGTCATGCTCGCCGTCGAACGGCCCACATAGGTGAAGACCAGACCGTCGTAGCCCCACTTGTCACACAGGGAGAGCATCTCCGTCGTGCGGTCGGCAATGTAGGTCAGGGCCTGCTCCTCGGTCAGCGTGGCATCGGCCTTGACCATCTCGGTCCACTCGGCCTCAATGGTCGCATAATCGATCGCATAGCCGACGCGCGTACCCTTCTCGCGCACCTTCTTCATCTCGCTCACATAGCCGGCATGCAGGTTGTCGGGGTTGTTCAGCAGAATGACGTCCAGGCTGTCGGGCAGTACGGTGAGCCGCTCCGCCTGACGCGTCGGGCCGTTCGCCACGTTCTCGAACGAGGCCATCGCCACCTTGTGGCTGCCGGCCTTGTAGGCCTTCAGGTTCTTGACATAGTCCGCGTAGAGACCCTGATCCATCGAAGGGGTCTTGATGTCGAGACTCTCATATTCCGTCCACTCGCTGCATGCGGCCAGCAGCAGGGCCGATGCGGCAAACAGAGAGGAAAAGCGCAAGCCTTTTTTCACGGTATTTTTCATGGTTTTCGTTTTTCAGTTGGTTAGTTCTTTTTCGCCCACCACAGGTCGGTCGACATCAGGTCGGGACCGCCCAGCAGCGTGGATACGGCATTCTGTACGTTCTGTGCGTTGCTGACGTACTCGTCGAGCGGGTAGCGCATGCGGCGTGCACCGCGGTTGGAATCCACCTCGCCGTTGCTCATGTTGCCGGCCGCGGTGGCGGGAATCAGGTGCGGGTAACCCGTGCGGCGGTAGTCGGCCCAGGCCTCGTTACCCAGCGGGTAGTTGGCGATCCACTTCTGGATCAGGATACGCTCCTGCATCTCATCCTTCGAGCCGTCGACCCACTTGACCGAGAGCGTCGAGAGCTGCGCGTTGTAATCGTTCGACCCCGACGGATCGTCGTAGATCTCGGGCACGGCGGTCTCCTGAGCCAGGTAGGTATCGGCTCCCGTCACACCCCACTGCTCGAACGACAGGCGGACACCCTGCTCGTAGAAGTCCTTGGCCGTGCCGCCCATGTTGAAGCCGTAGACGGCGACACCCTCGGCGCGCAGGAAGGCCACCTCGGCGGCGTTCATCCACTGCAGGGCATCGTTGGCCTTGATGTTCGGGCCCGAGAACTTGTGACCGATGGCACCGTGCTCGGGAATCTCGATACCGTGGCGAAGACCCACGTAGTCGTAACCCTCCCACTCGCTCTTGGTGAAGTACATCTCGCGGCGCGGATCATCATATCCGTTCATGTAGCAGATGATGTCGGCTGCGGCGTGCGTATCGCCCGTCGAGGTGCAGGCCGTACCGTCGTCGTGCGTGGAGACGCGGTTGTAGTTCACGGCCACGTAGAGCGGGTTCTGCACGCTGCCGAAGTAGTGCCATGCGGCGTTGTCGGCGTTCGACGTGATCAGACCGCCCGGATCGTTGACCGCCTCCTCGGCCTTCTCGCGGGCCACATCGGGCTTCACGTTGGCGATGCGGATGGCCAGACGCAGCTTGAGCGAATTGGCGTAGCGGATCCACTTCTTGATGTCACCGCTGTAGACATAGTCGGCCGTCGCAACGAGCTTGTACTCCGAATTCTCGTTCAGCGTGGCGATCGACGCGTCGAGCTCGTCGAAGAAGGCCATGTAGATCTCCTCGACCGAGTCGTAGGGGGTGTTGATGCTGCCGTCGGCACCGATCTTCGAGTAGGGAATCGGACCGTAGGTATCCGTGATGCGGTGCATGGCGGCCACCTTGATGATGTTGGCGATGGCCATGGGCACGGGCGAACCGGTCTGCTCCGACACGGTCTCGATGATGCCGAGGTTGGTGTAGATCACCGGAATCACCTTTTCCGACTTGAGCAGCACGTTGGTCCAGTCGTCCGTCGGGTTGTAGTTGGAGACGGTGTTCTCCCAGCCGGCATTTGCCGGGGCGAAGTAACCGGCCAGCGGACCGCCCATCAGGGCCTCGGTGAACTGTGCCGTGTTGACATCCGACGAGATCACGCCGCTGGCCAGCGAGTTCATGGCCGAGCCGAGCGCATAGTCGTCGGCGGTCAGGTCACCCGGCTGATAGGGGTTCGAGTTGATGTCCAAATAATTCGCCGTACACGACACCGTGCCCAACAGCAGCGCTCCGGCAAATATCTTGCTGATTGTATGTTTCATGGTCGTAAGTCTTTAGAATTTGAGTCGCACGTTGAAGCCGATGTTGCGCATCGAAGGCATCATGAAGTAGTCGATACCCTGATAGAAGTTGCCGGTCGTGGCGATGCTTTCGGGATCGAACGGAGCCTTGTTGTAGATCATCCACAGGTTGCGGCCCACGAGCGAAACGGTGATCTCGCAGACGCCACGCAGGGCCTTGCGGGGAATCGTATAGCCGATCGAAGCCTCCTGCAGACGGACGTTCGTGGCCGAGTAGGTGTAGTACTGCGGGATCGAGTTGCCGCTGCCGACGGTCGTGTACCATACCTGCGGATCGATGCGGTCGCCGCCGTTGATCGACACGTAACCCAGGTCGCGGGCTGCGGCCGTAGCCTCCGACACGCCGTAGTTGTCGAGCATGGCCTGCGTGCGCGAGAAGACCACGCCGCCCAGACGGGCCGATACCATGAATCCGAAGTTGAAGTTGCGCCAGCGGAAGTCGTTGCGCCATGCCATGTTGGCATCGGGCAGCACGGAGCCGAGCTTGATGTAGCGGTCCGACGAGAGTTTCTCGGTGGCCAGCTTGCCGTCCGGATCGATGTAGATGTTGTTGTTGCTGTCACGCTTCAGGTCGACGAGCGAGTAGAGGTCGCCCATCGTGCCGCCCTCCTTAAGCAGGAAGCGCGTATCGCCCAGACCGCCCATGTTCAGCAGCGAGAGGTTCAGCGTCTCGCCCGTCACGGGGTTCACGGCGTTGTCCGACAGCGAGAGGATCTTGTTCTCGTTGGCCGAGAAGGTGTAGCTCGTATTCCACGAGAACTTGCCCCACGTGTTGCGGTAGTTGAGCGCGAGCTCGACACCCTGGTTGCGCACCGAACCGGTCTGCAGGTAGATCTTCGACCAGCCCGAAACAGGCAGCTGCGGGTCGAACGTCTGGTTGGCGGTCTTGGCGTTGTAGTAGGTCACGTCGAGTTCAAAGTGCTTGAGGAAGCGCATGTTCAGACCGACCTCGAACGACTTGGTGCGCTCGGGCTTCAGGTTCTCGATCGGGTACTGCGTCGTGTTGGCCCACTGCTGCAGGTTGCCCGTCCACTCGTAGCGCGGGTTGGCCAGGAAACGCTCGAAGGCCACACCGACCGATGCGTAGGAGCCGCGGATCTTGATGTAGGAGAGGTTCTCGGGCATGTTCGGGATGATCTGCGAGAGAACGACCGAAGCACCGACCGAAGGATAGAAGTACGACGAGGTGTTCGACCGGGGGCCTGCCAGCTGCGAAGGCCAGTCGTTACGGCCCGTCAGCGTCAGGAAGTAGGTGTTCTTGTAACCGACCTCGGCCGAGAGGAAGATCGACTGCGTCTGCTCGCGCCAGCCGTCCTGCATGCGCTCCGTGCGGCTGGGCGAGAGGTTCTGGATGGCAAAGAAGTTTGCCAGACCCACCTTCTCGTCACCGAAGGTATCGCCGCCGTCGGCAATCGGACCGCGCACCTTCATGGCGTCGGACTTCATGTCCGAGATCGAGGCACCGAGGTTGGCCTGCAGCGACCAGTCCTCACCGAAGGTCTTGTTGATGTTCACCAGCACGTCGCCGTAGGTCTGGCGGTCCTTCGTGCGGGTGATGCCGTAGAGACCGTTGTTCGAGCTTTCGGTCAGCTGCGTGTTGGTCGAAGCGTAAAACTTCTCGGTATAGTCGTTCACCGAGTTGTCGATGCGCAGACGGCCCGAAACATTCAGCCAGTCGAGGATGTCATACGAGAGCTGTGCGCTGAGCATGTAGCGGTCCTTGTCGTTCTCGCGCAGGTTGCGGTAGTTGATCCAGTAGGGGTTCTGCATCGTCATGCCGGCATCGCCCACGGGCCAGTACTGCGTGTAGAGCTTGCGGGCGGCGTCATAGCGCTCATACATCTGGATGTCGTTCCAGTCGTTGCCGCGCGGGAAGAGGTAGGCGCCGACCAGCGGGTTGTTGTAGATACCCTGGTTGGTCATGTTGCGGTCCTCCTGCTTGATGTAGCTGGCGCTCACGTCGAGCGTCATCTTGTCCTTGAGGAACGAGGTCGTGTTGCGGAACGTGAAGTTGTAGCGGTCGTAGCTGTTGTTGGGCACGATACCGCGCGAGTTGACCGAAGCGGCCGAGAAGTAGGTCTGGTTCTTCTCCGTACCGGTCGAGAGCGACACGCTCTCCGTGCCGGTCACACCGACCTGGAAGTAGTCGTCATAGGGGTCGTAACCCTGGTAGTTGAACTTGTTCAGACGGGCGCCCCAGCTGCGCGTCAGGGAACCCTCGCTCGACGAGAGGTCGCCCGTGCCGTAGCGGGTCTGGAACTGCGGCATGACGAAGGGAACCGAAACCTCCGTGTTGCTCGATACGGTCACGCTCAACGTGCCGGCCTTGCCCTTCTTCGTGGTGATGATGATGGCACCGTTGGCGGCATCCGAACCGTAAAGGGCGGCTGCGGCGGCACCGTTCAGCACCGACATCGACTCGATGTCCTCGGGGTTGATGTCGGCAATGGGCTCCGACGTACCCTGCGAGTTGAACTCCGTACCGGCGCTCGACGTGGCGGAGTACATCGGCACACCGTCGATCACGTAGAGGGCGTTCGACGACTGGAGGATGGACTTCTCACCACGCATAACCACCTTCGAGGCACCGCCGATACCCGACGACGAGGCGTTGATCGTCACACCGGCGACCTTGCCGCTGAGCGAGTTGATGAAGTTGACGTCCTTGTTGGCGAGGATGCTCTCCGAGTCGACCTGCTGGACGTTGTACGAAAGGGCCTTCTCCGAACGCTTGATACCGAGGGCGGTCACCACGACGGCGTCGACATCGACAGCCGACTCCTTCAGCGTGACGTCGATGCGCGTGCGGCTGCCGACCGGAATCTCAAGCTCCTCGTAGCCCAGGTAGTTGACTACCAGCACGGCCGAGCCGGCGGGAGCGGGCACCTGCAGGGTGTAGCGACCGTCGATATCGGTGCTCACGCCGATCGTCGTACCCTTGATAACGACGGAGGCGCCGATCACCGGGTTGTTCGACGAGTCGATGACCTGGCCTTCGACAACGACCGGACCGTCCGTTGCGGGAGCGGTGCGGTTGGAAATCACGATATGCTTGGCCTCGATCTTGAAATCGATGTTCCGCGAGGCGAAAAGCTTCGAGAGCACTTCGGGAACGGGCATCTGGTTCACGTCAAGGCTCACGTTCTGCTTGACGTCGACATCCTTGTTCAGGAACACATACTTGGTCTGCTGCTCCAACTCCCGCATGACCTGTTCAATAGGTACGTTTTTCAGGTTGATGGTTACCAGTTCCTGCGTCTGCGCGAGTGCCGAGAGGCTTCCTGCGCACAGCATCAGGGTTAGTGCGAATCGAAACAGTGTACAGATTCTGTGGAATACTGTTTTATTCATAAATACATAAAATTAAGGTAATAGGTTAGAAATTATCAGCGGCTTCATCATCTATTTTCCCGCGCGGCGTCCGACGTCGGCGGGTCACTTGCGCCGTTCAGAATACAGTTGGCATCATATCATAGGCAGAAACGGTTTTTTACGTGTTGTATACTTTTTTATCGTTCGGTTCGTATCAGCGGATCGTGATCGTATTGGTCGCCTCGTCCTTCGTGTAGCTGAAGTCGCAGGCCTGCTGCAGGAGGTGCAGGGCGAAATCGACCCCCTCCGAGATGCGGATCTTGCCACTGGCATAGCCGATGGAGGGCAGCTGCGCGCGGTCGATCACGATATGCACGTCGTAGGCGTTCTCAAAGCGCTCCATGAGCTCCTCGAAGGCGACGTTGCGGATGTTGATGTATCCCTCGGTCCAGCAGAGCGCATCCAGGTCGGCGACGCGCGAGGGAACCAGGTGGCCGTTGATGAGGCGGACCATCTCGTTGGGATTCAGGACGACCTGCTCCTGACGGTTTCCGACGAGGTTCTTCGCGCGGATGCGCCCTTCGGCCAGCGTCGTCGTGAAGCGGCCGTTCTCCTCGTCAGCGTAGACGTTGAACTTCGTGCCGAGCACCGTGATCTCCGAAGCGAAGGTCTCCACGACAAACGGATGCTCCTCGTCGTGGGCCACGTCGAACAGCGCCTCGCCCGAGAGCTTCACATGCCGCTCGCCGCGGGCGAAGAGCAGCGGATACTCCATGCGCGACCCGCCGTTGAGCCAGACGAGCGTGCCGTCCTCGAGCGTGATCGACATGCGCTGGCCGGCCGGGACCTCGAGCACGTTGAGCCGGTCGGACATCTCGCGGTACATTCCGTCGCGGGCAATCATGCCGCCGGCATACCCCGCTCCGGCAATCAGCACCAGCGCCGCAGCCACGCGCACGGCCGCACGGGCGATCCGGCGCAGCGACCACACGCGGGTCGTCCGACGGGCCGACTCCCCATAGTGCATGCGCTGGAGCACACTGGCGTTGAACAGCATGTGCGCGGCATCGAATTCGCGCTGACGGGTGGGGTCCTCCGCAAGCCACGCTTCGATCTGCTCCACCTCCCCGGGAGCAGCCTCGTTATTGAAGTATCGGTACAGAGTCTCTTCTTTCATAGCATTAAATAGACGATCGAAGCGGACCCGTTTACAGCAAAAACGGATCTTTTTGATATAAAAAATATTTTAATAAATATACGAAATTATTTTAACAACTTATCTAACTGATAATTTGTATTTTACAGATAATTCACCCCAGCCGGGAGGGAAAAGGCAATTAAAAAAATTTCACCGAAGGGAGCAATTCGCAAAAACGGGTGTTTGCAAATGAGCAAACAAACGATTACATTTGTTTAAAATTTTACCATGCCGGAGAAGTTGCCACATAAGAGAGTGCTCGGCGAAGAGGAGTTCGGACGTCTGTTCAACAAGTGCCGCATCCCCTTCACGACGGTGGCAAATTCCTACGTGCACGATGCCGCCGTCGCGGAGGATCTCGTGAACGACAGCTTCGTCCGGCTGTGGGAAAAGCGGAACGAAATCCTCACGGAGAACTTCGAGGCCTACCTCTTCCAGATCGTCATCCGCAAGTGCCTCGACTTTCTCCGCTCGGAGCAGACCCAGACGAAAATCCGCCAGGACATCCACCACGCAAACAGCCGGATGCTGATGCACGAGATCAACTCGCTGGAGAGCTGCGACCCGGGGCGTCTCTATGCCAGCGAGGTGGAGACGCTCTTCCGCGAATGCATCGACCACATGCCGAGCATTACGCGCGAGGTGTTCCTTGCCAACCGTTTCCGCAACATGACCTATCAGGAGATCGCCGAGGAGCGCGGCATGTCCGTCCGGCAGGTCACCAGCGAGATGCAAACCGCCCTCCAACTGCTGCGCCGCACGCTGAAGGATTACCTGCCGCTGGCGCTGATGCTCCTCCTCCACCGCTGAAACGCACCACCCGCGCGCTCCGTCAGAAGGGATAGCCGATGGCCAGGTGGAATCCCAACCCGTCCTTGAAACTCTGAATGTTGTAATAGCCCCGCCTGTCGGGGTTCGGATAGGGCGTGTGGATGCCGATGCCGAGGTCGGCGCGCAGCACCAGGTAGCTGATGTCGTAGCGCAGGCCGAATCCCGTGCCGAGGGCGATCTCGTTCCAGAATCCCCGCCACTTGAGTTCGGCGCCCGGCCGCAGGGGGTCGTTCTTCAGCAGCCAGATGTTGCCCGCATCGAGGAACAGCGCGCCGTGGAGGCGTCCCATGATGCCGAAGCGGAACTCGACGTTGGCCTCGAGCTTGAAGTCGCCCGTCTGATCCAGGTAGCCGTTGCGGTCGCCCGCGGGCGGACGGTAGCTGCCCGGGCCGATCGACCGCACGGTGAAGGCGCGGATGCTGTTGGCGCCGCCGATGTAGAACTGCTCGCTGTAGGGCATCACCTCGGAGTTGCCGTAGGCATACCCCACCCCCACGAGGAAGCGCGTCGCCAGCCAGTTGTCGCGGCGCCCGAGGCGCTGAAAGAACTTCACCTCGCTCACGTTCTTGACGAACTGCGAGAAGCGGTTGCCGAACAGATGCTGCGGCTGCCGCTCGCCGCACAGGCGCAGCACGCCCGCCAGCAGGTTGCCCGCGGCCGAAAAGCTGTTCTGCCAGTAAAACCGGCGGTCGGAGGTGGCGCCGTAGCTCCGGTCGAAGGTATAGGTATACCCGACCGACGGGATGAACTGGTTGCGGAAGCTCAACGCGATGGCCGGATTGGCCTTGAGCGTCTGGTCGAACGACTCGGTTGTATGCAGCAGCCGGTTGTAGACAAGGCGGAAGACCGTGAGGGAGTGACTGCTCGACGGCGAGGTCCGGAAGTCGTACCCGGCCGAGCCGCTGAAGGCGATCAGGCGGAAATAGTCGGGACGGTTCATCAGGTTCAGTCCCAGCTGGAATGAGGTCTTGCGCGGCGCGGGCAGGCGCTCCGACAGGCGTCCGAAGGCCAGCAGGCGCGGCACGTCGAGCGTCGCGTTGAGTCCCAGCTCGTAGGAGTTGAGCCGCGAGGAGCGGCCGCCGGAGTTCTTGTTGCCCGTCTGCCACTCGTAGGAGCCGTCGAGCGCAACGGAGAAGATCTCGCCGCCGCGGAAGAGGTTGTTGTCGGAGAGCTTCAGCGAGATGCCCGGTCCGAGAAAGCTGTTCGACTTGGAGGTCACGTCGGTTTCGAGCGAGACCGAGACCGGGTAGTCGAACTGCGCGTCGATGCGCACGTCGATCTCCCGGCCGCCGCGCAGCGAATCGAGCGGCGGCACGCTCATGCCCACCGAGCGGAAGACACCGAGCTTGCCCAGTTCGTTGAGCGTGCGGTTCTGCGCATCGACCGTGAAGAGCTCGCCGCGCCGGAGCGCCAGCGCCCGGGCCAGCACCCGCGGGCGGAGTTTCAGCGGCCGCTGGGCCACGACCTCGGCATCGCGCAGCCGCAGCGTGTCGGCCGGTCCGGGCTCGACGTTACGCAGGGCGACGGTGATCCCGCCCACGCGGTAGGATTCGAGCGCCGCGGCGGGCACGTCGGGCTTGAGCACGAGCCGCAGATCGACACGCCGCGGCGCGAGGGTCGTGTCGGCGAGGTATTCGAGGTACTCGGGACGGAAGTAGTAGTAGCCGCGGTTGCGCAGCTGCGCGGCGATGCGGCTGCGCTCCTGCGTGAGCGTATCGAGGTTGTACTGCGCCCCGGGACGCAGCAGCGACGTTGCCTGCAGGCTGTCGAAGAGCGGGCGGAGCGTCCCTTCGGGCTGCGGATAGGCGATCCGCGAATAGGTGTAGGGCGGCGCGACGTGCAGCGTGTAGTCCACGCGGGCCTTGCGGCCGTGCTTGCGGTAGCGGAGGCTGCATGCGGCCTGCGAGCCGAAATGGCCGTAGTTCTCGAGCGCCTGCACCGCCACGCGGGTCCGCAGGCCGGGCTGCACGGCCGACAGCAGCACGGGCTGCTTGGCCAGCCGCTTGTAGAACCAGTAGCGGAACCCCTTTTCGCGGGGCGTATAGCAGTAGTTGTAGGCCCACAGTCCGATCGGGAAGGGGGTGCGCAGGTAGGGGCTGTAGAGGGGGTTGTTCGGCGCCACGGACAAAGGCTCCCGGGCCGCGGACTCGGCCGCCGCGGAGAGCACGACGCCCGAATCCGCCTCGATGCGGATCCGGTGCACGCCCGTATAGAGGACCTCGCCCTCGCCCAGGCGGCGCGTCGTGGAGCAGGCGCCGAGCAGCAGCGCCGCAGCCAGCACAAGACAGCTAACGGGATGTCGCAGCGGATTCATTGTCTTTCTGTTGTTTTTCGAGCCGGCGTTTCGTCAGCCGGAAGAGGTCCGTAAAGCGGAGCAGCCGCTTGCGGATCACGAAACCGACGCCCGTCTCGGTGATCTCACCCTCGAGGATGCTCTCGTAACCCGTATGGCGGAAGAGTTTGATGAACATGTTGTCGCGCTTGTCGAGCATGTACTCGAGCGAGACGTCGCCGATGATGTTCTCGCGCAGGTTCTGCGTCGGGTCGGCATCCGTGCTGAACGACCCGCCGATCACGGCCCGCACGCGGTTGCCGAAGAGGTTCTTCGACAGCCGGTAGGAGTAGTCCGTATGCTGGCCGCCGGGGTCGCTCTCTCCGTAGGAGTCGATGCCGAAGCTCAGGTCCACCCCCTTGAGGCTGTTCTGCGCCCAGCGGTTGAGCTCCTGCTGGAGGAAGGCGTTGAGCGGATTCCCGGTCGCAACCTTCGCCGTCGAGCCGGGGCCCGAGTAGGTGTTGTAGACGAGCAGCCCCATCGCCTGGTTGGCCCGCTGCTCGGCCGTCAGCGAGTTGAGCTCGTTCTGCATCGCCAGATCCTCCGGAGCCGCGAGGTCGAAGCTGATCTCGAGGTTGTCGAGCGAGTTGCGGATCGTGATCGAGATGTCGAAGTTCACGGCGCGCGACTGCTGCCCGTCCGTCGAGACGTTTGCCCGCACGCTCTCCACGGCCGTGATGTCGAACGACGGGTCGGCCACGTTGCCAATCCACTCGACATAGCTTCCGGGGCGTATTCGGAAGACCTTGCGCGCGATGATTGGCGGGTTGTAGCTCACCGTACCGCCCGAGAGCAGGTATTTGCCCGTCAGGCGCACGTCGCCCAGCGGGTTCATCGAGTAGGTCAGCCGGCCGCCGCCCTCGAGGTCGACGCGGTTCTGCCCGTCGGCCGAGAGGTCAACACCGGCGCGCACGTCGTCGCTGATGTCGACGTCGAGCTGCAGGTCCATGCCGCCGATGCGCACCGTGCGGGGCGCTTCGGCGGGCGGCTCCTGCGTGTCGAGTTCGTCGAAGGAGACGAACGAGACGACCTGCTGCGGCCGTTCGCGCACGTCCATCGGCGCATCCTGCATCACATAGGAGATGTCCGTGCCGCCGAGCAGGGCAACGCGGCCGCGCACCGCCAGCTCATCGACCGGTCCCCGCGCCGTGGCATCCAGATCGAGGTAGGCCGTGCCATAGACCGCCGTGCGCTCCGTGCGGGCGACGTTCACGGCCTGGAAGTCGGCCGCGTGCAGCGCGAGGTCGACCGTCGGCGCCGTCAGGTTCGACAGGTCGAACGCACCGTCGAGGGTGAGGGCGCGTTTGTTGGGCGCCGTGACGGCATAGCGGTCGAAGCGCACGCGGCTGTCACGGATGCGGATCGTGTCGGACGAGAGGGCGAAGGAGGTGCCGATCATCGGTACGCGGAGCTTCGTGCCCGTGAAGTGCAACCCGCCGTCGATCTGCGGCGCCGTCGCCGTTCCCGTCGCGCGGAGCGAGCCGCCGAGCGAGCCCGACAGGCGCAGCAGGTCGGCCGGCAGGAAGGCGTTGGCCCGCTCGAGCGGGAAACTCGGGATCGTGAGGGCGAAGTCGAGCGGTTGGGGCTGCTGCGGCTCATAGCTGCCGCGGGCCGTCAGCACCTCCGCGCTGTCGAGCGTCAGGCGGAGCGCACCGCGGTAGCCGCGCCCACCGGCATAGGAGAGGCCGAGCCCCACGTCGCCGAAGCGCTGTCCGTCGTAGGAGAGGCCGGCCACCGAGACCTCGCCCCCGACGGCGAGCGAGTCGGCCCGGCGCTCGAGCTGAATGCCCGCCCCGAGCACGCCGTCCAGCGGCGGGGCCACGGGCAGCGCCTCCAGCATCGAGGCGATGCGCAGTCCGGCCATGTCGAGCCGCAGGGCATCGGGGGCATCCGGCGTCTCCTGTACGGGGAGCGTGCGCAGGGCGAAGCGCTGCGCGCCGTGCGTGAGGTCGAGATCGGCCCGGAGCGTGCCGTCGAATCCGTAAATCACGTAGTTGTCGGGGTTCACCGACCAAAGGGCCGAGCCGAAGAGCGGCGCGGCGGGTCCCAGCGCGGCACGAACCAGCGAATCGGACCACACGACGTCCCAGCCGAAGCGCGTGACATCCGCCCCGGCACGGTTTTGCAGGGAGAGATCGACCCGGCAGCTGTCCGCCTCAAGGTGACCCGTGAGTGCGGCGCGCGCCGCCTGCTCCAGTCCGCCCGAGGTGTTGTCCAGCAGCACGCCGTAAGTCAGCCGCCGCCCCTCCTGCCGAAGCCGAATCCCCGCCGTATCGAGCCGCAGCCCGCCCGACGCGAGGTTTGTCACCCCGGCCCGCACGAGCAGGGGCAGCGTATCGCCGTGCACGGCCTCCGCACGCAGCGAGTCGAACGAAGCCCCGCGCATCTTCAGCAGGTTGTTCACGATGTTGTTGCGCCCGGCCGTCAGGTGCAGCCCGAAGGCCGGAAGCGCAGTCCCCAGCCGCTCCATGTCGAGGTGCTGCGTGCGCAGCTGCCCCAGCAGCGTGTCGGCTCCGGCCGCGAATGCTGCCGTGAGCGAATCGAGCCCTCCGCGTGCGGCGAAGGTGAGCGACAGATCGCCCGAGCGAAGCGCGGCCCGCGTCGCCAGGCTGTCCGTGGAGAAGCTTGCAGCGGTCGGACGGATGCGGTCCGTGCGGCCGTCACTGCGGATTTCGATGCTGTCCAGCCTGATCCGGGCCGCAAAGCGCCGCCCGGCGGCCGAGGCCTCGGCATCGAGCGTCAAGGAGCCGCCGAGCGGTTCGGGCGTCACGCCGAGCGCCGCCAGATCGACCTCCGCCACGCGGCCCGAGAGGGCGATCCGCTGTGCCTGCGCAGTCAGTTCTCCCTCTATTTGCAGCGCAAGCCGCAACGCCTCGTTGTCGTCGAGCAGGCGCCCCGTGAGGCGGTGCTCCGCCAGATCGGCTTCGAGTTCGAGCCCGCCCAGATCGCGTCCCTGCCAGACCACGCGGCCGACCTGCGCCCGCAAGGCTGCCGAGGTCCGCGCCGCAAACGGATCGAACCCCTCGCCGCGGGCCGTGAGAAGCAGGTCGAGCACGCCGAGCGAGTCGGCCGGGAGGAAGGCCCCGAGCGGGAAGCTGTCGCAGCGCAGCAGGGCGTCGTAACGCTCCGCCCGACCGTCGTAGCGTCCGTCGAGAAGCAGCCGTCCCTCCCCTGCCGTCAGCGTCGCCGTGCCATCGTAAGCCACACCGTCGGCCCGGACCCGGCCCCGCAGACCGACCCCGCGGGGAACCGCCACGCGGCGGCGCAGCGCCGTGTCGGGCAGCAGCGCCAGCAGCGGATTCAGGTTATCGAAATCACCCCGGAAGCGGAGGTCGGCCGCCAGACGCCGGGCATCGGTCAGGTTGCGCACCGCACCGTCCGCCTCCACTGCGGCCAGCCCGGGCGACGAGACGCCCAGCGTCAGCCGCCCGATGTCGCCCAGCGTACCGTCCGCAGCCAGGTGCATGCGCACGTCGCGCCCCTTGAGCACGGCAAGCGGCAGCCCGGGACGCAGCAGCAGCGCATCCCCGGGTGCGATCCGGGCCGCGAGGTCGGCGGCGACAGCCGCCGCAGGGTCCGCCTGCAGCGCCCCCGCCCCGGCCGACAGATCGGCCTGCAGCGAGGAGTTTGCCGTGTGCAGGTTGAAGTCCGAGAGTGCGATGCCGGCCGAATCCATGCGGAAGCCGCCGTCCAACTGCTGCACGTCCACACCGCACCGCTCGGCAAAGCGCATCCGCCGGATCAGCAGGGCGATCTCCGCGCCCCGGTTGCGGATCGAGTCGATCTCCAGATCGAGTCCCGACAGGGCGATGCACTCCGGATCGAAGCCCGCCGCGGGAGTGTGGCCCAGCGTTCCGTATTCGACGCGGTTGTCCGCCAGCACGACGCTTCCGATCAGCACGCTCCACGGCTGTGACGCTGCGGCGGCTGCCGACTCGGGCCCAGCGGCCCGCTCCACCGCATCGTGCCCGGGAGTTCCGGCCGTCGCACGCGCCGGGACCGGCTGCGAAGCGTCGGCCGCCGCGGGAGCTGTCCGGTAGGCATATTCGCCCCGTTCGAGCAGCAGGCTGCCGACCGCCACGTCGCGGTCGCCCAGCCGGACCACGCACCGCTCGACCATACCGCCCGGCAGGCGCACCGCCAGCTCCGTAACCGACGGCGCCGTCCGCATGCCGAAGGCGGTGTTGGCCACGACGAGCCGACCGACCGCCACCGTCCAGGCCGGCGACGTTGTGCTGTCCGTTTTCTCCGGGGTATCGGTAGCCTGCAGGTCGAGCGAAATGTCGGCATCGGAGAGCGACACCGTCCCGAGGTCAACCCTGTGCGCCGGAAGCCCGACGCGGCACTCCTCAAGCGCAAACCGCCCCGCCGCAAGGTGCAGCTCCATCCCGCCGAGCGAATCGGCATAGCGGGCCGCGAGGTCGCGCAACTCGAAGCGGTCGACGACCACCTCCCTCCGCAACAGGGGCCACAGCGCAGCATCGAATGAAAGGCGCCCGCAGTGCAGCAGCGTATCCGCCCCGTCGCGCAGGAGGGTCCCCTCGACGGTCAGACGCAGCGGAAACGACAGCCGCAGCCGTTCGACCGACAGCTCCATGCCGAGCGCCTGCGAAGCATACGCCGCGGCCTTGCGCCGGACAAGGTCCTGAACGGCCGGCACATAGAGCAGAGCCGGCAGCAACAGCACCGCGAGCAGAAGCCCCGCCAGCGTGCGGAGCGTATGTTTCATGATTTTTTTCAACATCCGTCTTCCGGGAGTTTGCAACCTCCCCCCAAGTCCTCAAATTTCGTGCAAGGTACGAAATCCGCACGACTTCCAGACGCCCGGCGCCGAAATAAATTCACCCGGTCCGACACACCGATCCCGGATAGCCACCCCGCGTCCGGGACGGCGGTCGTCCAAAAACAAAAACCCCGGCACCTTGCGGTGCCGGGGTTTTGCATGACAGCCTGCAAATTCGTTCCTCGCACGACGGCAGTACCGGCCCTCCCTTCCGGAAAACGCCCCTGTTTCGTGAAGCCCATCCGCTTCATTCCCGTTCATAAGACAGCGGGGCCAGTGTTATTCGTCGGACGCGGTATCCACAAAATCAAGCAGCCGGAATTCGGCCCCGTCGTAACGATAGATCCATTGCGAATGGCTGTCATCCTGAAAGAGCAGAAGTACCGTCTTCCCGTTCTCTTCGTATGCCGAATCCGTATAAAACCGGAACCGCCGTTTCGCCCCGGACCGGTGAAAAATCCGCTCGTCAAGATAGGCTCCAGCCACAAAAAAAGGATGACCGCCTACTCTATCACGCCGTAATAGTCCTCCGAAGCGGTTTCGGAGAGAGAGAAAAGGAGATCAAAGGCCTCAATCTGAATGGTCGAATCGGCCTGAAAGAAGATGGAAAATTTCGTGTCGGACCGATAATAGTCCCGTGTACGCTCCTCGGCAAGGACCGCGTCCAGTACCGGCAGGAGCTTCTTCTCAGCCACCGTGAGAAGGTCGAGGTCATCGTAGCGTTCGACCTCGGAGATCTGGCAATATGCGCAGCACAGAGACAGGCAGAACAGCGCCGCAAACAAATATTTTTTCATAGCATCAATTTTTTGTGACCAAGGAGAATCGAAACGCTTCGCTTCGGGTGTCCGGACACGAAATCTCCATCCTCTGTCAGCAACCCGATTTCCGCCCCTTTCTCAGTTGGGACAGGTGTGCCAGCGTAGAAATCTCCTAAAGCCGGATTCTGTCTTTTACAACCTTCACAACCCGTACGACCTCATTGTTCCGGGGGTTGCCTGCGGGATATTTCAGCACCAGACTATCCCCCCTCTGCGCAACAGGTAATTTGTGCGTGGAATACTCGCCTCTTATCGTATCACCCTGATACTCGAACTCATAGCAGACAGTCATCTTGAAACGGTTACCCCTCAACGGCCAGGTCTTCGTTTCATGCACATACGCTCTGACATATTCGTATTCCGTTGGCCGGCAACCCAATACCGGCAATAAAGATACGAAAAAAAGCAAAGCGACGATTTTGGGGATTTTATTCATATCCATAAACCTTGAGTTACACGCTACTACCGTATTTGAACCGCGTCCAGTCTATCCGCCGAACCGATACCCGCGGGCAAATCTGCCGGAACAAAGCGACAATCTGCCACCGTCACTGCCATCGTCCATATTTTTTATCATATATGGCAAAAGACCGGTTATTGACAACGATGGAATCCGATCCCGGCATCTTTTCTATGCACATTCCGGTTTTGGCATAATGCAACAAAGGTTTGTTGGCGAGCAGCTGCAATATGCCCTCTCGGTCATCATACCGGTATGGATATTCGACCGGCAAGACCTTGCTGAACAAAAGAGGCTCCGCCAACCTGATATGGAGACGTTCGTCCTTCACATCGACAATTTTCCCCGTAAATTCAACCGCAGCAATCTCCCGCTTCGCCTCCTCGCAATGTTTTTTCATCGTTCGCATGTACCCGATACCGTAAGGCAGATAAAATACGGAATAAATCGCCAGCATACAAACAACAACAACAGCACCTGCAATTGCAATTGATCGTTTCATGGAATAAAATCTATTGGTTTCACCTTCCAGTTGTCATCGGCAACGCCCGCAGGCACGGTCAGACGGGTCATCCCGATGTTAATTGTTACAGATTATTTTATGTTTTCCATCAACTCCCGAATCAGGTATACCCACAAATCCGGATTGATGGGGCACGGAGCGGTTATCGATGGCAGGCAATATTCCCCATACCGGTTATCATACTCGTCCTTTATAACGAAATAGGAGGGAACTCCAGCCATACAGGTTGCATCGGGGAGATCCGTTATCGGCTCCGCAGCATATCGTGTAAGATCAAATGCCTCTTTCAGCATTTGCCGGTCCGTTTCCGCCCTTTTCAACTCTTTTCTTTGTTTTCGGGATATGTGTCTCTTTCGCTTCAGCTGATCGATGATTGAATCGTGGTCGATTTTTTTCATACCGACAACATGGCAGGCACTGTCGATTGATACGACATATTCATTGCAGGCACTGTCCGAATGAATGACAATATAGTAATGCTCGTTCTTGAGTGAGTATACCATTTTTCTTCCTGTAATGGTCCCAAACCCGGACAATACAATATCCGCTTTGGCTCGACTTTCATCCAGAGAACGGGATAATCCCGCAGTTTCCCCCTGTTGAGCGAAACAGCAGCTTGCCGCTACAAGAGCAAAACAAAGGATGATTATTCTTTTCATTGTAGGACTTGATTAGCCTTCAGATGTTATCATTTTGTCGCTCATACCCCTCCCGTATTTCCCATGCAGCAGGCATACAGCGAAAACGGATGATACCGCATACCAAATCTACTGAAAATAAGGCAATCATGCAAATCGCCGCAATCAAACCTGTCGGGCTCATAACAGTAGGACCTGTTTCAGCGCCGAGGTTCGATTCTCATCACCTGTTCCGGATTCCGGACGGCACGACTTCAGTTCGTCTTCTTGGGAACCAACCAAACATCACACCCCCAAATGATCCCATAGCCTCCAAATCTTGTCACATCATCCCTGTCACTACACGACAGTTGTTTTGACCATTCCCGATATTTTCGGGAGCAGGCTTCATAAATACGGGTTTCCAATTCCGATACGGTCTCATTCTCGAACTGGGACTTCCATTCACCGGTATCCTCATAGTATATCGACTGCGAGCGGACGACGCTGGCTTCGTCAATCCGGGCGTCCTCTCCGAATAGAACAGCTGCCATATAATATGCCTTTATCGTATCACGGATACAATCTGCTTCGATCTCTACGGGTGTGTACTTGTGGCCCGATGAAAGCGGTGCCAAAAGAGTGGGCTCTTTCTGTACAGACGAGGCGGGATTCTCATTAACCGCCCCGGAATCCAGGCAGTCGACCGCTCGATTCGTATTCCTGGGCACCAGTCGGACTCTATACGTCCAGGCAAACGCAGTGTGACCATAAAATCTTTTCACATGAGGCATATCACTATACGGTTGCCGTTTTAACCATACCAGAAACTTTCGGGTGCAGGTTTCATAAATACAGTTTTCTAATTCCGATCTGGGTTCATTATCATAATAAGATATATACTTCCATTCACCTGCGTCTTTCGCATCTCGATAATGTATAGAATGCATGCGAAGTCTGCCGGCTTCATCAACCCGAATGTTCTCTCCGAATTTCTTGTCGAAGTAAATTGCTGCTCTATAAAGAACATTTATCGTATCACAAATACAGTCTGCTTCGATCTCGATGGGAGTAAACTCCTGATCCTCTAAAAGCGGTGTCAAAAGAGGAGTTACCTCCTGTCCAGACACCTGCAACGTCCATCCCAATATGGCCCCTAATAGCAAAATTCGTTTCATATGCTTTTATTTATTTTTTATACCCGTCCAAAAGTCGAATAATATCGAGTGAGTCGGGTTTATCTTTATCAGAGGATATGTACTATATGTCCCGCTTTGATTCACTTGTGCCCCTGCTTTAAAATTACAAACAGCATCAACCATTGCTGTTTTCGAATAGCCATTCTCAACCAAATCGGTAAAAGATGTCTGCCAGGCAACTGCCGCAGCAGAATCGTCAATGCCCAGACTGGTCATCGACCCAAGATCTTTTCCTCCGTTTGATATATAATTCTGGGAAACCCCATATCCAAAAACATATGCCTCGACCTCATTGAAAATTGTTTGGCCGCCTTGTCCATATTCATACTGCACACAATGCATCAATTCATGGGCCGTACCCTCAACAGTCCTAACGTCATGTGTAGCACCAAGCATTTGGGCAGATATTTCCTTCCCTCCATTTTCATGCGACCTAATTGTAGCTCCCGCACCTTTTATTGTCGGGGAGGGGCACCTTCTCTCCCGTTCGGGGCAACGAACTTGATGGGATTTCCCATGCAGCAGGCATACGGCGAAAACGGATGATACCCGTATGCCCAATCAACCGATCGGAAGAAAGTTCCGAACGGCATATACGACACACAGGATTTCGCCCAGAATCAGCAGGAAGATGAATGGCAGATAAACATACCACCTCTCCGGCCGGCGCTCCTTTTTGTTGATGACAAACAAAAGGATAAAGAAGACAACAGGCATGATGCATGATAAATCCAGAACATTGGACCGGAACATCACACCCGCAATAAGACAATAGACCGGGAACAGCAGAAATCCTGCCGCTGCAATATTTGCCAGGATCCATCCCAACAAGGGATACCGTGCAAGATTCGACAATCCGACAACGGCGCACAGCGCAAAAAACAGATCCTGTGCCGAGTATAGATACGATTTATAACCGACCAGACCCAAAACACCTTCCTGAAAATAGCGGTCAATCGGATCTGCCAGTATATACACACAGGACAGCACAATGACGCATCGGATAAAGATACATGTCTTCCTACCAGTCAGACACTGCATTTCGGTAGTCTTCCTCATTGTCGAAATGTCTATAATGAATATTTTGATCTTTATCAATATAAACTTCTATGTAAAATGTTGCTGATATATCACCCGAGGTGCTGACATAACTAAATCCAGCTTTGTTCCCGTCTTGACTGGAATCTATTTTTGTGAACCCGGATATTTTTGCATCATCAGGGAAAAAGAAGGGAGTAAAATTAGAGAGGCCACCGTATTTGGATCTTATTGGACCTTCGTCCCAGGATGAGCGTAAATAATTGGCAAAGCCCACAGCTGCTTCTTCAAGAAAAATAACTCCTTTTATTACACCATTATATCGTCTTATCTTACCGATATCATCCTGAAAACCATGAAACAGTTCATGACCCATTGCTATTGCGCTTGAAAGTGAACCTCCATCTACCTTTGAATGCCACGGATTCCTGACATATGAAATTGTTCGGCTTTTATAATCGTAAGAAGAACTCATCGTCCAAAAGGTCCCATCAAGGGTGTATGTTTTGGCAGAGGTTATCATTCGATCTACAACCATTCTACCTTTATGTGTGGCAACAATCTTCCCCAGATTATACATAACTCCAGACGCATTATTTGCAACTCTTAATTTGTTCCCGTCCGGATCAACAAACTTGATGGGATTCCCCATGCAGTAGGCATACGGCGAAACCGGATAATACCCGTACGCCAAATTTACTGAAAATAAGGCAATCATGCAAGTATCCACAGTCAAAAATTTCCGTTTGCACCGGCACGGAATCACCTCGCGTGTTCACAGAACAAAAGAAGACGGCCGGACATACTTTTTTGAGGCGCAGATGCGTTATTTTTTACGAATCCGCCACCAACCTGCCCGAAAATGAAAAGAAAACTGGCCCTGCTGATCGGCTCGCTGTGCCTGCTTGCAGGCTCCGGACAAGCCGCGGAGCTCTCCCCCTACACCGAATTTGCCCGTGCATACGGCATCGTCCGCTACTTCTCACCCAATCCCTACACGGAGAAGTGGTCCGAGAGCGACTGGATGAAGGTCTGCACGCTGTTAGCCTCCCGAATCGACACACAGCCGCTGGAGCAGGTATTCCGACCGCTTGCCCCGACCCTCGTCTTCTCGGAGGTGCCGACACCGCCCCGGAGTGCCGACACCCCGGACGCCCTCGCGCGATATTACAGCTACAGCGGCTCCGGAGAACTGCACATTCCGTTTATCGCCCGGCTGCTCACCCCCGGACTGGCCCGGTACATCCCCTATTACAAAAGGCTGGAGCGGGTCGCCGACCGGCAGGACACCTTGGCAGCACCGCAGCCCGGAACATACTACACCTACCGGGTGGCGGAGGGAAGGTACCTGCATATTCAGCACGCCCTGCCCAAAGAGCAGTTCGACGGACGGGCAACGCGCCGCCTGCTCGCCGAGGCGAAAAGCTACTGGGACAACCACCGAAGTGCGGACAAGACCCTCTCCCCGCGACGCAGTTTCATCTTCGGGCTGCTGGCCGATAAGGCGGTCCGCACGGCCGATCTGACGGTCCGCTGGAACATCATCCGCCACTTCTACCCCTATTACGAGGAGGAGGGTCTCGACTGGGAGCCCCGTCTGGAGGAGTACCTGCAGGAGGCGGTCGGGATGGAGCCCCCTGCAACCTTCGAGGCCGTACTCGGATGGCACGACCTGCTGTGCCGCTTTTTCCATCCGATCAGGGACGGGCACCTCTTCGTGCGCAGGGACATGACGCTCTCGGGGCTGCGGTCAACCTACCTACCCGCCTATTATGCGGACGTTGAGACGGTCTGCGTGAACGACACGCTGCTCATCCGCTCGGCCGGGGCCCCCTGGCGCGAGCTCCACACCATCGACGGACTGTCCGCCGCCGAACGCATGGAGCGCTGCCGGACGGCTACCTGCGCCGCGACGGAGGGCCATCGCGACGTACTGGCTGCCCGCGAACTCTTCGCCGCTGCGGCTTACGGCACACCGTTTGTCATCCGCAGCAGCGATCCGTCGGGCACGGAGTGCATCGACACGCTCTATGCCTGCCAGCCGGACGCCCCGATGCCGCAGCGGGAGGGTCCCGCAATCCGACGCGGCGGAGAGGGAATCCTCTACGTCGACGCCTCGTCGCCCGAGGTGACCGAGAAACGGTTTCTCGCGGCGCTGACGCCCGACATCAAGGCGCTCTGCTTCGACCTGCGCGGCCTTCCTTCGGTCCGTTTCGAGGCCATTCTGGCGCATCTGATCACCGCCGACGCGGCAGCCCCGGCGACAGAGGTGCCGATCACCCGCTTCCCCTTCCAGGAGGGTGTGGCGTGGCACATCGGCTCGGAAACCCTCCGGGCCAAAGCGCCACATGTGGCCCTGCCCGCAACCTTCCTGTGCGATGCCGGAACCGTCAGCTGGGGTGAAACCATCCTGCTTATGGTGCGCCACTACCACCTGGGCGAGATCGTCGGACAACCGACGGCCGGGACCACGGGCGACATGACGCAGTTCGCACTGCCCCTGTTCCCCTTCTCCATGACCGGCATGCGCATGCACGGCATGGACGGAGAGCCGCACCACGCCCGCGGCATCGTTCCCGACCGGATCGTCCCCCGCTACGCCTCCGATCGTTTGACGGGCCGTGACCGCACGCTGGAAGCGGCACTCGATGCCGTCCGATAAAGTATCGATACGCTGTAGGGCTCCCCTGAAAAGCCAATGCAAGACAAGCCTCCACGAGCATTGCCGTAAGAGCCTCCCTACGGCAAAATCTGTTATCTTCACAACTCTCGTCTGGCCCCTCCGAACCAGGTATTATTCCGAATAGTGGACCCGGAACATAAAACAGTTCAGACACGCCTTCGGTGTGCCTGGATGGAAGCGAAACGATCTATTGCATACTACCGGACCAGATTCCAGGAAAAGTATCCTCTTTATTTGCCCCTTCCGTGATACACGGTTTGGGACCTTGTTCACTTCAGCAACAAAAAAGGCCGACGAATCGAATCGTCGGCCTGCCCTTTTGAAGCGTTCTGTGCTATCTCAACAATACCGTCACAGCATGTCCTCCGGCGTCAGCGGCGTATAGGGACCGTCCTTCACCTCGAAGATCACGGAACTTTCGTGTACCTCCAACGTATGCCACTGCCCCTTCGGTATCTGAACTCCGTAGTTGCCTCGCCGGGGATCAAGCTCGAAGCGCTGAATCTCCCGACGGGTATCATCGTAGAACATCACATCGATACGCCCCCGCAGCAGCATGTAGGTCTCCGCCGTATGCGGATGCCGATGAATCGGCAATACCGTACCCGGCTCCAGGGCATTCAACAACCGCTGTGCCTTGGCATCCAATGTCTCGTGCAGATTGTAGTTCATCCGCAGCCGCTCCGACGCCTTCGCCTTCGCAGCCACTTCATCCAAAAGTTTATCGTCGATCAACATAATAAAATCGTTATTTTGAGGTATTTCTTAAATACTCTTCATGAAGATGATAATATTTCTTCTTGAACAATATATATAGAACACTCAACAGGACAAAAACTCCTAACAAATACATCCAATGTGCCCTAACATCGTTAGGTATCAGATATATAAATACAACAGATACCACTAATTGGATGAGGGCATAAATCAAAGATACTACCGGATGGCTTATTTTCAGTTCATTGGCCATAAGTTGATAAACATGTTTACGGTGAGCCTGTCCAAGGTTTTCATGCAAAAGAATCCTGTGACATATAGTCAGACAGCCGTCTACGCCATATACAAGCAGGAATACGAGCCATGTAATATCTCCCGTCTTGGCGATCAGTGCACCGATGGCAAACAAAAGGATAAATGCTATTCCGACGCTACCCACATCCCCAGCAAAGCATTTTGCCTTACCTCTTGGCCTGAAATTGAAAAATGAAAACACTATTATGGCTAACAATGCAACAACCAGGAAAGAAGTATCTACAAAATTGTAAATCCGATTAACAAACAATAGCGGCAAAAGAACTGCGGCTGAATAACCGGCCGTAATACCATTGATGCCATCCATGAAATTGTAGATGTTCGTCGCTCCTACGCATACGATAAGAGCCACAACGATAAAGCCCATCTTCATCCATAGCCCATCTGTTTTGATAAAAGAATCATCTCCAGTCATAATGAAAAGCTGCCAAATAAGAAGCCCCATTGCCGCAAATTGGACTATAAGTCTGACTGAATCTGGAAGGGAATGAATATCATCAATAAAACTAATTCCGGCAGCCAGCGTCACTGCCACAAGAAACAACGGATACTGAAACCCGAAGAATGCGCTCCAGATCCAGGCTCCCAACAGGAAAATGATTCCTCCGCCTCGCAATACGGTCGAGGAATGACTGCTTCGTTCATTCGGTTTATCGATGATATTGAATTTTTCAGCGATCCTGAAGTACAATAACTCCAAGATGAGGAGAATCATCAGTATGATTCCATATATTAGGCATATATTCATAATACTACAAATACCACATAATAATAATCGCAATAATTCATATAATAAAGGACAGCAGTATTATATTAGCTATTTTGTTATACTAAATCTTATATTATCTAGTATTATCATAGAGATCTTGTGGAATCCATAACCTATTGGTATACTTACCAAACAAGCAATAATATATGGAATTATATTACCTATTGATGGAAGGTTTAGTACTACAAATACTGCAACTACCAATTTTGGTAGTACACCATTAAGTATATAGGATTCCAATGAAATCTTTCCCATAATCTGAAAAAAAACTCGTCCCCATTTCCCACACGATTTGATTAGTTTACATAATACAAAAAGTAACGGTAAGATTATGAAAAAATATCCATATACCAGATGGTGTGTAATAATTATTATTAATATACCCAAAATGGATAAAATGATAAGCCCCCATAATGGTAGTTGTTTATTCTCATTAATAGACTGCCCTAACGCAATACCAAGGACAAAAGCGGGTGCTCGAACTGCAACAAACTGTATATTTTCTATTACATCATTCAATAAGCCTGATCTAAATGAAGTAGGCACGAACAAACCCAAATAAAGGACTAAAACGAGAATTACTACGGCTTTCCATTGATACTTCATTATTAAACGGTAAAACAAAGGAGAGAGAAGATATAAAGGAATGAGTGCTGCAATAAACCACGGAGCATCATGAGATACATAGAATCGTAATGTTGACAATCCAAATAAATAATCCATAAAGTTTGAACCAATCGGTTGCCCCAATGCATATCTCAAAATATCAAAAGGTAAAATTGTTACAAGATATGGAACAAATAACTTTAAATACCTATGAATATACCAATATTTGATCGCTCCGCACTTAGTTTTTGAAAGGCTATTCCACATTCCCATTCCTGAAAGGAATAAAAAAAGGTCAACACCAACATTGCCTAACGAAAGAATATACCGTACTGTTACTGATAAATCTACATAACCGTACAAATGACAAATTAGTATGCATAACGCACTGATACCCATCAGTTCTGTACGGAATATCGATAACTCACCTAATTTTACCATTACTTCATCTCATGAATTGCCTTATCAAACTTGTATATGCATATTTATCCTCTATGCTCATGGAATCGATATTTCCTTATACCATAGGAGTCAATAGAGAAGTTCTATGTTTTAAATGAAAATCATCGAAGGTAGATAAATACCAACCATATCACATATGTCAGATTAGTTAACCATTGAAAGAGAAAGAATCTGTCATACCTTATAGTTCTCAAGTACATCCATAGGACTCCAATCTAATTCCTTACATGCTTTTTCATTGCTAAATGTGAGGCTTTTTGTCATCTTCTCTAACTTATAACTGTTAATGGGAGCACTCGGTCCCACGATATCACCTACTTTAGCCATACACCAAGCAATCCAATATGGGATAGAAATCGGCATATGTTTTCCTAACTGACGTGCCACAGAAGCAGATAACTCTCCGAATGAAGGCTGTCTAGTATCACACACATTGTAGATTCCTCCTTTCTTTACCAAAGCCGGTAGGATATTAGCAATATCCTCTGCCATTAAGATGCTTTTTACGACTTTTCCACCAGCTATATTCATGTAAAAACCTTTTTTTACACCATTTACCATTGCCCCCAAATTGCCAGGTGCATTTTTACCAGCAAGAAGTGATGGGCGAAGAATACCAAGAATAACATTATGCTCATTGCACCACTTCGATAAATACCGCTCAGCCATAATTTTGCTCTTGGCATATGGGGTAGCCCCATCAAGAGGATGATCCTCTGTGATTAGCTCTCCGAATTCGCAGCCATATACCGCCACCGAACTAATGAAGATCAAAGCCTTAGGCGCGCCAACTCGCTCCAAAGCTATACATAAATTTAGAGTTCCCCCATAATTTATATCATAGAATGCCTGTTTTTCAGCCTCCGTTTTAGGCAATACATGCGCTTTCCCGCAGGCATGCAATACCACGTCATATCGCTGATTAAGAGATGGCACTTCTTTTGCAAGATTAGCCTTAATCATATCATCTGGAGTAATGCCACATGTAGTAACTTCATACTGCGTTTTGAGTCGAGGCATTATATTTTTACCTAAAAATCCGGTTCCTCCGGTAAAAAGAAGTTTTTCCATTTATATGGTTTCAAGAAATTTATCTAAAATAATTGTCTTAGAATATTTTTCTTCAGCCACTTTACGAGCTTTTATCCCCATAGACTTTATTTCATCCATATGCCAACCGTCTGGCCAACCACAATATCCGATTTGTTCCTCACGCACGAGTAAATCAATCTCGCTGTCCTTTGGCCCAAAAAAAATTACCGGTCTTCCAGACGCAAGGATGTTATAGATCTTTGATGGCACCCCTAATCCATACATGTCATCCTGCAATGTCACAATAGCAATATGACATGCTGCTAAAACCTCATTTTGCTGACTGCGAAAATACGGGCCATGAAAAAAAACATGTGGGTGATTTAATTTTTTCAGGTTATTTTCCATTGAGCCAGTACCATACACATGTAACTCGACATCGTTAGGCAATTGTTCAATGATTTTATCTAACCCTTGCACACGCCCAATATTACCTGCGTATTCTAGTATAATTTTGCCTTTTGGCATTGGTTGAGGCTGAATATTATCTATGTCCGCCCAATTTTCAATAATAGTAATATCTGGTAGATAATCCTTGCTTTTAGTACCATTTTCAACCTTTTCTTTCAAAACATACCGCATATCACGACCTATCGCGATAAGTTGATCTGCTTTAGAGTATGCTTTATCAAATAGACGCTTGATAAAATTATACATTGGCATTTTAAACCCTGCAGCGAGCGTATTTTCAGGAAAGATATCATGTACCAATACAGTCAACTCAAAGTTTAGTCTGCATTTCAATTTACTCATCAGCAATATTAATGGCGCTGGATTTGTTACTATTAACACCTTGTCTCCTTGCCTTACATACTGTTTAACAATAGTCATCAATCTTTGACTCATTAGCAAAAGAGAGAAAGCTTTTCCTATCGTAGTATTTTTATCCAAATTTAGGCCCTTAATACGATGGACATCAATACTCTCATTAAGATGAAAACTGGTGTTAATGTCAATCTTTTTACGCTTGTCATATATAGCCGGACCACAGATTACCCCCACACGATATTTCTTCACCATCGCATTAGCAATCTCTCCAAGAATATAGCTTGTCGATGTCTCATCTGGAGGGAACAACTCCGTTACAATCCAGAGTCGCTGCATTCGCTGATCTGTTATCATTTCGAGATATTTACTTACATTAATAACTCCGTTTTCACGAACTAATTATAGCTCTGCCCCCAATAATATATCTGTACTTAAATTTTACATTAGCTTTATCGCCATGTAGTCTTTTAATCAAATAATACCCAAACTTTCTAATATTATTTTTGAAAAATATTCTCCCAATCAAGTATTCTAGCATACCATTGAGCTCCAGCCGGTGTCAGATGTCGGCAATCCTGACTAATATAACGATTGTCATCCGTAAAGACGCGAACATGCTCTTGGTCGATCATTGCAGGAGTCAGCAAGTCTATATAGTTTTTCTCTCCCCATGCTTTCTTCCATTGCTCATTTAGGAGAATATAACCATAGTCTTCTATCTCAGCAACTTGCTTAAAATAATCTGCAGATGTTCTATTCTTATAAATGATTCCATTACAACTACCGTAATTCTTAGTGCCTATTCCCATGATTTTGCAATCTGTTTTTTTCTCCTCATGCACAAAAGCTGGTAGTACATCTGGCGATGAAAAACTGAAAATATAATCACTCTGTGATACCTTCTCGTCCAGGCCTTTTTCATCCCAGGTATAACCATAAACGAGATTGATACTATCACGATATTTAGACTCCAACAAAATATTTGCAAAGTCTCGACCAAAACTTACACCTACTACCAAAACATTTAACTTACCATTTTTTATAGGATAGTTCTTATATTGATATACCCTATCACAATATTCGGCAAACTGTCCTCGATGCTCCTGACCTTTGACTACATCCAATTCTGGAATATTCCGTACAACACCAGCATGTAGATACAAATATCCGGCAGGAACGATAACCAAAACAGCGACAAAACACCATACAAAGAAACTTTTATTAGAAACCTTGATCCGCTTCTCTATTAAATAATAACTTAGTATAGAAATGGTCATCGTTACCACAGAAAATCCTAAAACAAAAGATAATGTCACTTTACTACTTATAGAGTAGCGATAGAAAGCCAATAACACCTGATGCCATATAAAAATACTATAACTCATTCGACCAATCCAAGCCAAAAACTTAGATTGTAACAATACATCTCCTTTGTTATTGACAATAATAATAATACCCGTCAATATAACAGTTAGCAAAAGAGCCGTACTCCCAGAAATAGGCATATTATTGGTAAGACTTTTATTCATGCCTATCACTAACGCAGTTGATTGGTTATAACCCAATGCATGCGTAATAAGAGAACAACTAATAACTACTACTAGTAATATAGAAACGAATGAATGAACTGTTGGCTTTTGCAGAATACTTTTTTTATATCATCAATATACAATGCAATAATACCACCAACACCTAACTCAAAGAAACGAAACGGCAACAGATAAAATTTACTACTTTGAGAAGCGATAGGCGCAATATATAAAACGACTGATATTATAGTGAGAATGGTTATAGTATATATCATATATTGCATCTTGTCTTTCTTAAAGCTTACAGCAAGTTTTGATATAAACATCAACACTAACGGCAAAATAATATAAAACTCAAACAATACCCCAACATACCATAGATGCATTAACGGTTTGTAGCCAGTCTGTACATCCCAATAGTTAGTAGTAATCAGAGACAATATGTTTTCTGAAAATATATTGCTGGCAATGACTGTTTGGGATACATTCTCATAGTCGTCAGGTAGCATCAGGAAATAGCCAAGTATCAACGAAAAAGCCGATGCTAAAACTATTAAAGGTAGAAGACGCACTACGCGCTTCTGTATAAAATTAAAAAGGAAAAATCAGAATTGGCAATGGCCCTACATACTGTAGGAATCAAGAGAAAACCATTTATCACAAAGAATATGTCAACCCCTAAATACCCCGACTCCAGCAACCCCATGTGAAATAACACAACTGCAATGATTGCTATACCCTTTAATGAATCCAAGTCTTGTCTATATTCCATATCCGTTTTAAATGTTCTACTAATACCACCAATACCATCCTACCTCTTATAACCCATGAATGTTTACTGGAGCAATCTCATAATCTGTCCTATAAGTCATCAGCCTACATAAAATGTTAGTAACATTATCTTAAATATTTAGCGACTAACACTATTTGTAACATAAATCATAAATACAACTCAACCCCTATAGGCGTCTTTACACATCTACAATACACATTGATATATGCAATATTGCAAAGTCCTCTATTTTATTTATGCCTCCAACTGTACTAACTCATTAATAAGGAATAACTAATCTAAAAAATATGAATAATTAATTGAAAATCTGAATTTCATGAGGCTTTTTGAAATACCTAGTATTGGCTACAGTAACAGTAGGATATATTCTTCTTTACTCCATCAATAAAATAGAAAAGTATCTTTTTGAAAGAGATTGTGTCTGATTAGGATAAAGTTCCTTTTAACAAGGCGCCTATAATTCCATTCAAGACAACATAAATGAATGGTATTTTATTTTTCTTTCTGTTTACACTTTATTTCCTGTTCCATGATCTTTGCATCCACAAGGAAGCGAAACCAATATGCCTGCAAAAAAGCATGCACATAGCCAGGCGTACCATCTAAAAAACCTAGTTTAAGATAGTAGCGATACCAGAAGTAAAGTTTTGCTCTAAGAAACTTAGGCATTTTGTAATAAAAACCATCGCGTAATTTACTGGTCTTTTTTGCCTCATGATAAAGGGTATTTGGATCAGCCTGACCAATCAAACGGGTAGAAAAATAATCTGCTACTTCTCGTGTCGCATACCAATTGTGCTTATTTATCCATGCATCAAGGCTCTTGAAATCATAATGTAAACAATCATTCTTGAGGTCAAGGCTCCTACCTTCGCTAAGAATGACATGTTCCCCCATAGCCCTATTTTCATAACGGCCTTTACCAAACTTGAAGATTGTCAGATTATAAAATGGATACATTCCGCCATGTTTTAAAAAGGTACCCATGAAAGCAATTTTGAACTTCATCACGAACCCGTTAACATCATCATTCTGATGCTCTTTACATGCGGAAACGATCTCTATTCCCAGTTCCGGGGGGACCACCTCGTCAGCATCTATGCGGTATACCCATGTTGTCTTCACATCGATATTATCCAATGCCCAATTGAATTGGGCCGCATAATGAATAAACGGCTCATGATAAAAAATTTCTGCGCCAAGACTCTTGGCTACTTCAATCGTGCGATCTGTACTACCGCTATCTACTACACATACGCGATCTACTACACCATGAAGAGACTCGATGCATCTCTTTATATTCACTTCTTCATTCTTAGTGAGAATAATAGCTGTAATGTCTGTCATTGTCTATTGATATTTACCACTGCCTACTTCGACTAAAAAATCAACAGTATCATTAAAATATTTCTCAAAACTACTAAATTTTAACAGCTGTTTCTTCATCTTGCTCTGCAAGTCCCTACGCACTTTTTCATCTGTTACAGCCTTTATAATTTGCTTAGCAGCTTCTTTGAAATTCTTTGGCGTATAATACAAACAAGAATCGGCAAATACCTCTGTATTAAAGGAGAGATTCGTTGCAACTGTTGGGAGTTGAAAATACATAGATTCGATTGTACTAGCAGAGAAGACTTCCAATACTGATGGCAAAAAACTAATTCTACATCTCCTATATAAAATAGCTAAATCCTGTTGCTTGAGGTTGCCGTGATTTACAATTCTATCCTCGACCCCAAATTCTTTTATCTTTCCTTCAATAGCATGAAGGATAGAAGATGATTGAGGAAGAGTAATATGGAAGCGGTAATTCCTAATACCATACGATTCTTCTAATTCTTTCAAAACATATGGAATAATATCTAGATTCTTATGTTCACCATTTCCAACTGCCGGTATTTCAACCCAAGAACTCTGCTCTTTTATTGGAGCATTATCTAATGATGTGTAGACAGCGGGTAGAACATTGTTAATCACTCGGATATTTTCTGGTTTTTTCCCAAGATCAGTTATTAACCCTTGCTTTACAGCTTCTGTTTGAGTAATAATAAATGGGATTCTACGCACAAGTTTCTTCAGTAACCAAATATGCAGTTTCATCCTTATCTTTGTTTTGAAAGGAAGGGTACTCCATGCATAAGGATTGGAGGTAACAACCCAGGGATGGACGAATCGTATAACTTCAGGACTCTTGAAAAAATTATAAGAAGGGCCCAAGATAGTATATATTACATCTGGATTGATATTATTTTCTAGCAGCCTTAGTTCGCGCTGAACTTTTCTATATGTATGTAAAAAATCAGGCTGATTTGGAAACACGTGATAACGGCCATTAGCTTTGGCTTTAAATGTTTCGTCAAGATACCTGGTATCCAAACATTCTGATACAGCATAGTACCATTCAACATTTGGTCTACTAAATAGTTGCGTACCTAACAAAAAATTATGAACAACCTGTAATCCACCACCTACATTACGGGCATTTACTACATTTATTAATATTTTCATCGTTATCTCAATTTTTTAAAGAACTGCTCTGCTTCTTTTAAATATTGGTGATAGTCAAACTTTTGCTCACCTGTTTGGCGAGCAGCATGTTTCATAACATCTATCTGTTCTCTTGACATTGACAAAATTCGCAATAAGCCCTTTTTGATACTGTCAATATGAAAGTTATCAATATAAATAGAATTTATGCCATCAATAGCAAAATTGCCAAGATCACTTGTACGGTTCAATAATACAGGGCATCCTGCCGCCATAGATTCCACCATTTTAGTCGGAAATCCCGCTGTATTCTTTCTTGAGGGCTCTCTAACGATAGCAGAGAAATCAGATATATGATATAAAGAAGGAACAAACGCCTGAGGAACTCGCCCCAAGAAGACCAAATTTTTCTTGAACCTTAATAAATCTGATTCAGTACAATACTGTAATGCTTGAGAATATGATACCCCTGCTACAAGTAGCTGAACTCTATTACATCCAGTCAACACTTGCAAAGTAGCCTTGATTAGATTTCCTAATAGATCTTTTTTTGCAGGTGTTCCCGCAAAGATTATTCTATATCCATCAAACTGATTGACTTCTATCAAATCAACAGCTTTAAAACAATTCCATTTTTCATCAGAGATATCAATCAGAGGAGGAAGCTGAAGAGTATTACAAGCCGAATAATATTCATTCAAAAGATGACTTATTGGTATTATATTCTTGATTTTTTTCTGTACGCACCTCATATTCAACTCGCTCATCCAATATATCGGACTCCATTTCCCTCCTGGTGTTTCATTTGAATCAGGCCACTCAGTAAGGTCTAATACAATCTTTTTCCCATATTTTCTGCAAAGGTTCAGCAAATATATGTTCATGGGTAAGGTTGTATTATATGTAATAATTACATCAAATAAAGCTATTCGTTTATTGATATATTTTCGAGCATTAGGATTGGGATAGGTATACCTCAACACTCTTTCTTTCAAAGAGTGTGTATCAATGTCGTGCGTTATTTCATATTCAAGACCATCATAAACATATCTACCGGAGCATGCATCTTGAGGACGATATTCTCCGCCAAAGCTCAATATTTTTACAGTATGACCAAGATCTCGAAACAAACGAGCATTATTTAGAATTCTTGACGCCGCAGCATCGCCCTCGGGAAATCTGAATAATCCTAAATATAAAATGTTCATTATAACCTAGTCTTGTCTGTTGAGATAAAAATTTGCTTAATATATGAGATATGACATTGTAACCAATATTTTACTCTGTTGATATACAATACTACTTTTAATTCCTGTTTAATTTCATTAAAAGCAAGCGTCTTTTTCGCATAGTCATAATATAAGTGACTTAATGGATGTACACACCCTTTTTGCCATGGTTTCGGTTTTGATACAAAATGAACAATTATTGGGTTTCGCTTATACTTACTTGCATTTATCTTCTCCTGTTCATATGAATTGATGATTCTCCCATCTTTCTTATCCCCTCTTTGAGATAAAAAGTAACCGTAAATAAGAGAGGTCATATTCCACATAGGTAACAAGTGTAATGTATGGCTATACAAAACAGCGTTGAGTGCATCTTGATCGTGATACTTTATTTGTTTATAATTTGTCGCTATATAATCAATAAGTTTCTTAGCGATATTCTTTTCCCTCCAATAATCCATATTGATTACATTAACTCCAGCATTGAAATACCCATATTCAATAGGATAACCAAGTCTTTCTGCTTCAAAGCCAGATCCTATTTGAGGCACAGCAGCAAGGGCATATTCACTCAAGTCTATGTCCCATAAATCTTGAATAGATTGATTAACAATTATATCACAATCAAGATATATAACCTTATCTACATTTTTCGGTAAAATTTCAGGAATCAATAATCGATAATATGTAGCACGACTAATGTGCGAAAGATTAGCATCCTTTGGCATCGGAAACTTATCTATAATAGATGCATCGACTAGACATATCTTCAATGTACCGCCTAAACTATTAACTTGCTGATTAATAATATATTCATTATCAGCTGTTAAACCCTCGGTAAGAAGAAATATATTTACATTCGTGTTGTTTATCAGCACGGATGTCAGCATAATTGTGCAATGCTGTACAAAATTATCATCAGCGGCGCAAACGATATTCATTAGACGAAACTCGATTATGTGAAACAAATAAAATTAGATATAAGAAAATAATTGTGAATGAAAGGCTCCTTAATATGTAGCAATATTCAACCCGTGGTGCAAACAAAGCATTACCAGCTAATACAATCAGTAATGACATGGCATATGGAGAATTGTGAGCTCGGCTTAATTTATTCACCACCAAGCCGATTAAAAACATTAATAGGACTACTCCTACTATACCAAAAGAGTAATATATATCTCCGATCAGAGCAGTTCCTAATCCCCCCTGGGAAGAATCCATAAACGATTCAGTGAAAAGTTTTGAAGAGTTTGGCGCAAAAGCATCTTTTGAAATAAACAACAAGATGATTGATTGAAGAAATGGAACTATACTTGCTGCCTGTAATATCATATTGCTACCACCAGTTGTCCCATACTTATCCACATAATCGATCAGAAAAGAGTTTGCGCCATTAGCAGATACAAAGTCATAAACAAATGTAAGGAATAAAGAATCTTTACCTAAATCTCCTCCAACATCTCCTGATCGGGTTAGCCCTATATATACCATAAAGGTATAGCCTGCAAGAATAAGAACGAATACTTTTATTGAGTTTATCCTCTTAATCATAATCCCATATGTCATTACTAGAGGAATCAATAATTGCAATGCAACTGAACGTAATCCAGAAATAAGCAAAGGGACGACAAACAATAATGAATTGATGTAAAATAACAAAGGTAAATTCTTAAAAAATGAGAACATAGAGGATGTCTGTTGACCTATTCTTGAAAAGTTTATGACAATAGATATTGTATATGCATACATTGCATATGTCATATATTCCCCCCATGCTCCATATCGATTATGTAAGTCACCCGTTAAATCTGAATATAAGGTTATTATACGACTTCCTCCATAAAGGTAAAATAATAAAATAAATATAAAACATAGAATATTTGAATATCTGCAACTTGCATTATTAAAAGAGAGCTGATACCAGATTGTTCCGTGTTCATCCTGATTATTGTCTTTTATACAACATAAACCAAACATATATGCACAATAGCCAATAAAAGCAATGCAATAAACTCGTGCTGTATTATAATCAGTTGCAATAAAAGTTCTTCCCTCATAACTATCTAGTAAGGGGAAAATATATGGTGTTAAGAACGAACAAAGAAAAAACGCAATAGCAAATAGGAATTCAAAACATATTAGTTGGTTTCTGCGATATTTGTATAAATAACAAATATTCATTATAAGAAATAATATCCCTGTACCAAGAATAAATTTATTTCCAAAAACATCTATATCCAGATAACCAATTGATATATATACAATTAAACACAATAATGAGAATATTTTCATGCTGTGAAAATATTAATAGGATATTCCAATTTACTATATTTATTATTCATCGAATGAATTTTGATCTTTGGGGTCCAAAAATCGAATCACTTTTGCAGGACGCCCCATGGCGATAGACCATGCAGGAATATCCTTTGTAACTAATGACCCAGAACCGATGACCGCTCCTTCACCAATTGTTACCCCTGGCATTATCATCGACTCCATTCCAATCGCAGCATTCTTACAAATACGTACATCGGCTACTTTTGGAGGATTGTTTGTGTAAATATCACCAATATGATAATGGGATATATCTCTTTTGTGACAAAGGATTGTGCAACGACTGGAAATCCAAACTCCATCTTCTATATGTATATGTTTCGCATTCTGTGCATCAAAATACACATCAAAACCAACATTAAATCTACCAGTAGTATCCACTCCGCACACTTTCCAAATTTTAGCTCTGGTACGACTGCATGGATCTATCATGCAATTCTTCTGAAAGGCCATTAACAACCATTTTAAATGCTTTGGGTACCAATAATAGAAATCAATAGGCCACATGAAGAAATTTCTACAATGTTTATATAGCCAAGTCTGCTTTAAGGTATCTTTATTTATTTTCATATATTTCTATAACATATCTTGTTAAATAGATTTTTCACCAAAACCTTTTCATTCTCAGATAGAACAAAGATATATGATACAACTACTGAAGAGATGACAGAAACTACCCCGACTGTAAATAATCTGATAAATGATTCTCTCATTATTAAATGGATACAAATAGGCAATATTGGAGTCAATATACTAAATAGCAAACAAGGTACAATAACTGTCTTTAAATATTCACAATATGAATATGGAAATATTTTTCTTAAAAGATATAAACTTATTGGCTGATTAATAAAGTTTATTAAAACCAAAATAACAAAAACAATGTATGCTGGCGCACCATAGCTAAGCGCTATCCATGATGCAGGCAAAGCACTCATCACGATTAAACTTCTTATGGTTTGATAACTCACAATCTTACCAACAGCTTGAACAGTTTGCGAAATTGGAATATTTAAACTTCCCAATGCCATATTCAATAAAACCAGGATTGTGAAGATTTCAGTATCATTAGGAATTGTACCATCAAGCCATAGATTAAGAATATAATTTATTTCAAGAGAAATAGGTAATGCCAAAAGAAATATCATTAAATAACCAAGTTTTGACATGGTGTACATCAAATTTTTGGTTCTAATATACTCCTGATTTGCGTAGCTTTCAACTAATTGAGGTTTAAATGCAACAGCAATATTTTCTGTGAAACCACTTAACGCGGACTGCACTTGATATGCAACACCTCGGGCGGCATTGACTACAGGTCCAAAAAATACGTTCATCAACATATTTAGGCCCTGCCCTTGCATTGTATAAGCAAACGATCCGAAGACATTCCAACTAGAGAATGTCAACATTTTCTTGAATTGTTCTTTACAAAAGTCATGACGATAATGTATTTCTACAAAATTTCGCTTTGCATAGATATAATAGAATAGAAAATTTGCTACAGAAATGAGAAACATCATCATTCCATAAACTATCAGTTTTTCATAAGTAACAAAAGGTAGTATAATGGCAATAACCAACTTTAACACAGCATCTGTCATACTAACAACTGCGTAATATCCCATTTTTTCATGAGCTACAATAGCAGCAGAGTATGGAATCTGGATAATTAACATAAATAACGAACATACCGATAACTGGAAAACCGCTAGTGCTGCCGTAAGCCGTTCCTCAGGAATGATCATCTTATTATTAATATACCATATACCTAAAATTTCTAGTAGAACTACGGTTACAAGGCCCAATGCAACTTGAATCTGAACTGACGTTATATATATTGTATTAAGATTATCCTTATTTCCTTCTCCTCTCGTGAAATTAAAAAATCTCTGTATAGTATTAGTCATAGAGGAATTCAAAAAGCCAAACATTGCGACGAATCCAGCTACAACATTGTAAATACCGTAATCAACAACTCCCAGCACATTTAAAATTGCTCTGGTTGTATATAGAGAGACCAATAGTACAAAAATCATCCTGATATACAGGAATACTGTATTTTTAGCTATTCGTTTATTATTTGCAGCGTTTTTCGGCATTAATTAACATTGATTGATATTTATAATTAACAGCAACCCCTAATTTACTTTTATTTTTGAACTGGCAGGAAGTATCGAACTTCGAACTTACATTCCACCTGTGCCGCCAGTAATCCTTTTATGAATTCCAATAATACTTCGCCTTAATCCACGAAAATATTATCCGAACATCTTTATTTCTCAAGAGTCTTTTCTCCAAACCATCTTGTTGACAACACCGGTGTACGACTGGATGAGTTTCACGACCTTCGTCGAGACATTTTCATCCGTATAGTTCGGGACAGGAGTTCCATAATCCGCAGCCCGCTGCAGGCTGATGGCCGTATCCACGGCCTGCAACAGCGACTTCGTGTCAATACCCGCTAAAATGAAGCAGGCCTTGTCCAATGCCTCGGGTCGCTCGGTCGAAGTCCGGATGCAGACGGCCGAGAACGGTTTTCCCACCGAGGTAAAGAAACTGCTCTCCTCGGGCAGCGTACCGGAATCCGAAATCACGGCAGCAGCATTCATCTGCAGGCAGTTGTAGTCGTGAAAGCCCAGCGGCTCGTGCCGGATGACCCGTTTGTCAAGCTGGAAACCACTCTGCTCAAGGCGTTTTCTCGAACGCGGATGACAACTGTAAAGAATCGGCATGTCATACTTCTCGGCCAGTGCATTGATAGCGTTGAACAGCGACAGGAAGTTTTTTTCCGTGTCGATATTCTCCTCACGATGCGCCGACAACAGCATATACCGTCCCTTCTCAAGCCCCAGCCGCTTGTGAATGTCAGAAGCCTCGATCTCGGCGAGGTTCGCATGCAGAACCTCGGCCATCGGCGAGCCCGTCACGTAGGTGCGCTCCTTGGGCAAGCCGCATTCGGCCAGGTAGCGGCGCGCGTGTTCCGAATAGGCCAGATTCACATCCGAGATGATGTCCACGATACGGCGGTTTGTCTCCTCGGGCAGACATTCGTCCTTGCAGCGGTTGCCGGCTTCCATGTGGAAGATCGGGATATGCAGGCGCTTGGCGGCTATGGCCGAAAGACACGAGTTCGTATCCCCGAGAATCAGCAGTGCATCGGGCTTCGTTTGAACCATCAATTTGTAGGAGCAGTTGATGATGTTGCCCACCGTCGCACCGAGGTCATCGCCCACGGCATCCATGTAGACCTCCGGGTCCTTCAGTTTCAAATCCTTGAAGAATACCCCGTTGAGGTTGTAATCGTAGTTCTGGCCCGTATGAGCCAGGATCGTGTCGAAGTAGATGCGGCACTTGCTGATTACGGCAGCCAGACGAATGATCTCCGGCCGTGTTCCGACGATGATGAGGAGTTTGAGTTTGCCGTTGTCGGCGAATTTGATATCCGAATAGTCGAGTTTGATCTGTTCCATTTGTCTTGCGTTATTCCACTGGTTCAAAATAGGTATCCGGGCGCGCCGGATCAAACACCTCGTTAGCCCACATTACCGTCACGAGATTTTCCGTTTCGGAGAGGTTGATGATGTTGTGCGTATACCCCGGCAACATGTGCACGGCCTCGATCTTCTCGCCCGAGACCTCAAAATTCAGCACTTCGTCCGAATCGATGCGCCGCTGCTGGATCAGGCCGTGACCGGCCACGACCATGAAGAACTCCCATTTGGTATTGTGCCAGTGCTGCCCCTTCGTGATGCCGGGTTTGGAGATGTTCACCGAGACCTGCCCGCAGTTCCTCGTGCGGAGCAGCTCCGTAAAACTGCCCCGAGCATCGACGTTCATCTTCAACGGGAAAGCCACCTTCTCCTTCGGGAGATAGGACAGATAGGTCGAATAGAGTTTCTTGGCAAAGCTGTTCTCCGGAATCTCCGGCATGACGAGCGTTGAGGGCTGATCGTGGAACGCATGCAGCAGATCGACGATCTCGCCGAGCGTTGCCTTGTGAGTCGTCGGCACCGCACAATAACGTCCATCGGACGTCAATCGCGTCTCCACACCTTCGAACTCGCAGTGGTGCTCCTCGCCCTTGAGGGCCGCGATCATCTCATCGACCAGATCGTCGATGTAGAGCAGCTCCAACTCGACGGCCGGATCATTCACCTTGATCGGCAGTTCGTTGGCAATGTTGTTGCAGAAGGTCGCCACAGCCGAATTGTAGTTCGGACGGCACCACTTGCCGAAGAGATTCGGGAAGCGATAGACGAGCACCTTCGCACCGGTCTCCCGGGCATAGTCAAAGAAGAGCTCCTCGCCGGCCTTCTTGCTCTTGCCATAGTCCCCTTCGGCATAACGTCCTACAAGCGTCGCCTGAATCGACGATGAAAGCATCACCGGACAGGTGTTGGCATGCTTGCGGAGCGTATCAAGCAGCGTCGACGCAAAGCCGAAGTTGCCCTGCATGAACTCCTCGGGGTTCTGCGGGCGATTTACTCCCGCGAGATTAAAGACAAAATCGCATTCGGAGCACCAAGCGTCCAATTGCTCCATGGAGCTGTCAAGATCGTACTCAAAGATTTCATCCACGACAAGATCTCCGTAGCACCTGGCCTTGCCTGTTTTAATATTATTAAGTTGAGAACAAAGGTTTCGACCCACGAAACCCTTTGCTCCGGTTACCAGAATCTTCATCTGTTATTCGCTTCTATAGTCGCGAGACTTTGCTTTGGGCTGCAAACCAAGGTCCTCACGGATGAAATTGAGTTTGAGGAGAAGTTCCTTCATGCCCTCGACATCAAGTCTCCTGGTATTATGACTGTGATAGTCTTCCATTCGGCTGATGGCATCATCTCCTTCGGTGAAGAACTTGTCGTAGTTAAGGTCACGAGCATCGCAAGGAATACGGAAGTAGTTTCCGCAATCTTCCGAGCGGAGCATCTCTTCACGCGTAACGAGCGTTTCATAGAGTTTCTCACCGTGGCGCGTGCCTATGATTTTCACCTCTGTCTCTCCGTATTTGGGATCTACCTTGGCATATACCTGCTTGAGAGCCTCTGCAAGCACGTCAAGGGTTGCGGCAGGAGCCTTCTGAACAAAGAGGTCGCCATTGTGACCATGCTCAAAGGCAAACATCACAAGGTCAACAGCATCATCGAGGGTCATCATATAACGGGTCATGTTGGGGTCAGTGATGGTGATCGGCTTGCCTTCCATCATCTGCTCTACCCAAAGGGGAATAACCGAACCACGACTTGCCATAACGTTGCCATAACGTGTGCAGCAAATGGTTGTCTTTGCATTCGGCCCGAGTGCGCGTCCCTGAGCAATGGCGACTTTTTCCATCATGGCCTTGGAAATACCCATCGCATTGATAGGATAGGCGGCTTTGTCGGTTGAAAGGACAACTACATTCTTAACCCCATGAGCAATGGCCGAGAGAAGTACATTATTGGTGCCTTCTACATTCGTGCGCACAGCCTCCATAGGATAGAATTCACAAGATGGCACTTGTTTAAGTGCAGCAGCGGAAAAGACGTAATCTACACCGTTCATAGCGAAATCCACCGCTTCACGACTCCGTACGTTCCCTATATAAAACTTAACTTTCTGTGCGACATCGGGTCGATTTGCCTGAAGGAAATGCCGCATGTCATCCTGTTTCTTCTCGTCACGAGAGAAAATACGAATCTCCTTGATATCACTATTGAGGAAGCGACGCAGAACTGCATTACCGAAACTTCCCGTACCGCCTGTTATCAACAGGACTTTGTCTTTGAAAATACTCATAATACTTAAATATTGTTTCTGAAATTATTACTTATAAAATCTAACCTACTCCTGATTATGAACACAAATGGTATTTATTATTCAAAGGCTTTTTTCATTTACAATCGCTAACATATTAAAATGGTCATGATTATTTACCTCTATAATATACAGAATACCACTCCGCAAACGCACGCAGGCCGTCTCTTAATGAGGTGCTTGGCTTGAAACCGAAATCCCGTTCCAGCGGGGCGGTATCGGCATAAGTGACGGGCACGTCGCCCGGCTGCATCGGAACCAGCTCCTTGTGCGCCTCGAAATCGTAGTCCGCAGGCAATACGCCGGCACGCACCAGTTCCTGTTGCAGGATGTCCACAAAGTCCAGCAGATTCTCCGGGTGGCTGTTGCCGATATTGTAGACCATATAGGGCGGCAACGGAAGGCCATCCTCACCCGTCTGTCGTTCGGGGGCATGACGCATGACACGCACGACGCCCTCCACGATGTCATCAATATAGGTAAAGTCCCGTTTGCAGTTGCCGTAATTGAATATCCGGATCTTTTCGCCGCGAACCAGCTTGTCCGTAAATCCGAAATAGGCCATGTCGGGCCGACCCGCCGGGCCATAAACCGTAAAGAAGCGCAATCCCGTCGACGGAATGTTGTAGAGTTTCGCATAGGCATGCGCCAGCAGTTCGTTCGACTTTTTCGTCGCAGCATACAGCGAGACCGGATTGTCCACCTTGTCGTCGGTCGAATAGGGCACCTTCTTGTTCGATCCATAAACGCTCGACGAGCTGGCATAGACCAGGTGCTCGACTCCCGACGCTCCATTGTCATAGGAGTGGCGGCAGGCTTCCAGTATATTGTAGAACCCGATCAGATTCGACGCGATGTAGGCATCGGGGTTGGTGATGCTGTACCGCACACCGGCCTGTGCCGCGAGGTTCACGACCACCTCGGGACGATATGTTGCGAACAACCGGTCAATCTGCGCCCGGTCGGAGATATCGCCCTTCACGAAAATAAAGCCTGGATGGCCTTCCAACGCTTTCAGCCGCTCCTCCTTGAGCCGCACGTCGTAATAATCGTTCATGTTGTCGATGCCCACGATGCGAATATCCCGGACATCGGCAAGAAGCCGTCTGGCAAGATTCGACCCGATAAAACCGGCTGCACCGGTCACCAGGACCGTCTTGCCCTCCAATTTGACGTTCTGCGGTAACATAGCTTAATCTCTTCTGAAAATATCCCGTGTATAAACCTTGTCGGCCACATCATCCAGGCACGAATCGTAACGGTTGGCAATGATGGCCGCACTCTCCTGCTTGAATTTTGCCAGATCGTTCACCACCGTACTGCCGAAGAAGGTCGTCCCGTCCTCCAACGTCGGCTCGTAGATGATCACCGTGGCCCCCTTGGCCTTGATGCGCTTCATGACGCCCTGAATCGAGCTCTGCCGGAAATTGTCGGAATTCGACTTCATCGTCAACCGATAGACCCCTATCACGATAGGTTGCTCCCTGTGCGCATCCCACTGGCTGGAAGCCGTATAATAGCCCGCCTTGCGGAGCACCTGGTCGGCGATGAAATCCTTGCGGGTGCGGTTGCTCTCGACGATGGCCGTCATCATGTTCTGCGGCACATCCTGATAGTTGGCCAGCAGCTGCTTCGTATCCTTCGGCAGGCAATACCCTCCGTAACCGAACGACGGGTTGTTGTAGTGCGTGCCGATACGGGGATCAAGTCCCACACCCTGAATGATCGCCTTTGCATCCAGTCCCTTGACCTCGGCATAGGTGTCCAGCTCGTTGAAGTAGCTCACGCGCAGAGCCAGGTAGGTATTCGCAAACAGCTTGACCGCCTCGGCCTCCTTCATGCCCATGAAGAGCACGGGAATGTCCTCCTTGATGGCGCCCTCCTTCAGCAGATCGGCAAACCGGTGCGCGGCCTGCTCCAGAAACGGAATGTCGGCTATGGCCCGGATGGCTTCGTTCTCCTCGCGGAACTGCTCGTTGTCGATGATCTTCGGATAGCCGACAATGATGCGGCTCGGATAGAGGTTATCGTACAGTGCCTTGCTCTCGCGCAGGAACTCCGGGGCGAACAGCAGATTGAGCCGCTTGAGCCCCTGATGATAATACTTTATGTAGAGCGAACGGCAATACCCGACGGGGATCGTCGACTTGATGACCATCACGGCTTCGGGATTGACCGACAGCACCAGATCGATCACCTCCTCCACATGGCTCGTATCGAAATAGTTCTTGACGGGATCATAGTTCGTCGGCGCGGCAATGACCACGAACTCCGCATCGCGATAGGCGGCCGCCCCGTCGAGCGTGGCCTTCAGATGCAGCGGTTTCTCCGCCAGATACTTTTCGATGTACTCGTCCTGAATGGGCGACTTGCGGCGGTTTATCAAATCGACCTTTTCAGGAATGACATCCACGGCCACGACCTCATGATGCTGGGCCAGGAGCGTGGCGATGGACAGGCCCACATAGCCGGTTCCGGCAACTGCTATCTTCATATTATATTATTTTAAATCTTATGCAAACTGCTCCTTGATTCTTTCGTAGGACTTTACGTCCCCTATGTCATACCGATGACCCGGCATCGGCCACGCATGCAGCACGGTACGCGTCGTCAGATAATGCGCCAGATTTCCCGGTGCATCGTATTTGCAACCGTCCGCCACGGCCTGCCGGATCAACGGCAAATCCTCCCGCCGATAGATGTAAAATGGCGGGACGGCCCAGTGACTCCTGGGCTCCTGCGGTTTCTCCTCCATCAACAACACCCTGTTGTGTTCATCCAGGCAGACGACCCCCGTTTTTCGCAGCGCAGCGATGTCCGGTTCATTGTGGCACATAATCAAACTGGTCCCCTTCTCCCGGAAATATTCCACGAATCCGCGGAACGAGAAGTCGAGCACATTGTCCGCCGCAGCGACCAACACATCGTCCTCCACACCGCGGCTTTCCAGCGCCAGGATCAGATCCTTCACGGCTCCGATTCGGGTCTCGTTGGTTACCGACCCGTCGTCGATAAGCGTCACGGGATGCCGGTACCTTTTCCGGGACTCCTCCGCCCAACGCTCAAAGATGGCGATGAATTTGTGATTCGAGACGATAATATGCTCGTCAATGCCTTCGATCGAGTCGATATCCCGCAACATCCGGTCGAGAATCGTCGAACCGCCGATCTCCAGCAGCGGCTTCGGAAAATTCTCCGTAACGGGATACAGCCGGGTGGCGTAACCGGCTGCAAGGATGATATTTTTCATGTTCGATCAGCTATTCAATAAATCGGGCGCCATCTTCCGACGTGCAGAAGAAGACCTCGAACGTTTTTCCATACTGCGGAAACTCCGCAAGATATTTATCCGTGATCTCGGCACGGATCCGCTCCGTCTCCGCCGGATCGACCAGGGCGATACAGGCACCCTTGAATCCGGCTCCGGAGAAACGTCCGCCGTAAATGCCCTTCGTCGAGCGCATGGCCCGGTAGATGGCGATCAGCTCCGGAGAGCCGCATTCGTAGTTGTGAATCGACGATTCACAACTTTCAAACGACAGTCGGCCAAACCACTCCAGATCGCCCGTTTCCCAGGCCGTCACGGCCTGCCGGACCCGTTTGTATTCCGAATAGAAATGCTCGGCCCGGCGGGCAAAACGGGCCGGCATGCGATCCCGGGTCGCATCGTAGAGCTCCCGAGGGACATCGCGCAGGAACGTCTTGTCAAAACTCTTCAACGGCATGTTGGCATACGCCAGCATGTTCCATGCCGCCGTCCGACACTCTCCGACGCGCAGGTTGTAATCGCTGTTGACCAACGAACGGGTCAGCCCCGAAAAGAAGATCGCCAACCGGAAATCGGGCATCTTCGGATTGCGCGGAATCAACCTATAATCGTTCGTGTCGCAATCAAGCATCAACAGCTCGTCCTTGCGGCCCAGCGCAATACAGGCCTGATCCAACAGGCCGTTGTTCAGTCCGATATACTCGCGCTCAGCCTCCGAAGCGATCTTGGCCACCTCCATCTTCGTCAGCGAAACGTCGTTTGCCCGGGCAAAAGCCATCACATAGGCAATCAACACCGCCGCACTCGAAGAGAGCCCCCCCACGGGGAGCGACCCCTTGAGCACCCCCCGTATGCCGCGATGCAGTTCGAAACGCTTGCGAAGGGCATACTTGGCCCCGCGGGCATAATCGCCCCAGTTACCCTGCCGGACAAGCGACGGCTCCGCCAGATTGAAACGGACCTCCCCCTCGAAGGATTCACTCCGCAAATCGACCGAACCGTCCTCCGTCACATCGAACCAAAGATCGACCCCCTTGTCCAGGGCAAAGCCGGTCACCAGCCCATGCTGATGATCGACATGCGCCCCTACGGGACAAATACGGTACGGAGAAAACAAATGATGCGTGTACGCAGCAGCCATACCTTTCCGATTATTTGGATGCAGCCTCGATCTCCTTGTCGTACACCTCGAACCGCGAGTTCCTGGACTTGAACTCCGGCACGGTCCGCTTCATCAGACGGACCATGTCGGGAATCTCGACGGCACGCGACAGCGTCTCGAGTTCGTCGGCGGCCTGCCGGGCCTCCTCGTAATCGTATTGGCGGACCTTCGCGATGCGGATCCGGTCATGCGACGTCGGCAGCGTGTTCTCCGTATTGGAGAGCACCTCCTCGTAGAGCTTCTCGCCCGGACGCAGTCCCGTATATTCGATCTTGATGTCCTTGTCCACCTCCAGACCGGCCAGTTCGATCATGCGGCGAGCCAGGTCGGCGATCTTGACCGACTTGCCCATGTCGAATACAAAGATCTGCGTACCCGTGGCCATCGTCGCGGCCTCCATCACCAGACGGCACGCCTCCGGGATTGTCATGAAGAAGCGTGTGATGTCGGGATGCGTCACCGTCACCGGACCGCCGTTGGCGATCTGCTCGCGGAAACGCGGAATGACCGAACCGTTCGAGCCCAGCACGTTGCCGAAACGCGTTGTCACGAACTTCGTCCGTCCCTTCATCTTGCCCGCCTCGATGGCCAGTCCGAGCGACTGGACATAGATCTCGGCCAGCCGCTTCGTGCAGCCCATGATATTGGTCGGATTGACGGCCTTGTCGGTCGAGATCATGACCATCTTCTCGACGTCGTACTCAATGCACTTGTCCGCCACGTTGCGCGAGCCGGCCACGTTGGCCAGCACCGCTTCGCACGGATTCTCCTCCATCAGCGGCACGTGCTTGTAGGCCGCGGCGTGGAAGACCACCTGCGGACGGTAGGTCCGGAAGGCATAATCGAGGCGCGGGATCATCCGCACGTCACCGATCACGGGAACAAAATTCAGTTCCGGATAGCGCTCCTCCAGCTCCAGACGGATGTTGTGCATCGGCGTCTCGGAGTTGTCGAACAGGATCAGCTGCTTCACTCCGAAGGTCGCCAGCTGGCGGCACAGTTCCGAGCCGATCGAGCCGGCGGCTCCCGTCACCATGATCGTCTTGCCGCGGAAATTCGCGATGATCTCGTTCATCGAGATCTTGATCTCCTCACGGCCGAGCAGGTCCTCGATCTTGATCTCGCGGATCGGCTGCTTCATCAGCTTGCCGTCGATCACCTCGTCGATGGGCGGAGCGATCAGCACCTTGAGACCGTCCTCCGTGCAATGGCGGATCAGCCGCTCCTGCTCGTGCTGCGCCTCATCGTTCGTCGCGAAGAGCACGGCGTCGATGTCGTAGCGATCCTGAAGGTATTTGACGTTGTCGTTTGTCTCGAAATAGTAGACCGGATAGTCGGCGAGAATATGGTTCTTGAGCCGCTTGCCATAGGTCAGAAAGCCCACAATCCGGTAGTGGGGCGAGTTCTGGAGCCGTCCGACCAGCGCCACCGACTTGTCTCCCGTGCCGTAGACCAGCACCCGTTTGCAGTTCTCGCGCCGGATCGACTTGTACTTGATCAGATCATAGAGCACGATCATCATCAGCCGCATCGACAGCAGCAGGAAGAGCGTGAGCAGGATGTCGATCATGAATCCCAGCGACGCGGCCGTAAGCCCGGTCTGTGCGTCGTGCGGCAGCACCCAAAACACATAGGCGAACAGCAGCGCATCCTTCAGCGCCACGGCGGCGACCAGTTTCCACATCTCGCGCAGCGTCGTGTGGCGGATAATCGTCCGCTGCGTTCCGAACAGATTGAACGACAGCACACTGAAGATCAACGAGCCCAACAGCAGCAACAATCCGTAACGCACGGAGAACACGCTGCTCACGACAAGACTCCTGACCAGCAGATAGGCCAGCAGGGTCGATCCGACCGAAACGGCCGAGTCGATCAGGAGAACCAGCTTCGAGCTCAGATAACGGTCCAGATGAAATTTTTGGATAAGTCGATACATAAATATAACCTGAATGACATTTCAAAATCGGGTAGCCGTTCCGACGTCGCTGCGACGCAGAATGCGGCCAGTTTTTCCACCGCCGATCCATTTGACGGAGCGGATGACGATAGCGGGTCGGGCAAGACGGCATGAAGACAAAGCGCGGAAAGCGGCTATCCGATCCGCTCGATCATCCGGGGCGGCAGGTAGGTCGTGGCCACGGCCATAACATCCTCGATCTCCACGACCAGCCGCTTGTGACCCTTTACCCGGAGCAGCCGTCCCTGTGCCCCCCGGAAGGGGCCGGCGATGACACGGATCCGATCCCCGACCTTGTAGTTCACCTCGTCGATCCCCAGAAAGAGCAGCTGCTCGTCGTAGCTCCCCGCCACGGCGATGAAGCTGCGCATCTGCTCCTCGGGAATCAGGATCGGCTCATGCGTTTCGCGGTTCATGAAGAGCCGGATGGCCCATTTGGACTCCAGCTCCTTCTTGACGCGATCAAGCAGCGAGCGGCAGGTCCGGGTGAAAACGATGTTGCGGACGACCGGTTCGAGCACCTGCCTCACCGCTCCGCCGCGCTTCACATCCACGTAGTGCATCGGGATGAACACCTCGGCGCCCTGCGCCTCGAGGTACCGCCCGACATTGAGGTCGTTGCGATACATCGTCCTTACGGCAAACCAGCCTGTCAGATCGTTGTTCATCTTTGATAATCAACTTGTTGCATCCCATTCAATCCGTTCACGACAGCGCGTATTTCAGGGATACCACCGGCCATTGCGCCAGTGATCAATCAAGTTTCCGCCGCTCCGCACGACACGCAAGACGTCCGCACTCCGGCCTTCGAGCCGATTCTTTACACAAGAATCCGCCCATGAAACCCAGACGCAAATGTAGGAAGAAAGTCTTATTTATGCAACTTTTCGGACGGCAAATTCATTCACCGACAAGCCGAATCGGCGGAAAACGGCCTTGGAAGCCCTTAAAACCGCAATTACACACTTGTATCCAACTTTTCAACCCGAAGTACCGGACAAAACGGCGCATTTCCACAAAAAAAAGTTCCCCTGTCACGCTTTTTGCGAAAAAAAGGCTACCTTTGATCGAATTTGAACCGACAAACCCGCAATCGCGATGAAAGGAATCGTTCTGGCCGGAGGCACGGGCACGCGCCTCTACCCGATCACCAAGGGGGTGAGCAAGCAGCTGCTGCCCATCTACGACAAGCCGATGGTCTACTACCCCATCTCGGTGCTGATGCTTGCGGGCATCCGCGACATCCTCGTCATCTCGACACCCGAGGACCTGCCGGCCTTCCGGCGCCTGCTGGGCGACGGCTCGGACTTCGGCGTGCGCTTCGCCTATGCCGAGCAGCCCTCGCCCGACGGACTGGCGCAGGCCTTCCTGATCGGGCGCGAGTTCCTCGCGGGAGATTCGGTGTGTCTGGTGCTGGGCGACAACATCTTCCACGGCTCGGGCCTCACGGGCATGCTGCGCGAGGCCGTGCGGCGCACGGAGCAGGAGCGGTGCGCCACGATCTTCGGCTACCGGGTCGACGACCCGCGCCGCTACGGCGTGGCGGAATTCGACGCCGCGGGCCGCTGCCTCTCGATCGAGGAGAAGCCTGCCGAGCCGAAATCCGACTACGCCGTCGTGGGGCTCTACTTCTACCCTGCGGAGGTGGTGGAGATCGCCTCGCGGATCCGCCCCTCGGCACGCGGCGAGCTGGAGATCACGAGCGTCAACCAGGAGTTTCTGAAGGCCGGGCGGCTGCACGTGGAGCCCATGCCGCGGGGCTTCGCGTGGCTCGATACGGGCACCCACGAATCGCTGGCCGAGGCCTCGATCTTCGTGGAGGTGATCGAGAAGCGGCAGGGGCTGAAGATCGCCTGCCTGGAGGACATCGCCTACCGCGAGGGGTGGATCTCGGCCGAACGGCTGCGCGAGATCGCCGAGCCGATGCGCAAGAACCAATACGGACAATACCTGCTCAAGATACTGGAGGAGACGACGCGATGAGGGTGCTGCAAACCGAAATAGAGGGAGTCGTGCTGATCGAACCGGAGGTGTTCGGCGATGCGCGCGGCTACTTTTTCGAGAGTTATTCGCAACGGGAATTCGACGCCAGGGTGCGCCCCGTGCGCTTCGTGCAGGACAACGAGTCGCTGTCGCGCCGCGGCGTCGTCCGCGGGCTCCACTTCCAGCGGGGGCGCGACGCACAGTCGAAGCTCGTGCGCGTGGTGCGGGGATGCGTGCTCGACGTCGCCGTCGACATCCGGCGCGGGTCGCCCACCTTCGGACGCCACGTCGCCGCGGTACTCTCCGACACGAACCGCCACCAGCTCTTCATCCCGCGCGGCTTTGCCCACGGCTTTGCCGTGTTGAGCGACGAGGCACTCTTTCAGTACAAATGCGACAACCCCTACGCTCCGCAGGCCGAGGGAGCCATCGCGTGGGACGACCCCGCGCTCGGCATCGACTGGCGCCTGACGCCCGGCGAGGTGATCCTCTCGGAGAAGGATCGCCTCCACCCGACCCTGCACGAGGCCGCGGAGCTGTTCGACTACAACATCGACTACTATGCTTGAAATACTGGTTACGGGCGCCGACGGCCAACTGGGCCGCTCGCTGCGCCGCCTCGGGGCCGCCGGGGCCAACCGCTACACCTTCACCGACGTCGCCGAGCTGGACATCACCGATGCCGACGCCGTCCGACGGCAGTTTGAGGAGCACCGCTACGACGTCGTCATCAACTGCGCGGCCTACACCAACGTCGAGCGGGCCGAAGCCGAGGAGGAGGCTGCCGACCGGCTGAACCGCCTGGCGGTGCGCCACCTGGCGCAGGCCGCCGCCGCAACCGGCGCGACGCTGATCCACATCTCGACCGACTACGTCTTCGACGGACACGCCTCGACCCCCTATACGGAAGAGGCCACACCGGGGCCGCTGAACGCCTACGGCCGCACGAAGCTCGCCGGCGAGGAGGAGATCGCCGCCTCGGGTTGCCGCGCCCTCATCTTCCGCACGGCGTGGCTCTACTCGGAGTTCGGCGGCAACTTCCTGAAAACCATGCTGCGGCTCACGGCCGAGAAGGAGCACATCAACGTCGTCGCGGACCAGATCGGCACGCCGACCTACGCCGGGGACCTCGCCCTGGCGCTCTTCTCGATCATCGAGGGGGGCTACTACGCCGGCCGCGAGGGCATCTACCACTTCACCGACGAGGGGGCCTGCTCGTGGTACGACTTTGCCATCGAGATCGCCCGCGCCGCGGGTCACGACACGTGCCGCATCGAACCCTGCCGCACGGCCGACTACCCCACGCGGGCGCAGCGCCCGGCCTACTCGCTGCTCGACAAGAGCAAGGTGCGCCGCACGTTCGGCCTCGAGATTCCCCACTGGCGGGAGTCGATGCTCTACTGCCTGATGCGTCTGAAGAAAAACAACGGATGAGATGAAACGCCATATCCTGATTACCGGCGGCGCTGGCTTCATCGGCTCGCACGTCGTGCGACGCTTCGTTACGCGCTACCCCGACTACCGGATCGTCAACTTCGACCTGCTGACCTATGCCGGGAACCTCGCCAACCTGAGCGACGTCGAGCAGGCCCCGAACTACACCTTCGTGCGGGGCGACATCTGCGATGCGGAGGCCGTCGGGGAGGTATTCCGCCGCTACGCGATCGACGGGGTGATCCACCTTGCGGCCGAGAGCCACGTCGACCGCTCGATCCGCGATCCGTTCACCTTCGCCCGGACCAATGTCCTCGGCACGCTGACGCTGCTGCACGCAGCCCGCGAGGCGTGGCAAGGCGCCTGGGCGGGCAAGCGCTTCTACCACATTTCGACCGACGAGGTCTACGGTGCCCTCGGCTTCGGCGACAAGCCTTTCAACGAGGGAACGCGCTACGACCCCCACAGCCCTTATTCAGCCTCAAAGGCGTCGTCCGACCACTTCGTGCGGGCGTTCCACGACACCTACGACCTGCCGACCGTCGTGACGAACTGCTCGAACAACTACGGTCCCTACCAGTTTCCCGAGAAGCTCATCCCGCTGCTGGTGAACAACATCCGGCTCGAACGGCCGCTTCCCGTCTACGGCCGCGGCGAGAACGTCCGCGACTGGCTCCACGTCGAGGACCACGCGCGGGCCATCGACCTCATCTTCCACGAGGGACAGAGCGGCGAGACCTACAACATCGGCGGCGGCAACGAGTGGCGCAACATCGACCTCGTGCGGCTGATCGTCCGCACGACGGACCGCCTGCTGGGACGACCCGAGGGGGCCTCCGAGCGGCTGATCACCTACGTCACCGACCGCGCGGGCCACGACCTGCGCTACGCGATCGACTTCTCGAAGCTGCGCCGCGAGCTGGGCTGGGAACCTGCGTTCCGCTTCGAGGAGGGGATCGAGCAGACCGTGCGCTGGTATCTTGAAAACCAGGAGTGGATGGAGCGCATCACCTCCGGCGAGTACGAACACTACTACGAACAGATGTATGGCAACCGATAAGAGCCGCCGGAGTATCCCACCCGCCATCCGCGAACTCTTCTTCGCGCTGCTGCGCGCCGGGCTGCATCCCGACCGGGCAGCCGAAGCGATCACGGTCCCGGCGGGCAATCCGTGGACGGCGCTCTGCCGCCTGGCCGCCGCACAGGGCGTCTCGGCCATCGTCCGCGACGGGCTGGAGACGCTGCACGCGCAGGGGCTTCTCGCCAACGAGGCGATGCCGCCGCGCACGATCCGCCTGCAATGGGCCCTCAACGTCGAGCGCATCGAGCAGCTCTACGCCCGGCAGCGGCGCGTCATCGGCCGCCTGGCGGCCTTCATGCACGGGCACGGCATTCCGATGATGCTTCTCAAGGGGTACGGATTGAGCCTCTCCTACCCGCGGCCCGAACACCGGCCGTGCGGCGACATCGACGTCTGGTTCTACGGCCGCCAGCAGGAGGCCGACGAGCTGCTGCGCCGCGAGCGGCAGGTGCAGATCGACGAGGATGTCCACCACCACACGACCTTCACCCTCGACGGCATTCTGATCGAAAACCATTTCGACTTCCTGAACATCCACGCCCACCTCTCCAACCGCCCCATCGAAGAGCAGTTGCAACGCTGCGCCCGCGAGGAGCCGTCCGAACAGGTCGAGGTCGACGGCGCCCCCGTGCAGCTGCCCCCGGCCAACTTCAACGCCCTCTTCCTGCTGCGGCATGCCGCCTCGCACTTTGCCGCCATGGAGATCGGCATGCGGCACGTCGCCGACTGGGCGATGTTCATCGAACACAGCCACAACGGGATCGACTGGGAGGCATTGTACGTCCTGGCCCGGCGCATGAACATGCACCGCTTCCTGAACTGTCTGAATGCCATTGCGATCGACCGTCTGGGAGTGGACGCCGGGATGATCCCCGCCTTCGACCGGGACCCGGCACTCGAGGAGCGGGTGCTCGCCGACATCCTGCAGCCGGAGTTTTCGGAGACGCCGCCCGCGGGAGGGCTGCTGCGCACCGTCTGGTTCCGCACGCGCCGCTGGTGGTGCAATCGCTGGAAGCACCGCATCGTCTACAGCGAGGGACTGCTCTGGACCTTCCTCGTGCAGGTGCGCAGCCACCTGATGAAGCCCCGCTCACTCACCCACTGACACACGTCGTCCGAGAGGGGGCCAGTAACTGCCGCACACCCGCCGCCGCTCGCCGTCCAAAGTCCGGGGCCAGCACCACGCACCCGCGCCGCTTGCCGTCCGAAGTCCGGCTGTCGTGATGCGCGTTCACCCATCGACACGCGCCGCCCAAAACAGGCATCGCACCGCACGCCGGCCGTCTCACGGCAGCACATAACCGGAATCAACCCCGATCTCGGGCCTACCTGCGCCGCCTGAAATCGGGGCCGCTGCTCACGCCCGGCCGGTCCGCCGCATCACGCCTTGCGGCTGATGTCGGCCAGCGAGCCATGCACGTAGGCAATCAGCTCCGAGGGTGCGACCTTGAGTTGCAGGCCGCGCACACCGGCACTCACGTAGATGAAGGGATAGTCGGCCGCCGTCGCATGAAACCACGTCGGAAAGGCCTTTTTCATCCCCACGGGCGAGCAGCCGCCCCGGATGTAGCCCGTCACGGGCAGCAGCTCCTTCATCGGGATCAGGTCGACCTTCTTGTTGCCCGAGACGCGGGCCGCGGCCTTCAGATCGACCTCGTGGTCTCCGGGTACGACACAGACGAAATAGCCCGTCCGGTCGCCCTTGAGTACCAGCGTCTTGAAAACACGCTCGATCGACTCCCCGAGCTGTGCGGCCACATGCGCGGCCGCGAGGTCCGATTCATCCACCTCATACGGTACGAGTTCGTATGCGATCTTCGCGCGGTCGAGCAGCCGCGCGGCATTTGTCTTTTCCACCTTTGCGTGTGTCATGCGGCAAAGGTACGATTTTTTCCCGCCGGCTGTACCCATTTTTTTGCTCCGGGCGTGGACAAAAAAAGCGGTGCGAAGAGCTGCAACCGGCTCTCCGCACCGCATCCTTTTCCGTCTCCACAGCGGAACCTACCGCCCGGTCACACGCAGGTAGCGGGCCAGCGACGTGCGGTAGGCCGCACAGGCCGACGTGAAGTTGTCGCGGCTCTGCGTGTAGAGCGTCTCGGCGTCGAGCAGGTCGGTCAGCGGGGCCGTACCCGCCTCGTAGAAGCTGCGGTTTTCACGCAGGTTCTCCGTCGCGGAATCGACCGAACGGCGGGCCAGCTGGATCTGGGCATAGGCCTCCTGCACCTCGCTCCACGTCTTCTCGATCTCGACCGAGAGCATCTCGCGCGCCTGCAGGCGGTCGTTCTCGGCCTGCTGCTCGCGGATGCGGGCCTTCTTCAGGGCGTGCGAGCCGCCCCACCAGTCGGAGATCGGCACCGACACCTGGGCAAAAACCAGCCCGTCGTCGACATCCTTGTCCGTCACATTGTAGTAGAGGTACCCGGCCCCCACACCCACGGTCGGCAGGTGCTTGCCGCGCTCGATGCGCTTCTGGTACTTCTGCGCCTCGACGTTCTTCTCGGCCAGCTGGTACTCGGCCCGCCGGTCGAGTGCCTCCTCCACGCTGACATAATAGACGCCGGGCGCCTCGGGCTCGGCGAAATTCTCCGCCGCAATGTCGAAACCCTGCCAATCGACCCCGATGTGGTGGGCAAGCAGCAGCCGGGCCACCTTCAGGCCGTTCTCGACCTTCAGCCGGTTGGAGGCGACCTCCTGCTGCCGCAGTTCGACGCGCAGCAGGTCATTCGTCGTGACAAGCCCCGCGTCGACCGAAAGGGCGACCTGACGGTGTATTTCGTCGAGCTGCCGCTCGACGGCTTCGATGGTCCGGAGCTTCTCCTTGAGCGAGACGATCTGCCAGAAATAGGTATCCGTCTGCTCGCGGACCTCCGCCTCGGTCTTCCGCACCTGAAGCGCCCCGACCTCCTCGCCCACGCGGGCGAGCTTGTTGCCGTTGACGATCTTCAGACCCGCAAAGAGGGGCTGCACGGCCATAACGCCGCCGAACACGCCGCGCTTGACCAGCGACAGGGGCATCTCCATCGTCCCCATCTGCGGGATCGTCAGCCCGAAATCGGCCTGCACCAGCCCGTGCTGGGCCTGAAAGGCTCCGCCCGAGGCGGAGATCTGCGGAAAATAGTTCGTGAAGGCCAGGCGGCGGTCCTGACGCGCCGCCTCGAAATCAAAGCGGCTGTCGCGCAGCGTGCGGTTGTGTTCGACGGCCGACGCGCGGCACTGCTCGAGCGTCAGGGGCTGGGCCCCGGCCGGGCATGCGCAGAGCATCCCGGCAACAAGAAACAACTGGATGAGGGTCTTTTTCATCTCTTGTAGATTTTTGAATAGAGAACCGGGAGGATCGTCACCACCAGGATCAGCGATCCGATGCCGCCGGCAAAGATCGTCACACCGACCGGCGCCCAGAAGGTGCTGCCTCCCAGCATCATCGGCACGACACCCACGGCCGTCGTGGCCGTTGTCAGAAAGATCGGCACCATGCGCCGCCGTCCGGCGTCGTAGGCGGCCAGCCGCGCCGACCAGTGGCACGTCTTGCGCTTGTCCTCGGCATGCTGGTACATGAGGATCACGTTGCGCACGATCATGCCCAGCAGCGTGATGAAGCCCAGCACGGAGGTCAGACCGATCGTGAAGTCGGCAATCCACAGTCCGAGCATCGCGCCGAACAGGCTGAGCGACATGGCGGCCATGATAACGAGCGAGATGCCGAACTTGCGGAAGTTGATCAGGATGAAGAAGAAGATGATGACGAGCGAGATGCTCAATCCGTAGATGATCGGCGGCAAGGTCTCCTCGTCGAACTCGCGGGCACCGCCCACCTCGGTGGTCACGCCGGCGGGAATCTCCAGCTCATGGTCGATCACACGCCGTATCTGCGAGGTCATCCGCATGGCGTTCACACCGCGCTGCAGATCGGCCGAGACGGTGATGCAGCGCATGCCGTTGCGGTGTACGATCTTCGTCTCGCTCCAGCGGGGCTCGACCTGAGCGATCTGCCGCAGGGGCACACTCACGCCCGGAACGAGCGACGAGACATAGGTGTCGCCGATATCCGACAGCGAGCGCTCGGCCGTCCGGTCTTCGTTCTTCAGCACCACGGGCACCTTGTAGTCACCCTCCCAGACCGCGCCGACGGCCACGTCACCGGCCGCAAGCGCGAGGTTGGCGGCCGTCACCGTGCGCGTGACGCCGAGCTGCGAGGCGGTCACGGGATCGAGCGTCACCTCGGCAATGACCCGCGGGTCCTCGTAATCGGTGTGAATCCACTGCAGGCCCCCCATTCCGCGCATGCGCGCCATCAGCCGGTCGGCCGCCACGTGCAGCGAGTCGAGGTTGTCGCCGTAGAAGCGGAACTCGAGCGAGGGGACATTCTGGTAGTCCAGCTGCTTGAACTTGACATAGGCCTCGGGAAAGCGGTCGGCCCATACGTCGGCGTATTCGTCGAGCAGGGCCTCGGTATCCTCGATCGAGGTCGTATTGACGATGAACTGCGCATAGTTCTTTCCGGCGATCTGCGGGGCATAGCTCATCTGGAAGCGGGGCGAGGCACATCCGACGAACGACGTCACGGACTTCACGCGTCCGTCGGCCCGCAGCACGCGGTAGAGCGAATCGGCCACGGCAGCCGTCCGTTCAACCGGCGTATCGGGCCGCAGATAGATCTCCACGGCAAACTGGTCCCGGTCGGCAAAGGGCACCATGCGGAACTTGAGATGCGGGGCGATCAACAGCGACACGACGACCGAAGCGATGCCCATCGAGATGGTGAGCCACCCGTGGCGGAAGGTCCAGGCCAGCACGCGCCGGTACAACTTCTGCACCCGGTCCGTAAAGGCGACCTTGCCCTCGCGACGGGGCTTGACAACGGGGATGATAAGCACCTCGAGGAAGGGAATGACCACGACGGCGAGCACCAGCGAGACCATCAGGTTGATGGTGACCGTCCAGGGGAAGAAGTTCAGGAAGTCGCGGAACATGCCTGTCATGGTCAGCAGCAGCGGATAGAAGATCATGCAGATGCAGACCGTGGCGAGCAGCAGCGAGGGGAAGAACTCGCGGGCGCTCTCGACGGCGGCATACCAGCGCGAATAGCCGCGCCCGAGGTAGTCGAGATAGCCGTCGATGACGACGATCGAGTTGTCGACGATCATGCCCAGGACGACGATCAGCGCAGCCAAGGTCACCGTATTGAGCGGAATGCCGCACAGATACATCACGCCGACCGATATGAAGGTCGACAACGGGATGGTGATGGCGGCCACGAGCGCCGAGCGGAACGGGAAGAGCAGCATCATCACGGCGATGATGATGGCCATCGAGACGAAGAGGTCCCGCAGGAACGAGTGGACGGAGTCGCCGACGACTTTGGCCTGGTCGGCGATGCGCTCGACGGAGACATCCTCGGGAAGCACCTCCTCGATGAACTGCCGCAGCACCTCGTCGACCTCCTCGCCGTATTCGACGATGTTGTTGCCGGCCTGCATCTCCATCGAGAGCAGCACGCAGTGATGGCCGTTGTTGAGGATGTAGCTGTCCGGATCGTCGTACTCGCGCACGACCCGCGCCACGTCCTTCACCCGGAGGACGTGTCCGTCGGGATCGGTCCAGATGATCTGCTCGGCCACCTCGCGCTCACCGGCCAGCGACGGTGCAATGTGAATCGGCGTCTCGGTGTCGGCATTGTCGATCGACCCGCCCGTCGGAGTGAGCCCCTGCGCGGCCAGTGCCGCCGAGATGACCTTCTCGCCGATGCCGTAGGCCGCCAGCCGCTCCCGGTCGACATAGACCGATATCTGCTCCTGCTGCACGCCGTAGGGGCGCAGGTTCGAGACCGATTCGATGCGGCGCAGCCGGTCGCTCAACTTGTCCATGTACTCCTTGAGCTCGCGGTAGGTGCGCGTGTCGGACTCGAGCGTGATGAGCAGCGCCGAGGTGTCGCCGAAATCGTCGTTGGCGACCAGCGCGACGACTCCGGCCGGCAGCTGGGCCTTGAACGAGGCGAGGCCGTGCTTGATCTTCGACCACACTTCGTCCTTGTTGTTGACATCGTCGTTGAGTTCGACCATGACGTAGCACATGCCGTTCTGCGACGTGGAGGTGGTCTTGCGGCGCTTGACCTCCTTGTAGGTCATCAGGAACTGTTCGAGCGGCCGGGCCAGCTGCTCTTCGACCTCTTCGCTCGTGGCGCCGGGATAGAGGCCGACGACCACGCCCTGCCGGATCGTGTATTCGGGGAACTCCTGCTTGGGAATGCGCGACAAGGCGTAGATGCCGAAGACGAAGAGGCACCCTACGATGAGGAAGGTGATGCGGAAATTCCGCATGGCCCACGCAATGATGTTATTGGAAGTTTTCATCGCAGCACGACTTTGGAACCCTGACCGATCTTCTGCATGCCGTCGACAACGACGCGCTCACCCGGACGAAGGCCCTCTTCGATCACGACCTCGTTCCCGACGAAGCGCCCCGTGCGAACCCCGGCCCGCACGGCCGAATCGCCCTCGATGCGCCAGACGAAGCGGCTGCCGTCACCCGTCTGCTGCACGGCGCGGGCCGGCACGGCGATCTCCTCGACGGCCGAAGCGGGCGACACCGTCACACGGCAGACCATTCCCGGAAGGAGCGCGCCGTCCCGATTGGCCAGCAACGCCCGCACGTCGTAGGTGTGGGCCGCGGGATTGGCTTCGGCTCCCTTTTCGATCCGTCCGGCCTCGAAGAGCGCATCGTGAAGCGCCGGCACGACGACACGCACGCGGTTGTCCGCCGTAATCGAGGCAATCTCCTGCTCGGGCACCGAGAAGCGCACCTTGACACGACCGATCTCCAGTAACGTCAATACAGGTACGCCGGGCAGCGCCGTCTCGCCGACCGAGGCGCGCTTCTGTCCGACAACCCCGTCGAAGGGGGCACGTAGCCGGCAGTCGCCGAGATTCTTTTCGGCAATTCCGTAAGCGGCTTCGGCCTGCCGGAGCCGTGTCTGCGCCTCGACCCACTGGATTTCGGGCAGCGTCTTTGCATCATAGAGCCGTTGCAGACGCTCACAGGCATCGCGGGCCTGCTGCAGGGCAGCTTTCGCCGCCTCGAAGGCATCGCGGGCCGACGTCGCATCGAGTTCGGCGATCAGATCGCCCTGCCGAACCCGGGTCCCCTCCTCGACACAAAGGCGGGTGACGGTTCCGGCAACAGGGAAGCTGAGCGCCGCGGCGTTCTCCTCCTCGACGACTCCGACATAGATGCCGGCATGAAGGTCCTCGCGGGGCTCGACAACAATCGTGGAGACCCGCAGGGGTCCCGCCGTGGAGGCGGTGTTTCCCGATGATGAACAACCGGCTGCCAACAGCAGCGCGGCACCAAAAATCACACGTTTCATATCCATTGTCTTTTCACTTGGTTTCCGCTGCAAAGGAAGCCTTTTCACCAACTCGGGGAAAGGCCTCGTCGTCGGAGGAATTTGTCAAAAGGTTCGATTTCGTACTTTTCGGCAAAAAACAGGGGATTAATTCCTATCTTTGTCCCGTAAAATGGTTCCTGCAATGAACGAAAAAGAGATTTTGAGTGTTTCGCTGGCCTCCCTGCTGAAAATCTACCCGCTGCAACCGGGTGACATCTACTATGACGGATGTTTAATGGGCTACCGGGAGGCGCTGGAACGGGAGACCGCCATCATGGACCTGTTCCGGTTCCCGACGCGCATCGACGCCTTTGGCGTGGTATTTTGTTCAAAAGGTTCGGCCACGGTGACCGCCGATCTGAAACATTGCGTCATCGGCGGGCAGACGATGTTCGTCTGTCCTCCGGGAACCATCATACAGGTGGAGTCGCAGCAGCAGGCAGCCGTTCGCTTCATCCTCTGCGAGGAGGATTTCATCAACCGCATCCGCATCGACCTGAAACTGCTGTTGCACCTCTTCATGGCGGTCCGCGAAAACCCTACACTGACGCTCGACGACCGGGAGTGGGCGGAGATCATGCGATCGCTCGACGAAACCTTTGCCGAAGGCCGTCTGGGCCGCACCGACGCCCTCTCCGAGGAGATTCGGTTGTCGATGTTCCGGACGCTGGCCTACCGCATCTGCCGGATCATCGACAACCGCATCGAAAGGCGCGCCGACGGCTCCCGGACAGACAACGCCTCCCACAATCGCAATGCAGCCTATTTCAACACCTTTCTGGAGGAGCTCTCGAAACACTACCTGCAGGAACGGTCGGTGGGCTTCTATGCCGAACAGCTCCACCTGACCCCCAAGTACCTGACGACGCTGCTGCGCTCGACAACGGGACGCACGGCATCGGAATGGATCGACGAATATGTAATTCTGGAGGCGAAGAATCTGCTGAAATACTCGACGATGAACATCCAGGAGATCGCCTACTACCTGAACTTCCCGAACCAGTCCTTCTTCGGCCGCTACTTCAAGCAGCACACCGGCATGACCCCCTCGGCCTACCGCAGCAGCAAATGACGGGAGCCGGCGCCACACGGCATTCATTCCGTCACTTCAACCGAAAGGCACGCTCCCCACAGGCGGCACCCGGACGGGATTCCAAGCGGACGGTATTCCGGTCACGGATGCCTGCAAGCGGACAATCGGGATGGAGAGGCGGCGAGGATTGAAACACATAAAAATAAAGGAGGGTCGCGCGCCGGGACAAGGAGGTAAACAAAACGAAAAGGAGAACCGAAAGGTTCTCCTTCGTAGCGGGAGAGAGACTTGAACTCTCGACCTCATGATTATGAATCATGCGCTCTAACCAGCTGAGCTATCCCGCCAAGGCGTTAAAGCGAGTGCAAAGGTAATAGAAATTTTCAATCGTGCAAAATCTTTTCGCCAAAAAACTTCCAAAAAAATCTTCGTCACCGGCTCTGGCACTGATTTTGAACCGACTGCGCCCAAACCGATTTCCATTCATGACACGTCGATCCACCCGCGAAGCCGCCACGCGCGATCCTTTCGGTCGGCTCCGGCTGCTCCGGCTGCTCGCCGGGATAGTCCTGCTGACTGCCGTTTCCTGGGAGGTGCTGGCCGGTGACAACCTCCGCTTCTCGCAAACCTACCTCACGATCCAGCTTATCGTCTGCCTCGTCTTCCTCGCGGATTTCTTCGTCCGCTGGGCCGCGGCCGGGGATCGTGGGCGCTATCTGCGGCGCAACCTGCTCTACCTGCTCATCTCGATCCCGTGGCTCAACATCAGCGCCTGGTGCGGGGCCGACATGACGCACGACTGGGGCCTCGTCGTGGGCATGATGCCCCTCGTGCGGGCCTTCCTGGCCATGGCCATCGTCGTCGAGTGGCTCGTGGGTGACAACCGCATCCACCGCCTCTTCGCCGCCTACCTGTTCACCGTCGTGGCCTTCACCTACCTCTCGGCACTGGTCTTCTACGACTACGAGGTGGCGGTCAACCCCCGGCTCCACGGCTTCGGCAACGCCCTGTGGTGGGCCTGGATGAACGTGACAACCGTCGGTGCGGAGATCTTCCCCGTCACGGCCGTCGGCAAGGTCGTCTGCGTACTGCTGCCGTCGCTCGGCATGCTGTTCTTCCCGATCTTCACGACCTACATTCTCCAGGAGTACGCGCCCCGGAAAAAACGCTCCAACCAATAACCGCCCCGCCCCGGAGCGAATCGGCAGACCGGCGCCGCGCCGCCCGGTCGAAAAAAGCACCGGACGGACGGGATCGTAAAAAAGCGGTGCAGAACGGAGCCGTAAAAAAATGCGGCGGCAGGACGGGACCGTAAAAAAAGCGGCAGCCGGACAGGCCGCCGCTTTTGCGGTGCGCATCACCGCCACGGACCTACCGTTTCTGCTGCTCCTTGAGCAGGTCGCGGATCTCCGTAAGCAGCAGCTCCTCCTTCGTCGGGGCGGGTGCCGGAGCGGGTGCCGGGGCCGCCTCCTTCTTGCGGGCGAGCCGGTTCATCAGCTTGACCATCAGAAAGACGCAAAAGGCCAGGATCGTGAAGTCGACGCACTGCTGGATGAAGGCGCCGTAGTTCCAGTAGATCGGTTCCGCGGCGGGCGGGGCGATGACCGCATCGCCTGCCGCGACGACGTCGCCGACCGCCTGCACGGCGTGCGACGTGGCGTCGCGCAGCTTCGAGATGTCGAGCCGCAGCTGCGAGAAGTCCGTGTTGCCGATCAGCGCTCCGATCGGCGGCATGAGGATGTCGTTCACGAACGACGAGACGATCTTGCCGAACGCGCCGCCGATGATGACGCCCACGGCCATGTCCATGACATTGCCCTTGAGGGCGAACTGCTTGAATTCCTTGAAAAAAGCCATAACGATGTTCAGTTTGACGGTTTAATTTCCACAAAGATAACCGTTTTTCCGGGATTCGCATCCTGCGGCGGCCGTTCGGGCGGTGATTGCGCCCGAATCGCGGAAGGGGAGGAAAATCGCGACAGTCCGACGCCCTGTCGTCTTTTTTTGTATCTTTGCCTTCGGTTTGTTGAGTTCGCACGCATGACACCTGCCGCCGTAATCGCCACCCTGACGGGGTACATCGCCCTGCTGTTCGTCGTAGCCTGGATTTCGGGCCGCCGGACCGACAACGCCGGATTCTTCACCGCAAACCGGCGCACGCCGTGGTACCTGGCGGCCTTCGCCATGGTCGGCGCCGCAATGTCGGGCGTGACCTTCATCTCGGTGCCGGGCTCGGTGGCCGCCGACTCCTTCTCCTACATGCAGATGGTCGCGGGCTTCACCGTCGGGCAGCTCATCGTCGCCTACCTGCTCGTTCCGACCTTCTACCGGCTCCGCCTCGTCTCGCTCTACGAGTACCTCGACGACCGCTTCGGCGCCCGCACGCACGCCGCCGGGGCGTGGTGCTTCTTCGTAGCGAAGATGCTCGGCACGGCGCTGCAGGTCTACGTCGTCTGCACCGTCATGCAGTTGCTCGTCTTCGACCGCTACGGACTGCCCTTCTGGCTCAACGCCGCCGTGACAATGGCCCTCGTATGGCTCTACACGCGGCAGGGCGGCGTCCGCTCGCTCATCCGCACCGACATCCTCAAGACGTGCTGCCTGATAGCGAGCCTCGTGCTGTCGATCCTCTTCATCACCCGCGCCCTGGGGCTTTCGTTCGGCGAAATGGCCCGCGAGGTGGCCGCCTCGCCCCATTCGCGGATCCTCTTTCTCGACGACCCGGCCTCGGACCGCTACTTCTGGAAGATGTTCGTCGCGGGGATCGTGACGCTCGTCGCCATGACGGGCCTCGGGCAGGACATGATGCAGCGCAACATGAGCTGCCCGACCCCGCGCGACGCACAGAAGAACATCCTGCTCACGGCCGTGTGTCAGATCTTCGTGATCTTCCTCTTCCTGGTGCTCGGCGTGCTGCTCTACCTCTACGTCGACCATGCCGGGCTGACGCTCCCCGAAAAGAGCGACCAGGTCTTCCCGCTCGTCGCCGCCGACGGCGGACTGCCGGCCGTCGTCGGGGTGCTCTTCCTCGTCGGCCTGGTGTCGAGCACCTACTCGGCGGCGGGCGGTTCGCTCACGGCGCTGACGACCTCCTTCACGGTCGACATCCTGAAGGCGCCGCAGCGCCACGACGACAACGCCCTGACGCGCATCCGGCGCCGGGTCCACGCGGCGATGGCCGCCGGCATGGCCCTCGTGATCCTCGCCTTCGGATACGGCGCCGACGACAGCAGCATCAACCTCGTCTTCCGCGTCGTCAGCTACACCTACGGTCCGATTCTGGGCATGTTCCTCTTCGGCTTCTTCACGCGACGGCAGGTCCGCGACCGCTGGATGCCGCTCGTCGCCGTGGCGGCTCCCGTATTGAGCGCCCTTCTGCAATGGGGCGTGCGCGAAGTGTGGGACTACCGGATCGGGTTCGAGCTGCTGGTCTACAACGCCGCCTTTACCATAACGGGCATGTTATTGCTAATGAAACGTCATGAAAAATAGAATCTTCAGCCTTCTTCTCCTCCTGATCCTGCTCTTTGGCGCCACGTCAGTCCCGGCCGCCGGGATCGACCTCCGCACGCGGCAGGAGGTGGGACGCACCCTTACGCGCATCGTGGCGCGCGAGGTCGCCGGCGGCTACGTCAAGGTGCAGGCCGTGAAGGCGTCGCGCAGCCGCGTGCGCATCTACGCCTCGATCGGGCTGTCGTACTACCCCTTCCGCGAGCAGAACGTGCTGGCGATGTACGACTCGGTGCGGGCCGTCCTGCCCGCCGGGTACCGCAAGGCGCGGATCGAGCTCTACACCGACCGCCACGAAGTTTCGGAGCTCATTCCGATGGCCTGCCGCAACCATGCGGCGCTGGAGAAGCTCCTGAAAAAACGGCGCCTGATCCCCTTCGTCAACCCCTCGGAGCGGCCGCTCGTAACGCCGCTCGACCGGCCGGCCGTGCCGACACGCGGGTTGGCGGGACGTCATATCGCACTGTGGCAGAGCCACGGCCGCTATTTCGACCAGACGCGCAACTGCTGGCGCTGGCAGCGTTCGCGGCTGTGGATGACCTGCGAGGACCTCTACACGCAGAGCTACGTGCTGCCCTACCTGGTGCCGATGCTCGAAAACGCCGGGGCCAACGTGCTGCTGCCGCGCGAGCGCGACGTGCAGAAACACGAGGTGCTGGCCGACAACGACGGCGGTGCCGCGCAGTACCGCGAGCAAACGGGCCGCGAGGCGTGGACAACGGGCGGGGCGGGCTTTGCGCACCGGCGCGAGGTCTACCGCTCGGGCGAGAATCCCTTCCGCGAGGGGACCGTGCGCCGCACGCGCACGGTGACCGACCCGGCGGAGGAGAGCCGCGCCGTGTGGCGTGCCGACATTCCCGAGCGGGGCGAATATGCCGTCTACGTCAGCTACGAGTCGACGCCGGAAAGCGCTGACGATGCAGTCTATACGGTCCATCACCTCGGGGGACGGTCGAGCTATGCCGTCAACCAGACGATGGGAGGCGGCACGTGGATCTACCTCGGACGCTTCCCCTTCGCCGCAGGGGAGCAGGAGGTCGTGACGCTCACGAACCGCTCGCGCCGTGCCGGACGCACCGTCTCGGCCGATGCCGTGAAGATCGGCGGCGGCTTCGGCAACATCGCCCGCACGGTGTGCGACTCGCTGCGGCGTCCTGACGTGGAGTATACCGAGGAGACGAGCGGCTTCCCGCGCTTCTGCGAAGGGGCGCGCTACTGGCTGCAATGGGCGGGCTTCGACCCGAAGGTCTACACCCCGAAGCAGGACAAGGACGACTACCGGGACGACTACATGTCGCGCGCCCACTGGGTCAACGCCCTGATGGGCGGTTCGCCGCGGCTGCCCGACTCCGCGGGGCTGCGCATTCCGGTCGACATGGCGCTGGCGTTCCACTCGGATGCCGGAGTCCGCGACGGCGACGGCATCGTCGGCACGCTCGGCATCTGCTATACGCGCGACACGAAGGGGCGCTTCGCCGGCGGCGCCGACCGCTATCGCTCGCGCGACCTGACCGACCTGGTCATGACGCAGGTCGTCTCGGACATCCGCCGCACGTGGGAGCCCGAGTGGAGCCGCCGCGGGCTCTGGAACCGCTCCTACTACGAAGCCCGCGTGCCGAGCGCCCCGACGATGCTTTTGGAACTGCTCTCGCACCAGAACTTCGCCGACATGCGCTACGGCAGCGACCCGCGCTTCAAGTTCCTTGTCAGCCGCGCCGTCTACAAGGGCATCCTGCGCTACCTCGCGTCGCAGTACGGCGTGCCCTATGTCGTGCAGCCGCTGCCGGTCGAGGCCGTGGCAACGGAGTTTGTCGGCGACAACCGCGTCTGCGTGTCGTGGACACCCGTTGCGGACTCGCTCGAGGCGACGGCCGCACCCGACGGATACATCGTCTACACGCGCATCGACGACGGCGCCTTCGACCGCGGCACCTACACCGAAAAGCCCTTCCTCATCGCCGAGCTGGAGCCCGGGCGTCTCTACTCCTACCGTGTAACGGCCGTGAATGCCGGCGGCGAGAGCTTCCCAAGCGAGACGCTCTCGGCGTGCCGCATGCCCGACGAAAAGGGGTGCGTGCTCGTCGTCAACGGCTTCGACCGCACGAGTGCCCCCTTCAGCATGCGCAGCGACTCGCTGGCGGGCTTCTACACCGACGTGGACGGCGGCGTGCCCGACCGCCGCGACATCTCGTTCATCGGCAACCAGCGCATCTACGACCTCGACATGGCCCGCTGCGACGACGACAGCCGCGCACTGGGCGCCTGCACGTGGGACTACGAGACGGACGTGCTCGGCGGCAACAGCTTCGACTACCCGGCGCTGCACGGGCGTGCGATCAGGACGGCGGGCTACTCCTTCTGCTCGGCGTCGGTCCGCGCCGTGGAGCGCGGCACCTGCGCATTGGGCGCCTACCCCGCCGTGGACCTTATCCTCGGCAAGCAGCGCACGACGACGATCGGCCGCGGCGTGCGCGAAGCCGTCTTCCGCACCTTCCCGCCCGACCTGCAGCGCGAACTGGAGGAGTACCTCGCGCAGGGCGGGGCGCTCTTCGCCTCGGGCTGCTACGTGGCGTCGGACCTCTGGAACGGGGCGCTGTCCGACGCTTCGGACCGGGCCTTTGCCGAGCGGGTGCTCCGCGTGGCCTGGGACGGCGGGGCGGCGCGCCGCGGCCGGGTGCGCGTCGTGACGGGACACGGCGGCTTCATGCGCGGCGAATACCGCTACCGCGACCGGCTGTCGCCGGAGGGCTATGCCGTCGAGGCAGCCGATGTGCTCCGTCCCGCAGGCGAGGGGGCCTTCACCGTGCTGCGCTACATCGAAAACGGCCGCACGGCGGGCGTGGCCTGCGATACGGGGGCCCGCACGGTCGTCACGGGATTCCCGTTCGAGGCGCTGACCGATGCAGCGCAGCGCGAGCGGCTGATGCGCGACGTGCTGGACTTCCTGCTCATGCAAAACAACAGATAACCGATACAACAAACTAAAAAAACAAACTGTCATGTCACTCGAACAACAGATTTCCAAAGGGATCATGGAGGCCATGAAGGCCAAGGATACGGTGCGCCTGAGCGCGCTGCGCAATGCCAAGAAGTACATCATCGAGGCCAAGACGGCCGGTCCGGAGATTGCCGAACTGCCCGATGCCGACGTGCTGAAGATCATCTCGAAACTGGCCAAGCAGGGCACGGACTCCGCGGCAATCTACGCCCAGCAGCACCGGCAGGACCTGGCCGACGAGGAGCTGGCGCAGGTGGCCGTCTATGAGGAGTTTCTGCCCAAACAGCTCACGGCCGAGGAGCTGACGGCCGAGGTGAAGGCCATCATCGCCGAGGTGGGCGCCACGTCGATGAAGGAGATGGGCAAGGTGATGGGCGTCGCGTCGAAGCGGCTTGCCGGCCGCGCCGATGGCAAGGATATTTCTGCCAAGGTCAAGGAGTTGCTGTCGTGACCTCCGGTACGGCGGGAGGTAAATCCAGGCAGCGAGCCGGACAAGAGGCCAATCCCGACAGCGAGCAGGCCGGCCGGTATGTCCGGTAAGATTCCGGCCGGGAGTTCCATGCTCCGTCGGGCCCGGTCCGGGGCCGCTCCAAGGCCGCTCCAAGGCCGCGGCACGGCTGCGCCCGGAGCGGCGCCTGCGAATCGTTGAAAAGAAACCGAAAACCATGCACATACTCGAACACCTGCACCGCAACGTCAAGACCGTCGCCATGCCGTCGGCCATGATCGTCGGCGCCCTGCTGTGCCGCCCCGTCACGGCACTGGAGAGCTGGTCGGGACAGATGATTACCCCGACGCTCATTTTCCTGATGCTCTTCGTCACCTTCTGCCGCGTGAAGCCGAGCCAGATGCGGCCCTCGATGATGCACCTGTGGCTGCTGATAATCCAGATCGCGGCCTGCATCGGCGTCTACCTCGTGCTGCGGCCGCTCGACGAGGTCGTGGCGCAGGGGGCGATGATCTGCATCCTGGCCCCCGTGGCGATGGCGGCCGTCGTCATTGCCGGCATGCTCGGGGCCAACGTCGCGACGATGGCCACCTACAGCCTGCTCTGCAACATGGTCGTGGCCCTCGTGGCGCCCGTCATCCTCTCCTTCACCGGAACGGGAGCGTGCAGCTTCACGGAGATTCTGGCCCGCATCGCCCCGCTGCTCATCATGCCCTTCGCCGCGGCGCAGTTCCTGCGCTTCGTCCGGCCGAAGGCGGCAAAGTGGATCGGCGACCACAGCCAGATTTCGTTCTACATGTGGCTGCTGTCGCTCATCGTCATCATCGGCCGCACGACGGCCTTCATCATCGACCTGCACGGGGCCGACCTCTCGACCGAGCTGTGGCTCGCCTTCGCGGCGCTGGTGATCTGCCTCGCGCAGTTCAAGGCGGGCCGCGCACTGGGCCGCCGCTACGGCGATCCGGCGGCGGGCGGGCAGTCGCTCGGACAGAAGAACACGGTGCTGGCCGTCTGGATGGCCCAGGCGTTCCTCAACCCGATCTCTTCGATCGCCCCGACGGCCTACATCGTCTGGCAGAACATCGTGAACTCCTACCAGATCTACCGCAAGGATCACGAAAAGAAAGGATGGTAGACCGGAAGGAAGGGAAAAGGTTGTCGAATGTAAAAGGTGGCAGTTCCTTCGGCCGAGAAGGCTCCGTCAGCAAAGAAGCGGCTGTTGCTCCAGCCCGAGCAGCAGCCGTTTGGCCGCCAAACCACCGGCATAGCCCGTGAGCGAACCGCTGCTGCCGACGACGCGGTGGCAGGGAATGAAGATCGAAAGGGCGTTGGCACGGTTGGCCGCGGCGACGGCCCGCACGGCCCGCGGGTGTCCCAGCTGCGCCGCCAGCCAGGCGTAGGAGCGGGTCCCGCCGAAGGGAATCGTCGTCAGCAACTCCCAAACCGCCCGCTGAAACGGCGTTCCGACGGTCAGCAGCGGGACATCGAACACGCGGCGCTGCGCGGCGAAATATTCGTCGAGCTGCCGCACGGCACGGTCCAGCACGCAGCGATCGGCATCGTCGGGATTGTCGGGAAAGTTCGATTCGGGCTCGGCGGGAATGCCGGGAAGTCCGGTACCGGACCGCAAACGCTCGTTGGGCCACTCCGCGAAGCGGACGTGCAGCCCCCGTTCGAGACGCCGCACCACGAAGTCGCGCGCCGGAACATCGGCCCAGTCGCAGAGACAGAGCCGACCGCCGAAGGCCCCGAGGCGCAGCACGCCGCACGGCGTTGCATGCAGGCACCAGCGGATCATGCCCGGGGTCTCACCGGCCGTTCCGGCGCCGTATCGATCGGATGCCACGGGCGGCTTTTATTTGCGGAAGATGAAGTAGACGGCCAGAATCAGGCAGAGGAATCCGGCGAGGTGGTTCCAGCGCAGCGAATCCGAGCGCATGAAGACCAGCGCGAAGACGGTGAAGACCGAGAGCGAGACGACCTCCTGGATCACCTTGAGCTCCCAGATCGAGAAGGGACCGCCGAATTCGGCGCTGCCGATGCGGTTGGCCGGGACCTGAAAGCAATATTCAAACAGGGCGATGCCCCAGCTCAACAGCACGATGGCCATGAGACCGAAGCGCTCGAGCCGCGATTTGAAGGCGATATGCCCGTACCAGGCCAGCGTCATGAAAGCGTTGGAGATGACGAGCAGAACGATGGTTGAAAGGCCGCGTAACATGGTGACGGTATTTGTTTTGAATACTCTTTTCCGTTTAAGGCGGTGCAAAAATAGACAATTTTTCAATACGTTGGCCTCTGTCCGGCGAATTTTGCCGCCGCAGGGTCCGAACATGCAGGGTTAAACAGAAAAAAAACAGCGCAGTCATGCAACGCAGAGCAAAAGAAGGAGAATATGCCCTCGTAACGGGCGCCTCGTCGGGCATCGGCCGGGCCTGTGCCGCGCAACTGGCCGCACGGGGCTACGGCGTGGTGCTGGTGAGCAACCGTGAGGAGGAGAACCGCACGGCCGCCCGGGAGATCGCCCGGCAGTACGGAGTCCCGACGCTGCCCCTTTGTCTGGACCTTGCCCGGGAGGACGCCGCGCAGCGGCTCCACGACGAGACCGCGCGCCGCGGACTGGACATCGCCGTATTGGTCTGCAACGCCGGGATGCTGCTCTTCGGGCTGACCGAGACGACGCCGCCCGAGCGTCTGCGCACGATCGTGGCGCTCCACTGCACGACTCCCCTGCTGCTGTGCCGCCTCTACGCCCCCGAGCTGGTGCGGCGCGGCGGCGGTGCGATCCTGCTCATGTCGTCGGCCACGGCCTGGATGCCCTACCCCACGATTGCGGCCTACGCCGCGACGAAGAGTTTTCTGCACAGCTTCGCCCGCTCGCTCGACAGCGAACTCCGCGCCCGGGGCGTGCACGTCACGGCCGTCTATCCCGGAGCCGTCGACACGCCGCTCTACAACCTCTCCGACGCATGGCGGCGGCGTCTGCGCCGCTGGGGCGTGATGCTTCCGCCCGAGGCGGTGGCCCGCAAGGGACTGAAGGCGCTCTTCCGCGGGCGGCACCGCTGCATTCCGGGACTCTTCACAAAGTTCTGCGTCGCCCTCTGCCGGATTATCCCCGCCGCGGCAATCCGGCCCGCCCTGCGCATTCCGGCCCTCCGCCGTCTGCTGCAACGGAGCGAGTAACCCCGCCCGGGACGACGCCTCGCAAGATCAAAAGGCAGGGCCGCCCCTGCAAGGACGGCCCTGATGTCTTCGCGGCACGGCCGATCAGTCGGCAAGCAGGCGGTCGAGCCCCGGCAGGTCGGCGAAGGTCTCACCGATCACGTCGGCATCCGTCTCACGTTCGAGCACCTCGCGCGGCAGCGTCGTCGCCAGCGCCACGACGCGTCCGACACCGGCCCGGCGTGCCGACTCGATACCCGCCTTGGCATCCTCGAAGACGACGCAGTCGGCCGGAGCCATGCCCAGCGCCGCGGCAGCCGTGAGATAGATCTCCGGATCGGGCTTGCAGCGCGTCACGCGGTCGCCCGAGATGCGGGCGTCGAAGAACTCCCCGATGCGGCACTTCTCCAGCACGAAATCGACATTTGCGCGGCAGCCCGACGACCCCACGGCGCAGCGCACGCCCGCCGCACGCAGCGACTCGAGCAGCGGGACAAGCCCCTCGACGGGATGGATCTCCGGAGCGTAGATTTCACGGTAGATCGCCTCCTTCTCCTCGGCCAGCGAGGCCAGGCCCCGCTCGCGGATCAGCTCCGCGGGCATAATCAGGCGCATGATGTCGTCGTTGCCCATGCCGAAGGCCTGCGAGAGCTTCTCCTTCCAGCCCGTGACGCCATAGCGGGCACAGAAGATTTCAAAGGCGCGCATATGCGCCAGCGTATTGTCGACGAGCGTGCCGTCCATATCGAAAAGCGCGGCTTTCTTCATGATCGTTTCATTTTCGAGCGGTCGCAACAAGAACCGACGGAAGGTCCTGCGACCCTCCGTCGGTAATCCGAACCGGTATCTTCTATTTGTTTTTCAATGTTTTGAGTACCTCGAGCAGCAGCGCCCAGAACTTGGGCACCGTGGCGATCTCGAGCCGCTCGTCGGGCGAATGCACGCCGCGCAGCGTCGGGCCGAACGAGACCATCTCCAGCTCGGGGTACTTCTCGAGGAAGAGCCCGCACTCCAGTCCCGCATGGATGGCCCGCACCTTGGGCTCCGTGGCGAAGAGGCGCTCGTAGGCGCTGACGGTCACCTTCAGCAGCTCCGAATCGGGGTTGGGCGCCCAGCCCGGATAGCCGTCCGAGTGGGCGACGTCGGCCCCGGCCAGCGCGAAGACCGACTCGACCATCTGCATGACGTAGGTCTTGGCACTCTCGACCGACGAACGCTGCGACGAAGTGACGACGATGCGGTTGTCCGACTCGAACTTCACCGACGCAAGGTTTGTCGAGGTCTCGACGAGCCCCGGCACGGCAAACGACATGGCAATGACGCCGTTGGGCACGCCGACAAGCGAGTAGACCAGCCCGAACTGCGTCTTGCGGTCGAGCACCTCGCCCACCTCGGGCATCTCGTTGAGCGTAATGCGGAAATTGGGTTCGCGGTGCTTGAATTCGGCCTGCATGTCGGCGGCGAAGAGGCGGTAGCGCTTGATGAAATCCTCCTTGTAGCGGGTCGGCACGCCGAAGATGGCGTAGGCCTCGCGCGGGATGGCGTTGCGCAGGTTGCCGCCGCAGAAGTAGCTCAGGCGCAGCTCGCAGCTCTGCATACCGTCCCACAGCAGGCGTGCGACGGTCTTGTTCGAGTTGACGCGCCCCTTGTCGATGTCGTCGCCCGAGTGTCCGCCCAGCAGGTCGGAGACGTCGACGCGGAAGAACGAGTAGTTCTTCGGTGCCGGCTCCATCGTGTAGCGGAACGTGGCGATCGTGTCGATGCCGCCCGCGCAGCCGATGAAGATCTCGCCCTCGTCCTCCGAGTCGAGGTTGATGAGGTATTTGCCCGTGAGCATCCCTTCGCCCAGTTCGAAGGCCCCCGTCAGGCCCGTCTCCTCATCGACGGTGAAGAGCGCCTCGAGGGGTCCGTGCTCGACCGCGGGGTCGATCAGCGCGGCCAGCGCCGCAGCCATGCCGATGCCGCAGTCGGCGCCGAGCGTCGTGCCCTCGGCCTTGACCCATTCGCCGTCGATGCGCGTGCGGATGGCGTCGTGCTCGAAGTCGAACTCCACGTCGGAGTTCTTCTCGCAGACCATGTCCATGTGGGCCTGGAGAATGACCGCCGGGCGATCCTCGTAGCCCGGCGTGGCGGGTTTGCGCATCACGACGTTGCCGATGGCGTCCTTGCGGTAGTCGATGTGGTGCTGTTTGGCGAAGTCGACCAGAAAGTCGATGATCCGGCCCTCCTTCTTCGAGGGACGCGGCACGCGCGTGATGGCATCGAACTGTTCCCAGACGATGCGGGGTTCCAGTGAGGTGATTTCCGACATAGCGAATATGTTTTTCGCAAAAATAAAAAAATTCCCTAACTTTGACAAAAGTAATGACACGATTATGGAGTTCAGAATAGGACACGGATACGACGTGCACGCCCTCTCCGACGGCCTGCGGCTGGTGCTCGGGGGCGTGGAGATTCCCCACACGCAGGGGTTCGTCGCCCACTCGGACGGCGACGTGGCGATCCACGCCGTGTGCGACGCGCTGCTGGGCGCCGCGGCGCTGGGCGACATCGGGCAGCACTTTCCCGACACGTCGGACGACTACGCCGGCATCGACTCGAAGCTGCTGCTGGGCCGCGTGGCGGCGATGCTGCGCGAACGGGGCTACGAGATCGGCAATGTCGACTGCACGATCCGCATGCAGCGGCCCAAACTGCGCCCCCACATCGACGCCATGCGCGCGGCAATGGCCGGGGCGATGGGGATCGACACGGACCGCGTGTCGGTCAAGGCGACAACGACCGAGCGCCTCGGCTTCGAGGGGCGCGAGGAGGGGGTCTCCGTCTCGGCCGTGGCGCTGATCTTCAGGCCCTGATCCGTCCTGATCCGTCCTGATCCGTCCTGATCCGTCCTGACCCGCCCTGGCCCGGAAGGCCCGGCGACAGCCGGACGCAGCGAAATTCTGCCGATGCCCCGGTCAGGAGGGCCCCGATACGACGAAACCCACGCCGATGCCCCGATCCCGCTCGGGCGGCAGTCCGGCGTTGTCCCGATCCGGCTGCGGCGGTAAACCCGGCGATGATCCGGTCCCGCCCGGGCGATGCACCGGCGGCGGAATACAAGCAAAAGGCTGATCCCTTTCGGAGGATCAGCCTTTGTTTCTGCTCCGGGTCGCAGGCGCGGCGGCACGGCGGATCAATAGACCTTCGAGATCGTACCGGTGTACTGCACGGGGTTGTACCACGGATTGGTGATCGTGAGGTTCGCACCGCCCGTGCGGGAGAAGATCTCGAAGGTGAAGGTGTAGGTCGAGGCCGAGAAGAGCGACGTCGAGAAGGTCACCATCCACCCCTCCTGGGTCTGCTCGGTCGTGTAGCCCGAGACGTTGGGCACCGTGTAGTTGATGACCGTCGAGTAGTAGGGCGGCACATACCCCTTGACATAGGGCAGACAGATATCCACCGTTCCGTCCCAGATCTGGACACTGAAGGCCGGGTTCATGATCTGGCGCATGGGACCCGCGGGCTGCTGCTGCATGGTCTGGGGGTTGAACTGGAAGTTGCGCGACAGCACGAGCGAGTCGGTAAACTTCTCGTACTCGGCAATGCGGTCCGCACGGCGTTTCTCACGCACCTCGCGGCGCTCCTGCTTGGGCGACAGAACCTGCTTCTGTCCGATCACGGTGAAGGCCGCCGCGCACAGCAGCAGGCCCGTGACAACGATAATGACTGTTTTTTTCATAGCACATAGGTTTGTATGGCCATGAAATGCAAAATCGGTGCCTGAACCGTCAGAGTCCCATCTTTTTCAGAAATTGTCCCGTGTAGCTGCGGGCGCACTGCGCCACCTCGTGGGGTGTTCCCGCGGCGATGATCTCGCCTCCGGCAGCGCCTCCCTCGGGGCCGATGTCGATCAGGTGGTCGGCCACCTTGATGACGTCGAGGTTGTGCTCGATGACGATCACCGTGTTGCCGCGGTCGACGAGCTTGTTGAGTACATCGAGCAGCAGGCGGATGTCCTCGAAGTGGAGCCCCGTCGTCGGCTCGTCCAGGATGTAGAGCGTGCGCCCCGTGTCGCGCTTCGAGAGCTCGGCCGAGAGCTTGATGCGCTGGCTCTCGCCGCCCGAGAGCGTCGTGCAGGGCTGCCCGAGGGTCAGGTAGCCGAGACCCACCTCCTGGATGGCCCGCAGCTTCTGGTGGATGTTCGGGATGTTCTCGAAGAACTCCACAGCCATGTTGACCGTCATGTTCAGCACGTCGTCGATGTTCTTGCCCTTGTAGCGCACCTCGAGCGTCTCGCGGTTGTAGCGGTGGCCGCCGCAGGCGCGGCAACGCACGTAGACGTCCGGCAGGAAGTTCATCTCGATGGTCTGCACGCCCGCGCCGCGGCACTCCTCGCACCGCCCGCCCTTGACATTGAACGAGAAGCGCCCCGCCTTGAAGCCGCGCACCTGCGCGTCGGGCGTCATCTCGAAGAGCTTGCGGATGTCGGCGAAGACGTTGGAGTAGGTCGCGGGGTTCGAGCGCGGCGTGCGGCCGATGGGCGACTGGTCCACGACGACGAGCTTGTCGATGTGCTCGATTCCCTCGATCGAGTCGTATGCGAGCGGCTGGTCCAGCGAGCGGTAGAGCGCCCGGCTCAGAATGGGCCGCAGCGTCTCGTTGACGAGCGTCGACTTACCCGAGCCGCTCACGCCCGTCACGCAGATGAACTTGCCGAGCGGGAACTCCGCGTCGAAGCCCTTGAGGTTGTTGCCGCGGGCGCCGCGGATGACGATCCGCTCGCCCGTGCCTGGGCGCAGCGTCGCGGGGATCTCGATGCGGCGGCGGCCCGTAAGGTAGTCCGCCGTGATGGTGTCGGCCTTCACGATCTCGTCGAAGGTCCCCGCGGCGACGATCTGTCCGCCGCGGCGCCCGGCCTTCGGACCCACGTCGACGATGAAATCGGCGGCGCGCATCATCTCCTCGTCGTGCTCGACGACGATCACCGAGTTGCCGGCGTCGCGCAGCTCCTCAAGACTGCGGATCAGGCGCTGGTTGTCGCGCTGGTGCAGGCCGATCGAGGGCTCGTCGAGGATGTAGAGCACGTTGACGAGCTTCGAGCCGATCTGCGTGGCGAGGCGGATGCGCTGGCTCTCGCCACCCGAGAGCGAACGCGACGAGCGTGCGAGCGACAGGTAGCCCAGCCCCACGTCCATCAGGAAGCGCAGCCGCTCGCGGATCTCCTTGACGATCTCCTGCGCGATCCGGCGCTCCTTTTCGGAGAGGTACTCCTCGATGTGGTCCATCCAGCGGGCGAACTCCTCGATCGAGAGGGCCGAGACCTCGGCGATGTTCTTGCCGCCGATGCGGAACTGCAGGGCCTCCTTGCGCAGGCGCGTGCCGCCGCAGACCGAGCACTTGCGGTAGACGAGGAACTGCTCGCGCCACTTCTGCCCGCGTTTGGACTCCTCGTCCTCCGTGCGGCCGATGTACTCGGCGACGCCCTCCCACGAAAGGAACTGCCGCCCGCCGGCCGGGGAGCTGAACTCCGAGAGGTCGACCGTCAGCGGCTCCGAGTCGCCGTAGAGCACGGCGTTGAGCGCCTCCTCGGAGAAGGTCTCGATCGGATCGTCGAGCGTGAAGTCGTAGCGGCGGCCCAGCATCTCGAGGATGGCGAAGAGCATGTTGTTGCGGTACTTGCCCAGCGGTTCGACGGCCCCCTCGCGCAACGAGAGCCGCTGGTCGGGGATGATCTTGGCCAGGTCGAAGACGGCCTCCTCGCCCAGCCCGTTGCAGTGCGGGCAGGCGCCCTTGGGCGAGTTGAACGAGAAGGTGTGCGGCGCCGGGTCCTCGAAGGCGATGCCTGTCGTGGGGCACATCAGGTGGCGCGAGTAGAAGCGCTGCTGCTCAGTGCCGTAGTCGTAGACGGCCATCGTCCCCTTGCCCTGGCGCATCGCCTCCTTGAGCGAGGTCATCAGCCGGTCGCGCGACGCCTCGACTACCTGCAGCCGGTCGACGACCAGGTCGATCGTGTGGATCTTGTAGCGGTCGAGGCGCATGCCGGCCGAGATTTCGCGGATCTCGCCGTCGATGCGGGCGTAGATGTAGCCCTTTTTGGCCAAGGTCTCGAAAAGCTCGCGGTAGTGGCCCTTGCGGCCCTTGACGATGGGGGCCATCAGGGCGATGCGCCGCCCGGCGAAGTTCTCCAGAATGAGCTCCGCGATGCGGTCGTCGCTGTAGTGGACCATCTCCTCACCCGTCACGGGCGAATAGGCGCGTGACGCCCGCGCATAGAGCAGACGCAGGAAGTCGTTGATTTCGGTGACGGTGCCGACCGTCGAACGGGGGTTCTTGTTGGTGGTCTTCTGCTCGATGGCCACCACGGGGCTCAACCCCGTGATCTTGTCCACGTCGGGACGCTCCATCGTGCCGACGAACTGCCGGGCGTAGGTCGACAGCGTCTCCATGTAGCGGCGCTGCCCCTCGGCATAGATCGTGTCGAAGGCCAGCGACGACTTGCCCGAGCCGCTCAACCCCGTGATGACCACGAGTTTGTGGCGCGGAATCTCCAGATCGACGTTCTTCAGGTTGTGGACCCTGGCGCCGAGTATCTTGATCGTCTCTTCTTTCATTGCGCAACGGTGCGACACCTCTCCGTTCCCGTTTGGGGCGGTTGCGGAGGTACCGGACCGCAAAGATACGACATCCGGGGCAAATCCGGAACCCCGCGGGCTATTTTTCGTCCGTTTCCAGCACGAAATCGTCGGCGTCACGCCACGCCGGGAACTTTTCGAGGAACGCCTCCCGGGCCGCGCGGTCGAATGTCGCCCGCAGGAGGCACTCCCCTGCCCCGGCCTCGGCGAGCGGCACGCCCCGGAAGTCGACAAGGGCCGAATCACCCGAATAGGGAAGGCCGGGATCCGAGCCCGCACGGTTTGCGGCGACCACGTAGCACTGGTTCTCGATGGCCCGGGCGCGCAGCAGCGTGCGCCACACCTCGCGCCGAGCGGCGGGCCAGGCGGCGCAGCAGACGATGGCGTCGTAGTCGCCGCGGCAGCGGCTCCAGACCGGGAAGCGCAGGTCGTAGCAGACGAGCAGCAGCAGGCGCCACCCGGCATATTCGACCACGACACGCCGGTGCCCCGGGCGGTAGTTGTCCGCCTCGCCGCCCGGACGGAACAGGTGCCGCTTGTCGTACCACGACACCTCGCCCGACGGCCGCACGAAGTACATCCGGTTGCGGAAGCCGTCCGCTGCGGCCACGGCGACGCTCCCCGTCACGGCACACTTTCCCTGCGCGGCCCAGCGGCGCATGGTCGCCAGCACGGGTGCCTGTTCTTCGGCGGGCTCCGCAGTCACGTGCACGGCATCGGCCTCCGCGACGTCGGCTCCCGAGACATCGGCTCCCGCGTTTCGGCCGGCATCCGCCTCCCCGGCGGCCCGTTCGGCAAAGGAGGCGGGGCGGGTGCTGAATCCCGTGGCGAAGAGTTCGGGCAGCACGACCAGATCGGCCCCGGCGGCCGCCTCCGCCACAAGCCCGTCGAGCCGAGAGAGGGTCTCGGCAGGCCGCTCCCAGACGGCATCCGTCTGACAGAGGGCGACTTTCAGTTCCTGTTTTTCATCCATGGCTTCCGGTCCGGGCACGGAACGACCCCGCAGCGGGCTCCGCCGTCCGAACCGACGGGAAAGTTACCACTATTTTTTGAAACGGCAAAAAACGGCCCGCGCCGGCGCCGCTGTTGCACGCGAACGAAATAAAACGTACTTTTGTCGCGAAAACCGACATTTATGCTCAAGGCAGGACGCACACAGACACTCACCGTAAGCCGCCTGTCGGACTACGGTCTCTACCTCGCGGACGACGAGGGGCAGGAGGTACTGCTCCCGAACCGCTATGTATCGCTCACCGACAAACCCGGCGACACGAAGGAGGTCTTCCTCTACCACGACTCGGAGGACCGGCTCGTGGCGACGACCGAAACGCCGCTGCTGCGGGCGGGCGAGGCGGGCTTCCTGCGCGTCGTGGACAAGACGCCGCACGGCGCCTTCCTCGACTGGGGGCTGCACGGCAAGGACCTCTTCCTGCCGAACCGCAACCAGCAGGGCGGCGTCCTCAAGGACCACCGCTACGTGGTCTACCTCTACGAGGACAGCATCACGGGCCGCTGCGTGGCGACAATGAAGCTCAAGTCGTTCATCGACAACGAACTCATCACCGTTGCGCCGCGCGAGGAGGTGCGGCTGCTCGTGGCGTCGGAGAGCCCCATCGGCTTCCGCGTCATCGTCAACAACCGCCACTGGGGCATGCTCTACCGCAACCAGCTGTTCCGGCCGGTGGCCGTGGGCGACGCCCTGACGGGCTACGTGCGCCGCATCACCGAGGACAACCGCATCGACGTAAGCCTCCAGCGCGAGGGCTACGCCCAGGTCAAGGATTCGGCCGAGCAGCTGCTCGGCCTGCTGCGCGACAACGGCGGATTCCTGCCGCTGAACGACAACAGCGCCCCGGAGGAGGTGGCACGCCTCACGGGCACAAGCAAAAAGGTCTTCAAGCGCTCGCTGGGCGTGCTGCTCAAACGCGGCGCCGTCGAGACGACCGACCAGGGGATCAGAATCAAAAGGTAGGACGGAATGGGACGCATGGCAACGGCCGAGCGCGTCTGCGCGGAGGCTTCGGACAACTTCGTATTCCAGCGTTCGCTGCTCGCGTACCACGCGGCGGCGGAGCGCATCGACGGCGACGTGCTCGAGATCGGCACCGGCTCGGGCTACGGCGTGGAGGTCATCGCGCCGCACGCCCGCAGCTTCGTCACCCTCGACAAACACGTTCCCGAGGCGGGCAGTCTGCCCTGCCTGCCGCACGTGCGCTACATGCAGGCCACGGTACCGCCGCTGCCCTTTGCCGACGGGAGCTTCGACTTCGTCATCTCGTTCCAGGTGATCGAGCACATCCGGCGCGACGGCGACTTCGTGCGCGAGGTGCACCGCGTGCTGCGCCCGGGCGGGCAGTTCATCGTCACGACGCCCAACGCCCCGATGTCGCTCACGCGCAATCCGTGGCACGTGCGCGAATACACGGCCGACGAACTGCGCGACCTGCTCGCGCGGAGCTTCTCCGCCGTCGAGATGCTGGGCGTTGCGGGCAACGACCGAGTCATGGCCTACTACGAGCAGAACCGCCGCAGCGTCGCCCGCATCACGCGCTTCGACGTGCTGGATCTCCAGCACCGCCTGCCGCGCTGCCTGCTGCAGCTGCCCTACGACCTGCTCAACCGCATCAACCGCCGTCGCCTGCTCCGCGACAACACCGACCTGACGACCTCGATCCGCATGGACGACTACCGCGTGGGGCCCGTCACGGCTGACTGCTTCGACCTGTTCGCCGTCGCGCGGAAGTAACCGCCGTCACGACAAAACAACAAGAGGGGGTGCCCGACCTTTCGGTACGGACACCCCCTCTTTTCACGGGTTGCCGCCAGCTACCGTCCGACGCGCGGGGAGGCTGCGGCGCGGCTGCAGGCCTCAGCCTTCAGCAGCACCGGCCGCTCGCCGCCGGGCGTAAGAACCGGTTTGCGACGGACCGACTCCTGCTGCGCTCCGATGCGGCACTCCATGGCCGAGCGGGTGAGCGCAAAGGGACGGAAGTCCTCAACGGGCGATACGCCCTCTTCGGTCAGCACGATCTTCTCGCGGTAGACCGGACTGTAGTTGCCGTCGGCACCGATGGCGAAGGCCAGCAGTGTGGATTCGTCGTCGTAGGGCAGGAAGAACGACACCGACTCCTGCGAGATGCCGTCGCGCAGCAGGGCGGCAATCGCCTCGTTGTCCGGGAGGATGAAGTCGCTCGTCAGGTCGCCCTCGTAGATGTAGTAGAGCACGCGCTCGGCCGGCTCACCCTGCGTGGTGACCGTCAGCGGCAGCACGGCCAGGCCGTAGGCATCGGCGTAATCGTCGGGATAGAGCTCCGCGATCTGCGTGCCGTCGAAGTAGCGGTCGTGCTCCACGAGGATCGAGATGTCGGCCGGGATGCCGTCCTCGGTGGTGAACTCCACCGAGAAGAGCCCCGTGGTCGCCTTGCCCTTCACGTAGCCGAAGGCCAGCAGCGTGTAGCTCGTGGAGGCCTCGAGTTCGCTCGCCTCGACGGAGGTATCGCCCCGGCGGAGGTAGTCCGCGATGGTCTCGTCGGCCAGCAGGGAGTTGATGACCGCCTCGTCGTCCATCCCCTCCACGGCCGACGTATTGACGAGGTAGAGCACGTAGGGATCGAGGTTCTCCGTCTTCACGTCGATGGTCGCGGCGTGTGCTTCGAGCGACGTCACCTCGAAGGAGATGCGGTTGTCGGAGGGCTGCACCTCCGTGGTCCGGAACGTCGTCGAGACGGGAGCCGAGTTGATGAGTCCGTCGTCGGTGCACGACGCGGCGAAGACCAGATACTCGGTATTCTCCTCCAGCTCGTAGGTGCGGTCGATCGTGCCGACCACGCTGAGTCCGGCCACGGTCTCCTCGGCGGTCATGCCCATGGCCTCGTAGATGACGATCATGTCGCTGAGGTACTGCTGGTACTGCCGGCAGGCGTCCTCACCGTCCTGCACCTGATCGGCGACATACATGCCGATGACATAGCGCTGGTTGGGATCGGACGGCTCGACATGCAGGTCGCACAGCGGCCCGTTGACCGTCGCATCCACCGTGAACGTGACGTCGATCTTCGGCACCGCAACGGTCTCGAACTCGACCTTGTAGATATCCGTCGTGCGCTCGCCGTCGACCGTCAGGCCGTATGCGTAGACGTAGTAGGCCGTTCCGGGCAGCAGGCCCGTCATGTTCTTGACCAGCAGGTCACCGCGGTTGAGCGTGTTCGAGAGGTACTCCTGCACCGAGACGCCGAAGCTCTCGGCCATCGCCCGGATGTAAGCCAGGTCGTCCTGGAAATACTCCTCGTCGGAGGCGTAGCTGTCGAAGTAATCCTTCTCGACGAGCATGCTCAGGTAGGTCTGCTCCTTGTCGCCGGGAATCACCGAATACTTCGCGCTCGTCTGCGTGATGAGCTCCATGCGGATGTCGAAGACGGGCGGAACCGTCCGCGGCGACTGCACGACGCGCAGCACGGCCGTCTCCGCATCGCCCGAATAGCGGACGGAGAGCTCCGCGGAACGCGACTCAGTGAGCTCGTTGGAGGCAACCGTGAAGGAGATCACGCCGGAGAGCGAGGTGGAGACTCCGGAGATCCACTCGGGCACGTTGCCGACCGTAATGCGGCCCTCGTAGACGGGGCTTGCGAGCCGGTACGACACGCTGACCTCACCGCCGTCGGCCGCAACGGTCACCTCCGGGGTGTTGAGCGTAAGGGTCGAGGGCTTGAACTCCCCCTCCTCCTCCCGGCAGCCTGCCGCCAGGAGCAGGCACGCCGATATGAAAGTAAGATACAACTGTTTCATCTTCATCTCTCAGTCCGTATTAAAATGCGAGAATCGGGCGAATGAGTCCTATGGCGTCGAATTTTCCGCGGTACCCCACCATGCCCGTGCTGACATCGAGGCAGTTGATGCTGCCGTCGGCCAGGGCGTAGCACTCCGACGAAGACCAGTACCACCGGTTGCGGAGCCGCGTCATCCCCTCCCGGGCATCGAGCTGCTCGCGCAGCCCGTAGACCGTGCAGAGCTGGCTGACGGCGGGAATGAACCAGCCGCTCGAGTTGGCCGGAGCCGGAACCGTCTGTGCGAACTGCCGGGTGTAGTAACCGACGGGATAGCCCTCCTGCGTGTCGGGCGTGAATCCGCCGTTGCGCTCGGCCTCCAGGGTGATCTTCTCCGTGTAGAGATAGCCGCTCCAGTCGGTATCGCCGCCGTTATTGGTGAAGTTGTCGATCTTGTTTCCGCTGTCATCCACCGGATAGAGACCGATCTCATAGCCGTATACGCCCCACAGGCACAGCTCCTCGGAGGCATCCTGCAATGCGACGACATAACCGTGGCATGCCGCCTCGCCGATGCCGGTCTGCGAGTAGTCGGAACAGTCGTTGGCGTGCTGCCCCACCTGGAAGACGACGCCGATGCACTCCTTTTTCGGGTTCAGGTCGGCCGAATAGGTGCCGTCGGAGTAGTAATAGTCCCCGACGTGAGCCTCCCCCGGGAGGGTCACCGTCACGTCGCAGACCGCCTGCCGGTTCTCGGCCAGGGCGTATACGCGGGCGCTGCCCGTCTCCCCGGCCGTGAGGTTGCCTTCGGCATCCACCGTGACAACACGGCCGTCGGAGGTTGCCCATGTGACGTCGCACCCCTTTCCGTCGAGCGTCTCCACCCGGGCCGTCAGCGTGTAGCGCTCGCCCCGCACCAGGGTGATCTGCGTATCGGACAGGGTGACGACGGAGACGTTCGAGGGCGCTTCATCGTCGTCGCTGCACGCGACGGCAAGCGTCGCGAAGAGGAGCGCGCAGAGAATCCAAAGATACTTTTTCATCTGATATTGTCTTGTTTGCGTGTTGATCCGTCACCCGATCATCAGAATGCCAGCACGGAACGTGCATAGAACCAGGCTCCGTCCTTGCCGTCGGAGCTGACGCTCGGCGTGCCCATGTTCATCAGGTAGCGGAAATAGTCCTGCGGGCCCGGATTGTCCACGGCAGCCTCGGACGAGGAGCCGTACCAGTCGCTGGCCAGCTTCTTGCCGCCCTCCACGGAGGCGATCCGGTCCGCCACGTTGAGACTCTGGTAGAGCTGACTGATGGCCGGCAGGAACCAGCCCGACGTCGTACCCGGAGCGGGCACGGCATCCGCATAGGCCACCATGGCGTAATAGAAGAGGGGATGTCCCTCCGCCGCATCGGCCGAGAGTCCGCCGTTCAGATCGGCATCCGCCTTTGCAAGGCAGGAGTAGAGGTAGCCGCTCCAGTCGTTGTACTGACCGTTCTCGCGGCCGTTCTGAATCGGATCGCCGAACTCATCCTTCGGGTAGCAGCCGAGCTCCTGACCCTTCGGGCCCCACATCGCATAGCTGGTCGAAGCGTCGTTCAGGGCGATGACGTAACCGTTGCACTTCGCCTTGCCGATACCGGTCGACGAGTAGTCCGAAGCGTCGTACTCGCTGTGTCCCACGGCAAACACGATACCGATGCACTGCTTGTCTGCCGCGAGCTCCGTGGACCACGTGCCGTCGGCATAGAAATAGTCACCGACCTGGGCCGGAGCCACGACCGTGACAACGCACGACGCCTCGATGCTGCCCACGGCGACACGCACGGTCGCCTGACCGGCCGCTACGGCCGTCACGAAACCCTGTTCGTCAACCGAGGCCACGCCGCTGTCCGACGAGCTCCACGCAAGGCCCTCCAGATTGGCATCCTCGGGCGAGGGGGTGGCCGTCAGCTGCGACTGCTCGCCGATCGTAAGGGTCAGCGCAGCGGCATTGAGCGTGAGCGACTCCGCTGCCGGGCCGACAACGGTCACACGGCACGACGCCGAAATGTCGCTGCCGACCGATGCCGTTACGGTAGCCTCGCCGACCGCCAGGGCCGTCACCGTGCCTTCGGCATCGACGGATGCGATCTCGGGCGCATCGCTCACCCACGATATCTGACCGTAGGCGGCATCCGCCGGTTCGACGGTCGCCCGCAGCGTGTATGTTTCGCCTTTTACGATTTCAAGGGTGGTCGGATCCAGGACCAGACCCGACGGGGAGACTGTCTCCGTGTCGTTGGAACAGCCCGCCAGCAGCAGCACCGCGACCGCTGCCGAAAAGAGATGCTTGGGTTTCATACTTCGTTAAACTTTAAAAGATCCATAAAACTTGACCTGCTAAAAGTAGCGCATGAAAACGGGTTGTGCATCCGGCATATTGTATACTTGTAATATACAGCCGCAAAATCCCGTATATACTTTATATATACAGGATACTTCAATAGACTAATCAACAGTGAAATATGTATCGAAAAAACAGGTTACGGATTGTAACGTGAAAGGAATTCCTGCAGACTCGTGGTCTTGCCCGTCAGGTTGAATTTGCTGCGCAGACGCGCCCGGGCGATGTTGATGCTGTGGGGACTCTGACGTGTTATCTCCGAAATTTCCTTGGTCGTCATGTTCATGTTCAGCAGGGCGCACAGCCGCCGCTCGTTGATCGAAAGCGTCGGGAAATCGGCAATGAGCCGCTGGTAGAACACGCTGTTGAAAGCCGGGACGAAGCGGTTCATCTCCCGCCATTCGTTCTCGTCCTTGCTCTTCACGAGCTCACGGCAGATGGCCGAAATCTTCTTGCGCGTGGTCAGGTCCTTCACCCCGGCATTCAGTTCCGTCAGCTTGTGCGACAGCTCCTCGGTCATCCGCCCGATCTGGTAGTCGTGCAGCTTGCGGAGTTCGATCAGCTCGTTCTGACTGGCAATCTCCTCCTCCTGACGCCGAATCTCGAGACTCTTCCGCTTGGATTTGCCGTAGAGCAGGATCAGGATGAAGACCAGCGACAGCATGCCGATCGAGCAGAGGAAGATCACCAGGTTCTGCCTCCGGGACATCTTCTCCTGCTCGCGGCTCATCTCCAGCTCCTTCTGCACCTTGTAGAAGTCGAGGAAGATCTCGTCGGGGACGGTTCGCAATGTCGGCCTCGTAATACCGGATGAGTGCCTGGTAGGCATTCCAGTACTCCCCCTTCATGGCGTAGATGCGCTGCAGAATGCCGTAGCAGTGCTGGATCTTGCTGCCGTACTCGCCCGTTCCGAAGGCCGAGATGGCCTTTCCGAGCGCCGCGGCAGCCTCGTCCAGCCGGCCGGCAGCCATCAGGAGCAACCCCTCGTCCTGGTAATAGAGTCCGGTTTCGTCCGGCTTCCGGAGCAGCGGCTTCACCGTCTCGAGCGTAGAGGCCGCGGCCTGCAGGTCCCCCGACATCAGGTAGAGCGAGACGTTGTTCAGATAGACCTTGCACAACTTGGAGGTGTCGCGCACGGCCGAGCTCAGAAAGCCCGATTCGCGGATGAGCGTCCGGGCCTTCAGCGTGTCGCGCAGCGTGTAGGCCAGCACGGCCGAGTTGTTCAGGCCGAGTACCATGCGGGAGGTGTCGCCGGCCATGCGCGCCCCGTCGGTATAGCGGGTGAACCATTCGTAGGCCCGGTCGTACTGGCGGCAGGTGAAATAGACGACTCCGAGGATATTGTAGCACTCGATCAGATTGTCCGTATCGTGCGTCCGCTAGAAATAGTTCATCGCCGAGGAGACGTATTGCAGGGCGCGGTGGTACTGCCCGAGGCTGGTGTATTCGCGGGAGAGCCGGTATTGGGCCAGCGCCTCGTTGTGACGGTCGCCGAGCGACTCATAGATCGCCAGCGACCGGCTCCGCCAGCGGATGGCCCGGGAGAAGAGCGACCGGTCGTACTCGTACCAGTCGGCCAGTTCGTCGCACACGGCCGCCAGCAGCGGCTCGGCGGCCGTCGTATCGGCCGAAGAGAGGAAAAGCTCGGCATACTCCATGGCCTTTGCCCTGTCCGCGGCGCGGTTTTCCCGGTAGAGATTGTAGACGGTCACGTCGGCACCCTGGATGCCCGACAGCACCTTCAGGGTGTCGGTCTGCTCCCTGGCCGAGAGGGTCAGGGCGGCCAGCAGGGCCAGCAGATGGATCGTATTCCTCAAAAAAACAGGCATAGGTCTTGTCGCATGGAGCTATCCGCGCCGACAGGTCGAAACCGCCCTGCCGCGCCACGCAGTCCCCCACCGGTCCGCACCCGAAATCCGACGGATCGAACGGAGGGTTTCCGAACGGCAAAAGTAGAAATATTCTGCCCAACTGCAAAAATTACCCGCAATATTTGCCGTCCGAAATGGGCCCGCACGGCCATTCAGGAACGTTTTTCGTCCTTTTGCGCACGGTTTTCGCCCGGGCTCCGGACTTTCTCGTCCGCCGTGCCTCACCCGGTTGCACGACGGGAGCTCCAGCCCTTCCCACAGCACCACCTCAACAACAAAAAGGGAGCGATCACGCGATCACTCCTCTTTCTTGTCTCCAATGTCCCGCCCCGGAAAGCTTCTCCGGAAGAGGGGTATCAATACTCCTCCTCGTTGAAGAAGAAGTCGTCCTTTGAAGGATAGTCAGGCCAGATATCTTCGATGGATTCGTAGATTTCTCCCTCATCCTCTATTTCCTGCAGGTTCTCAAGCACTTCGAGCGGCGCGCCCGAACGAATCGCATAGTCGATCAGTTCATCCTTCGTCGCGGGCCAGGGTGCATCCTCGAGTTTCGAGGCCAGTTCAAGCGTCCAATACATAATAGTAGTTTTTTTTAGTTACTTACAATCAACGTCTTACAGTCCTCGCGGGCTACGACAGTAGCCATGACCGGATTGCAAAAGTATAAAAAAAACAAGAAAAACAAAGAAAAAACGTCAAAACATCGCCGTTACATCTTTTCGTCGCTGAAAAAGAACCTTTTAGGGTATCCACAACGTCTCTTCCACCCGATAGTGCGCCGTCAGCGTGCGTCCGAGCAGGTAGAAGTAGTCCGACAGGCGGTTCAGCCACACGAGCGCCGTGGCATCGACGCCGTAGCGCTGATCGGCCCGCAGCGCCGCCCGTTCGGCCCGGCGGCAGACCGTGCGGCAGACGTGGCACAGCGACACGGCCTCGTGTCCGCCCGGGATCGTGAACTTGTCGATCGGCGGCAGCGCGGCCTGCATCGTGTCGATGCACGCCTCGAGCCACGCCACGCACTCGGGAGCCAGCGGCGCCATCTTGTCGCGCCCCCCCTCGCCCGTGGCCAGCAGCGCCTCGACGGTCATCAGCCGCGAGAGGATGCGGTTGAGCTCCTCCACGTGCGACGCCAGCGCCGCATCGGGACGCAGCCGGTCAGTCAGTAGCGCCACGAAGGCCGACAGTTCGTCGACCGAGCCGTAGGCCTCGACCCGCTCGTCGCACTTGAATACCCGCTCGCCGCCGATGAGCGACGTCATTCCCTTGTCTCCGGTTTTGGTGTATACTTTCATAGTTGAAAATGTTGTTTCGGCAAATGGTTGTTGAAGACGAGCAGATAACCGCGGTTGTCCACCGTTGTCGAACGGTGTGCCGCAATGATCTGCCGGCAGAGCGCCTGCCGCTCGCGCCCGGCATAGGGGGCGATGAGCACCACGGTGCGGTGCGCCACGGCGGCTCCGGCCACCAGCGCAAGGGTTGCGGCACGCGGCAGGTCGGGCAGGGCGATGCAGAGCTCCCCTTCCGCACGATTCATGCCGAAGGTCGCATAGCCGCAATGGATCGCCAGGTTCTGCAGCTGCACGGCACGGCGCGGCGCGACGCCCGCACCGCACAGCGCCCGGTAGAGCGAACGGTCGCCGGGCAGCAGCTCCCGCCGCATGAAGACCTCGCGCACGATGTCGTAGACGAAGGGCGAATGGACGCCGTGGCCGCGGAAGTAGCGGGCACGCGCGAGGCGGTTGCGCAGCTCGGAGAGCCGGCCCGAGAGGCGAAAACCGATATGATGACCGCCGATACGCATCGCCGCCTACTTTTTGAGCATGCCGGCCAGCCGGCCCGTGGAGAAGGCGATCTGGAGGTTGTAACCGCCCGTGTTGGCGTCCAGGTCGAGCACCTCGCCGGCAAAGTAGAGACCGCGGACCTTGAGCGACTCCATCGTATGGGGGTTCACCTCGTCGCAGCGCACGCCGCCGGCCGTCGTCACGGCGTACTCGAAGGGGGCGTAGTCCGCAATGGGGAACGTCAGCCCCTTCAACGTGTGGATCAGGCGCGTGATCTGCTCCTCGGTGAGCTTCGAGACGTAGCTCTTCGAGTGGATGTCCAGCTCGTGGGCCAGCGGGAAAACCAGCTGCTTGGGCACCAGCTTGCGCAGCAGCTCGGCGAAGAACTCCGTGGGCTGCATGTCGGCCAGTTCGCGCGCGATGCGTGCGCGCAGGGTCTCCTCGTCGAGCGCCGGCTTGAGGTCGAGGACGATCTTCACGCGCCGCCCGTCGATGAGCGCATCCACGGCGTCGCGGCTCATGCGCAGCGCCACGGCCCCCTCGATGCCGCGCTCCGAGAAGCCGATCTCGCCGAACTCCTCGCGCACGGGCTCGCCGTCGATGTGGAGCACGGCCCGCACGTTGCGCAGCAGCAGTCCGTTGAGATGGCGTGCCTGCGGGTGCGACGTGACCAGCGGCGTGAGCGAGGGGCGCAGCGGCTCGATCGTATGGCCCAGGTCGGCCGCAAAGGCATATCCGTCGCCGGTCGAGCCGGTGGCCGGATAGGAGACGCCGCCCGTCGCAAGGATCACCTGCGGGGCCTCCTCCCGGCGTTCAAAGCCGCGCTTGTTGACGTACTCCACGCCGTAGACGCGGTCGCCGAGCGTCAGGATGCGCACCACGCGCGTGTCGTAGAGAATCTTCACGCCGTTGTCAACGCAGTAGTCCAGCAGCGCGTTGGCGATGTCCCAGGCCTTGCCGCTGCGCGGGAAGACCCGCTCGCCGCGCTCGATGTCGAGCTTCACGCCCTGCCGCTCGAAGAAGCGGATCGTCGCCCGGTTGTTGAACTCGGCGAAGGCCGGGGCGAAGAAGGCGGCATTCGTGCGCACCTGCGCGGCAAACTCCTCGGGCGGCCGGGCATTCGTCACGTTGCAGCGTCCCTTGCCCGTGATACGGACCTTGCGGCCCGACTTCTCCATCTTCTCGATGAGCAGCACCCGCCGGCCGTTGCGCGCCGCCGTGCCCGCGGCCATCATGCCCGCGGCACCCGCCCCAACGACAATCACGTCGTAAGGCTGTTTTTCTGCGATCTGTTCCATACGGCTGCAAAGATACGCAATAATTTCTTTCATTCCGGAAAAAATTCCTATCTTTGCGGCCGTCAAAAATACGTTCTAAAAGTTATGTTGAGCAGAAGATTACTCCGCATAAAGGTCATCAAGGCCCTGTTCGCCCACCTGAAGTCGGGCGCCGACAACATGATGGCCTCGGAAAAGACGCTGATGGCCTCCGTCGACAAGGCCTACGACCTCTACTTCCAGCTGCTGATCCTCCCCGTCGAGGTGGCACGCTATGCGGAGCAGCGGCAGGAGCTGGCCAAGCAGAAGAAACTGCCGACATACGAAGACCTCCACCCGAACACGAAATTCGTCGACAACGCCGTCATCCGCATCATTGCCAACAGCGATTCGGTCAACGACCGCGTAGCCGCGCGCAAGCTGGGCTGGGCGCAGTACCCCGAGCTGATCCGCACGCTCTACACGCAGCTCACCGAGAGCGACTACTACAAGGAGTACATGCAGCGCGACGAACGCTCGCTGGACGACGACCGCCGCCTCGTCGAGACCTTCCTCAACGAATTGCAGCAGTGCGACGCGCTGGACGAGGCGCTGGAGGAGATGTCGCTGCTCTGGAGCGACGACCTGCCCTACATCCTCGTCATGGTGCTGCGCACGCTCTCCTCGCTGCGCGCCTCGCACACGGAGCTGAAGGTCGCCCCGAAGTTCAAGAGCCCCGACGATCCGGAGTTCGTGAAGACGCTCTTCGAGAAGTCGCTGGTCAACTACAACTCCTGCCAGGAGTACATCGAGAAGTTCACGGCCAACTGGGACGTCGAGCGCATCGTCTTCATGGACAACCTCATCATCGGCACGGCCATGACCGAGTTGATCTCCTTCCCGTCGATTCCCGTCAAGGTGACGCTCGACGAGTGGATCGAAATCTCGAAATACTACTCGACGCCGGGCAGCAGCACCTTCATCAACGGCGTGCTGGACAAGATCGTGGCCTCGCTGACCGAGGAGGGCCGCATCCGCAAGTCGGGCCGCGGCCTGATCTGAGCCATGTCCGCACGCCCGGCATACGCCCCGCTCCGGCTGCTGGCCGCGGTGCTCGCACTCGCGCTTGCCACATCGTGCGGAGCCCGCGCGGGACGTCCTAACGCCGCACCAAAAGAGGCAGAGAGCGACCCGGCACAACGCACGGGCCCGAAAATCACGCTTACGGACGCAATTCTCGAAAAGGGCGGGAGCGATACCGTCCGTTTCGGACGCCTGCACTCGGGCGAGATCGCCGAGCTGCGCCTGTGGCTCGTCAACGACGCCTCGCGGACCGTGGCCGTCGCCTCCTACGGCCGCAGCTGCGGATGCACGACGCTCGAGTTTGACCGCGAGCCCGTTGCACCGGGCGCCGCACGCCGCCTGCGCCTGCGCTTCGACTCGCGCGGCGAACACGGCTGGCAGCTCAAGACCGTCGACCTGCATCTGGCCGGCGCGGCGCGCCCCCTGCGTATCTTCGTCGAGGCGGAAATCGAATAGAGGCTTGCGATTTCGACAATAATTCGTATCTTTGCACGAAACGAATCGAAACAAACACTAAAAACCGAAATGAATATGATCCATTTTCTTCAGGCTGCACCCGTAGAACCCCAGCCGGGTTTCATGCAGCAGTACAGCTTCATCATCATGATCGCCCTGATGGTCCTCGTGCTGTGGCTCTTCATGTGGCGTCCCGAGGCCAAGCGCCGCAAGCAGATGCAGGCCTTCCGCGACGGCCTCAAGAAGGGTGACAAGATCATCACCGCCGGCGGCATCTACGGCACGGTCAAGGAGATCAAGGAGACCACGCTGCTCATCGAGGTCGACAGCAACGTCACGCTGCGCATCGACAAGAACATGGTCGTGGCAGACAACTCCGAGCTCCAGCGCCAGTAGGCTGCGCATCCGCACAGCGGGCGGCCCCGACGCTCAAAGAGCGTCTGTGCCACCCCGCGAACGGACCGCAACAGGAAAAACAGCAATTTTCATTGCTGTTTTTTTTGTTTTTTACGGAAAATGACTACATTTGTGTAGTATTCAATCATCCACCCAACCGAATACCCGCATTGTCGGTCAGAAGCTTTCAAGCGCCTCTTGGAACGATCTTCTCTCCGGCAATGCACCTTTTCGGGGCCACCCCTGCACACATTGTCGCGACGAAATGTTATCTTTGCGCCGTTTTCAACAAAAACGGACATGACACGACATCTGACCCATACCTGCGTCGGGACCTGCTCCCGACAGATCGACATCGAACTCGACAACGACATCATCCGCAGCGTCCGCTTCACGGGCGGCTGCGACGGCAACACGCAGGGCGTCGCCGCGCTGGTGCGCGGCATGAAGGTCGAAGAGGCCATCGCCCGCCTCGAAGGGATCGACTGCCGCGGCCGCGGCACTTCGTGCCCCGACCAGCTGGCCCGGGCCCTGCGGCAGGCGCTCTGACCGCGCACGGCGGAAATCGGACCGCACACGGTGTAAAAAGGGGAAGAGCCGCCGGCTCCTCCCCTGCATTATCCGGGATCTGACCGTCCCGAATTGTTTTTTCCTATTCGGTGATGATCTCGACTACGGCCCGACCCGCATGCGGTGCCGGCAGCAATGCGGTCTGCCCGCCGGCCGGCATGCCGTCGATGCGGATCTCGCGGATCACCTCACCGCTGCCCTTCCGCTTGAGGTCGATCGTCCCCTGCTGATAACGCAGGTCGGTCAGCTTCCTGAATCCGAAACGGGCCATCAGGCCGGCATCGGGCGCCAGGCACAGCCCCTCTTCGGAGAACGACAGTCCCAGCATGCCGCGCAGCACCATGCGAAGGAGTCCCGTGGCCGACCAGGTCTGGTCGTGAATCGAATCCCACTCGCCATCGGGCCCCGGTCCGCCCCCGACCTGCCAGCCGCCGCAAACCTCACCCGTGTAAGGATCGTAAATCTCATAGAAGCAGTCGTCGCTCGCCTCGACAAGACGGCAGAGGTTTTCCAGTTCGGAGACAAAGCGCTCCTCGCGTCCCGCATGCAGGGCCGCATCGGCCCAGAAGGCGCTGACGAAGGGCCAGACAAGGACGTTGTGACGTCCGGGCCGCTCCTTCGAGAAGCGCTTGAAGGCGGGATAGATCGACGGCAGTCCGTAGGGCGCCACATAGACCCCGTCGACGACCCGGGCGGCCTCGTCGCGGTCGACAATGCCGAAAAGGATGGCAAACGAGATGCCCAGTCCCTCCTGGAAGTGATGGACCGTGCCGTGGCCGTCGATCAGGTAGGCAAAGGTCGCCGTCGCGGGGTCGTAGAAACGGGCACGGATCACCTTCCTGAGCGTATCGGCCTTCTGCCGGTAAATCGCGGCCTCGTCGCCATGGCCCAGTTTGTCGGACATCTGCGCCAGCACGAGGTAGGCATTGTAGTAGATGCAGTTCGTGCTCAAACACTTGACATGCCGCGCCTCGGGATAGTCGAGCACATAGCTCGATCCGACCCCCGGATCGAAGACCGGCTCTTCGTACCCGGCGATGCCGTCGTTGAAGACCGAAGGCCCGGTGAAGAGGCCGTACCCGGCGTCGAAAGCCTCCGTCTCGAGCCGCCGCATGGTGTTGGCCGAGGCGGTGCAGGCCTGTCGCAGGAAGAGCGTGTCCTGTGTGGCCAGGTAATGGTCGTAGGCGCCGGTCACCCAGAGGATCTGGTCCCAGTACTGGTGTCCGATCATCGTGCGGTTGTCCGTTGTCACGTGCCACAGCGAACATTCGGCCTCCTCGGGCAGCAGCAGGTTCGCCGCATTCCAGACATTGATGGCCACGTCGCGTGTCCACTCGCTGCCATAGGCGCCGCCGGCCTTGATGATGCCCGCCTCGACGTTGCCGCGGAGCGTCTGCACGGCAAGGGTGAAGACCCGATCGAGGTGCCGGTCGTGCGTTTCGAGCCGCTGGGCCCGGGCTCCCGCAGCGAAGAGGAGCAGGAGAAGCGATGAAAGCAGAATTTTTTTCATGATGCAGGGAGATTGGTTGGATTCGTGCGCAAAACTAACCATTTCCCGAGACTCGCGCAAATAAAAGTTCCCGTCGTCCGCCGTTCGGATGCAACCCGTCACAGCTTAGGACCGGCTGCCCGCGGACCGGCTCATCCGGAGCGCGGAGGAAAGCGGCGGACGGTACCTCAGCAGAGGGCCGATTGCCGTTCGGGAACGGATTTTGCAGCAGCCGCTCCGTAAACACAAAACGGAAGAGAATGTATTTCATTTGGTATCTGCTTCTGGGGCTGGCGGCCGGATGGATCGCCAACCTCATCGTCAAGGGCGGCAGCTCGGGGCTGCTGGTCAATCTGATTGTGGGGCTCGTCGGCGGCGTGCTGGGCGGGTGGCTCTTCTCACTCATCGGGCTGGTGCCCGTGGGCACGCTGGGCAGCCTCGTGACGGCCGTCATCGGGTCGATCGTGCTGCTGTGGATCGCCGCGCTGCTTTCGCACCGCAAGATGCGGTGAGCTCCCGCACGTGCGCGAAGACGCGAACACCGGAAAGCAAAAGGAGAAGTCCCCGACGGAACTTCTCCTTTCGTGTTGAGCTGCCGGGATTCGAACCCAGAACGACAGAACCAAAATCTGCTGTGTTACCATTACACCACAGCTCAAACAGTTGCTCGAAAGCGCCACAAAGATAGGCAAAAAAATCCAAAAAGCAATTCCACACCCGAAAAATGCCGAAAGGGGAGAAAACCGTGTCGGGTTTTTTCGTAATTTTGCGCGTTCCTTCCGGCGGGAGAGCCTCCACGGGACCCTCCGTCCGGGAATGAACAAGGTACATCAAAATTCTGCAAGATGATTCTGTCAATGATTCTGCTCTTCGTGGTGGGCTACGTCTTCATCGCGCTGGAGCACAAGGTAAAGATCAACAAGGCGGCCATCGCCCTGCTGATGTGCGGCGCCATCTGGACGATCTTCAGCATCTGGGGCCACGACACCAACATTGCGCACGAACTGATCGACCACCTGGGCGACACGTGCGAGATTCTGATCTTCCTGATCGGTGCCATGACGATCGTCGAGCTCATCGACATGCACGGAGGCTTCAACGTCATCACCGAACACATCACCACGCGCCGCAAGCGCAGGCTGCTGTGGCTGCTCTCCCTGATTACCTTCTTCATGTCGGCGGCGCTCGACAACATGACCACGACGATCATCATGATCATGGTCATGCGGCGGCTGATCGACGACAGCAAGGAGCGCTGGGTCTTCGCCAGCGTGATCGTCATTGCGGCCAACAGCGGCGGTGCCTGGTCGCCCATCGGCGACGTGACGACCATCATGCTCTGGATGCGCGGCAACGTCACGGCCGGGTCGCTCATCGCCACACAGATCCTGCCGTGTCTGGTCTCGGTCGTCATCCCCACGGCCATCGCCACGCGCTATATCGCCGACACGTCGGCACCCCCCGTCTCCGCAAGCATCGCCGCGCAGGTCGCCGCACAGGGTGCCACCGTGGGACTGCCCGCCGGCGTGGGACCGCGCATGAGCCGCTTCATCCTCGTAACGGGCGTTCTGAGCCTGCTCTTCGTCCCGATCTTCAAGTCCGTGACGCACCTGCCGCCCTACATGGGCATGATGGTGGCGCTGGGCGTGATGTGGACCCTCACGGAGATCCTCTACGACCTGAAGCGCAACATGGAGGAGTCGATCCAGAACCGCGTCTCGAAGATTCTCAAGCATATCGACATGCCGACGATCCTCTTCTTCCTCGGCATCCTGATGTCGGTCGCCGCCCTGCAGAGCGCCGGTGTGCTGACCGACGTGGCCGACTGGCTCGACCGCGAGGTGCACGAGGTCTTCACCATCACGGGCGTGATCGGCATCCTTTCGTCGGTCATCGACAACGTGCCGCTCGTCGCCGCCTGCATGGGCATGTACCCGCTGGCCGATCCGGCGACGGTGGCCGCAGCGGCCGATCCGGCCTACCTGCAGAATTTCGTGGCCGACGGACTCTTCTGGCACCTGCTGACCTACTGCGCCGGCGTGGGCGGCAGCCTGCTCATCATCGGTTCGGCGGCGGGCGTCGTGGCCATGGGGCTCGAGAACATCACCTTCGCGTGGTATGTGAAGCGCATCACGTGGCTGGCTCTGGCCGGGTACCTGGCCGGCATGCTGGTCATCCTGCTCGAACACCTCCTGATCGGCCTCTGACGTGATCCGTCAGCGCGCAAAAAAGGGACCTCCGCACGATGCGGAGGTCCCTTTTCTCGTTGGGGTTCGGGCGAGCCGCTCTGAAGCGCCTACCGGCCGCCGACCTTGGCCATAAAGCGCTCGCGATCGACAACGTAGCGGATGTGCACCCCTTCACCGATGAGCCCCCCCTCGTCGCGGGCCCCGACGTTGAAGGTCAGCTTGCGCCCCTCGACCGCGGTCAGCACGGCCGTTGCCGTGATCTCGGCACCGAGCCCCGAGGGCTTGATGTGCGTGCAGTTCATCTCGGCGCCAACGGTCGTCTGCCCTTCGGCCAGCGCCGGGGCCACGGCCTTCATCGCCGCATTTTCGAGCAGCGCCACCAGGGCGGGCGTGGCGAATACCTCCATGTCGCCCGATCCCATCCGGGCTGCCGTATTTTCGGCCGTCACCTGCGTGCGGCTCTGGGCTGAAAGTCCTTTTTCCAACATAACATGCGTGTTTTGCTGCCCAAAGATACGCACTTTTCCCCAATCCGCACCCGCCGCAAGCCGCCGGGCATAAAAAAAACCGCCCGAAGGCGGTTTTATTCGATACGCAACGGACACTCGGGGCTCCGGACTGTGGACTGTGGCCGCATCCCGCACCCGGTCCCTTTCCCGACGCACCCCGTCACGCCCCGTCATGCGGCGCACCGGCGTTATCGGCGCTACCGACTGCGCGTCAGGAAGAGGGGCACGAAGACCAGCACGATCGCCTGCACCTTCAGCAGGATGCCCGTCAGGGCCTGCACGACCTGCCCCGGCTCCGAGACGAGCTGCTCGATCTGCGGCGAGACGAACAGCGCCAGCGCCCCCAGCGCGAGGACGATCCCGAGGGCCTTCATGGCCACACGTCCGACACGGCTGCGGCGCCCCGTGCGGGTGATCCAGCGCGACACGGCATCCTCCTCGGCCTGCTTCAGGGCCTCCTCGTCGGAGGTCGTCGAGGCCCAGATGCCGATCGCCCAGCATATGGCCGCAAGTCCCGCGGCGATGCCGCCCCGGGCGAGCGCCTGTATGGCCCGCAGGTCGATCAGGCGGAGCAGGAAGAAGACAACGAACGAGAGCACCGCCACCGGTACGACCCACAGCCACAGCCGGCTCCGCACAAAGAGCCGCATCCGCTCGCGCAGGCGCCTAACCTGCCGGCGGTCACGCTCCCGCTCCTCCGCGGCCTTCTGCATGAGGTGCCCGCCCCACTGCCGCACACCGCCGGGCGTGAACAGCTGGCCGACGCTCCATTTACCTATCTGTTTTTTCAGTTTCATCCTGTTTTACTGTTCGATTTTCGATTGCCCGTACAGCGGAGTCACCTGCCCCAGCGACCGACCGTCCAGCCGAGGGCCGCAATCCCCGAAACGAGGCCGCCCGGAACGGGCGACTGCGCGGCACCCTGATCGATCCATCCGAGCAGGGAGCAGAGCAGCACCGAGAAGAGCACCGCGGACGCGACCCACAGCCAGCGCCGTCCGCCGAGGCCCGACAACCGCCGGCGGCCGTGCGCCCGCTCCCTGGAGGATTCACACGCGGGATGCCCATCCTGCGGCCGCATGGCGTCGGCCGTGAAGAGGCGGCCGGTGCCACCTTTGCCGATTTGCTTTTCCGGTTTCATTGCACTTGGCTCTTCGGTTCGATGGCTGCCCGCGTATCGGACTCATCCTCCGCAGCGGCGGCACGGCCCGACTTTCCCTTTCCGCCCGCGGGACGCGCGGGAGCATCGGCCTCCGACGGCGCGGCGGTCTGCCCGGCCGGGGCTTCCGACCCGGCCGCGGCCGCCGCACGCGGGCGCTTGAGCCGTCCGCTGCGCCGCAGGGCGTCGGCGATGATCCACTGGAGCTGGCCGTTGATCGAGCGGAACTCGTCCTCGGCCCACGCCTCCAGGGCATCCATCGTCGCCGCATCCACGCGCAGGACGAAACTGCGGGGATTGGTCTCTTTGGCCATCCGTTATCAGTGGTGAAGCGTTCCGGTGTTGACGACGGGCTGCGCGGCTTCGTCGGCACAGAGCACCACGAGCAGGTTCGAGACCATCGCGGCCTTGCGCTCCTCGTCCAGCTCGACGACCTCTTCGTCCGCCAGTCGTTCGAGTGCCATGTGGACCATCGACACGGCCCCCTCGACGATCTTCTCGCGGGCCGCAATCACGGCATCGGCCTGCTGGCGGCGCAGCATGACGGCCGCGATTTCGGGTGCATAGGCCAGGTAGTTGATCCGCGCCTCCATCACCTCGATGCCGGCCATCGCCAGCCGTTCGTTGAGCTTCGTCTCGAGCTGCTGGTTGATCTCCTCGCTGTTCGAGCGCAGCGTCAGCGCCTCCTGCCTGGTGCCGTTGTCATCGTAGGCATAGCAGCCGGCGACCTGTCGCAGCGCCGCGTCGCTCTGCACGTTGACGAAGTTCTGCAGGATGTTCATGCGCTCCGTGGCGTTCACCCCCTGCTCGGGCGTCGCCGAGGCGGCGTCGATCTCGAAGACCGCCTTGTAGATATCGTCGCGCTTGATGCGCCACACGAGCACCAGACCGATCAGGATCGGGTTGCCGGTCTTGTCGTTGACCTTGATCGGATCGACATTCAGGTTGCGGGCCCGCATCGAGATCGGCTTGGCCGACATGAAGGGGTTGACCCACCAGTATCCCGTCTCGTAGAAGGTGCCGCGGTAGTTGCCGAAGAAGACCATCACGCGCGCCTCGTTGGGTTCGAGCAGCATGAAGCCGCCCATCAGCAGCAGCGACAACAGCACGCCGACAATCCCGGCCGAGAGCAGCCACCCGCCGCCCAGCAGCGCGTCGTCGAGGCGCATGGCGCCGAATACGATCCCGGTGACGGAGCCCGCCAGCAGCAGCAGATCGACCGCCAGCATGGCAAATCCGTTGACTTTTGAGCCGTTGTAGACGAAGTTTTTGTTTTCCATAGTCGAAATGATATTATTTTGATATCACAAAGTTATTTCATGTTTTTCAAAAAAGCAAATTTTCGCCGCACTTTTTTTTCGATACGGGAAGGGGCGGCAAAAACCGGTATGAGCGGAGAGGCGAAACACGGAAAGAGGCAACGAAGGGGTGCGGGGTGCTCTGGCACAGTTCGTGCAGTCGGCAGGGGGTAACCATTAAAACTAAACACCATGTTCGAGAAACGACACCCCGCCGAGGATACCCTCACGGATATCTACGGCTCGAAAGAGATGCGCTCGCCCGCACCCACGCAGTTCATTCCCCACGACAAGACCTCGCCCGAGGCGGCCTACCAGCTCGTCAAGGACGAAACCTACCCGCAGACGCAGCCGCGGCTGAATCTGGCCACGTTTGTGACGACCTACATGGACGACTACGCCACGCGGCTGATGAACGAGGCGATCAACGTCAACTACATCGACGAGACGGAGTATCCGCGCGTTGCGGTGATGTGCGGCCGCTGCATCAACATCCTGGCCAACCTGTGGCACACGCCCGAAAAGGCCGAATGGAAGGCCGGCGCCCCGGCCATCGGCTCGTCCGAGGCCTGCATGCTGGGCGGCGTGGCCGCGTGGCTGCGCTGGCGCGCACGCCGCAAGGCCGCGGGCAAACCCTGCGACAAGCCCAACCTGGTGATGAGCGCCGCCTATCAGGTCGTGTGGGAGAAGTTCTGCCAGCTCTGGCAGATCGAGCTGCGCACCGTACCCCTGACGCTCGACTGCACGACGCTCGACGCGAAGCAGGCACTCGCGCTCTGCGACGAGAACACGATCTGCATCGTGCCGATCGCCGGCGTGACGTGGACAGGCCTGAACGACGACGTCGAGGAGCTCGACCGTCTGTTAGACGAGTACAACCGCCGAACGGGCTACGATATTCCGATCCACGTCGACGCGGCGTCGGGCGGGTTCATCCTGCCGTTCCTCAACCCGGGCTGCAAGTGGGACTTCCGCCTCAAGTGGGTGCTGTCGATCTCGACCTCGGGCCACAAGTTCGGCCTCGTCTACCCGGGTCTGGGATGGGTCGTCTGGAAGGACCGCAAGTATCTGCCCGACGAGATGGCCTTCTCGGTCAACTACCTCGGCGCCAGCATCACGCAGGTGGGGCTGAACTTCTCGCGTCCGGCGGCACAGATTCTGGGCCAGTACTACAACTTCATCCGGCTGGGATTCGAGGGCTACAAGGAGATTCAGCAGAACTCGATGGACGTGGCGGCCTACTGCCACGAGCAGATCGGCAAGATGAAGTGCTTCAAAAACTACGCGTCGAAGGTCGTCAATCCGCTCTTCATCTGGATGATGGACCCCGAATACGACAAGACGGCCAAGTGGACGCTCTTCGACCTGCAGGCCAAGCTGCAGCAGAGCGGCTGGATGGTCCCGGCCTACACGATGCCCAAAAACATCGAACAGGTCGTCGTCATGCGCATCGTGGCGCGGCAGGGCATGTCGCGCGACATGGCCGACATGCTGCTGGGCGACATCCGCAACGCCGTGGCCGAGTTCGAGCAGCTGGCCTACCCCACCACCTCGCGCCTCAAGTACGAGCGGCGCGAAAAGCAGATGGGCAAGGTCTACACCCACTGACGTCCGCAGACGGCGTCCGCCCGGACAAGACCGGACGCCACGCCATACCGTTCCGCACCGCCGGCCGACGCCGCCTTCGGCCCAAGACCGGATCGGCCACCTTGCGACAGCCTCCCGCAGCACCGGGAGGTTGTTTTTTACGCCGACACCCTCCGGCATGCCGACCGACGGAACATCCGCGGCGCCCTCCGCGACAAAAATTCACGCAACGGACGATCCGGCCATCCGAAAGTTTTTCCTATCTTTATGCCGTTTATCAACCGCACAACGACATGCGAGAGACTTTCGACATTTTCCTGATCGTCATGGCTGTCATCGCCCTGGCGGTCTTCATCGCCCTGCACTTTCTGGAGGCCGGCTACGGCTACCTGTTCAACCGCCGCTACGGCCCTCCCGTTCCGAACAAGGTGGGCTGGATACTGATGGAATCCCCGGTCTTCATCCTCATGTGCGTGCTGTGGGCCGCATCGGACCGCATGTGGGAGGCGGGGCCGCTGGCGCTCTTCCTCCTCTTTCAGGCGCACTACTTCCAGCGGGCCTTCATCTTCCCGCTGCTCATGCGCGGGAACTCGAAGATGCCCCTCGGCATCGTCCTCATGGGCATGCTCTTCAACACGCTCAACGCCCTGATGCAGGGCGGCTGGATCTTCTATGTCTCGCCCGCCGGCTACTACGACGACTGGTTCTCCCGGCCCTACATCTGGATCGGCGGCATCGTCTTCCTCGCGGGCATGGCCATCAACCTCCACTCGGACTACATCATCCGCCACCTGCGCAAACCGGGCGACACGCGCCACTACATCCCGCGCGGCGGCATGTTCCGCTACGTCACCTCGGCCAACTATTTCGGCGAACTGCTCGAATGGGTGGGCTTCGCCATCGCGTCGTGGTCGTGGGCCGGGGCGGTCTTCGCCTGGTGGACCTTTGCCAACCTCGCGCCGCGCGCCGCGTCGCTGCGACGCCGCTATACGGAGGAGTTCGGCGAGGAGTTCACACGCCTCGGGCGCAAACGCATCATCCCCTTCATCTACTGACACCAACACACTCCAGACGATGGATTCCAAACTCTTCACCCCCTACAAGCTGGGGCCCGTGACGCTGCGCAACCGCACGATCCGCTCGGCGGCCTTCGAGTCGATGGGCAAGGACTTCGGCCCCACGGAGCAACTCAAGCAGTACCACGTCGCCGTGGCGCGCGGCGGCATCGGCATGACCACACTGGCCTACGCCGCCGTCTCGCGCAGCGGACTTTCGTTCAACAAGCAGCTGTGGCTGCGCCCGGCCATCGTGCCGGGGCTGCGCGACATCACCGACGCCATCCACCGCGAAGGGGCTGCCGCCGCCATCCAGATCGGCCACTGCGGCAACATGACCCACCTGACCACCGCCGGGCAGATACCCATCGGCGCCTCGTGGGGATTCAACCTCTACGCCTACACCCCCGTGCGGGGCATGCGGCGCAAGGAGATCGAAGAGGTGGCCCGCGACTTCGGACGCGCCGTCCACACGGCCCACGAGGCGGGCTTCGACTCGGTGGAGGTGCACGCCGGCCACGGCTACCTCATTTCGCAGTTCCTCTCGCCCTATACGAACCACCGCCGCGACGAATACGGCGGCTCGCTCGACAACCGCATGCGCTTCATGCGCATGTGCCTCGGCGAGGTGATGGAGGCCGCGGCACAAACCGGCATGGCCGTCACCGTGAAGCACAACATGTACGACGGGTTCAAGGGGGGCATCGAGATTCCCGAAAGCCTCGAGATCGCACGCGAGATCGAGCGTTTCGGCGTCAACGCCATCGTCCTCTCGGGCGGCTTCGTCTCGAAGGCCCCGATGGCCGTCATGCGGGGCCTGATCCCCATCTACACGATGAGCTACTACTCGCCGCTGTGGCTGCGTTACTTCATCCGCTGGTGCGGCCCCTTCATGATCAAGCAGTTCCCCTTCGAGGAGTGCTACTTCCTGGAGGATGCCAAGAAGTTCCGCGCCGCACTGAAGTGCCCGCTCATCTACGTCGGGGGGCTCGTCAGCCGCGAAGGCATCGAGCGGGCGCTCGACGCAGGCTTCGAGCTGGTGCAGATGGCCCGCGCACTGGTCAACGACCCGGCCTTCGTCAACAAGCTGCGCGCAGGCGACGAGAAGACGCGCAGCGCCTGCGACCACCGCAACTACTGCATCGCGCGAATGTACTCCGTGGACATGAAGTGCTGCAAGAACTGCCCCGACCTGCCGCGCAAGATCGTCGAGGAGCTGGCCAAACTGCCGTAAGATGGACCGCACGGAAAATACCGCAACCCGCGCCTCCATGCAACCGGCCGCTCCGTCCGACGAGGCTCTCCGCCCGGACGCCCCGGCAAGGATCGACCGCCGGGGGCGTGTCCTTTCGGGCCGGGCGTGGGCCCTTGTCACGGGCGCCGGGACGGGCATCGGGCGCAGCTTCGCCCTGCGCCTGGCCACCGCCGGATATGACCTGGTGCTGGTCGGGCAGACCACCGCGACGCTCGAACGGGTCCGCGACGAGATCGCCGCGGCCGACGCCACGGTCCGCCGGCAGGTGCGCATCCTGACAATGGACCTGGCCCGCACGGAGGCGTCGGACGAACTCTACGCCGCCGTGCGCGCAATGGGCATCGACATTGACGTCCTCGTCAACAACGCCGGCATCTTCTCGTTCCGCGACATCCTCCAAACGCCGCCCGAGCGCATCGAGCGGATGATCCTGCTGCACGACATGACACTCTCGAAAAACTGCCTCGCCTTCGGCCGCGACATGGCCGCCCGGGGCCGCGGCTGGATTCTGAACATGTCGTCCTTCTCGATTTGGATGCCCTTCCCGGGCATGGCCCTCTACACGGCGACGAAGGCCTACGTGAGGACCTTCTCCGTGGCCTTCGCCAAGGAGATGGCCGAACGGGGCGTGCGCGTGACGGCCGTCTGCCCGGCGGGTGTGGCGACCGACCTCTACGGACTGACGCCCCGCTGGCAACGGATCGGGCTGCGGCTCGGCGTGCTCATCTCGGCGGACGCCTGTGCGCGCCGCGCCCTGCGCGCCCTGTGGCGGGGACGCCGCACGGTCGTGCCCGACTGGTGGAACCGCGCCTTCATCCCGCTGTGCAAGCTGCTGCCGATGTGGCTCATCCGGCCGCTGCGCCGCCATACGATGCAATTTCAGAAATAACCGTATATAGTATGAATACGATCAGAAACGTCGTTTTCGACCTCGGAGGGGTCCTCGTGGAGCTCGACATCGAGCGCTGCCGCCGCGCCTTCCGCGACCTGGGCATGGAGGCCGTGGCCGAAATCGTCCAGCCCTACTACCCCGTCGAGGTGATCGGCCGGCTCGAAGGGGGCGAAATCTCATTCCACGAAGCCTGCGACGAGATGCGCCGCCTGGCCGGACGTCCCGACATCCCGGACGAGCGCATCGCCTGGGCCTACGGGCAGTTTCTCGTCGACGTGCCCGTCGCGAAGCTCCGCGCCGTCGAACGGCTGCGCAGCCGCGGCATCCGCACCTACGTCCTCTCGAACAACAACCCCGCCTCGATGCTCTTCATCCGGGGCATGTTCCGCGCCGACGGCCACACGATGGAGGAGTATTTCGACCGCATCTACCTCTCCTACGAGATGCACGACCTGAAACCCTCGGAGACGATCTTCCGGCAGATGATCGACGACAGCGGCATGCTTCCGTTGGAGACGCTCTTCATCGACGACGGTGCGAAGAACATCGACACGGCCCGCCGGCTGGGATTCGAGGTCTTCCAGCCCGCCCCGGGCGAGGATTTCACGCCGCTGCTCGACCGGCTGTAATCCTTTCGCCGGACAAAACAAAGTGTGAAGCGCCTGCCACATACGTGGCAGGCGCTTCACACTGGATCGTCGGGGAGACAGGATTCGAACCTGCGACCCTCTGCTCCCAAAGCAGATACGCTAACCGGACTGCGCTACACCCCGAATCCGCCGGCCGGACCGGCATCGATACAAATATGATAAAAGAAAAGCAGACTACCTTTCGGGCAGTCTGCCGTTTTGTCGGGGAGACTGGATTCGAACCAGCGACCTCCAACTCCCGAAGCTGGCGCGCTAACCGGACTGCGCTACACCCCGAACTATTTCAATGCCCTTATCATCTTAAGAGCGCACAAAGATAACCCGAATTTCCGAAAAGTCAAAATTATTTTCAAAAAAAATCTTTTTCCGGCCCAGCCTCCGCCTCTCCGTCTCTCTGCCTCTCCGGCCCGCATACCCACGGATTCGACTCCGCCACCACGCAAAGCGACAACTCCCTTCCGCTCGGAAGCGGCCGCACCACGACGCACCGTCCTCCGCACCGGACACATCCGGCCTCCCGAAACACTTCTTCCTGCCGGTCGGAGCGTACTACAAAGTCAGCGCCTCCACCGGTCAGAACCTACCGCCCAACGGCCTTTCACCTTTCACCTTTCCTCCTCCTCGCCGGGCGGCACGTCACAGCCGCTTGTAGTGGCAATAGAGCAACTCGCCGTCATCGCCGTGCAGGTGCATGCCGCCGCCCAGGCAGTAGCGGAACATCCGGCAGTCGGCACACGCACCCCGCCGCGCCCACTCGCGGTTGCGGAAGGGCTCGAAGCGGTTTTGCCACACATCCCAGAAGTCGTCGCGGTAGATGTTGCCCTGATGGAAGTTGGCGCGGATCGACGTACAGCCCGAAATGGAGCCGTCGACACGGATCGAGGCGACCGACACCCCCGCGGCACACTGGTAGAACTGGTCGCGGACCTCGGCCTCGTAGCCGCCGAGGAACCCCTCGCAGGCATAGCTGGCGTCGATGCGCCCCTCGCGGCGGGTGCGGCGGATGAACTCCAGCATCTCGCGGAACTGCGCATCGGTCATGCGCAGGCTCTCGTCGTGTTTGGCCCGCCCCATCGGGAAGATCGAGAACAGACGCCACGACTTCACCCCCTCGGCGATGAGCAGGTCGCGGAACGCCTCCAGATGCGGCACCATCGCCCCCGTCACGCAGGTCACCACGTCGAAGGCCAGCCCCTCGTCGCGCACGGCCATGCGCACGGCCTCGAGCGCCCGTTCGTAGCTGTGCGGGTTGCGGCGGATGTAGTTGTGCTGCTCCTCAAACCCGTCGAGGCTTACGGACATCGACCGCAGCCCCGCCTCCCGCAGCCGCCGGAAGCGTTCGGGCGTCAGCGCCAGGCCGTTGGTCACCATGCCCCACGGATAGCCGCGGCGCATGACCTCGCGGCCCGCCTGTTCGAGGTCCTCGCGCACGAGCACCTCGCCGCCCGAAAAGATGATGAGCACATGGGGCGGGTCGACATGCGGCGTGACCTGCTCGTCAAGCACCCGGAGGAAATCCGCCAGCGGCATGTCCGGCACGCCGGGATCGATGCGGCAGTCACTGCCGCAGTGACGGCAAGCCAGATTGCAGCGCAGCGTACACTCCCAGAAGAGCGTATCGAGACGGTGCGCCGCGACCTTCGAGGCATACAGGTCCGAAAAGATATCGAGGGCCAGGCGTTTGCGCAGGCCCAACCTGCGACCGGCCATCCGTCAGCGCGGATTTTGCTCCGATGCACCGGAGAGGTCGGGCATGTCGTCGGCCGGCTGTTCGAGCACCGGAGGCAGCGAATCCGCCCGGGAGCGCAGCTCCTCGATCTGCTCGGGCGTCAGACGCGGCGCCGGTACGCCGTACATGACCTTGACGCGCAGCTCCTGCGTCGTGTCGGACTTCATCTCGGGGGAATCCTGCGGCGCCGGCGCCGTCTCGCGGGGAACACTCCGGACCGAAGAGCAGGCGGCGGAAAATCCCAGAAGGGCCGCTACGGCAAATTTCAGTTTTCTCAACATAGGCCTCGCAATTTTACGTTCAACACAGGAACAAAGATAGGAATTTTCCGCGGGAGTCAAAAAAATGGTCAAAAAGTTTTGAAAGCCAACGATTTTTACGTTACTTTGCCGAACATTAATACACATAATCGCATTTATATGAAAGGTAAGGTAAAATGGTTCGATAGCAAGAAAGGCTACGGATTCATTACGAGCGAGAACGGCAAGGAAATTTTCGTGCACTTCTCGGGAATCGCCGCGAAAGGTTTCAAGTCGCTCAACGAGGGACAGACCGTCGAGTTCGAGGTAGCCAACGGCGCCAAGGGCGAGCAGGCGGTCAACGTCACGGTCGTCGAGCAATAAACGATACTCCACCGATCCAGAGAAGGAGCTCCCGGCAAGCGGGGGTTCCTTCTTTTTTTACAAGGAGGGGGAGGCCGACGACGGGCTGCCCGCAGTGGCTTTCCGGACGGAGGCCCGACAGCGACAGGCAACTCCGCTACACTTTTCGGGAGGAGACCCGACGACGGGCTGCCCCGCAGCGGCTTTTCGGACAAGGGCCCGGCGGCGACAGGCGGCCCGGTTTTGCATCTTTTCTTTGCCCGTTTGAAAAAATAATCGTACTTTTGGGCGTCAAAAAAACGACATTACAAGGTTCAAAACACAAATAAACCGATCAAAACCATGAAAGAAGCAATCGCAATTCTGACCGGCGGCGGACCGGCCCCCGGCATGAACACCGTAGTGGGCAGCGTCGCCAAGGCATTCCTGCGCAACGGCTATCGCGTAATCGGCCTCCACGAGGGCTACACGGGTCTTTTCAACCCCACGCCCCGTACCGTGGACATCGACTACCCCATGGCCGACGGCATCTTCAACCAGGGCGGTTCGTTCCTCCAGATGAGCCGTTTCAAGCCCACGGATGCGGATTTCGAGAACAACTTCAACCTCAAACTCTTCACCGACAACAACATCAAGCTGCTTGTCACGGTGGGCGGCGATGATACGGCATCGACCGCAAACCGCATCGCCAAGTTCCTCGAGGCCAAGAAATACCCCATTGCCAACATCCACGTGCCGAAGACGATCGACAACGACCTGCCCCTGCCCAAGGGCACGCCGACGTTCGGTTACGAGTCGGCCAAGGACAAGGGTGCCGTCATCGGCCGCGCCGTCTATGTCGACGCACGCACGAGCGGCAACTGGTTCGTACTGGCAGCCATGGGCCGTTCGGCCGGCCACCTCGCATTCGGTATCGGTGAGGCGTGCCACTACCCGATGATCGTCATCCCGGAGATGTTCGACAAGACGGAGATCACCGTCGAGAAGATCGTCAACCTGGTGATCTCGTCGATCATCAAGCGCAAGATCATGGGCATGGACTACGGTGCCGCCATCATCTCGGAGGGCGTCTTCCACTCGCTCTCGGACGAGGAGATCCGCAAGAGCGGCGTACACTTCACCTACGACGAGCACGGACACCCCGAGCTGGGCAAGGTATCGAAGGCCCACATCTTCAACGAGATGATCGAGAAGGAGCTCAAGAAGCTCGGTCTGAAGGTCAAGAGCCGTCCGGTGGAGCTGGGCTACGAGATCCGCTGCCAGACCCCGATCGCCTACGACCTGACCTACTGCTCGGAGCTGGGCATCGGCGTCTACAAGCTCTTCACCGAGGGCAAGACCGGCTGCATGGTCTACGTCGACTCGGAGGGCAACGGCTCGCCGCTCTACCTGAAGGACCTGCAGGACCCGACGACGGGCAAGATTCCGCCGCGTCTGGTCAACATCCACTCGGACAAGTTCACCTCGGTGGTGGAGAACATCCTCAACGCCATTACGCCGGCCGACTACGAGGCCGCCAAGGCTTATGTGGCCAACCCCGAGAAGTACGACTTCCACAAGATTCTCAACTGGGAGTAACCGGCTTCAGACTCTATCGCAGCCCCGTCCCGCAAAGGACGGGGCTTTTTTTTCGCTCCGCCGCACAACTGCCTCGCCGGAAAGGGACGGCGGCGCGGAAAAATCCGATTTTTTTCGTATATTTGTTTGCACACCACACGCAAACACGCCCGCCATGGAACCGAAAAGAGTCGACATCGCCGCTGCGGCGGCCGATACCTTCGCCATCGCCACGCGACACGCCCCGTCGATCATCGCGGCGGTCATCCTCTTCCTGCTGACCCTCTGGGTCCCCTACGTCAACCTCGGGACGCTCATCGCCCTGACGCTGCTGCCCGTGCGCCTGGCCCGCGACGAGCGGATCGAAGCGTTGAGCATCTTCCGCAGCGAGTACCGCCGCCGCATGGGCGACTTCCTGCTCACGGCCGCCCTGAAACTGGCGGCCCTCACGCTGGGCACGGCGCTGCTCGTCATTCCGGGCATCGTCCTCGCCCTCGCGTGGAAACCCGCCTACTGGTGCCTCGCCGAACACGACAAGAGCCCCCTCGAGGCGATCCGCGCCGCGGAAGCCGCCACCCGCGGCAGCAAGTGGCGGCTCTTCGCCCTCTTCTTCGCCTTCGCGCTCTGCGCCACCGTCGCGGGACTGGCCCTGCACACGGTCTGCCGGGCCATCGGCATCAGCCTCGTCTCGTCGATCGTCCTCTTCGCCTTCGTCGTCCTCGTGCTGTGGATCCACACGTCGCTCTGCGCCGCCCTCTGGAAACAGCTGCGCGGCAACGTGCGGTAAGCTCCCCGTCCCGGCTCCCTGGCACTGCCCCGAAAGCCCTTTTTTGTTGCAGAAATATTTTTTATCGAAAAACGATAAATATTATTTGTTTTTCGGAAATTAAATTTTATCTTTGCATCAGGAAACAACCAAAGACACGACAATGCAAAACAAAAAATCGCTTTTGCAGCGGCTGCTGGTCCTCTACGTCACCTTCTTCATCGTGCTCGTGATCAGCATCGCACACAATCTCCTCCCCGACTTCTTCCGGGGCTTCACGGCCGGGTCGCAGATGGGCAGCGAGATCGTCAACAGCTGGGAATCGGGCACACCCCGCCTGTTCTACGTGCTGAACAACATCCCGCTGCGCGACCGCCCCTCGCAGACGGTCGCCCCCGCCCTGCCGGAGGTGCTCTCGGCCGAGGTGCACGCGGAGCATCTGCAGCTGTTCGTCGTCGAGGAGGCGCCGACGGATTCGGTCATGCGGCTGGCCTTCAGTTCGGTGGGCGGGCATCCGTGGATGTATGCGCTGCTCATGCTGAGCGGACTGTCGTTCATCGCGATCGTCGTGCTGATGTTCCTCATCATCCACTCGCTGCGCCGCTCGATCCGCGAGGAGCGCACGCTCGAGCAGCGCAACGTCTGGCTGCTGCGCGCGATCGGCGCCCTGACGATCCTCGCCGAGCTGTTCCAGGACATCGTCAACTGGCGCATGGCGCACCGCGCCGCCGAGCTGCTGTCGGGCAGCGACTACGCAGTCGACACGATGTTCCATGTCTCCTACACGAACATCATCATGGGCATCCTGATCCTCTTTGCCGCCGAAGTCTTCGCCATCGGACGCAACCTGAGCGAGGAGCAGCGGCTCACCATCTGACAAATCACCGCAACATGAGATACTTAACAATAAAAGGGGGGGGGAAGAGATGGCAATAATCATCAACATCGACGTCATGATGGCCAAGCGCAAGATGTCGCTCGGCGAACTGGCCGAGCGCGTCGACATCACGCCCGCAAACCTCTCGATCCTCAAGAACGGCAAGGCCAAGGCAATCCGCTTCTCGACACTCGAGGCGATCTGCCGCGAGCTCGACTGCCAGCCGGGCGACATCATCGAATACCGCCCGGAAGAGAAAAAGGAACAATAGACAAACCTGTTTAATAATGAAAAAGCCTATGAAAAAAGTAACGATGCTGCTGGCGGTGCTCTTCGCCGCGGGCAGCGCCATGGCGCAGCTCAATCCGATGTCTCCGATCCCGGTGGACGACCAGGTCCGCACGGGCAAGCTGGAGAACGGAATGACCTACTACATCCGCCACAACGAAAAGCCCAAGGGGCAGGCCGACTTCTACATCCTGCACGACGTCGGCGCCATCCAGGAGGACGACACGCAGCAGGGCCTGGCCCACTTCCTCGAGCACATGGCCTTCAACGGCACGAAGAACCTCCCGGGCAAGATGCTGACCGAGTATCTGGAGACGGTCGGCGTGAAGTTCGGCGCCAACCTCAACGCCGGCACGAGCTGGGACCAGACGGTCTACAACATCTGCGACGTGCCGACCTCGCGCGAAGGCATCATCGACTCGGCGCTGCTGATCCTGCACGACTGGTCGCACTTCATCGCCCTGGAGCCCGATGAGATCGACTCCGAGCGCGGCGTCATCATGGAGGAGCTGCGCACGCGCGACGGCGCCTCGTGGCGTTCGACGATGAAGATGCTCCAGGCCGTCGGCAAGGGCTCGAAGTACGAGCACCGCAACCTGATCGGCTACCTCGACGGGCTGAAGAACTTCAAGCACCAGGAACTCGTGGACTTCTACCACCGCTGGTACCGTCCCGACTACCAGGCCGTCATCGTCGTGGGTGACGTGGATGTCGACGCCGTGGAGTCGAAGATCAAGACGCTGATGAGCGACATTCCCGCGCCGGCCGCCGACGCTCCGCAGAAGGAGGCCTACACGGTGCCCGACAACGAGGAGCCGATCGTCAGCATCTACACCGACCCCGAGATGCAGGGCACGCGCGTGCAGCTCTTCATCAAGCGCCCGGCCACGCCCGAGCAGTACAACAACCTGCTCTACGGTGAGCTGATCAACATCCTCCAGAGCTACGTCATGACGATGGAGAACGCCCGTCTGCAGGAGATCGCCATGCAGCCCGACGCACCGTTCCTCGGTGCCGGCATGGGCACGGGCGACGTCTTCGGCGTGATTCCGACGCTGGAGATGACCTCCTACGCCGCCATGACCAAGGACGGCGAGCTGAACCGCGGTTTCGAGGCCCTCTACACCGAGATGGAGAAGGTGCGCCGCCACGGCTACACGCAGGGCGAGTTCGAGCGCGCACAGGAGAACCTGATGCGTCAGATCGAGCGCCAGTATGCCAACCGCAACGACCGCCGCAACAACGAATACGTGCAGCTTTACCTGAACAACTACCGCAAGAACAGCCCGATTCCCGACGCGCAGACCGAGTGGCAGATGGACAGCCTGCTGATCCGCTCGCTCGACGTCGAGACGGTCAACGCCTTCGCACAGCAGCAGCTCACGCCGACGAACCAGGTGATCGTCGTCACGGCACCCGAGAAGGAGGGGCTCGCCGCTCCGACGGAGGCCGAACTGCTGGCCATCCGCGAGAAGGTGATGTCGTCGGAGGTCGAGGCCTACGAGGACAACGTGGTCAAGGAGCCGCTCATCCCGGAGGGCACCGAGCTGAAGGGTTCGCCCGTGAAGAAGACGGTCGAGGACGCCGCGCTCGGCACGACGGAGTGGACGCTCAAGAACGGCGTGAAGGTGGTTGTGAAGCCCACAACCTACAAGGCCGACGAGGTGCGCCTGCGTGCGCTGGCCAAGGGCGGTCTGTCGATCCTCCCGGACGGGGAGTTCTACATGGGTGAAATGATGCCGGCCGTCAACTCGATGTCGGGTGTCGGCAAATTCTCCGCCACGGAGCTCAAGAAGCAGCTCTCGGGCAAGTCGGCATCGGTACAGCCCTCGGTCGAGAACTACGCCAGCGTCATGAACGGCGTCTGCTCACCCAAGGACCTCGAGACGATGTTCCAGCTGCTGTGGCTCAACTTCACGCAGCCGCGTTTCGATGAGAACGACTACAACACGCTGATGAACATGCTCCGCACGCAGCTGGAGAATGCCAAGTCGAACCCCGACTACACGATGATGGAGGTCTTCACCGACGAGGCCTACGGCCACAACCCGCGCCGTCAGATGATCTCGCTCGAGCACCTCGACCAGTTCAGCTTCGAGGCCCTGCCGGGCATCTACCGCAAGCTCTACCCCGATGCCAACAGCTTCCTCTTCACGATCGTGGGCAACGTGGACCTCGAGACGCTGCGTCCGCTGGTCGAGAAGTACATCGGCTCGCTGCCCGTCTCGAAGAAGGGCATGGAGGTTGTCGAGGACAACTGCTACCCTGCAAAGGGCGGTGTCGTGAAGGACTTTACCACGCCGATGCAGCAGCCGAAGGTTTCGGTGCACTACCTCTTCTCGGGTGAGATGCCCTACACGTTCAAGAACAAGGCTTCGCTGACCTTCCTGACGCAGGCGCTCTTCTCGCGCTACCTCGTCTCGATCCGCGAAGAGAAGGGCGGCACCTACGGCGTGCAGGTATGGGGCTCGACGGAGTACCTCCCGAAGGAGACCTACACGATGGAGATCGCCTTCGACACGAACGAGGAGATGGCCGACGAGCTCTGCGAGATCATCATGAAGGAGATCGAAGAGATCGCCGCCAACGGTCCGAAGAGCGAAGATGTCGAAAAGACGCGCGAATACATGCTCAAGGAGTGGAAGAACAGCCTCGAGCAGAACGCCGGCTGGGTCAACTACATCGGTGCGAAGTACGGCTCGGGTCTCGACTACGTGAAGGACTACGAGCAGACGCTCCAGACGCTGACCAACGCCGACGTGCAGGCCATGGCCAAGAAGGTGCTTGAGGACGGCAACGAGGTGAAGGTCGTCATGCGACCCGAAAAGGAGGAGACGAAGTAATCCGCCACACCCCACCACTGTCTGACAAGGGGCAGCCGATCGCCGGCTGCCCCTTTTTCGTGTTTCGTGCGGACACGGCTCCGGGCTTATCCTCCTCTCTTTGCAGCTCCTCTCTTTGCAGCTCCTCTCGGCCCGCATCCCTCGGTCTGCATCGTCGATCCGTATCACCGGTCCGCGCGTGAGCTGCCACTTCGGGGTATGATACCCGCCGATCCGGCGTCCCATCCCTTCATGCTCCATCCCTTCGCGCCCGATTTTTTCGTGTCCGATCCGGCCGCGCGCCTTACACAAAAAGCAGGACGCACCCCAACAACGGGGTGCGTCCTTTATTGTCGGTTACCGAAGCCTGCCGGAGGAGCTTCGGAAGCGTTGCGTATATGCCGGGCGGTCGGCCTTCCGGTCCCGGCCTTTCGGGTTCCGGCCTCCCGGTTTCCAGTCCCTGTCCGCCCGGCTCCCGTTCGCCCGGTCAGCGGATGCGGTCTGCGGCTCGGACCATCAGTTCGTCGTGGAAGATCGCCCGTGCGGCCAGATAGACGAAGAGCAGGCAGACCAGCGGCAGCGCAATGGCCGGTTTGAACCCCTGCGTATGGAACGCAAGGTCGGAGAAGACGCGCCACCCGAGGAAGTAGTAGATGCCCTCCATGACGACGGCACCCACCAGCAGAACGGCCTCGGCCACGCAGAGACGGATCTGCAGCAGACGCCGTTTGTAGAGGAAGATCACCACCAGCGGCAGCAGGCAGGCCAACACGAGGAGAATGCCCAGGTAGGAGGTCGGCTGCGCGACCTCGCCCGCGGCGGCTTCGAGGCCGAAGGCGCGCAGGGTGAACTCCCCGGCGTCGCTGGCGAACCACGCCAGGGGCAAAAAGAGCGTTAGCGCCATCAGGATGGCGACGATCAACAGGTAGAGGGTTTGGATTCGCTGTATCATGATTTGTTACAATGTTTTGTCGATGCGGTAGTTGTTGCGGTCGGACGAGCCGCGGTTGACGAGCTCGCCGAGGAAGCCCGCCAGGAAGAGCTGCACGCCGAGGATGACGGCCAGGATCGCCAGGTAGAAGAGCGGCTGCTCGGTCACGGGGCGCAACGGCAGGTTGTGGGTCTGCTTCCAGAGCTTGTCGGCGATGACCCAGACGGTCGTGCCGCCGCCGAAGAGGAACATCAACGTGCCGAGGCTGCCGAAGAAGTACATGGGCGAGCGTCCGAAGTGCGACATGAAGAGCACCGTGATGAGGTCCAGGTACCCCTTGACCATGCGCTCGAGGCCGAATTTCGAGTGTCCGTACTTGCGAGCATGGTGCTCGACGACCTTCTCGCCGATGCGGTGAAATCCGGCCTGCCGCGCCAGAATCGGGATGAAGCGGTGCATCTCGCCGTAGACCTCGATCGACTTGACGACCTTCTTCCGGTAGGCCTTCAGGCCGCAGTTGAAGTCGTGGAGCCGGATGCCCGAGGCGCAGCGGGCCGTCCAGTTGAAGAACTTGCTGGGCCACCGCTTGCCAACAGGGTCATACCGTTTCTTCTTCCAGCCCGAGACGAGGTCGTACCCCTCCTCGAGGATCATGCGCCGCATGGCGGGAATCTCGTCGGGCGAGTCCTGCAGGTCGGCATCCATCGTGAAGACCACCTCGCCCTCGGCGGCTGCGAAGCCGCAGTAGAGGGCCGCCGACTTGCCGTAGTTGCGCAGGAACGAGATGCCCCGCACGGCCGCAAACTCGCCCTTGAGACGTTCGATCACGCCCCACGAGCCGTCCGATGAACCGTCGTCGACCAGAATCACCTCATACGTGAGATTGTGGGTGCGCGCCACGCGGTCGATCCACGCCACCAGCTCGGGCAGCGACTCCTCCTCGTTGTAGAGGGGCACGACGACCGAAATATCCAGCTGTGCCATCCCCTATGCCTCGTTTTGTCCGTCGTCGAACGGCCGCGGAGCGCGGGCCTGCACCCCGGCGATAATCAGTCCGAAGAAGGCGCCGAACAGCAGGCTCGAGAAGATCCCGCTCCAGACCGTGGCCAGCACCGTCGGTTCGGGTGCCGACTGCATCTGGGCGATCATCTGGTTGAGCAGCGGCTCCATCGAGGCCGACATGCCGCCGCTGGCGGCGAGTGTCTCCGTCACCGACGCCACCACATGGTCGACGTAGTTGGCATAGCCCACGATCAGGTGCAGGTAGATGTACTGCACGATGCCGACAATCACGCCGGCAAAGCCCGACACGGCGAGCAGATAGCCGTATCCCTGTCCGAAGGCGAAGCCCTCCCCGGCCGTGTAGAGCGCCGCACGCTGCCGCGTGTAGCGGTGCAGCAGGTAGTAGTGCAGTACGACGACGGCAATCATCTCGACGGTCAGCAGCATGTAGAGCCCGATGCGCCCCGAGATCATGATGAGATTCTCCAGCACGGACGATGCCGCAAGCACGGCCCCGAGGACCGCACCCTGCCGGGCCGCACTGTTCCAAAAGCTGTTTGTTTCCATATCGTTTTCGTTCGTTGTTCGTTCGTTTTCCGCCCGTGCGGATCACTGGAGCTCGCCCTTGCCTTCGCGCAGCACCTCCGCCTCGTCCTGCGTGAGGTCCACGACCGTCGTCGGGACGTTGTCGCCCGTGCCGCCGTCGATCACCAGATCGACCTCGCGCCCGTAGCGCTCGTGAATCAGCTCGGGGTCGGTCGTATACTCGACCACCTCGTCGTCGTCCTTGACCGATGCGGTGATGAGCGGTGCGCCGAGCCGCTCGACGATCGCCCGCGCCACTCCGTTGGCCGGGATGCGCACGCCGATCGTCCGCCGCTTCTCGAGCGCCTTGTCGGGCACGCGCGACGAGGCCATCAGCACGAAGGTGAACGGCCCGGGGAGGTTGCGTTTCAGGATGCGGAACGCCGCATTGTCCACGCGACAGTACTCGGCGACCTGCGCCAGATCGGCAAAGACCACGGCCAGCTGGCCGGGCTGCTTGCCCCGCATGCGGCGCAGGCGTTCGATGGCCTTCGGCGAGCGGATCGAGCAGCCGAAGGCGTAGACGCTGTCGGTGGGATAGATCACAACGCCGTCGCGCTCCAGCACGTCGACCACGCGCTGCAACTCCTTCTCCGAAGGGTTCTGCTCATAGATTTTCGTCAGCATGAGGACAAAGATACAAAAATTTGGATGACTTCACCACCTTTCCGCCCCTATTCGGCCGTCCGGAACATCATTCAGCTCATCGGGCGCCCGAAGCAGGCCGGCCGAACAGGACGCCGATGCGGTGCGGGAGAGCGCAGGAAAGGCGCGGCGCGGGAGAACGTGGCACGGGAAGCCGCCGGGGAGCCGCCGAAGAGCCGCCGAAGAGCCGCCGCCGGCCTACCGGATTTTGCGGCGGTTGAGCTCCGCGGCGTAGGCCCGGGCGTTGGCGTTGTGTTCGCGCAGCGTCCGTGCGAAATTGTGGTAGCCGTCGAATGTCGGCCGCGCGCAGAAGAAGATGTAGTCGTGCTGCTCGAAGTCGAGCACCGCGTCGATGGCGTTCTTGCCGGGCATGCAGATCGGCGAGGGCGGCAGTCCGCGGTGGATATAGGTGTTGTAGGGCGACTGCGTCTTCAGGTGGCGGTGCAGGATGCGGCGCAGCGTGAAGTCCTGCATGGCATACTTGACCGTGGGATCGGCCTGCAGGGGAATGCCGCGGCGCAGGCGGTTGATGTAGACCCCGGCGATGCGGGACATCTCGTCCGTCTTGCGCGTCTCCTCGTAGACGATCGACGCGAGGGTCATCACCTCCAGGCGGCTCAACCCGCTGCGCTTGCGCTTGGCGTCCCGCACGGGGGTCCAGAAACGGTCGTACTCCTGCTTCATGCGCCGCACGAGCTCCTCGGGTGTCGTCGTCCACCACAGTTCGTAGGTATCGGGTATGAACATCGAGAAGAGCGTCACGCTGTCGAAGCCCAGCTCGCGGGCCACACGCTCCGAAGTCACCACGCGCAGCAGCGCCGCCGAATCGGCATCGAGCTGCCGCGCGAGCTTCCCGGCCAGCTGCGCGGGCGTGCGCACGTTGTTGATCGTCACCCGCACGGGGGTCTGCAACCCCAGCTTGAGCATGCGTGCCACCTCGATGACGTTCATGCCGGGCTTGAGGACATAATGGCCCGCCTTGAAGGTCTCGGGCAGATTGATCCGCCGGGCATAGCGGTGGAAGGCGGCACGGTGCCGCATGCGGGGCATAAGCGAATCGACCACCTCCTCGTAGGTGGCGTGCGAGCCGACGAAGAGCTCCGCCTGTTCGGTCACGGCGCGTCCCTTGAACTGCACGAAGCCCGTAACGCCCAGCACGAGCACAACCGCCACGGCCGTCAGCAGCAGCCAAATCCATGTTTTTTTACGCATTGCGGCAATTTTTTTTGCAAAGATACAAAATTTTCCTACTTTTGCACTCCGGGTGAGTCTTATACGACCAGCTCCCACAGAATCCCCCAGGCGAGGAATCGAGCAAGGGTATGTGGTCGTAGCGGTGCGATATAAATAGCTCACCCTTTTTTGTTACAACGCCGGGAGACCCGCAAGAGTCTCCCGGCGTTTTTTCATTCCCCCGGGGTGCACGGCTCCGGACGCCCGACGGGGATCGAGCGGCCGTGCGGCGGCATCTGCCCCCCGGCATCAGACGCCCCGCACCGGATCGGCATTCGTCCGGATCGGCCCTCCCGGCACCGGATCGGCATTCGCCCCCGCCCCGGCGGCGGTCAGAAGTTGATCTTCACGCCCGCCGTGCAGTTGGCCCCGTATTCGGGATACCACGCGAAGCGGTAGAGCGACTGGTTGATGAGGTTGCGCCCCTCGGCAAAGAGGGTGACGCGGTGCGAAACCTTCCAGTCGAAGGTTACGCGCAGGTCGACGGCAAAGGGGACCGTGAAGCTCGAGACGACCGAAGTGAAGGCCTCCTCCCCGCCCGCCGCGGGGAAGGGGTCGCGGCAGATCACCACACTGGTCCAGCTGCGCTCGCTCTGCATCAGCGCCTCGACGCCGAACGAGACCTTGCGTCCCTCGTAGCGGAAGCCGAAGTTCCCCTCGAAGCGGGGGGCGCCGTTATCGAGTTTCAGCCGGGGATCGGGCGAGAAGGCATAGGAGCCGCGCGATTCGTCGTTGTAGGCCCGGGCATGCACGCCCGCACGCAGGCTCAACTGGCTGACGGGGCGGTACTCCGCCTCAAAGTTGAGCGACGTGACGGTCTGGCGCGCCAGTGCGGCCATGAAGGGGCAGCCGCCGGCCTTCGGCTCTTCGGCCGTGCCCCACACCTCGGTCAGCGAATACCAGTAGGGATGGTTGTCGCGCACCGACACCGCGGCATAGAGCCGGTAGGCGAAGCGGTTGCGCCACAGGCTGCCGCCGATGCCGAAGCGGCCGTTGTAGTCGACCGAGCTGCGGCCGAGCCACAGGGCGTCGGCCAGGTAGGGGTTCTGCTGCGAAAGTGAACGGAAGTCGTTGGCACGGACATCGCCGTCGAGCTCCACAAAGGGCTTGAGACCCGCCGTCCCGAGGTTGAAATCGAGCCTGAGGTAGGGAATCACGTAGTCGCCCGTCTCGGTGGCGTCCGTCTGCACCCGGTCGTGGTAGTAGTCCGCCCCGACGTCGAGGCGCACCGCCCCGCCGCGCAGCCCGTAGCGGAGCCCGACGCGCAGCTGCTGCTGCCGCAGGTTCCGAAGGAGCTTCTGCCCGGCGAGATAGTCGTACCCGCCGCCCAGCTCGATGCGGTGACGTCCGAAGGCGCGGGCCAGGCGCAGCGATCCGCCGAGCGACGTCTGCCGCATCGACTTCTCGACGCTGCGGTAGGCGGCGTCGAAGCCGTCGGCCGTCTGCTCGAACCCGACCTCATACATGTCGGGCGTTCCCGAGTAGAGGTCGCCGTGCAGGGCGATCTCGAAGTTCAGGCGGCTCAAGTCCTCGAAGTCGTCGCCGAAGCGGAGGTTGACGGCCGCATCGCCGTACATCACCCGCGCCCCGGGCTTGAGGGCCGGGACGAGCGCCGGATCGGCATACAGTCCGTAACGGTGGTATATCCGGTGGTCGTAGAAGAGGTCGCCCTCCAGCGTATGCCGGCCCAGGTACTTGCCCGCGGCCGCACCGATGCGGTTGGTCATCCACCACGAATCGTTGCTTACGCCGAAGTCGTTGCGCACGTCGGCATAGCGCCCCTCGTGGTTCAGATAGCCCATGACATAGCCCGTCGAGGGGTTCTGCGACGAGGCGTAGAAGTCTACCACCGAGTTGAGCGGATAGCCTGCCCCGACCTTCAGGTAACAGGGCAGCGGACGGTTGAACTCCCAGTAGGTCACCGTCGCCGGGCGGAAGGGCCGCGTGGCGAGGGTCGTGCGCAGCGACAGCGGCGTGACCGTATAGTCGATCTCGGGACGCAGCTTCACCGTATCGGTCATGTCGGGTTCGATGCGCAGTTTCTCGGCGCTCCCGACACTCGGGACGTAGGCCTTCGTGACCTCGACCTGTTTCTCGACCTGGGCCGCGGCACCCCACGGCAGCGCCGCCAGCAGCAGGGCGGCAAGGATGATCTTCTTCATCGTCAGTTCAGTTTTCGGATACGCTCTTTGGCCTCGTCCACGATGCCGTCGTCGGCGGGCGAATAGCCGTCCGCCACACTCTGATAGGTCGCGCGGGCCTGGAAATTGTCGCCCTTGCGGACGTAGACGTCGCCCAGCAGCAGGTAGGCCTTGGCCAGCCAGTAGGCCTGCGGCTCGCGCTCGGAGTAGTCGAAGACAGCCTTCTCGGTGGCATCCAGATCGCCCCGCTCGAAGAGCTCCTCGATCACGTAGTAGGCGGCCTCGGAGCCCTGCGGCGTGCGGACCTCCGCGGAGAGCTCGCGGTAGAGCTTCCCGGCCTCGGCGCGCCGGCCCGACCGGCGCAGCACCCCGGCCCAGGCGTATTTGGCCTCGCGCAGTGCCGTCTCTCCGGCATCGTCGTGCGCGCAGACATCTGCGGCCATCGTCTCGATCCGCGCGGCGTCGCCCCCGGCCACCGTCGCACGGACGTAGCCCGTCATGGCGGCCTCACGGCCCGAAGCCGTCGTCGCCACGTCGTAGAGGCGGCGGTAGGCCGCGGCGGACTCGTCGTAGCGGCCCGCCTCGAAGGTCAGCGAGGAGAGCTGCTCGAGCACCTGCACCGTATACTGGTTCGTGCCCTGCGCGGCGAGCGTCGTGAGCGTGCCGATGGCCTCGTCACGCCGGTTCTGCCGCAGGTAGCAGTCGCTCAAATAGTAGAGCGCGTCGGTCACGTAGTACCCCTTGGGATAGTTCTCCACATAGCCGCGCAGCGAGCGGACCGCCGGCTCCTCCGACCCCTCGAGGTAGAGCGCGCGGGCAGCGGCGAAGGTCAGCGAGTCGCGCGAAAGGGCCGTCAGGTCGCTCTCCATGCCGGCCCGGGCGGCATAGTCGAAGTAGGCGTCGACGTTGCCGTCCGAGACGTAGATCTCGCGGATACCCTGCATGGCGGCCTTCGCCTCGGAGGACTTCGGCGACGCGGCGACGACCATGTCGTAGTATTTCAGCGACTTCTGCTTGTCGCCCAGATTCAGGTAGGCAAGGCCCAGGTCCGAGAGGGCCTGCGCCCGGCGCGGCGAGGAGGGATAGTCGGCGATGAAGCGTTCGAGCTGCTTCGCACCGTCGGCATAGCGCTGCTCGGCGATGTAGCTGCGGCCCAGCTCGTAGGAGGCGGCATCGACGTAGTCGCCGCGACCGTCCGCCAGGATCTGGCGCAGCGCCTGCTGCTTCTCCGACGTGCGGCCCAGAATGCCGAGCGTCACGGCCCGCTTGTAGCGGGCGTAGTGCATCTCGGGTGTCGCCAGCGCAATCGCACGGTCGTACTCCTTGACCGCCCGGTCGAACTCGCGGTCGCTGTAACGCACGTCGCCGAGCCGGTTGCAGGCATCGGCCCGGTAGCGGTCGCGCGCGGAGTAGAGGGCGAGGAACTTGTCGAAGGCCGCCCCAGCCTGCGACATGTCGCCGCGCACGAAGGAGCAGTAGCCGAGGTTGTACCACGCCAGCGCATATTCGCGCTCGGTGCGCGGCGCCCGCTTCAGGTAGGCGTTGTACTTGGCCGCGGCAACCGTATGGTCGCCCTGCGCAAAGGCGATCTCACCCTGCCAGAAGTCGTTGAGCGCCGTATACTTGGGGCTGACGTTCACGGCGGCCGACTCGGTCAGGTAGCGCCGTGCGGCGGCCAGGTCGCCCTCTTCGTAGGCCTCCAGTCCGCGGAAATAGGAGATCTTCTGCAGCGCCGCCCGGATGTCGGCATCCTGCGTCGGCATCGCCTTGATGGCGCGGTAGGCGGCGTCGTAGTCGTGCGAATTGTAGTAGGCGGCGATGAGCAGCGTGCGCGCCTCCGGGGCCCGCGGCGAGGAGGGATAGCGCTCCAGATAGCGCGAGAGCAGGTTGATCGCCCCGTTGAAGGCCCCGCCACCCAGTTCATATTGCAGCTTGGCGTAGTTGAAGAGGGCATCCTCGGCAATCGCGGCATCGAACTTCTCGTCGGCCGCCATGGCGAAGGCCTGCATCGCCCCCTGCTTGTCGCCCGCACGCAGGTAGCAGTCGGCCAGGTGGTAGGAGGCGTTCTGCGTCAGCTCGTCCTCCGCACCGCACGCCTTGCGCAGCCACTCGGCCGCCTCGGCATAGCGCGCCGTGCGGTAGAGCGAGAAACCCTTGAGGTAGCAGTCGTCGCGGTCCGTCTCGCCGCCCGTCTCCGCATAGGCCTCGAGGTGTTCGAGCGTGCGGTTGTAGTCGTCCAGATGGAACCACGACTCGGCAATGACCCGCTCGAGCTCCGCACGGCGTTCGGGCACGGCGCGGCGGACCAGCTCGTCACCGTGGTCGACGACGTAGCGGTAGTTGCCCTCGAGGAACTCGATCTGGAGCAGGTAGTACGGCACGACCGAGCGGTAGGCGTCGCTCTGCTGCAGGGCCGAGAAGCCCTGCCGCGCCCGGCCGTAGCGCCCCTTCGCGTAGTCGATGTAGGAGCGGTAGTAGAGCGCATGGTCGGCATATTCGCTGCGGTCGCCGATGCGGTCGAAATGGTCGTAGGCACGGTCGTAGTCGTCCCCGGCGAACTCGACATAGCCCATGCGGATGTCGTACTGCTCGCGGCGCGAGCGGCTCAATGCCCGGTAGTCGGTCCGCTCGAAGTATTCGCGCGCACGCCGCATGTCGCCGATCGTGCAGTAGAACGACGCCAGCGAGAAGCGCACGTCGTTACCGAAGACCGAGTCGGGATAGCGCTCCTCGAACTCCCGGAGCGACGCCTCGGCATCGGCCGCGCCCAGCTCCACGGCGCAGGCCGCCAGGTAGAAGTCGACCTCCTGCCGGAGCAGCAGCTCCTCGGGGGTCAGCGCCTGCCGCGCCCGGAGAAACTCGTGCCGGGCATCGCTCCAACGGCCGCAGTCGAAGAGGTCGCGCCCCCGGTCGAGAGCCGCGGGCCGCTGCGCCGCCTGCGCTGCTGCGGTGCAGAGCGCCAGGGCGAGAGTCAGCAACAGGATTTTCGTTTTCCGCATAGAGACATTTTCTTGATGACGGGCAAAGATACGAATTTTTGCCCATCCGTCCGCTACCCAAGGAACGGAATTTGCCGTGCGGATATTGTCGAACCATAAAACCGAATACGATGACTGAAAAGGTAACACTGGAAATCGCACCCGACGGAGGATACCGCATCCTCGGCGGCCGGACGTGCGACAGGATGACGCCGCGCGAGCTGCTGCTCCTGGCCGCGGCCCGCTGTGCCGCGGAGACGGCCCTAATGATCATGCACAAGGAGCAGCTGACGCCGCGCCATTTCGAGATCACCTCATCGGGCAGCCTGACCGACGAGGCGGCGCAAATCGAACCGTCGTTCGGCTCCTTCCACCTGGTCTACCGCATCGAATGCGCTTCGGAGGAGGAGCAGGCCAAGGCGGGACGCGCCGTCAGGCTCACGCAGGAGAAATACTGCGGCATGGTGCGCATGCTTGCACGCATCGCTCCCGTGACGCACGAGACGGCCGTGGTCACGACCCAGCCGGCCGGCGCATGACCCGATGCGGACCTTCGTGACGACAGGCGGCGGGGAATACCCTGCCGCCCGTCGTTTCAGCGTGCCGTGATGCGGGCGTAGTCCGAGACCGCCACGGCGTAGTTGTAGTGGGCGCGGATGGCGTTCGTGTAGAGCTGGATCCAGCTCAGCTGCGCCTGCAGGACGTCGAGCACCGTGGCCAACCCCTCGCCGTAGGAGTAGGTGCTGATCGAGAGGTTCTCGCCCGCGATGCGCAGGCTCTCCTCCGTGGCGTCGACCTGGGCGCGGCTCTGCACGAGGGCCGTCCAGCCGTTCATCTCCTCGAGAACGATCTCGTCGTAGAGCTGTGCCGCACGCCACTCGGCCTGCCGCCGCACGGCCTGCGCCGCACCCACGGCCCGGCGGCGCTCGCCCCAGTGGAAGATCGGCACCGAGAGCTTCACGAAGGCCGAGCCATCGAGCGACGTGCGGCCCGTGCGGTTGGGCGTGTCGGGCTGCCACGAGCCGCCCACGCCGACGCTCAACTGCGGGTTGTAGGTGGCCCGTGCGGCCTCGACGGCCGCCTGCGCCTGCTCGGTGCGCAGCTGCGCGGCGGCATAGTCCGCCCGGTCGGACGGCAGCTGCGCCGCCTCGACGCGCCGGGGCATCGGCAGCGAATCGCGGATCCCCTGCGCCAGCCTTACGCCGCGTGTCGCCTCCTCGCCGCACAGCACGTTGAAGTTGTGCTGCGCCACCTCGCGGCGCTGCTCGACCGACACCAGCTCGAACTCCGCCTCGCTCAACCGCGCGTCGATCATCAGCACGTCACCCCGGGCGATGAGCCCCTCGGCGAAGCGGCGGTCGACGACCTGCTTGAGCGAGCGGATGATGGCGACGTACTGCCGCATGGCCTCGGCATAGAGCTCCGCGGCCGAGAGGCTCCAGTAGGCATAGTCGGCGGCATAGCGGACCTCGAGCTGCGAGAACTCCTCGTCGCAGAGCGCGATGTCGTACCCCGCCTCGGCGCTGTGCACCGAGGCACGCACGGCCCCGCCGCCGTAGAGTGTCTGCACGATCTGCGGCAGCAGGCTGAAGGTCCAGCGCTCGACCCCGTCGTGATGGCGCGCCGAGAGTGAGAAGCTGCCGTCGGCCGCCAGACGCGGCAGCCGCCCCGTGCGGGCCTGTCCGAGCGTTTGGGCTGCGGCGTCGACCTGCGCCGCCGCGACCTTGAGCTGGCGGCTGTAGCCGGCCACGGCCGCGCGGTAGTCGTCGAGCGTCGTCTGCGCGCACAGAGGCGCGGCGACAAGGAACAGAAGAGCTGTGCAGAGGGTTTTCATGGCTTGCGGATGTGATAGAAGAGCGCATAGACGACCGGCAGCACGCAGACCGTGAGCAGCGTGGCGACGAAGAGCCCGCCCATGATCGTGGCGGCCATCGCGCCGAACATCGCGTCGAAGAGCAGCGGCAGCATGCCGAGGATCGTCGTACCGGAGGCCATCGCCACGGGAACGATGCGACTGCGCGTCGCCTCGACGAGCGCCTCGTAGGGCGAACGCCCCGCGGCGCGCAGCGTGCCGATCTGCTCGACGAGCACCACGGCGTTCTTGATGTTCATGCCCACGAGACCCAGCAGCCCGAGCAGCGAGAAGAAGTTGAAGACCTTGCCCGTCACGGCAAGGCCCGCCACCACGCCGATGAAGATGAGCGGGATCATCAGCAGGATCACCGCCGGATCGCGGTAGTTGCGGAACAGCAGCAGCAGGACCGTGAAGATCAGTACCAGCGTCAGCGGCAGGTAGCGCGCCAGCGCGGCGTTGGACTCCTGCTGGCTCTCCTGCTCGCCGAAGATGCGCATCGCATAGCCGTCGGGCAGTGCGACCGAGCGTTCGATCTCCCGGCGCAGCGTCGTGAAGAGCTCCATGGTATTGACCCCGCGCGCAGGGTCGCACTGCGCCCGCATCACGCGCTGGCGGTTGTAGCGCTTGATGACGCCGCTGCGGAACTCGAAACGGAAGCCGTCGACGGCCTGCGCGATCGGGAAGACCCGCCCGGCGGGCGTGAAGATCGGCAGCGACTGGAGGTTGGTCAGGTTGTAGTCGCCGATGTTCTCGTCCTTGAGCAGGATCGGCAGGAAGAGGTCGCCCTCGCGGTATTCACCCAGGCGGTAGCCCTGCGTGGCGATGGTCAGGCCGCGGGCCAACTGGCTGCGCGTGATGCCGATGCGCTGCCCCTTCATCTGCGAATAGAGGGGCCGCCACGTCGGGATGCGGTTGCCCCAGCCGTTGCGGATGTTCACGGCGCCGGGTGTGCGCCGCATGATGGCCTCGGCCCGGGCCGTCAGCACGCGCAGCGTGTCGATGTCGTCGCCGATGAATCCGAACTCGATGGCCGCGTCGGGCACGGGCGAGAGCTTGAAGAGCGACGAGCGCAGCCACACGTCGGGGAAGTTCGCCTCGACGTAGGCGCCGAAGCGCTCCTCGACCGCGGCCGTCTGTCGCCGGTCGTGCACCTCGACGAGGATGTTGCCGAAGTTGGGCCGCAGCGAGACGCTGCTGCTGGCCAGGTAGTAGCGCGGCGGCGTGGCGCCCATCGTCATCGAGACGCACTTCACCTCGGGCTGCGCGCGCAACCACGCCTCCATGCGGAGCAGGTTCTCCTCCGTGGCGCGGATGTCGTACCCCTCGGGCAGCAGCACGTCGGCCCGGAAATAGGGCTTGTCGAGCGACGGGAAGAAGTTCTGCGGCATGCGCCCCATGACGGCGAGCGACGCGGCGAAGAGCACGACAACCCCCGCCACGACCGTCCACCGCCGGCGCAGCAGCGCCGCCAGCAGGCGGTCGAACGCCCGGTAGAACTTCGTGTCGTAGGGGTCGTGCACGGACTTTTCGGTGCGGAGCAGGAAGTTGCCGAACAGGGGCGTCTGCGTCAGGGCCAGCACCCAGCTCAGCAGCAGCGAGAGGGCCAGCACAACGAAGAGCGGCTTGACGATCTCGGCGACGGACGACGGCGCGAGGTAGAGCGGCAGGAACGAGCAAACGGCGATGAGCGTGGCGCCCAACAGGCTCCAGCGCGGGGCGTTGGCCCCGTCGACGAAGGCCTGCCGCCGCGCGATGCCCCGCAGCATGGCCTGCCGGGCGTTGTCCGTCACGACGATGGCGTTGTCGACAAGCATGCCCATGGCGATAATGAAGCCCGCGAGCGACGTGCGGTTCAGCCCCTCGCCGAGCAGCTGCATGAGCAGCAGCGTCCCGCCGATCGAGAAGAGCAGCGAACTGCCGATGAGCACCCCGGAGCGGGCCCCCATCACAAGCATGATGACCAGGATGACGATCCCGACCGACTCGGCCAGGTTGAGCACGAAGGTGCGGTTGGCCTCGCGGGCGATGCGGTTCTCGGGATAGAGCACCGCAAGGTCCATGCCCACGGGCATGCGGGCGACGAGCGCCTCCAGCACGGCGTCGATGCGCTCGCCGGTCCGCACGACGTCGACCTGCTCCTCGGTCGAGATGCCGATGCCGATGGCGCGCCGCCCGTTGACGCGCATCAGCGTCTGCGGCGGATCGACATACCCGCGTTCGATGCGGGCGATGTCGCCCAGACGGTACTGCCTGCCCGAGGAGGAGATCAGCAGCTGGTCGGCGATGTCCTCCAGCGAGCGGTAGGTCCCCGACTCGAGAATCCGGATGCGGAGCGCCCCGGCCTGCTTCTCGCCGCTGTCGACCAGGGCATTCTGCTGCGAGATGGTCTGCACGACGGTTTCGGGTCGGATCGAGAAGTTGGCCAGCGCCGCGAGGCTGACGTAGACGTTCACGACGGGCGTCTGCTCGCCGAAGAGCGTCACCTTGCGCACGCCGCCGACGGTCACGACATGGGTCTTGATGCGCTGCGCCCAGTCGCGCAGTTCGGACCACGAGAAGCCCTCGTCGGCCGAAAGTCCGTAGTAGATGCCGAAGAGGTCGCCGAAGTCGTCGGCCACGGTGATGCGCGACGCCTCCGCGGGCAGCTGCGCCTGGACGTTGAGCACCTTGCGGCGCAGCTCGTCCCACAGCTGCGGGATGTCGCGCGCCGGGGTCGCCGGGTCGAGCTCGACGAGGATTTTCGAGAGTCCGTAGCGGGACTCGGAGGTGATCTTGTGCACGCGCCGCATCGACTGCACCTCGCGTTCGACGGGCTCGGTGACGAGCTGCTCGACCTCGGCGGGCGTGGCGCCCGGGTAGCGGCAGAGCAGCGAGGCGCTCTTGATGACGAAGGTCGAATCCTCCTTTTTGCCGAGCGTCGCAAAGCCCGCCACGCCGCCCACGAGCAGTACGAGCAGGAAGAACCACACGACACGCGCGTTCTTCAGGGCATATTCGGGCAGGTTCATGGCTTGTCGCTCATTATGCGCACCGGCTCGCCCTCGCGCAGCTGATAGACCCCGGCCGTCACAACGCGCTCGCCGGGTTCGACGCCGCTGTCGACGATGACGCGGTCGCGGCCGTAAGGCTCGCCGAGCGTCACGGCGCGCCGCTCGACCCGCTCGCCGTCACCGACGATCCAGACGTAATCCCCGCCCTCGGCCGGTGCGCAGACGGCCGTCAGCGGCAGCGACACGGCATCCGCAACGGGGTCGGCCGTGCGCATGGTGACGGTGCACGACATGCCCGGAGAGATGCGGCAGCGCGCCGTATCGACCCCTTCGAGCGTCAGCGAGACCGGAAAGCCCGAGGCATCGGACGACGTGCGGGCATAGTCCTTGAGCCGCGCCGCGAACACCACGCCGCGGTAGTTGTCGAACGCCACGTCGAAGTGCGTCGAGGGGCGCGCGAGGGCATCGAGCGCGCTCTCGGGCAGGGTGAACTTCACGGTCGAGGTCTCGGGCGCCACCAGCCGCAGGATCGTCTGTCCGGACTGCACGCGCTCGTACTTGTCGACGTATGCCGCCTCGATGACCCCGGCGAACGGGGCCCGCAGCCGCGTCTCCTGCAACAGGTCCGTCGCATTCTCATACGACGAGCGGGCCTGCGCATAGCGCGTCTGCGCCGCTTCGGCCTCCTGCCGCGAGACGGCCTCGTGCTGCAACAGCCGCTGCATGCGCTGCATCTGCGAGCGCGCCTCCTCGTAGGCCGAGCGCTGGGCCGCGACCTGCAGCTCGACATCCCGGGGATCGAGTTCGGCGAGCAGCTGCCCCCGGGCCACGGCCTCGCCCTGCGAAACGGGGATGTCGAGTACCTGCCCCGAGAGCTTGAAGGCCAGATTGACGGCATCGTCGGGCGTGGCCAGCCCCGCAAAGTCGCGGTCGATGAACCCGGCCCGCACGGCCGTCTCGACCTTGACGGGGCGCACCGAACCGACCGGCACGCTCCTGCCGCCGCAGGCCGCCGCCGCACAAGACATCACAAAGAAGAGAAACCGGCGCATACGAAAAAAGTTGACTCCGACGGTTCGGAGTCAACTTTCATACCATTGTGCGCCGCAGGGCCCCTACGGCCGAATATCGCGACAATTCCTTTTAGCCGAGATCGTTCCGTCGTCGAGGACGACCAGCCCGTTGTCGGCCCGCAGCAGGGTCTTCACCGTCGAGGCGTCGATGTTGTAGCAGGGAACCTCCCCCGAGCCGAAATCGTGGCTGTAAACATCGTAGAGCGGCTGCGGCGTCAGGCAGACGACCGCGGCACCCTCCTCCGCGGCGCGGACAACCAGCCGCGCCATGCGGCGCGCGCAGCTGCGCGGCAGGCGGTCGAACGACGTCACACAGAGCATGTAGAGACGCCCGGGCGTCGAGAGCACCTCCTCGGTGGCATCGCCGTCGACGCCGTGCAGCGCGAACTCGCTCACCAGCGGCCGGATTGCGGGCTCCTCGCTCGTCGTGCGCGTGTCGACCCACTCCCACTTCGTCTCGTCCTGCCACTCCGCGTCGTCAAGCGTGAACTCGCGCTCGCGGCCCGTGCGGCGGTTGCGGTAGACGAGCACCGTCTCGGTCTCGCCGGCTCCGATCTCGGGAGCCCGCTTCGCCTCGAGGATGTTGACCCCGACCTTGTAGGGCAGGAAGTCGACGATCGGCAGGTGGCGGTAGCAGTAGTAGCCCAGATACATCGACAGGCAGAAGAAGGCCACCGTCAGGCACACCTCCAGCGGGTTGAATGCGAAGATGCGGTCGGGCCGGTAGCGCCACCAGACGACAAGGGCCATGGCCAGCAGCACGACGTTCTTCGCAAAGGTCTCCCACGGCGAAAGCTTCAGCGCCTCGCCGAAGCAGCCGCAGTCCTCGACGGGGATGAGCGTGGCGCTCAACAGGGTCAGCAGCGTGAAGAAGCAGAGCGACAGCACCGCGAAGATCGAGATGAGCCGGATGCGCACCTTGAAGAGGAGCATGCAGCCCATCATCAGCTCGGCGCCGCACAGCCAGATCGAGAAGGCCATCGACCCCCACTGCAGGTACTCCATGCCGTAGATCGAGAGGTACTCGTTGACCTTCAGCGCCGTGCCCCACGGGTCGATCACCTTCGTGAAGCCCGAGAAGATGAACGTGAAGGCGAGCACCAGGCGGCAGATGCGCGACAATATCTTGAATCCGCGTTTGTTTCTCATCGTTTTCCGAGCACGGGGGTCAGCTCCGCGCGTATTTTTTCAAAAATTTCCTCGGGCGACGCCATGGCTCCCGCGGCATTGCTGCAGTCCACGACGCGCAGCGTCGGATCGGCGGCCGCCGCTTCGAGGTAGACCTCGCGCACGCGCCGCTGCAGGTCGAGCGACGCCTCGTGGATATCCTCCGCACCGTGCAGGTAGGCGCGGTCGTCGCCCGCGCGCTGCTCCGTGAGCTTGCGCTCGGTGAAGGCGAAGGGCACGTCAAGGAAGAGCGACAGATCGGGACGCGGCAGGGCGTTGTGTCCGAACTCCAGGTCGAGGATCCAGCGGGCCAGGCGGCGACGCGGCTCCCCCTCGGGCAGTTTGGCGCACTGGAAACCGACGTTCGAGTAGACGTAGCGGTCGAGCACCACGGCGCGTCCTTCGGCAAGCCAGTCGCGGATCTGCCCCGCCGCCTCGGCGCGGTCCCCGGCGAAGAGCAGCGCCACGAGGTAGGGATCCACCTCCCCGACACCGCCGAACTCGCCGCGCAGGAAGCGGGCGATCAGCTCGCCGTAAACGGGCGCGTCGAAGCGCGGAAAATGAATATACTCGCTGCGCAGGCCGCTCGCCGAGAGCAGCTCGCGCAACAGACGGACCTGGGTCGACTTGCCCGCTCCGTCCAGTCCTTCGAGTACGATGAACATCGGTTCCTTGCGTTTATATGGGTTCGTTTCGGTTCTCGCCTACTGGCGCAGCATGCGCACGGCCCGCGCAACACCGGCGGCCAGCGCATCCACCTCCGCTTCGGTGTTGTAGAGCGCGAACGACGCGCGGCACATGCCCGTCACGCCGTAATGGTCCATCACCGGCTCGGCACAGTGGTGCCCCGTGCGGACGGCGATGCCCAGCTTGTCGAGGATCATCCCCATGTCGTAGGGATGCACCCCCTCGACGTTGAACGACACGATGGCGCACTTGTCCGCCGTCGTGCCGTAGATGCGCAGTCCGTCGATTGCCCCGAGGCGTTCGGTCGCCCGGTCGAGCAGCGCCCGTTCGTGGGCCTCGACCTCCGCGGGATCGAACTGCTGCACATACCGCACCGCCTCACCCAGCCCGATGGCCCCGACGAAGTTGGCCGTTCCGGCCTCGAACTTCAGCGGCACGGGGGCATAGGTCGTGCGGGCGAAGGTCACGCGGTCGACCATGTCGCCGCCCCCGAGGAACGGGGGCATGGCATCGAGCAGCGCCCGCTTGCCGTACAGCACGCCGATGCCGGTCGGACCGTAGAGCTTGTGGCCCGAGAAGGCATAGAAGTCGCAGTCGAGCGCCTGCACGTCCACGCCGCCGTGCACCACCCCCTGGCAGCCGTCGACAACGACGACCGCCCCGACGGCATGGGCCGCGCGGATGACGGGCCGCAGGTCGGGCCGCGTGCCGAGCGTATTGGAGGCCTGCGTCACGGCGACGACGCGCGTGCGTGCGTCGAGCAGCGTCTCCAGCAGGTCGGTGCGCAGCGCCCCCTCGTCATCGAAGGGCAGCATGCGCAGCTCGGCCCCCTTGCGCTCGGCGAGCAGCTGCCACGGCACGAGGTTCGAGTGGTGTTCCATCTCGCTGACGACGATGTTGTCGCCCGCATGCACGAAGCGCTCGCCCCAGGCGTAGGCCACCGTGTTGAGCGACGCCGTGGCCCCGGCCGTGAAGACCACCTCCTCCTTCGCCGCGGCGCCCAGGAAGGCGGCAATCCGCTCGCGGGCCGCCTCGTAGCGCGTCGTGGCCTCCTCCGAGAGCAGGTGCACGCCGCGGTGGATGTTGGCATTCAGCTCGCGGTGCAGCCGGTCGACGGTCTCGATCACCGACAGGGGCTTCTGCGCCGTGGCTCCGTTGTCGAGGTAGACCAGCGGCCGCCCGTAGACTTCGCGTGCGAGGATCGGAAACTCCCCGCGTATCTTTTCAATGTCCAGCATCGTCACATCCGTTTCATTTTCGCGGCGACCGCCTCCTGCAGCGCCTCGCCCAGCGGCTCGATGCCGCAGCGGCGCACGATGTCGCCGACGAACCCTTCGATCTGCAGCCGCCGGGCCTCGGCTTCACTCAAGCCCCGCTGCCGCATGTAGTAGACCGCTTCGGCATCCATCTGCCCGACCGTTGCGCCGTGCGAGCACTTCACGTCGTCGGCGTAGATCTCCAGCTGCGGCCACGTCGTGATGCGCGCCGTGTCGCTCAGGAGGATGTTGCGGCTCTGCTGCTGCGCATCGGTGCGCTGGGCATCCTGTGCCACGTAGACCAGCCCGTGGAACTCACCCACGGCACGGCCTCCGGCCACGCCCTTCACGCACGACTCGCTCCGGCAGTCGGAGACGTTGTGCGCCGTATGCAGCCGCACGACGCAGTGCTCCTCGTCCGCGGCAAGGAAGACCCCGCCCAGCGTATTTTCGGCCCCGCGGCCGTTCAGGTCGATGCGGTAGGCGGCATTGGCGCTCGCCAGCTGCACCGTCGTGATGCGGCAGTCGCTCCGGGCCGCCTGCTCCACGGCCACCTCGGCGAAGGCCTCGGCCGTGAAGAGCTCCGTAAGCTCGAGCCGCGCCCCCTCGCCCAGCGTGCAGCGCAGCGCCGAGAGCTCGGGCGAGGTGTGCAGCACGACGAGCCGTGCCGAGCCGCCCGCGGCGACCTCCACGTCGAGATGTCGCGGATCGACGGCCGCATAAGGCTCCGTCACGCACTGCGTGATGCGGAGCAGCTCCTCCCCCGCCGGGCGGAAGCCGCGAAGGATGTCAGGCAGCGTCGTCATTCGTTTCCGTACTCGTTGATGATGCGGTCGTAGCCCTCCTTCTCCAGATCGAGGGCCAGCGACTTGTCGCCCGTGTAGATGATGCGCCCCTTGTAGAGCACGTGCACCACGTCGGGCACGATGTAGTCCAGCAGGCGCTGGTAGTGCGTGATGACCACCGTGGCGTTCTGCGGCGTATGGAGCTTCGTCACGCCCGTGGCGACGATGCGCAGGGCGTCGATGTCGAGGCCCGAGTCGGTCTCGTCGAGGATCGCCAGCTTCGGGTCGAGCATCGCCATCTGGAAGATCTCGTTCTTCTTCTTCTCGCCGCCCGAGAAGCCCTCGTTCACGGCGCGCGACGTGAGCTTCGGGTCGAGCTCCACGACGGCGCTTTTCTCGCGCATCAGGCGCAGGAACTCGGCCGCCGTAAGGGGCTCCTCGCCGCGGAACTTGCGATGCTCGTTCACGGCCAGCTTCATGAAGTTGGCCATCGTGACGCCCGGAATCTCCACCGGATACTGGAAGCCGAGGAAGAGCCCCAGCCGGGCACGGTCCTCGATCGACATGGCGAGCAGGTCCTCGCCCAGGAAGCGCACCGAGCCCTCCGTGACGGTATACTTGGCATTTCCGGCCAGCACCGAGGCGAGCGTCGACTTGCCCGAGCCGTTCGGGCCCATGATGGCGTGGACCTCGCCGGCGCGGACCTCCAGGTCGATGCCGCGGAGAATCTCCTTGCCCTCGACCGACGCATGCAGATTTTTTACGCTTAACATATCTGTCTTGTCGTTTCTATTTGTCCTTTTTACATTTTCACATCCGAAATGTCTCCGGAAATTCTGTCAGAGTGCCGGCCGGATCTCCACGGGCCGCTCCGGAGCCTCGTCCGGATCTTCCCGGATACCCTCCATGCCCCGCCGGCGACCTTCCCGCACGCGGTTGGGAACTTCCGCGCTCCGCCGACGCCTTCCTGCGCACGGTCGGGAGCCTTTCGTCAGGCCCCGCGTCACCAGCTCCGCCCGGCCGCTACCCTACCGTGCCCTCGAGCTGCAGGGCCAGCAGTTTCTGTGCCTCGACGGCGAACTCCATGGGCAGCTTCGCCAGCACCTCGCGGGCGTAGCCGTTGACGATCAGCCCCACGGCATCCTCGGTCGACAGTCCGCGCTGGTTGCAGTAGAAAAGCTGGTCGTCCGAGATTTTCGACGTCGTCGCCTCGTGCTCCACGACGGCCGTGCGGTTGCGGCAGTCGATCTCGGGGAAGGTGTGGGCGCCGCAGCGGTCACCGATCAGCAGCGAGTCGCACTGCGAATAGTTGCGCGCATGCTCCGCCCCCTTGGCCACGCGCACCAGACCCCGGTAGGCATTCTGGCTCCGGCCCGCGGAGATACCCTTCGAGACGATGCGGCTGCGCGTGTTGCGGCCGATGTGGATCATCTTCGTGCCGGTGTCGGCCTGCTGGAAGTTGTTGGTCATGGCCACCGAGTAGAACTCCCCGACGGAATTGTCGCCGGCGAGGATGCAGCTCGGGTATTTCCACGTGATGGCCGAGCCGGTCTCGACCTGCGTCCACGACAGGCGCGCGTTCTCGCGGCACAGGCCGCGCTTGGTGACGAAGTTGTAGACGCCGCCGCGCCCCTCGCGGTCGCCCGGATACCAGTTCTGCACCGTGGAATACTTCACCTCGGCGTCGCGCTCGACGACGATCTCGACGACGGCCGCATGCAGCTGGTTCTCGTCGCGCTGCGGCGCCGTACACCCCTCGAGGTAGCTCACGTAGGCCCCCTCGTCGGCGACGATGAGCGTGCGCTCGAACTGCCCCGTGCCGGCGGCATTGATGCGGAAGTAGGTCGACAACTCCATCGGACACCGCACCCCCTTGGGGATGTAGCAGAACGACCCGTCGGAGAAGACCGCGGCGTTCAGTGCGGCGTAGAAGTTGTCGGTATAGGGGACGACGCTCCCGAGGTACTTTTTCACCAGGTCGGGATGGTCGCGCAGCGCCTCCGAGATCGAACAGAAGATGATGCCCTTCTCGGCGAGCGTCTCCTTGAAGGTGGTCTTCACCGAGACGGAGTCCATCACGGCATCGACCGCCACGCCTGCCAGCGCCATCTGCTCCTCGAGCGGAATGCCCAGCTTGTCGAACGTGCGCTTGAGTTCGGGATCGACCTCGTCCATCGAGCCGAGCTTCTTGCGGGCCTTCGGCGCCGCGTAGTAGATGATATCCTGAAAGTCGATCTCGGGGATCGTCAGATGCGCCCACGTCGGGGGTTCGAGCGTCAGCCAGTGCCGGTAGGCCGCCACGCGGCGCTCGGTCATCCACGCCGGCTCGCCCTTCTTTGCGGAGATCAGGCGCACGACCTCCTCCGAGAGTCCCTTGCCGATGGTCTCGGTCTCGATCTGCGAGGTGAAGCCGTACTTGTACTCCTGCTCCCCGATATTTTCCAATAGGTCTTTCTCTTTTCCTGCCATACGAGCAAAATATCGTACAAAGGTAAAAAATCTAATCCGAATTTCATAATCGCTCCCGGCAAATACGGTACCGCGGACCAGCACAGCGGCAAAAAAAGGGCGGCACCCCAGAGGATGCCGCCCGGAACAGCGCGTCGTCAGCGCAATCAGTTCGGGATGTACTCGATGCTGTAGAAGCGCAGACCGCCCGTAGGATAGATGTAGACCGGCGTCTCGCCCGATACCGTGATGTCGTACTCGAGCGTTGCGGGCGACGAGCTGGGCACACCGCCAAGCTGCTGCTGCGCCCCGGCGGCATCGTCACCGACCTGTACGGTCACGTAACGGTCCGCAGAGCCGTCGCTCGTGTTCGATGCCACGACCCGGACCTTGCCCGAGGTCGTCGCCGTGAAGGTGAAGACACGGTACTCGATCGTTCCGCCGCCGTTGGGCTGGATGTAGGCGCCCGAGTCACCCTCGCCGCCACGGATGTTGTGGCTGTCGGTCTTGATCGTCAGGCCGTCGATCGTCTCGCTGAAGTTCGTCAGGCCATCGCTGCCCGCAGCCTTCAGCCGTGCGATCAGGTCGCTGAACGATGCCGACGAGAAGTTCCACTCCTGTGCCACGGGCTCGGGAACACCCGACATGTCAGGCTCCCACGACAGCGCGTAGACATTGATCGTGGCGTAGCAGTAGATGTAGATCGTCGTCTCGCCCGAGAGGTCGGTGAACTTCACCGTCTTGGCTTCGCCGTCCGACGAGGTCGGGCAGGCTTCGCGCAGGTACTCCTTGCCGTTGGCGCTCACGCCCACTTCGCGCGTGGCGTCCGAGCTGCTGCTCGAAATGGCCTTCACGGTCAGCGTACCGTTGCCGCTCACGCGCAGAGCCAGGGCACGCAGCGTCGGCGTCACATCCTCCAGCGTACTCTTGCCGTTGAACTTGATGCGGTCCACCGGCTCGCCCTGGTCGCCAATCGAGTGCTCGATGGTCATGTGCTTCGAGTCGCTGGCCAGGAACTGGAGGTTGCCGAAGACGGACGTCTCCTTGATGTCACCGGCCGGGAAGGACGAGGCGTCGGCGATGTTCCACGTGTAGGCCGACGATACGGTCGTCAGCACACCCTTGATCGTGATCGTCACGCTGGCAGCCTCCGAGTCGAGCCAGTTGAGCGAGCCCTCGGCCGCCTTGGCTACGACCGACAGCGTGTGCTGGCCGGCCTTGAGCGAAGCCACCGTCGAGGCGGGAATCTCATACGAGGGGGTCTCCACCGTCTCGGTCTTGCCGTTGAAGGTCACTTCGTAGGCTGCGGCGTTCGGCACGGCGTTCCATGCCACGGCGATCGGCTGCGACGTACCCTGATCCACGGCCGGAATGTCGGTCGTCGTGAAGACGGGCGTGTCGAGGGCCTTGGGCTCGCCGCCCGAAACCACCTCGAGCGACCACTCGAGCGCCTGCAGCTCGACGGGAGCGCAGCTGCAGATGTAGACCGTCGTCTCACCCTGGATGTCACCGAAGCCGAACTTGCTCTGCGTACCGTCGGCCGGAACCGCATAGCGGGCGCCGTTGACGATGATCTCCATGTGCTTGTTGTAGCCTGCATCGGCGGGCGTGATGAGTACCGAACCCGGCACGCTCACCTTGAAGGCCAGGGCGTTGTTCGTCGGGACGTCGAGCACCGAGAGGGTCGAGGCGGCCGAGAACGAGATCGTACCGTTGTCCGTAACGGCCATCGGGGCCTCCTCGTCGTTGACGATGAACTGCAGGTTGCCCAGGATCTTCGTCGAGAGGATCTCCTGCGGCTCGAAGTTCTCCGTATCGGCGAAGTTCCAGACCGTAGCCTCCGTGATGACGTTCAGTTCGGTCTGCTCGGGCACGATGGGAGCCACGGCATTCCACCAGCGCGGATCGCCGATACGTGCCGAGGCGATCTCGTCGTTCACCAGATAGAACTTGCCGCGCAGCGAGTTCTCGCACGGGTCCTCCGTGAGGATCTTGCCGCCATTCTGCGTGGCCGTGGCCTGCGTGATCTCCACGCCGTCCGAAATCTTGGCCTCGAAGAAGGTGTCGGCGCAGTTGTAGAAGTAGTTGTTCTGGATGAGCGTCGGGAGCTTCACGGAGCCGTTGTTGGCGATGAAGCGGGCATTCTCACCCGTCTCGTTCAGGAAGAGGTTGTTGGCATACTCCATGACGGCAGCCGTACCGCGCACGTAGAAGATACCCTTGTTGTTGCCGTCGGTTACGGTGGAGAAGTTGCTGAAGGTGTTGTTGCGGATGACAATCGACGAGAGGGTCTCCTTGGCGTCGACACGCAGGAACGAACGGGCGCCGTTGTAGAAGGTCGAGTTGGTGATCGTCAGCGTGCCGTGCGTCGATTCGGTGCGGAAGTCGATGAAGTCACCGCCGCTGTTGCCCATGTTGGCGGCATAGAGGCCGTCAAAGAGCAGCGTCTGGATGGCCGAACCGGCCTTGTTCTCGTAGAAGATGTTGCGGTAGCCTGCCAGGTCGCAGTTCTTCACCGTCACGGAGTTCATCGCGATGGCATCCTTCACCTCCATGAGCGACGAGGCCGCATCGGCGCCGTCGAGCGAGAGGTCCTCCAGACGAATGTCGTTCACACCGGGATTCAGACCGATACCCAGACCTACGATCGCGGGCTTCGCACCCTCGAGCGTCGTTTCGCCGATGATCGTCAGGTCGGCGGCCAGCGCCGATGCGGGGTTGGTCTCGCCTTCGCCGTAGGAGGGCACCGTATAGGGCGTCTCACTGTAGGCCAGCTGGTACTTGCCGCCGTCCACGAAGGCCTGCATGAGCTGCTCGATCGTCGAGATCTTCGTCATGTTCTGCATGTCGGGACGGGTCCAGACATCCTGACCGCCGCGGCTGGCGCTGTTGTAGTAGACGGCCACGAAGTACTCGGTCGAGGGCTGCAGGCCACCGATCGTCGCCGTGGCGGCCTGCACCTGCTCATCGGACAGATCGAGGCGCACGGGCTCCTGGTCGGCCGAAGCGACCGGCGTAGCCAGCAGGTGCGTCACATACTGATCCTGATCCCACTTCAGCGTCACGCTTTCCGACGTGCGCTCCGTGACGACGGGATTCAGCGGGTCCATGATCGCATAGGTCACGATCGGGCCGGCGACGGCCACGTGCGACGGCGCGGTGCGCTCGTTCTGGCTGAAGGCCTGCACGGTGGCGTAGTACTCGTTCTCGGCCACAAGGTCGAACGTCACGGGGACATCCGCCGGGGTGAGGTCGCTCTTGGTCTCAACCACCGTGGTGAGTCCTTCGTCCGAATAGATGACGACTTCATAGGTATCCGTCGTGCGCACGTCCCACGTCAGGCGCACTTGGTTGCCCGTCGAGAGCACCGAGGCCGTGAAGTTCAGCGGCGTCAATGCCCGGTCGAGCACCAGCTCGTTATTGATGCCGTCCGGATCGTCCGAACAGCCGCCCAGTCCCGCTACGGAAAACAGCAGCAACCCGGACATCAATTTGCGAAATATGCTTTTCATAATCGTAAAATCTGTTTTGGTGGTCGATTATCCGTTAATAACCGTAATCGTTGTGAATCTGCCCCTGCGAGTTGTCGACGACACTCTGGAAGATGGGCCAGTACTGACGCGTATCGGGATCGCGGTCGTAGAGACGGTTGATCTCGGCGGTCGTGAACTTCGGATTCTCGGTATTGCTTGCGCACGGCGCATAGCGCGAAACCTCACCCTCGGTATTGGTGTAGGGAATCCAGGTGGCGTCGGGAGCCGTCTGCTCGTCGCGTCCCAGGCCGTACATTTCGAGCTTCGTGCCCTCGACCTTGTAGTAGACGTAGCCGTCGCCCTGAGCCAGGTAGCTGAAGTCACCCGTCCAGTTGTTCAGGTCGTTGAGCTTCTGCTTCGTCTCGTCCATCTTCGTCTTGAGCAGGTTCCAGCGGATCAGGTCGGTCTTGCGGAGCATCTCGCCCACGAACTCGAGGGCGCGCTCGTCGACAATGGCGTCGAACATGGCGTCGGCCGAGCCGATGGCGTCGACGTAGCTCTGGGCCATCGCCTCGTTACCGGCGTAGGCACGCTTGCGCACCTGCAGGAGGTAGTTCTTCGCATTGTCCAGACCGCCGCCGTCCACCGAGGCGCACGACGAGTGAATGGCACACTCGGCAGCCATCAGATAGACATCCGACAGACGCATGTAGGGCGGTTTGAAGCCGTCGTCGTTACCGCCGCTGTAGGGATAGTTCTCCATCCACTCGAAGCGGTACTTGCCGAAATACCACGTATCGAGACCTGCCAGTACGGGAGCCGTCGTCGTGGACGAGGGCGAGGTGTACTCCCAGATGTAGTTCACGCAGCTCACGTCGCGGCGCGTATCCTGCTTCTCGTACTCGAACCACATGGTCGGCACGGGACCCACGCTGCCGCCGCGGCTCGACGTTCCGGCCGTAGCGCCGATGAACTGGTCGGCTCCGGCGTGACGCACGGCGAAGGTGTAGTTCCAACGTCCGCGGTTGTTGCCGTAGGGGAATACCCAGAGCACCTCGCGGCCCGTACCGGCAGCCGTCAGGTCAAAGTTGTTCAGGTCGCGCCACAGCTGCTCGAAGCTCGGGTAGAGCGACATGCCGCTGTTGCGGATCACATCCACGCAGGCGGCCAGCGCCTTCGGGTAGAGGACCTCCTGCTGCAGTTCGGGATCGGAGCTCAGGCGCACCGAACCGGCATCGCCCGTACCGACCATGCCGTCGGCGGGACGCAGCGCATAGCCCGAGGCCATGAGCGCCAGACGGGCGTAGAGACCCTTGGCGAAGGCCTTGTTGATGCGGTCGGTCGTCGTGGCATGTCCCTGACCGGGCCACGGCAGATAGTCGTAGGCCTCCTCCAGGTCACCGAGGATCTGCTTGAAGATCACGTCACGGCTCGTCTTCGGGATGTAGATGTCGTCGCTGATCGGCTCCGTGCGGAAGGGCACGTCACCCCAGGCGCGGATCAGGTCGTAGTACATCACGGCACGCAGCGTCAGCGCCTCGCCCAGCAGATAGGCCATGTCGGCGTTGTTCTCGATGTTGCCGTACTGCCGCAGGTTCTTGATGTTGAGGTTCGCACGCTCGATGGCCGTGTAGTAGGGCGAATAGGCGTCCGCGCTGCTGCCCGAGGTGTTCATCTCGCCGTTGGTCGGCAGCAGGTCGTAGCCGTAGATGGCCTGACGGTTGGCGTTGTTCGCCTGATTGGTCTCGTTGCTCCAGTTGTTGCCCCACTCGATGTCGGTGTTCAGACCCACGTAGGGATGGTAACGGCCTCGGTGGTTCGCCTTCTCAAGCAAAGCCTGCGTGATACCGAAGTTGCACCCTTCGGCCAGCTCGTAGTTCGAGAAGACCGTCTCGGTGTCGAACGACGACTTGGTTTCCGTTTCCAGCAGATCGGAGCAGGCACAGAGCGCTCCTGCAGCCGACAAAACGAATATATATTTGAATGCTTTCATACGATGATGTAGATTTTGCTTTGGTCAAGATTAGAATGTGAGGTTCGCACCGAAGACGACGCTGCGGCTGCGCGGATAGGCCGAATAGTCGACGCCCGGCGTCAGCGGCGTGGCACGGCGGGTATCCACCTCGGGATCGTAGCCCGAGTAACCCGTCCAGCAGAAGAGGTTGGCACCCGTCACGTAGAGACGGAACTTCTGGATGCGGAGCTTCTTCATCCAACGCTCGGGAAGCGTGTAGCCCACCGTCACGGACGACAGACGCAGGAACGATCCGTCCTCCACGGCCCAGTCGCTGAAGACGGCCGAGGACATGAGCGGCGACCACATCGTCGTACCTTCATTGACGGTTCTCAGCTGTTCGGGATCGGTGATCAGCTCGCCCGTCGCCCAGTCGATGTTGGTCCAGCGGTTCTGCGTGGCCATCGTATTGAGCAGGTTGCGGAAGTTGTTCTTCGTACCGCGCTCCGAGGTAAACTCGATCTTGTTGGCGTTGTAGATCTGGTTGCCGTAGACCCAGTTGAAGTTGGCCGAGAAGTCGAAGCCGTAGGCGTAGCCCGAGAGCGAGAAACCGCCCGTCCACTTGGGCTGTGCGTTGCCGATGATCGTGCGGTCGTCGGTCGTCACGCGGTTGTCCTCGCTGCCGTCGACGTTCTTGAGCTTCATGGCGCCCGGACGCAGGTAGGTGCTGCCGATCACGGCCGAACAGTCCACGATACCCTCCTTGAGCACCCACTTGCCGTCGATGTAGTCGAAGTCGTCGACCTCATAGCGGCCGTCCGACACGTAGCCGTACATCTCGCCGAGCGAACCGCCCACGCGCACGCGGTAGTCGGTACCGATCTCGCTCGATGCCCAGCCCGACTGCAGACCGTCGAGGTAGTCCAGACCGCCGAGGCTCATCACGCGGTTCTCGTTGTAGCTGGCGTTGGCCGAGAAGGTCAGACCGTACTTGGGCTTCTCGAGCAGCACGAACGTGGCGGCAAGCTCGATACCGCGGTTGCGCGTCTCGCCCAGGTTGCGGTATTGGTACTCATAGCCGCTGCCCGTCAGCGGGTACTGGATCAGCAGGTCCTTCGTATTGTTCTGGTAGACATCCACCGAACCGCTCACGCGGCCGCGGATGAAGCTGAAGTCGAGACCGATGTTGTGCGAGTAGGTCGTCTCCCACGTCAGATCGGGGTTCGCCATGACGATCTTGCCGTTGTCGTCCTTGGCCACGCCCCACCAGTTGTCGTAGAGATACCAGTTGTTGGGGTTGTCGCTGCCGGCGAACTCCTGCAGCATCAGACCCGAGGGAATGTTGTTGTTACCGGCCGTACCGTAGCTGTAACGCAGCTTCAGGTTGTCGAGCCAGTCGATGTCCTTCAGAGCCTCCTCGCCCGAAATACGCCACGACACGGCGGCCGAGGGGAAGTAGCCCCACTGGTTGCCTTCGGCGAACTTCGACGAACCGTCGGCTCGCATCGTACCCGAGAGCATGTACTTGCCCTTGTAGTCGTAGTTGATGCGGCCGAAGAACGAGAAGAGCATGTCGTCGGGATCGTAGAAGTTGTTGATCGAACGCGTACCCGTGGCCGAGCTCATCATCTGCCAGGCCATCATCGAGTCGTAGAAGTCGGGGAAGTCGTAGGCCCAGGCCGTGAGCGTATTGGAGCGCGTGACGATGTACTCCTGACCGACGAGCAGGTTGAGCGAGTGGTCGTCGTTGTTGAAGACGTTCTCGAAGTCGTAGCTCAACGTGTTGGTGTTGCGGATCTTCTCGCGCGTGAAGTCCGTGTACTGCGTGGCGGGACCCGGACGGTTCGAGTTGTAGATCAGGTAGGTCGTCATGCCGTAGAAGCGGTCCTTCGTCTGGCGGTAGGTATCCAGACCGGCCTCGACGCGCAGCTTGAGGTTCTTGACGATCTCCCACTGGAAGGCGGCATTGGCGTTCCAGTTCGTGCGGCTGTAGCGGCTGTCGTTGTCGGCCGTGGCGATCAGCGGGCTGACGTTGTCGCCGGCCATCGTCTCGTCATCGTCGCCCGAAGCCGCCGTCGTGAAGGGGAAGGGGCGGTACTGGATGGCGTGCTTCACACGGCCGTTTCCGGAGGTCGAACCCGAGTCGTTGTAGGAGTTCGAGCCGGCGCCGCGCACGTCCGTATCGGAGTAGCGGATCGAGAAGTCGAAGCCGATCTTCTTCGAAGGCTTGTAGTTGGCCTTGAAGTTGAGGTTGTTACGCTTGAACTCCGAGCCAATCATGATGGCGCGCTCGTCGATATGCGCGTAACCGGCCGTCCACTTGAACTTGTCACCGCCGCCCGAGATGCTCAGGTTGTGGTTGAAGGTCGTACCCGTGCGGCCGAAGGTCTGGTCGAGCCAGTCGATACCCTTCACGTTCTTGTAAAGGTCCATGTCGGAGAATCCGCCGAAATAGGGGAAGTAGTTGTTCTCGAGCTTGCCCTCGACCATGGCGGCCTCGTACTGGTACTGCACGAACTCGTAGGGGGTCATCGGGGTCAGGGCGTCCTGGTTGGCAAACTTCTTGATACCGTAATATACGTTGTAGTTGACCGTGACCTTGCCGGCTTCACCGCTCTTGGTCGTCACGATGACAACGCCGTTGGCACCGCGGGCACCGTAGATGGCCGTCGAGAAGGCATCCTTCAGCACGTCGATCGAGGCGATGTCCGAAGCCGGGATGTCGGTGATGCTCTCCACGGGGAAGCCGTCGACGATGTAGAGCGGCGAGTTGTCCTGCGTGATCGAACCGCCGCCGCGGACGCGGATCTTGATCTCGGCGTCGGGGTCACCCTCGCTGGCCGTTACGGAGACACCGGCCATGCGGCCTGCCATGGCCTCCGTCACGGATGCCACGGGCATCTGCATCAGGGCCTCGGAGCTGACCGAAGCGACCGAACCGACGACATCACGCCGCTTGACGGCGGCATAACCCACGACGACCACGTCGTCGAGTGCCGTCGACTCACCCTCGAGCGTCACGTCGATGCGCGTGCGGGAGCCGATCTCCACGCGCTGCGTCTTCATACCGACGTATGAAAAGACGAGCGTCTTCTTTGAAGCGTCGGGCACATCGAGCGACCAGGAACCGTCGATCCCGGAGCTTACGCCCAACGTCGTACCGTCGACCACGACCGAAGCTCCGATCACCGGATCCCCCGCCGAGTCTTTCACGATACCTCCGATCTGCTGGGCCGCGGCCGTGGAGACCAGACCCACGCCCAGTAGCAGAAACAGGGCGAACTTCAGAGTAAAGTTTTTCATAAAACTGGTTTTGGTTAATAATTAGGTTTATTCTGTTTGCGTATTATCGGTGCGGAGCCTGCAATCCGTAAATTATTTAAAATTTTACAAATATCCGCACTTTTTTACTATACAAAAGTAAGAAAGAGGCCAAAAGAGGGCTGGTAAATTTTATCACTTCTCATGGAAAATTTGTCATACGGGCCACAAAGCCCTCTGCGGAGGCTTTTTCCGTGCCGGATGATAAAAAATCCCCTCGGCGTCGAGGGGATTTTTTCGCGGCATCCTGCCCGCGGGTCATTCGAGCCGGCCGAGGGCGCGGTCGTACTCCATCGCCGCCCAGATCAGCGGGCCGATACCCTTGCAGTCGTTGTCGATGACCTTCTCGGAGATGTAGTAGTCGAACGTGCCGCTGCGGCGCTGCTTGCCGCCCAGCCCCGCCACGGCGCAGCAGTCCGTCAGCGAGACCGTACCGTCGGGATTCTCGCGCACGAAGCGCTCGACAAGGCGCTCGAAGGCGCGCTGCGCATCGGGACCCAGCTCCGCGGGCAGGTAGCCCAGACGCACCCCCTTGAGCATGGCGTAGACGAACATGGCCGAGGCGGTCGACTCGAGGTAGTTGCCCTCACGGCCCGGCTGGTCGAGCACCTGGTACCACATGCCCGTCTCGGGATCGGCATAGCGGGGCAGCACCTCGTAGATCCGGTGCAGGATGTCGACCATCGGCTGCGTGGCGGCGTCGACACCGAGGTATTGCAGCGTCTCGACGATGGCCATGGCATACCACCCCATCGCACGGCCCCAGGCGTGGGCCGACTGCCCCGACAGGCTGTCGCACCAGAACATCGCGCGCGAATCGTCGTAGGCGTGGCGGTAGAGCCCCGTCTGCGGGTCGTAGGTATGCTTCGCCACGACGACGAACTGGTTGACGATGTCGGCCACGGCCCGCTCGCGCTCGGCCCCGTCGAGGAACTTCACGGCATACTCGGCATAGAACGGTTCGGCCATGTAGAGTCCGTCGAGCCACATCTGGTGGGGATAGACGACCTTGTGCCAGAATCCGCCGTCGGCGTTGCGCGGCTGCCCCTGCAGCTGGGCGTAGAGCGTGTCGAGCACCTGGCGGTAGCGGGCCTCGCCCGTGCTTTCGGCCAGGCGGAAGAGCGCACGGCCCGGGCAGATGTGGTCGAGGTTGTACTTCTCGCGCCGGTAGGTGAGCACCGTGGCGTCGGGCTGCACGATCGAGTCGTAGTAACGCTGCGCATAGTCGCGGAAATCGGTGCGGCCGTAGGCCTCGCCGGCATCCATCATGGCCAGCAGTTCGAGGCCCGTCGTGTAGTTCCACTTGATCTTGCCGGCGGGAATCCCGTCGAGATTCGCAGCCGAGGGGTTGCGGGCGATTTCACTCTCGACCACCCGCACGGCCAGCGGCGTCGGGCCGTCGAGCAGCGCCGGGCGTGCCGGACGCGACGAACAGGCCGGCAGCGCGGCCAGGGCACACAGCAGTGCCGCAAAGAATGGACGTTTCATCTTCTGTTTCGATTCGGTTTTCGGGTTAATGAATCATTTGGTTTCGTGTTTCTGCTTCAGGTTGTGCGTCTTCAGGTACTCGGCCGGCGACATGTGGTACTGCTCGCGGAAGCAGCGGCTGAAGTAGCCCGGATCGGAGAAGCCCACCTTGTAGGCCACCTCCGAGACGGAGAACTGCCCCGTGCCGAGCAGCATCCGCGACTTGGTGATGCGGTACTCCTTGATGAGTTCGACGGGCGACTTGCCCGTCAGGCTCTTGAGCTTGTTGTACATCGTCGTGCGGCCCAGTCCGAGGTGCGAGGCCAGCTGGTCGATCGTCAGGTCCGAATTCTCGATGTGATCGGCAAGCCACGACATCACCTCCTTCATGAACTCCTCGTCGCGGTCCGTCACCACGACATCCTCGACGACGAGCTCGACGGCCTTGTTGCGGGCCGCCTGCGACGAGAACTTCTCGAAGAGCTTGCGGCGCTGCGTGAGCAGGTTGTCGATGCGGGCCAGCAGCAGTTCGATGCTGAAGGGCTTGGTGATGTAGCCGTCGGCACCGTACTCCATGGCCTTCACGCGGTCGTCGGGCGAATGGCGCGCCGTGAGCATGATGATCGGGATGTGGCTCATCGAGAAGTCGTGCCGCACCTTGTCGATCAGCTCGATGCCGTCCATGCGGGGCATCATCAGGTCCGTGACGATGATGTCGGGCATCTCCGAACGGATCTTCTCCAGCGCCTCGACGCCGTCTTCGGCCTCGACGACGTGGTAGGTGTCGATCAGGCTGTTGTACATGAAGATGCGCAGCTCGCGGTTGTCCTCCACGAGGAGGATCTTCGGAGCATCCTTCGGCGGGGTGACATCCGTGCGGCGCTGGCTCTCGGCCGACGTGTAGTCGCTGACCATGTAGTGGCTGTGGTGTTCGGAGACGCTGGCCCCCGAGAAGTCGATCTGGTCCATGCCGAAGTGGGCGTTGCCCAGGCGGAGCCGCACGGTGAAGGCCGACCCTTCGCCCGGACGGCTCTCGAGCGTGATCTCGCCGTGGTGCAGGGCGACGATGTCGCGGCAGAGCGACAGTCCGATGCCCGACCCCTTCATGTTGGGGTCCACGGCCCGCGACGCCTGCGCGAAGCGCTCGAAGATCGCGCCCTGCTTGTCCTTCGGAATGCCGATGCCCGTGTCGCGCACCGTGAGCAGCACGCACTCCTCCTCGTCGCGCTGCGAGAGGATCACCTCGACCTTCCCGCCGTTGGGCGTGAACTTCATGGCGTTCGACAGCAGGTTGTAGATGACGCTCTCCATGCGTTCGATGTCGACCCAGACGAGGATCGAGCGCCGCGAGACGGTGAAGAGCAGCTCGATGTGCCGCTCGGCGGCCATTTCGCGGAAGTCCTCGATGGCATCCTCGACGACGGGAACAAGGTCCACGCGCGAAATCTTCAGCTCCATCTTGTTCTTGACGATCTTGCGGAAATCGAGCAGCTGGTTGATGAGCGACAGCATGCGCTTGGCGTTGCGGTATGCGAGCGTGAGGCTGCTCTCGCCGCGCTCGGAGAGCTTGTCGTGCCGGCGCACGTCTTCGATGCCGCCCAGAATCAGCGTGAGCGGCGTGCGCAGCTCGTGCGAGATGTTGGTGAAGAAGCGCAGCTTCAGGTCGGTCAGGTCCTGCTCGACCTTGGCCTGGCGGCGGATGCGCAGCACGGAATTCGCCGTGCGCAGGATCACCGCCAGAACGGTCAGCGTCAGCAGCACGTAGATCGTCTTGGCCCACCACGTAAGCCAGAACGGCGGAAGGACATCCACGGCAATCGCAATGCCGTCATCGGCCGCCGCCGTATTGCCGACAAAGGCCTTGACATGGAAGCGGTAGTGGCCGATCGGAAGGTTCGAGTAGGAGGCGCGGTTGGTCGTACCCGAAATGTTCCAGTCACGGTCGTAGCCCTCGAGTTTGTACATGTACCCCACGGCGTGCTGGATGGCGTAGTTCAGCGAGGCGAACTCCATGCGGAAGTTCGAGAAGTCGTAGGGCAGCGCCACCCTGTCGGCCTCGGAGACCGAAACCGCGAGCGGCGACCCGGGGCCCGCCACGACGGGGTGGTTGCGCACGTAAAACCTCGTGAAGTGGAGGTCGTAGTCGATCTTCGAGGAGCGCACCTGCTCTGGATCGAAGCGGAAGATCTGCCGCCGCCCGCCGAAGAGCACATGTCCCGAAGGGGTGGTCAGTGTCGTCGCCTCGCTGAGGATGGCGTTGCGCATGTCGTCGTAGAGGTTGTAGTTCGAGAAGACCTCGCGGTGCGGATCGAAGCGCGAGACGGCGTTGTGCGTCGAGACCCAGATGTCGCCCGCGTGGTCCTCCGTCACGGCCATGCAGATGTTGCTCGACAGGCCGCTCTCCTGCCCGAAGCAGCGGAAGCGCGGCCGGCCGTGCTCGTCGTAGGCGTCGATCAGGTTCAGGCCGCCGCCATAGGTGGCCAGCCAGATGTGCCCCGCGGAGTCCTTGCACATGTGGATGATGTCGTTGTTGCCCAGCGACGAGACGTCGCCCGGAATCTTCTGTACGAGGTCGAAGCGCATCTGCCGGTAGCCGACGCTCGGGTCGAAGACCAGCAGGCCGTCGACCGTGGCGGCGAACATGCGGTGCTCCGTGTCGCTGAGCAGCCAGCGCACGCGCCCCGCCTCGTCGAGCGGATAGTGCGCCAGCTGGTTGCCGGCATGGATGAAGCGGCCGCTGTCGGGCTCATCGAGGATGTTGATGCCGCCGCCGTAGGTGGCGATCCAGATGCGGCCCGCGGCGTCCTCCTCGACGCAGTAGATCTGATTGTCGTTGAGCGAATAGGGGTCGGCATCGGAGTGCACGTAGTGCGTCACGGCGTAACCGCCGCCCGCGGGCTTGAGCCGATAGAGGCCTTCGCCCTTGGTCCCGACCCAGATACAGCCCGACGAATCCTCCTTGAGCGTATAGATCATGCCCGTACCGCGTCCCTGCACGGGCAGGCGGTAGAGCGGGTTGTAGTCGGCATCGAAGGCGATCAGCTCGCCGTCGCGCGTCCCGACCCACAGCCGGCCGCGGCGGTCGTTCATCAGGGCGCGGATCTCGCCCGAAAGCGGATTCGGCGAATCGGAGTCGAGCGTGAAGACGTCGGCCGGCTGCCGCAGCAGCACCGCCTTGCGCAGGCCGCGCTCGTTGTAGGTCGAGAGCCACAGCACGTCGTCCTGCACGTCGAAGCGCACGACGGCGTTGGTCATCTGACAGTTCGGCTGCCCGGGATCGTTGTAGAAGGGCAGCACGAGGTCCCGCTTGCGGTCGTAGTAGCCGAACCCGTACTGGTTCATCTTGATCCACAGGCGGCCGCCGCCCTCGGCGATCTTCGTGATCGTATCGAGGTTGTAGGAGACCGTATAGGGCTTCTGCTCGAAGTGCTTGTAGTCGTCCGTTGAGGGGTTGTAGCGCGTGATGCCGGCGCGGGGCGTCGTGACCCACAGGATGCCGTGCGAGTCGGCCGCCAGGTCGCGGATGCGGCTCGGACGCGGGCCCCGCGGCGTCAGCCGCGCCAGGTGCGACCGGGCAATGCGGTAGAGATCGCCGTTGCGGCTGCCGACGTAGACCTCGCGGCGCGCCGTATCGGCCGCAATGGCCGTCAGGTCGGAGGTGGCGCCCGAAATGCGCACGACGTCACGGCCCCGCTTGTCGGCCCGCACGACCTCCTGCGGCGTGGCGCAGTAAACCGCACCCGAATCGGCCGCAAAGGAGAAGCCCGGGAGTTCGGTTTCGCAGAGCGTGATGGCCCGGCGCGGCGCAGCGGCCGCAATGTAGTTGAGCTGACCGTCCGCCGCGGCGATCCAGGCGTTGTTGCGGTCGTCGACATACATGGCCGTCACCTCGCCGCCGAGCACCGGCGTATCGAAGAAGGCATCGACGAGCACAGGCGAAGCGTCCGGAGCGTCGGCGAAGCGGGCCACGCCCAGCCCCGAGATCGCCACCCACGTGCCGCCGTCGCCGTCGTGCAGGCAGTGGCTCGCCCGGTAGTGGTTTGAATCGACCCCCTCGATGAGCGACACCACATCCTCAAACTGCTCGGTAAAGCGGTTCAGGCGGTAGACGTGGAAATTGTAGGTCGTGAACCAGAGGTGTCCGTTCGAGTCCTCGCTCACGGAGATGAAGCGGTGGTGCGACAGCGGCGAGAAATCACCCGGCGCCGTACTGAAGTTCTTGAACGAATAACCGTCGAAGCGGCTGACCCCGTACCAGGTGCAGACCCACACGAATCCGCGCGAATCGGTATAGATGTCCGCAATGCGGTCGTGCGTCAGGCCGTCGAGCGTGGAGTAGGTCTGGAAGATGCACTGCGGAGGTTGCTGGGCGGTCGATTGGGCCGCCCCGCAAAGCAGGATCAAAAGGGTCAGCAGCAGGCGTTTCATGAGTTTGGTCGGTTCCGGTAGAATTCAAATATACGAAATTTATCGGAAATTGTCCAACTTTTCAAACGCCGAAAGCACCGCCCGCGCCTCGCGGGCCGAGAGCTGCCGCGACCAGCGCACGCGCTGCGCGGGAGCAGCGCCGGGGCCTTCGGAGGCGTATTCGGCATAGAAGGCCGTCCGGTGCGTGCGGGGTTTGTCCCAGTCGTGCCACCCGCCCGGGAGGATGTGCGCACCCAGATTGCAGCGGATGAAGACCGTCTGCGCGTAATCGCGCCACGGACGGCCCAGGTAGCAGCGCGTGACCCCCGGGGCAGCCGTCAGGCGGCACTCCTCGAAGATCAGCCCGCACGACTGCCCGCGGCAGGTCGAGGCGGCCGTGACGTAGGAGTCGGCCAGCGAGCGGATCTCGCACCGGCGGAAGAGCGCCGACGCGGCACCGAAGATGAAGTCGGTCGTCCCCTCGACATAGCAGCCGTCGAAGCACATGCGGGCGTTTTCAGCGACCGTCTCGCCGTCGCGGTTGCCCGAGGCGTAGAGGTAGAGCGTATCCTGATTGCCCAGGAAGCGGCAGCCGATGAAGTGCAGCCCGTCGGCGAGGCACTGCACGGCCACGGCCTGCCCTACCCTCCCGGCCGTATTCTCGAACGTGAGGTTGCGCACGGTCCAGCCGTCGCCGCCAAAGTAGACGGTCGCCGAACCCGACGTGCCGAGCGGACGGCCCGTCGCGCCGATCCGCGAGGCGTAATCGTCCCACGAGACGCGCACCTGGCCGCGGCCATCGAGCGCCACCAGCCGCTTGGTCGCCGGGATGACGACCTTCTCGCGGTAGAGGCCCGCGCACACGAGCACCCGCGTCGTGTCGCGCCCGAAGTCGGGAATCGCGGCCACCGCCTCGCGCAGCGTGAAGAAGTCGCCCGAGCCGTCCTTCGCCACGACGAGGTCGTAATCGACGCGGCGGGCGCCCAGTTCCGGAAGCACCCGGCTCACCTCGTCGGCCACCATGCGGGCCACGGCGCGGGCACCCCGCACGTTGAGGTGCGTGTCGTCCTGCCGTCCGTCGGGATAGCGCGGGCAGACGCCCGGCTCGACCCACATGAAATACCCCTTTGAGGCTTCGTCGCCGAGCGACGACACCCACTCGCGCGTGAGCGGCTCCATGTCGAGCAGCGGTACGCGCTCCTCCGCAGCCACGCGCCGCACGACTGCGGGGTACTCCCCGTGGGTGTCCGTCAGCTCGCCGTCGACGAAGTGGCGCCGCACGACGGAGGTCAGCAGCACCGGCTCAGCCCCCCGCTCCCGTGCCTCGCGCACGTAGCGCCGCAGATTCCCGGCATAGTCCGCGGGCGAGGCGTAGCGCGTCGAGTCGGCGATCTTCTGGTCGTTGTGTCCGAACTGGATGAAGACGTAGTCGCCCGGCCGCAGCGCCGACAGGACCGTATCCCAGCGGCCCTCGTCGCGGAACGACTTGGTCGAACGCCCGTTCACGGCGTGGTTCTCGACCGTCACCGAGGCGTCGAACAGCGGGGCGAACATGTGTCCCCAGCCCCGCTCGGGGTTCTGCTTTCCGAGATCCTTCGTGGCGCAGGTCGAATCCCCGACGAGGAAGACCCGCAGCGAATCCTGCCCCGCGGCAGGGAGGGCCGCCAGCAGCAGGACGGCCGGCAGGAGATGACGCAACTTCATTTTTCTCATCGCTTTATACGACAGATGAGAGGTATTGCCCCCTCATCCGTCCACATGCAGGCACCGAACGATCAGTCGAGTGCCGTATAGGTTCCGCCGGCCACCTGTGCCGCCGTAATGTCCTTGACCAGGTAATGGAGGTAGACCTCCAGGTTGGAGTAGAGCCCCTGCGGGTCGAGCGTCTTGGCCGCAGCGTCCGACGCGTCGCTCTTGTCGAGACCGAGCAGCTCCTCGTAGTAGTCGGGAATGCCGTCGCCGTCCGTGTCGGTCGCCGCGCGGGCGATCTCCTCGTCGGTGGCCATCAGCACGGGCCAGCCGCCCGCATCGTCCTGCGTGTCGATCAGACCGCCCGTCGAGCCGTTGCTGCCCGTGCAGGAGGCCGTACCCGTGCGGGCATCGCTTATCACGCGGGTATCGACCGCATCGCGGCGCAGCGAGGCGCCCACATACGAGAGCACGCGCTCATAGGCATCGGCCACGGGGTGCGTCGTCGTGTAGCACGTCGTCGCGTCGTCGGCCTTGATCGAGAGCGGCGCCGTCAGATGCCCCGCCTCCGTCGAGGGGTTCTCGCCGTACTGCGACTGGTTGTGATACGAAACGCCGCCGTTCCAGTTGTCGCTGTTGAGCGCCGAGGCATAGCTGCCGGCGTGGTAGTTGTCCTCCATGTAGATGCGCGGATAGGCCGAACCCATGTCGAACGAGGAGTTGTACCAGTAGGCATCGACGAAATACTTGCGCTGCTTCGAGGCCGGACCGGGCTTGTAGTAGTTGCCCACGAGGTTGTAGCTGCCGTCCTCGCCGCCGTAGGTCGAGTTGTCGCCCCAGTTGTAGATCACGTTGTTGCGCAGGTCGACGTTGCCGCGGTGCGTCGGGCGGTAATCGGTCGAGCCGTTAACGTAGATGCCCGGGTGGTCGATGCGCGCGTTGCGGCTGTCGTGGTCGGCGAGCATGTTGTGGTGGAACGAGGCGTTGCGTCCGCCCCACAGACCGCCGTAGCCGTGCTTGCCCTTGCCGTGAATCGAGTTGCGCAGGCTCTCCGAGAGCAGGCACCACTGCATCGTGAAGTTGCGGTTGGCGTAGAACGACGCGCACTCGTCGGTCGACCACGACATGGTGCAGTGGTCGAGGATCAGGTTCTCGTTGTAGCGGCCCCAGATGGCGTCGTCCTCATCCTTGGCGACATCGCCCATGCGGAAACGCATGTAGCGGATGATGACGTTGTCGGCCTTCACCTGCACGGAGTGGTCGCGCAGGCAGATGCCGTCGCCCGGTGCGGTCTGTCCGGCGATGGTCAGGTTGTCGTTCTTGATCTCGAGCGTCTTCGTCAGGCGGATCGTGCCGCAGACGTCGAAGACGATAATGCGTGCACCCGACTGGCTGATGGCGTGGCGCAGCGTACCGACCGAACCGTCGTCGTCGAGCTTGGTCACGTGGTAGACCTTGCCGCCGCGGCCGCCCGTGACGTACATGCCGCCGCCCTCGGCGCCGGGGAAGGCGCGGATCACGCCGTCGTTCTCTCCGGCAAGGGGCAGCCCGACATCCACACCCGGCTGGGGATCGGGATCCGGGTCGGGGTCGTCACCGCCGTTGTCGGCCGACACCTCGACGAATTCCGAGAAGTCGGAATCCTTCCATTCGTTCGTCCCGACGGGGGCCGTCGCACGCACGCGGACCCGATAGAGGAGGCCCTCCTCGATCTCGAAATCGTGCGAGCTCTGGCGCGTGGTGGCCGTCTCGAGCGGCGTCTCGGCGCCGTCGCGGTAAAATTCGTAGGTAAAGCGCACGTTGGTGACATTTTCGGAGATGCTCCAGCGCACATTGGCCGTCAGGTCGTTGACCGTCACGGTGACCGTCGGCACGGGGAGCGTCCGGGCTCCGTCGTTCTGCGTCTCCTCGGCGGAGTTGCTGCTGCATGCCGCCAGGCAGAACAGCACACTCAACGCAAAGCAGGGAATGCAACGATTCATAATTTGTCTCTGTTTATTTGGATTGTTCGTTGATTGCGACACATCCGGCAGCGCTCTTCGACAACGAGGCGTTCGCCGTGCCGATCTGCGCCGAATGCACGGCGATGCCGCGGTTGCGGCTGCCCGTCACCACAAGGGCGGGATTGAGCCCCGCGGGGCACTCGAAGCCCTCGGCCTTCAACTCCTTCACGTTGTTGAGCAGCAGGGCCGGCCCCTCTTCGGGAATGACCATCACGTTGCGCAGCACGACATCCGAAGACTCGTTGATCTGCGCACCCGTGCGGGCGTAGATCTGCGTATTCTCGACGGTCACGTGCTCGACGTTCATCTCGGGCAGACCGTTGAAGTACATCGCCCGGTTGGCGCCGCGGCACCACACGTTGCGGATATGGATGTCGCGGAAGGCCGGCGTGGTCTCGTCGACGGGCTTCGCCTCGAGGTCCGAAGGTTCGGCCTCGGGCCCCTCGGCCCGCGCCTCCGAGGCGGACTTGCCGCCGTAGAAGAGGTCGAACAGCAGCGGCTCCTGCAGGATGTTGTTCATGGTGATGTCCTCGATGTGGATGTTCTCGACGACGCCGCCGCGGCCGCGCGTCGACTTGAAGCGCAGGCCGACGTCCGTACCGGAGAAGACGCAGTTCGAGACCTTGACGTTGCGCACGCCGCCCGACATTTCGCTGCCCACGACGAAGCCGCCGTGGCCGTGGAAGACGATGCAGTTGTCGACGAGGATGTTCTCGCACGGAATGCCGCGGTCGCGGCCCGCCTGGTCCTTGCCGCTCTTGATGCAGATGCCGTCGTCACCCACGTCGAAGCGCGAGTTGGTCACGCTGACATTCCGGCACGACTCGATGTCGATGCCGTCGCTGTTCTGCGCATAGTCCGGGCAGCGGACCGTGATGTTGTTGACGATCAGGTTCGTGCACATGGCCGGATGGATATTCCAGCAGGGGGAGTTCTGGAAGGTGACATCCTCGAGCAGCACGTTCTCGCAGTGGTGGATCGAGACCATCACCGGACGCAGGAAGTCGTGCATGCGCTCGAAGTCCTCCACCGTCCGGGCCCAGGTCGAGACATTCTGGTCGGCACCCGACGTGGCACCGAACTTGTAGCTCTCGGAGGGATACCACGTCTTGCCGTCGTCGGAAAGCACGCCGCCGCTGCTGATCTTCTCCTTCCACTGGCGGGGATTGAGCTTGTCGTACTTCACGGCGCGCCACGCATCGCCGTTGCCGTCGATGACGCCGTGGCCCGTGATGGCGACATTCTTCACGCCGCGGGCCGAAAGCGGCGACTGGCAGCGCCACGTGTCAAGCCCCTCGAAGGTGGTCTCGACGAGCGGGTAGAGGCTCTTGTCGTCGCTGAAGACGATGACGGCGTTCTGCTCGAGGTGCAGTTCGATATTGTCCTTGAGTACGATGGGGCCCGTGTACCAGACGCCCTCGGGTACGACCACCCGGCCGCCGCCCTGACGGGCGAGCGACTCGATCGCATCGGCGAAGGCCCGGGTCGAAAGCGTATGTCCGTCGCCCGTGCCGCCGAAGTCCGCGACGCTGACCGAACGGTCGGGAATCGAGGGGCGCGGGATCGTCGGGAGGGTAAACGGCAGCTCGGAATCAGATGATGTCACCGCGGCACCGGCGCGGCATCCCGCAGCGGCGAGCATCGCTCCCGCCAGGGCATACACCATCACGTGTTTGAGGTTCATAAGACAGTAAGGTTTTACTTTCGCAAATAATTTCGTAATTTCAGGCATACAAAAGTAGAACGATCCTGCCCATTGAACAGGGATTTTTTGACGCAAACGATGTATTTTTCGTCAAAACTACCGCAGACGCTCCACCCGGACGGGTGAAGCGGCCCGACGCACGGCATCGAGCACGCCCGTGAGCATCGCTTCGTCGCTCACGCCCTCGAGCCAGCGGCTCTTGCGCCACCACATGTCGAAGACGTAGTCGATGTGCCCGTGCTCGTCGGGCGCGAGCAGCCACAGGTAGCTGGTCTTGTCCTCGGCATCGGCGCGCACCTGTCCGGCCGGCACGGCGACGGCCAGGGCGACGCGCTCGCGCTCCCACTTCAGGGTGTCGTTCTCCGGGAAGTCGCACCCGACAGCCGCCATGGCATTGCCCATGCGCAGGAAGCTGTTGCCGGCCATCTTCATCACGCCGGTCGTGAAGAGCAGCCCGTCGCAGTCGCCCGTGATGCTATTCTCGACCTGCACGTCGCTGTGGCCCGCATAGAGGATGTAGCGCGAGACCATGCCGATGCGGCGTCCGCCGTAGCGCCACCCCTCGACGGCCATCTCGACCACCGTGCGCACGGGCCCACGGGCGATGATGCGCGCCTCGCGGCGGTCGAACTCCGTGATGTGGATCATCCTGTTCTTGGCGGCGTCCCACCCCTTGAGGGTCCCGACGCCCACCGAGCCGAAGACGCGCAGGTTGTCGTGGCCGTACCCGGCCGCGAGCTGCTCGTCCGAAGGGTACCACATCGTCTCGGCAAGCTCCAGGCGCGGGCTCTTTTTACCATAGGTGTCGATCGTCTGCTTCTTGTCGAAATAGATGCGGTAGGCGGCATACTCCGACTCGAAGGCCGGGCCGTGGTGATGGAGCCGGTGGTACATGTTGTCGCGATCGGACGAAACGGTGTCCACGGCGCGGAGGCTCTTATCCTCGTTCTTGAGCCACATCTGGGCATGCACGCGCGCGGGATACTCCCGCCGTGCGGGCTCCGACGACCACTCGACGCGGAATTTGCGCGTGCCGTCGACGTCGGCCACGAAGGCCAGCTCGCGCAGCGGCGCATCAAACTGCGAGGGGATCTCCCGCCCGCCGCTGCGCACCACGGCGCTCACGGCCCAGTCGGGCACGTCGCGGATCACCACGGGACACTGTGCCCGCCGTCCGTCGACCGTCACGCGGTAGAGATCCCGGCGGGTTTCGGCGCGGAGGCTTCCGACGAAGCAGAGCGCCAGCATGAGAATCGTCAATCGTTTCATCGTTATTCTGTTTTTTCGAGTTTTCCGAGCATCGCTTCCAGCTCCTCCCGGCTGTGCACCGCCCCGGCTGGCAGCCCGTCCGCAAAGGAGCGCAGCGCCTCTTCGGGCTGCACGCTCACGCGCGTCTCGTCCGCCCGTGCAAGGTCGAGCCCCAGCGTGCGGGCGAAAAATTCATAGACGGCCCGGCGCTTGTTCACGCCGTAGTCGTGGCGCTCGTCCGAAAAATGGACATTCTCCACCCGCTCCGCTGCGCCGCAGAGGCCCCAGATGCGTTGCAGATAGGGATATTCCAACACGGGATAGGTTGCCGTCCAGTCGCCGCCGTCGCTCACCGTCAGCACGGGCTTCGGAGCCATCGCCGCGGCCAGTATCTCGGGCATGCAGCTCCCGCCGGCGGCCAGCGCCACGGGACGTCCGCTCTCGCACGGGCAGCCGCCGTCGAAGTGCGAGACCAGATGCACCACGGGGGCCAGCACGGCGAAGCGCGGCTCCACGACGGCCAGCAGCAGGGCGTGTGTCGCGCCGCCCGAGCCGCCCGTCGCGGCCATGCGCGTCGTGTCGATGTCGCGGCGCGCGGAGACGATCCACCGCGTCACGGTCTTCGACCAGAGCACCTGCATCTGCATGGCGTAGACCGTCGTGTGGGCCTCGCGCCCGACCTGCCGTTCGGAGTCTCCCCAGCCGAAGATGTCCATGTCGACGGCCACGGCGCCCATGCGGGCGAAGGTGGCCATGCGCAGCTGCTGGTCGGGGCGGTAACGCCCGCCCTCCCAGTGCCCCGCGGGCGAAACGACGAGCGGATGGCGGCCGCGCGCGAGCGGCGCGTAGACCGTGCCGCAGACATAGAGCCCGGGCAGCGTCTCGAGGGCGTAGTTCTGCGTCGTATAGCCGTCGTGGCGGACGATGCGCCCCAACCGGATGTCGGGCCGGGCAACCAGCGCCCGCTCGAAGGGTTCGAGCGCAAGGATTTCCCGCACGCCGTCGAGCACCTCCACGCGGCGCTGCGCCCACGCCGCGCTGTCGGCATACTGCGCCGAGAGCCAGGCCAGGAGTTTGCGGCCGTCGTCGGGCGTGCGGCGGTAGTATTCATAGGGTTGGACGACGATCCGCCCTTCGTGCTTCGCATCGCGGGCCCAGACCAGGTCGAGCGGGCGGAGCAGGTTGTCGAGCGACTCGTCGAGTGAATAGGGCCGCAGGCGGAAATCGGCACAACGGGCCGTGACGGTATCCGCAGCGAAGCGCTTGCAGCGTATCTGCACGCCGAAGCGGGCGGCCACCTCGTCGAGCACCTCGCCGAGCGGGCGGTCGAAACGCTCCGTGGCGACGGGTTGCGCCGCGACGCCGGCACCCGCACACAGGGTGCACGCAAGGAGAATGAAACGCAGGATTTTCACCGGTTCGGAGTTTGGGGATGATGCAAAGATAGAAATTTTGGCCGCATTTCTTTGTGTTTTCCCAAAAAGATTCTATATTTGCACACCCTTTCGGACGGAAACGCCCGGAAGGCGGCCCGGAGAGATGGGTGAGTGGCTGAAACCACCGGTTTGCTAAACCGACGTACGGGGCAACCCGTACCACGAGTTCGAATCTCGTTCTCTCCGCCAGACAATGAGAATGTTACGACGAGTAACATTCTCATTTTGTTTCAGTTGCGCATCTAACTGTTTGATTGTTTGTCCGTTCAGCGTCCCTTTTTTGCTGAATATGACTACTCCAGGACGGCAAACAACTGATTATCAACAGGCAAATATCCACCTAATAGACATCTTGCGGTAACCTGTTCGTAACCGCAATAGACATTGCGCGTAACCCGACTACAAACGTCTGAAATACGACTACTTCTGACTATACTGCTTTGGCTTTCAGTAAATTATTGATATTTAACGTTGTATCACCAAATAACAGAGAGTATGAAAGCAGACAAAAAAGCAAGCAAGAACACCTTCAGCGTGATTTTCGTCATTCAAAAGGGCAAATGTCGTCCTGATGGCAAAGCACCCATCGTAGCACGCATTACCGTCAACGGGGAGATGGTACACTTTTCGACCAAGATGTACATAGAACCCGAACGATGGCTTCCCCTGGAGTACAAGACTAAGGGACAAACTCATGAGGAACAGGTGATCAACAGCACCCTGTTCGATTTTCACGCCACGATCAAACGCAAGTACAATGATATGATTTATCGCGGCGAGGTAATAACGGCAAGTAAGATCAAGAGTTCCATACTCTGCCAGGACGAGCGCAGTATGACACTCATTGCGTTGTGCAATAAATACATTGAGGATTACGAAAAACTTGTACTAACACAGGATTACGGCCAGGAGTCCTTCTTCCGATATAAGGTTTGCCGCAATCGCCTGCAGGAGTTTCTCCGGGATGAGTTCAAGGTAAGTGACCTTCCCTTGCAGGATATCAACAAGCGTTTTTTGGACAAACTATACCTTTGGCTACGCTCGGCACATCGGCTCAACAATAATACTGCAGTAAAGTTTATCCACCGTTTTGCCTCCATATACAAGATGGCAAAAGACAACGGATGGGTTGTAGCAGACCCTTTCAAGCAACAAAAACTACACCTTGACAAGGTGGACCGGAGTTATCTTACGATCGAAGAGGTTTCCCGTTTGTACAATAAGGAATTTGAAAGCCTGCGGCTGGAGCAGGTCAGAGACATATTTATATTCAGCTGCTATACAGGATTGGCGTACATTGATGTTTACAACCTCACGGAAGACCAGCTGAATGTATGGGCTGATGGCAATACCTGGATCAGTTTTCATCGACAGAAGACCAAAGTCCCGTTCAACGTGCGACTGCTGGATGTGCCGCTCCAGATTATTGAGAAATACAAACACTTCCGTAAAGGCAAACGTCTGCTCCCCGTACCGTCAAACCAGAAGTGCAACGAGTATCTGAAAGAGATTGCCGAAGTCTGCGGGATCAACAAGAACATAACTTTTCACGTTGCAAGACATATCAATTCTTCTTACCCATTGAAAACAAAGAACTTACAAAGATTGTCAGCTTAACAGGTAACGATTTGGAAACCAGCGGGCTTCTCTATTCTGCAATGTTCTGCATCAATCAAAAGAACGCTTTTCTCATTTGCAAAAGTAGTTTTTTTCTTCCTTATTGCCAAAGTTATTCCTCTGAAAAATAGAGAAAATCAAACATCTTATCATTATTGTACATTTGCTGCGCATCTTGCTGATGAAAATCAGTAGCACTGTCCTGCTTTTAATTCAATACCGTTTCCACATTGTATTTGAGCCTGCTTGTTTACGAATAGCCTGCCTGCGCGCCTGTCTGTGTGCCGGCAGGCAGGCACGCAGGCAGACCGGTCGGCAGGCAAGTAGGAAGGCGGGCAGGTCAGAGTGCGGGCAGGCTTGCAGGCCAGCGTGTGTATGTCCGCACGCATTTGCATTCACGAGAACCCACACGCAGGTAGGCTTGCAGGCATTCATACGGATATAACTACTCTCTTGCTTTCTCATCCCTCTATTCCCTTTCTTCTGGCAGCATCGGTATCGGGAAACGTGCATTGAGAGCCGAAATAACAACACTTGTTCAAATCCGTTTGCTGACGGATTATTGATTTCACGAGAAATCAGCAAGGTGTCCTTCGAGTTACCCGAAGGCTTTTCGGTTACTGCCGAAAAGTGGCAGCAGCAAGGTATGTTTTGAGTTACTCAAAACCTTGCGGGTTACTCCCGAAAGCCTTGCCGCTTGGTCGCTCCTCCGAAGTCGGGCAACCTGTTTCTGACCTGCGGCAATCGTGCCTTATTCCTTGTACTTGATGCCGTATTGTTTCATCTTGCCGTATAGTGTGGTGCGCCCGATGCCGAGCAGTTCAGCAGCCAGCGAACGGTTGCCGTCCGCCTGTTTCAGCGCACGGATTATCTGCTTCTTTTCCATTTCCACGTTCTTCAAGGAAAAGGATGTTTCGCCCGACAACAGTGGTTCTTCAAAATTCAGTTTGTCAGCCGTTATCGTATCCCCGTCGGTGAACAGCACCGCCGAACGTACAGTTCCTTTCAGTTCCCTCACGTTGCCGCCCCACGGATGGGCGAGCATCCGCTTCCTTGCCTCCGCGTCAAAGCCTTTCACCTGTTTGCCGAACTCCTTGTTGGCAAGTTCACGGAAGAAGTCCGCAAGCGGCATGATGTCCTCATGGCACTCACGTAGCGGCGGTATGTGCAACGTGTATTCCTTTATCCTGTGGAACAAGTCCTGACGGAAACGCTTTTCGGCGATTGCAGACTGCATATCCTCGTTGGTGGCGGCTATGATGCGCACGTCAGCAGTCTTTTCCTTGTTGCCGCCTATGGGTCTGTACCGTTTGCTCCTTGCGTGTATCTTCTCGGCGATTTTCTTTGCCCTGTTCCCCGATTTTCCCTACCTTCGCCGAAAAAATCAATTATGCCTATATCAACCATCAAAGCCCGATTGCCATATGATGCGGCTACCATTTGGCGCATCATTACTTCTTCCGACGATTATCGTTGGCGCAGCGACATAGCACGAATCGAAAAATTGTCTGACAAACAATTCATGGAACATACCCACTCCGGTTATGCCACGCTATTTACAATTACTATTTCCCAACCTTTTGAACGATATGAATTTGATTTGGAAAATGAAAACATAAAGGGACATTGGTGCGGTTTGCTTTCCGAACGAAATGGTCAAACCGAAATCATATTCACTGAAACCGTTTTCGCCAAGAAATGGTATCTGAAGCCATTCGTCAAAACATATCTTCGAAAACAGCAATCCGTTTACCTGAAAGATTTGCGTCAAAAACTTTTGGAAACAGTGCGATGATTCTATAAATTCTTCCAATCCGCCCCGATAACCGCCGCCGACTCAGTCGACAGCACGAATCCTACAGGAAAAGCACTGTCGATTCAGTCGACAACGCCAATCGGTGCGGAGAAACCTTGCCGACTCAGTCGACAGCACAAATCCTACAGGATAAGCGTTATCGACTCAGTCGGCAGCCTTAATCCGCCAGGATTAGCCTTGTCGACTGGTTTTCCGGCAATCATTTGCATTTGCAAGGAGAAAAATACTAAATTTGTCAACGAAAATTTTCGTATCATCCTTAAAATTGAAGCGTATGAAACAATTATCAATATTGAATATTGCCCGCCTTCGCACCGAGGAGTCGTTCGGCTATCAGAAACAGGTCGTGGCGGAAACGGCGAACCTGCCTATCGGCGAGGAGACAGGAACCCCAAGCGAGATAAGCCAGCTGTCCGCTACGAATCCCGTGTTGGAGGCAAAGGTTAACGATTTCACCACCGCTGTCGATGCTTTCGACGATGCGTTGAAGGCATCCTCCACGAATCCCGCCACCGCCACGGCGACCGCGACGGATGATGCCCGTGACGCATCTTGGTGTGGTGCGAACAATTATGTGACGGCGATGTGCGCCCATCCGACCGCCGAAGTAGCCGCCAATGCCGCCGAAGCGAAATCATTGTTCGACAAGTATGGCGACCCCACGAAGCTGGCGCAGACCGAGGAAAGCGGTGTATTACACAATCTGTTGCAGGACTTGGAAGCTCTTGATTCAAGCAAGCGCACCGCGTTGAATCTTGATGTATGGATTACGGATTTAAAAACGAAAGAAAACGCTTTCCTTGCCGCAGCCGCCCAGCGCACGGAAGCCGACGCTGCCCGTCAGGTGGGTATCGTGAAGGAAACCCGCACCGCCGCAGAAGCCGCTTACCGTTCATTGGTTGATACCGTCAATGCGTTGGCAATGATAAATGGTGATGCGGAATATGCTACTTTCATCGACCACGTGAACGCGATGATTGAGCGTCAGAAAGCTATCTCAAAAGCACGCACTACGCGGGCGAAGAAGGAGGATGAGAAGCCGGGCGAGCTTTGATTCGTTGGGTAAAATTTAGGATTAGCCCCTGCAAGCCCCTACAAGCCACAATGCGTTTGCAGGGGCTTTTTCTGTAAACGGGTAGCACGTTTAGCTACTTCTGGCAAGAGATTCACTAAAAGGCTGTCGGCTTCTTCCTGCCGTTCAAATACCGACATGATATGCCGCAGATGTTCCTCCTTGCTTGCCAGTAGAGAGCGAAGAGTGTCTATCTGCGCTGGATACACATATGCTGCACAATGGAACTTCAATGCTTGTAACAGACTATCTGTACACAGACGTTGGATACGGTAATGACTACAGTCTGTTCTGTTCCAATCAATGACACTCTCTCCCAACATGGTAAGCCGAGTGATATATCGATGGACATTGTGAATATCACGTATAGCTTGCTGTACTTCGCTGTTTTGTGAATCAATTTCTGATATTCGATGTCGCTCGTGTATCAGAATTGATGCCATAAAGCCGATAAGTACAACTAAGATAAAATATCCTACTAACACTTTATTCCGTAAATTCATTTAAGAATCTATTATTTGAAAGGATGCCTGCTCTATAAAAACAGGCATCCTATTGATTTTTATACCGTTTTTACAGTTTCCATCCTGAGATTTGTTCCTGAATATTCCATAGTTGGGCATACAACCCTTCGGCCTGCATCAATGTTTCATGCGTACCTTTTTCCCTTATCCGTCCGTTATCCAACACGATAATTTGGTCTGCGCCCTTAATGGTTTTAAGTCTGTGGGCAATGGCGATGACAGTACGCCCTTTGATGAGTGTGTCTATGGCTTTCTGTACTTCCACTTCATTTTCGGGGTCAAGTGAGGCGGTTGCTTCGTCAAGCAGAATGATTGGCGCATCTTTTAGAATAGCACGGGCTATGGATACGCGTTGCTTTTCTCCGCCCGAAAGGGTACACCCCCCTTCGCCTACCAAGGTGTCATATCCTTTGGGCAACCGCATGATGAAGTCATGGCAACAGGCTTTTTTAGCTGCGGCTATAATTTCTTCTTCCGTCGCGTCAGTTTTACCAAAGCGGATATTATTGCGTATGGTGTCCTGAAACAGATAAACATCCTGAAATACCATAGAGATGTGGCTCATCAGACTTTCTGGATTTATCTCATTCATCGGAACACCATTGAAAAAGATACATCCTTTCTGTGGGTCGTAGAAACGGGCGCAAAGCTTCATCACCGTACTTTTCCCGCTTCCCGAAGGTCCGACAAGAGCCGTCAAGGAGTTTTTCGGGAGCGTAATGTTTATATCATGCAACACTTCCTTGTCTTGATAGGCAAACGATACGTGTTCAAACCGGATGTCGCCCGCTGCCGGGGATTGCTGTTCTCCTTTCATCTCCGGCTCGTTCATCAAGGAAAGGATGCGTCCACCGGCAATGGAAAAATAGCGGAACTCGGTAAAGTTTGTCAGGGCGGAAGTCAGCGGGTCGAACACACGAGAACCGACTACAAGGAACAGCACAAATACAAGGATTGAAAGTTTTCCTCCCAACAGAAGATAAGTTCCACATAATACCATCATTGTCAGCCCAGCACGTACCAAAGTGATGCTTAATAAGACGAACGGACCTAACAAGGCCTCCTGACGGATGCAAGCACGGCGAAGTTCTGCAAACGCATCGCGCAGCCTAACAAAGCGGTCACCTATCAGATTGTACGCTTTCATTACACGAATACCCTGCAAGTATTCTTCCAACCGATTTCCAGCATTTATTTTTGCTTGAATTTGCCTGCCGCTTAACTTCCGCTGTGCCTTTGTGCTTGCCCACAGAACGAGCAAGGCAAGCGGCAACGCGGCAAACATACTGACCGCCATCCTCCAATCTATCCATACAAGCGAAGCAAAAGCCAGTACGGGCATGACTATGGCACCCATAAGTTGGGGCAGGTGGTGCGAAATTCCGGTTTCTGCCATCATGAAGTCCGTAACAAGCATGGACGACAAATCACCGGGGTCACGCCTTGACAGAAAGCCTAACGAGAGTTTTCGCAGGTGTTCCGCCAGTGACAAACGTCCCGAAGCGCTCATCTCGTATGCTCCTCTAAAATTGGCTCGGTAGGATGCCCGTTCTGCCAAAGCCATGACCAGCATATAAACAGCCATAATGCCGAATATCCACCACAGGCGGGTCGTGTCAAGCGGCTGTCCGCTCCCGTCAAATGCACTGAAAATGATACGTATCGCTTCTATAGAAAGACAAAACGGTACTATATTCACTAAGTTGGCAAGCATGGTGTAACCCACCGGCTTGTAAAGTCTTTCCGTGTGACCTATTGTAATATTCTTTATTGCATTCATATCTTATTTATTTATATGCTATAATATGTATTTCTTCCTTTTTACGGATTGTTCTGATGGATGAAAATCCGGCTTCATGCAAGCGCTCTTCCAATTCTGCCGGAGTATAGACAACCATACCGTCTATCCGTTCCGTCCACATTTTTCCAAGTTCGGGGTCGCTCGCTTCCAGACTAATAAGGAAACAACCTCCTTCTCGGAGAACACGCGCCACTTCAGACAACGCTATGTTTACAGGCGACCAAAAATAGACCGTTTCAAAAGCCGTGATAGCATTAAAGAATCCATCCTCATAAGGTAATGAACAAACATTCCCTTGTTGTATGAAACATCTTTTATTCAAGTCTTTTTCGTTGTACTTTTGGGCGAATGAAACACTTTCTTCTGACAGGTCTATGCCGTAGATATTTCCTTTTGGACATAAATTCAATAAACGTTTCAAATTCGCACCACCGCCACAGCCTATATCAAGAACATTCCAATTCGGCTGCCATTCCACTTGCTTCATGCCACGATTAGCTAAAGATGCATGAAAACAATTCATTCCTCGCAAAATCATCCGTCCCCAAAATCCTTGCGGACAACTTGTGTTTTGCAAGACCTTGTTTAAGAAATTCTTCTTTCTCATATTGCTTTTAGTTTTTGTTCAATGTCCAATGGTATGCGCTCGTATAGGCATCCCACATATTTTTATATACACCCTCTGTCACGGATAATTGTTCATGCCTTCCGCATTGCACAATGCTTCCTTCTTTCATGACGACAATCTGATGCGCAGAAATGATGGAAGAAAGGCGATGGGCAATCACAATGACCGTCTTGTCCTTTATCAGCGACTGCAAAGCCATCTGCATTTTATGCTCGTTTTCAGGGTCAGCGAAAGCAGTCGCTTCGTCCAACACCAGTATCGGAGCATTCTTCAATATGGCACGAGCCACACATATCCGTTGGGCTTCACCTCCGGACAGGAATACACCTTTATCGCCTATCCTTGTTTCGTAGCCTTGCGGCAAACGCTCTATGAAATCGTGGCATTGGGCAGCTTTCGCAGCGGCTATCACCTTTTCTTTCGTGGCATCAGGAGAGCCTACGGCGATGTTCTCATAAAGAGTGTCGTAAAAAAGGAAAGTGTCTTGAAAGACGAATGAAACCATATCCATCAGTTTTGCGGTAGGTATTTGGCGTATATCTGCACCGCCTATACATATTTTCCCTTGCTCCACATCCCAGAACCGAGGTATCAGGTTGGCAACCGTTGATTTGCCGCTTCCTGACGGACCGACAAGGGCGGTTATCTTTCCTTGTGGTGCAATGAAGCTGACATCACGCAGGGCTTCCGTCCGTGTTCCCTGTTCTGTGTTCTCGTAGGAGAATGACACATGGCGAAATTCCACATCGTAAGCGGCAGGCACTTGCGGATGTACCGGCTCCGACACAGGTTTCTTTTCAAGTATGCGGTCGATACGGTTTACACCTTCATCGATGTCGCGCGTATTACCTCCCAAGAATGTCAGTTTATAAACGGGGGAAGCCATACCCGGTCCCATGATAATGAAGAACAGCCATACTACCGCCAATGACAAGGATTGCGGACTGGCTTGCATCAGCAAGATGCCCATAGGAAGAATAAACGTTACCATCGAATTGAGCAAGACGGTAAAGGCAATCATCCCGTTCTGGTAGGTGTCACAGCATTTCAAGGCGAATGTCTTGTATGCCTGAATCTCAGCATTGAACTGACGGAACGAACGGACGCTTTGCCCGAATATCTTGACGACGGGCATTCCCCGTACATACTGCACAGCTGATGCGCTCATTTTTTCCTGTGCATCGTAGTAGATACCCATGAACTCCCTTGCCCTTTTTCCCATGAAATTGGAAAATTGCAGGAATAAGCTAAGCACCACAACGGCCAGGCACACGACTGTCAGCCACACATCCAGCGAGAAAAAGATGACCAGCATTACCACTACCGTTGCCATTACATTGACCAAATCCGGAATGGTATGGGCGATGAAGCCCTCTATTTTCTCGATATTCTGGTCCATTGTTTTCTTGATGGCTCCCGTAGAGGTATTGTTCAAATATCCCAAAGGCAGTTTGCCGATATGTTCAGACAGACGGACACGCAACCCATACAAGATACGGAATGCAGCCACATGTGAGGACATCAGGGCGGCATAGAGCAATATCAATCCGCCAACAAGCCCTCCAAATGCAATCCATCCCCAACGCATCATGTCCGTTCCGTCCAAAGCGGAAAGATTGGAGCCATTCGACAGCAACTCTTTCAAAATTTCATAAACTGCCCAATAAGGCACAAGCATACACACCGCGCTGCCAGCCGACAGCAGACCTGCTAATATAAGCAGACCTTTCCTTTGTCCCGCTATCTCGAACAGACGGGACAAACCTTTTTTCTTTTTTGACTTTTCCATTGTTATTACGCTATTTTGATGTGATTTTATATCCGAGCAATGAACTGAATTTGTAGCAGAGCCAAGGGATGCGCCCCAATATCTGCCCGAAGAAGAATCCCCAGCGTGAACGGAAGAACTTCATATAGTTAGCCTGTTCAATGAGCTTTAAAGACGGTTCCCATTGTTCCACCACATACCCGTTGCTTATGCCGGAACGGATTTGAGCCTCGTGTTTGCGGAGCGAATCGGGCTTCACACCATGTCGGCTCATTATCGTGCCGCACACGTCAAACCACAATTCACCTCCCCCGAAACGGTTTGCCACGTGATGCAGGAAGGATTTTACTTGCTTCTCGTAGAAGTACATCAGTACCCCCTCCACGATGAAGATAAATTCTGCTTCGGGGTGCTTCCGGCGCAGGTCATCCATCCAGTCGGTTTCCAGCAAGGACGCCGCGATATAGACATTGCCCGGCTGTTCGGGTATCAATTCCCGGCGTAGAGCAATGACCTCAGGCAAATCTAAATCATAAAAGACTGCTTTCTGACTTCCGGTACGCTGGAAACGGGTATCCAGTCCACATCCCACATTGACCACGACTGGATGCGAATGTGCTTTAATAAATCGGCGCACAGCGCAGTCAAAATACCATCCACGCACCACGCATCCCACTTCGCTCAACTTTGCCCCGTCGAACTGGGAATAATCGTATTCCAAACTGTCCGCCAGCCATTCCGCAGCCTTGTCATATAGAATGGGATTATTCCGGCGACTTTCTTTGGCTCTCATGTATAGCGGAATAAGCAATGTTTCCGCTACAATACTCTTAAACTCGTATTTCTGTCTCATATTTTTGGAGTGTTTAATAGTGAACGATATTCAGAATTGTTCATAAAAAAAGGAGGAAACCTCCGTGAAGATTTCCTCCTTACCAACCGTTCTGATGCGGTTGAATGTTCGTATGTACGTTGTCTGTATCTCATATCTTGATAATAGCCCTCCAACCTTGGATTTCAAACAGAATATAATCGTGCAAAATAGCCTCCATCTCTTGCCGGGGTACGGAATGCATCAATAGCTCCTCGAACATCGTGAACATCCATACCGTATGCAAATGAATGATAAAATCGGACACAGCCGTATTGATTTCGGGATGTTTCCGCTGCATGGACGCGAACCACGCCTTAACCAATTCCGTGGAACGGTCGGTATAATTCTCACGGAAGCGTTCCAATGAAGAACCTTGCGCACGGAACAACAGTATTTCCATTAGCGAACGGTGTTTGTCTATAAGCGAAACATATTCGTCAATGCAGGATTTCAGGTATTTTTCCGACCGCATCATCATAATATCTTCGCCCCGTATGCCGTGGTGTTCTTGCAGCATGGCTTCCAAAGCGCACAAAACAGGACGGACCACTTCACGGAATAATTCATCTTTGCTTGTGAAGTAGTTATAGATATTCCCAACACCAACACTCGACAATTCCGCTATTTCGCGCATGGAAGTCTTGGAATAGCCTTTCTTCTCGAATTGCTGTCTGGCAATCGTCAATATCCGACCCCTTATGTCCTCTTTCAGCACTTGCATTTATAACGAACAATGTCTGTTTTTAATTTTTTGCAAAGGTATAAGGCTTGAAATTGTCGTGCAATACCTATTTTTAGGGGTTTTGCGTCTTCCAAAACATGGGGAACGAACCGTTTCGGTATGCCCGAAACACAAACCTGCTCCCCATCAAAACTTCTCCTTGATGGGTTGGCTTTTATGTTTCTTCAAATCAATCCTATTCCATAAAATAAAGTCTTACTTCATTCTACATCAAGCTCAGGTTTATTAGCAGGCTTATTTGAACCTGATGAACGCCACAGGCTACCACACCGATGCCAAATGCTGCCACGCAGGTGCGAAGCGGTTGGATTGTGCCGGACTTCGCTTTCCTTTGCATCACGGACGCTTGGAACAGCCGTCACGGGGTCGGCGGATAACGCCACTCCCTGCCACAAGCTGCCACGATTGTGCCAACCCATCGTTTGATGCGTAATGCCCATTTACTTTGCATCCAAAACCGAGTATCAACATTAAAAACAGTATCGACAATGGAAGTATTGATTTTTCAGAAAGAGGCGTTTGAGGAAATGGCGGCGAAGTTCAGCCGCTTCTCCGACCGTGTGAACGAACTCCTTGCCAAACAAGGCGGTAAGTCATTAAACCGCTGGATGGACAACCAAGAGGTCTGCCGACAGTTGAACATCAGTCCGCGCACCTTACAGACGCTGCGTGATAACGGCACGCTGGCCTATTCGCAGATAAACCACAAGGTGTTTTACCGACCGGAGGATGTGTCGCGCATTGTCAAGCCCGTTGAACGTAAGCTGGCAGACAAAGCCGTTTGATTATTATTGTACCACTAAATCCAATGTAACAATGAGTGAAATGATTACCAAGAACCATGCGCTTGTCGCTGAGTTCGGCGACAGCCTTGACCGTCTGTTGGACGGCATCGAGAACTTCATGGCAAACAGCCGTCCGACATTAGGCGGTGAACGTTTCCTGACGGACAGGGAGGTGTCTGCACGGCTGAAAGTGAGCCGACGCACCTTGCAGGACTACCGCAACAACGGCATAATCGCCTATTACCAGTTGGGCGGCAAGATTCTGTACAAGGAATCGGACATAGAACGGATGCTTGCCGCCAATTATCGGGAGGCGTTCAGATAGGCTGACGGAAATCCCCTGTAAAACGGTGTTACCCTCAAACGGCGTAAGAGATAGCCTTACACGCCGTTTGAGGGTATCTCATACGCCGTCTGAGGTCTGCTCAATTTCCCGCTCTCTTTCCACGTGACGGGGAGAGCGAAAAGAAAAGGTTGACGGGCTGTCTGTTGTTCATGGTCAGCCTGCCCATGATAAACCGTCTGAAAGCCATGCTTTCCCGACCTCTTAACTTGAAGGAAACGGCTATCACCATTTCAAGGCTGTAAACATCGTAGTTTATCCCGTTGTCCTGTTTGATGTACCGCTTCGTTTCGCTTTCCAACAATTCGCCATTCTTGTATATGGCATGGACAGCCTTGCGGATGTAGCAGCCGAACACATTGAACGCATCGGACATTTCCTGCTGCGTCATCCAGACGGGAGCGGTCGGCATGGCAACCGCCCCGTTTTCTGTGATTGTGATTATTCCTCTTTCCATAGTCATTATTCATTATCAATGTTTGTTTCTTTTGGCAGTTCTTGTCTTTTGTACCATTTGCCCGTTCCGTACATCATTCTGACCGCCATCAGGTTGTCTATGTCCTTTGAAATCTTCTTGTCAGTCACCTCCGCGTACCGCTGGGTGGTCTTTATACCTGAATGCCCCATCATCTTGGCGATGCTCTCGATGGGGATGCCCTCCGAAATCAGGAAAGTTCCGAACGAATGGCGGCTTTGATGGTAGGACAAGTTTTCTTTCCGTCCTATCGACACGCCCAGCTCGTGTATCTCGAACCACATCTCGTCACGGCTCGGAAGCGGAAAGACGGGCTTCGTATCATCCGTCGTGTTGTAGAGGTCGAGTATCTGCTCCGCTATCGGATGCAGGGGGATGAACGCCTCCACGTTGGTCTTCTTGCGGTTGATGCGGACGTAACGCCTGCCGTCCGCCGTCGTGCCGATATGGTGCGGATGGAGCAGCATGATGTCCACATATGCCAAACCCGTGAACGTTGAAAACAAAAATGCCCTGCGCCCAAGTTCCTGCAACGGGTCGAGCATGGGTGTTTCAAGGATGGCTTTCAGTTCGGCACGGCTGATGTGCCTGTGCTTCGGTGCGGGCTTCTTCTCGTATTCCATGTCCTCCAACGGGTTGGCACGGAGTATCTCGTAGTCTACGGCGAGGTACACCAGCTTGCTCAGCCAGCACAGGCACTTGTTCATCTGTGACGGAGCGAAGTTCTTGTAGCGTTTCAGGAAGGCTTTATAAGAACTGCCGAACTCCTCCGTGATGTCAGTAAAGTCGATGTCCTCCTTGCCCAATGACGTGAGGTAATCTTTCAGGTACTTCTGATAATACGTTGAGTTCCTGTATGTCGATGTGGAATTTATCTCCTTTGAGCGGACAAGCAGACGTTCAAGCTCCCTTTCTCCCATCTGCAGCAGCTTGGTGGGGATGACGGCTTTCCTTGCCAGCGCATTTTTGAGCAGTTCGGCACTCACCACGTTCTGTTTCTTCAACGAATCCTCATAGGCAAGTTCAACGGACTTCTTGAACTCCTGCAAGCGGCTGTTCTCGCGGACGGTGCGAATGGTTCCCTTGCTGCTGTTCCAGTCCTCCGGTCTGCAATAGATGCCCGTCGCCATTGTGGAACTCTTGCCGTCTATTGTGATGCGGCAGAGGACGGCGGTCGTGCCGTCAGCCTTTACTTTGCTACGGTTGATGTACGGTAATATGGAAAATGTACTGCGCATGGTTGTGATGTTTTTATCAGTTAAAGAACAAGTTTTAAGTCTTTGGTCGCCTCGATGTATCTGTCCATGTCTTCAAACAGCTTTTTCGGAGTGACACGGGCATAGACTTGGGTCGTGGTTATATCGGAGTGACCAAGCATCCGGCTGATGGTTTCAATCGGCACTCCGGCTTCCAGCGTAATCAGCGAGGCGAAGGAGTGGCGTGCCTGATGGTAGCACAAGGTGCTGCTCACCCCTGCGAGGACGGCAAGGGATTTCATGTGCCGGCGGAGGTTCGGATGGTATACCATCGGGAACAGCGTCGGGCGGTTGTCATCATGGTACTTCTCAATCAGGGCGAGTGCTTCCGGCAGCAGTTTCACGCTTGCCCGAAGCTCGTTCTTCTGGCGGCGGTATTTCAGCCAAAGGCATCCCTCGTCATCGGTATACAGATTGTCCCTTGTCACGCTCACCGCATCTGCATAGGCGGTCCCCGTATAACAGGCAAACAGGAAGAGGTCACGCACAAGGATATGCGTGGTGCGCCATGCGGGTATCTCCACATCGCGTATCTTTTCAAAGTCCTCACGGCTCAACGCCCTCGGTGTACGCTCTGTCTTTTGCGGTAAGGTGAAATTTGCAAAGAAGCATCTTTCCGCATACCCCTCCTTGTAGGCGATGCGGCATACCTTTTTCAAGATGGCGAGATAGTGGCGCACGGTGTCCACCGCCAAGCCTTTCACGTCCATCACGAAGTTCTGGTAATCGTGTATGAACTGTTCGGAAAGCTGCCCGAAAGCGATGTCCTTCGTCTTGAATTGCCACTCGATGAATTCGCCCAATGTCCTTCTCATATAGTAATAGCCGGGATAGGTTCCCTTGGCACGGTCGATGCCTATACGGGCTTTCAAGTCCTCGCAGATGCGGTCGGTCATCCTTAGCAGGGTCATCTGCGTGTCCATACTCCCTTGAAACAAGTCCTTGACCGCCGTTGCGTCAAAGTCTTGCCCACGCTCCACCAACGTATCAAATGCCGAATTGACCGCAAGCAGCAGCTTGTCTATTTTCGTGTTGGTCTCCACCGCCTCGCGGCTCTTGCCGTCCAGACGGCTTTCCCTTGCGTTCCACAACTCCGGCTTGCACGACAGCTTGCATCCGAACTGCGCCATCGTACGGTTCACCGTTATCCTTCCCATTATCGGGGCTTTGCCCGACTTGTCCGTTCCGCTCTTTTTCAGGTAGAGCAGCACCTTGAATTTTTCAATTTTCATACGCTTACTGTTTTTGTCGCAAAATTAATTTATGAGTAAGCGTCCATTGATTTGCAGAACGGTGCGTATCGGCGCAATCGGAACGGGCTTGCAACAATTTCATTTTCCGTATGTTACCTGTCCCTGCTTCGGTAACTGACGGCTAACGGCTTGGTAACTGAAATAGCTCAATATTCCGCACTCCGTTGCGTCTCCGACATTTGGCAGAATAATGAAAAACCGCTCATTTCAAACGTGTTACGTTTTGTTGTTACCTGTTTGCAGGCGGCTGCTTTGTGGGTTCTGTTCCACGTTGCCCGTCACACTTTTGCCACAACCATTACCTTGGGAAATGGCGTGCCAATCGAAACCGTCTCAAAGATGCTTGGGCATACGAATGTGCGCACGACACAAATCTACGCCCGTATCACCGACCAGAAAATCAACGTAGATATGGAGAGTCTCGCCGCGAAGCTCAACGGAATCTTCACTGCTCCCCTGACTCCATCCAAGGAGTCTGTCCGTCGAGAGCAACATCAGCGTGAGGTACAGAAGTTCGCAGTAGCGGCCGGCCTGGCATAAAACCACTCCTCCATAGAGCCGACAACGGCAACCAGGCACCGACATAAGGTGCCTGGTTTTTCATTGCAATGTCCATCCCTTGCTTGTGGCGATTGCTTTTTGTGTTTCGGAAAGCTTGGCAAGATTCTTTGCTCCCAGCGTGCAGGTCTTATCCGTCACGCCATCGGCTAAAGCATTAAGCAGGGAGAGAAGACTCTCAAGCGTAAGTTTTGGGCAACCGTTAGCCCAAATATCTACCGAGATCGTACCGGTAAAGGATACACTCTCCAGGTTTCTGCAGGCGGTGAATGTAGTATCAATCTGCGATTTCACATTACTGAAGTCGAGAGGCTGGACAATTGTCACCAACGAAGAGCAACCGTGAAACAACTCCGATGCGGAGGTTATGGCCGAAGTATCCAATCCTTCAATACGGGTCAGAGTCTCGCAACCATAGAATGCCCACATCATATTGGTGACATTGGCCGTTTCAAGGACTCCGACCTGCGTGAGAGCCGTACATCCGTAACACATCTGATACATAGATGTCAACTGTCGGAAATCCAAGTATGCAGGCAATTTGCTCAATGACGTATTACCCTTAAAAAGTTGGTATCCCGATCGGACGTACTGTATACCACTCGGAATTTGCTTTACCTTGTACGCAAGTTCGTACAAAGTGTCCGTTAAGGTTGCAGAAGCCCCTTGGGCAGCGATATGAAGGGCAAAGAGCGAACGTTCTTGTGAAAGGCGTGATATGAGAGGTGTAAAATCAGCCATAAGTTATCCGATGATTTGTGCGAGTGAAGCGGCAAGTTCCGCTATTCCGAGCGAATCCTCCAACTGAACGATCAATGATTCATAAGTTATTGCGTATGCCTGCCCTCCGCGCTCTATTTCCAACAGGTCGGTAGGCGACATTGTGCTGGTTTGCGTAAGATCTCCGATGGTTACGCCGTTTGCTGTTTCTGCCATACAATATATTTATTCAGTGTATTCTTCAAAGCAACACATTTGCAGGTAAGTTACCAACCACCAGCACTTGCCCGCATATATCCCGGGTACGGCAACAAGTTGCAGGATTCCCGCATAACACTTCACTCGTTGCATACTGTCAAATCCGAAATCATTCTGCTTGATCGATGAGAGTATGCCCGACTCGACATCGTCTACGGCAAGGATGATATCTGGAGAGGAGCGTGTTCTCACAGGTGTGTCATACAATGTCAGCACATTGCCGATATACTCGTTTGAGGTCGGAAGATTGATCCATATTTTATAGTCCTGATATTGCTCGCCAATTGTTTGCAGATTCATATTCCTATCCACGGTGTACTTCCGTGTAGCGGTGTTATAGCGGGTGCCTTCTTCTCGCAATGTTTTGAATGGAATGCGTATATGCCCCGAGAATACACCCGTAGCCATTTCTATATGTCCATCTTCGTAGATTCGGGTCTTAGCCGTACCTGCATTCTGTATACCATCTGCTCCGGCAAAGAGCATCAGTTTACCGTGCTTCTCATCAACCGTTCCCGAAATGGCACTGCCGGCCATACCGGCCACAACCCGGGCATTATTCTCATCCTTTACCCCGACAAACCCTGACAATACCACACCACTTTGACCATCTATTTCAGTCGTTGCATCGCGGAAATTATCGCGCAGATATTCCAGGTCACTCTGTTGTTCTTGCTCTTCGGATGCGGCACGTATCGTTTTGACGATTATAGCGCGAGCTTCATAGTAAGCTGCAATATCCTGGAAATCGGGTTCGATGGTAATATACTCGGGAGTTGACCGGGTATATTTCTCGATAGCCGTTACCGCCAAAATATAGGCATTGACATAGTCGTCCCACGCGGCATCCTTTTTACGGATGATGCGCAGCTGCGAATTTGCAATGCGGCCGGCTGTGGCGGTTACGCGTCTGTACGGTTTCTCCGAATCTGATGACTACAACGCCGTCACGATGGGACTGTCCAAACAGTTCGTGATGTCGATGGAACGGCTCCGGGAAAGGCTGACGGACTGAAGGCTGCACCTGTTCCGAGAGGAAACGCTGGGTTGCCTTATGACTGCACACATCCTGAATCTGTACGACATCCACGCACGCGGCCAGGCTGCTGCAACGGTTTATCGGAATGTTTTACAACAGGGAGTACATCCTGCACCGGGATGTCTCCTACTATACCTCCCCTCCCGCCTCTGTGTCACTCTCCACTACCTCTCCGAGATTTGCAGGAAAGCCTGCGGCATACCGGTCACTTACTGGATAGACCGCTTCACCCTGCATGAGATTGCGAACCTCCTGTGCCAAAAGGAACTGCCTCTGTCGGAGATAGCCGCCGGGATGAACTTCTCGTCATTTTCCTATTTCAGCCGGTATGTATCCAGACATTTCGGCATTTCCCACACAATGTCTACAGGGAGTCATTAAACCGAGTACGTTAAAATAGGCGAAATGCAAACTATAACTCGATGTCTCCGTCAACACTGCCCTGCTGCCCCCATCCTTCTATCTGCACTCCGTCTAGTTCAATCTTATCGGAGGATACATTTATTTGAACTGTCAGGCATCTTCCTCCATCAAGCATGCTGACGGGCCTGCCGTCCTGATCATTGTCGGGAACACTTAGTGTACGCACCATGTCACCGAGACTTACTTCAAGCGTCACATTGTCTTTTTCCTGAGGAACTATAAAACATGATACCTGACTGCCCTGCATGGTTCCCACCTCTGACAGTCCGGAGGCCGTACCGTTCTGTATTGCCCCTTTTGCCAGATCTATGCCGCATGAGGAAAGAGCCTTGACCGATGTGGATATCTCAGACAGCTGCTCATCCGTCAAATCATCGGACACATACTTTACCACAAGTTTGTGCAGAGCATGCTTGAATACCAGACTCACTGCATCTTCTGAGTTTTTCCCGACTTGCACCGCCTCGGCCAGCAACAGGTCGGTTTTTTCCGCTGGGGAGACGACAAATGTCAATATTCCGTCCACTGCCTTCCCCTGGACAGGATAGCAGCCTGAGAAATATACGTTCCCGGCATCTTCCGGCAGATTGAGATCCGCCCATGAGAGATCAGTCGTCCCGACAGTGTAGCTTGTGTCTATATTCGGGAAACCGCTTCCTGAAACCACAAGCGTAAAGATATCCCCGTTGGAGAAATTTCCCTCTCCGTTCCCGTCAAGTGCGGGTGATTTGGTCAGGGCCTCGATGGATGTCCGGATATCTATCATCCTGTCAGTCTCATCTGTGCCTTTGTCCACAGGGGATTTCTCGCAGGAAACAGTCATCATTGCAAACAGGACAACCACTGCTATAATTAAACTGTAATATTTCGTCGTATTGTTCATCGTTATTTCAACTTATTGAATAAAACTTTCATTAATCTCAACTTCGGGAAATTCTTTCTGCCAGATATCCCGTTTCAAATCCACAACCGTTATACAGGATATGGGATATATGCTGGAATCTCCCATCAGCACTTTCCAAGGTCCATCTTCCCGGTATCTAATCTCCTGGCGTATCAGGCGGTGGCGCTGGTAATTATTGGAACCTCCATTAACCTCAAAGTTATAATGGTCATTATTGTCTACATAATATATGGCGGATACATAACCCTCATCATCAAATTCCACACCCCAGATTGTCATAACGTGCGTAACCCCTTGGTTCAGGTTAGACTGTTCGAAACCCAGCCCCTGCTTATTTTCCAGAGCGCCTTTGATAATCCTGTTGAAACTCTCTTTATTCATGGCGTCTTCAGGTCTGAACGCAACATCTATGTTGTCGAATATTTCCGTGAAATATCCTCCATAATTGTCATCAATATCAGGATCAGGAGATGATATTCCCGGAGTCCCGCAGATAAACCAGTTAATTCCGACGGCATCCGAACCCCCTCTGTTTCTGGATATGTCTCTGAAAAAGTCGAAAATTTCACTGCCTTCAGTATCGGAAAACCCGAAAGAGGGACGCGGATATGCCGGCCATGGATTTGAACTGTACCTTGCATCATACGCCTCGATATACGGTTCATTGAGCCGTGTCCACCAATGCAGCAGATTTGACGCACCCGCCGCCCAGCACATATTGCTGTCATGGTATCCAGGATGGGATCCACTATCGTCCGGATCGTCCTTATCGCAGTCATACCATAAAAAGTCGCTCTGCCAGTTCAGATACGCAATGCCGGATACTTTGTACCATATACCGTTGGGGAAGTTTTCAGGCACCAAGAAACTGTACTCAGGGACGGACTCGTTGTCTTTTGGATAATCGGGCAGGCTGGCGGTCTTGACCCCGTAAACCCAGCACGTCTTGCCGCCGTAGTCTATATCCGGGTCAGGATCAGGATCAGGATCAGGATCCGGGTCAGGGTCGGTTCCGATATCTCCGTCGGATTTGAGACGCAGGTTGAGTACGGTCTCCTTCCCGCTCTCCAACACACTGCTTTCTCCGATCGTAGCCGGTGCCTTGTAGACGGATGTCTTTCCACCTGCGGAAATCTCCACCCATCCTTCGGCATATTCCCCAAGATCCCCGGGGAAAAGAATCGCCGAATACTTTCCCTCGGACAATATGCGGGGCGTTATGTCCTCCATTGTACCGGAAGGAGTGTCAATACCTCCTGTCGAGAGGTCGAATGAGCCTTCCGTAATATTCCTCACAGTGACAGTCAGATCATCAGGAAGAGAGCCTTCGTCACTTGAGATATTGATTGACAGACGGTGCATACCGTGCATAAAGGGCATCTCTATCACATCCCCGGTAATATCTTCCTGCTCTATGTCAAGGTGGCTCCACAACAAGTCAGAGTCCTCATACCCGTTACCGGTCTGGTCGGTGTCCACACGATGCGTGTGCAGGTTTGTCTCAGGCGAGACATCCTCTCTGGCCGGATAGTATGCTGAAAGGCGCACAGTACCCGAGCCAAGCTCACTTTTCTGCAGTTTCGGAGTCCATTGCCCGTCCTCCATGGTCAGTATGACCTGTCTTGTCTGCTCTCCATAGATATAAAGTCCGACTTTGTCTCCTTCTGTGAAAGATCCGCTGCCGTCTTCTCCAATCTCAGCTTTCGTACCCTTATTGTCTTGCGTGAAGACCATCTCTACATACTCACTGTCATTTTTCGAGGATGAATAGTCCTCAAATTCCGCGCATCCGGACAATAACACCGGAACTGCTGCCAATAACCGGAACAGGAGCTTACTTGTAATCAATTCTTTGTCCATTTTATGGATAGTTGAATTTCACCGCAAAAGTAGTAAAAAAACAACACATTGACATTAGAATCTGTTTAAATTTATTTATAATTAGCTGTAAATCAGTAGGTTAATTGGAATATTTTCGTAACTTTATGATTATCAAGACATTAAAGTTATGCATAAGTACCCAACCAACCTGACTGATAAACAGTGGCAAGTTATAAAAAATGTTAGACCCCAAAGAAAGATTCAGAAAATATTCACTGCGCTCTGTTTTTGACGGCATCCTGTACATCGTGAAGACCGGCGTGCAGTGGAGAATGCTCCCCTCGGATTTCGCTCCGTGGCAGACAGTGTATTACTATTTCAGCAAGTGGAAGAACGAGGGCCTGCTTGAAGAGATCTTCGACACCCTCCGCGGCATTGTCCGCCGTCTTTCGGGCTGGGCGGAGAGTCCCAGCCTTGGGATCATCGACTCAAGGAGTGTCAGGACCTCCCATCATATTGATGGTCAAAGGGGAATAGACGGAAACAAAAAGATAAAGGGCAGGAAGGAGCACATAGTGGTTGACACTCTGGGGCTGCCCATGTCAGTGAGAGTCCATCCGGCTAACGTCCATGACAGCGTAGGGGCGGAAGAGGTGTTCGAATCCATGAGATACAAATTCCCTGGGCTGAAACGGATTCTGGCGGACGGAGGTTACAGGGGCGAGACTGTCAGGAACACGGTCATGAGACTGCTGCATTGCGACCTGGATGTCGTACTCAGGTCTGACAAACGGACGGACAGATTTGTCCCCATGCCAAAAAGATGGATTGTCGAGCGCACTTTCTCATGGCTCGAGAACTTCAGGAGACTGACCATTGACTATGAATACAGGGCCGATACGCACGAAGCCATGATGCATATCGCTGCCATAAAATTATTTTTGAATAAAATTTAAACAGTTTCTCATCAAACCAAACTTGTAAATTGATAGCAGAATACAAAGAACAATTTCCTAGCGATGAATATAAAATAACTCGTCTTTTAGATAAAATAAGTTTGATGACACCAGAAAATATACATATCAATACATTTATGTATGAGCCCTTAATTGATATGTCTATCATACACTTAGTCAAGCTCTATGAATTGGTTAAATCTGAAAAGGATAGAATAGAGCAACTCCAATTTAATGGATGAAGACGTATATTTTGTGTAGACAGGAGTTATTTCTGCAAATAAAGATAAAAGCAACATTTGGAGTGATAATATACAGTCAAGTGTGACTTTGATTATGCAGCCATAAATCATTATAGATAGGATGAAAAAAGTTAATAACAAATTTTGATTAGTTAAATTAAGTAGTGAACTTAGCGGGCGAAGATTTGTTCTTTGACAACCAAATCGGTATGGCTAAGCAAGTCGTAACCACTGCAAGTATGTACATGAGTAGAGGTGGTTTCAACGAAAAAAATAGCGGAGCAAACACCCCTAAAGAAGCCTTAAATAAAGGATTTATAGAGGACGATGACTACATCTGTGACGGAGAGTAGTCATCACCGTTGTCACCGAGGTGTGACCTCGCTCGCGAATTGCTCATGCAAATTGCTAATAATCAAATAATAGCAGATTGCAACTCCGTAACCTCTCTCTCCGCCAGGAAGCGAAAAAGCCGAATCCTTTGCGGATTCGGCTTTTTCGCATTCGTATGTGCTGCGGAGGTCCTGCCGAGGCCCCATGCGCGTCCCGGTGCTCCTGAACAGGGGGCTCTCAATACTCCTCCAGCGTCCCGAGGTTGTCGCTTGTGAGGGTCCAGCGGGTATCCTGCCGCACGCGGACCTCCATACGCGTGGCGGTGCCGTCGGCCGCAGTGAATGAGCCCGAAATTTCCCCTGAATCGAAGAACTTGCGGCCGTCATAGATCGGTTCCGAACCGATGTATTCCAGGTTGTCGTATCCGCACAGCGATTTCAGGGTACATGCAAACGCCGGCGACGCCTCGTCGCGCATGCCGGACAGACCCATGTACGAATCGAGCCTGCCGTCGAAACGGTAGGTCACCATGGCGCGTTCCTCTCTTCCTGCCGACTCCAGATCAGCCGTCGTACCGTAAAATCCGGTATAGGCCGTCCCCGTACCGAAGTCGGCCTCCAGCTCCGAATAGATGAACTTTTCTTCAAACAGTCTGTTTGAAATGAAGTCTCCGGTGATGCGGTAGCTGTTCTCCGCAAGGCAGGTCACGGTAAAGAGGAACGACTCGGGCGTATAATCGGGCCAGGGCCGGGATTGCGTCCCCTCGACATGCCATACGGCCCCCACGGCATCGAGCGCCGCCCCGCCGGTCGTGATGCGGAACGACTTGCCCCGCCACTTGTTCACCCAGATCGTCCCGGCCGCCTCGTCATAATCCAATTCGGCCGCCGGAAAATACTTTCTCCTGATCTCCTGCTGCAGGGCCGGATCGCCCGAAGCCTTTGCATACCAGTTTGCCTGGAAAAGGTTGTCGAGTCCGTAGACCAGATCCTCCGCGCAGGTGTACATCAGACTTGCATACTTCCGGAGCGTCTGTTCCCGAGCCGGACTCGGTTCCGGGTCGTCGGTCGTATCCGAGCAGGACGGAAGTGTCCCGGTAAGGCACAACAGCACAACGGCGGCGAATGCGCAGGGTTTGATGGCTCTCGAAAACATGGTGTCGGAGGATTGAAATGATACTTTGGATAAAGTTACGAAAAATCCGCGACAAACAAGATGCGGAGCGTCGGATTCCGCATCCGCACTCCGCATCTTTCCTTCATTCGGTGCAACGCCCCTTCCGGGCAGCCCGTTTACCACGATGTCCGCCGGAGCACCGCCTCTTCTTCAAGGCAGCACCCCTTCCGGGCGGCGCCGGCTTACAGGCCCTTCACCGCGGCAACGGCCGCCGCGTAATCGGGCTCCTCGGTAATCTCGGGAACCAGCTGTGCGTAGACTACCCTCCCCTCGCGGTCGAGCACCACGACGGCACGGGCCAGCAGCCCCTTGAGCGGGCCATCCACCATGCCGACGCCGTAATCGCGGCCGAACGCCGCATCGCGGAAGGCCGAAGCGGCCACAACGCGGTCGATGCCCTCCACCGTACAGAAACGGCTCTGCGCAAAGGGCAGGTCCTTCGATACGGCCACGACGACCGTATCGGGCAGCGAGGCCGCCTCCTTGTTGAACCGGCGCACCGATGCGGCGCAGACCCCCGTGTCGAGACTCGGGAAGATGTTCAGCACCACGCGCTGCCCCTTCAGATCGGCCAGGCGGAGCGGCGAGAGGTCGCCCTTGACCAGCTCGAAATCGGGAGCCGGAGCTCCCACCCGGATGAACTCGCCCTCGAGCTGCACGGGCGAGCCTTTGAATTTGGTCTGTGACATAACAAGCAACTGATTAATTCCTGTTTCGTTTCGTCATAGGAACGGTATTCCGTCCGAAACATTGTGCTGCAAAAATGATTCCGCTCCTCCTGGAGAGGGCATCAATGCCCCTTCAGGCGGTTGAGCGCACTGCGCGCCTCGCCCGAGGAGCCGAAGTTGGGCTGGATGACAAAGCGGTTCATGCGGTCGATAACGCCCCAGCGGCGCTGCCCGGGCGAGACGATGGCATAGCCGTCGTAGAAGTCGTAGCCCGTTTCGTACTGGGGCGGGATGGCCCACTCGCCGAAGTGGTTGAGATAGCCGACAAGCCCCGTGGCGGGGTCGTCCTGCGCCCAGAGCTCGATCCCGGCATAGCGTCCCGACGTAAGCGAGGTGACCGCATTGCGGATGTCGGACCAGGAGCGGAACCGGGGCTGGATGACAAACTGGTTCAGGCGGTCGATAGCACCGAAGAGCCCCCCGACCTGCACGCAGGCCAGGCCGTCGCTGTTGAAACTCGAAGCACTCTTGTACTGGGGCGGGATCGCCCACATTCCGAGGTCGTTCAGATAGCCGTAAAGGCCCGTGCCGCGGTCCTTCGAGAGGGTCAGGTCGCCGCTTCCGGCAAAGGTCATGGTGCCGCCCTGCGTCACCGGCAGCATGAGATTCGACAGTGCGGCACACGAGACGAAGAGCGTCGCCGCCGCCAATGTCAGCAGTTGGATGATGGGTTTCATGGTTCGGGTTTTTTGATGGTAAAGACAAACTTACGAAAAAAAACAGTACGAACCAACCGCATCCGCCCGCCCGAAGCACTTTTTCGTCCAAAGACAGCCTCCGCGTTTCAGATTCCCTACAGATTCCCGCCCCAACTTTGCAGCCAACGGATGGAAAACACCATAAAATTCGTATTTTTGCACACACTCAACGATTCGACAATGAAACACCTTCTCCTCCTGCTGCTGCTCTGCGGCGCCACGGCGGCCTCGGCCCAGAACCCCGACCGGAACGCAGAACGCTCCCTGCTCGCACAGACGGTCTTCCCGACCGATTCGCTCGCAAACGACCCCGAGCTGCTCGCGCGTCTGCGCAACATGCCCAACATCGAGGTCGGGCGCGGCATCACGTTCCGCCCGCGCAACAACCTCTTCGAGATGACGCTCCGCTTCCGCATGCAGAACATGGTCGGGCTGTCGTTCGACCGCGACTTCTCGCTCACGCAGACCGAGGCGCGCGTCAAGCGGCTGCGGCTGCGCTTCGACGGCTACATCTACTCACCCAAGCTGGTCTACTCGATCCAGCTGGGATTCGCGGCCTACGACGCCGAGGTGCTGCCCAACGGAAACATGAACATCGTGCGCGACGCCATCGTCTACTACGTGCCCAACGCCCGCTGGAACATCGGCTTCGGCCAGACCAAGATCAAGGCCAACCGCGCGCGCATCAACTCGTCGAGCGCCCTGCAGTTCGTCGACCGCAGCATCGTCAACAGCCAGTTCAACCTCGACCGCGACTTCGGTATCTTCGGCGAGTACAACATGCGCGAGGGCGAGGGTTTCAACCTCTCGGCCAAGGGTTCCGTCACGCTGGGCGAAGGGCGCAACTGGGGCTCGACGGCCAACGGCGGCATGATCTACATGGGGCGTCTGGAGCTCTACCCGTTGGGGCGTTTCTCGGCGAAGGGCGACCTGCTGGAGGGCGATTTCGACCATGAGGAGCAGGTACGCATCCTGCTGGCCGGCGCCTACGCCTACAACCACAAGGCAACGCGCCTGCAGGGACCGCGCGGGGTCGTCATGCCCGACGGTGCGACGCGCAACCTGGGCTCCTACTTCGTGGACTTCATCCTCAAGTACCGCGGATTCGCCTTCTACACCGACTTCATGGGCCGCACGTGCGACGAACCGCTCTTCGACGAGGATACCAACGCCTTCGTCTACAAGGGCAGCGGCGTGAACATCCAGACCAGCTACCTGTTCGACAACAAATGGGAGGTGGCGCTGCGCAACTCGACGCTGCTGCCCGATGCCGAGGTGCGGCCGCTGGCCGGCTACCGCAGCTGGAACCAGACGACGCTGGGCGTCACGCGCTACATCATCGGCCACAGCCTCAAGGTGCAGGCCGACCTCTCGTACAACCACCGCAGCGAGTCCCTCACGCCGAACTACAACCGCTGGGAGCTGCGCTTCCAGGTGGAGCTGGGCCTCTGACACCGCCCCGCGCCTGCCGGGGCGTCAGAGAATCTTCAGCGCGATGCGGGCGCAGGCCTCGGCATCGGCCAGGGCATGGTGGTGATTCTTCAGGTCGAAGCCGCAGGCGGCCGAGACCGTGTGCAGCTGATGGTTCGGCAGGCGCTTGCCGAAGACGCGGCGCGAAGCGCGGCACGTGCAGTAGAACTCGTATCCGGGATAGGGCATGTCGTAGAGATCGAACGCCGCGCGCAGGCAGCCTTCGTCGAAAGGGGCATTGTGGGCCACGAGCGGCAACCCCTCGATGTGCGGCGCCACCTCGCGCCACACCTCTTCAAAGTCGGGAGCATCGGCCGTATCGGCATAGGTCAGGCCGTGGATCGCCGTCGTGAAGCGGCTGTAAAAGTTCGGCCGGGGACGGATCAGCCGGTAGAGCGAGTCGACGATCTCGCCGTCACGCACGACCACCACTCCGACCGAGCAGACACTCGCCCGATGGGCGTTGGCCGTTTCAAAATCGATGGCTGCAAAATCCTTCATGTAAGAAAAGCCTTTTTTCCGGAGGCAAAGATAGGGAAATCCGCCGGATTCGGTACCCCCGTCCCGAACAAAAAGGCGGCCGCACCCCTCGGGGATGCAGCCGCCACAATACCGTACACGGAGGGGATTACTCCTCGTAGTCGCTGTTGGAAAGAGCCGTCACGAACGAATCGTCGGGCGTCATGCCGCCCTCGCTCTGGGCCTTGACCTCGGCCTCGGTCAGGAAATCCTCCTTGTCGAACATGATGTCCTCGAAGCGGTTGACCGAGCACTGGTAGGCTCCGTAGCTCTGGCCCCAATACTTGGCGTAGATGCCCATGATGGCCAGGATGTCGCCCGTCTCTCCGTCGCGGACGATCGGCTGGCGCGCAAAGCGCGAGTAGCCGCTCGTGCGGACCGTGAAGACGCCGGCGGTCATCATCTGCGTGGGCAGCGCAGCACCGTAGGTGAAGAGCACCGAGCCATAGAAGTTGCAGTGGATGTTGCGCTGCGACGTCGACGAGAAGAAGTTCTCGTTGGCGCCCCACTTGTACCAGTACTTGCTCTCGACGGGACGCAGGTCCGTACACATCCACGAAGGATAGAGGTTGCCGTCCACATCGCCATAGCGGCACGTGATGTCACGGATAAGCACCATGCGGCCCAGCTTGTCGCGGTTCGCCTGCCCGAAGAACTCGTTGTAGTTCGACGCGGTGACCTCCAGAATCTCCTCGCCCAGCTTCAGCTGCGTGGCCTCGCCGAGGAAGACGCGCTCCTTGATCTCGGCCGGATTCTCCATGTTGGAGTTGGCGTAGAACTTGTGCTCGCCCACCTTGTTGTAGGAGTCCGTCGGACCCTTGCCGATCGAGAGCATCATGCGGTAGTTGCCCACATAGAGGCCCGAAATCTTCACGTAGACATAGTGCGTATCGATCGTGCCGGTCTCGCGGTTGAAGTGCCCCATCGGGAAGTCGATGTAGAGACCCGTACCGAGCTTCACCTCGATGGCGGCCGTCTCGTCGACCAGATGCAGCGACTTGTAGATGTTGCCCTCCTCGTCGCTCGACTGGATCTTGCCCTTGATGTAGTACTCCTTGTCTTCGGGAACCTGCACGTACTTCGTATCGTTCCAGCTCGTATTGCCGCCGGTATCGCTCACGTCACCGTGCTCGGCATAGAAGAGCTCCTTGACCTGCTGGATGGTCATCCGGGTCATCTCCTTGAAATCCTCGTCGGTGACGACCTTCGCGGGCTGCGGCGTGTCGAAGTCGTTGTAGCACCCCGCAACGGCCGCCATCACGGCCACTGCGGCGAAAATCCGAAATATCTGTTTCATAGTCGTCATATCGTATTAGAAGCGGAAATATACATTCAGGTAATAGGTCGTACCGAGCAGGTAGAAATACTTCGAATCGAACGGCGAATAGTACTGGATCGACGCATTGTCCGCATTGACGTAGGTGCGGCGCGAAAGACGCATCTGCTCGTAACCGCCCGTGCGGATATCCTGGTTGTTGAGGATGTTCTTCACCTCGAGGCTGAAGCCCAGCTGGTAGCTGCGGCGGATGTACCACGTCTTGCCGATGCTCATGCTGAGCGTATTGGCCGAATCGAACTTCTCCTGGTCACGCAGCGCATAGAGCGCCTCGGCCTTCACCGGACCGGGAAGCTGGTTGCTGGCCGACGGACGCAGCACCGTGGCGTAGGCCGAGCTGGTACGGCGCGCGGGGTTCATCGAGAGGTAGATGTTGTCGTAGTAGTTCCAGTCGAGCGAGATGAACCAGTTGTTCGGTCCGCGGTAGCCCAGACCCAGGTTCAGGGCCGTCTGCGGCGTGCTCTCGACGCGCAGGTCCTTCCACAGCACCTTGTCGCCGCGCAGCACCTCCTCGCTGTTGTCGCGCGTCTGCGTGAAGTCGGCGTTCGACGTGTAGCGGTAGTCGCCCAGGCTCAGGGCGCCGTTGAACGAGATGCCGCCCCAGATGGGAACCTGAACACCCACCTCCAGGCCGTAGTAGCGCTTGTCGATGCCGCTCATGGCGAAGTTCGTGAACGACGACTGCGTATCGTCGTAGAACGAGATGACCTTCGACTGGTCGGAGATCGTCGTATAGTAACCCGAGACGCGGGCCGTGATCCACGGCAGGTAGACGCTGTAGGTCAGGTCGGCGCCGAAGACCTTTTCGGTATCGAGACCCGGGGTTGTCGTGTTGCGGGTACGGGCCGAGACGAAGGCGTCGCGGAACTGCGGCGGGTTGACCAGATAGGCCACGTTGGCCGACACGGCGTGCGCGCCCGAGAAGCGGTACGAGAACTCGCCCTTGAGCTTGTAGGTGAGGTACTCGAGCTTCTCCGAGTCACCGAGCGAATTGTCGGCGAAGAGGCCCTTCATCCACAGACCCTCGCGCCACATCGACGTGTAACCCACCTCGCCGCCGAGGCTCATCGAGAAACCGCCGAACGTGCCGCTGTACTGGGCCCACACCTGACCCTGACGCACGTTGGCGTAGTAGTCGTAGCCGAACTTGTCGCCCTCCTTCACGTGGCGGGCGTCACCGTGCTTCATGTAGTAGAGCAGGTCGTTCTGGTAGATCGCCGGATCGACGTTGCCGTTGTCGCGCAGGGCGAACTTGTCGACGTCGAGCCAGTAGTCGGCACCCAGCAGGTCCTTCACCTGATCGTAGTACTCCGTGCGGTTGATGCGGGCCGACAGTCCGCCGCGCAGCACCGACTGGTTCTTGAACGTGTGCGAGATGTTGGCCATGAAGTTGAAGTCACGCTGGTCCGTGTGACGCTCCTCGATCATGTAGATACCGCCCTCGCCCGCCTGATTGCGCAGGTAGTTGCGCTGGAACATCTTGTCGAAGTCGATCATGCTCTTGTCGGGATTCGTCATCCACTCCTTCTTGGTCTGGAGCGCCAGATCGTTGTAGGTGCCGGCACCCACGGGATCGAAATTGCCGTCGGCCGTCTGGTAGATGCGGTTCTCATAATAGCTCGGCAGGTAGCGGTAGTAGTCCGGACGCGGGTCGGGACCGTCGGTCCACGTCAGCGCCGAATAGCCGTTCTTGCCGAAGCGGAACGACGCGGCGGCCAGCAGCTTCGTGCGCGACGAGATGTCGAAACCGTAGTTGAGCATCACGATCGGCTCGTGGTAGGTGCGCACGCGCGTATTGCGCAGCTTGCCGTTCTGACGGCCCACGTTGGGGTTGTAGTAGTTGTTGCCCAGCAGGTCGTAGGCCTCCTGCGTCGAGGCCTGCTGCGCACCGCGTTCGGTGGGAGCGCCCATCACGGTCAGGGCCAGCGAGTGGCGGTCGTCGCCGAAACGCTTCTCGACCGATCCGAAGTAACCGTAGGCGTTATAGTAGATGCCGTCCACATAGCCGTTGCCGCCCTGGCGCGTCGAGAACGACAGCGCATACGACCAGCCGTTGTCCAGCAGACCCGATCCGTAGGAGACCATCGCACGGAAGCGGTACATCGTGTTGGCGTTGACGACGCTGGCGCGGAATCCCTGCCGCATCTGCGAAGCCCGGGCGTTGACGTTCGTCGTACCGCCGATGCCGTCGATGCCGAAGCCCGAAGACTTCAGGCCGGTGGTGCTCTCCTGGTTGCGCGTCGCGTCGTTCAGGCCGCTCCACAGCGACCAGGGGCCGTAGCCCGTCATGGCGTCGTTGAAACGGATGCCGTTCAGGTAGATGTTGGAATACTGCGAATCGTAGCCGCGGACGTTGAAGCGCATCTCGCTGAAGCGGTACGAGGCGATGTTGTTGAAGACGTCCCGCGACGCGGAGAGCGACGAGGGAAGCGCCTGCATGTCGGTCGCCGTGTCGGAATCGAACTCGGCGAAGACCGAGTCGTCGATGACGGCCTGCACGTCGGGAATCATCACGACGGAGTGCATCTCCTTGACCGTCTCGCCGACACGGACCATGATGTCGAGGTTTTCAAACTCGGGAGCCTCGAACTGCAGACGGTAGTCGCCCTCGGGCAGCTGGCCGATATCGAAATGGCCCTCGTCGTCGGTCATGACGGAGACTCCGAGCGGTTCGACGATCACCTTCACGTTGCTCAAGGCGGCGCGGCCGTCACGCGAGACGACCTTGCCCTTGACACCGCCTTCCTGGGCATACGCCCCGACGCACACAAGCGCGAGCAGGCTGACAAGTAGATTTCTGATCTTCATAAATTGCGTTGTTGGATTATTTGCCGATGTAGATGAATACGGGGAAGTGGTCGCTGAAGCCGCCCTGGAAGTTGTTGCCCACGAACGTGCGCAGCGGATAGCCCTTGTACTGGCCCTCCTTCTGGAGAAGGTACGGAGCGCGGAAGACCGAGCCGTAGAACTTCGTGCCGGGCACGCGCTGCAGCTTCAGCTCGCCGGTCGACCCCGTGGCAAGGTTCGCCGAGACGACGATGTTGTCAAAGAGGTTCCACTGGTCGCGGTAGGCCAGCGTGCCGATTCCGGCCTTCAGCACCTTGATGTAGGGATTGTAGTAGTCGCCCGGCTGGAGCTTCTTGATCTCGCCGCGTGCACCGAGCACCTCGGTGATGCTCTTGTCGGTGGCGTCGTCGTTGAAGTCGCCCATCATCACGACCTTCGTGGCGGGGTTGATCGCCAGCACCGAGTCGGCGGCATGGCGCATGATCTCGGCGGCCCGCTCACGCTTGGGCGACGAGGCCTCCTTGCCGCCCAGACGCGACGGCCAGTGCGCCACCATGAAGTAGAAGGGCTCGCCCTCGATCGTGCCCCACATCGTCACGATGTCGCGCGTGCGGAAGTCGGGCATATCCTCCATCGTGAAACGGATCGGAGCGCTGCCTTCGAGCTTGAAGACGTCGGAGCGGTAGAAGAAGCCCACATCCACGCCGCGGGCATCAGGCGAATCGTAGTGCACGATGCGGTAGTGCGCCGGCGCGAGCTTGGGCGTCGAGGCGACATCCTCCATGACGTTGCGGTTCTCGATCTCCGAGCAGCCGATCACCACCGGATAGTCCTTGTCCATGGCCGCGATGTCGAACAATACGCGCGAAAGGTTGTTGAGCTTCTTGTTGTACTTCGTCGAATTCCACTTCTTGGGTCCTTCGGGCGTGAACTCCTCGTCGTAGATCTCCGGATTGCGGATCGTGTCGAAGAGGTTCTCGAAGTTGTAGAAGACCACCTTGTAGGGTTTCTGGGCGAACGCGGCCACGATCAGCGCCGCAAAGAGCCCGGTTAAGAGAATTTTCTTCATGTTTCAGGTTCGATTTAGTTTATTCCCCACTCCGAGGGGTTGTTCTGCGATTTCACCTCGTCGGCGATCGCCTCGTCGAGCATCGTGAAGAACTTGTAGCCCGTCTGCTGTTCGATGTAGGCGACCGATACGATATATTCCCGCAGCCCGCTCTTGCTGGCCGAGGAGTTCTCGGCCCAGTAACCGATCGACTTGAGCTCCGACGCGTCGGTCACCTGGTCGATGCGCTTGCCGGTGCGTCCCGTGCGGGTGCGCAGGAGCACCTTCCAGCAGTACTCGGGCATGGCGACCTCCGTCCCGGCCTTGTCGCGGCTCCAGCTCCGCACGCCGTAGGTTCCCGTGACGATGTAGAGCGTGTCGGCACACCGCTGCGCCGAGGCCACCGACTCCATGTTGCCCCACGAGCCGCTGTTGAAGTCGGAGTTCTGGGGCATGATGTTCGTCGAGTAGAAGGTCTGGCGGTTCAGTTCGTCGCTGTAGGGGACGTAGCGGTGGTTGGACATGCACTGGTGGCCGCGGATGCCGTTCGTCTGCCAGTTCTGATACGACCCGCGCGTCAGGTCGGCCTGGTACGAAGCCGGCACCTCGGGATCGTAGGCCCAGGCGTCGGAGCGCACGTAGGTGCCCGACATGTAGCAGTCGTGCAGCGGGTAGGCCACCCAGTTGGCGATGCGCTTGGTCTTGTCGAAGCAGATCGTATAGTTGCGGGCCGTCACCGAGGAGGAGATCGGCGCAAAATGCGTCACATAGAGGAAATCGTCGTCGTCAATATAGGCGGGCAGTTCGGCCCACGCATGGTCCAGGCTTGCGGGAATGGAGTAGCTCTCCTGGTCGAGCGTCAGCAGGAAGGTGCCGCCGCCGTCGAACGCCACGGAGATCTCCGCATGGCGCGGCTTGCCCGAGTCGTTCTCGTCGAGGTAGAGGTAGACGATCTGCCGGCCGTTGACGAGCGTTCCCGAGGCGGTGGTCGCATGGGTGCGGCGGGAGGTCACACACCACGTGCCGCCCTCGGTCACGGTCACCGTATAGGCTGCGCCGGTCTTTCCGGTCAGCACGAGGCGGGGTTCGTTCTCGTAGCCGCGCGCCTCGAGCGACGACGACTCCGAGTCGAGGAACAGGGCGGAAAACGGCCGCTCGCCGCCTCCGTCACCCGAAGAGCTGCATGCGCCGAGGGCAAATACGAGGATCGCCACAAGGAGCGAACGCCCCCAGGGCTTCAGCATCCGGTTCTTCAATGTCATCTGCAAAAAATGGAGAGAAAAAATCAACCCCCGACGAGACGGGTGCCCCGTCGAGGGTTGATTCTGGATTAACGGTTAATCAATAGAGCTGGATACCGGCAACAACGGCACGGGGAGCCGAGCTCGATTCTTTTGCAAAATTGGGGCTCGTCGAGAACGTGATCGTCGACGAAGCCGTGAGGCCCGTCACGTCGAGCGTGTAGTAATCCGAATCCGACACCGTGATGGTGAAGGGAGGATTGCTCGTAGCGCCGTCGTTGGCCGTCAGCGCCGTACCGTTCGACGTTACCGAACCGCCGCCGTTCACGCGAACGTAGAGCGTAGCGGACTTGCCCTTCCATGCCACGGCGTAGAACGAGAGTTTCTTCGAACCCGTAACGCCTACGGCCTGCGAAGTGAAATATCCGCTCTTGCTGCTGGTTCCGAGCTTCACACCCGAAGCCTGCTCGCCATTGAAGGTCGAGTCCTTCAGCGAGTAGGATGCCGACGGCGTGTCTTCCTCCGTGCAGGTGAAGATATCCATCGAGGTGTATGTACCCTTCGTATCGTTACCCGACGATACGCCGCTCTGCGTCAGCGCCACGGTGCGGGTCACGACAGCCGAACCGGACTTCATCAGCTTGACGGTCAGCGTACCCTCGATCTTCGACTCGGAGGTATTCTCTCCGGCTGCGACCGTCACCGTCGTACCGCTTACCGATACCGAGAACTTGGCGTTGTCGGCCGAAGCCTCGATCGTGCAGCCGTCGGCATTGCGCGTCGTGACCGTCACGCTCTTCTCACCGCCGGCTGCCGGGAACGACAGCGACGCGGGATCCACCGTCATTTCGGGATCGGTCGACGGATTGGTCTCCTCGACGCTGTACGGCAGCACGTTCACATACTTGCCGCTCGACGTGCCCACGAAGTAGCCCTTGACAACAACGTCCTTGCCGTTAAGCTGGGAGATCGTCGAGTTGTCGATGTACTTCACGGAACCGATGGCCGTCGAAGCACCGGGGATCGTCACGTTGACATAGTTGCCGCTGATGGCGAGGTTACCCTCGAACTCGATCTCCGTGCAGACGGGCGTGCCCGACAGCAGGGCGTCCATGGCTGCGCCGTCCTTCTTGGCGGGGTTGTAGGTCCAGTTGTTGCCGGTCGAAAGGACCTCCACCTCGGCCGATGCCGAGAACTGCGGCGTGGACTGTGCATTGTAGAGGGTCACCTCGCCCGAAATCGAAATCTTCTCACCTACGGTGCGCTCGTTGTCCTTGTGGTAAACCATCATGGCACCCGTGTTGTCGGCGATGATATAGGCCATCTTGCCGCGGGCCACGACCGTACCTTCGGTCTTGTAGGTGCCTTCGGTCGTGATCTCGCCGATGGGCGTCTTGTCCGGGTCAGGTTCGGTCGAACCACCAACCTCCTCGATGCTGTACGGCAGCACGTTCACATACTTGCCGCTCGACGTACCCACGAAGTAGCCCTTGACAACAACGTCCTTGCCGTTAAGCTGGGAGATCGTCGAGTTGTCGATGTACTTCACGGAACCGATGGCCGTCGAAGCGCCGGGGATCGTCACGTTGACATAGTTGCCGTCAACCACGAGGTTGCCCTCGAACTCGATCTCCTTGCAGACGGGCGAAGCCGACAGCAGGGCATCCATGGCAGCACCATCCATCTTGGTGGGGTTGTAAGTCCATTTGTTATCGGAGGACAGCACCTCTACGGTAGCCGAGGCCGAGAACTGCGGCGTGGACTGTGCATTGTAAATGGTCACCTCGCCCGAGATCGAAATCTTCTCACCTACGGTGCGCTCGTTGTCCTTGTGGTAAACCATCATGGCACCCGTGTTGTCGGCGATGATATAGGCCATCTTGCCGCGGGCAACCACCGTACCTTCGGTCTTGTAATTGCCGGCAGTCGTAATGTCGCCGATCGTCATAGTCTCCGGATCGGGCTCCTCGCTGCCGTCGAACGACACCTGCTGACCGCCGTTGCCGGCCTTGAGCAGCACGTCATCGAGGCGGTGTGCACCGCTCAGCGTCGACGAGAAGCGGACATAGAGCGTCGAGACGCCGTCGGGCAGCGTGAAGTCGGCCGTGGCGAGGTCCCAGCGACCATTCGGATCGACACCCTTGGCGAAGGTGTAGGTCAGCGGCGACGACCAGTTCGTACCGTTGTTACTCAGCTCGACCTTGAACTCGTCGTGGTTGAACGTGTTGTCGCTCGCACCATAGAGGTAGCGCTCCGTACCGAACGAAAGCGAAAGGTTCTTCTCCGAAACGGCAATGTTCTCGATCGTGATCACACCGTTCGTACCGAAGAGCAGGTTGTTGTTACCCGAACCGGCATAGTCCGAATAGCCGGCATCCGAAGGCGAGTTGCTGCGCACGCTGACGCCCGACGTCGTGTAGGTCACGTTGGCGGCGCCGCTGCCGGTCTGGTTCTTCCAGCCGTCGAACTCGTCGGCATAAGGCCACTTGCCATCGGTCTGCGAAGCGACCTCCTTGTCCATGTCGTTGAAATAGATGGCATCCGAGGTGTCCATACCCGGGTCCTCGGGCTCCACGTAGTCGAAGGTGATGGCCTGGCCGCCCGCACCCTCGAGCAGCGTCACGTCGTCGAGACGGTGTGCGCCGCTCAACGTCGAACGGAAGCGGATATAGAGCGACGTGGTACCCTCGGGCAGCGAGAAGTCGGACGAAGCGAGGTCCCAGCGGCCGTTCGGATCAACACCCATGGCGAAGGTGTAGGTCAGCGGGGCCGACCAGTTCGTACCGTCGTTGCTCAGCTGCACCTTGAACTCGTCGTGGTTGAACGTGTTGTCGTCCTCGCCGTAGGCGTAGCGCTCCGTACCGAACGTAAGGCGCAGGTTGACGCTGTTCACGGCGATCTTCTCGATCGTGAAGTTCGAGTTCGAGCTGAAGAGCAGATTGTTCACGCCCGAGCCGGCATAATCCGAATAGTTGTTGTTCGAGTTGGAGTTGTTGCGCACGCTGATGCCCGACGTCGTGTAGGTCACGTCGGCAATGCCGTAGCCGCTCTCGTTCTTCCAGCCGTCGAACTGATCGGTATAGGGCCACGAGTTGCCGCTGCCATAGGTCTGCGTGGCAGCCTCCTTGTCGAAGTTGTTGGCATAGGCGATCTCACCCGTGGGGACTTCGCTGCCGGCGACCTGCGATACGGCGATCGACTGCTCGGCCGTACCCCAGTTGCCGAACTCGGCATGGATCAGCGTAAAGGAGATCTTGCCCTCACGCAGGTTCGTACCTGCGGGCAGCTCCTGTACCGACACGGAGATCGTGCCGTTGCCCCGGCCGTTCATCGGCTCCACCGTCGCCCATTCCAATGACGAGGTAACGACCTTCCACTCGCAGTTGGCCGTGATCTGCACGGTCTGCGTCTTCTCCGTTGCATCGGTGAACACAAGCGATTCGGTCGAAACGCTCAATGTCGGCGTAGCGGACTTGCTGTCATCCTCCTTGCAACCCGTGAATACCGTGGCGGCCACGAGGAACAGGGCTCCGAACAGCAATCTGAAAAGATGTTTGTTCATAAAAGTTTTAATTAGAGTTTTGAACTAATAGTATTAAAAAAATTTTACAAATATTCCGTTTTTCAAAAGGGAAACTTTGACAAAGATAAGTCGATTTTTCGGAAATAAAAAAGTTTCAGCGACATATTTCACACCCAAATGCAACGGATCGGAGAAAAATTCCGATATCCACCTGCTCGCGGAGGGCCGCCCGCGCCCCGCAAGGGGCGGGCACCGGTCCTCCGGATGGATTCCGGCGGACGGAAACCGCTCGCAGCGAGGCCAAACGGAGAATTTGACATTTTCTAAAATTCTTAAAAACCCGCATCCGCTTTCCGACGTCCTGCGACAGCCGACCGCCGACGCCGCAAAAATAGGGGTCGCCCGTTACGTCCGCGTGACAAAATCATGACAAACGGACAAAGCTCCCGAGTCATCGCAGCTTCCGGGACCGACCGCCGGATACGCCTGCGCCGTCCGGCACCCGCCGGCACACCGCCTACCGCACCCGGCAGACAAACCCCGGCCGCAGCAGACAGGCCCCGCCACGGCAGACAGGCTCCGCCACGCAACAAGATTCCACGCCTGCAAAAAATACGGCATGTCCCGCCCGTCCTGCCGCCGCTCGACCGCTCTCCACACAAAAAAACGCCGCGCCCCCGACGGGACGCGGCATACCGGGATACCGACACCGGCTCCCCTACTCCCACTCGATCGTTGCGGGCGGTTTGGAGGAGATGTCGTAGACTACGCGGTTGACCCCGCGCACCTTGTTGATGATCTCGTTCGAGACGTCGGCCAGGAACTCGTAAGGCAGGTGCACCCAGTCGGCCGTCATGCCGTCGGTCGAGGTCACGGCCCGCAGGGCGACGCAGCTCTCGTAGGTGCGCTCGTCGCCCATCACGCCGACGCTCTTCACCGGCAGCAGGATGGCACCGGCCTGCCATACCTTATTATATAAGTCGGCAGCATGCAGCGCATCGATGAAGATTTTGTCGACCTGCTGCAGAATATCGACCTTTTCCGGGGTGATGTCGCCGAGGATACGGATCGCCAGGCCGGGTCCCGGGAAGGGATGACGGCCGATGAGCCGCTCCGAAATGCCAAGCGAACGGCCCACGCGCCGCACCTCGTCCTTGAAGAGCAGACGCAGCGGCTCAACGATGCGCAGGTTCATCTTCTCGGGCAGGCCGCCCACGTTGTGGTGCGACTTGATCGTCGCCGAAGGGCCGTTCACCGAGCAGGACTCGATGACGTCGGGATAGATCGTCCCCTGCGCCAGCCACCGCACGTCGCGGATGCGCTGCGCCTCGTCGTTGAAGACCTCGACAAAGTCGCGGCCGATGATCTTGCGCTTGGTCTCGGGGTCCGAGACGCCGGCCAGGTCGCCCAGGAAGCGGTCTCCGGCCTTCACGCCCTTGACGTTCAGACCCATATCCTTATAAGAGGCGAGCACCTCCTCGAACTCGTTCTTGCGCAGCAGGCCCGAGTCGACAAAGATGCAGTAGAGGTTCTGCCCGATGGCGCGGTGCAGCAGCACGGCAGCCACCGACGAGTCGACACCGCCCGAAAGGCCCAGCACCACCTTGTCGTTGCCGAGCTTCTCGCGCAACTCGCGCACGGTCGTCTCGACGAAGCTCTCCGAGGTCCACGACTGCGAGCAGCCGCAGATGCCCGCGACGAAGTTGCGGAGCAGCTGCGTACCGTCGGTCGAGTGGTAGACTTCGGGGTGGAACTGGATGCCCCACGTCTGCTCGCCATTGATGCGGAAGGCCGCTACGCGCACATCCTCCGTGCTGGCGACGATGCGGTAGCTGTCGGGCACGCGCGTAATGGTGTCGCCGTGCGACATCCACACCTGCGTGGGCGACGGAAGGCCCGCCATCAGCGGGTCCTGCGCATCGCCCACCGTGAGCATCGCCCGGCCGTACTCGCGGCTCGGTGCAGGCTCCACCTCGCCGCCGTAGGCATGGGCCAGGTACTGGGCTCCGTAGCAGACGCCCAGCAGCGGCAGCCGCCCCTTGATCGCCGAGAGGTCGGGGATCGGGGTCTGTGCGTCGCGCACCGACGAGGGGCTGCCCGAGAGAATCACGCCCCGCACCGACGCATCGATCGCCGGGATTTTGTTGAAGGGGTGAATCTCGCAATAGACGTTCAGTTCGCGCACCCGCCGCGCAATGAGCTGCGTGTACTGCGATCCGAAGTCGAGAATCAATATTTTTTCCTGCATGATCGTAGGTTGTTTGTTACTTTTTCACCGGTCTGTTGTAGGAGCCGGCCCGGCGCATCTCCCCGGCAAAAGCGTCGGCCCCCACCTCCCGGATCCGCGCGATACAGCCGCTGCGGTCGGAACGGAAGACGAAGCCGAAGACCTTCCCGATGAAACTGTTGAACTTCCGGCACTCCGAAAGGGGCTGAAGCGTACACTCGGCACAACTCTGCCAGCCGTGGCCGATGCAGCAGCTCCGCACCGCACACCACGTCGCCCGCACATTGGGATGGCAGCCCGGGCACGCGCCCTTACGGTACTTGCGGCAGGCCCCGCAGAAGAGACCGCACGCAGCAATTTCGGGATTCATTCTCGCTCGGAAACTACCGTTCGCTCGAATAGTTCGGAGCCTCACTCGTAATCGTCACGTCGTGCGGATGGCTCTCGTGCATGCCCGACGCCGTGATGCGGATGAACTTTGCGGTCTGGAGCGTCGGGATGTCCTTCGCGCCGCAGTAGCCCATGCCCGAACGCAGGCCGCCGATGAGCTGGTAGACCGTCTCGCTCAACGCCCCCTTGAAGGGTACGCGCGCCACGATGCCCTCGGGCACCAGCTTGTTGATGTTGCCCTCGCAGCCCTTCTGGAAGTAGCGGTCGGCCGATCCGGCCTTCATGGCGTCGATCGAGCCCATGCCGCGGTAAGCCTTGAACTTGCGGCCGTTGTAGATGATTGTCTCGCCCGGGGCCTCCTCCGTACCGGCGAACATCGAGCCGATCATCACCGAGTCACCGCCCGCAGCCAGCGCCTTGACGATGTCGCCCGAGTAGCGCAGACCGCCATCGGCGATAACCGGCACGCCCGAACCCTTGGCGGCCGAGGCGGCGGCATAGATGGCCGAGAGCTGCGGCACGCCCACACCGGCGATGATGCGCGTCGTGCAGATCGAACCGGGACCGATGCCGACCTTGATGCCGTCGGCGCCGGCGTCGATCAGGAACTTCGCCGCCTCGCCCGTGGCGATGTTGCCCACGACAACGTCCAGCGACGGGTAGGCCTCCTTGATCTGACGGAGCGTGCGGACGATGTTGCGCGAGTGGCCGTGCGCCGAGTCGAGCACCACGGCATCGACATCTTCGGCGACAAGCGCCGCCACGCGCTCCAGCGCATCGGCCGTGATGCCGACACCCGCCGCCACGCGCAGACGCCCCTTGGCGTCCTTGCAGGCATTCGGATGGTCCTGCACCTTGGTAATGTCCTTGTAGGTGATGAGCCCCACCAGTCGGCCTTCGTCGTCGACGACGGGGAGCTTTTCGATCTTGTTGTTGAGCAGCACCTCCGAGGCGTGCTCGAGTTCGGTTCTGTGGGTGGTGATCAGGCGGTCGCCCGGCGTCATCACCTCCCCGATGCGGCGCGACATGTCGGGCTGGAAGCGCAGGTCGCGGTTCGTGACGATGCCGATGAGCTTCCGGTCCGCATCCACAACCGGGATGCCGCCGATCTTGTTCTCCTTCATCAGATTGAGGGCGTCGCCGACGGTATTGTCCTTCGAGATGGTGATCGGATCGTAGATCATGCCGTTCTCGGCACGCTTCACACGGCGCACCTGCGCGGCCTGCTCGGCAATGGACATGTTCTTGTGGATGACGCCTATGCCCCCTTCGCGGGCCAGGGCAATGGCCAGCGGCGCTTCGGTCACGGTGTCCATGGCGGCGGACACGATGGGGATGTTGAGCGCGATATTACGCGAGAAACGGGTCTTGACATCGACCTCTCGCGGCAACACTTCCGAATAGGCGGGTACGAGCAGCACATCGTCGAACGTAAGTCCTTCGGGCTGAACCCTTTCATTGATAAAAGACATAATGAACGTGGATTTTGTTGCTCGCAAATGTAGTGATTTTTTCCCAAACAGCCCAACAAACCGTCCCGGTGATCGTTTTTTTTATCAACATTTTATCAAAAGCCGCACGGCCGCGGCAGCACGGCGCGACAAAAGCGGCTGGACCGCGCAGCGAATCCCGCCCGTTGCCCGGTCCGGCGCTTTATCGCAGCGACGACGCCGACCGCAGACGCAAAGACAAGAGTATCAGAATGAAGAGGAATTTCAGACAGTTCAAAAACACTACATAATTAGTCTTTATCGGAATAATTCGACCCGGAAGAGGAATGACCGGCCCGAGTGGCGCCGAAGCGACATCCAGCTGATTGACAGGACAATACACACAGATTCCGCAAGCAGGCTTTCTTACGCATAGTTGAAAAAATGTTGACAATTTGCGGGCGAAACACATATTAAAAAAATTTTTTTTCGTATTTTTGACTCTTGAACAAGGTCCCGTTGCGCAGGCAGCGGGCAAAAACACCCCAAAAAACCACTAAAATTTATCGTATGAAAGTTTTTTTGCGCTATTTTCAGGTCGCAGCCCTCGCCCTTGCGGTGAGCGTGCTGTCGACGGGATGCAAGGAAGACTCGACCGATGAGGGCCCCAAGCCCGTCGAACCGAGTCTGACGGCCGAGCTGGTCGCCGCCACCTCGACGACGGCCGAACTCCGGCTCACGACAACGGCCATCACAGAGGCCGCCTATGCCGTGACCAAAGCGGGCGAAGACGCCCTTGACCCCACCGTCATCTTCGCCTCCGGAACCCGCGGCATCAACTGCGCGGAGGGCGAGACAAGCGTGACGGTACGCAACCTCGAGCCGCTCACCGACTATGTGATCTACGTGGCCGGCATTACCGAAAAGGAGGAGTTCTTCGACCAGGTGGCCTCCGTCTCCGTGACGACGGCCGACTTTGCCGAGGACCTCTCGATCTACGACGTCGACTACGCCAGCTTCAAGGCGCACGTGAAGGTGCCCGACAACCTGGCCGAGAGCGGGAACGTCATCAAGTGGGGCCTCTGCGATCTGGCAACCTACTACATGAAATCGAGCTACTGCGATGCCGAGCGGCTGAACCTGAGCGACGAGTACTACCACAACTACTTCACCGAGGACTGGACCTTCGAGTTCACCAACGAAAACAGCATCGTCTACGACGAGAACGGCGATCCGCAGCTCGACGAGACGGGGTCGACGCTGGTCTACTACGATCCGATCGTACCGGGCGGTACCTATTTCGCCATGTTCGGCGAGTTCGCCTGGGGCAGCCATCCGTATGGCTTCGGCGAGGGATACTATTCGCCGCTCTGCGACGTCGAGGGCTTCTACACGGCCCAGTGGATGGGTGAGAACCCCCAGGAGAAGGACTACTGGACGGGCTTCTACCAGAACGTAACCGTCGATCTGAAGGCTCCCGAGGTGCTGGACGCCTCGCTCAACATCTCGCTGAACCTCCGTCCCATCGGCGGCGTGGTTTCGGTTTCGCCCGACGAGGCCGTCAAGCTCTACTGCATCAGCGTGCTGGACGACACGACCTACCAGATGCTGCTCTCGATGGCACTCAACAACGATCCCGACAACATGCAGTGGTACATCACCACGCTCAACGCCATGTTCACGATCTACGCCATGTCGGGCAGCGGTCCGATGGACATCACGCTCGAGGACATGCTCTACATCGACAAGGAGGCCACCTACCACATCTTCGCAACCGGCATGGGCAACGAAGAGGGTACGTCGCAGTGCTTCGAGCACATCACCTTCCAGTTGCCCGACCCGACGTTGCCGGCTCCCGAGGTGGTTGTCACCCCGATCAAGAACCCCAACGGCGAGGAGTCGCCCTACGAGGTATGGTTCAACGTGAAGTGCACGAGCAAGGATGCACTCTCGGGCATGTACGCATGCAACTACCAGCGCGAGTGGGAAAGCGCCCTGAAGAGCGGCTACACGGAAGAGACCCTGATCGAGAGCGGCTACGAGCTCACGAGCACCGAAATCGGCCAGATCAACACCGACGAGGGTCTGAACATCCCCTTCTCCTCGCGCGAGGACGCCACCTCGTACCTCGGTGTCGTAGTCTACAACGAGGAGGGCACGGCCAGCGAGCCCTCCGTGGCACAGAACACGACGATCGTGGAGCCGGCGGCCGATCCGGTCAACTCAGAGCTCTTCACCGATCTGCAGGGTGACTGGACCGCCACGACGACCATTCAGTACAAGGAGTACGACTCCAGCACGCTCGACTACGTAACGAAGACCTCCGAAATTTCGTCGAAGGTTACCATCGGCGACGTAGGCTACGAGGCCACGCTGCCCGACGAGGTCTACAACCTCTATTACGAGCACACGCAGTATACGACCAAGGAGCAGGTAGACGCCCTCTACGATGAGTTCAAGGCCGCCGTCGACCTCTTCAACCAGAAGACCAAGAACCAGAACCGCCTGCTCTGCCAGGGTCTTTCGCTGGAGATCGTAACCTACCAGAACTACCTGGAATACGCATCGCCCTACGACCTCTTCATTTCGGAGGACTACAACGGATTCGACAGCGAGTCGCCCGTTTATGACTTCGGTCCGAAGTGGTATCTGCAAATCGCCGACGGCGACAAGGTATCGGTTCCGTTCAACGCCAACCTCTTCACGCCGCTCTCGGCATGGTCGACCTACGAGTACCACCTGATCGGTGCGAGCGAGACCGCGTCGCTGCCCTACGTAACGGACGGCACCTCGGCACAGACGGGCTACTTCCCCGTAGAGGTATCGGCCGACAAGAACACGATCACGATCAACCCGCTGTCGTACAACGGCGACACCTATTATATGAATCCGGGACGCTTCTACTACGGTTCCTACCAGCTCTCGTCGCGCATCATTGCGCCCATCACGCTGACCCGCGGCTGGAATGAGAGCGGCACAACCGCCAAGGCAGCCGCCGCAGGCACCGACAGCCAGCTGTCCGATCCCGCAAACATGAAGCCGCTCTACAAGGTAACGCCGGTCAAGAAGGCCAACAGCAGAACGGCCATGCCCACCAAGCCGGCCGTCGAGCGCAAGCAGGTCAAGCTGCATGTGGTGACCGTCGACGAGTTCGATGCCAACGCACGCAAGTTCCTGGAAAAGAGATTCGGCAAGCGGAACTAACCCCGCCCCGACCATACAACCGAGCAGAAACTCTCCGCAAGGGGAGTTTCTGTGCGGTTTTACAAGAGCAACCGATCAAGGGCCTCGGCCCGCCAAGTTTCACCCTAATTTTTTAACCGCAAAAAGGTATGAAGAAAGTACTCGGTCTCATTGGTGCCCTCCTGGCATTCACGACTGTTTCGGCACAGTCGCTTCCGGATGTGAAGATTGAAAACGCCGACGGTGAAATCATCTCGACCGCGTCGCTGACCGGCCGCAAACCGCTCATCATCTCCTACTGGTCGATTGCCTGCAAGCCCTGCCTGCAGGAGCTCAACGCGATCAACGACCAGCTCGAGGAGTGGCGCGAGGAGGCCGATTTCGACGTGGTGGCCGTCTCGGTTGACGACGTGCGTCTGAAGGCTACGGCCAAGGCCCGGGCCGCCGCACTGGGTTGGGACTTCATCTGCCTGTTCGACGCCAACCAGACGCTCAAGCGGGCCATGAACGTATCGCTCACGCCCCAGAGTTTCGTGGTCGATGCCGACGGCAACATCGTCTTCTCGCACTCGGGCTACACCCCCGGCAGCGAACAACTACTGATCGACAAGGTAATCGAAATCAGCAAAAAGAAATAGAATGAAGCAAATCGCACTGTTGATTGCCGGCACCTGCTGTGTGGCCGCATCGCATGCCCAGATCAAGCTGGGAGAGGGTCAGCTGACGGGCAGTTTCGAGACGAACACGATCTACTACGTGGACGATTCGGTCATCGGATCGGAGATGGAGGATCACTTCGGATCGAACAACTACCTCAAACTGGACTACACCTACAAGAACTTCTCGGCGGGCATCCAGGCCGACGCCTATCTTCCGGCATTGCAGGGCTATGAGCTCGGTGAACAGCCCGGCTACAAGAAGTTCTACCTCTCGTCGAAGTACATCCAGTGGGCCGACAGGAACTTCGAGGTCCTCGTGGGCGACATCTTCGACCAGTTCGGCAACGGACTCGTCTTCCGCAGCTTCGAGGACCGCCAGCTGGGCATCAACACCTCGCTCGAGGGTATCCGCGGCATCTACCGCTTCGGCAACTACGTGACGGTCAAGGGTCTGTACGGACGTCCGCGCCTCTACACGGACTACGCCGACTCGTGGGCGCGCGGCGCCGACGTGAGCCTGTCGCTGACCGACATCTTCGGGATGAGGCAGGTGCTGCTCTCGCTCGAAGGCAGCTACATGAACCGTCACGAGGCGCTCGACAAGGACGAGACGATGAGCGAGCATTTCGCATCGGTGGGCCTGACGACCCCCGACCTGAATCTCTACTCGGGCCGCGTGAACTTCAACTGGAAGAACCTCTCGCTGCGCGGCGAATATGCCTACAAGAGCAAGGACCTGCCGACGTCGGTGGCCGCCGAGGCGGTCGACGGCAAGGCCATCCTGGGCGAGGTCGGCTACTACTACAAGACCTTCAGCGTCTCGGGCACGTTCCGCATGCTGGACAACATGGGGACACTCATCTCGCTCTACGGCAGCGGCACGGGCAACATGCTCAACTACCTGCCGGCCCTCACGCGCCAGTACACCTACATGCTGGCCAACCTGAACCCCTATCAGGTGAACGTCGAGGGGGAGATCGGCGGGCAGATCGACCTCAACTACTCGCTGCGCAACAAGCGTGACCGCCACCGCTACTGGAACTTCCACGCCAACGTGTCAACCTTCTACACGCTGCGCGGCGAACAGTCGCAGACGGGCGACCGTCAGCTGCTGTGGCGCGACATTAACGTCGACGTGGAGCGCCAGTGGAACAGGAAGCTGAAGACCTCGCTGCTCTTCTCGTGCCAGGAGTGGAACCCCGACCACGGATTCTCGAGCCGCACCTACGCATCGAACATCTTCGTGGGTGACGTCACCTACAAGTTCGACCGCAAGAAGTCGCTGCGCGCCGAGGTGCAGTACCTCTTTTCGCAGGACTACGAGGGCAACTGGGTAGCCGGCCTGCTCGAATTCGGCCTGGCGCCGAAGTGGAGCTTCTTCGTCAGCGACATGTACAACCAGGGCGGAACCAAGGGCGAGACGAACAAGAACTACTACAACGGCGGATTCAGCTACACGCACAACCGCACGCGCGTGCAGATCAGCTACGGCCGCAACCGCGCCGGCTACATCTGCTCGGGCGGCGTCTGCCGCTACTCTCCGGCCTACACCGGATGCAACATTGCGATCACATCTTCATTCTAAACACATCTAAATCACAAATCCATGACAAAACATCTGATTGGCAAAACGCTGCTGATGGCCGCCGTATGCCTTGCATCCGTATCCTGCACGGGATCGGGCGATGACAACGAGGGACCGGAAGGTGCCGTATTCAAGGCGACGGTCTCCCCGACGACGATCTCGGCCGACGGTGTCGATGCCGCCGTCTTCGACGTGCGCTTCCGCGGCACGAAGCTTACGGCCGACGAGGTTACCTTCTACAATGCCGACGACAATACGGTAGTCGAGATGCCCGACATGAAGTTCACGACGACCGATCCGGGAACCTACTCCTTCTACGTCAAATACGCCAATCTGGCCCCGCAGGAGGGTGAAGAGGCCGAATACACCTCGGGGACGCTGCGCATCAACGCCGTCGAGGGTTCGGCCGGCAACGACGAGGTGATCGACCTCGAGCCCAACGGCCAGACGGGGCTCACCGCCACGGTCTCGGCAACGGTCGTACAGGCCGGCGTGGACCAGGCCGTCTTCGTCATCCGCTACGACGGCGAGGTGCTCAAGGAGGGCTACACCATTTACGATGCCAACACGAACCGCTCGATCACGCTCCCCACGGTGACGAAGACCTCGGCATCGGGCGAGGAGTACGAACTCCCCTACTATCAGGCCACGAAGGCCGAGGTCCGCTCGTTCTGGGTTGCCTACAAGACCTCGAACACGCTGAAGGACCCGGTAACCGTCACGGCCGTTGATTTCGCGATCCCGACGCGTCCGGCAGACCCGCAGCCGGGCAGCACCTCGTTCAAGCACCGCGCGATGATCATGCAGTTCACGGGCCTGGGCTGCGGCTACTGCCCCTACATGATCGCCTCGCTGCATGACGTGCTGGCCGAGGAGTCGTATGGCTCGCGGGCCGTTTTGGGTGCCATCCACACCTATTCGGGCGATCCGTATGCTCCGGACGAGCCGCTGGACAGCGCATTCGGCGTCAGGAGCTACCCGACGGTCATCTTCGACATGAAGTCGGTCCTCTACAACTACAACTACAACACGAACGTGACGAACCTCAAGAACGCAATCGACGCCTCGACTTCCGAGCCTGCCAAGGCCGGCATCGCGGTCCGCACGGCCGTTGACGGCAACACGCTCGTGGCCCGCATGACGATCAAGGCGGCCGTGAACGGCAGCTTCCGCGTCGGCGCGTGGGTGCTGGAGGACGGTCTTTCGGGCACGCAGTCCAACTACGGCATGCCGGACAACGGCTACAACTTCAACACCCACAACAACGTGGTCCGCAAGGCCGACTCCCGGGACAACGGTTCGACCTCCTTCGCCGGACATGACATGGGCCAGCTGAATGCGGGCGACACGGCCGACTACATATTCGTCATCACGCTCGATTCGTCGTGGAAGAAGGACAACTGCCACCTGCTGTTCTTCGTCACGGCACTCGACGGCTCCTCGTACACGGTGACGAATGCCATTGCGACGAACTCGCTCTCGGAGGCCGTTTCGTTCGAGTACGAATAGCGACATCTCCCACGGCAGGAGGGCCGAAACCCGACCCGCCGGAGGAATACAAAAAACGGGGTGGAACCGCACGAAGGTTCCGCCCCGTTTTTCTTTCTTTCGGCAAGGAGGTTGTTCCGGTGATTATTCCGGAACGGTCACAGGTGAAACGGACAAGCGAAAGCACACGGGACCCGGGCATTGCTACGCCCCGGTAACCGCCTCCCAGGCGAAAAGAGGCAACATGCCGGCAGACGCTGTCCGGAAGATCTCCGTGCGGGCAAGTCCGACGAAGGGTTTGCCGCGGAATACCCGGATGTCTACGAGATGCTCGGGATCGGGCGACCGGAGCCGGAGCGTGACTCCGCACGCACCGCAGCACAATACGAAACGAGCGGAATCCCGCAAGGGATTCCGCTCGTTGACTGTCGCAGGGAGCGCGGGGAATCAATACTGCTCCTTCTCGTTGGGGAAGTCACCCGACTTCACGTCGTCGATATAGCGGCCCACGGCATCGGTCATGATGGTGTGCAGGTCGGCATAGCGGCGCAGGAAACGGGGCGAGAAGCCCTTGTTGATCCCCAGCATGTCGTGCACGACGAGCACCTGGCCGTCGCACGCGCCGCCGGCTCCGATGCCGATCGTCGGGGCCGAGACCTCGCTCGTCACCCGGGCGGCCAGCGCCGCGGGAATCTTCTCCAGCACGATGGCGAAGCAGCCCGCATCGCTCAGCAGGTGGGCGTCGCGCACGAGCTTCTCGGCCTCGGCCGCCTCCTTGGCGCGGACGTTGTAGGTGCCGAACTTGTGGATCGACTGGGGAGTCAGTCCGAGGTGCCCCATGACCGGAATCCCGGCCGAGAGGATGCGCTGCACCGATTCGAGGATCTCCTCACCGCCCTCCATCTTCACGGCGTCGGCCTCGGTCTCTTTCATGATCCGCACGGCCGAGTCGAGCGCCACCTTCGAGTTGCCCTGGTAGGTACCGAAGGGCAGGTCGACGACCACAAGCGCCCGGTTGACGGCCCGAACGACCGAACGGGCGTGGTAGATCATCATATCGAGCGTGATGGGGAGCGTCGTCTCGTAGCCGGCCATGACGTTGGCGGCCGAGTCGCCGACGAGGATGACGTCGATACCGGCGGCATCGACAATCCGGGCCATCGAATAATCGTAAGAGGTGAGCATGGCGATCTTCTCGCCGCGTTGCTTCATTTCCGCCAGGCGGTACGTCGTGACCGCACGGACGGTGCTTTCTACTGACATTTCTTCAGGTATTAAGTTTTGATTCGGGGACAAAGATAGTGCAAACCGGGCGCCGTGGCAAATTTATTTGTCACGGCCGAGGTGCAGCCTATCTAAACGGCCTCGCAGAGGACGTAAAGTGCAAACCGAGCGCCGTGGCAAATTTATTTGTCACGGCCGAGGTGCAGCCTGTCTAAACGGCCTCGCAGAGGACGTAAAGTGCAAACCAAGCGCCGCGGCAAATTTATTTGTCACGGCCGAGGTGCAGCCTGTCTAAACGGCCTCGCAGAGGTCGTAAAGTGCAAACCGGGCGCCGCGGCAAATTTATTTGTCACGGTCGGGGTACCGACAGGCTGAAAAGATGTCACCGACCCGAAGGGGAAGGATGTTGCAGCCCGGACATGCCGCAGTGCAAACCCCGCTACCCTTTCAGCGGCCAGAGCCGGTCGAAGAAGTGCCACAACACGACGCCGCCCGACACCGAGACGTTGATCGAGTGTTTCGTCCCGGCCTGCGGAATCTCGATGGCCCCGTCGCAGAGATCCACGGCCTGCTGCCCCACGCCCAGCACCTCGTTGCCGAAGACCAGCGCATAGCGCACTCCCACCTCGGGACGGAAGTCGCCGAGCCGCACGGCCCCCTCGACCTGCTCCACGGCCCAGAGCGAATAGCCTTCAGCCTTCAGCTCCGCGAGGCACTCCTCCGTCGCAGCGTAGTGGCGCCACGGCACCGTCAGCTCGGCCCCGAGGGCCGTCTTGTGGATGTCGCGGTTGGGCGGCGTGGCCGTGATGCCGCACAGGGCGATCCGCTCCACGGCAAAGGCGTCCGACGTGCGGAAGAAGGCCCCGACGTTCTGCAGCGAACGGATGTTGTCGAGCACGACCACAACGGGCATCTTGGCCATCGCGGCGAACTCTTCGGCCGACGGACGGCCCAACTCGGCATTGGTGATTTTGCGCATGGTGCTCACGATCGGTTGTTTTCGGGTGCAAAAGTAGTCAAATAAAAAATTTTTACCTATTTTTGGGGGTTCAATCATACACTTATGTCTTTCAGAAAGGTCATCCTCTCCGCAGTACTGCTCGTCGCCACGGCCGGTGCAGTCCGGGCGCAGGAGGTGCTCGCAGGCGCCGACTTCGACACACGCTTCGACAACCGGGAATACGCCAACAACGACTTCAACGAATCGCAGACCCTGTTCAGCGCCCGCCTGACGCCCTACGTCGGCATCGAGTGGGAGCGCAAGAACCGGCTGGTCTTCGGCGTCGAGATGCTCCAGCACTTCGGGCAGTACAATGCCCAGGGCGACCGCTTTCTGACCGACATCAAGCCGCTGATGTACTACCAGTTCCGCACCGCCGCGGTGCAGGCCAACGCGGGCATCTTCAACCGCAAAGAACTCATGGGCGACTATTCGCGCGCCTTCTTCAGCGACTCGACGGCCTTCTACCACAACCGCATGGCGGGCTTCCTCGGGCGTTACGTCAGCTGGCGCGACAAGACCTACATCGAGCTGGCCATCGACTGGGAGGGGATGTACTCCGAGCAGTCGCGCGAGATGTTCCGTATCCTCTCGGCCGGACGCTACACGACGCTGCCGGGCTTCTACGTCGGCTACGCCTTCTCGATGTTCCACTTCGCCGGCTCGAAACTCAACGAGAATGTCACGGACAACCTCCTGCTGAACCCCTATGTGGGCTGGGAGCGGGGTGAACGGATCGGGCTCGACATCCGCGCCGGGGCGCTCTTCGCGCCGCAGCGCGCCCGGAGCGTCGACCACGAGTGGAAAAAGCCGTGGGGCGGACAGCTGGACGTGGTACTGACCACCTGGTGGGGACTGAAGGTCGAGAACAACCTCTACCTGGGCGAGAATCTGCAGCCGCTGCGCAACCTGGTGGCCAACCCCACGCTGGGGCTCACCTACGGCGCCGACGGTCTCTATGCCGGCGAGAGCTTCTACGCCACGACCGAGCACATCTACAACCGCACGTGGGTGGGCTTCGACCGCCGCTTCTTCCACGACACAGTTCAGGTCGAGGCCGGCATGATCTTCCACTACGACGGCACGGGGCTCGGCACGCAGCAGGTCGTCCAGCTCTCCGTCGCGATCGACAAGGTATTCCACCGCGGCGGTCCCCGTCACCGTCACGGGATCAGATAACGGACAACAAAAAACGCACACAGGAAATATGACAAGCGAAACCAACGAAACACCCCAGAAGTCGCTGAACTTCCTCGAAGAGATCATCGAAGAGTCGATCGCCAAGGGCGAAACCCGCGTACAGACGCGCTTTCCGCCCGAGCCGAACGGCTACCTGCACATCGGCCACGCCAAGAGCATCTGCATCAACTTCGGTCTGGCCAAGAAATACGGCGGCAAGTGCAACCTGCGCTTCGACGACACGAACCCCGTCAAGGAGGACGTCGAGTATGTCGATTCGATCAAGCGCGACATCCACTGGCTCGGCTTCGACTGGGCGCTGGAGCGCTATGCGTCGGACTATTTCGACCAGCTCTACGAGTGGGCCATCGTCCTCATCAAGAAGGGGCTGGCCTACGTCGACGACCAGACGCAGGAGCAGATCCGCGAGAACCGCGGCACGGTCTCCGTACCGGGCACGCCGTCGCCGTGGCGCGACCGCAGCGTCGAGGAGAACCTCGACCTCTTCGAGCGGATGAAGAACGGCGAGTTCCCCGACGGGGCGAAGGTCCTGCGCGCGAAGATCGACATGGCCCATCCGAACATGCTCTTCCGCGACCCGATCATGTACCGCATCATCCACGCCACGCACCACCGCACGGGCGACAAGTGGTGCATCTACCCGATGTACGACTACGCCCACGGGCAGAGCGACTCGATCGAACACATCACCCACTCGATCTGCACGCTCGAATTCGACGTGCACCGCCCGCTCTACGACTGGTTCATCCAGGCGCTGGACATCTACCCCTCGCACCAGTACGAGTTTGCGCGGCTGAACCTCACCTACACGATGATGTCGAAGCGCAAGCTGCTCAAGCTCGTGCAGGAGGGCGTCGTCATGGGCTGGGACGACCCCCGCATGCCGACGATCTGCGCCCTGCGCCGCAAGGGTTACACTCCGGCCTCGGTGCGCAACTTCGCCGAGATGGTCGGCGTGGCCAAGCGCGACAACGTCATTGACCTGGCCAAGCTCGAATACTGCGTGCGCGAGGACCTGAACAAGGTCGCCGAGCGCCGCATGGCCGTGCTGAACCCGCTCAAGGTGACGATTACGAACTACCCCGAGGGGAAAACCGAACTCTTCACCGCGGTGAACAATCCCGAGGACGAGGCGGCCGGCACGCGCCAGGTTCCCTTCTCGCGGGTGCTCTACATCGAGCGCGACGACTTCATGGAGAACCCGCCCAAAAAGTTCTTCCGCCTGCAGCCGGGCGGCGAGGTGCGCCTGCGCTACGCCTACCTGATCAAGTGCGAGGAGGTCGTGAAGGATGCCGAGGGCAACATCACGGAGCTGCGCTGCACCTACGACCCGATGTCGGGCAACGGCTCGTCGAGCGACGGCCGCCGCGTGAAGGGCGTCATCCACTGGGTGTCGGCACAGGATGCCGTGGAGGCCGAAATCCGCCTCTTCAACCCGCTCTTCACGAAGGAGAACCCCGACGACGTGGAGGAGGGCCAGACCTGGGAGGACAACCTCAACCCGGAGTCGATGGTCAAGATCACGGGCTACCTCGAGCCGTCGCTGCGCGAGATTCCCGTCGGACAGGCCGTGCAGTTCGAGCGCGTGGGCTACTTCTGCCCCGACACCGACTCGACGCCCGAGCACCTGGTCTTCAACCGCACCGTCACGCTCAAGGACTCCTGGGCCAAGATCAACAAGTAACCCCGAACCCACGGGCTCAAGACGAAACGGGCGGAGATTCGCACGAATCTCCGCCCGTTTCTTGTTTTCTTGCCATCGGGGTCACGCGAATGGTTCGTGCGAAATAAAGATACGATTTTCCACCGATCCGGTAACCGCACCCCGCAAAAAAACGGGCGAAGATTTCCTCTTCACCCACTTACACAATCCGGGACTTACGTCCGGAAATCACATCAGCTTGCCGAACACCCGCCGGCCCAGCAGGTAGCGCAGGAGGATCGAACCGCAGTAGATATACCGGGATTCGGACTTGCGGGCCGCACGGATCGACTGCCGCTTGCGGGAGAGCGCCCCGTGCCAGCGCAGAAAGTCGCGCCACGCCCGGAAGACGGCCCGGAAGTTGTCGGCACGCCCCTGCACGAGGTACGACAGCGCCGCCAACAGGTCCAGCGCCGGACGCAGGAGGGCCACCAGTACCCGCTGCCCTGGAGACGAGCACTTGAAGAGCATCGCCAGGTTGTTGCGGTGGTTGTAGAAGACCTTGGAGGGGCTGTCGGTCTGGAGCGTGCCGCCGCCGAGGTGGTAGACCCGGCTTTGGGGCACAATCCGCACGCGGTAGCCCGCCAGCTGCATGCGCCAGCAGAGGTCTATCTCCTCCATGTGGGCGAAGAAGTCGTCGTCGAAGCCCCCCAGCGCATGGAAGACGTCGGCCCGGCAGCAGAAGGCCGCGCCGCTTACCCAGAACAGGTCGCGTGCATCGTCGTACTGCCCCCGGTCCTCCTCCACCGTGCGCAGGATGCGCCCCCGGCAAAAGGGGTAACCCAGAAAGTCGATGTAGCCCCCTGCCGCACCGGCATACTCAAAGCGGCTGCGGTCCACCCACGAGATAAGCGTCGGGGCGACGGCCGCGACGTCGGGATGGCGCTCCAGCGTATCGAGCAGCGGCGCGAGCCACCCCGCAGGGGTCTCGACATCGGAGTTGAGCAGCACATAATAGTCCGCTTTGATCTGCGCCAGCGCCCGGTTGTAGCCCCCGGCGAAGCCGTAGTTGCGGTCCAGCCGCACGACGCGCACCGTCGGAAATTCGGCGGCAAGCACCGCCAGCGAGTCGTCCGTCGAACCGTTGTCGGCAACGACGACCTCCACGCCCGACGGCGCAGCCTGTACGACGCTCGGCAGGTAGCGGCGCAGGTGGCCGACTCCGTTCCAGTTGAGTATGACGATTTTAGCGACTGACATTCGGACGTTTGTGTTTCCAGCGACGGTGGGACCACATCCACAGTTCGGGCTGCTCGCGGATCATCGCCTCCAAACGACGAACGTAACGTTCCGTGATTTCGTATGCGGGCACCTGCTCTTCGCCGTCATAAATCTGCTCGAACGACATCTCGTAGCGGCCCCGCCGCACGCGGCGCATCCGCACGAAGTAGACCGGCAGTCCGCAGCGCAGCGCCAGCTTCTCGCCCCCGTCGAAGAAGATCGTATCCTGATTCAGGAAGCGGAACCAGTGGCTGTCGGGCCGCTTGGGCGGATTCTGATCGGCGATGAGTCCCATTACAAGATTCTTGCCGTCGACACCCCGCTCACGGTTGCGCAGGTAGAAGCGCAGGCAGTCCTTCATCGGGACGGTCATCGCACAGTCCGAATTGCGCAGCCGCTGGTACAGCTCCTCCATGACAACGCTGCGCAGCGGATGGTAGACCGCCACGAGCATCTGCGACCGCTCGTAGAGCCCCCAGTAGGAGCTGTACTCCCAGCAGCCGTAGTGGGCCGAGAGGGCGATCCAGTCGCGGCCGTGCACGGCCGCGCGGTGGGCGTCGAGCCCCTTCACCGTGAGCACCGTGCGGGCCTTCTCCTCGCTCATGTGCGCCATGTTGATCGTATCAACGAAGATCTCGGCCAGCGTCCGGTAGAAGCGGCGCTGGATCGTCTCGAGCTCCCTTTCGTCCTTCTCGGGGAAGGAGTTGCGCAGGTTGCGCCGCACGACCTGCACGCGGTAGCGCACGACGTGGCAGAGCAGCACGTAGAGCAGGTTCTCGACCACGTAGTACTTGAACCAGTAGGGCATCATGGCGAACAGACGCGCAGCCTGCCACAGGCAGGCGAGCCACAGACGCTGCGCGACGTTCAGTTCGGGATTTCTCATGCGGCGGACGGGGTTACGGTTCGACGAAGAGCTTGACGTTCGCCACCTTGGTGCGGATGCGGAGCCAGTGCGTCAGCGTCATGCGGTCGATCGAGTCGGCCGGGTCGCGCGGCGTGACCACGCAGACGAGCGTCGTGTCGAGCGGCGTGCCCTCCACATCGAACGTTATGCCCTTGGTCAGCGAGATGGCCCGCACGACGGGCATCATGGCACCCACCTCGCGGGAGATGTCGTCCACCTCGACGTCCGTGACACGGTAGCGGCGCAGCTGGGCCGTCATCTCGCCGATGCGGCGGTTCTTCTCCTCGAGCAGCTCCGTATAGCTCTGCTGCAGCGAGGCGATGTCGATCCGGTCCTCCTTGTTGGCCTGCCGGACGATCAGATCGACCTTCTCGAGTCCGAAACCGGCCAGCTGGGCCCGGGCGTTCTCGATCACCGCCTCGTCGAGCGGCTCGCCGAGCAGCAGCAGCTCGATCTGCGAGGGATGCTTGCCGCGGGAGTAGTGCTTGTTGCATTCGATCACGCGCGTATGGGGGAAGTTGAAGACCTGCGCCACGTACTTGTCGGCCGTCGCCTCGAAGAGCGACACGCGGACCATGTGGAAGCCGATCACGACGCTCGGGATGAAGGTCACGAGCGTGATGATCATCATCATGCGCTTGACGTTGCGTTCGCGCACCTTGTCGATGAAGACCTTTTTCTCGTACTTGAGGAACCGCACCACCAGGTAGGTGGCCAGCGCGATGAAGACCGAGTTGATGAAAAAGAGGTAGAAGGCCCCGAGGAAGAAGCGCAGCTGCCCCGTCGCCAGGCCGAAGCCGGCCGTGCAGAGCGGCGGCATGAGGGCCGTGGCGATCGCCACGCCGGGAATGACCGTCGAGGTGCGGTCCTGACGCGTCTGCGCCACCATGCCGGCCAGACCGCCGAAGAAGGCGATCAGCAGGTCGTAGGTCGTCGGCGTGGTCCGGGCCAGCAACTCGCTGCTGTTCGACGAGAGGGGCGAGATGAAGAAGTAGGCGGTCGCCGTGACGATCGCCACGATGAACATCAGCGCGAAGTTGCGCAGCGACTTCTTCAGCAGGTCGAAGTCATTGATGCCCAGCGAGAGCCCCACGCCCATGATCGGGCCCATGATCGGCGAGATGAGCATCGCGCCGATGATGACGGCCGCCGAGTTGACGTTCAGACCCAGCGAGGCGACCATCGCCGCGAAGATCAGCACCCAGAGGTTCACGCCCCGGAACTCGACGCCCTTCGAGATCGACGCCACGACCTCGTCACGCTGCGCCGTATCCTCGTCGAGGCTGAAGCGGTCCTTCAGAAAGTCGCGCACCTGATCGAGCCATGCCGAAAAGGCGCTCTGCGCCGGCCGTGCCGGCTGCGAATCGTTCGTATCGGTTGTCTGTGTTCTGTTTTCGTTTTCCATTTCTTCCATATCGGTACAGGTGAGAACAAGGGGTCACGCTTCGCTCCGCGCGGCCGTGTCGTCGTCCGCCTCCGTCCGGCCGCGCCGTGCCCGGGGTTTTCCGGCCACGACGAGGACAAACTCCCCGCGGGGCTCCGTCTGGCGGAAATGTTCGAGCACCTCGGCCACCGTGCCGCGCACGGTCTGCTCGAAATGCTTGGTCAGCTCGCGCGACACCGAGACCGGACGGTCCGCTCCGAACGTCTCGGCAAACTGTTCGAGGCACTTCACCACACGGTAGGGCGACTCGTAGAAGATCATCGTCCGCTCCTCGTCCGAAAGGGCCTGCAACCGGCTCGCGCGCCCCTTTTTCTGGGGCAGGAAGCCCTCGAAACAGAAGCGGTCGCACGGGAAGCCGCTCTGCACGAGCGCCGGGATCAGCGCCGTGGCGCCGGGCAGCGTCTCGACCTCGATCCCCTGCTCGACGCACGTGCGCACGAGCAGGAATCCCGGGTCGGATATGCCGGGCGTTCCGGCGTCCGAGACCAGTGCGGCGTTGCGGCCCGCGGCGATCGACTCGGCAACCAGGCGGACCGTGGCGTGCTCGTTGAACTTGTGGTGCGAGTAGAGCTTCTTCTCGATGCCGAGGTGGCGGAGCAGCACCGACGTCGTCCGCGTATCCTCGGCCAGGATGAAGTCCACCTCGCGCAGGACGTTGATCGCCCGCAGGGTGATGTCGTCGAGATTTCCGATGGGCGTGGGGACAATATAGAGCTTGGCCATGGCGTCAGGCGAATTTGCGTTCGAGCAGCTCCATGAGGAGTTTCGCGCCGTCCGAATTGGCATTCCAGGCGTAGTGCTCGGCAATGTAGATCATGCAGTCGTCGAGGTTGTCGAAGGCGTTGAGCGCCCGGATGGCCACTTCGTAGGAGGCGCCGTCGCCGCCGAACAGGTCGCGGATCATCAGGAACTTGTCGTTGATGCCGATCGCCTTGCGCAGGTCCGTGACGGGCTCGCTGCGCCGCAACTCCGACGCGATGTCGCGCGGCGGGGCGATCGTGTCGGCCAGCGTCTGCACGTCGTGGTTGATGACCTCGCCCAGCACGGCGCCGCGCGGCAGCGGCTCGGCCGGAGTCTCCGGGGCGGCAGCCCCGGCAGCAGGGCTCCCGGCCGGGGAGGGCATCACAACCGGCTCCGGAGCGGCCGGTTCGGCCGACGACGATTCGGCCGGTTCCTCCGGCTCGATCTCTCCGGCATCGACATTTGCATCGGGTTCCCCGGCCAAGGGCTCCCCGGCAGCATCCGACGGCTCTGCGGCACCCGACAGCTCGGCAGCATCCGGCTCTTGGGCGGCGGAAGCATCGGCGGCGGACCAGGTAGAGGACGCTTCAGCGGCGGAGGGGCTCTCCGGCTGTGCGGGCTCCGCGACGGCATGCCCCGCATCGGCGTGTTCCGCAACGGTTTCGCCGACCGGCCCGGCGGCAGAGACCTCCAGCACGGAGAAGACCTCGTCGTCCGACTCCGGCGAAGAGGCGGCGGCCGGCGCCGGAGTTGTTGCCGCGGCGGCGCGGACCGCGTCGTCCGTCCGCTCCCGCGTCGGGGCGGTCGGGGTTGTATCGTAATCGTAGAGCGACATGATGACCCGCTGCCGGTGCCGGTGCCGCACGGTCTCCTCCTCAAGTCCGAAGAGCGTGGGCGCCACCCGCGGCGACGGGGACTGCCGGCGGGTATTGTCGGCAGTGTGTTCCGCCTCGGCGGTCGCCGCCTCCTGCGGCTCCTTCGTCCGGGGTGCGGACTCCCCTTCTGCAACGGGTGCGGCAGCCGGCTCCGCGACCGAAGCTGACGCCTCCGCGATGGGTTCTTCGGCCTTCGCGGACTCGGCAGAAGCCGATTTCCCGGCCTCCACGGCCTCTTTCTCCGAAACGGGCTCCGCACTCGGTGCCGGTTCCACGGCCAGAGCCGATGCCTCCGCGGAGAGGGAAGCCGCCGCCGGGACGGGTTCCGCCGTCATCACGGGTTCCGCGGCCGGAGCCGATGCCTCATGCTTTGCGGGCTCTTCCATCGGAACGGGCTCTACTGTCGGAGCAACGTCTTCCGCCGGGGCAGGTTCTTCCACCGGAGCTGGGTTCGCAGCCGGAGCGGGATTGCCAGCTGCCGGCGCAGGATTATCCCCCAGAACGGGCTCTTCGGCCGCTACGGGTTCTTCCGCCGGGGCGGAATCGGCAAGCTCCTCGCCGGCAAAGGCCTCGACCACGGCTTCCGGCTCCCGGTCGGGAAGTTCGTCGAGCGAAAGCATCTCGCCCAGGTCGATGGAGACGGGCAGGGGCATCTGCCGGGACTCCTCCTCCCCGACCGGCTGCGGGGCCGCATCGAAGCGCAACATCTCGTACAACGACCGCAGCTTCTCGAGCGTCAGATCGCGTTCAAGGGCCGGTATTTCGTCCGTCCCGGTCCACCCCTCGACAAGGGCGGTGAGGCGGTGCAGTTCCGTGCGAAGGTATTTCAACTCCATCTTTGTGTCAACTTTTGCAGCCAAAGATACGAAAAAGATACGAATAACGCGCCTTTCGGCAAAACAAAGCGCCCGAGAAATTCCATTCGGCGCCCTGCGGAGGCGATCCGCGGGAAAAAGACGCCTTTCCGGCGCCCGACGCATCCGCCATGCGAGAAAATTCGTATCTTTGCACGGCAATCGACGAACAAATTAAATTACGAGATAAGAATGGCTTTACAATGCGGCATCGTGGGCCTGCCCAACGTGGGCAAGTCGACGCTTTTCAACTGCCTCTCCAACGCAAAGGCCCAGGCGGCCAACTTCCCCTTCTGCACGATCGAACCCAACGTGGGCGTCATCACCGTGCCCGACCAGCGGCTCATCCGCCTGGCCGAGATCGACAACCCCAGGCGCGTGATTCCCACGACAATCGAAATCGTCGACATCGCGGGTCTGGTCAAGGGCGCCTCGAAGGGCGAGGGGCTGGGCAACAAGTTCCTGGGCAACATCCGCAACACGAACGCCATCATCCACGTGCTGCGCTGCTTCGACAACGGCAACATCACGCACGTCGACGGGTCGATCGACCCCGTGCGCGACAAGGAGATCATCGACACGGAGCTGCAGCTCAAGGACCTCGAGACGGTCGAGAACCGCCTTTCCAAGACGCAGAAGGCGGCCACGTCGGGCGGTGACAAGCAGGCCAAGCGGGCCGTGGAGCTGCTCCTGCAGTACAAGGCCGTGCTGGAGCAGGGGCGCAGCGCCCGCACCGTGGAGCTCGAGAAGGAGGACCGCAAGCTGGTCGCCGACCTGAACCTGCTGACCGACAAGCCGGTGCTCTACGTCTGCAACGTCGACGAGCAGAGCGCCGCGACGGGCAACGCCTACACCGAGGCCGTGCGCGCGGCGATCGCCGACGAGAAGGCCGAGATGCTCATCATCGCGGCGGCCACCGAGGCCGACATCGCCGAGCTGGAGAGCTACGAGGAGCGGCAGTTGTTCCTCGAGGACCTCGGGCTCAAGGAGTCGGGCGTGGCGCGGCTGATCAAGTCGGCCTACCGGCTGCTCAACCTCGAGACCTTCTTCACGACCGGTGCCGACGAGACCCGCGCCTGGACCTACGTCCGCGGCATGAAGGCCCCGCAGACGGCCGGCATCATCCACACCGACTTCGAGCGGGGCTTCATCCGCGCCGAGGTCATCAAGTACGACGACTACGTCACGCTCGGCTCGGAGAAGGCCTGCCGCGACGCCGGCAAGATCGGCATCGAGGGCAAGGAGTACGTCGTGCAGGACGGCGACATCATGCACTTCCTGTTCAACGTCTGACCCGGGCCGCGAGGGCGGCACCGCCCGGACAAGGGGCAACCAATGCAACCAACCAAAAAAACTACGGATATGAAAAACGGCAGGTATCTCATTCTGGGCCTTGCGGCCATCGTCTGCGCCGTCGTGCTCGGCCGCGCCTACACCTACAAGTTCCGCGCTCAGGACACGATCGTCGTGACGGGTCTGGGCGAAACGGAGTTCACCTCGGACCTGATCGTCTGGTCGGGGGCCCTCACGGCCGAATCGCAGGACGCCGCGACGGGCTACGCCCGCATCGAGGCCAACAAGGAGAAGGTGCGCCGCTACCTCGTCGAAAAGGGCGTGCCCGAGGAGGCCGTCGTCTTCGAGTTCGTCAACGTCGAGAAGCTCTACACGCCCGTCTACAACGCCAACGGCAACTGGGCCGGACAGCGTTTCACGGGTTACGGGCTGCGGCAGCGCTTCACCGTGGAGTCGCGCGACGTGGAGACCGTCGAGCGCGTCTCGCGCGAGATCTCGTCGCTCATCGCACAGGGCGTCTCGATCGAGGCCTACGCCCCGGACTACTACTACACGCAGCTCGACGACGTGAAGATGGGGCTCATCGAAACCGCCTCGGCCGATGCCCGCATGCGGGCCGAGAAGATCGCCGCGAACGCCGGGACGAAGATCGGCCGCGTGGCGTCGGCACGCATGGGTGTCTTCCAGATCACGGGCGCCAACACCAACGAAGAGTTCTCGGCCGGCGGGTCGTTCAACACCTCGTCGCGCCAGAAGAAGGCCCGCATCACCATGCGCATCGAGTACCGGGTCAAATAACCGGACGTCCGCACGAAAGGCCCGGTACCCGAGGACGGCAGGGACCGAACAGCCCGGCAGAAACCGGACAGCCCGGCAAAGGCCGAACCACCCGGCAGGAACCGGACAGCCCGCCTCCCGGGCGGCAGCCGAAAAGACAAGAAAAGCATTCAATATTCAACACACGATATGGAAAGACCCGTTCGGGTGCGCTTCGCACCCAGCCCCACCGGACCGCTGCACATCGGCGGCGTCCGCACGGCACTCTACAACTACCTCTTCGCCCGCCAGCACAAGGGCACGATGATCCTCCGCATCGAGGATACCGACTCGCAGCGCTTCGTGCCGGGTGCCGAGGAGTACATCATGCAGTCGCTCAAATGGTGCGGCATCGAGATCGACGAGGGCGTCGGCGTCGGTGGCCCCCATGCCCCCTACCGCCAGAGCGAGCGGCGCGAAATCTACCTCAAATATGCCCTGCAGCTCGTCGAGGCGGGCTGGGCCTACTACGCCTTCGACACGGCCGCAGAGCTCGACGCCCTGCGCCACGAGGCCGAGGCGCGCGGCGAGGCCTTCGCCTACAACTACACGGTGCGCGAACGGCTGGCCACGTCGCTGGCCCTGCCGGCCGAGGAGGTGCGCGCCCGCATCGACCGCGGCGACCAGTGGGTCATCCGCTTCAAAATGCCCGAAAACGAGGTGGTGGCAATGGACGACCTGATCCGCGGCCACGTCGAGGTCAACACCTCGACGCTCGACGACAAGGTGCTCTACAAGTCGGCCGACGCGCTGCCCACGTACCACCTCGCCAACATCGTCGACGACCACCTGATGGAGGTCTCGCACGTCATCCGAGGCGAGGAGTGGCTGCCGTCGCTGCCGCTGCACTACCTCCTCTACAAGGCCTTCGGCTGGGAGGATTCGCGCCCCGAGTTCGCCCACCTGCCCCTGCTGCTGAAGCCCACGGGCGGCGGCAAGCTCTCGAAGCGCGACGGCGACAAGATGGGCTTCCCGGTCTTCCCGCTCTTCTGGAAGAGCCCGACGACGGGCGAGACGGCCCGCGGCTACCGCGAGGACGGCTACTTCCCCGAGGCCTTCATCAACATGCTGGCACTGCTGGGCTGGAACCCCGGCACGGAGCAGGAGCTCTTCACGATGCAGGAGCTCATCGACAGCTTCTCGCTCGAGCGCGTCTCGAAATCGGGCGCCCGCTTCCAGCCCGACAAGGCCCGCTGGTTCAACGCCCAGTACATGCACCGCAAGACGGACGCCGAGCTGGCCGCCGTCTACCAGCCGATCCTGCGCGAGCACGGCATCGAGGTGTCGGACGAGGTGGCCGGACGCGCCGCAGGCATCATGAAGGAGCGTGCACAGCTCATCACCGACCTGTGGGACCTGACGTCGTTCTTCTTCGTCGCCCCGACCGAATACGAGGAGAAGCAGGTGCGCAAATACTGGAAGGGGCAGAACCCCGCCATCCTCCGCGAACTGCGCACCGTACTGGAGAGGATCGACGACTTCTCGCTCGAGAACACCGAGCGCATCGTCCACGCCTGGATCGAAGAGAAGGGCTACGGCATGGGCCAGGTGATGAACACGCTGCGCCTGGCGCTCGTGGGTGCCGGCAAGGGCCCGGGCATGTACGACGTGACGGCATTCATCGGCAAGGAGGAGACGCTGCGCCGCATCGACAACCTGCTCGCGAACCTCAAACCCGCGGATGCGGAGTAACATGGTAACGATCGAACAGCATGTCTGGGGCATGACCCCGGAGGGCGAGGCAATCATCCTCTACACGCTGACCAACGGGCAGGGGGCGCAGCTGCGCCTCTCGAACTTCGGCGCCGCGATCGTCTCCCTCACGATGCCCGACCGCGAGGGCCGCATGGCCGACGTGGTGCTGGGCTACAAGCATCCCGAGGGCTACTTCTACGACGGGGCCGCCGCGGGCAAGAGCGTGGGCCGCTGCGCCAACCGCATCGCCGGCGGACGCATGACGATCGACGGCGTGGCCTACGCGCTGGAGATCAACAACGGCCGCAACCACCTGCACGGCGGAACGAAGAACTTTGCCAACCGCGTCTGGGAGAGCCGCGTGGAGACCAACCGCGTGGTGATGTCGCTCCTCTCGGAGGACGGCGACCAGGGCTACCCGGGCGAGCTGAACGTCGAGGCGGTCTTCGACTTCGACGACGACAACGCCGTGGAGATCACCTACCTGGCCCGAACCGACCGGACGACGGTCGTGAACCTCACGAACCACATCTACTTCAACCTCGCGGGCGAGGCGAGCGGCTCGGTGCTCGACCACGAGCTGCGCCTGAACGCCTCGCAGGCCCTCGAGATGGATCCGTGGCAGATTCCCACGGGCCGGCGGCTCGACGTGGCGGGCACGCCGCAGGACTTCCGAGAGTTCCGCACGTTCCGCCCGGGCATCGACGCGGAGTTCAACCACATCCGCGACTTCAAGGGCTACGACCATCCGTTCGTCATCGACGGCTGGCAGCCCGACATTCTGGGCGAGGTAGGCACGCTGCGCGACCCGCAGTCGGGCCGCAAGGTCGACATCCTCTCCTCGCAGCCGGGCGTGATGGTCTACACGGGCAACTGGCTTGCGGGCGGATGCCCCGAGACGAAGTCGGGCGGCCGCTACGCCGACTACGCCGGCGTGGCCATCGAGTGCCAGAACTTCCCCGACGCGGTGAATCACCCCGACTTCCCGTCGCCGCTGCTCCGCCCGGACGAGCTCTACTGCCAGAAGATCGTCTTCCGCTTCGGCGTCTGCTGATACCTGTGTGGCAGGACGCAAAAAGCAAAAGGACCGGAACTGAAGTTCCGGTCCTTTTCCATAGCGGTGTCGGGGAATCAGCCGCAAAAGGTTCCGATTCCGGTTAACAGGGCGACAGATAGAAACAGCACCCACTGACACAGTCTGAAATAATATCTACTGCCGGAACGCTCCGCAATGAGCGACAGCAGCCAGCCCAGCGTCCAAGCGCAATAGGTCAGCAAGACAAACAGCTCCAACTCCCGCGAACGGGGAATCACGCCGCTCCCCGCCAGCAACAGAAACCCGGCGGCAAGCAGCAGGTCCGCACCGATCATCTGCATGCCGCAGCGACCCATCAGCCAGGCATCATAGGCCCGAAGCGCCGCATGTTCGGGACGCGCGGCGGCATAGAGCCGGTTTCCGAAGACCGAATGCACGAAAAAAGCGACAACGAGCAGCGCCCCCGCCACCAGAAACCATCCATTCATAAGCACCTACATTTTAAGATACAACCACTCGGGCAGCCAACGCATCAGCCGGGCGACGACCCGCCAGCGGCGCGTCACGACGGCGACACGGCGTCTGCGACGGATCGCCCGCATGATCTGTGTCACGACCCGCTCCACGGGCATCACCCAGAACAGCCCTTCGCCCTTGACCATGGCCGTATCGACCAGCCCGGGGCGGATGTCGGTCACAAGGAGACCCGATCGCGATTTGGCAGCGCGCTGCCGCAGCGCCTCGGCATAGTTGATCTGATAGGCCTTCGTCGCGCCGTATGCCGGAGCCGCCCCGCCGCCGCGCAGGCCGCCGACCGAGGTCAGGACGACGAGATGTCCCCCGCCCTGCCGCTCGAAGTGGCCGCAGGCCCAGTCGACAACGGCCGTCCACCCCAGCACGTTGGTGCGGATGGCTGGTTCCTCGAGTGAAAAGTCGAGCCCGGGATTCAACTCCCCCGTCCCGGCACAGACGATGCAGAGTTCCATACCGCCCAGCTCCCCGACCAGCCGCTCCAAAGCCGCAACCACCTCGGCCGACCGCGAGATGTCTGCAGCCGCCGTACAAAAGGCAGCGGGCTGTTCCGCAGCAAGCTGCGAGAGCAGTTCGACACGCCGGCCCACTGCACCGACCCGATATCCGGCAGCCGCAAGCCGCCGGGCAAGGCCCCGTCCGATTCCGGACGTGGCACCGATTACCACAACATGTTTCATGGCGGCAAAGTTAACATGGCCGCCACTGTAAAGAATTGATCCAAATCAAGAAATCACCGCACACGCCGCCGGATGCGGCTCAGCGTCTCGGGACGCACGCGCAGATAGGAAGCCAGCTCGCGAAGCGACACCAGATTCAGGATGCCGGGACAACGTCGCAGCAGCGCTTCGTAACGCTCCTGCGGCGTGGAGACATAGCTCTGCAGCAGGCGTTCGTAGACCTCGGCCGAGAGCCGCTCGGCCAGCATGCGGCCCAGCCGCTCATGCGCGGCATCAGTACTTAGGAACGCAAAGAGCCGTTCGTCGTCGAGGCGCAGCACCCGGCTGTCGCACATCGCCTCGATTCCGACCCACGCGGGCAGGTCGTTGCACATCGAGATGTAATCCCCGACGAACTCCCCGGCAAAGGCATATCCGACCACATGCCGCACGCCGCCGTCCGTCAGACGGACATACCGGAAAGCACCCTCCTCGACCAGTCCGCAATGACGGTTGCGGCACTGCTGCCGCGCAAACTCCGCACCGCGCGGATAGCAGACCGACATCCCTTCCGCAAGAAAGAACTCCGCCAGCTCGGGAAAGGCGGCAGTCGTGATGAAGCGATTGAAATCCATGGCGGCGGTCATTCGGGCAGTCCGTGGGCGGAAATGTATGCGAGAATCTCCTCGCGGCGCGCCCGGGGCGTGACGTTCTGCCGGACGACCAGCAGGTACGAGCGGCGTATCTGCTCGCGGATGAAGGCGTCGGGCAGGTCGGAAGCCGTCGGCACGGCATTCCAGTGGCGCTTGTTGAAGTGGGGAGCCGTCGTGATCTCGGGATGGCGCTCGCGCAACAGCAGCGCCTCGTCGGGATCGCACTTCACGGCGACCCAGCCGAATTCGGCCATGTCGGCGCAGGCATACATCCTGCCGCCGATCTTGTAGACCAGCGTCGTCTCGTCGAAGGGCGTACACTCCTCGGTCAGGGGCAGCGACAGGCAATAATCGCGGAACGTCAGCACATCCATCTCTTGCTTTGTTTGGTGTAAAGATAACGATTTTCCCGCCATAATCCATCGTAACGCCGCATTTCGTCGGGTCTGCACAGCCCGGCCACCACTCCGCCGCACACGTTGGTACGGCATTTGCACACGGAGAAGAGGTAAAACCAAAATTCAGCCAAACATGAAAAAAATTCTCCTCATCGTGCCCGTGCTGGCGCTCTTCGCCGCGGCATTCGCCGGCTGCACACAGCAGCAGAAGTGGAACCACGAACAGCGCAAGGCCATGCGCGAAGCGCTGCACGACTACCGGAAGATGGTCTATCTCGAGGACCTGACCGACCCCGAGTTCGTGCTCTTCACCGACGAGGTGGCCAACACGCTCGAAAGCAGCTACCCCGTCTACACGACCTTCATCGAGATGGCGGGCGTGAACGACACGGTCGACATGGTCGTCGTCACGACGATCGTCGAAGAGCTCGAAGCCGACGCCCGCAACATGCGCCACCTCTTCCCCTACGACTACCTCGTGGCCGAGGGGGTTCTGCCCGAGGGGCTCGACCTCGAACAGCGGCACGCCTTCTACAACTGCCTCGCGGGCAAGGTTAACGACACCTACGCCTCGACCATACAGTTCTTCAACGCCATCCTGGCCGACACGACCGACCTCTCGCAGCTCCGCCAGCTGGAGAACCAGTGTGCCAACGACCTCTTCGACTGGGTCGTCACCGAAGTCGACATCATCGAGGAGGACTGATCCGCACGCCGTCCGCCGTACAGACAAGCGGGGGTGCCGTCCTGTGGACGGCACCCCCGCACTTTGCGTATGAGCCGGATTACCTGTCGGCGAAGAGCGAGCGGGCGATGCCCAGCTCCAGGCCGCGCAGCTCGGCCAGGCCGCGCAGACGGCCCAGGCACGAGTAGCCGGGGTTGGTATGCTTCTTCAGGTCGTCGATCATCTGGTGTCCGTGGTCGGGACGCATCGGGATCGAGATCTTCCGCCGCTGCTCCACCTCCAGGAAGGCCTTCATCACCTCATACATCGGCACGTCGCCCTCGAGGTGGTTCGCCTCGTAGAAGTTGCCTTCGGCATCACGCTGCGTGGAGCGCAGGTGTACGAAGTTGACGCGGTCGCCCCAGCGGCGCATCATCCCCGGCAGGTCATTCGCCGCCGAGACGCCGAGCGACCCCGTGCAGAGGCACAGTCCGTTCGAGGGGTTGGGCACGGCCTCGACCAGCCGCCGGAAATCCTCCTCGGTGGACATGATGCGCGGCAGGCCGAGGATCGGATAGGGCGGATCGTCGGGATGGATCGCCAGCACGGCGCCGACCTCGTCGGCCACGGGGGCGATCTCGCGCAGGAAAACGATCAGGTTGCCGCGCAGCGTCTCGGCATCGACGTCGCGGTAGCGGTCCAGTTCGTGCTGGAACTGTTCGAGCGTGAAGCTCTCCTCCGAGCCGGGCAGCCCGGCGATCATGTTGCGCGTGATGAGCTCCTTCTCCGCGTCGTCCATCCGCTCGTAGCGGGCGCGCGCCACGGCCTGCTCCGCCTCGCTGTACTCGCGCTCGGCGCCGGGGCGCTTCAGAATGTAGAGGTCGAAGGCCATGAAGGCCGCCCGCTCGAAGCGCAGGGCCCGCGAACCGTCGGGCAGTTCATAGGCCAGGTTCGTGCGCGTCCAGTCCAGCACCGGCATGAAGTTGTAGGTGATGATGCGGATGCCGCACGCCGCCAGGTTGCGGATCGACTGCTTGTAGTTCTCGATGTAGCGCTGGAAGTCGCCCGTGCGGGTCTTCACGTGCTCGTGTACGGGGACACTCTCGACGACCGACCAGACGAGGCCCGCGTCGGCGACCGTCTGCTGCCGGCGGCGGATCTCCTCGATGCTCCACACCTCGCCGTTGGGAATGTGGTGCAGCGCCGTTACGATGTCCGTGGCGCCGGCCTGCCGGATGTCCTCCAGCGTGACGGGGTCGTTGGGTCCGTACCACCGCCAGGATTGCTTGCAAAGATACATGGTCCGTGCGTATTAGATGGAGAAGGCGTCGAAACCGCCGTCGACAACGGCCAGCGTGCCCGTCACGAACGACGAGGCGTCGCTGATCAGGTAGTGGATCGTACCGAGCAGCTCCTCGGGCTCGGCGAAGCGGCCCGCGGGCGTATGGGCGATGATCGTCCGCGCACGGTCCGTGTAGGAGCCGTCGGGATTGGTCAGCAGCGTGCGGTTCTGGTTCGTGAGCAGGAAGCCCGGGACGATGGCGTTCACGCGCATCTCGGGGCTGAACTTCATGGCCAGCTCGGCAGCCATGTACTTCGTGTAGTTGCCGATGGCGGCCTTCGCGGCGCCGTAGCCCACCACGCGGGTCAGCGGGCGCAGTGCCGACTCGGAGCAGAAGTTGACGATCACACCCTTCCTGCGGGCCGTCATGGCCTCGCCGAAGACGGTCGTCGGCAGCACCGTGCCGAAGAGGTTGAGATCGACGACACGCTTGAAGGCCTCGATCTCCAGATCGAGGAACGACTTGTCGGGGGCGATCGTCGCACCGCCCATGTTGCCGCCCGCGGCGTTGAGCAGCACGTCGATGCGGCCGCAGTCGCGCAGGATCGTCTCGCGGTTCGAGACCAGCACGTCGCGGTTCAGCACGTCGGTCACGAGGAACATCGCCTCGCCGCCCTCTTCGCGGATTGCGGCCGCGAGCTCCTCGCCCGCCGCCTCGTCGCGGTCCAGGATGACCACACGCGCACCCTGCCCGGCCAGATAATGGCAGATCGAACGCCCCAGAATGCCGGCGCCGCCCGTTACGACGACGACCCGGTCACGAATGTCAAACAGATTTTTCATGGTTAATATATGTTGGTTCTGTAATAGCCAATGTTCTCCCTGAGCAGGATGTCGATGGGCATGTTGTTGACCTTTTCGGCCTGCGAGACGCCCGTGAGGTGCTCGTACAAGGCCCGCACGGCGTAGTAGCCCTGCGCCTCGGGACGCTGGGCGATCAGCGCCGTGACGACGCCCCGGCGCAGCATCTCCTCGTTGCGCGGGATGACGTCGTAGCCCACCAGCCGCACGTCGCGCCGCCCGCTCGCCGCGAGGTAGCTGCCCAGCAGGTGGCACGTCGAATTGAAGGTCACGGCCCCGGCGATACGGGGATTTTCGTCGAACAGCGCATCGAGCTGCCGCCGGTTGTACTCCTCGTCGCGGATGCGCAGCCGCACGTCGAGCAGCCGCCCGCGGAATCCCGTCGCGGCGAGGTAGTCGCGGAAGCCCTGCTCGCGGTAGCGGCACTGGTTCGAGCCGCCGTCGCCCGCATGCACGACGCTACCCACGACGATGTCGGCATCGGCCGCCATCCGGTCCGTCAGCAGCCGCGCCGCCACGGCCCCGGCATCCGCCGACGCGGTGCCGAAGTAGGCCAGCCGGTTGCACTCGGGGATGTCCGAGTCGACGAAGACGTAGGGAATGCCGCGTGCATCGAGCTCACGCGTCAGGGGCACGACCTGCTCGGCGAAGAGCGTGGCGATCACCGCGCCGTCGACCTCTCCGGTGCGCAGCGTGGCGACAACCTCACCGAACGAGGCCCGGTCGTACTGGTCGAAGCGGCATTCACACAGCTCGAAGTTGTAGCGGCCGGCCTCGGCGGCAGCCCGCTGCACCCCCTGCTCGACGTCGGCCCAGTAGTCGCCCTCCGAAAATTCGGGCGTGACGACCCAGAGCCTCTTTTGCCGCCCCGACGCCAGCGACCGCGCCAGCAGGTTGGGCCGGTAGTCGACCTGGCGGAGCACCTCGTTGATGCGGGCAAGGTTCGCGGCGGAGACCTTGCCGCGGTGGTGGATCACGCGGTCGACCGTCGCCACGGAGACCCCCGCCAGGCGGGCGATGTCCACGATGCGGATGTTGGAAGGAATATGCGGTTTGTCGTCCATCGTTCAGTCGGGTTTTGCCGAATACGTCCGTGTTTCCGTCCGCCGGCACCGCGTGCCTGTCGTTTTGACGCCCGCGCGGAAGCCGGCCTGTTGCGGGATGCGCCGGATCGGCCCGACCCCACCCCGCCGTACTCGGACCCCGGCGGCCGGGCTCCCTTTGCCGAAGCCCGGCCGCCGATCTCCGAATGCGCACCGCAAAACTATGCAATTATTTTCAAAAAACCAAGTGTGTGCGCACACATCTTTATTTTTCGCAAAAAAAAGAGAAGCCGGAGCTTCTCTTTTTCTGTTCGGTTCCTCTCGCAAAGTCGCGGGACCCGATTGTTTGGGCCCGAGATTTACCCGCAAATCCGGCAAGCGGAAAGGCCGGGCGCCCGAGCGCTGCGCGGGCAGATACTCCCGAGGAGGGCTCACGCCGGGACTGCGATCGGCCCTTCGGCGAGCCTTTCGGGCGAAGCACCTGCGCGCAGCCCCGGGCAAAAGCCTCCCTGCCGGCAAAACCTTCCCCTCCGGCGAAACGCTCCCATCGGACGGGCAGCCCCCATCGGATGGGCAGCCCCCTTCCATCGGACGGGCCACCTATGCGGATGCGCCCTTTGCCGCCGCCCCTTCCCTGCGGGCGGGTGCCACGGCCTGCGCGGCACCGTCCGCGCACTGCTCCGCAGCATGCCGCTCGTAGAACTCGCGCGCCACGACGATGCGGATCGCCTTGTGGAGCACCGAAAATTCCAGCGGCGTCTCGCCCAGCAGTTCGCCGTCGGCCTCGACCGAGACCTCGGGTGTGGATTCGATGCGGATGCGGCTGCCGCGCTCCTGCAGGATGTGGCGGATGCGGTAGATGCCGCCGTTGAACAGGTAGCGGAAGCGGAAGAGGATGTGCCAGAAGTGGATCGGGCGGATGAGCGACAGGTCCAGCTCGCCGTCATCCGCCACGGCGCGGGGCAGCTGCTGGATGCCGCCGCCGTTGAACTTGCAGATGCCGATGGCGATCGACAGCAGCAGGTTGTTGTAGACCAGCCGGTCGTCGACCCACACCTTCACGCCCGTCGACTTGTAGCGGAAGTAGGACTTCACCAGGCACCACGTATAGCGCCAGCGGCTCTTGTGGCCCTTCTTCTTCAGGTGCGAGAGCTTGCGGATAACCTGCGCGTCGAAGCCCACGCCCGCGACGTTGGCGATGTAGCGGCTCTGGCGGTAGTGCGACTCCTCGTAGGAGACCACGCCGACGTCCTGCAGGAAGGAGTAGCCCTCGCGGATGGCCCGCACGGCGTCGCGGTAGCGGTTCGAGATGCCGAACGTGCGCACCCAGTCGTTGCCCGTGCCGACGGCCACAACGGCCAGCAGCACCTCGTCGGGGCGCACCTCCTGCTGGATGAACAGCCCGTTGACCACCTCGTGCAGCGTGCCGTCGCCGCCGACGACGATGATGCGGCGGTAGCCTTGCCGGACGGCCGTGACGGTGAGTTCCGTGGCGTGGAACTTATGCTCGGTGAAGACCGGTTCGCAGGGGATGTCGGCATCGCGCAGGTGCTTGGATATCTGCGGGAAATGGTCAAGCCCGCGGCCGCCGCCGGCCACGGGATTGACGATGACAAACCATTTCGATCCGGGCGTTTCCACGGCGTCTACCTTTCGGGGATGTTACGCAGCGTCTGCACCAGGAAGTCGTAGAACTTCTCCACCGAGGCGATCTCGACCTTCTCGTCGGGCGAGTGGGGGTAGCAGATCGTCGGGCCGAACGAGATCATGTCCAGCGCCGGGTACTGGCTGCCGATGATGCCGCACTCCAGACCGGCATGGATTGCCGTGACGGCGGGCCGCTTGCCGTAGAGCTGCTCGTAGGAGGCGGTCATGGCCTTCAGGATCGGCGACTCCATGTTGGGGTTCCAGCCGTTGTAGCTGCCCGAGAGCTCGACCTCGGCGCCCGCCAGCGTGAAGAGTGCCTCGAAAGCCTCGCCGAGCGCCTCCTTCTCGGAGTTGACCGAGCTGCGCAACAGGCTCTGCAGCTTCACGCTGCTGCCGTCCGAGACGACGCGCGCCAGGTTCGAGGAGGTCTGCACCAGCCCCGGCATGGCCGTCGACATGCGCTGCACGCCGTCGGGGCACGCCACGACGCACTTCGTGAGCTTCGCCGCCAGCTCCACGGGCAGCATCTGCGCGGGACGCTCGCAGCGCGCCACCTCGATCGAGATGCCCTCCTCGATGCCGGCGAACTCCGCACGCACGACCTGCTCGTAGGCCTTCAGTGCGGCGACCAGCTCGTCGTAACGGGCCGCCTCGACCAGCACGACCGCCTCGGCCTCGCGCGGAATGGCGTTGCGCAGGCCGCCGCCGTCGACCGAGCAGAGCGACAGCTCGGGCCGCGTGTTCAGGAAGCGGAAGAGCAGCTTGTTGGCGTTGGCGCGCTGGCAGACGATCTGGATGCCCGAGTGTCCGCCCTTGAGACCCCGCACCGTGATGCGTGCAGCGACACGACCGTCATCGGGCGTCGGCACGGACCGGTACGGGAAGGTGATGTTGACGTCAAGACCGCCCGCGCAACCCACGTAGAGTTCGCCCTCGGTCTCGGAGTCGAGGTTGAGCAGGATGTCGCCCTGCAGCAGTCCCGCCTTCAGGCCGAAGGCGCCGTCCATGCCGGTCTCCTCCGTGGCGGTGAAGAGCGCCTCCAGCGGACCGTGCACGAGCGTGTCGTCCTCGAGCACGGCGAGGATCGACGCCGCGCCGATGCCGTTGTCGGCCCCGAGCGTCGTGCCGTCGGCCGTCACCCACCCGCCGTCGATGTAGGCGTCGATCGGATCCTTCTCGAAGTCGAAGACCTTGTCGTTGTTCTTCTGCGGCACCATGTCGAGGTGCGCCTGCAGGATCACGCCCTTGCGTCCCTCCATGCCCTTCGAGGCCGGCTTGCGCACGTAGACGTTGTGCGCCTCGTCCTCGCGGCACTCCAGCCCCTTCGCGCGGGCGAAGTCGAGGATGTAGCGGCGGATCTGCTCCTCATGGTGCGAGGGGCGCGGGATGCGCACGATTTCGGCAAAATGTTTCCAGACAAGCGCCGGTTTGAGCGCCGTTAAGTTTCTGTCCATGGCTATTCTTTTTTATGGTTCGATGTTTCGTGTTCGGGTGCCGGGGTCCCTTCGGCGGCATGCTCGAAGGCCTCGACAATCTGTTTGACGAGCGGATGGCGCACGATGTCGCGGCGGTCGAACTCGACGATGCCGATGCCGTCGACCCCGCGCAGCAGCTCCATGGCGCGCACCAGACCGCTGTCCGACTTGCGCGGCAGGTCGACCTGCGTGACGTCGCCCGTGACGATGAAGCGCGCGTTGCGCCCCATGCGCGTGAGGAACATCTTGATCTGCGAGAGGGTCGTGTTCTGCGCCTCGTCCAGGATGACGAAGGCGTTGTCGAGCGTGCGGCCGCGCATGTAGGCCAGCGGGGCGATCTGCACGGTCCCCTCCTCCATGTACTTCACCAGCCGGGCCGGCGGGATCATGTCGTTGAGCGCATCGTACAGCGGTTGCAGGTAGGGGTCGAGCTTCTCCTTCATGTCGCCAGGCAGGAAACCCAGCTTCTCGCCCGCCTCGACGGCCGGGCGCGTGAGGATGATGCGCCGCACCTGCCGCTCCTTCAGAGCGCGAACAGCCAGTGCGATGGCCGTGTAGGTCTTGCCCGAACCGGCGGGCCCCACGGCGAAGAGCAGGTCGTCGTGCTCGTAGAGCTGCACGAGGCGCTGCTGGTTGACCGTGCGGGCGCGGATGATGTTGCCGTTGTTGCCGTAGACGATCACGTCCTTGTCAACCGGCGCCTCCGCGAGGGCCGTACCGCCGGCAAAGCACTGGTCGACGACCTGCGAGGAGATGTATCCGTACTTTATGTAATAGGCCACCAGCCCGTCGAGCCGGCGGGCAAAGAGGCGTGTCTCGGCCTCGGGGCCCAGCACCTTGATCGAGGAGCCGCGCGCCACGATCTTCAGCGTCGGGAACAGCGTCCTGATCTGGTCGAGGTAGGCGTTCTTCGGCCCGTAGAGTTCGCGGGGATCGACCCCTTCGATGACGATTTCCTTACCGACAGCGTCCGTCATGGTCAAAAGAGGTATCCGAGCGAGAGTGCGACATTATACGAACGGAGCTTATCCAACCGTGCCCCGTCGGGCAGCACGACGTCATGCTTGGCGCGGAACTGCCCGTTGAAGCGCACGTCGACGAGCAGGTGGCGCAGCAGCTTCACGCCGGCGCCCACCGAATAGGAGAGCGTGGGGCGCACGCGCCCGAAGTCGACCAGATCGCCGCCCGACTTCTGCTTGCAGTCGTTCATCACCGTGAAGACCGGACCGGCATAGATGCGCAGCGGGTTGAGCAGCCGCAGCGACACGAGCACCGGCACGTCGATCGAATTCGACTTGAGGTTGACCTCGCGCCCGCCCTCGGGACGGATGCGCAGCCCCTGCCGCACGTAGAGAATCTGCGGCTCGATGGCGATGATGCCCACCTTCACGGCCGTGACCATGCCGACCTGCCAGCCCAGCTTGTTCTTCACCTCGGTACGGTCCATGTTGGTCGTGAAGTCGGGGACGTTGACGCCGCCGATCACGCCCCATTCGAGGCGCACGCCCGGCAACTGCGCCGCGGCGGGCAGCGTACAGAGCGCGAAAAGTACAATGGTGATGATTTTACGCATAATTTCGGTTTTTTGAGTTTTTTTCAAGTCAGTCTTTCCGCTGCAGGCGGCATGCCGCCCAGAGCATGTAGCCGATCAGCACGACCACGTAGAGCATGCCTGTATGGGGATTGCCCGTCAGGCGGATGATCGCCCCGCAGACGGGTCCCGAGAGGGCTCCGGCGGCAATGGCCATGATCATCAGCCCGGCCACCTCGTTGGCGTGCTCGGGCTCGGCCTTCGTCGCCACGGCATAGAACGTGGCGAAGACGCATGCCATGCCGAAGCCCAGCAGCCCGACGGCCGCATAGATCGCCGCCTCGCTGCGCACGAAGAGCAGCACGAGGCCGAGTGCCAGCGCCCCGGCCATGTTCCACGCCAGGTACTTCACGTCCGAGATGCGCACGAGCACCCACGCCCCGACGAGCGTGCCGACGATGCGGCAGGCATAGAAGCCCGTCGTGGTGAGGATCGAGTCGGGGTTGTCGATCAGCCGCACGGAGAGGAATCCGATGCCGACGTCGGCGGCAATGAAGCACGCCACGCCGAGCGTCGAGAGCAGCACGCGGCGGTTGCGCAGCAGCGCGAAGCAGTCGCGCAGCCCGGCGGTGCGTGCACGGCGCGGCGGTTCGGCGACCGGTGTCATCCGGAGCCAGATGCCGCCCGCGACCGTCAGCGCGGCATAGATGGGCAGCAGCAGGCGCCACGAGCCCGTCGCGGCGACGAGCGCCGTGACGATCGGCGCCAGCAGGAGCAGCGACGTGTTGCGGAAGATCTGCCCGACGGTCAGGTAGCTGGTCATCCGCTCTCCGGGGACGATCGTCGCCAGCAGCGGGTTGACGGCCACCTGCACGATCGTGTTGCCGATGCCGAGCAGGCCGAATCCGGCGAAGTACCATCCCAGGCCGCAGCCGGGGCCGGCGGCGTAGGGCAGCAGCAGCCCCGCGAAGGTGAACAGATAGCCCCACAGCGCCGTGGCGCGGCGCCCGATGCGGTTCATCAGGGCGGCGACGGGCGTCGAGAGGATCAGAAACCACAGGAAAACCATCGTCGGCAGGAAACTGACGGCCCCCTGCAACTCTTCGGGGAACTCGGCGGCGATACGCCCCGTAATGGGAGCCACAATGTCGCAGAAACCCATGATGAAGAAGCCCGCCAGCACGGGGCCGAGCACTCGTCCATCCACTTTTTTCACATTCATTACACGGATACAATTTTTCAAAGTTACGTTTTTTTTCCAAAAAACGGCACGCCGACCCCCATATTTTCCCTTTGCGGGGCAAAAAGCGTGCGGCAAGGGATTTGGATTTGCCCGAAGATTTCACTATATTTGTAGATAGGATGCGGCTGACGGACGCGCCGGGAGGATACCCGCCCGACCCGCGGTCCGCGACCGCCTCCGCAGATCCAAATCCCCACACCCGCCATGCTGTTCCTGTCGACCTCCATAGACCTGACGCTGCCGATCGAGGACCCGATCCTGAAGTTCCTGCTCATTCTGGTCATCATCCTCGCGGCCCCGCTCATCCTCAACAAGCTCAAGATCCCCTACCTGCTGGGGCTCATCATCGCCGGTGCGGTGATCGGCCCCCACGGGCTGAACCTCGTGCTGCGCGACAGCAGCATCATCCTCTCCGGCACGGCCGGCCTGCTCTACATCATGTTCCTCTCGGGGCTCGACATGGACATGTCCGACTTCAAGCACAACAGCTGGCGCAGCCTCGTCTTCGGCCTCTACACCTTCTGCGTGCCGCTCGGACTGGGCATCCTCGCCGGGCACTACCTGCTGGGCTTCCCTCTCTACTCGTCGATCCTGCTGGCCGGGCTCTTCGCCTCGCAGACGCTCATCGCCTACCCCATCGTCAGCAAGCTCGGCATCGCCCGCGACAAGTCCGTCACGATCTCCGTGGGCGGCACGGTCATCACCGACACGCTGGCCCTGCTGCTGCTCACGATCATCGTGGGCATGGCCACGGGCAACGTCGACGACCACTTCTGGTGGCGTCTCACGCTCTCGGTCGTGCTCTGCATCGTCGTCATCGCGGTGCTCTTCCCGCTGCTCGCGCACTGGTTCTTCAAGCACGTCAGCGACAACATCTCGCAATACATCTTCGTGCTGGCGCTGGTCTTCCTGGGTGCCTACCTTGCGCAGCTGGCAGGTCTCGAACCCATCATCGGCGCCTTCCTCTCGGGTCTGGCCCTCAACCGACTCATCCCGCGCACGTCGCCCCTGATGAACCGCATCGAGTTCGTCGGCCACGCCATCTTCATCCCCTTCTTCCTGATCGGCGTGGGCATGCTCATCGACTACCGCGCCTTCTTCCGCGACTGGGAGAGCATCGAGGTCGCCGCGGTGATGATCCTGCTCATCACGGCCGCCAAGTACATCGCCGCCTTCCTCACGCAAAAGACCTTCCGTCTGTCGAAGGACCAGCGCACGGTGATCTTCGGCCTGAGCTCGGCGCACGTCGCCGCGACACTCGCCGCCGTGATGGTGGGCTACAACGTCATCCTCGGCTACACGCCCGAGGGCGAGCCGATCCGGCTCCTGAACGAGAGCGTCCTCAACGGCACGATCCTCATGATCCTGGCCACGTGCACCATCTCGACCTTCGCCACGCAGCGCGGCGCCCACAACATCGCCATGGGCAACGCGCAGGAGAGCGACGACGACCGGTCCCGCCGCCCGGAGGAGCACATCCTCATTCCCGTGGCCAACGAACGCTCGGCCGAGGAGCTCGTCGCCATGAGCATCATGCTCAAGAAGCCCCGGGACCCCAACGGGCTCTACGCCCTGAACGCCATCGACAACCGGGTCGAGGACCCCAACGTCGAGAAACGGGCCCGCAAGATCCTCGACGCCGCCGCATCGGCCGCCGCCGGGAGCGACATCTACCTGCAGACGCTGCTGCGCTACGACGTGAACATCTCGAACGCCATCGTCAGCGTGGCCCGCGAGCGCAACATCACCGACCTGGTCATGGGCATGCACCACGTCTCGCCCGCTGTGCCGGGCATAGCGGGCATCCCCGTCGCAACGGGACCCGCCATCGGGCGCATGGCCGCCGACGTGCTGGGACAGAGCAACGTCACGACCTTCCTCTACAACGCCGAGCAGCCGCTCTCGACCGTCAAGCGCCACCTGATCGTCGTGCCCGAGAAGGCCGAAAAGGAGGCCGGCTTCCAGATGTGGATGAACCGCATCCACCAGCTGGCCCGCAACTCGGGCGCCAAGATCATCGTCTTCGCACCCGCAAGCACGATGCCCTACCTGCGGACGTTCGGCCGCAGGCGTCCGGCAAACATCGATTTCGTGGTCTTCGAGCAGTGGGACGACCTGCCCTCGCTCGAGCACGACATGCGGCAGGACGACTGCCTGTGGTTCGTCATGAGCCGCCGCGAGCGGGTCTCGTACCACCCGGCCATGAGCCGCATTCCGCTCTACCTTGAGCAGTATTTCGCCGGATACAGCTACGTGCTGCTCTATCCCGTGCAGGCGGGTCCCGGCGACAGCCGCTACCTGTAACCGGGCCGCCGGGGGCCGCACAACTTCCGCCGCGGGGGGGGGCAGACTTTCGCTGCCGGACTGCACAACTTTGCCGCCGGGGGGGGGCAACTTTCACATTCGGGCGGTACAACCTTCGCCGCCAGGCCGCACAACCTTCGCTGCGGAGGGGGGGGCACAACATCGCCGCCGGGCCGCGCGCCCCGGATGCCCTGCCGGCGCGGCGGGAACCGGCCTCCGCACGCTTCCGCGGGCCCGTCGCCGGGCGAAATAAGCAAAAAATTTTTCGGTATTGCGGATTTCCGCTATCTTTGCACAAAATATAGAGCGCTGAAACTATGAGTCTGGTAGCAATCGTAGGACGTCCGAACGTCGGCAAGAGCACCCTCTTCAACCGCCTCGTGGGCGAACGCAAGGCCATCGTCGATTCGACGGCCGGCACCACGCGCGACCGCCACTACGGCAAGAGCGACTGGAACGGCCGCGAATTTTCCGTGATCGACACGGGCGGCTACACGGTCAATTCGGACGATATTTTCGAGAATGAAATCCGCCGCCAGGTGCTGCTGGCCATCGACGAGGCGGACGTGATCCTCTTCGTCGTGGAGGTCTCGACGGGCATCACCGACCTGGACATGCTCATGGCCGACATTCTGCGGCGCACCTCGAAGAAAGTGATCCTCGTCTGCAACAAGGTCGACAACAACGACCAGATCTACTCCTCGCACGAGTTCTACGCCCTCGGGCTGGGCGACCCCTACTGCATCTCGTCGATGTCGGGAAGCGGCACGGGCGACCTGATGGACGCCATCCTCGCGGCGCTGCCCGCCGATGCTGCGGCCGAGGAGGAGGAGAACCTGCCGCGCATCACGATCGTCGGACGCCCCAACGTGGGCAAGTCTTCGATGACCAACGCCCTGCTGGGCGAGGAGCGCAACATCGTGACCTCGATCGCCGGAACGACGCGCGACTCGATCCACACGCGCTACAACAAGTTCGGCATGGACTTCTACCTGGTCGACACGGCCGGCATGCGCAAGAAGGGCAAGACGATGGAGGATCTGGAGTTCTACTCCGTGATGCGGTCGATCCGCGCCATCGAGAACTCGGACGTCTGCATCCTGATGCTCGACGCCCAGCAGGGGCTCGAGTCGCAGGACCTGAACATCCACAACCTGATCGTCCGCAACCGCAAGGGGTGCGTCATCGTGGTCAACAAGTGGGACCTCGTCGAGAAGGGGAACAACACGATGAAGGAGTGGACGGAGTTCCTCAAGAAGAAGCTCGCGCCGTTCAACGACATTCCGATCATCTTCACCTCGGTGCTCAACAAGCAGCGCATTCTGGAGGTGCTGCAGACGGCCATCCGCGTCTACCAGTCGCGCAAGCGCCGCATCTCGACCTCGGAGCTGAACGACTACCTGCTGCCGCTCATCGAGAACTACCCGCCCCCCGCCACCAAGGGCAAGTACATCCGCATCAAGTACGTGACGCAGCTGCCGACGCCGACGCCGCAGTTCGCCTTCTTCGTCAACCTGCCCCAGTACATCAAGGAGCCCTACCGCCGCTTCCTCGAAAACAACATCCGCGACCACTGGGACTTCTCCGGAGTGCCGATGCAGATCTACTTCCGCCAGAAATAAGACGAAAGGCGAAAAGTAAAAGGTAAAAAGTGAAAAGTGAAAGGTAAAGGGCCGGAGAAAACGGGAACTTTTACCAGAGATCATACGAGAACGGGGAGAGGCTTCAGGCCGTCTCCCCGTCGTTTTTTTCGCGCTGACGGAAAGCGGTGATGCTCTCGCCGTTCATCTTCGTGAAGAAGCGGCTGAAGGCCGCCGTATCCTCATAGCCCAACAGATAGGCGATCTCCTTGGCGGGTTTCGACGTGTAGAGCAGCAACCGCCGCGCCTCGGCATTGATGCGGTCGTGGATGATCTCCAGCGGCGAGGGGCGGCCGCAGGCGGCAAAGAGGTTCGCAAGGGTCTTGGGCGAGCGGTGCAGCATCGCGGCGTACTCCTGCACGCGCTTGAGTGTACGGAAGTGCTGGTCCACGAGCATGTAATAGCGCCGCACGGTGTCGAAGAGCCGCTCGCGCCGGTCGACGGCCGGGAACATCGCCCGGGCGATGCGCGTGCAGAGGATGATGAAGCGCTTGAGCTGCATGCGCAGCATCTCCTCGCGCAGCCCGTCCTCGACCCCGTATTCGTGCCGCATCTCCTCGACGATGCGCGCCAGCGTCTCCGCCTGCGCGGCATCGGGCGTCAGGCACATCACCTCCGACGTGCCGTTGAAAAGAAATCCGTTGCACGAGACCTCGCCGTCCTGGCTGAACAGGCAGTAGAAGTTGCTGTCGAAGAGCAGCGCGAGGTAGTCACCCGCGGGTTGGAGGCTGCTGATGCGGTGAGCCGGCGCAAGGGGCATGATCTGCCCCTCGCGGAGCGTCATGCGGATATGGTCCACCTCCAGCTGGAGGTCACCGCGCCGCGCCCAGAGGAACTTGTACAGGTCGGCATGACGCGCCAGCACGTCCGGAACGTGCAGGTCGTCGCACATCACGATGCGCCCCCGAAGAGGTGTACTGAAGGTCAGCTCCATGTTTTGCGGATTTTTACGATTCCAAAGATAGTACGATTCAGGCAAAATACCGCCTCCCGTACCGTTTTTTCGGAACGGCATCGGCCATCTGCCCATAAAAGAGACCGGAAGAGCCGAAAACTCCTCCGGTCTGAACCGTTATTGTATTGCCCCGCCGAAATGGCTGCCGCGGGTCCGGAGCGGGATGTCCCGCCGCACGGCGCCGCGCATCACGGCCGCGGCCCCTGTCCGGACTTCTCCGAACTTGACCGTCCTCTCCGTCCGGCCCCTCCGGCCTTTTCCAGACCTATCCGTGCCCCGACGCAGCCACTTCCGCCCCCGAAAGCGGCAACGTCAGGCCTGCTCCGGGTTGCCGCCCGCAGGCTGTGCGCCTCCGGTCTGCGGTGCTCCAGACTTGTCCCCTCCGCGGCGGTGACGTCGCCCGCCGCGATGGCGGCGGCGCTTGGCCGTCGCAGCGGCGGCCTCGGCGGCTGCCGGCGCGGAGTTCTCCGCCGGAGCCTGCTCGGCAGCCGGTTGGGGTGCAGCCTGCGAAGCGGCGGCACTGCGGCCCCGGTTGTCGCGCAGCCGGTCTCGGCGTCCGCGGCCGTGTCCGCGACCGTCACCGCCCTTGCTGCGTCCGCCGCGTCCGCGACCGCGTCCCCGGCTCTCGTCGGGCGCGTATTTCGGCCCCTCGCCCACCGATGCCGGGAGTTCGGCCTTGCGGATGTCGCGCTCGATGAACTTCTCGATCCGGTGGAAAGCGCCCTGCTCCTCCTCGTTGACGAAGGTCACGGCACTGCCCGTCGCCGCGGCGCGCGCCGTGCGGCCGATGCGGTGGATGTAGTCTTCCGGATCGCGCGGCACGTCGTAGTTGATGACCAGCCCGATATCCTCGATGTCGATGCCGCGGGCCACGATGTCCGTCGCCACCAGGATGTTCACCTTGTTGTTCTTGAAGTCGAGCATCACCTCCTCGCGCTGCGCCTGCTCCAGGTCGGAGTGCATGGCCGCGACGTTGAGCTTCATGCGCTTGAGCGTGTGGGCCAGCTCCTTGACCTTGAGCTTCGACGACGAGAAGATGATCGTCTTCGACTCGGTCGGCTCGGCGAACAGCTCGCGGATGATGCCCAGTTTCTGGCTCTCGTAGCAGACGTAGGCCGACTGGTCGATCGCCTCGTTGGGCTTCGAGATGGCGATGTTGACCTCGGCTGGGTTGCGCAGGATCGACTTGGCCAGCTCGCGGATCTTCGGCGGCAGCGTTGCCGAGAACATGATCGTCTGCCGCTCGCGCGGCATGTAGGAGATGATCTTCATGATGTCGTCCGCAAAGCCCATGTCGAGCATGCGGTCCGCCTCGTCGAGAATCAGGTACTCGACATGCGAGAGGTCCACGCCGCTGTTCTGCAGGTGCGAGATCATGCGGCCCGGCGTGGCGATCACCACGTCGGAACCCATCAGCATGCCCTTTTTCTGGATGTCCCAGCCCTTGCCGTCACCGCCGCCGTAGACGACCGTCGTCGAGACGGGCAGGTAGTAGGAGAAACCCTGGAACTGCTGGTCGATCTGCTGCGCCAGCTCGCGCGTCGGCACGATGATGACCGACTTGATGACGTTGTCGTCGTTGCCCTCGAGCAACAGTTTGTTGAGCAGCGGCAGCGTGTAGGCCGCCGTCTTGCCCGTGCCGGTCTGGGCGCAGCCGATCAGGTCGCGGCCCTCCAGAATCACGGGAATCGTATGTTCCTGCACCGGGGTCATCTCCTCGAAGTGCATATCGTCAAGACCGTCGAGGATTTCATCCTCCAGGTCGAGTTCGTCAAAACGCATCTCTCAAATCCTTTCCTTTTGTTTTATTCGTTCATACCAGTTTGCGCCGCGCCGATCTCCTCGCCGAAGAGCGTCGCGGGCGTGCAGCCCGTGATGCGGACACGCACATAGTCCCCGACGCGGTGCGTGCCGCGGTCGAAGACCACCACCTTGTTCTGCGACGTGCGTCCCGAGAGCTGCTTCGCGTCGCGCCGCGACTCGCCCTCGACCAGCACCTCGAACTCGCGCCCCACGTCGCGCAGGTTGCTCGCATGCCCCAGCTCGTTCTGCAGCGCAATGATCTCCTGCAGGCGCCGCGACTTCACCCCGTCGGGCACGTCGTCCGGCAGGTGCTTCTGCGCGAAGGTTCCCGGGCGTTCCGAATACTTGAACATGTAGGCGAAGTCGTAGCCCACCTCGCACATGAGCGACAGTGTCTGGAGGTGCTCCTCCTCCGTCTCGCCCGAGAAGCCGGCGATAAGGTCCGTCGTGATGGCGCAGTCGGGCATCAGACGGCGGATCGCCGCCACGCGGCCCAGGTACCACTCGCGCGTGTACCGGCGGTTCATGCGCTCGAGCATCGACGTTGCGCCCGACTGTGCCGGCAGGTGGATCGCCCGGCAGATGTTGGGCGTCGCGGCCATCACCTCGAGCAGGCGGTCGCTCATGTCCTTGGGGTGCGACGTGGCGAAGCGCACGCGCAGCAGCGGCGAGATGGCGGCCACGCGCCGCAGCAGCTCCGGGAAGTCGACCTCCCCGGCACGGTACGAGTTGACGTTCTGTCCCAGTAGCGTCACCTCACGGTAGCCGTTCCCGAAGAGCGTGCGGGCCTCGTCGACGATCGTCTGCGGGTCGCGGCTCCGCTCGCGGCCCCGCGTGTAGGGCACGACGCAGTAGGAGCAGAAGTTGTTGCAGCCGCGCATGATCGCCACGAAGGCGCTCACGCCGTTGCGGTCGAGACGCACGGGTGCGATCTCAGCATAGGTCTCCTCGGTCGAGAGCAGGACATTGACCCCCTTGCCGCCCGCCTCGGCCTCGCGCACCAGGTGCGGCAGGTCGCGGTAGGCGTCCGGTCCGGCCACGACATCCACGCCCGTCGGTCCGTCGAGCAGCCGCTCCTTCAGCCGCTCGGCCATGCAGCCGATGATGCCGACGACGAGCCCCGGTTTTGCCCGGCGGTAGCGCTTCATCTCGGCCAGCCGGCCCCAGATGCGCTGCTCGGCGTTGTCGCGGATCGAGCAGGTGTTGATCAGGATGACGTCCGCCTCGTCGAGGCGCTCCGTGTAGACATACCCCTCGCGCTGCATGATCGAGACGACGATCTCCGAGTCGCCGACATTCATCTGACAGCCGTAGGTCTCGATGAAAAGCTTGCGGCCCGCGCCCTGCAGCGGGCGCAGCGTATTGGTCTGCATTTCCATCCTCTATTCGGCCTGAATGTCGTTCTTGTCGGGGAACTTCTTGAAGCCCTCGCCGAAGGTCTCGTAGGCGTCCGTCACCACGACGAAGGCCCGCGGGTCGATCTCGCGGATCTTGTGCTGCACCTGGCGCACCTCCTTGCGGCTCACCACCAGGAAGATCATGTCGCGCGCGGCGTCCGTGTACATGCCGCGCGACTTGATGTAGGTGGCGCTGCGGTCCAGGTCCTCGATGATGAAGCGCTTGAGCTCGGCGTGGTTGTCGCTGATGATGAAGAGCAGCTTGTCATACGACGCGCCGTCGAGCAGGTAGGCCACCACGCGCGAGGTGATGTAGATCGTGATGAGCGAGTAGAGCGTCAGCATCCAGCCGTTCGAGGCCGCCTCGCCCGTGCCCAGTCCGAAGCCGATGACGGCCAGACCCGACAGGACGACGAAGCCGTCGGCCAGGAAGATGCCCGTCGAGAACTTGATGCCCGCGAACTTCTGCAGCAGCATCGCCACGATGTCCGTACCGCCCGTGGTGGCCTGCTGCCGCACGACGAGGCCCTGTCCCACGCCGATGACCACGGCGCCGATGACGCACGTGAGCAGCAGGTCGTTCGACAGATCGAGCCGTCCGCCCAGCAGCAGCGCCGGATCGAGCGACTCGACCGCCGCCTCGTCGGGATAGACCAGCCGCGTGAGGATGTTCATGAAGCCCGGCGTGTAGAGCGCCGCCAGCACGGTGCGTGTGCCGAACTGCCCGCCGAAAACGAGCATCGCGATAATCATCAGCGGCACGTCGAACATGTATCCGAAGGTTCCGACCTGGATCGACGGGAAGATGTTGTGCAGCACGATACCCATGCCGTAGACGCCGCCGGGGACGAAGTTGTAGGGGTTGACAAAGAGCACGAATCCCGATCCCATGATCGAGCAGCCCACGAAGATGAGGATCCACGAACGCCACCACGCCCACGACCCCATGGGCTCGAGCAAAGCCTTTGTATTCATACGGTATAATTTTGCACAAAGATAGCAGAATTCCGCGAAAAACACAGGCTGCGCGACACGGATTTTTCATGCCGCTGTTCCGAATCTGAAAATTTTTGCTATATTTGCGTGAAGAAAAAGCAATCGGAAAGCCATGATTCTGACATATTACACCGCTACGACCATGATTCTGATCGCCTATCTGCTGGGCTCGATTCCGAGCGCCGTGTGGATCGGCAAGAAATACTACGGCATCGACATCCGCGAATACGGCTCGAAGAACGCCGGCACGACCAACATGCTGCGCGTGCTGGGCAAGCGGGCCGCACTGCCCGTCTTCGCCCTGGACTTCATGAAGGGCTTCGTGGCCGTGACGCTCATCGAGCTGCTCAAGTACGACGAGAACATCAGCGACATGTGGCTCATCAACATCAAGATCATCGCCGTCTTCGCCGCCGTGCTCGGACACATCTTCCCGATCTTCGCCGGATTCCGCGGCGGCAAGGGCGTGGCGACGCTCGTGGGCGCCGTGACGGGCATCTACCCGCCCGTGGCGCTGCTCTGCTTCGGCGTATGGCTCGTCGTGCTGATGATCTCGCACTACGTCTCGCTCTCGTCGATGGTCGCCGGATGCTGCTTCCCCTTCTTCACGCTCGTCTCGCCGAAGGTCAACGAATCGATCCCCTTCGTGGTCTTCTCGTTCGTCATCGCCGTGCTGCTCATCTGGACCCACCGCAAGAACATCGAGCGCCTGAAGGCCGGCACCGAGTCGAAGATCTACATCTGGAAACCCCGCAAGGTCAGCGGAGAGCCGCCCCGCAACGGGAACGGCGACCAGACCCCGTCCGGGAAGTAGTCCGCCCCGGAAAAAGGACTTTCCGGACCAATTTTCCCGAATGACGGAATAAAAAGCCCCGAAAGAATTTCGGGAGCGTTTTTTTCCGTATCTTTGCCCCCAGAACCGTGTATCTTCCCTTTACACCAACCTATGTTACAGGAGAATCTGATAAAAATCTACGAAAAGAGCTTCCGCGAGAACCGTGAAATGTCGGCACTGACCGACTACTTCAAGAACGAGACCTTCTCCTACTACGAGATGGCCAAGGAGATCGCCAAGCTCCACCTCGTCTTCAAGAAGGCCGGCATCAAACGCGGCGACAAGATCGCCCTGATCGGCCGCAACAACCCCCGCTGGTGCATCACCTACATCGGCACGATCACCTACGGTGCGGTCATCGTGCCGATCCTGCAGGACTTCACCCCGGCCGACGTCATCCACATCATCAACCACTCGGAGAGCCGCCTGCTCTTCCTGGGCGACAACTTCTGGGACGTGATCGAGGAGGACCAGATCCGGCAGATCGAGGCGGTCTTCTCGCTGACGGACTTCCACGTGATCTACGAACGCGACGGCAAGTCGCTGACCAAGTTCCAGCGCGACATCCTGAAGAACTACCGCAGCAAGTACCCGCGCGGATTCAGCATCAACGACATCAAGTACCCCGAGGTGCCCAACGACCAGGTCATCCTGCTCAACTACACGTCGGGCACGACCGGCTACTCAAAGGGCGTGATGCTCACGGTCAACAACCTCACGGGCAACGTCCTGTTTGCCAAGTCGGCCGTCAACACGCAGACCGGCAACCACTACTTCCAGCAGGGCGGGCGCACGCTCTCGTTCCTGCCGCTGGCCCACGCCTACGGCTGCGCCTTCGACTTCCTCGCCCCGCTGGCCGTCGGCGGACACATCACGCTGCTCGGACGCATCCCCTCGCCGAAGATCCTGCTCGAAGCAATGGCCGTCGTCAAACCCACGGTGATCTGCTGCGTGCCGATGATCCTCGAGAAGGTCTACCGCAAGCAGGTGCTGCCGATGCTCGAGAAGGGCCCCATGTCGATCGCCATGAAGATTCCGCTCCTCAACTCGGCCATCTACTCGGTCATCCGCAAGAAACTCATGGACGCCTTCGGCGGCAACGTCTCGATCTTCATCGTCGGCGGCGCCCCGATGAACCAGGAGACCGAATCGTTCCTCATGAAGATCCGCTTCCCGATCACGATCGGCTACGGCATGACCGAATGCGCCCCGCTCATCAGCTTCACGCCCGACAACGAGTTCAAGCCCGGATCGTGTGGCCGCTATCTGAAGGAGCTGCTCGAAGTGAAGATCGACTCGGCGGACCCGGAGCACACGGCCGGCGAGATCCTCGTACGCGGCGAGCACGTCATGAAGGGATACTACAAGAACGACAAGGATACGCAGAAGGTGCTCGACGCGGACGGCTGGCTCCACACGGGCGACATGGCCACGATGGACCCCGACGGAACGCTCTACATCCGCGGCCGCTCGAAGACGATGATCCTCTCGGGCAACGGACAGAACATCTACCCCGAAGAGATCGAGGACAAGCTCAACAACATGTACCTCGTGCTCGAATCGCTCGTCATCGACACCGGCAACGGACGCCTGCGCGCCATGGTCGTTCCGGACTACGAGCAGGCCGAGGCCGAGGGGGTCGACAAGAACGACCTGCCCGAAATCATGCAGAACAACCTCAAGGAGCTCAACACGCAGCTGGCTGCCTACGAACGGGTGGCCGAGATCGTCCTCTACCCCACGGAGTTCGAGAAGACGCCGAAACGCAGCATCAAGCGTTACCTCTACAGCCCGTCGCTGCTGAACAAGTAGCCGTCGCGGGCGTCGGGAAGAGTCGCAGGATTGGGACGGCCCACAAACAGGCCGTCCCAATCAATTATGAACAACCGCATACAAGGAAAGGCATGAAAAAAGGGCTGTTGGTTTGTCTGGTTTTGCTTTGCGGCCTCGGACGGGCGGCAGGGCAAACCGAAGTGTGCCTGGTGGGAACCCGACACGAACCCTGCGCATACTTCAACAGCGACAGCGTCCATCTCATCCTGTCGCGGGTACGGCCCGACGTGGTGCTGATGGAACTGGACTCCTCCTTTTTCGACCGGAACTTCCGCTTCGACCTGGAGCGGTATCCCGACCTGCTGTCGACGAACGAAACCATCGCGGCGCACCGCTATCAGCAGGAGCGGGGCGTGGATCTGCGTCCTTTCGAGATCACGGGCCGGAACGAATGGTATCGCGCGCACCGTTACTTTGAACGGCAGGACAGCATGTGGCGCGACGCGCTGGCCCTGTATCGGGCGGACCGGCTGAGCCGGAAGGACCGGGAGGACATGGAGCTGATTCTCCAGGTGATGAACTACAACGACATGCAATTCGCTTCCCCCCGGGACATGAATTCCAGCATGACGATGGGATACCTGACGCTCCGCGAGTACATACTTTACCAAAAGTTGGTCTCCATCGTGGAGAGCGAGCCGCAGCTCGGCCGCTGGCGGGACTTTGTCCGGATATGGTCCTCCCGCTGGTATGAGCGCAACGGGGTGATGGCGGCCAATATCCGGCGGATGGCCGAAGCCTATCCCGGCAAACGGCTGCTGGTTCTGGTCGGACTGGAGCACAAGCCCGGACTGCTGAAACTGCTGAATGCGTGCGACGGAATCGTATTGAAAGAATATTGGGAGTTTCAGGAGTGAGGCTGCGACCGGACAAAAGGAAATATCAGCCGAAGTCGGGAGCGTTTTCCATGGATTTTTCCGTATCTTTGCTCCCATGAGAGTTCTCCGCAAACAGGCCATCGGCGAAAACCTGCTCTACCTCATGGTATGGGCGGCCATCATCCTCGTGCCGGTGCTCAACTCGCAGATGATGTCCGAGCTGCACATCAATCTCGAGAACGTGCTCATCGCCTGGCGGCAGATCGCCCCCTACCTCGTCATCTTCATCATCCACAACTACCTGCTGGCGCCGCGCCTGATGCTCCGCCGCCACTACAAGGCCTACGTTCTGTGCGACATCGCGCTCATCATCCTCGTCTTCTGGATCGTCTACCTCTACGAGGAGCGGCTGTCGGACCACCTCGCCCTGCAGGGCACCCCCGAGGCGGTCGATGCCTACCGCAAGGCGTCGTTCTCGAATCTGGAGATCTACTGGAACGTCGTGCTGGGCTTCTTCATGACGGGCGCCAACACGGGCATCAAGCTCATCTACCAGTCGATGCGCGACGAGCAGAAGATGGAGGAGCTCAAGCGGCAGAACCTCCAGGCCGAGATGGACTACCTGAAGTACCAGATCAACCCGCACTTCTTCATGAACACGCTCAACAACATCCACGCCCTGATCGACATCGACACGGAGTGTGCGAAGAGTGCGGTCATCGAGCTCTCCAAGATGATGCGCTACGTGCTCTACGACTCGGGGCGCGAGCTCATCCCGCTCAACAAGGACCTCCAGTTCCTGCAAAACTACATCGAACTGATGCGCATCCGCTACACAGACACGGTGGACATCCGCGTGGAGTATCCGCACGACCTGCCCGAGCAGGTCTCGATCCCGCCGCTGCTGCTGATCGTCTTCGTGGAGAACGCCTTCAAGCACGGCATCAGCTACAACCGCCCGTCGTTCATCCGCCTGACGGTCGCCTACACGGAGGGCCGCGTGCGCTGCACGGTGATCAACAGCCGCCACGGAACAAGCCGCGGCCACGCGACCGGCATCGGACTGGAGAACGTCCGCAAACGCCTCGCGCTCATCTACGGGGACGAGAACTACTCACTCGACATCCGCGAAGAGGAGGACACCTATACCGTAAACCTGATTATCCCGACGCTCCATGCTTAAGTGTATCGCCATCGACGACGAACCGCTCGCGCTGCAGAAACTGAAGATCTACATCTCGAAGATCCCCTATCTGGAGCTCGTCGCCACGTGCCACAACGCCTTCGAGGCGCAGACGTTTCTCGCCGAGCAGCAGGTGGACCTGATTTTTCTGGACATCAACATGCCGGACCTGAACGGCGTGGATTTCGTGCGCACGCTGCACGAGCGGCCGATGGTGATCTTCACGACGGCCTATTCGGAGTATGCCGTCGAGGGGTTTCGGCTCGACGCCATCGACTACCTGCTCAAACCCTACAGCTTCGCCGACTTCAGCCGCTCGGCCGCCAAGGCCCAGTCGCTCTACGAGCTGCACCACCGTCCCCGCACGACCGACCCCGACGAGGAGACCGAGGCGCTGCCCAAGGACCGCGAATACATCTCCGTGAAGGCCGACTACAAGGTCTCGCTCGTACGCATCGCCGACATCGTCTACCTCGAAAGCGAGGGCGAGTACGTCCGCATGCACCTTGCGGACGGCTCGACGATCACGACCCTTTTCCGCCTGAAGAACATGGAGGCGGCGCTGCCGGCCGACACCTTCATGCGCGTACACCGCTCCTACATCGTCAACCTGCGCTGCATCAAGTCCTACGTCAAGGGGCGCATCTTCCTCGGGGAGACGGAGTACGTCCCCATCGGCGAGAACTACAAGGAGGCGTTCCAGAACTACATCGACAGCCACTTCCGCAACCTGTGAGCTACGCTCCGGCGGTCAGGTCGGGAAAGTGCGCGAGCGGCACGTAGCGGCCGTCGCGGCACTCGTAACAGCCGTGCACGCGCCCGTTCGTCAGCACGACATAGCGCGCCCCAAGCACCGAATTGTAACGCACGACCTGCGAAAGGACCTTCTCGTTGACCGGCACATCGGGAGCCTTGCATTCGGCGACAAGCAGCGGACGGGCACAGCCGTCCACGACCACGACATCGGCACGCTGCGGCTGGCCGTTGAGCGCCACGGCATATTCGGCCACGATGCGCCCGGGCTGCGCCCCGCAGTGCGATACGAGGTAGGCCACGAGGTGTTGCCGCACCCACTCCTCGGGCGTCAGCACGAGGTACTGCCCGCGCAGCGCGTCCCAGATTTCGACCTGCGCGCCCTGCCGCCGGGCGCGCAGCCGAATGGCAGGAAAATTGAGTTTGGGGAGCCGGAGCATTGACGTATCGAAAAAATTCGTATCTTTATCCGGTAAATATACGAAACTTATGCGAAGAGTATTTGCGATTGCAGCCATTTTTTCGTGCTGGGGCCTCGCCGCACAGCCCTGCGCCCCCTCGGAAGGGCGCGAACAGCCGCGCTGCGAAGTGATCGCCTACCCCACGGCCGAGGCGGCCACGGCGGCCGACGGCGGCAACAACCGCTATTTCACGCGCATCACCCAGTGGGCGCGCCAGAACGACACGCTGTCGACCCCGTTCACCGTCCCGTTCGTCTGGGCCAACCGGCAGGTGCTCTTCCACGTCGGCTCGGCCTCGGTGCCCTATGATGTACTCGTCAACGGACGGCGCGTGGCCCGCAACGCCGACGGCAACACCCCGGCGGAGTTCAACCTCACGCGCTATGTCCGCGAGGGCCGCAACCGGCTGGACCTGATCCTCACCCAACCCTCCGACGCGGCGCCGCTTGAGAGCTGGAAGGAGGCCGGAGCTGCCCCCGGAGTCACGGACACGTGGATCATGAGCCAACCGACGATGCGCGTGCGCGACGTCCTGACGAAGTGCTGGCCAAGCAACGACGGCGACGGCACGGCCGTGGCCGAGGTGGGCATCGTCGTGAAGAGCAGCGCCCTCAATCCGCGCACCTCGCGCATCTACTACGATCTGCTGACACCGTCGGGCGAGACCGCCGCCACGGGATACAAGGAGCTGACGCTCGACATGCGCCGCGAGGATACGCTGCGTTTCGTGACCCGCATTCCGGCCCAGCTGCTCTGGAGCGCCGAGCTGCCGACGCTCTACACGCTGCGCCTGAAGACACAGCACGAGGGGCGCTTCGGCGAATATCTCGAACTGCCGCTCGGCTTCCGCACCGTCGCCACCGACCCGCAGGGCCACATGACGATCAACGGCCAGCCGGTGCGCCTGCATGCCTACGAGATCAATCCGCAGATCGTCAGCGCCAACCTGCTGGCCCGGCTGCGCGAACTGGGCTTCAACACCCTGAAGTTCATGCCGGGGTACATCTCGCCCGAGCTGCTGGAGATGTGCGACATCCAGGGCGTCTACGTCGTCGCCCAGGCCCCGATCGACTCCAGCAAAAGCGGCGCCTCGCGCCGCAAGGAGGGCAACCCCTCGAACGACCCGGCCTGGCAGGCCGCCTACATCGAACGCACCGGGGACAGCTACCACACGACCAAGCGCCACCCGTCGGTGATCGCCTTCTCGCTGGCCAGCATGTCGTCGAACGGCATCAACCTCTACGAGAGCTACCTGAATCTGAAGCGCTACGGCGATTCTCGGCCGATCATCTACCCCGACGCCGCGGGCGAGTGGAACGACGATCCGCTGCTGCTGGACTGATCCCGGCCGCCGGACCGGCAGGCATGTCGGACCGGCAGGCATGTCGGCCCGGCGCGCAGGATCGGACGACGCGCAGGATCGGACGGCGCGGGCGGCCGGCACATGCGGTCCATAATTACAGGTGCGGAACAGAAAAGTTCCCGAGTCCGGGGCAAAAGGGGACTTTCGGAGCAAAAAATACATTTTTTTGAAATTTTTTTCCGGTTTTATTTGGAGATATAAAAATTATAGCTACCTTTGCACTCGCAATCACGAATGATTGATGCCTCTCTAGCTCAGTTGGTAGAGCACGACACTCTTAATGTTGGGGTCCAGGGTTCGAGCCCCTGGGGGGGTACTAAAAGAGAGCAAGCAAAACTTGCTCTCTTTTTTTTGCATACGAACCTAAATACACCTGTGTCATGTACGATTACGATAATCGAGTGGTCATCACGCTCGACGCCGGCGGCACGAACCTCGTGTTCGGAGCCATGCAGGCCAACAAATTCATTGTCGATCCCATCACCCTCCCGTCGAATGCCGACAACCTGGACAAGTGCCTCGCCACGATGGTCGAAGGCTTCCGTCAGATCATGGCCCGCGTGCCCGAGAAGCCCGTGGCGATCAGCTTCGCCTTCCCCGGTCCGGCCGACTACCCCAACGGCATCATCGGCGGCTACCTGCCCAACTTCCCGTCGTTCCGCGACGGCGTAGCCCTCGGCCCCTTCCTCGAGGCGAAATTCGGCATCCCGGTCTTCATCAACAACGACGGCGACCTGTTCGCCTTCGGTGAGGCGCTGGGCGGCGCCCTGCCCGAGGTCAACGCCCGGCTCGAAGCACTCGGCAGCTCGAAACGCTACAAGAACCTGCTCGGGTACACCTTCGGTACGGGATTCGGCATCGGCATGGTCATCGACAACCGCCTCAACCGCGGCGACAACTCCTGCGTCGAGACCTTCTGCCTGCGCCACAAGAAGATGCCCGACATCATCGTCGAGGACGGCGTGGCCGTGCGTGCCATCAAGCGCGTCTACGGCGAGCTGACGGGCAATCCCGACCACGGACTCGAGCCGAAGGACATCTGCGAGATCGCCGACGGCACGCGCGAGGGCGACGCCGAAGCGGCGAAGAAGGCCTTTGCCGAGCTGGGCGAGGTGGCCGGCGACGCCATGGCTACGGCCGTGACGCTCGTCGACGGACTGATCGTCATCGGCGGCGGCATCACCGCAGCCCGGCGCTACATCATGCCGAGCCTGCTGCGCGAACTGCGCGCAAAGATTCACCAGCTGAATGGCAACGAGCTCAACCGCGTCCAGATGAAGGTCTACGACCTGGACAACGACGAGGAGTTCGCCGCCTTCGCCAAGGGTGACCTGCGCACGCTGAAGGTCTACGGTACGGACCGCTATGTGGCCTACGACCCGCAGAAGCGCGTCGGCGTCATGATCTCGAAGCTCGGAGCCAGCAAGGCTATCTCGGTCGGCGCCTACGCCTTTGCGTTGAGCCAGCTGGACCAGGAGGCCGGCAAGGAGCAGTAATCGCGTCAAAACGCCCCGAAAGGTCAAAAGAAGGGACTCCTGCGAAGACCCGGGCGGAGGCAAAAGCTGCCCCGGCAGGCACGACGGACGGATCCCCGGCGGGCGCGACAAAAAGAGAGGAAACAAAGATTTCAAAAGATACAGACGAGTCATGTACAAGTTCAAACCCATTCTGAAAACCATCATCTGGGGCGGCGAGAAGATCGTGCCCTACAAGCAGATCAAGACCGACCAGCACTCCGTCGGCGAGAGCTGGGAGCTGTCGGGCGTCAAGGGCGACGAGTCGGTCGTGGCCGAAGGTCCCGACGCCGGCATGACGCTGCCCGCGCTGATCGCCCGCGACGGGGCGAAACTGCTCGGCAAAAAGAACTTCGAGCGCTTCGGCGAGGAGTTCCCGCTGCTCATCAAGTTCATCGACGCACGGCAGGACCTCTCGATCCAGGTGCATCCGAACGACAAGCTGGCCTGGGAGCGCCACCACTCGAAGGGCAAGACCGAGATGTGGTACGTCGTGGCGACGGACGAAGGTGCCCACCTGCGTTCGGGCTTCGCAAAGCAGGTGACGCCCGAGCAGTACGAAGCCAGCGTCGCGAACCACACCATCACGGACATCCTGACCGACTACCGCATCGCCCCGGGCGACGTCTTCTTCCTGCCGGCGGGCCGCGTGCACGCCATCGGCGCCGGGTCGTTCATCGCCGAGATCCAGCAGACGTCGAACATCACCTACCGCATCTACGACTACGGCCGCGTGGGTGCCGACGGCAAGCCCCGCGAGCTGCACACCGAGCTGGCGAAGGAGGCCATCGACTACACCGTGCTGCCCGACTACCGCACGCACTACGAAACGGCCAAGGACCGCCCCGTCGAGCTCGTGTCGTGCCCCTACTTCACCACGACGCTCTTCGACCTGACGAAGGAGTACACGCTCGACCGGACGGCGAAGGATTCGTTCCTCGTCGTGATCTGCATCGAGGGCCGCGGCACGCTCACCGACAGCGAGGGCAACACCGTTCCGGTGCACCAGGGCGAGACGGTGCTCGTGCCCGCCACCGCCACCTCGCTGCGCTTCACGCCCGAGGAGAACATGAAGGTGCTGACCAGCTCGATCGACTGATCCGCCGCAGACGACATGCGGCAGCGGCCCGACCGGTCCGGACCGCAGCCGAACTCCGACAAAAAAGGGCTGTCCGCAATGCGGACAGCCCTTTTTCACATCGGTATCGGGACTATTCGAGCGTTGCACCGTATCCCGCATACTCCGCAGCCACGACAAACGTGCCGGTTGCCGGATCGTTCGTCGACAGCGGACTCTCGGCCTTCTTGGAATAGGTGCCCTTCTCGGGATAGTACGACGTCGGGTTGTTGCTTCCGTCGAAGTACATCTTCCAGCCGCTGGTGCCGTATACGATGTTGCCCGCCTTGTCGAGGTCGATATTCGGCCACGGACCGTTCGTATTGTAATCGTAGGTCACACGCATGATGGAGACATACTTCGCCGCCGTAGCGTAGAGGACGTTCTTCGAGAAGAGAACCGAACCGATCTGGTCCATCTGGAAGTAGGCCGAACCCATACCGGCCGGGTTGGAGGCACCGCTGCCATAGCTGATCAGGTCCACGAAGGTGTTGTTCGTGCAGGTGATGCTCAGGTTGGAGAGCGAGCCCGTAAGCGAAGCCTGGTGCGTCTGGAAGAGCAGCGTAAAGGCGGAGCTTACGTTTTCACCCATGCACGAATAGAGCACGTTGTTCTCGAAGACCATCGTCCTGAAGCCCGAAAGGCCGCTCTTGAGGTGCTCCGTGAGCTTGAAGAGCGCGTAGGAGGTCTCCGTACCCGGCTCATAGCGCAGCTTGCAGTTGCGGAAGATGATGTTCTCGACATACGAACCCTCCTTCGTCGAGCTGTACGATGCGAGCAGGCTCTTGCCGTTGCCGAAGGTGATGTCGCAATCCTCGAAGATCAGCGTCCGGGCACCGCCGACGTCGTTCGTCATGGTGAAGAGCTGCGAGTTGGCGCCGTTGCGCATGTCGATTTCGAGGTTCTTGAAGGCGAAGACGGCATCGCGGTTGCGCAGGTGGAACTGGTTTTTCAGGTTGAGCTTGGCCTTGCGGTCGGCATAACGGCCGATGAAGACGGCGTCGTTCTGCATGTAGTTGTTCGCCGTGGTGATGGCAAACGAATTGTTCGCCTCGCCGCCGTCGAGGAAATAGACCGAAAGCGTACTGCTCAAGGCCAGTTCCGTATCGGGATTCTCCGCCGTAACGAGCTTGAGCCTCTCCGAATCCTGGCTGTAGACCACCCCTTCGATCTCGACACCCGACACGTAGTAGTCGTTGGGATCGAGCGCCTCGGCAGCCGTCGTTCCCTCCGCCGAGACCACTTCGCTGAAGAGCTCGCCGGCATAGGCCACCACGTAGATCGTATAGGCCGTCTCGGCCTTCAGCCCCTCGACCGTCACCGAGGAACCCACGACCGCCGTACCGTCGGACAGCACCTTCGCGGCATCGGGAGCCTCCTCGGTCGATTCGAGGCAGAGGTACTTCCAGCCGTCGGCATTGGCCGATACCGTCACGTCGAAGGTCAGCGTCGAAGCGGTCGGGACCACCGTCCCGGAGAGGGCGACCTCCACCGTCGGAGCCACGGCCTCGGCGCCCGTGCACTCTACCTGGATCTTCGAGATGCACGAATACTTGCCCGACACGGCCAGAATGGCCACATCCTGCTCGGAGTTGGCCGTAGCGCGCGTCCCGGCGGCCGGAGCCGTCACGACGAGTTCGGCCACACCCTCGACCGCCTCGGTCAGACGGGCCGTCCACCCCTCGGGAGCCGTCACGATCGTCTGGTCGACACCCGTCATCTTCACCTCGAAGCGCTTGGTCGCACCCGCGTCGAAGAGCTGCACGCCCTCGGTCGGAGTGACGATCTGGCAGAGGAAGTCCTTCAGGATGGGGATGAGCAGCTCGCGGCCGTCGAGCAGCTTGATGTAGAGGCAGTCACCCTCGATGCGCACCGTCTCGAAGAACTTGTCGGTCACCTCGTTCGAACCCACCGCCTTGACGGGATTGCCGGCCGTGTCGAGCACGTTGTCGTAGGTCTTGCCGCCGTCGTAGCTCACCTGCCAGCAGCCCGTCGTCTCGTCGACGCGGAACTGCGGCGTCACGCCGTCCTCGGCCTCGGCCTTCACGCCCAGCGACGTGAAGGTCTTGCCGCCGTCGTAGCTCACCTGCCACATGCCGTTCTCGTCGATGCCGATGACGGGAATCACCGCCTCGGCCTCGCTGCCCTGGACGAGTTCGATGGTCTCGCCGTTGGTCAGCGTAATCACATACTTGCCGTCGACGACCTCGACCTCGGAGATCGTGGCGCCGCCGTAGAGCGCCTGCAGGGCCTCGATGTTGCCGTTGAGCGCGTCGACCTGCGTTTCGAGCGCCTGCACGCGGCTCTTCAGGTCGTCGATCGCATCCCACAGGTCGTCGTTGTTGTCGCACGACTGGAAAGAGGCAGCCAGCGCGACGAAGAACAGGATCAGATACTTTTTCATAATGTTTATCGCGTATTGTTATTTATTTCAGTGAATTGAGCCATCCGGGCACATACCCGAGGCGCTCGCGCAGCTGCGCCTCGTAGAGCGACTGCGGCTCGACGGGCGTGCCGTTGCTTTCGAGGTAGAGCGTCTGCAGCTCGTCGCTCGACTCCGACTCGGCCCAGCCGCCGGCAGCCTCGGAGTAGACGCCGAAGTTGACCGCGGCGCCGTGGAAGCCCACGATGATCGGCGGCATGATCTTCCACCAGTCGTTGTTCGGGAGCCACCACTTGAACACCCCGCCGCCGAAGTCGTGCTTCGCCCGCGTGGCATTGAGGTTCCAGAGCGTCAGGTCGCGCAGGTGGTTGGGGACGTTCGAGACGTCGCCGCCGAAGCGCCACTGCACGAAGCCGCCCGTACAACGGTCCACGAGCGTGGCCCGCGGCTGCTTGGAGTGCGACTCGAAGAGGGCGTCGTCACCCCACGTGTTGTTCCACAGCACGGTGCCGATCGACTGGTTCGAGACACCCGAGGCGTGGTACTGTCCGGCATTGTCGAGGAACGTGCCGCCCGGCAGGCCGCTCGACGTCGTGCACTCGTAGCCGCTCGTGCGGTCCACGACCTTGCCGATGAAGACGCGCGAGGAGCCCTGCGCCCGCACGGCCGAGTGGCCGCGGTTGCCCGTGATCGTGATGTCGTAGGCCGAGCAGTTGGCCGCCGAGGAGAAGGTCAGCGCCTCGCTCACGTCCTCGAAGTCGACGCGCCGCACCCACGAGTTGGTCAGACGCATCATGTTCAGGGGCTTGAAGGCGCCGTCGTCCTCCCACGAGACGTGGTGGCCGAAGTTCTCCTTCGCGTCTCCCACGAAGGTCAGGTCCTCGACGCCGACATTTTCGTAATGGGGATACTCGCGGATCTCCCAGTTGTACCGGGCCTCGACCTCGTGCATGATCGGCTCATGGAAGGTCACCGTACCGTTGCCGACCGACTTCACCTGATGGTAATCGTAGACGCAGACGGTCTGGATGTCGGTCATGGCGGGCTTGTCCACGGTTTTGGGGGCCAGTTCCTTGGCCACCAGCTCGGGGTCGTTGTTCTGCAGGTAGAGCATCACCCAGTCTCCTGCCGAGATGCCGGCCGTCGAGGCCACCTTCACCGAGAAGGCGCCCTTCGCGGCATCTTCGGTCACGCTCGTCAGGGCCGAATAGCTGTTGCCGATGCGCGTGCTGTTGTGCTTGATGTTCAGCATCACGGGCGACGACCACAGATCGGACGTGGCGGGATAGTTCTTCGTTTTCATGATCAGGCGCGTCTTGTCGCGGCCGGCACCCTTGATGACGAAGTTGCCGCCCAGAAGGATGATGTCCGAGCTGCTGTACTCGATGGTCTGCCCCTCGTTGACGATCGGCGTGTCGCGCCGCGCATCGTCCGTCTCGTCGTGCAGGACGTAGTCGCCCTCGGGGAAGTAGATGATCGCCCGCGCATTGGCGTTGGCATGCGTGTCGCCCGGGGCGCGGTAGAGCTTCAGCTCGCGCAGCAGGGCGCAGAACGCCTCGCGCGAGGAGGTCTGGCCCGTGGGATCGAGCCCGTAGTCGAGGACGTTGTAGACCTTGTAGCCCAGGCCCCAGACGTCGGGCGGCGCCACCTCGCCGTGTCCGTAACCGGCATACGAATAGTCGAGCAGGACGTTATCCGCAGTTCCGGCCTTAAAATTTCGCCACGCCGCGCAGGCGTTGGCATCCAGCTGCTCGTTGAGCAGCACGACTTCCAGCGGCACGATCTTCAGATACCCCTTCGGAGAGGTCACGACAACCGACAGCGTCACCGGCTCCTCGGCCTGACGGGCCACGGCGGGTGCCGTGACGATCAGCTCGGTCTCCGTAAGCTCGGCGCGCCAGCCCTCGGGGGCTTGGATCACCGCCTCGGCCACGTTCGACTGCACGACCTCGAACGAGCGCGTCTCCCCGAGGTAGAACTTCTCGCTCTCCCCGGCCACGATCTCCAGTCCGAAGTCGTCGCAGACGGGCAGCGTCAGCTTCCCGCCCGAGAGCAGCTCGATGGAGAGCAGTCCGCCCGCCTCGTCGTACTCCACCTCCTTGAAGACGGAGCTGTAGCCGATGACGACGTTGCCGCCCACAGCATTGACCGGCTCGCCGTTCTGCAGCAGGGGTTCGTAGGTGGCGCCGCCGTCGAGGCTCACCTCCCACGTGCCGTCCGCCGCGACGCGCAGCCGGGGCGTGATGCCGGACGCATTCTCGGCGTGCTCCCCGTCGGCCACGGGCCAGGCGGGCACTTCGCTACCGTCGACCAGCAGGCGCGTGAAGGTCGCCCCGCCGTCGAGGCTCACGATCCAGTAGCCCTCGGCGTCGATGTTCAGCAGGGGCACCAGTGCATCGAGCTTTTCACCCTCGATGATGAGGTACTTGCTGCCGTCGCTCAATTCGAGCACATAGCCTTTCTCGTCGGGCGTGACCCCGACAATGACCGTCGATTCGTCCATCAGCCGATGGAGCGCCTCGATGCTGGTATTCACCTCGCCGACCCGGGTCTCCAGCGCGGCCACCCGGTCGCTCAGTTTCCCGATCTCGTCGCGGATACCGTCGGTCTTCTCACACGATTGCAGCACCAAGGCCGAAGCGGCCGCAATCCATAAAAACAACCTGTTCATATTCGATTTGCAGTGATAAATTAGTGTTCCGTATCGTAGGGGAGCACCCCGGAGAGCACCCGCTCGCGGTACCAGACGTCGTCGTGGTCGCGCAGCAGCACGGCCAGTTCACCGCAGAGCGAGGCGAAGAGTTCGGGATGCTCCGCGGGGGAGAGCGAATGCAGCTGGTAGGGGTCGTTCACGTCGTCGTAGAGCAGCACGCGCTCCAGCGCGCCGCTGCGGTCGATCTGCAGCTCCATGGTGTGGGTCAGCGTCTTCAGGCCGCGCGCTTGAGGGAAGAAGCCGCGGACCAGCCCCCGGGCATCGCGCTCGCCGTCGAGGTTGCGCAGGTAGAGCGCCGCACGCGGCCGCTCGGGCTGCACGGCGTCGTTGCGCAGCACGGCCGAGAAGTCGCGCCCCTCGACGCTCGCCGGGATGCGGTCGGCAAGCCCCGCCAGGCCGAGCAGCGTCGGCATGATGTCGGGCGACGAGAGCAGCAGGTCATCCACGCGGTGCGCGATCCGCCCCGGATAGCGCACGACGAAGGGGATGTTGAGCGACTCGCGCCAGATCGAGTTCTTCGGGTCGGTGACCGAGTGGCTGGTCATCGTCTCGCCGTGGTCCGAGGCGAAGACGACGATCGTGTTGTCGGTCAGCCCCTCGCGGTCCAGCGTCGCAAGCAGCCGCCCGAACTCGCGGTCGATGCCGCTCACGTTGGCGAAATAGTAGCGCGCCGCGGCCGCCTTGGCCATCGTCGTGTCGGCATTGTCGCGCACGAGCAGCTCGCCGAGCGACTTGTCCTTATACAGTTCGTAACCCTCCAGGTCGCAGTCCTCGGTCGAGGCATAGGGCGAATGGGGCGGGTTGATGCCGAGCATCAGGAGGAAGGGCTTGCTTCCGTCGCGCTCGCCGCCGCGGTTCTCGATGTAGGCGATCGCCTTCGAGACCTCGTGCTGCGGCGACCACTCGTCCACGTCGTGGCGCCGGCCCTCCGTATCCCAGTAGTGGGGATGCTTGTGGACGTCGTAGGTGCCGTAGGAGTACCAGTAGTTGAAGCCGTGGCGCCGCTCGGGCGGCGTGTAGGCATCCCATTCGGGCACGGCGTCGCTCACGTAGGTGCCCGGACGCTGGGGGTTGTTCTTCGTCGGATGGTCCACGTGCAGCTTGCCGATGTAGGCGCAGTCGTAGCCCGCCGCGGAGAAGACGTCGCCGATGCACTCGGCATCCTCGCGCAGCGAGCTCTCGGGACGCTCCGACATGCAGTTCAGCACCACGCCGCTGCGCTCGGGATACATGCCCGAGAGGAGCATGCCACGGTGGGGGCTGCTCACGGGGCAGTTGCTCACGGCCTCGCTCAGGACGACGGACTCGCCGGCAAAGCGGTCCAGGTTGGGCGTGTGGACCGGATCGCCGCGCCAGGCCACCTGCTCCGCATATTCGGGATCGCTCCAGAAGCCCAGCGACGAATTGCGGAACTGATCCGGAAAGACGTAGATCACGTTCGGATGCTCGGTCGCCGCCGGAGCGCAGGCTGCCAGGGCAAGCCCGGCAAAAGGAATCACTCTGTCAAGTTTCATCATCGCTTATCTCTTTTCAATGAGTCTAACCTCGCGTGTCGCACCCTCGCGGCACGTGAAGGTCAGCACGGTATTCTTCCGTCCGGTTTCTACCCGTACGCCGTCCGTATCGCCCTCGGCCTGCCAGCGGCCCCGAAGCGCCACACGCACTTCGGAGGCAATCGACGGGTTGTCGATCCACGAGCGCGAATAGATGCTCCGCTCGATGCGCTTGCCGTCGGCATCGAACTTCTCGTCGCTCGGACCCTCATAATAGCGCAGGTCGGGATCGGCCACGACGACCGTCAAGGCGTCCTTCCGCTCGTCGATCATCACCAGCGACGGCAGCGACACCTCCACAAGGCGTCCCTCGCCGACCTCACCCCCACGGAAGAGGGCATAGGCCTCGATGCCGGTCGGAATGTCGCGCACGATGTGTGCCGCCGCGTCGCAGCGCACCACCTCATAGGGCAGGCGGCGGGCATAGCGGGCCGCCTCGTCGTCCGTGGCGTGCACGACCATCAGGTATTCGTAGGCGCCGCCCGAGACCTCGCCGTCGCCGTGGTCGATCCACGCCGTGGCAAAATCGTTCTCGGTCGGGGCGTCGGTCTCCTCGTGCAGCGAGTGCTGGAGGCTTCGGGCCACATGCACCCGGCCGCGCGGGATGATGTAGAGGTTGCGCAGGTTGTCGCGCAGGACAACACCGCCCGACAGCTCCGCCTCGTAGGGGAAGGCGGTCACCTCGGTGCCGTCGACGACGACCGGATCGGATTCGCGCTCCAGAAAGTTCTGGAAGAGCGTCGTGTGCACGCCTCCCTCGGCCGCGTTCTCGATCTCCGAACCGAGGCAGACGATGCGGTTGTCGAAGAGGAAGACGCTCTTCTGCGCCCGGAGCGTGCCGTTGTACTTGTCGTGGTCATGGAGCCGCATGGCAAAGAGTCCGTTGCGGCCGCCGAGGCTCACGCCGCCGGCAAAGGCCTCGTCCGAAAGGAGCATCTCCTCGTAGCCGGAGAAGGTGTCCACGTTGCGGATGTCGGCCTTCAGGCGCTCCATCGGGATCACCAGAGCCGTTGTGCCGGGGATGTGGCACCAGTCCCACCCCTCCTGCCGGAATCCGCTGCCGAAGGCGCTCACGGGATCACCGTCGCCGAGCAGCTGCACGCTGCCGTTCGTCAGGTAGCGCCCGTAGTGGTTGGCCCCCTGGTAGATCTCCGCCGACCAGACGTAGCGGCTGTGTCCGGCGACGGTCACGAGCCAGTCGCCGCGCCGGTGTGCGAGCGAGGCGTTGTATCCGTAGACATGCGTCCCCTCGGGCGACGGCTCGGCAGTGATGCCGGCCTGCTCGAAACGGCGCGTATAGGCATCCTCCCCCGCAGCCAGCCGCAGGTAGGCGGCCGCCAGCTCCGTGTCGATCGGCTGACTGCCGTCGGGCGATCCGGCTACGGCAAGGCGCGCATAGTGCCACGGCACCAACGCGCCGCGTCCGTCGGGATGGCGGCCCGAGAGGGCCAGCGGGAACGACCGCAGGTTGCAGTAGAAGCGCATCTCGAGCAGCGCCCGCTTCAGCACGGCGTGGCTCTCGGCGCTTACGGCGAAGCACGTCTTCGAGAGCAGCCACACGGCATTCACCGCGCCGCCGCTCAGTCCGTCGACGGCGTAGGCCGGGTAGTGGTGGCGGTGGTGGAAGACCGTGCCGTCGCTCTTGAAGCAGGGCGACGTCCCCTCAGTCAGCTTGTAGCCGTTGTCCACCCAGCGGGAGAAGGCCTCCAGATAGGCCGCCTTCGCGGGCGTGTCGGGCAGCATCAAGATGCTTGCCAGCCGGCCGATGAGCGACGTGTTGAAGGCGTCGATGTCCATGCCGGGCACCTCGGGCGGGAGTTTCACCTCGCCCACACCCGAGAACCACTCCATGGCCTGCTGCACGTCGTGCTCCAGGCCGGCGCGGCGCAGCACGTCGCGCATGATGACCGGCGCCGTATAGAAGTTGCGCATGCTGTAGCCGAGGTGGTGCAGCGTACCCTGCGCACTGCCGGCAGCGAAGCCCTGGTCGAGCAGGTGGCGCGTCAGCAGCACGTACATCCGCTCCAGCTCCCCGCGTTCGGCCGACCCTTCGGGGGCGGCGTTCCAGGCTACGGCCAGCTGGAAGAGGAAGTCGTTGCAGCCGCGCAGCGTCTGGCCGTTCGCGCCGTAGAGTTTGGCCACGTCCGTGTGTCCGAGGTTGATGTAGGTTTCGGCGTAGCGCACGAACCAGACGGGCTTGCCGTGCAGCGTGCCGTCGGCATTCTCCGTGATGCCGTAGGCAGCAAACTGCCGCCGCAGGGTCTCCAGCGGCAGCGGCCTGCGCCCGTCGAGCAGCAGCTCGCGCAGGCGCTCCTCGACGGTGGCCATGTCGCGGCGCTCGTCGTCACCGATCGACGCCGCAGCCTCGGGCATCGGGTTGCGCCACGACTGCAGCAGCACGAGCCAGTGCATCGTCGTCGCGGCGTTGATGAACGGGGCCTGGAAGTCGGCCGTATGGTGCCGCACGTCCTGGAACGAGGCGAGGATCCAGTGGTCGAAGAAGAGTTCTCCGGCCGGAGCCCCCTCGACGGTTACGACCACCTCGTCCATCCCCTCCTCGGGTGTTCCCTGCATGTCGCGGTCGAAGGCGACCCAGGCGCCGCGCCAGCCGGTGAAGCCCAGCCCGTAGTCGAACCACGCGCAGGTGCGTCCCTGCTTGCGGAACTCGAAGCGGAGCGACCCCTCCAGCGTCTGCGGGGCATAGACCCAGAAGACGAACGAGGAGACGGAGGTTTCGCGCGGATTGGGGTTCTCGGCGAGGTACTCCACCGGAGAGGCGATGCGCACCTGCGCACCCGGCTGCGACCACTGCCAGCGCACGGAGCGGCTGCCGTGCTTGTAGTGGTTGCCCGAAAGGCTCAATGTCGAGCCCGGCGACGCCTCCATCGGCGCCGCAGACTCCTCGAACGAGAGAATCCGGTCGTCGGCGACCTCCTGCACGGGCTGGGCCGACGCGCCGGCAAGCCACATCGACGCTATGACAAAAAAGAGCAGTCTACGCATTGCAGATACGGTTTAACGGGGTTTTCGGGAGCTGCACGCAGGGCTAAAAGAGCGGTTCGCCCTTGTCGACATGCGCCTTGCGGATCAGTGCCTCGAGGAAGTAGTAGTCGGCGTAGTTCAGCGGCACGTCAATGTTGCTGCCGTGCGGGATGCTGCCCACGGAGTGCATCAGCAGGAAGCCGCCGTTCTCACCCACCGGAGCGCGGTAGGCGGGCGACGAGAGCGACTCGATGACCTTGTCGGCCTTTTCGCGGTAGAGTGCATTTTGCGTATAGGTATACATCTCGTAGAACGCCGAGGCGATGATGGCGGCCGTCGAGACGTCACGCGGCTCGTCGGGGATGTTCGGTGCGTCGTAGTCCCAGTAGGGCACCAGGTCGGCGGGCATGTTCACGTCGTTGAGCATGAAGTCAGCCACCTTCTCCGCATGGTCCAGGTAGCGCTTGTCGCCCGTATAGCGGTAGCAGGTCGTATAGCCGTAGACGGCCCATGCCTGGCCGCGCGCCCAGGCCGAATCGTCGGCGTAGCCCTGCGCCGTGCAGCGGCCGCGGACGTGTCCGTCCGTGAGGTCGTAGTCCACGACGTGGTAGCAGCTGTAGTCGTCGCGGAAGTGCTCCTTCATCGTGCGGTCGGCGTGGCTCACGGCAATGTGGCGGAAGGTGCTGTCACCCGAGAACTCCGACGCCTTGAACATCAGCTCGAGGTTCATCATGTTGTCGATGATGACCGGGCACTGCCAGCCGCGCTCGCCCTGCCAGCCGCGGTCGGCATCCCACGACTGGATGACACCCGGCACCCCGCGGAAGCGCGTCGCGAGCGACCTGGCCGTCTGGACGATCACCTCGCGGTAGCCGGGGATGTTCTTCAGCCGCAGGCCGTTGCCGTAGCTGTCGTAGATCATGAAGCCCACGTCGTGGTGCCACTGCAGGTACTGGATCGAATCGAGGATCTCGGTATGCTTCTGTGCACGCGCCGCCCACGCCTCGTCGCCCGTCAGCTCGTACATGTACCAGAGCGTGCCGGCAAAGAAGCCGCTCACCCAGTCGTCCGTCGGGACGTAGTCGATGCGCCCGTTCTTGTAGGTCGACGGGATGCGGATCACGCCGTCCGTTTCGCTCGAATCGGCCAGCATCGCGATCTGCTGCTCGGCCACGGCCACGTTCTCGTCGATGATCGGCGCGCGGCCCGGGGCCTGCGCACACGACGCGACGCCGCCGGCCAGCAGGGCGACGACCGCACATTTCGACCATACACTCTTCCAATAGTTTCTGTCTGCCATATAATTAAAAGTATTAATGTTTCCATCGCACGGCGGCCGCACCGAGAAAAAAACGACTCCGCATCCGATTCCGCACCGGACGCAGATCGCCCCGTCGCCAACGAACGGGCGCATCGGCCTCACTCCCTCTGTCACAAGTCCCGCGGGACTTTATCCACAAAGATAAAATAATTTCGAGACTTACGCCATTTTTTCGGACTTTTTTCCATTTCGGACTTTTTTTTCATCAATTTCGTTCGCATAAATTTTGTCGGTAAGATTCTTTTGGCTAATTTTGAATAAATTTCATTTTTCCCCGATATGACCAAACTACTGCTATACGGTGCAAGTGCCGCGCTGGGACTCCTCTCCCTGTTCGGGAGCCTGACGGCACAGGCCGCCATCGACGCGAAGATCACCTTCGAGACCGAAATCCCCAAGGCCTTCGTCTGCGGCGAAAACAGCACGATCGAATTGAGCGACCGCCACTTCAAGGACGGACGGCAGTCGCTGCACTGGAGCTGGACCGCCCCCTCGACCCTCCGCTACAACGACTTCGGCGAGCTCATCAGCTCGTTCCGCGTCAAGGGTGCCGGCATCATGCTCTGGATCTACAACCCCGTGGCGGCCGACGCCGACCTGCACTTCGCCTTCGAGACCCCGACGGGCGAAATCCCCTACCACTTCGACTTCCACCTCGACTTCACGGGCTGGCGCGCCTGCTGGATCAAGTACAACGACATGCCGGGCGACCACGCCTCGCAGCAGATCTCGCGACTGACGATCTCCACGCCCGAGGGGGTTGCGAGCGGCGAGCTCTTCTTCGACCGCCTGACCTTCGCGCGCACGAAGCTCCACGACCAGATCACCCCCGACCAGCAGATCCCCGACAACAACTGCCACCTCACCCGCGCCCTGTGGCACTGGGCGCGGCTCTGGGAGTGGGAGCAGTATGAATACGACATCCCGCTGCAGGAGCTCACCCCCGAGCAGAAGCAGCAGCTCGACCTGGTGAAGTCGCGCATCGACGCCATCGTCGAGGCCAACATGTCGAGCACGAACTACATCAACGGCACGATCATCCCGCGGGCACTCAAGACCTTCGGCGCAGCCGCCATCCGCCGCACGGCCGACGGCGGCGTCATCGGCGCCCCGCTGCTCTCGAACGACGAGTGCAACCGTCCGAAGGGCGAGCTGCGTCTGGACGACATCGAGAACATGCTCAACGCCTTCGCGCTGAACAACTACATCAACCGCGACAAGAAGTACGACGACGACTTCTTCCTGGTCATGGACCACGCCATCGACCAGGGCTTCGCCTTCGGACACGGCAACGGCACGAACCACCACTACGGCTACAACGTGCGCAAGATCTACGACGCCATGTGGCTCATGCGCGACGAGATCGCCGCACGCGGCAAGACCGACGAGTACGTCCGCACGCTGGCCTACTGGAGCGGCCTCTCGGAGACGCGCCACCCCTACGTCTACGGCCGCGACGAGCTGCTCGACTCGTGGCACACGCTGCTCATGCCCAAGCTTATCAGCGCCCTGATGCTGCCGACCGAGGCCGAGCAGTACCGCGCCATGACGGGGCTCTCGCGCTGGCTCTCGGGCAGCCTCGACTTCACGCCCGGCACCATCGGCGGCATCAAGGTCGACGGCACGACCTTCCACCACGGCGGGCTCTACCCGGCCTACTCGACGGGCGCCTTCGCCATGCTCGGCTACTACTGCAAGGCGGTCGAGGGGACCGACTTCGTTCCCACGGAGCAGGCGCGCCGCACGCTCAAGCTGGCCCTGCTGACCATGGCCCGCTACACCAACCTGCGCGACTGGGGCATCGGCATCGCCGGACGCCACCCCCTGAACAAGAACGGCCGCATCCCTGACCCCGACGTCAACGCCTTCGGCTACCTGGCCGCCCTGGGTGACCTGACGGGCAGCGGCAAGGGGGTCGATCCCGAACTGGCGGGCGCCTACCTGCGGCTCAAGGGGACGGACAAGCAGCTCAACGCACGCTTCAAGAAGGAGGGCATCTCCGAAGGCGCCACGCCGTCGGGCTTCTTCGTCTACAACTACGGAGCGCTGGGCATCCACCGCCGCAGCGACTGGATGGTGACGCTCAAGGCCTACAACTCCGACGTCTGGTGCTCGGAGATCTACACGCGCGACAACCGCTACGGCCGCTACCAGAGCTACGGCACCGCTCCGATCATCGGGTCGGGATCGCCCGTGACGGCCGCCGAAAGCGGCTTCGTGCAGGAGGGCTGGGACTGGAACCGCATGCCGGGCGCCACAACGATCCACCTGCCGTGGGAGCTGCTCGACAGCCCGCGCCCCGGCACGCTCATGGAGCGCAACCCCGAGCGCTTCTCGGGCGCCTCGTCGCTCGAGGGCCGCAACGGCATTCTGGCCTTCCAGTTCGTCGAGCGCGACTACAAGAACTTCACGCCCGGCGCCACGGCCCGCAAGTCGGTCTTCTGCTTCGACAACCGCCTGGTCTTCCTCGGCAGCGGCATCGACAACGACAACACGACCTACCCCACCGAGACGACGCTCTTCCAGCTGCAGCTCACCGATCCGGGCGAGCAGATGGAGGTTGGCGGCGAGTTCTACACCGACTTCCCGCTCCACGTCACCCCCGACGGTGACCGCATCGCGCTGGCCGACACGAAGGGCAACTTCTACGTCGTGCGCAACGCCGCCGGCACGCTCCACGTCCTCAAGCAGGAGCAGAGCGCCCCGAACGACAAGACCCGCCAGCTGAAGAAGGGCAACTTCGCCACGGCCTACATCGACCACGGACGGGCCCCGAAACAGGCCGGATACGAATACGTCGTCTACGTCCAGCCCTCGAATAAGGAGATCAACCGCCTGCTCAAGAAGGACGAGTACCAGGTCATCCGGCGCGACAACACGGCGCACGTCGTCAAGGACCTTCCGACGGGCATCACCGGCTACGTCTGCTTCGAGGAGTATGCGGGCGACGGCCTCGTGCGCGGCGTGACGGCCGAGACGATCGTCATGGAGCGCACGGCGGAGGACGGCACGGTGGTCATGAGCGTCTGCACGCCCGACCTCGGCATCACCGAAAAGGGCTACACGACCCGCCAGGAGAGCCAGCCCCTGCTCAAGGAGGTGCGTCTCGACGGGGCGTGGGAGCTCACGGCCGAAAACCCCGCCGTGGAGTGTGCGCCCTCCGACGCAGGCACGCTGCTGAAGGTCACCTGCCGCCACGGACAGCCCGTAGAATTTCACCTCATAAAGAAATAAACCCTTTCTACCCCACCAACCTACTCTGATTTGTTATGAAAAAAGCACTGAAACGAATGACCGCGGCAGCGCTGCTGACGCTCGCGGTATGGCTGCCCGAAGGGCTCTTCGCGCAGAATACCGTCGTCGGGCGCGTGGTCGACACGAACGACGTGCCGCTGATCGGCGTGAATGTCGTGGTCAAGGGAACGACGACCGGTACGACCACGGGAACCGACGGCAACTACACGATCAAGGTCGGCGAAAACCAGACGCTGATCTTCTCCTACCTCGGCTACACGACCGTCGAGCAGCCCGTCGGCAAACGCACGGCCATCAACGTCAAGATGGCCGAGGAGGCCACGCAGCTCGGTGCCGTCGAGATCGTCAACATCGGTTACGGCACCACGACGCGGCGCGACCTGACCGGTTCGGTCGCCAAGGCCGACCTGGGGACGATGATGAAGGCCAACGTCACGAACTTCGACCAGGCGTTGAGCGGCCGCATCGCGGGCGTCGTCGTCACGACGGGCGACGGTTCGCTCGGCTCCGAGGCCACGATCACCATCCGCGGCAACAACTCCCTCACGCAGAGCAACGCCCCGCTCTACATCATCGACGGATTCCCCTCCGAAGGCTCGTTCGCGGCGTCGATCAACCCCGCCGACATCGAGTCGATCGACGTGCTGAAGGACGCTTCGGCCACGGCCATCTACGGCGCCCGCGGCGCCAACGGCGTCATCGTCATCAACACCAAGCGCGGACACGAGGGCAAACCCACGGTGAACTTCAGCGCCTCGTTCTCGATGAGCCACATCGCCAACAAGGTCGATCTGATGGACTCCTACGAGTTCGTGCGGCTGCAGGACGAGCTCATCGCCGCCTCGACCATGGAGAGCAGCTACTACAGCTACAGCGAGGAGCTGGGCCGCAACCTCACGCTCGACGACTACCGCAACATCAAGGCCATCGACTGGCAGGACCAGCTCTACCGCACGGCCTTCCAGCAGAACTACAACGTCTCGCTCTCGGGCGGAAACAAGGAGGGGCTGCGTTACAACGTCGGCTTCTCGGCACTCGACCAGGACGGTATCATCATCCGCTCGAACTTCCAGCGCTACCAGGGCAAGGCCAACTTCACGCTGCCCATCTCGAAGAAGCTGACGCTCAACGTCAACGCCAACTATTCGCGCACGGCGACCAACGGCGTGAACCCCACCACGGCCGAGACGACCTCCTCGTCGTCGGGCTGGCTGATGTATTCGGTCTGGGGCTACCGTCCCGTAACGCCTCCCGGACAGGACATCCTCGACTCGATGCTCGACGAGGCGATCGACGGCTCGAACGACTACCGCTTCAACCCCGTGAAGACGGCCAAGAACGAGTACCGCAAAACGCTGGTCGACTACCTCAACTCGAACATCGCGCTGACGTGGAAAATCACCCCGCAGCTGACCTTCAAGACCACGGGCGGCTACGTGCTCAACAAGCGCCGCCGCGAGGAGTTCAACGGCAGCGAGACCTACACGGGCTATCCCGGCTCGCCGAGCGGCAAGGGGGTCAACGCCTCGATCTACTGGACCGACCAGACGAGCTGGAGCAACGAAAACACGCTCACCTACAAGCGCCGCTTCGGCCGCAGCCACAACGTCGACCTGATGGCGGGTCTCTCGCTGCAGGGCCAAAACTACACCTACGACGGCGTGTCGGCCACGCAGATCACCTCCGAGGAGCTCGGCATCGCCGGCATCCACACGGGCAACTACCAGAAGGTGCAGAGCAACTACTACGACTGGCGCATGATGTCGATGTTCCTGCGCGCGAACTACAACTTCCGCTACAAGTATTACCTCACCTTCTCGTTCCGCGCCGACGGCTCGTCGAAATTCCCGACCGACAACCGCTGGGGCTACTTCCCCTCGGTGGGTGCGTCGTGGAACTTCAACCGCGAGAACCTGTTCAAGGACTCCGACTGGCTCAACAACGGCAAGCTGCGCTTCTCGTGGGGTCTGACGGGTAACAACCGCACGCAGACGCCCTACGACTTCTACCAGCAGATCACCGTCAACCCCGGCTCGAACGGTTCGTTCGACTACGTCTTCGACGGCGAGCGCGTACCGGGCTACTACGTCTCGAACATGGCCAACGAACGGCTCAAGTGGGAGACCACCGAGCAGTGGAACGTCGGTATCGACCTCGGCTTCTTCGACGACCGGCTCAAGGTCACGGCCGACTGGTACGACAAGGTGACGCACGACCTGCTGCTCTACGCCCTGCTGCCGGGTTCGTCAGGCTACGAACAGGGCATGCTCAACATCGGCAAGATCCGCAACCGCGGTTTCGAGTTCACGCTCGAGACGGTCAACATCAAGACGCGGCAGTTCCAGTGGTCGACCTCGTTCAACATCGCCTTCAACCGCAACCGCATCCTCGCGCTCGTCGACGGTCAGAACTCGCTGCAGACCGCCGTGACGTGGGACACGCGCTTCAACTCGCAGTTCCCCTACATCTCGCAGGTGGGCCGCCCGACGGGCATGATGTACGGCTTCATCTACGAGGGGACCTACAAGCCCGAGGATTTCGACGCCAGCGGCAACCTGCGCGACGGCATCCCGAGCTACAAGGGCAACAAGGCCCAGCCGGGCGACCTGCGCTACCGCGACATGAACGGCGACGGCAAGATCGACGACTACGACCGCACGATCATCGGCTGCGGACAGCCCCTGCACACGGGCGGTTTCAGCAACACCTTCACCTGGAAGAACTTCGACCTGAACATCTTCTTCACGTGGAGCTACGGGAACGACATCCTGAACGCCAACCGCCTGATCTTCGAGTCGGGCTACAAGAGCCAGACCAACCAGTTCGCCTCGTTCGCCGACCGCTGGACGCCCGAGAACCCCACCTCGAACATTCCGCGCACGAACGCCACGGGTAACGAGGAGTACTCCTCGCGCATCATCGAGGACGGTTCGTTCCTGCGGCTGAAGAACGTCTCGCTGGGCTACACCTTCAGCGGCCGCGGCATCCGCAAGGCCGGCATCAGCTCGCTGCGCCTCTACGTCTCGGCCGACAACATCTGGACGCTGACCGACTACAGCGGCCCCGATCCCGAGGTTTCGACCCGCAACTCGGTGCTGACCCCCGGCTTCGACTGGTCGGCCTATCCCCGCGCCTACGGATTCACGGCCGGTCTGAACATCTCATTCTAACGATTAACCGTTCATTACGCCATGAAAATGAAAAACATATACAAACTGGGAACCCTGATTCTGCTCGGGGCCGCATGCTCGGCATGCACCTTCCTCGACACCGAGCCGCAGATCATCCCCAGCAAAGGCTATTACACGAATGAGACCCGGCTGAAATACGGTCTGGCCGGCGTCTACGGCGCGCTGAACAGCGAGGAGCTCTACGGCAGCTACTACTCGCTGCAGATCGCCAATGCGGACGACCTCTGCTACTTCAACAACTACAACAACGGCGAGACGCGCCCCGACCGCTACAACCACAGCGCCGGCACGTCGGTCATCTACGAGACGTGGCTCAAGCTCTACGAGGGGATCAAGAACGCCAACGAATACCTCGACGAGGCCGGCAAGGCGGAGATCGACCCCGGGGAGCTGTCGACCGACCTGAAGACCTACCTGGCCGAAGCCCGCTTCCTGAGGGCCTTCTACCACTTCCTGCTGGCCCAGGCGTGGGGCGACGTGCCCCTGCGCTCGGAGGCCGCCACATCGCCCAATCCGGTGAACGTGCAGATTGCCGCCACGCCGCAGGAGAAGGTGTTCAAGTGGTGCGTCGACGAGATCGAGGCCATCGTCTACGACCTCGACGAGGGTGTCGAGCAGACCCCCTCGCGCGTCAACCAAACCGTGGCCGAGGGCATTCTGGCCCGCATCTACCTCTTCATGGCCGGCGAAACGGTCGACCAGGTCGAGGGGCTCTCGAAGCAGGAGATGTACGGCAAGGCCGCCTACTGGGCCAACGAGGTGATCGCCTCGCAGAAACACCGCCTGAACGAGAGCTACGAGCAGGTCTTCATCAACATGATCCAGGACCAGTACGACACGGAGTTCCGCGAGTCGATGTGGGAGGCCGAGTTCCTCGGTGACCGCACCAGCTCGACCTACTGGACCAACGGCCGCATCGGCGACCTGATCGGACTGAAGTCGCAGTCGGGCACGACGAACTACTCGGAGTGGGCCTGCAACTACTCCTACGGCTACTACAACGGTTCGTACACCCTCTGGCAGCTCTACTGGACGGACGACCGCACGGCCGACGAGGCCTCGAGCCGGACGGTCATCGACAAGCGCCTTACATGGAACCTGCCGGGCTACAACTACCGCGGCCTGAACAACCAGCAGATCTCCTACCAGAAGGACGGCGCGACGGTCACGGCCGTGCTCAAGCAGGCCCAGAGCATGTACAAGACCCCGTGGCTCTACAAGAACAACTTCGCCATGCCCGAGATCGAGGGGCTCGACACGAGCGTCGAGAACGCCTTCGACCCGGCGGACATCATCTACGATCCGACGATCATGTGCGCCGTGCGCAACGCCGGCAAGTGGCGCCGCGAGACGATCTACGAGAACCAGATGTCGGCCAAGAGCCTCTACACGACGATCAACTTCCCGATCCTGCGCTACTCGGACGTGCTGCTGATGTATGCCGAGGCGATCAACGAATACGCCGGGGCGCCGGACGAGCAGGCCAAGGAGGCCGTGCGCGAGGTGCGCCGCCGCGCAGGCGTCGCAACCGACGAGAGCCAGTTGAGCGGTCAGGCGTCGTTCCGCAACCTGGTCCGCAACGAACGGGCCCGCGAGCTGGCCTTCGAGGGGCTCCGCAAGTGGGATCTGATCCGCTGGGGCATCTTCGTCGAGCGCATGCACCTGGCCGGCACCAACGTCCCGACCGAGTCGATGTACCTGAACAAGACCATCACGGACTATGCGGCCGGCAACTACGCCAACGTCTCCGCACGGCACATCTACCTGCCGATCCCGACCAAGGAGCTGGCCGTAAACCACGCACTCCAACAGAATCCCTTATGGTAAAACGCACAAGAGCAGCATATCCCATGAAAACAAGACGCATCACATACCTCGCGGCGGCACTGGCCCTGACCCTGGGCGCCGTCTCCTGCGAGCACGACGAGATCTACGAGCCGCTGGAGTTCTCGGTACGGCTGTCGCCGACGAACACCTACCGGGCGGGCGATCCCGTGGTCTTCAACTTCCAGGGCAACGCCGACTTCATCACCGTGTGGAACGGCGACACGGGCCACGAATACAAATACCGCAACCGCACGCAGGTGGCTCTCGAGGATATCGAATCGTGCCAGCTGACGATCGAGATCAGCCAGCAGTACGGCGGCAACCCCGAGGTGAGCAACCTCGACATGATCGCCGGCAACAAGTTCCCGGGGCTCGCGGGCAACGACGCGGCGGCCGACCGGCCGATCGTCGAGGCCATTGCCCAGAGCAACTACGCCGACTGGCAGGTGCTGGAATACACGCCCAACAAGTCCAACACCTTCGAGACCTACACCTACGACATCACCCCCTACGCCGACAACTTCTCGTTCGGCCTGCACCTCTACCAGGAGCCCGGCACGGCGATGCGCACCTACCGCATCAACCCGTCCATCACGGTCAAGCTCAAGGGCTACGACACGCAGGAGTACCCCTACTCGTCGATGAAGTTCATCACCTTCTCGCTGGCACCGCAGCACGCCGACGACCCCTACATCCACAACGTCTCGGGCAACGGCAACCTGAAGCTCCAGGGCGAACCGGGCTCGAACAGTGCGGCCAACATCGTCTTCCAGGGCTTCAGCGCGGGCGCGATGGAGCAGATCGAACAGTGGGCCTTCATGCAGCCGATCGCCCTGAACACCATCTCGCCCGATACGGGGCAGAGCATCAAGGGCGTACCGGACGACGTGCCGAGCTATTCGTACACCTACGACACGCCGGGGACCTACACGGCGACGTTCCTCGCAGGTACGGGCAACTACCAGGGCGAATCGGGCATCCAGGCCTACGAAGTGACCTTCACGATCGTCGACCGGCTCGAATAGGCACTTTTTTCCGTCGGCAAGTCCGTCCGCACCCCCTGTCGGACGGATTTGCCGGTTTCGGTCCAACACATTTACACAACTACTGACCCTCAAAAACAAACAACATGAAAAGAAATCTCACCCCGTATGCAGGAGAGGAGGAGAGGTCCGTCCTCCCCTATCAGGCGCCGGACATCGAAGCGCTCGACATCGCCGTCGAGAAGGGATTCGCCGCAACCGGCGGCGAGAGTTGGGACTATGACCCGATCGTCGACGACGAGTACAACATGGACGACATTTACGGATCTTACTAAAACACGGCAACCATGAAAAAGATTCTGCTTTACGGCAGTACGGCTGCCGTTCTGATGCTGCTGGCATCCTGCTCCACGGACTCGACCGAGCCGTCCGCTCCCGCAGTGCGCACCATCACCCGCACCTTCCCCGTCAACGAAACGATCGGCTCGGCGCACGACACCCGCACGGCCTACGAGAACGGCCAAATCGGCTTTACGGACAACGAAAAACTGGGCGCCTACGTATGGGAGGATGTCACCGATGGCGTAAATGCCACAGGTGTAACTGCAGCGACCCGTACCCCGGGATCACCCGCCACAATCACCGTATCGCACGACGCAATGGACGGCGTTGAACAATACACCTATGTGTTCGTATCCCCCTACAAGTACAACAACTCGCTCTATCGGACCACTCCGACCGTCACGCTGAACCCCGTCCAGCACCCGACGGCGACGACGTTCGATCCGTCACAGGATATTCTGGTCAGCCAACCGGTCACTGGTCCCGCCGGTGGCAACACGTCGCCCGTTCTGGACGAAGTAGTGTTCAAGCGCCTCTTCACCTTTTTCCGTCTGAAGATCGACCGCTCGAAGTTCACCGGCAACGTCACGCTGGCCGAAGGAGAAAAGATCCGCTCGGTAACGATCACGGCACCGGAAGGCACCCTGCTGGCCGGAACCGCCAAGGTAACGATCGAGGAGGCATACGATGCGACCACCTTCACCTTCACGGAGCCGTCCAACTCGGTAACGGCCGACTACGGTACCGACGGCGAAGCGTTCAACGCCGACGGGACATTCGACGCATGGTTTGTCGTCAACCCCGTCGCATTCAACGGGCTGACCATCGAGGTACGGACTTCGGCACAGACGATCACGCAGACGTTCAGCGAGCAGGTCGCGCTTGACTTCAAGGCCAGCGGCATCAACACGCTCAACTTCCAGCCGGCCAACAACGACAATATCAAGACTGTAGCAACCTCGATTACAAACGACTATTACACTGGTGGCGTAGAAATCGAAGGGGTTATATACGACCAAGATTCACCAGGTAAGACCCTGCAAACCGCCGATGAAGCTGATAAAGAAATCACCATTAGCTCTAACTTCTCTGCATATTTTTTAGACGGAGGTGACTACAATTTTGTCACACCGACAGGAGATAAAGTACTCCAATCCAACACGGTCTTCATTGGACGATATGCAGATCGCAAGACTAAAGTAAGATTGCAGAACCGTTTTATCCTACGCAACAGAACCGCTGTGTTTGCGTTTAAGAATCTCGATATTGATGCATCCAGTATCGGCTCTGCCCAATTGTTCACTATGACAGCCGCTACGGGCGGTGCAGGAACGCTGATTTTCGAGGATTGCGACATCACCTTCGGCAATAACAAGAATTTGCTTGCGACATACAGTTCGGTAACAGAAGATACATATATCGAAAACATCATTTTCCGCAACTGCCGTCTGCGCTACGAACCGGGAACGGAGAACTACTATGCTCTCTTCAAATTTACGAATCACATCAAGAGCGGTCTTACGAATTTCAAGACGCTGGTATTTGAAAACAACGTGATTTACTCAAACGTGAAGGGGAACACGACGGGTGTTTCACTCTTCTACCAGCAACCGGCACAGACCGGAGCAACGGGATCGCTCTCCAATCTGAAGATCACCTGCAGGAACAATACGTTCCTTGACCTCATCGCAACCGGAAGCGGCAGCAGTAATCCGGCCGGTATGGGTTCTGCCTACTTCCAGGTTGATCAGGTCGGCTCTGTCGAGTTTACGGGAAACATGCTCTATACGGAGGCAGACAAGTATGTTTCGATCTTGCGCGTAATTCATGACTACGGTACGTCATGGGATCATATTAACCTCGATAGAGAAGGGAATGCGGTTAACGGAGGCAACGGATGGAAACAATATTTTGACGATAAGACAAAAACTCCGCTCTCGTATTACCCGACAGACATCACCAACGCCTATCCGCAGAAACAGGACAGCCCGCTGTCGGAGTACGACCCCGCAAACGGCATCTTCAAGGTAAGTCCGGCCTATGACGGATACGGATCGTCGCTGCTCTACTGATCCGCCGCATACGAATCGATCAAGCCTGTGAAAAAACCCGCTTTTCTGCGCGAAAAGCGGGTTTTTTCACAAGATACGATTGCAGTTCTGCGTTCTTTTCCGTACCTTTGAATAGGCATTGTGCCCATATTTGACCGAAAACGCTAAATAACAACCCATGAAACCTGATCTTCAGAGCATAGCCTCCCGATTCGCACTCGAAGGCACCATCGCCTCCATCGACTCGCTCGGCGACGGATTCATCAACGACACCTTCATCATCCGCACCGCGGGCGACACCCCCGATTACATCCTCCAGCGCAAGAACCGCAGCGTCTTCCCCGACGTACCCGCCATGATGGAGAACATCCGCAAGGTAACGGAGCACATCCGCCGCCGCGTCATCGCGGCCGGAGGCGATCCCCTGCGCGAGGTGATGACCGTCGTGCCGACCCGCGACGGAGCGCTCTGCTACGAGGACGAAAAGGGCGACTTCTGGGCCGTCACGGTCTACATCGCCGACACGATCGCCTACAACAAGGCCGACACGGCCGAACTGGCCCGCAAGGGCGGCGAGGGCATCGGCAAGTTCCAGGCCCAGCTTGCGGACTTCAACGAACCGCTGGCCGAGACGATCAAGGGATTCCACAACATCCGCCACCGCTTCGCGCAGTGGGACGAGGCGCTGGCACGCGATGCCGCGGGACGCAAGAAGGACCTTGCGGAGGAGATCGGCTGGATCGAATCGCGCCGCGCGGAGATGCTTGCCTTCTGGTCGAAGGTCGAGGACGGGACGATCCCCACGCACGTGACGCACAACGATACGAAGATCAACAACATCCTCTTCGACAAGCAGGGCCGCGTGCTCTGCGCCATCGACCTCGACACGGTGATGAACTCCACGTCGCTCAACGACTTCGGCGACGCCATCCGCTCCTATGCCAACACGGGAGACGAGGACGACCGCGACCTGTCGCGCGTGGGTCTCTCGCTCGAGATGTTCGCCGCCTACACGGACGGCTACCTCTCGCAGCGCGCCGCACAGCTCTGCCCCGCGGAGATCGACCACCTGGCCTTCTCGGCCCGCTACATCACCTACGAGCAGGTGCTGCGCTTCCTGATGGACTACCTGGACGGTGACACCTATTACAAGATCAAGTACCCGGAGCACAACCTCGTGCGCACGCATGCCCAGTACAAGCTGCTGTGCAGCATGGAGGAGCAGTACCCCGAAATGTGCCGCATCGTCCGCGAGACGGCCGACAAGTACCGATAAAACGACACGAGCATGGAGATACGCAGAATCCCGGGAATCAACCCCGACGACATGCAGGCCGTGGACCAGGCGTTCGACGGCATCGAGGCGCAGCCGATCGGCTGCTGCAACTGGCCGGAACAATACCCCTATGCCCCGAAGGTCGCATTCCGCATGTTCCACACGGGCGACCTGCTCTGGCTGCGCTTCGACGTGGAGGAGCGCTACACGGCGGCCCGCGTCACCGAGGACAACGGCGAGGTGTGGACCGACTCGTGCGTCGAGTTCTTCCTCGAGCTCGACGACCGCGGCTACTACAATTTCGAGACCACCTGCATCGGCCGCATGCTGCTCGGGTTCCGCAAGACGCATGCCGACGCCGTGCATGCCGACGCCCGGGTGTTGGCTTCGGTGCGGCGCATCACGACGCTGCCCGCCGAGCCCTTCGCCGAACGCGAGGGCGACAACCGCTGGTCGGTGACCCTGGCCATCCCGCCGCAGGCGCTCTTCCGCCACGACTTGAAGACGTGGAACAGCCTTGAAGCGCGCATGAACCTCTACAAGTGCGGCGACAACCTTTCGCACCCCCACTTCCTTTCGTGGCGCCCCATTGCGACGGAGAAGCCCGACTTCCACCGCCCCGAATTTTTTGAACGAGTCAAATTTCAAGACATACTATGAACAACAAGTATTCACTTCCCAAGGACGGCGGGCTGATTGCCGAATCGGCCCCGCGCGACATCATCCACCGCTACGAGAAGATCCGCACGCTGGTCTATGAAAACGAGTACGACGGCGTGCAGTACGTCGCCGACACGATCGTCAAGGCGATCCGCACCTACAACGAGATCCACTGCTCGAACGAGGTCTACGAAGAGGCACAGCCCTTCGTGCTGGGTCTGACCACGGGCCGCACGCCGCTGGGCCTCTACCGGGAACTGGTACGGCGTCACGAGGCCGGGCTCGTCAGCTTCCGCAACGTGGCCGTCTTCAGCCTCGACGAGTTCTACCCGATCAAGTCGACCGAGCAGCAGAGCCGCAACTTCCGCATCCACGAGGAGTTCCTCAACCACATCGACATCCTGCCCGAGAACGTGCACATTCCCGACGGCACGATCTCCAAGGAGCGCATCTCGGAGTACTGCGCCTCGTATGACCACGCCGTGCGCCACATCGACCTGATGATTATCGGCGTGGGCGAGGACGGACAGATCGGATTCAACGAGCCGGGCTCCTACGCCAAGTCGCGCACACGCCTCGTGCAGCTCACGCACAACACGCGCAAGGTGCAGTCGGGATCCTTCTTCGGACTGGAGAACACCCCGAAGATGGCCATCACGATGGGCATCGACACGATCATGCGCGCCGACCGCATCATCCTGATGGCCTGGGGAGAGGAGAAGGCCCGCATCGTGCAGAAGGTCGTCGAGGGCGACATCACCGGCCAGGTGCCCGCCTCCTACCTGCAGGGCCACCCCAACATCGAGGTCGTCATCGACGAAAACGCAGCCCAGCTGCTCACACGCGAACAGACGCCGTGGATGGTCGGCCCCTGCAACTGGACCCCGAAATTTATCCGCAAGGCCGTCGTCTGGCTCTGCGGCGTGGTGAAGAAGCCCATCCTGAAGCTCACCTACAAGGACTACATCGAGAATTCGCTCGGCGAGCTGCTCGAACAGGGCCGCACGTTCGACCAGATCAACATCGACGTCTTCAACGACCTGCAGCACACGATCTCGGGCTGGCCGGGCGGCAAGCCCAATGCCGACGATTCGACGCGCCCCGTCTCGTCGAAGCCCTTCCCAAAGCGCGTGGTGATCTTCTCACCCCACCCCGATGACGACGTCATCTCGATGGGCGGCACGTTCATCCGCCTCGTGCAGCAGGGCCACGACGTGCATGTCGCCTACGAGACGTCGGGCAACGTCGCCGTACACGACGACGTGGTGCTCCAGAACATCGACACGGCGCGCGAACTGGGCTACGGCGACCACTTCGCCGAGGCCGAGAAGATCATCGCCGGCAAGAAGAAGGGCGAGCCCGAACCGCGGGCGCTGCTCGACCTGAAGGGGGCGATCCGCCGCGCCGAGGCACGTGCCGCCGTGCGGTCGTTCGGGCTCAACCCCGACACGAACGCCCACTTCCTCAACCTGCCCTTCTACGAGACGGGCGGCATCAAGAAGGGGCAGCTCACGGAGAAGGACACGCAGATCATCGTCGACCTGCTGCGCAAGATCAAGCCGCACCAGATCTATGCCGCCGGCGACCTGGCCGACCCCCACGGCACGCACCGCACCTGCATGGAGGCCGTGCTCAACGCCCTGGAGGTGGTCAAGCAGGACGACTGGTTCAAGGAGTGCCACCTGTGGCTCTACCGCGGCGCCTGGATGGAGTGGGACCTCGGCATGGTGGACATGGCCGTGCCCCTGTCGCCCGACGAGCTCATCATGAAGCGTCACGCCATCTACCGCCACCTCTCGCAGAAGGACATCATGCCCTTCCCGGGCAGCGACCCGCGCGAGTTCTGGCAGCGGGCCGAGGAGCGCACGCAGAATACGGCCAAGCTCTACGACCACCTCGGCATGGCGGAGTACCAGGCCATCGAAGTCTTTGTAAAAATGTTCTGACACGCCCAGACAACCACAAAAACACTTTCATCATGAGACTCATCATCGAGAATACCCCGAAAGAGGTCGCCCAGTGGGCCGCGAACTACATCATCGAGCAGATCAAGAACAAGGAGCAGTACACCTCCTCGCCCTTCGTGCTGGGTCTGCCCACCGGCTCCACGCCGCTGGAGACCTACAAGGAGCTGATCCGCCGCCACAAGGCCGGCGAGGTATCGTTCCGCAACGTCATCACCTTCAACATGGATGAATACGTCGGCCTTCCCGAGGAGCATCCCGAGAGCTACCACTCGTTCATGTGGAACAACTTCTTCAGCCACATCGACATCAAACCCGAGAATGTCAACATCCTGGACGGCAATGCCGAGGATCTGGTCAAGGAGTGTGCCGACTACGAGGCGCGCATCGTCGAGGCAGGAGGCATCGACCTCTTCATGGGCGGCGTCGGCGAGGACGGCCACATCGCCTTCAACGAGCCCTTCTCGTCGCTCAACTCCCGCACGCGGCAGAAGACCCTGACGCTCGACACGATCCAGGTGAACGCCCGCTTCTTCGGCGGCGACGTGTCGCTCGTGCCGAAGACGGCGCTGACCGTTGGCGTCGGCACGGTGCTCTCGTCGAAGAAGGTGATGATCCTCGCCACGGGACACAAGAAGGCCCGCGCCGTGCGTCACGGCGTCGAGGGGGCATACAACCACCAGTGGACGATCTCGGCCCTGCAGGTGCACCCCAACGGCATTCTGGTCTGCGACGACCCGGCCGCCGAGGAGCTGCGCGTCTCGACCTACCGCTACTTCAAGGACATCGAACGCGACAACCTGATCTGATTCCGCACGCGGCCGGCCGCACTCCGGGCCCGGAGACCGCCGGAAGGCCGTACACGCAATGAAAACGCCCCTGCATTCCTTGCAGGGGCGTTTTGCGTGCCGGTGAAAACCCAAAACACCGGCTGGAAAGGGCCCGCAGGTGCTGCGCCTGCGGGTCCTTCACCGGAGCGGACGACCATATACTAATCTCTCTCGCGAACGTCCGCTCCGAACCGTATTACTTCTTCACGAGCGTGATCTCGTCGATGCAGAAATAGGAGGGATCGGCGTAGATGTTGATACCCTGCACCTTGAAGACGAGCTTGTCGACCTCGCCGAACGACGCGAGGCTCACCTTGCGCCAGCCGTCGAGCTTGGAATCGGGCGTTACGAGCGTCTCGGTCGTGCTGCCGACCTCGACGTCATTCTTGAAACCGGTGATCTTCACCTCGAAATGATCCGTTTCGGCACCGCTGAACCACTTGTAGACATAGGTCGAATTGGCGATGTAGAAGTGATCCACCGTGCGGGGCTCGGCGAAGAGGATCGTCGGGTAACCCGATGCGGACATGTATTCGGGATAGGCCTCGGTCGGGGTGTTCGAGTCGTAGCAGACGGCATAGGTCGACGTGCCGTTCGCACCGCCGTCGGCCCACACGGAGAACTGCTGCGTGAGCGAAGCCGCATCACTCCCCTTGTCGGGGCAGGCCGCCAGGGCAATGCCGCCCCAGGCATCGTAGTCACCCGAATAGTAGGAGAGGAAGGCGGCCATGCCGTCGGCCGTCGAGAAGAGCATGTCGTCGAAATTATGCCCCTGGGCATAGGGCTTGCCGCAGAAGACATTCGAGTAGGTGTGATCGACATACGCGCCGTTCATGTAGAGCGACATGGTCACGTTGCCCAGCGCGATGGTCTCTCCGCTCGGATCGACCATGCCCGTGGAGGGTTCAAACGAGATGACGTCGTACTTGACCGACGGACCCGGGGTGTCGTCGTCGTCATTCGAGCAGGCAACGAAAGCCGCGGCCGAAAGCAGCAGCAGAGAGGTGGCGAAAATTTTTTTCATCCTCATACAGATATTAAATTAAACAATAAAACAAAAAAAGTCCGTCTCCGTACATCCCGAAGAGGAATTCCCTTGCTCATCGCCACACGCAGGACACCCGATACTTCCGGCCGGAAGGGCCGCTCGTTCCGATGCTCCGTTCTCCGCAGAGGCGCTCGACAAAAGATTCTTCCCCGGGGGAAGATGCAAGGCAGGTCTTCTGGCTCGTTCCTTGCCGCACGGCCTTCCCGGAGGTGAATCCAGTGGCTGACAGAGTGTTGCGACACATTACGGAACTTACAGCAGCGGGAACTGCTGCCGATTTTCACGGCATTCCCTTTTGATCGCGTACCGACACGGAGGTGTCGTTGCGAACCATTGCGTTGCAAAGTTACGAAATATTCCGGGATGGGTGCCGATATTCCGAATAAAATTGTTATCTTTGCTTTTGCAGTCTGTGAGGACTGCGTACATACGACTAAAAAGCGCATCGGCTTTTTTCTTACAAGAGAAACCTGGAAAATTTCTAATGCAGTAAGGAACAAGAGTTGATGCTCTCGCTGTTTTCGGCGTGGACATGATTCATATCTTACTGCATGGGCTATCCAGGGCCTCTCTTGTGGATATTGAAATTTGTCCACGTTTTTTTATATTTGTATTGTTCAACCCTTAAAAAGTGATGTTATGAGAAACTGTCTGACTTTGTTCGTTGCAGCCATGATGTTGCTGTTGATAGGTTGTGAGAAGGATCCCGTGCAGCAGAAAAACCTCTCTTTGAGTAGTGATGAGCTCGAATTTGATGCCGCGGGAGGCAGCCTTGATCTGGAGGTAAGGAGTGCCGGATCATGGACTCTTTCAGGCGAGTGTATGTGGTGCGTCCCCTCCGTGCGGACAGGTGAAGATCGAGATGTTGTGGCCTTCTCGGCCGTAGAAAATATCGAGGAGACGGACCGTTTTGCGGAATTCACATTCCGCTCCGACACACATGAGGCTGTGTTGCATGTATCGCAGCGCTTTGCAACCCTTTCGCTTTCCGCTTCGGTTCTGACAATCGGAGAGTCGGGCGGAAGCGCAAAATTGCAGATCGACTGCAATGGCCAATGGAAATTGACGGGTGAAGCCGTCTGGTGCGTGCCCTCCATGCTTGCTGGCGAAGGGGCTGCCGAGATCGAATTCATGGCTTTGGAAAATAGCGGTACGGAGTCCCGGACGGTTGAATATGTCGTGACGTGCGGTCCGCGGACCGCATCGGTGACGGTCGTGCAACCGGCCTCGAATGCGCCTACGGTCATTTATTATACTTCCATTGATGGTACGGTCATTGAACCGATGATGTTTCATTCGGATGCACAGGTCGTTAGCAATACCTACGAATTGGGAGAGGGAGGAAAAATCGTGCTGGACCGCCGGATAGATCATATTCCGTACTATATGTTCAGGAAGAATGAGATGCTCCTGTCGATCGTGATACCCGAAGGAATAACCGTCATAGAAGAAAACGCATTCAGCGGATGTTCCAATTTGTCATCCGTGTCATTGCCTCAGACGCTTCTTCGGATAGAGGGGGCCAGCCCGAGCTATCAGCACAATGGCGCTTTTGCCTCTTGCACGAGCCTGACTTCGCTGGATTTACCGGCTTCAGTGGAATATATCGGATCATACGTATTTGCTTCGGCTGGTCTTGATCGGATTAATATACCGTCGGATTCTCATCTGCAGAAAATTGATGAAGCAGCATTTGCTAATACCAAACTGTCGGAGATATTTCTGCCTGAAACATTGGAAACGCTCGGCTCTGGAATTTTTTCCGGCTGCGTCAATTTGAAATCCGTGGAAATTCCCCGCGGAGTGAAAATTTCGGATGGTTGGGGGTACGGTGCGGTGACGCGCAGTCCGTTCGGATTGTTTGAAAATTGCACCGGACTGGAGTCTGTTACGCTACCGGATGATCTGGATATACTGGCCGACAATATTTTCTACGGGTGCACATCACTGAAAACGATTGATTTGCCGACAAGTCTGCAGCAGATCGGCAGCAATGCGTTTTATGGCTGTACGAGTCTCGAATCGGTGACCATTCCGGCTAATGTGACGATTATCCGGGATGGAGAGCAGCCCTACTACGATTGTGGCACCTTCATGGACTGTACCGGCCTGAGGGAAGTCGTGATTCCTTCGGACTCCCGTCTGGAGGAGATCGGCAAGTTTGCCTTCACCAATTGCAGCGGACTGGTTTCGATCGATCTGCCGTCGGGGTTGAAGACGATCGATCTCAGTGCGTTCCAGAACTGTAGCTCCTTGACGGAGTTGAACATTCCGGATGCAATCGAGCAGATCGGAGAAAACGTCTTCTGCGGTTGTGACAATCTGGAGCGGTTTACCGGAAAACTGGTTACATCGGATGGTCGGGGAGTCGTATTGTATGGTCGTTTGCTGGCTTTTGCTCCGGCCGGAGTGACCCGTTATGAATTTCCGGAAATTGTCGACGGCGTCTGGCGGATAGAGAACGGTGTCTTCCGGGAGTGTGACAAACTGGAGACGATCCGAATTCCGGACGGAGTGACCGAGATCGGCGTTTCCGCTTTTCAGGATTGTACGGCGCTGACCTCGTTGAACATTCCCCAGGGGATGAAATCGATAAGCACCTACATGTGTATGGGATGCAGTGCGCTGGAGTCGATCATTTTGCCCGAAACGGTGACCAATATCGGATATGCCGCATTCAGAGACTGCCGGTCGTTGAAAAATATCGACCTGCCGGGAGTCGAAGTGATGGAATCCGAGGCTTTTGCCCAGTGCAAAGGTTTGACTTCCGTGACGCTGCCTGATTGTCTGACATCCATGACCAATGCATTTTACGAGTGTCCGGGATTGTATGAGGTCTATTGTCGTCCGGTTGTTCCTCCCTATGTCGGCAATTCCTTTACCGGGACTCGCGGCGATTTGAGAATATATGTACCTTCGGGTTCCGTCGACAGCTACAAGCAGGATTCAGGATGGAGTCAATATGCCGATCGCATAGTCGGTTATGATTTCTGAGTCGGAGGCTGCCGTGTGCCTCTTCCGGTCGGGCCCCGAAATGCCATCAGACATTTCGGGGCCTTTGTTTCTCTGGTGTCCTGACGTCGTTTCTTGATTCAGATGAGGCGGGCCGGCGACGAGATTTTTTGCTTTTCCGCAATTTCGGAAGGGCCCGCGGTGTGCTTTCTCACGAATTTTGCTACCTTTGTTGGTAATTGAAACCCTTAAAAACAATGACGGATATGAAACATCCCCTCTGCTCCTGGAAGGCGCTCTGCTGTGCGGCGGTAGCGCTGCTGCTGGTCTCGTGCCACGGCAAGTCCGATTATCGGAACCTGCTGCCGGCCGATTCCACCTTCACCCTGTCGGTCAACCCCGCGGCGCTGGTCGAGAAGAGCGGCGTCGGCTCGTGCGACCAAAGCCCGCTCTGCCAGCGGCTGCGCGCGGAACTCGAAGCGGCGCCGAACCTCTCGGATGCCGAGCGTCAATACCTGCTCCAGCTGCTCGAAAATCCCGCCGAATCGGGTATCGACGAGCGGAAAAGCATCTTCCTCTTCTCGTCGATGCCGGGCTCTCTGGACCTCGGAGGGCAGCTGCCGCAGCAGGCGGGCGTGCTGCTGCCCGTGGCCGATCAGGCAAAGTTCGCCGGGATGATCGACCTCCTCTGCCAGAATGCCGGGCTGGAGAAGCAGACCCGGGGCAAGCTGACCTGCGTGGTATTTGAGAGCGATCCCTACAACGGAGTGTGTGCCTTTGACGAGCGGGCCGCGCTGCTCCTCTTCGCACCCGAATCCGTCGAGGCGGTTCTCGGCAAGGTCGATGCGCTCTTTGCGCAGAAGGCCCGCGAAAGCCTGATGGGCAAGGAGGGCGTGGCCGATGCCTTCTCGCGCGGCAACGACATCGACGTCATCATGAATTACACCGGGATGCTGAAGGGAAATCCGATACTCAATGCGCTGCCCGTGGCGGAGGCCTTCGGAAACATGACGGTCATCAGCGCCCTGAATTTTGAAAAGGGCGAGGTTGTCTGCCAGAGCACGCTTTCGTATGCCGATGCCGGGAGCAAACGGCAGCTCGAGGAGTTCTACTCCTACGTGAAGCCGCAGAAGGGCGAGCTGCTGCGCTACGTCCCGAAGAACACGATCGCGGTGCTGGGCTTCGGACTCGAAGGCCGGGAGCTGCTGAAGGTTGCCTCGTCGTTGCCGGGCGGCGCCATGCTGGCGGGCAATCCGCAGGTGCAGCAGGCGCTGACCTCCATCGAGGGTGACGTGCTGGTGGACTTCTCCGGCATGTCGGCCGACGGCCGTTACCCGCTGATGTCGGTGCTGGCCCAGGTGAACGATCCTTCGCTCCTGGAGGTGATCCAAGCGAATCTTGCCGGCGTGCCCGTGGAGCCGCGGGGCGAGAATGCCTGCGTGCTGACCCTGTACGGCACAACGGTACGGTTCGGCGTGCAGGACGGATTCTTCTACGTGACGTCTGACCCGGCCGTGATGGCGGCCCTCGACGGTGCCGCGGGCGAGTCACTCGAATCGAAGAGCGGACTGTTCCGCAAGCACTCGGGAAGCTGCTACCTCGATTTCGCGGCCCTGAACGGGATGCTGACGCCCATGCTCGGCTCTTCCTATGACCGGGAGAGCGCACTGGTGCTGAATTGCTTTGACGAACTCGAGGCATACGGCAACAATGAGCGGGGCGAGCTGGTTGTCCGCATGGCCGACCGCGAGCAGAACGCCTTCAAGAGCATCTGCGACTGCCTCGGAGAGCTTCTGGCTCCGTATCTGACCGAGTAGCACCCGAATTTTTGCCGTGGACATGAGAAACGGTCGCCTCTTCGGAGGCGGCCGCTTTTCCGGTCCGGGCCATTCATACGCATCGACATGGAACAAATCGTATTGCAGCGGGTCGTGCCCGCCGTTTTTGCCGACCGTCCCGACGCCCGCACGTCGGAGGTCTGGGGTTGCGAGGTGACGCTCCGCCGGGGCGAATACTGCCTCTTCGAGGCGGAGTCCGGGGCGGGCAAGTCGTCGCTCTGCGCCTTCCTGTACGGGCTGCGCGGCGACTATGCCGGCCGCATCCTTTTCGACGGGGCGGAGAGCCGCACGCTCCTGCCCGCGGCGTGGGAGGGGCTGCGCCGCCGCTCGTTGAGCTGCCTGTTTCAGGACCTGCGGCTCTTCGGCGAGCTGACCGTTAAGGAGAATCTGGCGCTGAAGAACGACCTGACGGGCTTCCGCCGCCCGGAGGAGATCGACCGTCTGCTCGACGCGGCCGGTCTGGCCCCGAAGCGCGACGAGCCGGTCGCCCGCCTCTCGCTCGGACAGCAGCAGCGGGTCGCCTTCGTGCGGTGCCTCTGCCAGCCGTTCGACTTCCTGCTGCTCGACGAGCCGGTGAGCCACCTCGATGCGGCCAACGGCGAGACGCTCGCCAGCCTTGTCGTCGAGGAGGCCCGGCGGCAGGGGGCCGGGGTGCTCGTTACGTCGGTGGGCAACCGCCTGCCGCTGCCGTACCATAAAATCTACCGCCTATGAAGCTGCTCTGGAAACTGCTGCGCTGCCATTTGAGCCCGGCCCAGCTTGTGGGGTTCGCCCTGGCCGGGGTCGTGGGAATGACCATCCTGCTGACCTCGTGGCAGGCCTACCGCGACATCCGGCCCCTGCTGACGGCGCCCGATGCCATTATGCGGGGCGATTTCCTGGTCCTCTCGAAGCGGGTCGGGGCGCTCCAGACGCTGGGGCTCGGCTCGACCGACTTTGCGCCCGCGGAGATCGCCGACCTCGAGGCGCAGCCTTTCGTGCGGGCCGTCGGGGCCTTCACCCCGGCCGACTACCGCATTGCCGGGAGCGTCGGCGCCGGGGGCATGCGCTTCTCGACCTACCTCTTCTTCGAGTCGGTGCCGGACCGCTTCCTCGATATACGGCCCGGGGAGTGGCATTACGAGGCCGGCTCGCGCGAGGTGCCCATCATCATCCCGCGCAACTACGTCAACCTCTACAACTACGGATTCGCCCGCTCGCAGGGGCTGCCGCAGCTCTCCGAGGGGCTCTTCCGCCACGTGGGCATTGACCTGGAGATCGAGGGCGACGGCCGCCGCGAGAACTTCCGCGGGCGGATCGTCGGGCTGTCGAACCGGCTCAACACGATCCTCGTGCCCGAGAGCTTCATCCGCTGGTCGAACGAGCGCTTCGGGCGCGGCGAGGCCAGACGGAACCCGGCGCGCGTGATCGTCGAGACGGCGGACCCGGTCGATGCGGCCGTGACGGAGTACCTCGCCGCCCGCGGCTACGAGATCGAGGGCGACGTGCGCGACGGCGGCAAGGCGGCGCGCATGCTGCGGCTGGCGGCCGGCGGCGTGGCGGGCATCGGGCTGCTGTTCAGCGTGATGGCTGTGTATGTGCTGATGTTGAGCCTCTTTCTTGTCCTGCAGCGGAGCAGCGACCGGGTGCGCGACCTGCTGCTGATCGGCTATGCGCCGCGGCAGGTGGCGCGTCCCTACATGCGGCTGGCGCTGGGGCTGAACTGCGCGGTGACGGCGGTTGCCCTTGCGGCGGTGTGTGCCGTGCGGAGCGCCTATCTTCCGCTGCTCGGGCCGTTGCAGGAGGGTTACCTCCCCGCCGCGATGTGGCCCACGCTGCTGTGCGGTGCGGCACTGTGCGGCCTCATGGTGCTCTTCGACGCCGCGGCCGTGCGCCGGCGCATCGCCCGCCTGCGCCCCGACGTGCGGCCGGGACGGCGCGGTGCGTGAAAAATCGGGCGCGCCGGGTGCCGATCGGCGAAAAAATCCTATCTTTGTGAAGCCTGAAACAATTTTTGGAATCCCCATGGAGAGAACCATAGCCCCTTCGATGCTCTCGGCCGACTTCGGCCATCTGGAGCGTGACACGCAGATGATCGACCGCAGTGCGGCCCGCTGGATCCATATCGACGTCATGGACGGCGTCTTCGTCCCGAACATCTCGTTCGGATTTCCCGTGCTGAAGGCCATCCGCCGGGCGTCGAAGAAGTTTCTCGACGTGCACCTGATGATCGTCGAGCCGGAGAAGTATGTCGCCCGCTTTGCCGAGGCGGGAGCCGATCTGGTGACCTTCCACTACGAGGCGTCGGCCGAGCCGCACGCCACCGTGGAGCTGATCCGCGCCGCCGGGGCCAAGGTCGGGGTCTCGATCAAGCCCGCCACGCCCGTCGAGGTGCTGCGCGAGCTGCTGCCCGAGGTCGACCTGGTGCTGGTCATGAGCGTCGAGCCGGGATTCGGCGGGCAGTCGTTCATCCCCTCGTCGCTCGAGAAGATCGCGCAGTTGCGCGCAATGGTCCGCGAGGCGGGGCTCGGGACGATCATCGAGGTCGACGGCGGCATCTCGTCGCGCAATGCCGCCGAGGTCTTTGCGGCGGGTGCCGACGTGCTGGTGGCCGGCAATGCCGTCTTCGGCGCCCCGGACCCCGAGGCGGAGATCGTCCGCATGCTCGAAGCCCGGTAGGGCGGGTGTCGCGCGATCCCGGACCCGGCTGCGGGAAGCGGTCTTCGGAGGGTCGGGTGAGGTGCGCCGGCCGGTTGCGGGGTGCCGCGTTGTCGGAGGGAGACGAGCGGGTGGTGCCGGTGCGGTTTCTGCCGCCGGAGAGCCGATATGTCGGATTAAATCACTACCTTTGCCTCCGATTTTTGAGAAACCATGATTTCACTCGATAACCTTACCGTAAGCTACGGGGGCTGGACCCTCTTCGACAACATCTCCTTTCTGATCAATCCGAAGGACCGTATCGGTCTGGTCGGCCGCAACGGCGCGGGCAAGACGACGCTGCTGCGCCTGATCGCGGGCGAAATGCAGCCCACGTCGGGCGCCGTGACGATCAACGGCGAGTGCACGATCGGCTACCTGCCGCAGACGATGCGCGTGGCCGATACGACGACACTCGTCGAGGAGACGGCCAAGGCCTTCGACGAGGTGCTGTGCCTCGAGGCCGAGATCGGGCGGCTCACGCGCGAGATCACCGAGCGCACCGACTACGAGAGCGCCGATTACGAGCAGCTGCTGCACCGCCTGAACGACGCGCAGGACCGCTACCACATCCTCGGCGGCGAGACGCGCGATGCCGACATCGAGAAGACACTGCTCGGCCTGGGCTTCAAGCGCGAGGATTTCACGCGGGCGACGAGCGAGTTTTCGGGCGGCTGGCGCATGCGCATCGAGCTGGCGAAACTGCTGCTGCGGCGCCCCTCGATTTTCCTGCTCGACGAGCCGACGAACCACCTCGACATCGAGTCGATCCAGTGGCTCGAGGAGTATCTGAAGAACTACAACGGCGCCGTGCTGCTCATCTCGCACGACCGCGCCTTCCTGGACAACGTCACTACGCGCACCGTGGAGCTCTCGCTCGGCAAGATTACGGACTACAAGGTGCCCTACTCGAAATATGTCGTGCTGCGGGCCGAGCGGCGGCAGCAGCAGCTGGCGGCCTACGAGAACCAGCAGCGCATGATCGAGAAGACCGAGGAGTTCATCGAGAAGTTCCGCTACAAGCCCACGAAGTCGAACCAGGTGCAGTCGCGCATCAAGCAGCTCGAGCGCCTCGAACGGCTCGAGGTCGAGGAGGAGGATCTCGCAACGCTCAACATCAAGTTCCCGCCTGCCCCCCGCTCGGGGCAGGTCGTCGCCGAGATCCGGGATGCGGGCATGTCGTTCGGGTCGAAGCACGTCTTCAGCGGGGCGAACTTCACCATCACGAAGGGCGACCGCATCGCGCTGGTGGGCCGCAACGGCGAGGGCAAGACGACGCTGGCGCGCATGTTGGTCGGGCAGCTCACGCCGACCGAGGGTTCGATCCGCATAGGGGCCAACGTCAACATCGGCTACTACGCCCAGAATCAGGACGATCTGATGGACGGTGAGTTCACGGTCTACGACACGCTGGACCGCGTGGCGGTGGGCGACATCCGCACGCGGCTGCGTGACATCCTCGGGGCGTTCCTCTTCCGCGGCGAGGACATCGACAAGAAGGTCAAGGTGCTCTCGGGCGGCGAGCGGGCGCGTCTGGCCATGGCCCGCATGATGCTCGAGCCGCGCAACCTGCTGGTGCTCGACGAGCCGACGAACCACATGGACATGCGCTCGAAGGACATCCTCAAGAACGCCATCCTGAAGTACGACGGCACGGTCGTCGTCGTCTCGCACGACCGCGAGTTCCTCGACGGCATGGTCGACAAGGTCTACGAATTCCGCGACGGCGCCGTGAAGGAGTATCTCGGCGGCATCTACTACTTCCTCGAGAAGCGCAAGCTGGAGTCGCTGCAGGAGATCGAGCGGCGCGACACGCCGGCCAAAGGCGCCGACAAGGGCGCCGAGCCGAAGGCCGCGACGGCGGGCAAGCTCTCCTACGAGCAGAAGAAGGAGCAGGAGAAGCTGCTGCGCCGCCTGCGCAAGGCGGTCGATGCGGTCGAGACGCAGCTGGCCGGTGTGGAGCGGCAGATCGCCGAATACGACGCGCGCTTCGCCGCGGCCGCGACGACCTACAACGAGGCCGACTACAAGGCCTACAACGACCTGAAGGCACAGTACAATCACCTGATGCACGAGTGGGAGAAGGCCTCCTATGAACTGGAATTAACCGAGGAGCAATACAATGGATAACCTGATTTTCGGGATTCGTCCCGTGGCCGAAGCCATCGAGGCCGGCAAGCAGATCGAGAAACTCTACATCCGCAAGGGAGCCGACGGACAGCTCATGTCGGAGCTTCGGGACCTCTGCGTGCGCCATCGCGTGCACTACCAGGAGGTGCCCGTCGAGAAGCTCAACCGTCTGACGCGCGGCAACCACCAGGGGGTCGTGGCGCAGACGGCCGCCATCGCCTACGTCGAACTGGCCGACATCCTGGAGCGGGTCCCCGAGGACGAGACGCCGCTCGTGGTGGTCTTCGACGGGGTGACCGACGTGCGCAACTTCGGGGCCATCGCCCGCTCGGCGGAGTGCGCCGGGGCGCACGGGCTCATCACGCCGCTGAAGAACTCCGCACCGGTCAACGCCGAGGCGATCCGCTCGTCGGCCGGGGCGCTGACGACAATCCCGGTCTGCCGCGTGGGCTCGATCCGCAATACGCTCCGGCAGCTGCAAACGGAGGGCTTCCAGATCGTCGCCGCCACCGAGAAGAGCCGCAAGCTGCTCTACGACGCCGACTTCCGCCGCCCGACGGCCCTCGTGATGGGGGCCGAGGATACGGGCATCTCGAAGGAGGTGCTCAAGCTGTGCGACGAGCAGCTGGCCATTCCGCTCATCGGGCACATCGAGTCGCTGAATGTCTCGGCCGCCGCCGCGGTGATGCTCTTCGAGGTGGTGCGCCAGCGCATCGGCGAGTGATCCGCAGGCCGGGGCGGAAGCCCGTGTGCTGCTTGAGGCGCGGCGCGGCGCTCTCCGGCCTGCCGCCCTGCAACCGAATAACCAAAAACTGCCGCCGTCATGAAATGGAACATCCGTGAACGGGTTGCCGAACTCCGCGAAGGAGTGGTGACCGTCGTATGCCGCCATCCGCTCGAGCTGCTTCTGCTGCTGGCGCTGACCGTCACGCTGATCGTCTGCGTCGAAACCGGCCGCGAACCCGACGGTGCGCGGCTCGCGGTGATGGGGTGGGGCGCCTTCGTGCTGCTTGTTGTCAACCGCCTGACGGACCGGAGCCGCTGGCACCGCCTCTACTGGGTGGCGTGGGCGCCGCTCGTGCCGCTCTTCCTCTGGCCGGGAGTCGGCGACTGGCTGGCCTCGGCGCAGGGTGTCATTACGATGGCGGTTCTCTCGCCGCTGGCCCTGCTGGCCTGTCGCCGGGCTGCGGACAACGCCCGCTTCGTGACCGACGCCCTCGTCTACCTGCGTGCGGCGGTGCTGGCCCTGCTCTTCGCCGGGGTCGCCTACGGACTCTTCGAGGCGATCCTCTGGTCGGCGGCCTACATCTTCGGATTCGACGGAGCCCGGTGGGTCGCGCACCTGACGACCGACCTCCTTTTTGTGACGTTCCTGTTTGCGGCTCCGGCGCTCTTTCTGATGCTGCTCGACCGCTGGGAGGAGGCCCGTTTCGGACAGTCGCACGTGCTCGAGGCGCTGGTGAACTGGGTTGTCACGCCCGCCGTGGTCGTCTACGCCGCCATCCTCTACCTCTACCTGCTGAAGATTCTCCTTGCGTGGAGCCTGCCCGAAGGGGGCGTGGCTTACCTGGTCTTCGGCTTCACGATGACCGCCCTGCTGGTCAAGGCCCTCTGGATGCAGCTCGAAAAACGGCGCGGTGGCTGGTTCTACGACCGTTTCAGCCTCCTGTCGCTGCCCCTCGTCGCGCTGTTCTGGGTCGGCGTCGCCCGCCGCGTCGGCGAATACGGACTGACCGAGGCACGCATCTACCTGCTCCTCTGCGGCGGGGTGATGACCCTCTGCATCCTGCTCTTCCTCTCGCGCCGGACGGGACGCTACCTGTGGGTCGTGCTGGCCGCGCTGCTCCTCTTCGCCGCTGCGGCATACGTCCCGGCGCTGGAGCCCGGGCCGCTGGCCCTGCGCTCGCAGAGCCGACGGGCCGTGCGGATCGCCGCGGAGCTCGGACGCCTCGATGCGGCGGGACGCCTCTCGCTCGATTCGGCCGCACCGGCCGATACCGTGCACCGGCGGGCCTACCGCGAACTGTACGAGGCGTTGCAGTACGTCGAGCGCGACAGCGCGGCATTTGCCCGTTTCGGGGTGGCCTCGTCGGATGATCTGCTCGCGGTCCTTCCTCCGGCGATGCGCGACTACGTGCAGTGGGGACGGGAGCGGGATGAAGAGGGGGTCGTCTCCACCCGCTCGATGGGGGTCAGCCTGCCCCGGAACGCCTGCATCGCCGTGGACGGCCGCTATTCCCGGAGCTATGTCAACCTGGCGGACTGGGACCCCGAGAGCTACTCCTTCGTGCGGGATACGCTGCGTTTCCGGTTGGGACGGGAGCACCCCGTGCTGGAGATCACCGGGCGGAAGCTGCTGGAACGGCAGTTGGCCGTGAGCGGCTATGTCCCGTCGCAGGGGATTGACCCAACGTCCGAACAGGCGTTGCGCTTGCTCGATTACCGCGATGACAACTGCCGCATTCTTTTCGAGTCGATGGAGATCGTCCGCGAAGATTCGCTCGACGTGCTGCTGTCGCTGCAGGTTCATTCGCTATGGCTGCGCTGATCCGTTTTCACCGCGATACGCCGCCCGAGCGGTACGAGCATCCCCGGCTGGGCGTTGTCGAGCTGGTCGTCTCGGCCCGCGCGCGGCGCGTCTCGATCTCCGTGCGGGCGTCGGGCGACGTGCGGCTGACGCGCCCCCGTGCGGTTTCGCGGCGTCGGGCGCTGGTGTTTCTCGACAGCCGGGTCGACTGGGTCGAGCAGGCGCGTGAGCGGCTGGCCGCCAAACGGGCCGCCCTGCCTCCGCAGCTCTCGCCCGAGGAGGAGCGGGCCCGGACCGAGGCGCTGCGCCGTGCCGCGCACGCCGACCTGCCGCCGCGCATCGAGCGCCTGGCCCGGCAGACGGGGCTGCACTATGCGGGCCTTACGATCCGTGCCGCCCGCACGAAGTGGGGGAGCTGCTCGGGCCGCAATACCATCTCGTTGAGCCTTTACCTGATGACCCTGCCCGAGCATCTGCGCGACTTTGTCATCCTCCACGAACTCTGCCATACGGTCCACCACGACCATTCGCCCCGCTTCCACGCCCTGCTCGACCGCCTGACCGGCGGGTATGAAAAGGAGCTCACGCGGGAGCTCAAGCGCTTCACGATCCGCGGATAGCCCGCCCCTTGCGCGGCCCGGCATGTGCGAACATGTCAGGGTACGGGACTGTTTCATTCCATAAGGGACACCCGGTTCGATTTTTCATAATAGAACCCTTTCTCGTGCTTTTCGGGTTGCTGCAGGCGGCATCTCTTTCGGAAAGAAAGCACGGCAGGCAATCCGAAAGCGGATATGTCGGAATTTTTTTGTAACTTGCATCATAAAACCATCCCATACGATGAACAAAGTCAGCGAAGAGTCCGTCCTGAGCCTGCCCGAGCGTCATGCCCGCATCCTGGCGCTGTTGCAGCAGAACGGCTCCATCTCGGTCACGCAGCTGGCCGAGCAGTTCCGCGTTTCGGAGGTCACCATCCGCAAGGACCTCTCCTACCTCGAGCAGCAGAAGAAACTCTACCGCACGCACGGCAGCGCCATCCTGTTGAGCCCGTACATCAGCGACCGCCACGTCAGCGAGAAGGAGAAACGCAACGTGGAGGAGAAGCAGGCCATCGGCAAGGCGGCCGCGGAGCTCATCGAGCAGAACGACTCGATCATCATCGCCTCGGGCACGACGATGACCTTCCTTGCGCGCGAGATCCGTCCCGCCGGGCGGCTGACGGTCATCACGGCCTCGGTGCCCGTGACGCAGATCCTCTCGCAGAACGAGCAGACGGACGTCATCCAGCTCGGCGGCATCACGCGCAGCAGCTCGGTATCGGTCGTGGGGCCCTTTGCCGAGCAGATGCTCCGCAGCTTCAACTGCAGCAAGCTCTTCATCGGGGTGGACGGCATCGACCCGGACTTCGGACTGACGACGACCAACATGCTCGAGGCGTCGCTCAACCGTGCGATGATCGACGCCGCGCAGAAGGTCGTCGTGCTGGCCGACAGCTCGAAATTCGGACGCCGCGGCTTCAGCAAGATCTGCGATCTGGAGGCGGTCGACCGCATCATCACCGACTGCGGCATCCAGGCTCCCTATCTCGACAAGCTGCGCGAACGCGGCATCGAGGTGACCGTCGTCAACTGCTGATTCCGGCCACCCCTCCGGTCCCGGGCGTTCCTTCGATCCAGGCGCCCCTCCAATCCCCGGTGCCCCTCCAATCCCCGGTGCCCCTCTGATTCCGGGCGTCCTTTCTGACCAAAACCCCCTTTCAGTTCCCGGCGCCCTTTCAGTCTCCGGCAACATCCGGCGTCTGCGCTCCTTTGGTGACCTCTTTCTGCTGTCCTTTTCCCGCGGCGGCTCTCTCTGCCGTCCGTTCCCGCTGGCCCGCTTTTCCGTGGCCTTTTTCTGCGACAGCCTGCCCCCGGAGCGGGCCGCGGTGCCGTGTGCGTTCCTTCGGCGCGGCGGTCCAAAGCGTATAAATTGCCCTTCGGCGCCCGTGTTTCGGAGATTTTTCGTACCTTCGTGCAACGTATACCGATCACAACACAAAACACTATCCGATATGGACACGAACATGAAAGAGAGAGTAAGCCGCAAATTCGCGGAGCTCTTCGGCGAAGGAGCCGTGCTCTTCACCTCGCCCGGGCGCATCAACCTCATCGGCGAGCATACCGACTACAACGGGGGATTTGTCTTCCCGGGAGCCGTCGACAAGGGGATCATTGCGGCGATTCGTCCCAACGGTACGGACCGCGTGCGGGCCTTTGCGCTCGACCTGGACGAGCGCTCGGAATTCGGGCTGCGCGAGGAGGACAAGCCGGCCGAGAGCTGGGCGCACTACCTCTTCGGCGTCTGCCGCGAGGTGCAAAAGCGCGGCGGTGCAATAGGCGGCTTCGATACGGTCTTCGCGGGCGACGTACCCCTCGGAGCGGGCATGTCGTCGTCGGCCGCCCTCGAGTCGACCTACGCCTTCGCGCTGAACGACCTCTACGGCTGCGGCATCGACAAGTTCGAGCTGGCGAAGATCGGCCAGGCGACCGAACACAACTACTGCGGTGTCAACTGCGGCATCATGGACCAGTTCGCTTCGGTCTTCGGTCGGAAGGGCTGCCTGATCCGGTTGGACTGCCGGTCGCTCGAGTACGAATATTTCCCCTTCGACCCGAAGGGCTACCGCCTCGTGCTGGTCGATTCGCGCGTGAAACATGCCCTCGTGGGATCGCCCTACAACGACCGCCGCGCCTCGTGCGAGCGGGTGGCTGCGGCGCTCGGTCAGGAGTTCCTGCGCGGCGCCACGATGGAGCAACTTGATGCCGTCCGGGAGCGGATTTCGGAGGAGGACTACCGCCGGGCCCGCTACGTCATCGGCGAGGAGCGGCGCGTGCTCACGGTCTGCGATGCCCTGCAGCGCGGCGACTACGAGACGGTCGGCCGCTGCATGTACGAGACGCACTGGGGTATGTCGAAGGATTACGAGGTGTCGTGCGAGGAGCTCGACTTTCTGGCTTCGCTGGCCGAGGAGTGCGGCGTAACCGGCTCGCGCATCATGGGCGGCGGGTTCGGCGGCTGCACGATCAACCTGGTGAAGGAGGAGCTCTATGAACCCTTCATCGCTGCGGCCCGCGAGCGCTTCGCAGCCCGCTATGGCCACGAGCCGCAGATCTACGACGTGGTCATCTCCGACGGTTCGCGCCGGTTGTGATCCCGCGTTTGGAAATGACGGCGCCCCGGGTATTTCCCGGGGCGCCGCTGTTTTACGGTGGAGTGGAACGTGTATGATGCCCGCTCCGGTGGAAGCGGCGCTGATGCAGATGCGGACCGGTTCGGCCGGCTATTGGTAGAAGTGTCTACGGGTCCGGCAGTCTTCCGAGAAGAGGGCTTGTCGGCCCGGCCGTCGGCCGGAAGGCGTGTCGGCAGGTCCGTTCGCTGAAAAAGACGCTGCGGGCCCGGCGGCTTCCGGGAAAAGCGTCTGTCGGTCCGGCCGTCTGGAGAAACGCCTGCGGACCGGTCCGTCTGTTGCCGCTTATTCCAGTATCCGTTGCATCATGATTTCGTCGTGGTAGCCGTCCGCACGCCACTGCCAGTCGTGCAGCCGGCCCGCCTCGGTGAATCCCGCCCCGCGGAAGAGCCGCAGGCTCGCTTCGTTTTCGGCCCCGACGTTGCACCACAGCTGGTGCAGGTGGAGCGTGTCGCGTCCGTAGCGGCAGAGCGTCCGCAGCGCATCGGCAGCCAGGCCCCGTCCGCGATCCTCGGCCGCGTGGATGAGGATGCCGACGCCCGCCCGCCGGTTCAGCGGGTCGAACTCGAACAGATCGACCGCCCCGACGGGCCGCCAGGGGTGTCCGGACGGTGCCGGGCCCGATTCGGACCCGTTTGCCGGAGCCTCGATCATCAGCCGCAGCTGCCCCGTGCGGAAGATGTCCGCGGCCTGCTGCTCGGCGATGAAGCGCCGCATCTGGTGCAGCGAGAAGGGCTCCGTCGTGCCGCTGACGGACCAGACGCCGGGGTCGTTCTCCCAGCGGTAGAGCACGTCGAGGTCCTCGGGCTCGACGGCCCGCAGGCGGACGCTGTTTCCTTCGATGTTCAGTGGCATGGCTCGGTGTTTTTCAGATGAAACCGTCCGACAGCCTGACTGCCGGGCGGTAAGGTGCGGGGTTGCGCGGAGACTACAGCCCGATGATCTTGTTGCGGATGAGCATCGCCACGCCCCAGGCGTTGGCATTCTCCGACATCTTCGAGACGCGGAACTTCGTGTCCTTGTAGACGAGGTTGAGCGAATACTTGTTCGTCGCCGACTTGAGCGGCAGCATGATGTAGTCGCCCGCCGCCGCGAGGTTGCCGCCCACGATCACCGTCTCGGGGTTGAACGTGTTGATGAGGAACGCCACGGCCTTGCCAACCTTCTCGCCCGCCTCCTCGATCAGCTCGATCGAGAGGTTGTCGTCGTTCTTCGCCGCGGTGATGATGTCGTCGATGTGGATCGTCTTCTGCTTGTCGTACTTCTCCTTGAGGATGGTGTTCACCCCCTTTTCGATCATGTGGCACATCTTCTCCTCGAGGGCGATGCCCGAGACCTCGGTCTCGAGACACCCCTTCTTGCCGCACGAGCAGATGATCTCGTTGTCGAAGAAGGGGATGTGGCCGAACTCCCCGGCGAAGCCGCTCTTGCCGTAGTAGAGCTGTCCGTCGATGACGATGCCGATGGCCACGCCGCGCCCCATGTGCAGGTAGAGGACGTTGCTCTCGTCCTTCGACTTGCCGCACGTGTACTCGGCGTAGCAGCGGGCGCGCGTGTCGTTCTCGAGCAGCACGCGGATGCCGACGCGCTCCTCGAGAATGTCGCGCAGGGACTGTTCGGAGGAGGTGAAGTACTTGTAGCTGCGCCCCGTATCGGGATTCACGCGGCCGGTCATGCAGACGCCCAGTCCGAGAATCTTGCTGCGGTCGATGCCGCACGTTGCGATGAACTGCTCGATGCTCGAGCAGATGCGCTCCATGCACTGCGGGCGGTCCTGCAGCTCGAACGTGAAGTCGTTCTCCTCCTTGATGATGTTGTTCTGCAGGTCGGTAATCAGAAAGCGCATGTTGTCGCGCCCGACGTTCACGCCGGCAAAGTAGATGGCCGAATTGGCCAGTCCGAAGATATTGGGACGCCGTCCGCCCGGGGTCTCGACCTTGCCCAGGTCGGTCACGATGTTCTCGTCGACGAGCTCCTGCACCAGCTTGGTGATCGTCGGCACGCTGATATGCAGCTCCTTCGTGAGTTCCGAGAGCGTGCATTCGCCGTTGACGGCCATGTGTGCGATGATGTTGCGCTTGATGATGCTGTTCTTGTGCGATATGCCCTTCAGCGCGTCGTCTTCGTGCTTGTTAAAGAATTCGGTAAGTGAGGTCATTCTTTTCTGCTCATTTTGCTAACAGCACAAATATAATAAGTATCTTTAATAAATGCGGCCTAGTCGACAAATTTCATGATGAATCATGAGAGGATATTCCCTAGTCGACAA